>Ga0206131_10000002_pt1 | contig 456821 bp, 382 predicted proteins | sample Helgoland_Spring_FD_148636 | JGI IMG/M metagenome (GOLD analysis project Ga0206131, IMG submission 148636) | Pelagic subsurface seawater microbial communities from Kabeltonne, Helgoland, North Sea - Helgoland_Spring_Bloom_20160517_1 | ecosystem: Environmental > Aquatic > Marine > Epipelagic ...
CGGGCATTGAAAATGGTGATGGTTAACCGGCCATCTTCTAATGTGGTGATGTTCGATACGTTGGTTTTTTCTTTGGGTGATTTGCCATACCATGCGGTACCTACATCGGCAAAGCCGATTACCCAAAGGTTTTGTAACAAGGCGTTTTTTATCGGGCGCTTGCCGAAGTACGAATACATCGGTACCCACAGTTCGGTGTTCACAAAGCCAAAGGTGTTGCCTGATCGGGTGTTTAAGTTGAAGTTGCGTACGCCGTAAACGGGTTTTACAAACGAGGCGTTTTCAATGTTTATGCGGCTATCTGTTACCGTTGGTCTGTATTGATTGCGGTTGCCACCCAAAACAAATATGGTATTGGCACCTCCGGTAGAATTACCAAGCGACACTTGGCTGTTCCACAAGATATCGCGTTGTAGTTTTTTACCATATTGCGCATGTAAGGTGTTTATAAAACTCGACTTGCCGGTCGATACATTTTGTCGGAATGCGGTGTTGACGTCAATCAATAAACCACGCTGTAACACCTTGCGGTGCGCCATTTGGGTAGAGTAACGCAGCCGCAACCCTTGCTCCAAATTCAATTGCTTTCTGTTGCGCAACACCAAGAAGCTTTCATCCTGAATAATGGGGGTGAAGTGGTCGTATTGGCTGTGCTGGTTAAACTGCAACGATAAGTTGGAGTTAAACTGCTTGGTGATTTCAGTGCGCAAAGCACGCATCCTACGTTTACCCAAGTCTAGGTTTTGGTTATACCGGGTTTGCTCGGCCATCAACGTAAAACTCTTGCGCAGTTTGCCAAGGCGGTTTACATACTTCAGTTGATATTGGAAAACACTGAAGTTAAAAGTCGTCCGCATTTTACCCTCAATCAAGTGGTTTTTAAATTGGTCTTCCAATTGCACGCCACCTACCAGTCCCATTCTATTGGTTAACTGATTGATAGGGTCATACTCCGCGCCAAAGGCATCGGTCAAAAAGTTGTCGTTGTTAATTTGGCTAATCAGTTTGGTGGCCCTTAAATTATTGGCATGCTTGGGCACCTTGCTAAAGGTATAGTCTATCGTTTTTAACTTCTGTTCCGATATGGCATCTAACGAATCTACATTGTCGGGCACCGGAAATGGCGATTGGAAATAGACTTTTTGTGCTTGATTTTGATACGCACTGTCCAGCAGTATCGGATTGTTTTTTGAGGCATTGATCACCTTTTCGGCAATGTTTTGAAGAATCTTCGTTTTTGACGGATACAACACCGCACCAAAATTCTCGCTACTGTCGATAGCGGTGATATGGGTAAACAAGTATCCATTGTGCAATACCATTTCCATTACATGCGTTCTGTCGGCGTTAATTTGTTGCTCGATGATGCTGGTTTGGTAATTACTTAAGGCAAAAGTTTGTTGGTCGAGTTTGTAGGCATAGGCATTGCGTATACCGTTTTCGGTAGATAGATAGCTGAGGTATTTGGCGTTAAGCTTTACCGGATTCTCTTCATTTTTATCGGCACTGTTGGTTACGTTATTGATGCTCAGTACTTCTGCGCCATTCCGAAACAAATAGAAAATATCGGTTTGCCACTCCTTCATTAAAGGTTGGGTGGTGTTTTGGTATAGGGTACGGGTGAAGTAGATGTTACCATTGGCATCAAAATGCGGATGTTTGTCATCGCTTTTCGACTGTGTTAATGCCGTGGTGCTCGATTGGTTTTTGTTGATTAAGTATAGCGACGATTTACCTGATATGGTTGCCGACACAATGATTTCTCCGGTTTTGGGGTAATAGTCAAAACCAGATACAAAGTCAAAACTATCAAACTCATGAACGGTGTGCAGGTCTGTCTTTTTGTTGTACAACAGTAGCTTCGGGGTTTGGTCGTTAGACAACACAAACAAGGCGTCTTCGTTTTTCCATTTCAGTAAAAACTCATGATCATAATGGAGCTGACCATCATAGGCGCTGTAGTGGTCGTAAATCAGTGTGCGTTCGCGCGTTTCACGATTGTACAGTTCAATTTTATTCTTTCCAGCTTGCCAATACGCGGTGGCAACCACCTGGGCGTTGGGCGACAAGGCAGAACCAAAATAATAGGCAACGGTAGGGTTAATCGCATTAAGCTCTGGGTCTTGGGGGATGCGTCGTTTTAACTCAAGGCTATACACGGCCTGGTTGGCCGTAAACCATTCGGTATACAGTTGTTTGGATGTTTTACCAACCACAAAGTACAAGGCCGTTTCAACCTTTCTGGTTAACCGCACCAAATACAATATGCGCTGTATGGCATCCGAGTTTTTGGTGTCGTCGATATACAACCACATGTTGTGGCCTACCAAGCGTTGTTTGTTGTACGACAATTGATTGTACGATTTAAAGCGCTGGTTGTTAAACGCGTCGCGCAGCAGATTGTCGGTGTCGGTATCCCATCCAACGGCTAAGTATTGTACTAGTCCGTCGTGAAACCAAACCGGCAAATGCAACATGGCTGCGTATTTGATGCGTTCTTGCACCGTTCCGCCATATAACATTTCTAATAGCAAGTTCTCTGCTATGCCAACAGATATCTGGTTCATCAAATCTGGTATTTCGCCATTGATGTACACATGTACGTCGTTGTTTTGGATGTTGGTAATGCCAGCCGTGTTTAATGGTTCTGGGTTGTTTTGCAGGGCATAGGTCGCGTTAAGTTTCGCACCAGAGGCATGCACGTAGATGTTGATTTTACCACTTAACCGGTAACCAATCTTTTCTTCGATTTGATTAAGCTTATGAATAGAGGCCGGTAATATAGATTTGGCCAATCGGGTAGAACTGTCAACAAAATAGAAATTGAAATGATCGGATTCAAGAAGCCACCAATCTTGGCTTTCTACTGCAACGCGCTGATTTCCTAAGTTTTGTCCGTAAATTTTGGATGCACTCAGCAGGCAAAGTAAACAAATCAATTTTCCCAGTCGCATTGTATCAAAATAACGAAAAAATGTTGAAAGTGTTACGCTTAGCCATGTATTAAATTGGTAAAAGGATTTGCGTACGATACATTTGCGATATGATTAAGCAAGACACGTATTTTACGGATTTAGAAGATAAATATGGCGCACACAATTACAAACCATTACCAGTTGTAATTGATAGAGGAGAAGGCGTTCATGTTTGGGATGTGAATGGAAAACAGTACTACGATTTTCTTTCTGCCTACAGTGCATTGAATCAAGGTCATTGCCATCCAAGAATCATCCAAGCTTTAAAAGATCAGGCCGATAAATTAACGCTAACGAGTCGTGCTTTTTACAATAGCGTACTTGGCGAATGTGAAAAATACATCACCGGAATATTCGGTTACGATAAAGTACTGATGATGAACTCTGGTGTTGAGGCTGTTGAAACGGCCATCAAGCTTTGCCGTAAATGGGCGTATGAAGTAAAGAAGCTTCCTGAAGGCCAAGCGAAAATCATTGTGGTAACAGAAAACTTTCATGGCAGAACGTTAGGCGTTGTTTCGTTTTCGAACGATCCAGATAGTTACGATGGATACGGACCCTTTCTTCCAGGATTTGAGTTAATTCCATATAATGACCTAAGCGCTATGGAGCAAGCCATCAAGCAGCCAAACGTTGCTGGTGTTATGATAGAGCCTATTCAAGGTGAAGCAGGTGTCATTGTGCCAGACGAAGGATACCTAGAAAGCATTAGCAAATGGTGTAAAGAGTCAAATGTTTTGTTTATCGCCGACGAGGTACAAACCGGTATTGCTCGAACAGGTAAGATGTTGGCTACCGATCATGAAGATTGCAGACCAGATATTATTGTATTGGGTAAGGCATTATCTGGTGGCGTGTTGCCCGTGTCGGCAGTTTTAGCCGATGATGAAATTATGCTCACCATCAAGCCAGGTCAGCACGGTTCTACGTACGGAGGTAACCCGTTATCGTGTGCCGTGGCTATGGAAGCCCTTAAGGTTGTTGAAGACGAAGGACTGGTTGAAAACGCACGGCGATTAGGTGAATTATTTAGAGAACGCATGCGCGCGATAAAGTCTCCTTTAGTTACTGCGGTAAGAGGCAAAGGGCTATTAAACGCAATCGATATTACTCCGTTTGGTGATGGTAAAACCGCCTACGACGTTTGTTTACTGTTGCGCGATAACGGATTACTTGCCAAGCAAACGCACGTACATACCATCCGATTTGCACCTCCTTTGGTAATTACCGAAGAGCAAATACACGAATGTGCCGACATCATCGAATCCACGATTATGGGTCTTCAATAAGGCTTGTTATCCAACAACAATACTGTTGTAATTGAGATTGGACTTCTCGGGTTACGTTGCTTTATGCTGTCGCAGAGGAGTTCTTGTTTGAATCTCCCGCGCAGTTTTTGGCGGAGTTACCGCATTTGTATATTCGTACCTGAGAGCTGCTCAATCAAAATCCGTTAAACAACGCAAACGATTACCCGTTTGACTGGGCCGATTTTGAAGCTTACCGCGGCAAACCAATTACCTACTAAGAGACAGATTACGTGAACATAAGAAAAGGAACAGCAGACGATATACCGGCACTATTTGCCTTAATTCAAGAACTCGCCATCTTTGAGAAAGAGCCCGATGCGGTGGTGGTTACAGAAGAGGAATTACGAGCCGATGGTTTTGGTCCAAACCCATTGTTTGGCTTTTTTGTGGCGGAAGTAGACGGACAGATTGTCGCCATTTCGCATTACTACTATAGATACAGCACCTGGAAAGGCAAGTGTTTGTATTTGGAAGATTTGATCGTTACTGAATCGCATAGAGGAAAGGGCATAGGTAAGGCATTGTTTCAAACCACCTTAGACAAAGCCAAGGCCGATGGGTGCCGTAAAATGAACTGGCAGGTGTTGGATTGGAACACACCAGCCATTGAGTTCTACAAAGACTTTAATGCGGGTTTAGACGGGGAATGGATAAACGGGTATCTAGACTTGTAAATGAACGTCCTGAAAACACCTCGACTTGATCTTCGAAAATTTGAAACAGATGATGCTTCATTTTTTTATGAGATGAACAGCAATCCAGAAGTAATTCGATACACAGGTGATTCAAATTTTGAAAGTGTAGCTGATGCCAGACAGTTTATCGAAAACTATGACCACTATTCGAAACACGGGTATGGCAGATGGACGGTTGTGTTGCGTCAAACCGGAGAACCTATTGGGTTTTGCGGACTAAAAAATCACCCAGACGAAGGCTATATTGATTTGGGGTATCGCTTTGTACAAAAACATTGGAGACAAGGTTATACCACAGAGGCGGCACAAGCTTGCGTGTATTATGGTTTCCATCATCTAGGGCTCAACGAGATCGTTGGTCGCACGGCAGAAGACAATCGGGGGTCAATACGTGTATTAGAAAAAATTGGGATGAAGTTTTGGAAGCATGCGCCCTGTGAAGGCATCGAAAATTCGGTCTATTATAAAATAACCAAGACATAAAAAAAGCCGCATCCTATAAGGAAGCGGCTTCAATTTTTTTATTGCAATTATTAAGAAGTTGCAGCGTATACAGACTCTTTCTTGTAATGCTTTACAAGTAAGTAGTAAAATATAGCGCGGTATTTATTTCTGTTTGAAGAACCCATTTGCTCACATACTGCGTCGCATGCTGCAGCTAATTTATCTCCGTCACCTAAACCAAGTTTCTTCTTTAAGAAGTTGTTTTGAACAGTTTCCATTTCGCTACCTTGAGTACACGAAACAGTACTTGCATCTTTGTTGTAAATAGAAGGGCCTAAGCCTTTGGCTACCGCGGTTAATAAAGCGTCGTCATACTTGATTCCCATTTTGTCCATTGATGCCTTGTAAGTTGACATTGCTTCGTCGAATTTGCTCATTGCTTTGTATTATTTAATGTTAAAGATGTTTCTCAAAGTTAAACAATTTCCGTACCATTTACCTAGATGTAGTGGGCAAAGTGGACAAACTGTGGGTCAAAAACCAACTTAACTAGTTAGATGATTTGTTCTGTAGAATTTTTTCTAACTGCTCTTCAGCGGTTAGCCCAACAAGTTCGTTGTCTATCATCGACTTAGCTGTTGCTGCCTGCGAACTTTCAGGGTACTGGCTCATGATGAGGTTTAACACCGACTTTGCTTCATCAATATCGCCGTTCTTTTCCAGTTTGTCGGCATATACCATCATCACAGAAGGACCTATGGTAGACGCTGGATACTTCGTATGAAACACCGACAATGCATCGATGGATGCTTGCATGCCTTGGGTTTGTTCCAAAATGGCAGCGTGCTTGAAGTAATACACGTCGTTTCCATCTATATCGTCGTCTTGGGCAAGGGCGAGTAATGCTTCACTTAACGAACGCATGTCTGTTACGCTCAGCATGGTATTTTGTTGAACACTTTCAAAAGCTTCTACCGCTACTTTATAATTCCCCTCCTTAAGCTCAGCCTTAGCAACAACAAGCGCAATGTCGTTGGCGTTTTTATCCTCAGGATATTGAGATAGGTATTGGTTGGCATATTTTTTAGCCAAAGCCGTTGAATCTACCATCAAATAGAAAAAACTGATGTTTTCGAGGTACGCCTTACTAACACTATCTGTAGGATAGGCATCCACATAGGAAGCTTGTAGGTTGGCTAATTCTGCTCTGCCTTGTCCAGACTGATTCTCGCTCAACTCAGTGGTTAAGTTTTCAATCTTACTCAGTAAATCTGTTTTTGGGTTGCCACAGCTTGATAGCAAGAATAGGCCTATCACCAAATAGTAGGTATATGATCTCATGTGTGTTTTAATAATTACCAATGCTAAGCATAACCAGCGTGCATGCTTCTATGCATTCAATTCCTTTTTTCTCTAATCGCTGGCAGAGCTCATCATTTTCGGCACCTGGGTTAAATACCACTCGATTTGGTTCTAAGGCAAATAAATATTGATAGTATTCGGTTTGATGTCGTGCACCCAAATACATTGTAACGGTATCGATGTCGTCATACATTTTTGGTGACTTATCGATTTCTTGTCCATTGATTTCACCATCTTTAATCCCCAATAATTCAACCGGGTGTTTGTAATGCATTAACTCTGTTGCTGCACGATTAGAATATCGCTCTGTATTAGGACTTGCACCCAATACCAATGTTTTTTTTGCTGTGCTCATTATATACCTGTGTAATTAAATGGAGTTATTTCCTTCATCTCGGTTTTAATCGAATCTTCGATCTCTAATGTGTCGATAAAGGCATGCATACTTGACTGATTAATTACGTCGTTTGTACGGGTCAATCCTTTCAGTGTCTCGTAAGGGTTTGGATATCCTTCACGTCGCAATATGGTTTGGATAGCTTCTGCAACAACGGCCCAGTTGTTTTCTAAGTCGGCTTTGATTTTATCTTCATTGAGTAACAGCTTGCCAACACCTTTTAATATCGATTGAAAGGCAATCATCATATGGCTCAATGGCACGCCTACGTTTCGTAGTACCGTAGAGTCTGTTAAATCTCGCTGCAATCTACTTACAGGTAGTTTTTCGCTTAAGTGGTTTAACGTCGCATTGGCAAAGCCTAAATTACCTTCTGCATTTTCGAAATCAATTGGATTTACCTTATGTGGCATTGCAGACGAGCCCACTTCATTTTTAGCGATTTTCTGCTTGAAGTAGTCCATGCTGATGTACGTCCATATGTCTCGACAAAAATCAATAAGGATAACGTTGATACGGCGCATACAATCAAATTTTGCCGCTAAGTTGTCGTAGTGTTCTATTTGTGTTGTTGGTGCTGATCGTTGTAAGCCTAATGACTCAACAAACGCGTCACCAAAATCTGACCAGCTTAACTCTGGGTAGGCAACGGCATGAGCGTTAAAGTTTCCGGTAGCACCGCCAAATTTTGCAGGCCATTTGATTTGATTCAATTGATCGAGTTGTTCTTCAATTCGCGCAACAAATACATAAAACTCTTTCCCCAATCTTGTTGGAGATGCCGGCTGGCCGTGTGTTCGAGCCAGTAAAGATATGTCTTTGTATTCCTCTGCTTTGGTCGCAATAGTTTCTACAACTTGTTTTATCATGGGTAACACCACTTCATCGGTACTCACTTTAAGCGAATATGGTATGGAGGTATTGTTGATGTCTTGCGAGGTTAACCCGAAATGGACAAACTCTTTGATGTCAGACAAGCCAAGCGTATCTAATTTCTCTTTAACAAAGTATTCTACTGCCTTTACATCATGGTTGGTCACTTTTTCGGTGTCCTTAATTTGTTGTGCATCAGATTCCGAAAAATTAGAAACAATTTTACGTAGTTCGGCAATGGTATATTTGTCTAATAACGGCTGCAGTTTAGTAATACCCGTGCGTCCCATGGCAATGAGGTATTCCACCTCAATCATCACTCGGTATTTTATAAGACCAAATTCTGAGAGGTGAGGTGCTAAATCTTGTGTTTTAGATCTGTAACGTCCGTCTATCGGACTAATCGCGTTTAAACTGCTTAATGGCATAGGGTAATTGTGTGGTGCAAATTTAATGTTTAGTGTATTTATTTTGTTTTATTTCTTGGTTAGTCTCGGGGCTTGCCAGCCCCAAACCTTGGCTTTCATTTTTTCCTGAACTCTAATAAGTCCTTATTTCTTCGATTAGGGCTTCCGCCCTATAACCCGATGTTGTTTTCTTCTTGAACTCTATAAGAGCTATTTCTTTGCTTAGGCTTATCAGCCTATAACCGATTTCCATTTTTGAGACCAAAAACGAAACAAAAAGTCTTCCCAAAAATATGCTCCCTAACACAGGCCATCGCCTCCCCCGCATTTTTGGTGGGCCATGGCTCATTAATATATGCATGATTTAAGATGACCTTTGAAGTTTTCTGTAGAAATCGAGAAAGGGTTTTGTGTGCTGGCCTTGCGCTAAGCAGGCAGGAAAGCGAAGCGGCTTTGGCTGTGGGGAAGAAAAGACTTTCGTAGAGTTCAAAGAAAAATTCTGAAGTCTTGATTTTTTTGTTTCGTTTTTCATCAAGGAAAAAATGAAAACCGGGTTCTAGGGGTGGTAACCCCTAATCGAGGGCGTGTCAAAGCCTAATAAGACTTATGGAAGAAAGTCAGAAGGCTGATAAGCCTAAGCGAAAATCCATCAAGGAAAAAATAAAAACCGGGTTCTAGGGGGTGGTAACCCCTAATAATAATTAATAATTATTAATTGTCAATTACCAATTACCCTATTTTTGCTCCGTGAACAAAATACGACTAACCCTACTCACTTTGCTACTTCCAATCGCTGGATTTAGTCAGATAACCATTTCAAATGGCACACTCACTTTTCCTAAAACGGAATACAACAAAGTATCGGATCAGTTACTGAATATCGTTAACGATTATGCTGTAGCGGTAAACGTAACCATACGTTCACATAACAAAGATTTTTATGTCGATGATTCTATCGTTGAGGTAAAAGCCAATTCGAGATCGGCGGTAACGGTGCATTTTAAGCCAACACATAACATCAATTACAACTCAGAAATTGTTGTAGTGTCGTCAACAAAAACCGGTTCAATCGCTGTTGATGTAAAAGGAAGTGGGCAGTATTCATCATACTATACCAGCACTTTCGATTTGTCTGAAGAGGATTTGAAAAAAGAGTTAAAATCGATTGTTTCCAGTGGATATAAAAACTTAGGGTACAATGGTGCGCGTGATGCCATGTACGGTTCTATTGACAACAAAAGTGGTAAAGTAGAATGTGTGTATACGGGTCGGCAGGCAACGTTTAATACGCGCTCGGGCGCAAACAGTAACAGCTTTAATTGTGAGCATACATGGCCACAAAGTTTGTTTAATAAAAACGAACCAGAACGCGCCGATATTCACCATTTGTTTCCCACCGATGTGAATTCAAATAGCCGAAGAAGTAATTATCCGTTTGGAGTGGTAACAAGTGCTTCATGGTCGGAAGGCGGATCAAAGCAAGGGGGCGGAAAGTTCGAACCACGCGATGCACACAAAGGCGATTGCGCAAGAGCAATGTTCTATTTCGCTATCCGATACCAGAATTATTCATCTTTTCTAAACAGTCAAGAAAGCATCCTGCGTTCTTGGGCCACGTCACATCCACCAACCCAGCATTCGATAGACCGTAACAACGCCATCTTTACATATCAAAAGAACAGAAACCCGTTTGCAGATTATCCTGAGTTTATGGATCGCATAACGTCAATTAGCGCCAATTCTAGTGCACCAACTAAACACGTGGTGGTGCCGTCGGTGCCGGCTATTACGATATCGTCATTAATTACTGCAGCACAATTTGAGTATAATTTGGTGCTAACCAATACCGGAAACCAAAGAGAACTTTTTACCGGATTTGGTAATGGAAACGCCAATGTCACTTTCCCCAAAACGGCTTTTGAAATTGCTCCAGGAGAATCACATACTTTAAAAGTATCTATTACGCCTACGGCAAACGCCATTAACGATGAAATACAAATCACATCAAGCGATGTTACACTCAAAATTCCGGTAATGATTACGGGCTTGTCTAACATCGATCAGATTAGTCGGTCAAAAATGGTTGTTAGTCTATACCCTGAAGTACTGCGGGTGTCTGGCGTTGCTGGTTCTAAGTTAACACTATACGACGCTAAGGGTAAGATTGTGTACTTCAACGAAATTCAATCCGATTTTACCGAAATAGAGACGTCAAGTTTCGCAGGTGGACTTTACTTCGTGGAAGCGATTGGAGGAAACCTTGTGCCGCAGGTACAAAAGGTTCTGATTCCCTAGTCGCGGACCCAGAATTTAAAATTATCACACATGAAGCAATTTTTGAAGTACGTATTGGCTACCATCACGGGTATCTTCCTTTTAATGTTTATCTTTTTTATCGTATTCGCCAGTATGGTTGCGAGTTCGTCCAAAAAGCAAACAGTTAAGGTAGAAGACAATTCTGTACTACACTTAAAATTAAACTATCAGATATTTGATCGCCCACAGAATAATCCATTCGATGCATTTGCTGCATCTTTAACGGGCGACGTGAACAAACCTGTTGGTCTTTACGACATTGTAAACAGTATTGAGCACGCCAAAACGGATGACGACATCAAAGGAATATTCTTAGATGTTAGTGTTTTAGGAGCAGGGTATGGTAAGTTAAGCGAGATACGCGAAGCTTTGGAAGACTTTAAGTCGGATGGAAAATTCGTATATGCGTATAGTGAAATGTTGTATAACCAATCGTATTACTTTGCTTCGGTAGCAGATTCTGTTATACTAAACCCAAGTGGAACCATGTTGTTTAACGGTTTAGCCGCAGACATCACATTCATGAAGGAGACTTTGGCAAAAATGGGTGTTGAGATGCAGGTGGTAAAGCGTGGTAAATTTAAAGGCGCTGTAGAACCATTTGTTCTTGATAAACTGAGCCCAGAAAATCGCAGACAAATTACAGAATATGTAGAGTCTATTTATGGTGACTTACTTTCTAAGGTAGGTGCCTCACGAGGTATCGACGATGATGAGTTAAGAGCCATTGCCAACGAGGTGCGTGTAAAAACTTCAGCCGACGCGGTAACACATAATTTGATTGATCAGCTGGGCTATAGAGATCAGATGATGGAAATGATCAAATCAGCTACAGGTGACGATGAGGTGAACCTAATTACTTTACCAAAATACAACAAAGTAGTAAACCCGATAGGTAAGAAAAAGTCGGGCAAAAAGATAGCGGTTGTGTATGCCGATGGTTCAATCGTTTCGGGTAACGGACAGAGCAATGAAATAGGTTCCGACAAGTTTGCCAAAGCATTGAAACAAGCACGAGAAGATGACGATGTTAAAGCGGTAGTTTTAAGAATAAACAGTGGGGGTGGAAGCGCACTAGCCAGTGACGTGATTTGGAGAGAAACACAATTGTTAAAAGAAAAGAAACCATTAATCGTTTCTATGGGCGACGTAGCTGCAAGTGGCGGTTATTACATTGCTTGTTTAGGCGATACGATTATGGCAATGCCAAATACCATTACGGGTTCTATCGGTGTGTTTGGTTTGTATCCAAATGCCGAGAAACTGTTTGACAAAGTAGGTCTTCATTCCGAGATTGTTAAAACAGCAGACATGGCTGATTTTGGAAGCATAGACAGACCGTTGAACGCCAAAGAGCTTGGCTTCTTAGATGCTATGATTGGTCAGATTTACGAGCAATTTTTGAGTCGTGTAGAAACAGGAAGATCGTTGGATAGAGCACACCTAGACACGATTGCAGAAGGTCGTGTATGGACGGGTACATATGCCAAAGAGCTCGGCTTAGTTGATGCTTTTGGTGGATTGCATGATGCGATAGATGTTGCCGCGAATAAAGCAGGTTTAGACGACTTCAAAGTGTCGGCTTATCCAAAATCAGATAACCCATTTGAAGCCATATTTGCAGAGTTAGGCACGGCGTCTATCAAAGACAGATTGGTGAAACAAGAATTAGGTACATACTACCCAATTTACAACAAGCTACAACGTTTGAAAAACTTATCAGGCATTCAGATGATTATGCCGATTGAGGTGGATCTTAATTAATTTATAATTGACAATTGACAATTAATAATTGGCAGGGGTTGTTGCTTAGGCTTATCAGCCTTCTATTGTTCCTTGATTAGGCTTATCAGCCTATAACCGATTTTCATTTTTGAGACCAAAAACGAAACAAAAAGTCTTCCCAAAAATATGCTCCCTAACACAGGCCATCGCCTCCCCCGCATTTTTGGTGGGCCATGGCTCATTAATCTGTGCATGATTTAAGATGACCTTTTAAGGTTTCTGTAGAAATCGAGAAAGGCTTATGCGTGCGGCCTTGTGCTAAGCAGGCAGGAAAGCGAAGCGGCTTTGGCTGCGGGGAAGAAAAGACATTCGTAGAGTTCAAAGAAAACTTCAGAAGTCTTGATTTTTTTGTTTCGTTTTTTCATCAAGGAAAAAATGAAATCGGGTTATAGGGCGGAAGCCCTAATCGACAACGTGTCAAAGCCTAAGCGAAGAAGGGTAGAAGGGTTATAGGGCGGAAGCCCTAATCAACAAAGTGTCAAAGCCTAATAAGCCTAATACAAGAAAGCAAAATGGCTGATAAGCCTAAGCGACGATAATTATTAATTATTAATTATTAATTGTCAATTCTCAATTATCTACTGTCAAACCGAATCAAAGATTCATCGTATCTTTGGTTTCAATGAAAAAGCTCCAGTTACTACTGTTACTAAACATCACTTTTTTGAGTGCGTTTAGTCAAACAACGCACACGCTAGTAAATGAAGTGAGTTTAGACTCATTAATCAACACAGTTCGCGAATTTTCAGGAGAAGACTCTGCTACCTTTAATGATACAACGGTACGCATCGTTCATCGGGTCAGTAAAAAAAATAACAACCTTGCGGCTGATTATTTGGTTCATCGATTAAAGGCTTATGGGCTCCAAGTAGAAACCATAGATTACCGCAATGGTGGTAGAAATGTTATCGGGACGATGGTGGGCAAAACAAACCCAGATAGTGTTGTGATTATCAGCGCGCATTATGACGCTGTAGCAAACTACTGTGCCGACGATAACGCCAGTGGCAGTGCTACGGTTATTGAAGCCGCACGTATCATGACGCAATATTGTTTTCGCAATACCGTGAAGTTTGTTTTTTGGGATGAAGAGGAGCGGGGATTAATTGGGAGCAGATACTATGCAGATTCTGCATTTGCTCGAGGTGAACGAATTAAATCTGTTCTAAATATGGACATGATGGGGTATGATGGCGACAGCAACAAGGTGTTCGATATTCATACCAATTCAAATCCAGAGAATCAAGCCTTAAAAGACACGGTTTTATATCTCGTTGATACGTTACAATTGGATTTAGTGCCAAAAGTCATTAATCCAGGTACTACACGAAGTGACCATGCGTCGTTTTGGCGACATCGTTATCCAGCCGTGTTTTGCGGCGAGTCTTTTATTGGTGGAGACCCCAATCCAGCCTACCACACATCCAAAGATCGTATCAGTTTATTTGACCTTGGTTACTACCATAAATTGGCAAAACTCGCCATTGGGTTAACAATCGAAATGACAGGCGTAATACCAACTGTTGTTGAGCGTGATACCATTACTGCATGTTTTGCGTATACGTATAAGGATACTGTTTTTAATACATCAACGGTGTATGCCGACCATTTAACAAACGCGTTAGGTTGTGATAGCATTTATGAAATGGACTTAAGAATTACGACCATCAATGATTCCATCGAGCGAAACACCATTGGCCTTAATGCACTCGATACAGCATCAACCTACCAGTGGGTGCGTTGTAGTGGTACTTCTCGCATCCCGATGTACAACCAAAAGAACAAAGCGTTTCGTGTCCCGCTTGACGATTTCTATGCGGTTATTCTGGATAAGAATGGTTGTATTGATACGTCAGACTGCGTGTTGGTAACACTTACCGACATAGAAAAACTACACCTAGCGGTGGCTAAATTGTATCCAAATCCAACGTCAGACATGGTAACGATTGAATTGTTCGATGTTGTTGATGAAGCAACAATTTATGTACGCAACTCAACCAATCAATTGGTTGGTCAAACACAATGCTATAATCAAAAAGTGAACAAGGTTGCACTACCAGGTGCAAACGGAGTCTATTTTATTCAGGTTATGACCTCCATGGGTACATCAACGTATAGAGTAATTAAAACGGCTGATTAGCGGTCAAACGAAATGACGTTGTTGTAATACGGTGTGTCAGTTCTTTCTTCATAAGTTAAAATGAACTTATTTGTTGATAGTTCATTTATTACGTATAGTTCACCGTTCATAGATAAAGCATTATCATTGATGATTTGATAACTTAACGTGTCGAGGTCACCATTTATGTTGGAGTACATATTGTCGTCTGTTCTGAAATCAGCATACCCGCCAACTCCTATATCAATTGTGTCGGTATAGTCTGGAGTTGTTGTAGCACCCACATAGTTATGGTCAATTATACTAACGATGTTCCACTTGTGTTGTAATTTTTGTTTCGTCGTTAAAGGAGTCGGGTCTGGTGTTGTTTCCTCGTCTTTACAAGAAGTAAATGCAACAACAAATAGTAGGGCTATTGGGATAATTTTTTTCATTACTTTTTTCTTGGGCGCAAGATATACAAACGCTTATTACGGTTAAAATTTTTGTAAAATGTGACTGGAATAAGAGACTAGTTGCCCTTGTTATATTTTATCTGCATGCTTCCAAGAAAGCCAATCCAAATGGCAACTAAACCGATAACAATGTAACCGGCAGTGGATAGATTGAATAGCTGAAATACGACTATTACAGCGCTTCCAATGACCCATAAAATATCAAGAGCGCTAATCAAGGTAACCAAGGAGTTCCGTTTAAGTAGCTTGATGGCGACGTAATAAACGATTAAGGAAAACACAAGCAAGTTTATACCAATGGCAGGAAGCACAATGGAATTGTCGATGTTAAACAGCGCATTGATAGCATCCGACATAAATACTAATGCTAAACCGCTAATGGCAGAAAAAGCACTGTTCATCAATAGGTATTTCTTGAGTTTATGCATAAATCAATTTCAAAGCTAATATACAATCAAAAAAAAACGCACCCGAAGGTGCGTTACATTTTATTTGTCTTTTACCCATTCACAATGGGATTTATGAACGTGCTTTTTGAAGTGGTGGTGTTTCGCTTTATACAAGGATAGTGTGCTAAAGGTAGCGAAGGCCACTATAAAGCCTAGGGCAATTAATGGTTTTTTTCGTTTCATGGCTATTTCTCTGTTGATTCTGTATAGTGATAGCAATGGTTGCGTCCAAAGTTTGTTTTGAAGTTTTCGTATTCATCCGACTCCATGTTACGTACCCGCTCAACGAAGGCCAGCTTTCTGTTGTGCCATTGTTGGCGCTTCCAGCGACCTTTACCAGATAGTTTAAAAATGAGTGCTAGAATCGCTAGCACAATAAAGAATCGGAAAGCGACAAAGAATAATAGTCCAACCAATAATCCGATTCCAATAGTTCTAAAAATGTTCTTAATCATGTCTTTTATGTTTCTATTAGTGTAGACGGATGAGTCCTGTTTTTACTTTAAATTATTTTCAAATTTGTTTAACGAGCGCTATCCATTGTCAATCAACACTTATCCCAGCGCGATTTCCATTCAGATTTGAAATTTTCCTTTTCCTCATCAGACATATTCATAAACTTGTCTTTAAAATGTTTACGACGATTGCGTTTGTGTTTGTTGTTCCCAAATTTAGATGCACCAAACAGCAGGCGGCTTAAGAATATAATACCGAGCATTTGCCAATAGTTAACCTCAGTTACGCCAATTACGTCAGGTAATATGGCATTCCATATGGTCATTACAACAGCTACTAACGCGGCCATTAAGCCAGCAAAAAATAGAATAATAAATGCCTTTTTTATAGGAGCAGCATCTCTCATTGTTTGATCTAAGTCTCTCATATCAATTGTTTAATTCTTTGTATAAATAATCTAATCTCTTTCGCAGGTGTTTAACTGCGTAGCCTTTACGGCTAATTATTGTTTTAAGGTTTTCGTTGGTTTCTTCTGCTATTTCTTTTAGCGTTTTGTCTTCCATTTCATTCAAAACAAATACCTCGCGTTGCTTCTCAGGAAGCTCATCTAGGGCAGACATTAATTCTTCCCAAAACAAGTTTTTAAACAAGGCAAGCTCTGGATTACCTGAGTCGTCGATTAACAGAATTTCTTTAAAAGAAAATAAATTTTCGTCGTCGTTTACCTTAAAATCTTCAAGCGAGGCGGGTTTCTTTTTGCGGTAATTGTCGGTAATTCTGTTTCTACTTACATTGTAAAGCCAGCCACTGATATTTTCGATGTCATCGAGGTTTGTTAAACGACTGAACTGATACCAGACGTCTTGAAGAATGTCTTTGGCGTCTTCGTTATTTCCAACTTTAGACCGAATAAATCCAGCCAACTGGGCTCCATATTGTTTTACGGAACTCGCTAACGTTTGCTTGTTTTTCTCAGCCATTTGTGCAGACACTATCGTCTTCATAGGTGTAAAGACGAACGTGAATCAAAAATACTTTAAATTATTTCAGATTTTTTTAAACCGGCAATCACCTATGATGGTTGGTTATCGTTTTTGCCGTTGTCCATCTCCTCCAGTAAAGCGTCTAGGAGCTGACTTTGTACGTACCGTGCTTCACTTTGGTATTTGGTTAGGATCGTAATTACGGCAGCAAGCGGAGCATGATGAAAATAGTATTCCTCCCAAGGAATTGTTTTGTCGCCCAACGTACCACCATTTACAGACAGATATAATTCCAAATCGATGGCATGGTCTGCGAAGTTCGATTCGATGTACCAATGGAAATCAATAATAGATCGTTTTAAGCCACTAATTTCTTCAGATATTTCTTCTGTCGTAATATAGGCTTCCCCATTTTGCTCGAAGCCTTCAATCAAAAACTGTTTTGTGGTTTCTAACTTTTCTACCAATACCGTCGTTTGGCTATCAAGTTGGAGTGCTTTTTTATGTTGCACTTTAGGTAAACTGCTGTAATCGGTTTTAGGTTCTGCCGTTTGTTCTGCTTGCGTAGCATCTTGTTCCAATTCGGCTATAGATTGCTCAATTTTGTTGCTCATATTTCGCAATATGAAGAAAGAACCCGTAACCAGGAGTAATATAAAAACACCAATAAGCGCAAACGTTTTTTTATCCATCAGTAAAACTAAATAGACTCAAATGTAGTGCAATTAATCACTACTTGGCAGATACTAACCCTGCACGTCGCAGCAATGCGTCGGGGTTGGCGTCTCTACCTCTAAAACGCTTGTATAGAATTGATGGGTGTTCAGCCCCTCCAGCAGACAGTATGTTTTCCTTAAAACGAGTTGCTACTTCTTTGTCAAATATGCCGGCGTCTTTAAATGCCTCAAAAGCATCAGCATCCAATACTTCAGCCCATTTGTAGCTGTAATACCCGCTGGAATATCCACCCTGAAATATATGAGAAAAGGATGTGCTTGTGCATGCTTCTTTAACCTCTGGATAGAAGTCTAATCCGTCAACAAGGGCTGCTTCGTATTCTTTAACGTCAATGTTGTTGTCGATCGCAGCCGAATGCCAACCCATATCGATTTTCCCTAAGCTAATTTGTCTTACAGTGGCCATGCCACTCATAAAATTAGCCGAGTCCTTGATGCGCTCGATGTAGGTTTGAGGGATAGGTTCGTTGGTTTGGTAATGTTTTGCAAATTGATCTAAACATGCTTTCTCGTAGCACCAGTTTTCCATAAGTTGAGAGGGAAGTTCAACAAAATCCCAATACACACTTGTACCGCTTAACGAAGCGAACTGGCCATTGGCTAACATACCGTGCAAGGCATGTCCGAATTCGTGAAATAGCGTCGTTACTTCGTTAAAGGTGAGTAACGATGGTGTTGTTTCGGTAGGTTTTGTGAAGTTACAAACGATAGATATATGCGGCCGTTGGTCTTTGTGGTTCACTTTCTTCTGTGATCGAAATGAAGTCATCCATGCGCCTTGTCGTTTTCCTGGTCGTGGAAAGAAATCTGCATAAAACACAGCCAAATGGTTCCCGTTGTGGTCCAATACCTCGTAGGTCTGTACATCTTCGTGATACACTTCAATGTCGTCAATCTTCTGAAAAGAAAGGCCAAACAACTTAGTTGCCGTGGTAAATACACCCGAAATGACTTTACTTAATTCGAAATACGGCCTAAGCAATTCATCGTCGATGTTAAATTTCTCTTTCTTTAATTTTTCGGCATAGTATGCGCCGTCCCATTTTTTTAGTTCAGTCAAGCCATCCATTTGGTTGGCGTATTTGGTTAAGGTATCAAACTCTTTTTTTGCAAAGGGTAGGGCTTTACGTTCAATGTCGTCTAAGAAATCTTGTACGGTTAACCGGTTTTTGGCCATACGTTCTGCCAAAACAAAATCGGCATGACTATCAAATCCTAGTAACAAAGCCCGCTTATGACGCAGTGTAGCAAGTTCTTTAACGATTTCTTTATTGTCGTTTTCGTTGTTGCTAAATGCCTTCGAGCTAAACGCCTTGTAAAACCTTTCACGCAATTCTCGAACGGTGCTGTAGGTCATAAAGGGTATATAACTCGGGTAATCAAGTGTAAACAACCATTTGCCTTTTTCGCCATGTTGTTCTGCACCCATTGCGGCAGCCTCTTTAACACCATCTGGCAAGCCATCAAGGTCTTTCTCATCTTCTATATACAGCTGGTAAGCGTTGCTTTCTAACAGTACATGCTCTCCAAACTTTAGCGATAGTTTTGCAAGCGTTGTATCTATGTCGCGTAGCTCATTTTGCTGTGCTTCATTCAAATTGGCACCGTTTCTAACAAAACTTTTATAGGTTTTGTCTAACAGCATTTGCTCTTCTGCAGTTAATCCGTCTTGCGCTTGTGCATGCACTGCCTTTACCCTTTCAAACAAGCCCTTGTGCATCATCACATCATTCTTATAATCCGTCAACAATGGCGATATCTGTTGTGCAATTTCTTGCATTTCAGCACTTGTTTCGGCAGAGTTTAAATTGAAAAATGCGTTGGTCACTCTATCCAATATTTCGCCAGTAAGCTCCAAGGCTACAATCGTATTAGCAAAATTTGCCGACACCTTGTTTTGAGCGATTTCGTCAATTTCTTTTTTGGCTTGGATGATTCCTTCCTCAATGCCAGCAGCGTAATGTGCCAGTTCTATTTTGGAAAAAGGGATGGTCGCAAATTTGGTTTTATATGGGGTTAAAAACGGATTCATTGTGTACTAAAACTAGGCGTCAAAAATAGCCATTTGCTTTAGGTTTACATCTTGATATTTGTGGCGTGTAAACTGGTTTTAAGATTGTGCATCAGGAGCTTAACGCCTTGTTCAAATCCCATCTCTAGAGTAGCATTTAGGTGATACGCACTGGCAAAGGTGATTACTTCTGTTACAACCGTCTCGTGTTTAACACTCTCGAAACTTACTTCCCAAATTGACCTTGGTGTAGATTCATCTGCTGTAAAATCGGCTTCACAAAATGAATCTACCGCTTTAAAGCGTTTCAGCGGGTGGATCTGGAAGTAGTCAAGTCTTGCCGCAAATTGCTCCCCATTTGTGTTGGTTAATAGGTATATCCATGCACCACCTTCCTTGAAGTCCATTGAGTTGGTTTTGGTTTGCCAAGGTTCAGGTGCCCAGTACTTGTCTAGATGCTCTGACTGTGTGTAAAGATCCCAAATTAATTGGAGTTTGACGTTAAATTTTTGCGTAATGATAACGGAATTTTTATCCGTGTCGATAGAAATTTTCATAAATAAGTAGTGCTACGAACTTACATATAATTTCTGACACGCAGGGCTGGTTTATTTGGTGTTTTCGACCAATTACATGCGTAACTGAAGTGACTATTTAACGCGGTTGGATAAAAGTTGCATAGCATGATTTGCCGCCTGCACCCCGCACTTTTGATTTTGACCAGTCACAATATTGTGTTTTTCATCAACCACAATATGACTCATAAACATATCAATTAACCCTGTACGACTCGAATAGTTAGAGTCAAGTTTGCGCAATTCCGTTTCTGGGTGTTTTGGTGTATCACCAACCATTAATTGTTTGAGCTGTTTGTTTGTCACACCTGTGGTTTTGACTCCTTTAACCAAAGCAGTGCCATCCGGTTTTTTAGCTCCCACAAGCCCTAATGGGCCATGACATACAGCGCCGATCACAATATCTTTCGCATACGCTTGGGATATTTTTTTTGCCAACTCGTCTGATTGAGCAAAGTCATACGCTGCGCCCCATCCTCCAGAAAGAAACACGATATCATATGCGGTGAAATCAATATCTTCTATCGAAATTGACTGATTGGCTTTTTTTTGAAAGTCGTTGTCTTTTAAAAACCTACTATCGGTTTTTGTTCGCACTAACGGCATTAACGACAACTTTTCAATAGGAATATTCCCGCCTTTAATGCTAGCGAGGTCAACGTCCATACCGGCTTCGACAAAAGCATAGTAGGGCTCAGTCATTTCGGAAGCATATACCCCTGTTGCTTTGCCTGTTTTTACTGTATTGCCTTCGGCATCCACAGTATCTAATGTCGCCTGGCTTGTGGTAACAATGAGCGCTTTACGGCCTTTTAAATTAAAGTGCGTGCTGCTGTGAGGTGATTTGTGTGGAAGGAAGTTCAATTTTTTTTGAGACGTGAAGTCGCGTGTTAATCTGCAAGATATATACTTCTATAATAACTTCTTGTTATTAACGCTATTCTCATAGCCGAGATCTAGCTTAAGATTTTTGCCATCTGCAGCTTCTGTGGCAAGTTGATCACATCTTTCATTCTCAACATTACCTGCATGGCCCTTCACCCACACCATTTTGACCTTGTGTTTAGGGTAAATCTGCAGAAACCTTCTCCAGAGGTCTGGATTCTTTTTATCCTTAAAACCTTTCTTTACCCACCCAAAGACCCATTTTTTCTCAATGGCATCCACTACATATTTAGAATCTGAGTAAATGGTAACCTGTAAGTTTGGTTTTAATAACGCTTCCAACCCAATAATTACCGCCAGTAATTCCATTCGGTTGTTTGTGGTTAGTCGAAATCCTCCAGAAAATTCTTTGCGACGCGTGCCCTTTTTAATCACAGTACCAAAACCTCCTGGTCCTGGATTACCTCGCGATGCGCCGTCTGTATAGATAGATATCACGTTTAAATTTCGTGACCCATTTTTTCGCGTTTGGTATCCAAATACACGGCATTATGTGGATTTGGTTCTACCATTAAACTAACGTTTTCAATAATCTCTAAGCCATAACCAATGAGCCCTTTTCGCTTCTTAGGATTGTTGCTCATCAATTTTATTTTTCTAACCCCAAGGTCTCTTAATATTTGAGCACCAACACCGTAATCACGCTCATCCATTTTAAAGCCAAGCTCTAAATTGGCTTCAACGGTATCCATGCCTTGCTCTTGAAGTTTGTATGCTTTTAATTTATTGAGTAAGCCAATGCCACGACCTTCTTGGTTCATGTAAACAATAACACCTTTGCCTTCTTGTTCAATGAGCTCCATGGCCTTTTTTAATTGTTCACCACAATCACATCTACAACTACCGAATATATCGCCGGTAACGCAGCTTGAATGTACACGTACCAATATCGGCTCATCTTCATTCCATTCGCCTTTGACTAGGGCTAAATGGTCTTGACCGTTTGCCGTTTGTTTGAAAGCAACCAGTTTAAAATCCCCAACATCTGTTGGTAAGGCTACATCAATTTGTCGCTCAATAAGGCTTTCATTTTTTAGGCGATATTCAATCAAGTCGGCAATGGACACAATTTTCATATCAAATTTCTTCGCAACTATACGTAGGTCAGGAAGCCGAGCCATGGTGCCGTCTTCGTTCATGATTTCGACAATACAACCAGCTGGTTGAAAACCTGCCAAACGCGCTAAGTCAATCGCTGCTTCTGTATGGCCGGCGCGTCTTAAAACACCATTTGTTTTAGCTTTTAATGGAAAGATATGACCTGGCTTGCCCAATACGGCAGGATCGGTTTTGGGATCTACCAATGCTTTAATCGTCATGGCTCGATCGTATGCCGATATTCCTGTTGAGGTTCCATGACCAATTAAATCAACTGATACGGTAAAAGGGGTCTCGTACTGAGCCGTGTTTTTACCTACCATTAATTCTAAGTCTAACGCCTCGCAACGTTCTTCAATAAGTGGTACACAAATCAATCCACGACCCTCTTTCGACATGAAGTTTACCATTTCGGTCGTCATGTTTTCAGCAGCCGTAAGAAAGTCTCCTTCGTTCTCACGATCTTCGTCATCAACTACAATTACCATCTTGCCATTACGAATGTCTTCGATGGCTTCTTCAATTGTATTTAGCGTTGTCTTTTCCATACTCATAGCAAAGGTAATTCATTCAGTGAAACACAATAATGTCATTATAGTTCTAATCGATAATAATCTTTCTTGCAAAGAGTTAAAAAGACATTACGAGACTATCTTATTTTCGTGCCTTGTGCCCATTAACTCACACCATAACCATAATCTAAGATCCAAATGAATTGGAGATGTATTACAACCTGCCTGTTCGTTTTTTTTTCCTTTTTTAGCCAAGCCAAAAACGTCACGCTGTCGGGCTTTATCTACGAACAAGGAAGTAAAGAAGCATTAATCGCTGTAACAGTGTTTACGGCTGGGGGCGCATATGGTACTACCAGCAACGATTATGGGTTTTACTCTTTAACACTGCCTGAAGGAACCTACGATGTCGTCTTTGATTATGTGGGATATAACCAACAAATTGTAACCTTGGCGTTAGACAGTAACTACAGTTTTACCGCATACCTTGTACCGCAAGGTAATAGACTCACAACCACAGAAATTGAATTAAAGAAGAGAGAAAAGGAAAGCGATAAAGTGCAAATGAGTTCGGTGGATATTCCGATCAAGCAAATCAAAGAAATTCCAGCGCTTTTTGGCGAGAAGGATGTGTTAAAGGTAATTCAGCTTTTGCCAGGTGTTCAAAGTGGGAGCGAAGGACAAAGTGGATTGTATGTGCGTGGCGGCGGCCCCGATCAAAACCTAATCATTCTTGATGGTGCTACGGTATATAATGCACAGCATTTATTCGGTTTCTTTTCGTTGTTTAATGGTGACGCTTTGCGTAGTGTAGAACTCATCAAGGGCGGTTTTCCTGCAAGATATGGTGGACGGCTATCTTCTGTTATTGATATGAATATGAAAGACGGCAATAAAGAAAAGACAACAGGAGAAGTTGGTGTCGGAATCATTTCATCGAAAGGGATTCTGGAAGGGCCATTGGCCAAAGGTAAAGGCTCGTATATTTTGTCGGGTCGTCGCACCTACGTCGATGCCTTAATGCAACCATTTATTTTAGCGACCTCCGATGGGAAGAGCTCTGGGGGGTATTTCTTTTATGATTTCAATGCGAAGGCGAATTACCAGATTAACAAAAAGAACAAAGTGTATGTGAGCGGTTACTTCGGTCGTGATAAATTCTATTTCAATGAGAAGTATGGCGAAAACTTCAAGGAGCAAACCAAAACAAATTTTGGTTGGGGCAATGCCACAGGTACTTTTAGATGGAACCATGTAATTGGCCCGAAAGTATTTGTGAATACGTCATTAATATACAGCACCTATAACCTAGGGATTGCAGCAAAAGAAGAACAAGCAGATACAACCTTATTCGAACTGAGGTATGGCTCAGGCATTCGAGATTATAGTTTTAAACAAGACTTTGATTACTACCTCAACAACCGCCATAAAATAAAATTTGGATACGTCGCGACGCATCATAAATTCACGCCAAGTGCTTTAGTGCTTACAGATAACTACGATTCTTCTCGAATCAATGATGAAGTTAATTTTAATGCGATAGAAACGGGTTTGTATGTGGAGGATGAGGTGAAATTCAACAGCAAGCTAAAAGGCCTTATTGGTTTACGCTTAAGCAGCTTCCATGTTGACGGGGCAGATTATATCAACCCTGAGCCTAGAATTGCATTGGCGTATACATTAGCTAAAAACCTATCGGCAAAACTATCGTACGCTACTATGAATCAATATATACACCTACTTAGCTCTAGTGGTGTAGGCTTGCCTACTGATTTGTGGGTTCCGGCTACGCAAAAGGTAAAACCGCAATCTTCCTCGCAAATAGCTGGAGGACTTGCGAAAGACTTTAAAAAACCTCAAATCAGCATAACAGTAGAAGGGTATTATAAAACCATGAGTAACATAATTGCATACAAGGAAGGAGCTTCCTTTTTGCAAATAGAGGCAGCAGTTGATGGCGAGGCTAAACAGGTTTCGTGGGAAGATAACGTAACCACAGGCAAAGGTGTAAGCTACGGAACCGAGCTGTTGCTGCAAAAAAAATATGGCAAGTTTACAGGATGGCTTGGGTACACGTTGTCTTGGACCAAACACACTTTTGACAGTATAAATAATGGTAAATCGTTCTATGCTCGATACGATAGGCGTCATGATATTTCCGTGGTTGGGCAATATAAAATCAATGATAGAATGACTTTGTCGGCCAACTGGGTGTATGGCACAGGCAATGCGATTACTTTACCCATTAGTACGTTTAGACTCGACAATCATAATTTGTTTACTAATGCCAGTGGTTTTTGGACAAACGGACAGCAATACACCGAAAGGAATGGTTTTCAGATGAAAGCGTACCACCGAGCCGATATCGGTCTGCAAATTAAAAAGGTTAAACCCAAGGGGGTGAGAACAATTGAATTTAGTGCGTATAACCTGTACAGTCGGAAAAACCCATTTTACTATTATATCGGAACAGAGCGTCGGTTTGACCCTAACAGTAAACAGGTGTTAAAGCAAGTAAGCTTGTTTCCAATTTTACCGTCGATTTCGTGGAACTATACATTCAAATGATCATGAAAAGAAAATACATACCCTTTGTTTTTATGGCTTGTTCATTACTCCTTGCCAGTTGCCAAACCATAGTCGATAACGTTGACTTGCCAGAAATAGAAATTAAACCCGTTGTTCATTTTAGGTATGACGGAGCCATCAATACGTACGATTGTTCTTTAACAAAATCGAACCCAATTTTTGGGGAGCGAAGATCCGATTTTGATGTTATAGACGACGCAATTGTGTCGATAACAGGTCTTGGCCGAACAGATACCGTGATGTTTATTGAAGGAATCGATAAGTACAACGACGAAAGTAATCTTGACTTTATCGATGGCGAACTATATGAACTCCATATTACTTTGCCTGATGGAGCCCAAATCTATGCACAATCCGAATATCCAGTGCGCCCTCAAAATATAGATGTGGTGGTCGATTCTTTTAAAAGAGACTTTGAGACGGTGTATCGCATCAGAACAAGCTGGGATGATATTCCAGGAATTCAAGAATATTACATGCTCGAGTTTTATCAGGTGTACAATTTTGATGGAAAAAAAGACACCATTAGTAGTTATGTTGCCCAAGTGTCTTCTGGAGATGATGCGGGTACCAGGTTTTCGCAACAGCATGAAGCGTATGCCTTTACAGAGCCTGGAAGTAGCATCTCTGTAGACCTGTTTGTAGTGCTCAGCGGCATCACTAAAAAGGAGTATGATTATTTGCGGTTTTTAGAGCGTTATGAGCCCGAAAATCCGTTTACCGAACCAACGACTATTCCGTCAAACGTGCAGGGTGCATTGGGCATGTTTACGTTGAAAAACGGCAGGATTTATAAATTCTAAACTGTTTTAGTTTTTTATTAAGATTTGGGAGACAGTTTTTATCTTAGCAGCTTTGAAAGTCCTATTCTTAGCAAACAGAATACCTTACCCACCGTTTAGAGGGGATAAGTTGAAAATTTACAACCTAAGTCGAAGGCTTTGTAAAGATCACGACTTATATCTAATCGCCTTTGTTGAGTCAAAGCAGGAGTTACAATACAAGAAATACTTAGACCCAATTTTTAAAGAAGTACACTTGGTATACCAACCCAAGTGGAAGTCGTATCTGTATAGTGCGCTCAATTTTTTTCACTCCATGCCGTTCCAATTGGCTTATTTTAAGAGTAGAAATATGTCGAATGTGCTGCATCAATTCTTAGACAAGCAGTCGGTTGATGTGATTCATACACAACATCTTAGAATGTCTCAATATACAAGCGACTTGGTTGAGCATCCGCGAATTTTAGACCTTCCTGACGCCTATTCGTTGTATTGGCAACGAAGGAATGAGGTAGACCGGCCATGGTGGAATAAATTATTCGACTCCCTTGAATCCAAACGTGTTATTGAAGCTGAAAAAGTAATATTCGAGTATGATCTCAACTTGGTTTGTTCAGTAGAAGATAGAGATCATTTGTTGCAGATTCATCCTGGATCACGCGTTGAATTGCTGCGAAACGGTGTGGATTTAGAAACGTTTACATACGACGATCACAACTACTCCCGATGCGAAACCTTGTTGTTCACCGGAAACATGGATTATGCGCCCAACGTTGACGCCGTAACTTATTTTGTAGAGCAAATGTTTCCTCAGCTGTTATCAAACCACCCCAACATCAAACTTGTTATTGCCGGGCAACGACCAGTAAAACAAGTATTAGACCTAGCCTCAGACCATGTAGTTATTACGGGTTTTGTGGAAGATATTTCCGAAATGTACAGTCAGGCTGATATTGTTATTGCGCCGTTGCGGTTTGGTGCAGGAACTCAAAATAAAGTATTGGAAGCATTGGCAATGGGTGTACCTGTCGTTTGTACCGATATTGGTTTTAAAGGGCTAGAAGTAAACTCAGGAGACGGTGTGTTTCATGCAAACAACGATGCTGAATTTATTGCACATGTGTCCAACTTAATTGAGTCAGAAGAGCTCAGAAAGTTAACAGGGCAAAAGGGGCTGGAGCTAGCCAAAACCAAGTTTAGTTGGGATGGAATATCAAACGACCTTGCGCAGCATTTTAACTCCGTTTGTGAGGATTAATTATTATGTTTGAATTATGCATTACAATTTTTTACACCTAAAAGGCAAACATTTCGCCTTTGTTATAGTAGTTTTTTGTTTAACTGCTTGTTCATCTAAACCGTCACCTGAATTAACTGAAGAGGAAAAACAAGAAGTCGTTGAGCTAGAAGAGTCGGTAAAGAAGATTGATTTAGCAGTGGATGAGCTGGATAGTGCGATTAAGGATTTAGACGAGGTGGACAAATTGTTAAAATAGGAAAAATGAAAAACAGCATTAAAATAGTATTAGGAATCTGCTTGGTTTTAGCGCTGGCTACTGAAGGTGCATTTGCGCAATCTAGTAAGGGTAAAAGGAATAAAGTCAAAGAGGATAAAGTCACTGAACTGCAGCAAAAAGTTCGGGGAAAGAAGGATAAAAAAGGACTTCAATCGAACGTGGATAAAGACAGTGTAAAGGAGAGTCGTAAAGATTCAAAACCTGAAAGGGTGGAAGATGAAAGTAATGATGGTGATGACGCAAATGAAGACAAGAAAGCAGCTAAAGTAAAGAAGGAAAAGAAAATTAAGCGAGATACCGCAAGTGGAAATGGCAAAGGTCATGGTCACAAAAGAGATAAAGACAATCAATCAGGTAAGGAATTTGGCAAAGAAAGGAGCACAGAAGCCAAATTACACAAGGAAGAAGCACTTGAGAAAGCAGCCGTAAAAAAAACAGAGGCTCAAGTGAAAATCGAGGAAGCCAAGAATAAAGTGTCTGAGGCAAAATCAAAACTTGATGAGGACAAAGCTAATGGCGATCTCAGCGATGAAGAGATTGCTGCCAAAGAATCAAAAATTAAAAAGGTAGAAGAAATTATTCAAACTGCGGAGGATAAACTCAAAAATGTGGAAGAAGTGGAACGCGCAGATAAGGTAGAATAAGAGGTTGAAGTGGATTCGGAAAAATAGACGAGTAAGGTTAAAACAACTCTTTAATATTTGTTACAAATAGCTTTACCGCTATCGCTAGCAAAACAATTCCAAAAACCTTACGCAAAATTCCGATGCCACCTGGCCCAAGAAGTTTGCCCAAACGTGCTGTGTTTTTTAGTACAAAGTATACCAAGGCAATATTGATTAAGATAGCCACCAAAATGTTTTCTATCGCATATTCTGCACGCAAAGAGAGTAATGAGGTTAAGGTACCTGCTCCGGCAACAATAGGAAATGCAATAGGAACGATACTCGCCGTAGTGGGAGAGTCGGATTTAAACAAATGCAAACCCAATATCATTTCCAAGGCCAAAAAGAAAATGACGATAGAACCAGCAACGGCAAAACTATTAAGGTCTACGCCTAAAAGTTTTAAAATGCTGTTTCCTGCAAACAAAAACACAATCATAATGAAGAGTGCGACTATGCTTGCCTTTTCTGATTGTATATGACCAACTTTTTCTCGCAACGATAAAATAATGGGTATACTGCCCAAGATGTCGATTACGGCAAACAATACCATTGTCACAGACAAGATTTCAGTAAAATTGAAAAACATACTATTGGTAGGATTTTTATGAAATGCAAAGGTAAACTACAACCGAATCATTTTATAGGTATATCCGCTGATTAATTCGCCGCACTAATTTGAATTTCGGCAGCATAGTCGGACAATTTAATTGGGTTGTCTTCTACTGGATACGGGCTGAGTTGATTTAGTGAGATATGGTAGCCTCCTACAATTGTGTCGTTGTGATAAATGTTGGATGTAGGTTGCGTGTCGAGATATAAGACGTAGCTATTTTTTGAAGTAGTTAACTTGAACCTCATTTTTGTGTTTCCCTCCCAAATGCAATTTACCCCCTCAGGGCATCTTGAATCGTCATAAACAGAATCCATTACGATACAGATGTTTTGATCAAGGTTGCAGGCCTTGTCTGTTACTCCTAACGCAAAAGGCGTGCTGAGCTCAAATTTGAACGAATAATCTTCTGCAATAACTTCGGTCGTTTTACGATTACACTGAGCGAACATCACCCCACAAATAATAACGGTCAGAAGAAATGCAGCACGATGTAGTTGGACTTTAACCATGCACCAAATCTACTAATTTAAGAAGTTGTGCCAGGCGATACATACAGATTTTTTGCTTTAGCCGTTTATGTTTTAGGCCTTGGTGGTATAAACTACCAAAATAGGATTATGAAAAAGTCAATAGTATGTATGGTCGTTTTGTTGATGGCGGGGACGGTTACTGCCGACGAAAGGTTGTTCAAAAAAATTGAAAGAAAGCTTGATCGCGATTCGTTAAAGGGCTTGGCCTTTGCAAAGAAATTAAAGTCAAAGCGATCTACAGAACCTGATGCGTATTACTTTTTGTCTTCGTTGTACCTAAATAAGTTTGGAGCTGAAACTCGACTTACAAAGCGATACAGTGCGCTCAATAGAGCGGCTTCTGACGCATATCGTTCTACCAAGTACACTACAAAACATGAGTATATTAAAAGCCATCAGAAAGTATTGATTAACCAAATTGCCATTCAGATAGAATCCATGCGTGATACTTTTTTGCGCTATAAGGATTATGACCGGTCAGAAAGGTTAGCAAAGCATTATTCGAGATTAACGGGCAAACATCTGCCCACCTTAGATCAGCTAGATTCGGTGAAACAGGAAAAACAAAAGGAAGAAAAATTGTTGCTTCAGGTTACGCTTACAGTGGATGGTAAATATTATGGCATGCCCGCTGGTGACGAGGATATCGGCCCTATTGACTTTAAAGGAGAAAAGGAGTTGTTGCGCCTTATTAATAACGAGCGAGTGAAAAAAGGATTGGAACCATTACTATGGAGTTTTGATTTAAGCAGGGCTGCGCGATATCATGCAACAGACATGGCAACTCAGCGTTACTTTGATCATAATACCTATGATCGCATAGACGGCAAGCTTGTTAAAATAGGTGGAACATTCGCGCGCATTCGCAAGTTTTATAACCTGAGGTTCGTTAATTCTGAGAATATAGCCGCAGGAAGTAAACTGTCAAAAGATACCTATCGCCAATGGTATACAAGCAAAGGGCACTATGCCAATATGTTTAATAAAAAGAGCAAGTACGTTGGAATAGGAGTGGCCTACAACCCCAAGAGCCCGTACAAGTATTACTGGGTATTTTGTACTTCTAGATAAGTTTTCCTTCTCCCCATCTCCAGATTAATCCACCGTAAATGGTTCTAGAAGGCATCTGTGCGCCTAATATCTCCTGATACTGGGTGTCTAAAATGTTACGTCCTTCAATAAATATACGTGCTGGTACAAACTTTGGCTTGTAAGAAATGCGCATATTCATCAGGGCGTATTGGTTCTTCACTTCGCCGTTAATTCCTTCAATTTTTTCAGGGTTACGCGTAATCAGGTTACTGGATAAACTGGCACGAATACGGTTATATCTAAACAACACGCGTGGTGAAGCGATATGAATCGGGTGGTTTGCAATGTATTTAGATTCCACCGGCCCTTCATGTGTGGTTTGTAAGTAGGTGTAGTCAACAAACAACTTTAGGTAAGTGGTATCTGTATTGTTCACCGTATAGCGAGCGCTTAATTCGTAACCGATGTTATTGCTGTTGGCAATGTTTCGTGTATAGAAATAAGTGGTATCGGGCACCAAATTAGTCAAGTTGGTAATCTGGCTAGAATTCGTCACGATATAATCGATTAAGTTATCAGAGGTTCGGTAAAAAACAGACTGGCTAATACGTAAGTTTTTTGATGGAGACCAATTTGCATTTAGGTCGACCGAAAAAGATTTTTCAGGTTGAACATCAGGATTTCCGGCATTTCGGTTTGGCGATAATTTTTCAATGTTATACGAAACAAAACGCTCGGTGTAATCCGGGTTTCTTACAGACTGGCCAATTGAACTTCGTAAAACCAATTTGGGCAAAATGTAAGTCCCTGTTATTTGTGGAACGAAGTGGAATCCATAGTAATCGTCTTGCTCAGCACGAACACCTAACATTAATTTGAATCTGTCTCCCATGTGTAGACGGCTTTGAGCAAATCCAGCAATACTAAAGTTGTTGTGATTGCCTCTGTCACTACTTTCGATTGTAGTGCGGTCATATTGCACGCCGTATGCTATTTTGTGTTTGCTCACACCTCTGTTTTGCGTAAGTGTTGCATTTAATCTTGTTGTGGTATGACCATTAACCGAGGTTGGTAAAAATGCAAAGGTGTCTTGGTTGTGTTTGTATCCAATGTTAAACTCAGTCCGTTGCTTCGCATCTTCATTGGTTAAAGCTGACTGGATCCAATACGCTTTTATTTGTTCTACAGACTCGTCAAACGAACTCGCAGTATAGAAGTATTTTGCATCAAAATCGCGTACATCCATGGCACCCCGTAAATACACCTTCCATGCATTTTTGAAGTAGATGCCAGACAGTGTGTAATTCTTAATGTCGTAGTATGATCGGTAGGTACTATCAGCAACGCTGTTTTTACCAAAATTTGGATTAAGTCTTTGTTCTCCATCTGACCGTAATGATTTAACTCCACCTGAAAATCCCCATTTTTTAGCATTGAGAAACACGCCCATGTCGCTGTTAAAGAATTTGTCTTGTCCTACAGCGAGTTTACCGCCAAAGTTGAACTGGTATTTAGGTACAGCGGTGTAGGTCTTTGTTTTGATGTGAATCACCCCACCAACGGCATCGCTACCAAACGAAACGCCCGATGGTCCTTTGATTATCTCGATGCGTGCAATTTCTGAAAGTGCAATGGGTATGTTGTTGTTGAAATGGCCTGTCAGCCCGTCGTTAAGTCTTTGATTGTCAACCAGTACGAGTACTTGGGAGAAGGTGCTGCCGCGTAAACCTATGTCCGACTGAACACCAAATCCGCCTCTACTGTTCATATTCACACCAGCGATGTCTTGTAACAAATCTTCAACCGTATTAACGGCATACTGCTCAATGTCTTTAGCCGTCAGTACAACAACGGTTTTGCCGGTTTCTTTGTATTTGTCTTGTAATCTGTTCGAACTAACAACTGTAGTGTCAAGTGATTCTTGTGCGTTTGCATAAAAACCTGAAAATGCAAGAACCGCAAACAGTGTAAATGTGGTAGACTTCATTGTTTTTGTTTTTGTTGGTGCAATACTATGACGACTTCATTAAAAAAGTTGTCAAATGAAGTGGGAAAAGTGTTGGATAAGGGAATTTTGAAGGATTGAAGGATTGAAGGATTGAAGGGTTGAATGTCTGAAGGATTGAATGATTGAAGGAGTGAACAAAATACAAGTGTCACTTATATTTTGTTCCAATAACTACCTTCCGTGTCTGCTCTCTGAAGTCAAATGTTTTGACACTATTCTTTCTCCATTTTATAGGTATTTCGTCGAAATCATCCAGCTAAATAGCTGTTCTTTTGAAGACGATTTTTCGTACAATATTCCTGTCGTCTTATTGTCTTTTGTTGTTAATACAGTCCATTCACTTGGATTTTCTTCATCAGCAGTTGCGGTCGCTATTTTTTCTCCGGTGTTAGAGTAAACTGTGACATAGGTTTGCTTTATTCCGGCATCATTGGTTTTAGTGCTTTCTGTAAACTTACCAACTTTGCTTCCCTCTTTAATAATTTCGTTGTTCGAAATAGAGATGTCAGAAACCTCGACCTTTATCTCCTGATTGCGACCCTGTCGTCCATTGTTCACCGAAATAAACCTTCTTTCTGCTTCTGGGTCAATTTTGTCATTCTTAACAAGATTATTCTTAACTAGTAATTTCATTACTGATTTTAGAGTGAATTGCTTTTTGTAATACACTTTCCCTAAGCCATTTATGAATGTGATGTCGTAGGCACGTTTACTTACATATTTTTTCTCTGAGGCATTCCACACCTCGTAAGATCTATACTTGAAGAATATCAATTCTTCACCCGCACGATTTTGAATACTAAAGTTCTTTATTAAGCCAACTGCGTTAAATTTCGTTTTTACAAGTTTGGCGTAATATTCGCCGTCCACTATAATTTCTTCTGTTACCTTGTCGTATTTTATACTTTGTGCATACAACTCTGAAGTAGTGCTTAGTGCAATACTGAAGATTAGGATCATTTTGATGGTACTTTTCATAATTCTTTTTTTAATAAAGTTTTTGTTTTTTGTTCGGGCAAAGAAAGAGTGACGTCATTTTTGAATCAATGAACCTCGGTTAACTAATCAAACCTATTAGGTAGCACCAGAATTGATGGAAGTATATTTTAATTCTTCTCCTTCAAATAGACCCAAAGGGCTTTAATCACATAATCCTGTCTTTATTCATAAACCCATCATTCATAATTCCTGATGGCTAATACCTAAAGCAATTGTCAATTATTAATTTTTAATTATCAATTGACTTGTCCTATTTTGCCGCATGCGATTTTTGTTAGCATTAATATTACTAGGTGTAGGGCAGTTTGTTGCTTTAGCTGGCGAAGCTAATGGTGTGTCCATTCCAGAATGGACAAGTATCATTCCGCCTATAGTAGCGATTGCTTTAGCCCTAATTCTACGAGAAGTATTACTTAGTTTAACCATTGGCATATTCTCTGGGCTGATTTTGATGGGTTTGAAATCATCACAATCTATCGGGCAGGCTTTTCTGGAAGTGCCTACGGCCATTCAGGATTCATTGGTCAACAAAGACCATATCAGCGTGATACTTTTTACCCTTATGATTGGGGCAATGGTGTCCATCATTTCTAAGAATGGTGGTATGATGGCGTTGGTGAAACGTATTTCGAAAAAAGCAACGACGGCAAGGTCAGGTCAACTGGCCACGTGGTTGTTGGGTATTGCTATATTCTTTGATGACTACGCCAATACCTTGGTTGTTGGGAATACCATGCGTCCACTAACAGACAGGTTGAAGGTAAGCCGAGAAAAACTAGCGTACATCGTTGACTCAACAGCAGCACCTGTTGCCGCTATTGCTTTTATCACCACATGGATAGGTGCCGAACTGGGTTATATCTCTGATGGGATAGCGAAAATTCCGAATGGAATAAACGAGATTGGATCTGCCTATGGTGTGTTCTTTCAATCTTTACAGTACATGTTTTATCCGATACTCACCTTATTTTTCATCTTCCTATTGGTTTGGCGGAAGCGCGATTTTGGGCCAATGTTGAAGGCTGAACGGAAAGCACGTGCGGCAGATGTGGAAGATCAACAGCAAACCGTTGTTAGCGAAATAGATGAGGTAGAAGACAAGAAAGAGTCACTTTGGAGTGCTGTATTGCCCATAGGGGTAATGATTATTGGTGCAACTATTGGATTGTTTTATACCGGTTTATCAGGTGGGGGAGAAGGGCAGGAATATGTTTGGAACAAGGGCGTTTCATTGGCAACAAACTTGTCTGAAATCATTGGTCGAGCAGATAGTTATTTGTCCCTCATTTGGGGTTCGTTTTGTGGTTTGTTTATGGCCATTTTAATTACAATCTCCGCCGGAATATTGCATGTTCGAAAGACCATGTCTTTTGCAGAGGCTGGGGTTAAGTCCATGATGCCAGCTATATTGATTTTGACATTGGCCTGGACGTTAGGCGCTATTACCGAGTCACTTGGCACAGCTGAGTACCTAGCTGCGCTCAGTCAGGGCAACATTATGCCAGCGTTTATTCCAACTATTGTCTTTGTTTTGGCTGCTGGAATTGCCTTTTCTACAGGCACCAGTTGGGGAACCATGTCAATACTGTACCCAGTTGTGTTGGTAACCTCATGGAATATTTGCGCTGCCGAAGGTTTAGATGTTGCGGCGTCCATGAACATTTTTGCAAACGTGGTTAGCGCTGTGCTTGCTGGATCGGTGCTAGGCGATCATTGTTCGCCAATTTCAGACACAACTATACTTAGTTCATTATCAGCGGATTGCGACCATGTGCAGCACGTTAAAACACAAATGCCTTATGCGTTAACCGTTGGGGGAGTCTCTATTATTTTGGGAACTATACCGGCAGGATTTGGTATCCCATTTTATATTACTTTCCCAATTGCGGCATTGACACTCTATTTTATTGTTTCATATTTCGGTAAAATGACTGAAACTGAGACGGTAAGCCAATAATATCTCGGTAGATTCGCATGTTATCTCAAGAGATAGGTGGGTTCAAATCAAAAAATAGTTCAAAATAAAATTAGAAAGCGCATAAAAATTGGCGCCTACATTTTAATACCATTTATTTTGGTTGGAGGTCTTTCTATTGCCTATCAGCTCACTACTGGCGGGTTTGAGTCGTTTGATTTTTCTATTGGTAAGCTATGGTCATGGGCTGCAAATGATCAGGAAGATAAAAAGAGTGACGACAACGCGTTTGAACGGATTATAGAGCCTGTGCGCAATCGCTCACTAGTCACAGAAAACAAAGTAGTTCGCGAAAGGGAAACCGTAGTAGTGAAGCCAGTAAATAATCCTGTACGGATACACAAACCAAAGCAAGGCTTGGCTCAGTTTATGGTAAACCGCGAACCATTTAAAACGGTTCATGTCGACATGATACAGCCAGACAAAACCTTTAATTATTTACGTTCTGGGAAATACTTAGATTTAAAACAAAAGGAATTCCTTATTCCTACAGATATAAAAACGAGAAGGTCAAGAATTGCCGTCGGAGCGTCTTTTTCTCCAGGCATATCGTATCGACGATTAACCTACAATGATATTAGTTCGGTAGCAAGAATATACAATCAAACAGCCTATACGTTTGGTCAGAGTAAAGAGTATCGCAACAACAACGACAAAGCCATTATGAATTTCTATTCGGGCTTTGATGTGTATGCAAACGTCTCAAAAAAGTGGACGGTTCAGATGGGTTTTTACTACTCGTCGCATGGTGAAAAATTGACTGTGGTCAACAAAAATGACCCCAATGAAATTAATTCAAACCCATCTACGGGTAGTGCGTTTTTGAGCAAACAAAGTGTTTTCGAATCTCCAGAAATGGTTGATTATACAGCAAACGAAGAAATACCATTTAGCAATTACTATGGCTTGATGGAGATACCGGTTTTAGCCAGCTATCAATGTGTAGATATATCTGATATGCTTCATGTTAGTGTTCAAATGGGAGGCTCTTATGGCTACTTAGACCATGCTGATGTGTTGATGTATAACTACGAGACCAATAAATACTTTTGGATACCGAGTTCGGATTTTGAGTTGTTAAACAAGCATTTTATCAGTGGTATTGTTGGTGCCGAAATTTCTCAATACATCAGCCACGAAATAGAAATATTTGCCAATCCACAATTCAAATATTCTTTCACACCTACGTTTAAAAAAGCCTACGAAATCAAACAAAACCAGTGGGCTACCGGATTGAGATTAGGTATGAAGGTTCACCTTTAATTCTGTCTAGTGATTGTGCCCGGCATGCGGGTCTACTTTAGGCATTGGGTTAGCCTTTGTTGGTGTTGCAACCGGATCACCTTTAACGTTCACGATGATGATTAGGTTTATTTCGCCAGCATTGGAGAAAATGTTTACGCCTTTTGCATATTCACCATTTTTGTTTTTGGTGTCGAACGTTACCTTGATTTTACCTGACTTCCCTGGTGCAACAACTCCCCTTGGCCAATCTGTAGCCGTACAACTACAGGTAGATTTAACTTCCTTTATATGGAAATTACCCGTTCCCACGTTTGTGAATTCAAAAGTGTGAACCGCAGATTCACCCGGGCGAAATGTACCCATGTGGTATTGCATAGTGTCTTTGAATTGTATAACAGGTACGTCTTGAGCGTTAGCAACAGCACAACCCAAAATTATCGTCGAAAACAGTAAAATCATTTTTTTCATAACACAAACTTAGTATCAATTATAATACCACATTGTACAGATACTTCCGGTTCCGAATTCGTTGCACGTAAATATGAAGCATAATAGGAGCATTTTTCTATATTCGTGCCCGAATTAAAGCACTATGACAGATATAGAAATTGCACAGGCCGTTGAGATGGAGCATATCAATGATATCGCTGCAAAACTGAATGTTGACTCTAATAACATTGAACAATACGGAAGATATAAGGCAAAATTGCCATTAGATCTGATTGATAAAGATAAAGTTGCCAAAAGCAAGTTAATCTTGGTAACAGCAATCACACCAACTCCAGCAGGAGAAGGAAAGACAACTGTATCGATTGGACTACATGAAGGTTTAAATAAAATAGGGAAAAAGAGTGTTGTCGTTTTAAGAGAACCATCTCTTGGTCCGGTTTTCGGTATAAAAGGTGGTGCTGCCGGTGGTGGTCATTCACAAGTTGTACCAATGGAAGACATCAACCTACATTTTACAGGTGATTTTTCGGCCATTGAAAAAGCAAATAATTTCCTTGCTGCGGTTATCGATAATAATATTCAGAGTAAAACGCGAAGTTTAGGAATTGACCCACGTACGGTTATATGGAAACGTGTGATCGACATGAACGACCGAGCGTTAAGAGACATCGTTATTGGCTTGGGTGGAACTGGAAACGGAATACCGCGTGAAGACGGTTTTAATATTACTGCTGCTTCAGAAGTAATGGCCATTCTTTGTATGTCGAACGATCTTGATGATTTGAAGCAAAAACTAGGAAGTATTTTCTGTGGATATACATTCGACAAGAAGCCAGTGTATGCTAGAGATTTAAATGCTGAAAATGCAATGGCAATCTTGTTAAAGGATGCAGTAAAACCAAATTTAGTGCAAACGTTAGAAGGTAATCCAGCTATTATTCATGGTGGTCCGTTTGCAAACATTGCACAAGGTACAAATACCATTATTGCAACGCAGATGGGTATGTCGTTAGGCGACTATGTTGTTACTGAGGCTGGTTTTGGCGCTGATCTTGGTGCTGAGAAGTTTTTAAATATTAAATGTGGTTATGGTAATCTAAAGCCAGAAGCGCTTGTATTGGTTGCTACGATTAGAGCACTTCGTCACCACGGTGGCGCAACACCTGATCAGTATAATGATGCGAATTTAGATCGCGTAAAAGCTGGATTTGCTAATTTAGAAAAACACATCGAAAACAGTAAAAAGTTTGGCCTTAATCCTGTAGTAGCCGTAAATAACTTCTATACTGATTCTCAAGAAGAAATTGATTGGTTAATTGAAAAATGTGCAAGCATCGGGGTTCAAGCCGTATTGAGTAAAGGTTGGGCCGAAGGTGGAAACGGAACGCAAGACTTAGCCCATGCAGTAGTAAATGAAATCGAGTCTGGCAAGAATGACTTTAAGCCTTTATATGATTGGAATTTATCTGTAAAGGAAAAAATTGAGACGATCGCAAAAGAAATATATGGTGCGGATGGTGTTGATTACGCAGCAAAAGCAGAACGTGGGATTCGTACAATCGATAAATTAGGGTTATCTCATTTGCCTATATGTATGGCCAAAACGCAGAAATCATTCTCGGACAACGATAAAAAAGTGGGTCGACCAACTGGATTTAGAGTGACTGTAAGAGAATTTGAAATCGCTGCAGGAGCAGGATTCTTGATTCCTATACTTGGTAACATGATGCGTATGCCTGGATTACCAGCCGTACCAGCATCAGAGGGTATGAGCATCGACAGCAACGGTAAGATTAGCGGATTGTCTTAGAAAATAAATTTTGAAACAAACGGTAAACTGCCATTGTTAAATCAATGGCAGTTTTTTTTTAGACCCTTCAACCGCATAGCAAATTACAAGTATATTTACCGTATGAAGTCAACATCTGTACATAACGCTAATAAGTACACCAATCTAGGTGTCGAGCAAGTGGAAGACGTGTTGACCAATGAAGCGCCATTGCAAATTCAGGTGAACAACAAACCTTTTTCGGTAACCATGCGGACACCTGGTTATGAGCATGATTTAGCCAGAGGAATCCTACATTCAGAGAATGTTTTTACCCAAAAAAATGAAGTGCTCAAAATGCAAAGTCTTGATATTGATGAAGATGGAACAGTGACGGCGGTTAATGCCGTTGTTTCTGAAGATCAATTGGATTTTGGCTTTGATTCGAACCGGTCGTTAACATCTGTTTCTTCGTGTGGCATTTGTGGGAAGGAAGATATTTCGTCTATAGCACTCTGCGGATTGCCCTTAGAAGATAAGTCAACCTTTGATGCAAGGCAAATCAATGCCATGTTCGACGTGATGGCAGAGGCACAGGATGCTTTTAATTCATCAGGAGGTTGTCATGCCGCAGCTGCATTTGATAGTAATGGGAATATGCTGGTGTTACGCGAGGATATTGGCCGTCATAATGCGGTGGATAAAGTAATTGGTCACCTGTTGAACACACAGACCGTGGCAACGGCAAAAGTTCTTTTGGTTAGTGGTCGGGTTTCATACGAAATTGTTTCAAAGGCCTACTATGCTGGAATACCCATTTTAGCGGCAATTTCAGCACCATCAAATCTGGCCGTTCAGATGTCAGCACAATTTGGGGTAAGCCTACTCGGGTTTTGTCGTACAGACAAGCTTACAGCGTATAGCCATCCATACAGAATAGTCTGATATTCACATAGAATTTCGACGCGCTGAATTTACCATTCCAATAAAAAAATTATCTTTGGTCATACGAACATAAACCGTTCAAAAAAAGGAATATATGTCAAAGAATTTAAGCGAATTATCAGGAAGGGGAGGTATCGTTGACAACCTATTTGAAAAGATGGGAAAAGCCGCTGAAAAAAGTGGCACCGTAACACAAGAAGAGTTGGATAGGTTAGCAAAAGAATTCTTGGTTGGGAAGGCCAATACCTACGGGACGGTTACCGCATATGACTTTATGAAACCTGAGAACCAGGGTAAGAAGGCATATATCTGTAACGGTTCGGCATGTCTTTGCGCTGGCACTCAAGATAAGGTGATGGACACCTTGTCGGAACACTACAAACGAGAAGAAATAGGACACATGACTTGTTTAGGTCGTTGCCACGAAAATGCAGCATTCCATATTGGTGGGGTGAATTATTCGGGTGATGCATCTCAAAAAATGTCAGAAATTGTAAGTACTCAAGGTGCACTACAACCTAAAGATACCTACAACGTAGGGTCGAATAAGGAAATACTGACACAAGCGTTTACCGATGTAGATGCGTTCTATAGTCTTCTCCATGATGTATTAAAAAAATCTCCGGAAGATGTTCTTGGTGAAATTAAATCGTCAAATATTAGAGGACGAGGTGGTGCTGGATTTCCAATGGGTGTTAAATGGGATTTCTGTCGAAAGGCCGAATCTGATACAAAGTTTATTATCTGCAATGCTGATGAAGGAGACCCGGGTGCATATTCTGACCGTTACTTGTTAGAAGAGCAGCCTCATTCTGTTTTGTTTGGAATGATGGTGGGTGGTTACTGCATGGGTGCACAGTGGGGTATTTTATATATCCGTGCCGAATATCCTGAATCGGTTGATATTGTAAGCAATGCGATTCAAGAACTACGTGATCGCAACCTGCTTGGAGACAACATTTTAGGCTCCGGTTTTAATTTTGACTTTAAAGTAATAAAGGCGCAAGGAGCGTATATATGTGGCGAAGAAACTGCTTTGATAAACTCAATAGAAGGGCAACGTCCTGAAGTAAGAACTCGTCCACCTTTCCCAGCCATTCAAGGGCTTTTCAATAAACCAACTATTGTGAACAATGTGGAAACACTGGCCGCAGTGCATTGGATTTTGGAACATGGCGGTTCGAGTTATGCCGCACTGGGTACAGAGAAATCTACTGGAACCAAACTGGTTTGTTTGGATTCATTTTTCAATAAACCAGGCATGTACGAAGTGGAAATGGGAACTTCTTTAAGAACGGTTATCGACGACTTTGGTGGTGGTTTTAAACAACCTGTAAAAGCCATGCACATTGGTGGCCCGCTCGGAGGAATGGTACCTGTATCTAAAATTGATGATCTCGCCATCGACTTCGAATCTTTTAGTAGCAATGGATTTTTACTCGGTCATGCATCTGTTGTTTGTATTCCGGAGACCATAGAAATTATCAAATATTTAGAGCATTTGATGGAATTTGCCGCCTATGAAAGCTGTGGTAAATGTTTCCCATGTCGTTTAGGTACAACACGAGGTCAAGAGATGTTTGCCAAAGCAATTAATGACGAGAATTATAAGATTGATAGAGATTTATTGAATGATCTCTTAGATACCTTGCAAGAAGGATCATTATGCGCCCATGGGGGAGGCATACCTCTTCCTGTTAAAAATGCCTTGCAATATTTTGAAGATGAATTAAGTCAATACTTAGCTTAAAAAAAACTACCACAGATAAAGCGAAAAGAATGAATAGAATAGCCTATATCAATAATCAGCCGCACGCGTTTCATGAGGGTGAAACCATTTTAAAGTTTGTAAAGCGTGTTACTGGTCAAGAAAAAATTATTCCAACCCTATGTGACGCACCAAACCTCGATCCTTTTGGGTCGTGTAGAGTGTGTAGTGTTGACGTTGCGTTGGAAGAAGATGGTAAAACTAAAACGATGGCTTCTTGCCATTCTCCTGTGGCGGCAGGGCAATACATATATCCAGATTCGAAGCAGGTTAAAAAACTCAGAAAAAACATCATGGAATTGGTGCTGACGGATCATCCGTTAGACTGTTTGACGTGTGAAGTAAATGGCAACTGTGAACTACAAGATGTTGCAGCCCAAGTCGGAATCAGAGAAGTACGTTATCCAGAAGGCAAAAACCATTTAGACCGTACGAAAGATTTGAGTCATCCTTATATGACGTCGGATATGTCTAAGTGTATTAATTGCTATAGATGCGTAAGAGCTTGTGACGAAGTACAAGGAGAGTTTGTGCTAAGTATGGCTGGACGTGGGTTTGATAGCCATATTGTTAAAGGAAACGACTTGACTTTTATGGAGTCCGATTGTGTGAGTTGTGGTGCTTGTGCCCAAGCTTGCCCAACATCAGCAATATCTGATGTATTTCAATCTAAGTCAGTCAGTACAGAAGAAACAACACGAACCATTTGTACGTATTGTGGTGTAGGATGTAACCTAGAAGTGAATACTTCAAACGGAGAGATATTGTCAATTCAAGCACCGTATGATGCCCAAACAAATGGAGGGCATACGTGTCTTAAAGGACGTTATGCCTTTAAGTTTTATAACCATCCAGATCGTTTACGAAGTCCGTTGATTAAACGTAACGGGAAGTTTGAAGAGGCCACATGGGATGAGGCTTACACACATATCGAAAACGAACTAAACCGCATTAAAGCAGAAAGTGGGCCTGATGCTATCGCTGGTATCTCGTCGGCGCGTACGCCAAACGAGGAGAACTACTTAATGCAAAAGTTTATTAGAGCAGTTGTCGGTACCAATAATATCGATTGTTGTGCACGTGTATGTCATTCACCAACAGCGTTAGGTATGCAACGCGCCTTTGGTACAGGAGCCGCCACCAACTCGATTAGTGACTTGGAGCACACAGATTGTATCATCGTAATTGGTGCAAACCCAACCGATGCACATCCTGTTACGGGAGTGAAGATAAAGCAGAAGTTCATGAAAGGCGTCACCAGTATTGTGATTGACCCGAGACGAATTGAACTCGCAAAATATGCCACCTACCACCTACAATTACGACCAGGTACCAACGTGGCTATGCTGAATATGATGTTGTATTACATTATTTCAGAAGGATGGGCAGATGACGATTTTGTAGCCAATCGAACCGAAGGATTTGAAGCATTAAAGAAAGAAATTCTTGCCTTAGATATGGATGAGATGGAGCGCCTAACAGGTGTGGATCGCAATCTTGTGAAAGAAGCAACAAAAGCATACGCTTCTTCTAAAGCGGCTATGGAGTTCCATGGTTTGGGTGTAACAGAGCACTCGCAAGGAACTTTTGCTATCCAACTCATTGCTGATTTGGTTATGATTACCGGTAATATCGGTAAACCAGGTGCTGGGATGAATCCTTTAAGAGGACAAAACAATGTTCAAGGAGCAGCCGATATGGGTGCGCAACCGCATCAAGGTGCTGGATACCTAGATGTCACTGATCCAGAAATGAATCACAGGTACAATACATTTTATAAAAGAGATGTACCAAGTCATATTGGATATAAAATTCCGGAAATGTTTGATGCAGCCATTAGTGGCGATCTAAAAGCATTGTGGATAATAGGTGAAGACGTGGTTCAAACAGATCCGAATACCAACAAGGTTATAAAAGCCATGGAAAGTGTTGATTTACTGGTTGTACAAGAGTTGTTTATGACTGAAACAGCCATGCGGGCAACAGTCGTTTTGCCAGGCGCAAGTTTCTTGGAAAAAGAAGGAACCTTTACAAATGGAGAACGACGTATTCAACGTGTGAATAAAGTGGTTGAACCTTTAGAGGGTACAAAACCTGACGGTCAAATCATAATTGACATGATGAATCGTATGGGATACGAACAGCCAGATTATACGGCCAAAGGAATGTTAGAAGAGATTTCTCAAATTGTTCCATTCTTTGCTGGTGTAAAATGGGATGAATTGGGCCAAAATGGAAAGCAATGGCCAGTGAAACCTAATGGAGAAGATACCCAGATGCTGCACATCGAAGAGTTCAAAAACGGTAAAGGACAATTTGCCTTCTATTCGTTTAGCGAATCAAAAGAGCTTGAGAAATACAGTAAAGACTTCCCATATATCATTACAACCAACCGTGAGTTAGAGCATTACAACTGTGGTGCAATGACCCGAAGAACAGGAAACGTTGATATCCTTACCGAAGACGTGCTATTGATTCACCCAGATGATGCAAAAAAAGAAGGTATTGCCGATGGTGAGTTTGTGTGTGTAGAATCACCGCGTGGTAAAGTGGATATCAAAGCATTTGTGACGGATGAAATGAAGCCGGGTATCTTGAGTTCTACATTCCACTTCCCAGAAGTGATGTTGAACATCATTACCTCAGACGAGCACTGTTCAGAAGCGATGTGTCCGGAATACAAAGTTGTGAGTTGTCGATTGCGAAAAAGCAAAGGCAAGTTTAAGCAAATGGCGGAGGCTGGCGCCGTTGTATCGAACTAATATAATCTAGTGCAGCAAGAAAGCACTTTTAAAAATAGGTAAACAAAAAAGCCCTAATCGTAAGATTAGGGCTTTTTTTAATATCGTTAAACGGGATTATTTACCGCCGTTAAGTTCGTCTTGCCAAGTTTTTAACTCGTCCCAGTTTCCAGCTGCAGCCATTTCAGCTTGCTTTGGCCATGTGCCTGGATCGTGTGCTTTGAAGTTTCCTTCTGCAGCGTCTAAGATGGCTCTAATGTCTTCTGGAGATTTAGTTGCCAATGTTGCAAATGAATCAACACCTGCTTCATTTAAAACGCTTGCGATTTTAGGTCCAATACCTTCAATCTTGTTTAATTTATCAGCTGCTTTCTTTGCAGCGGTAGGAGCCTTTTCTTTTGTTTCAGTTTTAGCCGCTTTTTTTGCAGCTGCTGGAGCTTCCTCTTTTGATTCTGCTTTTGCTGCTTTTTTCGCTGCAGGCTTTGATGCCTTGCTTAAGTTTTTAGCAACCGTTAAAACGTCGTCTTCTAATATAATTCCAGACTCTTCCTTATAAGGAGAAGCCACAAAATTGCGTCGGATATTTCGCTTAATCGCTAAGGTTCTTTCTTTAGCTTTCGTTTTATTTCTTCTTGCTTTACGCTCTAATCGTGTTACTGCCATCTCAAAAAATTTTCGCAAAAGTAGGGGTTTTCCTATTCAAAAACCGCAAGTAATTTTCTTTTTTTTGTCTTTTGTTTTAATGAATTCAAATTAATTAAAAATAGCACAGATATCTACCGAAAATGACCAACAAGTACCTAGGTTATTTACTTTTGCATACGTTATAAAATGAGAATTGTAATTGCTGGTGCTGGGGAGGTTGGTTTCTATTTAGCGAAACTACTTTCAAATGAGTCACACGACATCGTATTGATCGACGACAATGCGAAAATACTATCACGTGTACAAGACAGTTTGGACGTCATCGGTATTAAAGGTGATGCCTGTTCTATTAAAATACTGCGTGAAGCAGAAGTGCAAAGTGCAGACTTGCTTATAGCCGTAACGTCTTCCGAGAAAATTAACTTCATGGTGTCAACCATTGGCAAGCAATTAGGCGTAGCCAAAACCATTGCTCGTGTCAATAACACTGAATTTCTCGACCCAAAATGTAGCATTGATTTCAAACAATTGGGTATTGATGTAATGATCTCTCCCGAAGAGCTTGCTTCAAAGGAAATTTGGCGACTGATAAAGCGTTCGGCTTTTACTGATGCGTTTGAGTTTGAAATGGGGAAGTTGGTACTGGTTGGTATTAACTTGGATAATCACGCTCCTGTTGTCAATAGAACTATCAATGAAACAGCGGCGTTAAATCCCAATTTTAATTTCATTCCTATTGGTATTCAGCGAGACGGGGTAACCATGGTACCACGTGGTGATACCAAGTTTATTTTTGGTGACCACATTTATTTTCTATCCCTACCAGCAGGTCTTGAGGAGATAATAAACCTAACGGGCAAAGAAGAACATCGTATCAAGAATGTAATGATGTTAGGTGGTGGGAAAGTGGGTCTTAATGCCATCAAAAAGATTCGGAAGAAAAGGAAGATTAAACTTATAGAGCAAAATGCAGAGCGATGCATGTCTATTGCTGACGAATTTGCAGACGTTCTTGTAATCAATTCTGATGGACACGACGTTCGTGTATTAGAGCAAGAGAGTATTTCAGACATGGATGCTTATATAGCAGTTACAGGTAATTCTGAGACCAACATCATGTCATGTTTGATGGCAAAAGCACATGGCGTTAAAAAAACCATTGCGCTAGTTGAGAATATGGACTATATCAATTTGTCCCAAACGATTGGCATTGATACATTGATCAATAAAAAGCTAATCGCTGCCAACAACATTTTTAGATATGTAAGGCAAGGTGAGGTAATTAGTATTGCGGCTGTGCATGGATTGGATGCCGAGGTGCTCGAGTTTAATGCAAAGGAGAAGTCAAAAATTACCAAGAGTTTGGTAAAAGACTTAGCCTTCCCGAAGAAGGCAATTATAGGTGGAATTTTGAGAAACGGCGTTGCTCAAATGATTGGAGGCAATGATCAAATCCAACCAAACGACAAGGTTGTTGTTTTGTCCGAACACTCAGTTATTAAGGAAGTTGAAAAATTCTTCTAACTCACATATCAATTGGAAATTAATTTCCAATGTCATTGGGCTACTCTTTATGCTCAACGGACTCTTTATTCTATTTTGTTTACCTACGAGTATCTATTATTTAGAAGGGGACACGTATCCGATTTTGATTTCTTCGGCTATGAACCTGAATCTGGGGTTCATGTTGTGGTATTTCTCAAGGGAGCATGAGAAGAAGCTAAGACAGAAAGACGGGTATCTAATTGTAACACTTGGCTGGTTGGCTTTGTCGTTCGGAGGAAGTTTGCCGTATATATTAAGCGGGATTATTCCAAGCTTCACCTCTGCATTTTTTGAAACGGTATCAGGTTACACCACAACGGGTAGTTCTGTACTTAATAATATTGAAGGTGTTCATAAGGGCATACTGCTTTGGCGAAGTTTAACCCAATGGATGGGAGGGATGGGTATTATCGTGTTAACGGTTGCCATTTTGCCGATTCTTGGGGTTGGTGGTATGCAGTTGTTTATGGCAGAGTCTCCAGGACCCTCTACAAGTAAATTGCACCCTAGAATTACGGAAACAGCGAAACGTTTGTGGATTATATACGCCGTAATCACCTTGGTAGAAGTGTTTGCACTTAAATTGGCCGGAATGACGTGGTACGACGCTGTCAATCATTCGTTTACAACGGTTTCTACCGGTGGCTTTTCCACAAAAAATGCCAGCATTGCGGCCTATAACTCTCCTTCCATTGAATACGTAGTGAGCCTCTTTATGTTTTTTGGAGGATTAAATTTTACGTTGTTCTATTTTATTATCAAGCTAAAATTCTCTGAAATTGTAAAAAATGAGGAGTTTAGATTTTATAGTGGTTTGGTCATTTTTTCAATAATAGCAACTACTGCGTCACTTCTGTTTCTTGACGTAAGTGGACTAGAACAGTCATTTAGGGAGTCGGTGTTTATGGTAGTCAGTATTGTAACGACTACAGGTTTTGCTACAGCAGATTATACGACTTGGGGGCACTTCTTAACCTTAACCTTTTTCTTGTTGATGTTTTTTGGTGCGTCGGCGGGTTCTACATCCGGTGGAATTAAGATCGTTAGACACATGTTGATTGCAAAAAACGGCATGGCCGAACTAAAACGCATATTGCATCCGTCTGCCATAATACCGGTACGATATAACGGTAGGGCGGTTGAGCAAAAGATTATTTACAACATCCTCGCGTTCTTCTTTATTTACCTTACTGTATTTGCTCTTGGTACAATAGTCATGACCTTTTATGGTTACGACATAGTTACGGCCGCTGGTGCTACGATATCATCTTTGGGTAACATAGGGCCAGGAATAGGAGGGGTAGGGCCTGCACACAACTTCTCAGCATTTCCTGAATCGGCCAAAATCTTCCTTAGCTTTTTAATGCTTCTCGGAAGGTTAGAATTGTTTACAATGTTGTTGCTGTTTATGCCTGCCTTTTGGGCCAGAACATAATCTTATCGATGCCTACTAGATAATTAGTAATGCGTCACCGTAGCATAAGAAATTATACTTCTCCTTAATTGCGGTATTGTAGATTTCGTGCGTTAAATCAACATCATCTAAAAATGCACTGGTTAGCATCATTAGTGTTGATTCTGGCTGGTGAAAACCAGTTAGATATGAATTCGCAATTTTGAAATTATGCGGAGGGAATAAGAATTTGTCTGTCCACCCGTCGGCTCCATTCAACCTGCCAAAAGCAGATACAGAAGATTCTAATCCTCTCATTACGCTTGACCCAACCGCACAAACACGCTTTTTATTTTCTTTTGCGTTGTTTACTTGGCTAGCTACTTCATCAGAAATGCTAAACTTTTCTGAATCCATTTTGTGCTTGGTCAAATCTTCTACCTCAACATTTCGAGACGAACCTAAACCAATATTTAAATTCATTTTGGCAAAATTCACGCCTTTAATTTCCAAACGCATCATAAGCTCTCGCGTAAAGTGTAAGCCTGCAGCCGGTGGTGCAATCGCTCCTTCAGTATCAGCGAAAATGGTTTGATATCTTTCTTTGTCTTCGGCCTCAACAGATCTGTCGATGTATTTAGGAAGTGGTGTTTCACCAATTCTGTCAACAACTGCTTTAAAATCATCGGAAGAACCGTCGAACAAGAATCGGATGGTACGTCCACGTGAAGTTGTATTGTCAATTACTTCGGCAACCAAATCATCTTCCCCGAAAAACAATTTATTTCCAACACGAATTTTTCTAGCTGGGTCAACCAATACGTCCCATAATCGCAATTCTGGATTAAGTTCACGCAATAGGAAAACTTCAATTCTAGCGCCAGTTTTTTCCTTGTTTCCAAATAAACGAGCAGGAAAAACTTTGGCATCGTTCAACACCAATACGTCGCCTTCATCAAATATGCCTAACAATTCTTTAAACTCTTTGTGCTCTATTGAACCATCTTTTCGATTTACGACCATTAAGCGGGAATCGCCTCTATAGCCAGCTGGTTTTTGAGCAATTAGGTTTTCAGGAAGTTCAAATTTGAATTTAGAAAGTTTCATGCAGAATTTTTATGTCCGAATTAAAGCCTGCGAAGGTAAATATTTATCGTGAAATAAGATTCAACAATTGTTGATATTTAAGAAGGTGTAAGATGTACTAAAAGTTTTTGGTGTACTCCTGTGTTTTTGCTACACCTCAACATTGGTGGTAGCATGGTAGTCGACAAGGGCTTCAATTGGTTTTTTAACAATGGTGCCCACTTTAAATCCCATCTCATTAGCCACTTTGTCAAGCTGATCTTGGAAATAATAGGCGATAGAGCCAACAAAGTTTACGGGTACTGTTTTGTACTCTGGATGACTCGTAATGTGAATCTCAGCAAAGGTTTTTATCCCATCGTAAATCATTTGTTTGATCCACGGCTCATTCCTATTCGCCGAAGCAAATTTCATGAACGACGCTAGGTATACGTTTGCATTGGGTTTATTGTATGTGGCGTGCAAAATAGACTCTTTGTCTTCCTTGTACGTGTCGAAAAATTTGACAGCAAGTTTAGAAGGCATCAAGTTGTATAGATAGTTTGACACCATTATTTTACCAAAGTACGCACCACTCGCTTCATCTCCCAAAACATAACCAAGCGCTGGAATTCTACTGTGTACTTGTTTGCCGTCGAAATAACACGAGTTAGATCCAGTACCTATAATACAAACAATGCCTGGATTATGTCCAGAAGCAGCATACGCCGCACCATCTAAATCTTCTGCAACGTGAACAACTGATGCGTTTGTAAATATTTCAGACAAGGCTGTTCTGATGATTTGATTCCGATCTGAGCTACTGCAGCCAGCACCGTAATAATATATTTCTTTGATAGCCGATTTAACCGACATTAATTCAGCGTTGTCTTGTAGTTGAGTTTCTATGAATTCTTGTGTATGGAAAAACGGGTTAAAACCCATCGTTTTGGCAATTTTATTTCCATGTTCGCCAACTATCATCCAATCGCACTTAGTTGAACCGCTATCTGCTATTAATTTCATAAATCTTATCTCACTGCTCTATTGATACAACAAATAATGCTTAAACTTTTTCCGCGTTTGCAGGCTTCAAAAGTATGAATAACAATCATTCAAGCCAATTCATTCGCTTATTTCTATACTTCAATTATAAGTTTATTGTAATAAATACCATAAGTTATAGTAATATTTACCTTAAGTTTTATTTAATTCGTACCATCAAATAATCGATTGCATGTGTTGTGATCAATTTTTAAAGACAAAAAAGAAAATAAAAAAAAGAATTATGATTAAGAATTTTACGTTTTCGTTCTTGATGCTAGCAGCTACTTTAAGCTTTGCACAAGGATATGACTTACCCCTAACTTGGGACGATGGTGCTGTAACTTATGGAGTTGTAGACTTCGGAGGAAACGCTTCAACAATTATGGTAGACCCTAACGATGCAAACAATACGATTGTTAAGTCGGAAAAGACTGCTGCAGCTCAAGGCTGGGCAGGAACTACTATCGGAGTAGATGTTTCTGGTACAGTGACAAGTTTTTCGAAAAAACTACCTTTTACCAATACTGATACTAAAATGAGTATCAAAGTAATGTCTCCTGATGCAGGAATCACAGTACGTTTTAAAGTAGAAGATGCTTCTGATCCTACTAAATCTGTAGAGACAGAAGCTAAAACTACAAAAGCGAATGAGTGGGAAGTATTGGTTTTCGACTTTTCGAAACAAGCAGACGGTACTGCATTATTGGATTTAAACAAGACGTATAACAAAGGTTCTGTTTTCTTCAACTATAATGTTGACGGTCCTACTGCAGGTGCAAAAACTTACTACTGGGACAATGTTGAATTTATGACTTCTGGTCCTACTAAAAATCAAATCAACTTACCTGTAACTTTCGAAGATACTATGGTTGATTACACATTAACTGATTTCGGGGATATGGTATCTACCATCGTTGCAGATCCTGCAGGTGGAACGAATATGGTTGCCATGTCTAAAAAAGTGGCAAGCAGCCCTACTTGGGCAGGTGTTACTGCTGGAACTCCATTCGGATTTAAAGATGCTATACCATTTACTACTACACAAACTAAAATGACTGTTAAGGTTTATAGCCCAGATGCAGACATTACAGTTCGTTTAAAAGTAGAAGATGCTGGTGATCCAACTAAATCTTGTGAGACAGATACAAAAACAACTAAGGCGAATGCATGGGAAGACGTTGTATTTGACTTTTCAAAACATGCTGATGGTACTGCTGCATTAGATTTAATGAATACATACAGCAAAGCTTCTTTGTTTTTCAACTTTGGAGTTGATGGTGCTACTGCTGGAGAAAAGACTTACTACTGGGATGATATGATGTTTGGTGAGCCAGACAATTCATCTGTAAAAGACATAGCTTCAACTACTCTTTCTTACTATCCTAACCCTGTTACCGACGTGATTAACATCAATGCGAATGCAACGATTAATAACATTACAGTTTCAAACAGTTTAGGACAGGTTGTTGCACATATTGACGCAACTACTACTCAAGTTACTGTTGACATGAGTACTTATGAAAACGGTTTATACGTATTTGTTGTAGAAACAAACAACGATACAATTAGCTTCAAAGCAGCTAAGAATTAAGAATCTTAACAAAAAACCTAGAACGGTTTAACTTTTCAGACGGGCCACTAAGGAAACTTAGTGGCTTTTTTAATGCTTATTTTTTTGATTCTCTTGGGTCTACTTCACTAGTAGATTGATGCAGTTGAAATGAATGGAGATGATATCTCCTTTACGAGAAAACACCTTGTTTGATAGATCGGTAGGCATTTCGTGACCAAGGATTACTTCCGTTCGATTATCATTAAACGTTACTGTAATGCTTTCTGCATCGCTATTTTGATAAACTACAGGGATTTGGCAATAGGTAAAGGCTAAAGCGTCTGCGGGCAATTCAATGCTTGCTGGTTTGTCGTTGAGGTCGTAAAAATCAAACGTACTCGATTCTTTAAAGAATTCGACGCTTCTAAGAAGCAGAGGTTCAAAACAAATTGTACCACTTCGAATCACCAAACCAAATTCAGCCCATCGATTGATTAAGTCCTCTTTAACTTGCCCAGTCATGCCAGGTTGTTGTGCTCCAGCATTTCCTGGCGTGTGCGAATAGGCGTCTGTAGGGAAAGCACCGTACAATTGAGGTGATTTGTTAACCCCAATGCCAGCGCGTATTTCATAATAGTGCTCTACTAGGTTACCAAGAATCTGATCAGACGCGCCTTTGTGGTATGCTGAAATAATGTTTTCTTGAACAGCGAGTAATAGTTTTGACACCATGTGCCAGTAAATGGAGCCTAGTCCTTCATATCCATAAAATGTTCCTGATCGACCAGTAAAAGATTTGTGGTCAAATAGATCTTCAAAAACGGTTAAAATCTCTTGTCTGTTTTCATTTACGAGGTCAGAATACCCTTCAGCAGATAGATTCCTTAATACGTCAATAACGTCGTTCGCATTATTAATGTCTCCATTAAAATGATAATCGCCGCAGTCATCTAAAAGGATAAGTGACGTGTTCGAATCCGACTGAAGTTGTTGAAATAAGGCAATGTTTGCTGCCGCAGTTTTGGGTATGGTGTTTTTGTCAATAAAAAACGGCAATTGACGGTCTGGATACAATAGATAGCTATACTGGTCTTCACGAAACATCTTACTAGCCTTAAGTGCATCTAAAATGTCACTGGCTTCTTGTGGCTCAATGGTACCTGCACTTAGCACGGCAACCTGTCCTTCCAGCATCTCGTAAAGATGGTCAATACCAACAGACTTGTTTTTAAAGTCAACTACGTTGTAGGCATGATACAGTGCATCATCCCTTTTATTTTTGGCAATGGTAGCATCTATATATTGTAAAGCAACTGCCAATAGTTCTGAAATATCAGCGGTGTTTATTGTTTCTTTTTCTGCTCTAAACCCAGCGTAAGCCTGTCGTCGGAAGTATTCACCTATTTCACCAATAGACGCCGTAAAGTCATAACGTTCAGAATCTGTAAATCCTTTATGTAATGTCGGTATATTCTCTTCGTAGGTAGATTTTAACGATTGAATTAAACGGGCGACAGGTCTGTTAATAACAGTAGTCGGTTGCTTGTCTGCGTCAATAATTTGCTGTGTGAATGCGATGAACCTACGTAAATAATACAAGGTAACCATTGATACTCCATTACCAACTAAGGCATTATTCGCATCATTCCATTCGGGTCGTTGTGTATTGAGCCAAATACCTGCATCAGGTATAAAGTTATATAGTTTTGTACATAGCGCGACCATTAATTTTTCAGTCATACTTGCACGTACAGGAGTATTATCTCGGTGTAAGGCTAGTTTTCCATCAGCACCAATTTCCTTAACTTTTTCAGCTATTTTTTGTTCTGCAGCATAGTCGTAAACAATTGTATCGCGCGGGTTTGATACTATAGCATCAAACTCCTTAATTCGATAAGGCACATTCGCATAAACGAATAACTCCGTAGTAAGCATGTCTGACAGTAAATTAGGGAAGTGTGCTTCACAAATCTCCAATAATTTGGTTAGGTATATGATCTGATGATCACCCCAGTAACCGATGTAAGACCAAGGGTCATGTTCATCCGCTACTTCCCAGTCTAAACCTTCCTTAAATACCCGATACGGATTGTAACCATCAATGGTAGAGGCATTTAAAAATTTACTAATAAAGCCAAATGTGTAGTCTGGAAAAGTTAATGCTAAACCTTCCCAATTTTGAAAAATATCACGCCAGTTGCCTTCGTAATTTCTGATTTTTTCACCTTCATTGTTTTGAGTTTCGATGGAAAAATAGTTCCAAGGTCGGCTTGGGTCCCCGTGTCGACGACTGAAAAACAGGGGTAAATATTCATTTGTCAATCTCAATAAATCAATATCACCCTGGTCTGATACAAGTTGTATGAAAGACTTAAGCTCTAGTTCGTCATCAAGGTTTTGAAAGAACGCTATATTGTTTTCATACACGTTCTTATTCATTGAGGCAATGTGTGGCTCATAATCAGACCGATAAATGCAATATTGGTCGTCAAATATGCCACCGCGCATGATGTTGAATAAAACATTAGAAAAATGCCTTCCAGTACTTAAGTCATCGTTGGTTTTTTGAAGACCGTCGGCCTTGGCCACCAATTTCTTAAGATCTGTTGTAGTATTGGCAATGTCTTCAGTTAATTCATGAACTAGTGAACTTTCATTTACAATTTGGGCTTTCAAATTGATAGCGTCTGCATGATTTTGATTCACCTCACATATGGTAAACCACGTGGTTTCTTCGTTAGCCGCCAGCGCTAATTTGGCAGACAAAAAGTAAGCACCCTTTTCAGCACGAACATCGTGTTCATGTTTAATTGTATTGCCGAGTCTAAAAGACTTCAGTTGGGTTGACGACAATAAAGTTTTTTCCCGGTTCAAACCGGTTGACCAAATCGTTGTGCAAGACAACGACTCACTTGGCTCAGCCCTATCTACAATCATCGCACTTAAGGAGTAGATACCCATGCCACTGGCATTGTCTAACTCACACTTCTTGTACGCATCAACCAATGTGCTTCGCGAAGCTTGTAAATCTGTATCGACACCATAAGGGAGAACGTTTTGTAAGCCATCCAGTATTTCGAACGGCATTGGAGTATCGCCTGTGTTTTTTATGCTTGCACGTTTAACGAAGCCAAATTTTTCTGAAAACGTCCACATATATTGAAAAGACAAGCCATGTGTATGGTGAATTTCTTCAAAAATCACCTTGTTGCCAATTCGGTTTTTGTACAGATTTCGTGCAATGTTTTCTCCTACATTACGCTCCGAGAATGGTTCCCAGAATCTTTTATTCTTATCATCGAAACGAACGATAGTTTTACTCCCCGTGATATCGGCAAGGTCAATTATTTTGTCGTCAGTGTAATACGGGAATAAGGACGACCCTGCATTTTTTCTACCTGCAGTGATGCCACCATTACTAGCAATAAACAACCAATGGTCGCTAGGGCTTACGATGGTCATGAAAAACGGACGAATCGAATCGCTATTTGAAATTTTATAAAACTGTTCACCGTCTATTTTGACGTATTCTCCAGTCGACTCTTGATTAGACATTAAATTCTTTTACTTTTCTTGTTTTGAGGTATCACAATTACTGACTTACAACGATAGTTTGTATCGCTTGTTGGTCAATCAATATTGTTTTTTCTTTATTATCAATGGTTAGCTTGTAGTGTATCGGTTTATCAGATTCGTTAAAAACGATTACTACGTTAGATCCATCTTTATTCTTTACAGCGGTTGCCATCAGCGCATCATGTTTTGTGTCTATGCCTGTTCTTATAGCATCAGGTCGAATAAATTTACTAAAATGACTGAGAACATAGTACAACGGTGTGATATAAACTTCGTTACTATCAGTGTCAACAATGACTGGTGCTATACACCAATTGTTAGCTAAGTTAGGGCCTCCATTTTTATCAAGAACCATGTTCCAATCTATCCAACCTTCCACCCAGTTATTCATACAGCCAATGATATCTCTGGCGTATCTATAACATGGCACATATTTCGGGTGGTCTTTTTTGTCTTCTTCTTTGGCCCAATCCCAACCCCAGTCTGTTGCTTCTTTACTCCAATACCAGGCATCATCTTTCCAGTGAGGTACTTCAGCATCAATACAACCTTCAGTATGTATAATATGTTTGGTGGGAGCAAGGTTATGTGTGGACGTTAGTGATTGCGGATACCAATCAATCGTACTTGTATACCAATGTACCGCTGTGCCGTAAATGTAAGGTGCTAAAGCCGAGTCGGTTAGTAATGCCAATGCCCATTCATCTAATTCTTTTCCGCGGTTTTGGTCGTACACCAATATTTTGGCGTCAATGTTATCTTGTTGCAACTGTGGTCCTAGATGGTGTTTTACAAAATCCGCAGTTTCTTGAGGGGTGTAGTGCATGCTTTCCCAATTGGCATCATTACCCAAGGGTTCATTTTCTACTGTAAATGCCCAAATATTAATTCCTTCATCGCTATATGCTTGTGCATATTTCGAAAAGAATTTTGCCCAAGTGCCGTAGTATTTTTTTTCTAACTTTCCGCCGTTCCACGTTTTGTTGTCTTTCATCCAGATGGGTGCCGTCCACGGAGAGGCAACAATCTTAAACCCTTCTGACGACAATGCTTGTGCTTGTTTTATCATCGGAATTATATCAGCCGTATCTTCTGCAATGCTAAACGATTCAAGAGCCGTATCTCCTTCAACTGGAGCATAACTGTAATGACCAACAGAGAAGTCGCAACTATTCATATGCGTTCGAGTCAAACTGTATTGTGCCCCGTCTGCTGAAAAATACGCCTCCATAATTTGGTTGCGTTTATCAGCGCTTAATTGGTTGAGCAAAGTGGCACTAGATTCTGTAAACGCTCCACCAAAACCGGTAACAGTTTGGAATGTTTCATTTGTATTGATAACGATCTCACCAGAAACAGCAGCTTCTGTGGTGGGTAGTTCAATTTGTTTTAAATGATCACCAGCAGCACTGGTTTGAAAAATGCTAACATTCAATTCTTCTATAGTTTTTTGGCCGCAACCGACCAAAACAAATAAGGTCATAAAACATAACGCATACGGTGTAAGCTTTGTCATACTAGAAGTTATTTGAGGTCGTACACCCGCACATAGTCTAAAATGTATTGAGGAGCGTCCATATTAGGGTCAAGTCCTTTTGCTCCGCCCCATCCGCCTCCAATGGCAAGGTTGAGTATAATGTCTTGTGGTTTGTTAAAGGGCCATTCTAAGTCGTCGGCATTTTTGTCATAGGTGTAATAACGCTTTCCATCCACCAACCCATAGATAACATCTGGATGCCATTCAACTGCATAAGTATGAAAGGAATCTGTCATGTGGGTTAACGTCGTATCACTTCCTATTTGATTGCCCTGTTTGAAATAATACTTTCTTGTATGGCAGGTAGCATGGTTTAATCCAGCGAATGTGGTGTCGTTAATTTCATATCCAACGCATTCAAGAACATCTATTTCTCCGCAGTATGGCCAAGATATTTCGTCCTTGTAATTTGATCCAAGCAGCCAACCAGCAGCCCATGTTCCACGATCGTGCGGTACCTTAGCCCTAAATTCTATCTTACCATATTTGAAGCCGAATTTACCTTGGGTTGTCAATCTTGCTGAGGTCCAAGTAGAATCACTCTTGTCTTGATGTGCTTGAATAATAAGATTGCCGTCTTCTACGCGCGCTGTTTTCTCGTCAAAGGCGGTGTAATACTGTAACTCGTTGTTGCCCCATCCCCAGTTTCCGATGTTGTAAGACCATTTTGACGTGTCAGGTAAGCCGTTTACATCAAACTCGTCTGACCATACCAAGTCCCATTGACTACCCTGCATTTTTTGTTCCAACACTTCGTAGGTCGAATCATGCACAAGTATCGGGGTAAGTTTTATCCAGTCAATATTTACGGTATCGTTTTTAGCATGGATTTTAAATGGGTGACTTCCTTCCGATAGAGGTGAGCCAAACATGCTTGAAGAATGAAAGGAATTGTTGTGTGCAAATTTGATGTCTCCCGTGATGTTGTAAGTCCGGTCATCTGTATTGTTGATATAGTCTTCAATCCAGATTGTACCATTATCGGACGATCCAAAAACTTCCACTTGATAACGCCCAGTAGCAGGAACGTCAACGTTGATGGTAATGTGGTTATCAGCAGGAATACGAACATACGTTTCGGTCTTTTGAACATGGTCGGTACCTGTTGTATAGTTTTCGACTTGGATAAGATCAGTCTCAACTTCATTGGCTTCCTGTTTACAACCAACGAGAGAACACATCAATACAAGGGCGGTGAACTTACCGCTCAGCAAGACGTTCAGCTTCAAAAATAGTAACTTCTGATGCATAGATTTAAGCGGTTTTAACAAGTTCTTCTTCCAACTCCTCTAATGACTTCCCTTTGGTTTCTGGAATTACACGTATAATAAATATGAGGCCAATAAGGGCAAATACGCCATAGATAAAAAATGTTCCTGCGTTACCCAGTACTTCTAATTGCCATGGGAATACCCATTGAACCACAAAGCTTATGGCAGAGTTGATTACGCCTACAAATGATATGGCAATTCCTCTGATTCGATTTGGAAACAGTTCTGAAAACAGGACCCACATCACTGGCCCAATCGAAATGGCGAAAGAAGCTACAAACCCTAAAATGCCAACTAAAATTAATTTAGGATTCATTTGAATCGCTGCTTTAATAATTTCCGATTTATGTGCGGCTAATACGTCTACTTCTAAAGACGACGACAAGGCTTCATTAAACGCAATGTCAGATTCATACGTTTTACCAGCGATAGCTTCCAAACCCGATAAGTCAACATTGTCTACCAATCCTGAAATAGAATCTGCAGGTAAGGTATAGGATGCCGAATTAAACCCGTAAGACAACAGGAACAGACATATCGTCATTCCGGCTACTCCAATACTGAGTAGTGGCTTACGTCCAAGTCTATCTATCAAGGCTAAAGCTAAAATGGTAAACAAGAGGTTGGTTATCCCTACTAAAATGGCTTGAATAAATGACGCGTCAGTGCCAATACCCGACTGTTCAAAAATCATTGGTGCGTAGAAAAATACGGAGTTAATACCCGTGATTTGTTGTAATACGGCTACCACAACACCAATGACCAATACGAATCTCATTGCCGGTTTAAAGAGCTCTCCAATACTAACCTTGGCTTTGTTTTTATCTTGTTCGATGTGGTCTTGAATTTCCTGTACCGTCTTTTCTGATTCTTCAGGTCCTGAGAATTTACTAAGAACCTTTTTGGCCTCGTCATATCGACCTTTTAGAATAAGCCACCTAGGACTGTTAGGTACGAAAAACAAACCGGAGAAATATAAAATCGCAGGAACGGTTTCTAAACCAAGCATCCACCGCCAATTGTTCTCATTAATTTTAAGAGAAGCAACCCATGAAGCGTCACTTTTACCGAGTTGAAGAATGAGGTAGTTGGTAAAGAAAGCCAGTGAAATACCTATTACAATGTTAAGCTGGTTGAACGATACCAACCGGCCTCTTATTTCAGGTGGAGCCATTTCTGCGATGTACATTGGTGCCAAAATTAATGAGGCCCCTACGCCGAATCCACCAATCATTCGTGCAATTACCAAAAATGTATACGTGGGTGCAAAAGCCGATGCAAATGCAGACACGGCATATAATATTGCCGCGTATCGCAACACCGTTCTTCGACCAATTTTGTCACTTAATGGCCCGGCCACAAGCATGGCAAGGGTTGCTGTAACCGTTAATGAAGCTACCGACCATCCCAATTGCAGTTTCGTTAAACCAAACTCAGGCTCAATAAATTTTATAACCCCTGATATTACCGAGGCGTCGAATCCCATGAGTAACCCCCCTAGGGCTACAATCATGGCGATCATCATAATAACTGGATTTTTTGTTTTCATATATCTATTATTAAATAATCAACGCATGAAAATAATCTCATTTTCATTTAGAGTCGAAATAAGCGTAATTTTCTTAAAGTAAAAAGTACTATAAGTTTTTTTTTATATGTTTGTGCATATCCTTATTGAAAATGCACAAGAAAAACCCAGATATATATTTCCTCTCCGAAAACAATTTACCTTTTTCAGATTTCCTTCATTTTGGTATGTCAACGGATTGTGTCATATTCGGTTATAAAGACAAATCATTACGCGTTCTATTAATCCAAAGGGGGGCAGAACCGTATTTAGACAATTGGGCCATACCTGGTGATTTGGTGTATCCCGAAGAAGATTTAGACTCCTCAGCCGATAGAATTTTACAACATCTTACTGGACTCGAGAATATATACTTTGAACAATTTCACACCTTCGGTCGTGTTGATAGACACCCTGTTGGCCGAGTTATAACAGTAGGTTATTACTCACTTGTTCGAACTGATAATCATAAGCCTGTGGCGTCCACTTGGGCAAAAGAGGTGAAATGGTTCGATATCAATGAACTTCCCCCCTTGGGTTTTGACCACGAGGAAATCCTTCAAAAGGCATTAGCCAATCTTCGGAAAAAAGTGCGTACCGAGCCTATCGGATTTGAACTTTTACCCGAAAAATTCACTTTGCTTGAATTGCAAGGTGTATACGAGGCACTCCTAAATATGAGATTTGACAAACCAAACTTCAGAAAGAAGATCTTAAGTATGGATTTGGTTACGCCTTTAAATGAGGTTGAATCAAATGTCGCACACCGACCAGCCAAACTATTCAATTTTGACAAAGAACGTTACGATGCAAGAAAGAAAAATGAAATCAGTTTTGAACTATAAAGCTATACTAATGAGTGTGTTGGCGTTTGTGTTATACGTCAATTCAAATGCGCAAGCTGTAAAAGTAGAAGTAAAAAAAGTCAATGGAGACTGGGAACTCTATCGTGATGGAAAACCTTATTACATTAAAGGAGTAGGGGGGCAAGTCTATCTCGACAAGGCGGTTGAAATTGGTAGCAATTCCATTCGTACTTGGAGTTTAGAAAATGCCAAGAAATTTTTAGATGCGGCACACGAACGTGGTTTGACAGTAATGATGGGTTTGTGGGTTCAGCACGAACGACATGGTTTCGACTACAACGACACAACTGCTGTACGCAAACAGTTGGAGTATTTTACTAGAAAAGTAAAAGAGTTCAAAGACCATCCAGCTTTGCTTATGTGGGGTGTTGGTAATGAAGTAGATTTATTTTACAGTAATACGAAGGTTTGGAATGCGGTTCAGGATATCTGTGCCATGGTGCACCGTATCGACCCAAATCATCCAACAACAACGGTAACTGCCGGATATGATTCTACCGAAACAGCATTAATATTACAAAACGTACCTGATCTTGATATCTATGGAGTCAATACCTATGGCGATTTGAAAAAAGCCGTAGATGACATGCATAGATTTGGTTGGCCAGGAGCATACCTAATTGCAGAGTGGGGCCCTAATGGACATTGGGAAACGGCAAAAACAAAGTGGGGCGCCCCAATCGAACAAACGTCTAGTGAAAAAGCCGATAGCTATGAAGAACGAAATAACTACATCAATGCAGATAGTTTAAAGTGTGTTGGTTCCTATGTATTTTTATGGGGGCAAAAGCAGGAGACTACAGCAACTTGGTATGGTATGTTTAGCGCTGCGGGTGAAAGTACCGAATCGGTCGATCGATTACATATTGATTGGCGAGGCGAAAAACCTAAAAATGAATCACCCAAAGTGGTTGATTTTGCGTTACTCTACGATAGTAAACCTATACCAGATAATATTGTTGAATCGGGTAGGCGTTATACGGTAATAGCAAACTTCAACGACCCAGATGGGGACAAGCTTAAAATCGATTGGCAGGTCATATCTGAAAGTACAGACGTAAAGGCAGGTGGAGATGTCGAAAGCGCACCACCGAGCATTCCAGGTTTGATTAAATCAAAGCAAAAAAACAAAATGGAGTTTGTCGCTCCCCAAAAAGAAGGCGCGTACCGGGTTTTTGTATTTGCCTACGATCGTAAAGGACAAATGGGGTATTTCAATATTCCATTTTATGTTAAACCTGATCCTAACGCGACGACTACCATTAAGTTGAAAAAACGTAAACTGAATTTCGAATATTAGGAAGATGTTTGAGCACTTAGCATCGCTGGATTTAGTCGTTATAGGAGTATATTTCTTATGCGTATTTGGTATTGCTTTGTTTTTCTTTTTGAAGAAGAAATGTTCTAAACGCAAAAGAAGTCCAGAGTCGTACTTCTTGGGTGGAAGAAATTTAGGTTGGTGGGTGATTGGCGCTTCACTGTTTGCATCAAATATTGGCTCTGAACATTTAATTGGATTGGCTGGTGCCGGGGCAAAAGGAGAGTTTGCCGCAGGTCAGTTCGAAATACTCGCTGCACTTATGCTGCTGGTATTGGGTTGGTTCTTTGTTCCTTTTTATATGAAAAGTGGTGTATTTACTATGCCTGAATTTTTAGAAAGAAGGTACAGTTCTTGGGCCAGAAATTATCTAAGCTGGATTTCCATAGTGGCGTATGTCTTAACCAAAATATCTATAACCATTGCCGCAGGAGGTATCGTATTTACCACATTACTCGGAATCAACTTCTGGACTGGTGCTTTGTTAATTGTTGTATTCACCGGTGTGTATACGCTAATAGGTGGGTTAAAAGTGGTTGTGTATACCGACTTTCTGCAAATGATAGTGCTTATAGGTGGCTCTATTGCCCTAACCTATTTTGGTTTAAAATCTTTAAATGGATGGGAAGGTGTAGTGCAAAACGTTCCTGAAGGTTCGCTTAGCCTATGGAAAAACATGCAACATCCAGACTATCCTTGGACAGGTATAGTCTTTGGCGCTCCAATTTTAGGAGTATGGTATTGGTGTACGGACCAATTTATCGTTCAACGTGTATTGGCTGCAAAAAATATTGATCACGCTAGGAAAGGAACCATTTTTGGTGGTTTCTTGAAGCTTTTACCGCTGTTTTTGTTTGTAATCCCGGGTGTTATCGCACTAGCCCTTTCGGTTGGCGACAATGCGCTCATTACGTTTCCATTGAAAGCAGACGGCACCACAAACTACGATGCCGCATTACCGCTGCTTAGCCTAACAGTTTTGCCGGCGGGTTTTAAAGGCCTTGTTATTGCTGGCTTACTGGCCGCTCTCATGAGTTCATTGTCTTCTGTTTTTAATTCATGTTCTACGTTGTTTACAATGGACATTTACCGTCAATACAAACCTGAGGCCACCAAAAAACAACTTGTGTACGTAGGTCAGATTGCTACCGTCGTTCTCATTTTATTGGGTATGGCGTGGATTCCTTTTATGGAAGATATTAAAGGAGGCTTATTTAAGGTGCTTCAAAGTATTCAAGCATATATATCACCACCAATTGCTGCTGTTTTCTTAATTGGTATTTTGAGTAAGAAAATAACGCCTCAAGCTGCTAAAATATCCTTGTTAAGTGGTGCAGTTTTAGGATTAGTTAGACTTGGGTTAGAACTAGTTCAAGACGATTTAAGCGGGCCCTTATATGCCTTCACGCAAATAAACTTTTTACACTTTGCTTTATTCCTTTTTCTGGTTTGTGTGGCGTTGCTGTATGTGTTCTCGAAAGAGAAAGACGCACTTTCAGAATCCCGTCTCGCAGACATAACATGGTCTAAAGGCGCCATTACAATTCAAAAATCAAGTGTCAATATTATTCTGTCACTTTTATTAATAATCTCAGTTTTCATTTTATGGTATTTATTTAAATGATGAATTCAAAAAGAATAGTTACAATCATCTGTTGTCTGATTGGATGGCAATCCAGTTCGGGTCAGGCTCCTCCTGATAATCAGGAGTTAGATTCGTTTAAGCGTTGGCAAGCCCACTGGAACACCCGGTTCGATTCTACGATAAAACCCAAGGTTGGAGTTTATCCTAAGAAGCCCGCAGACGCACTATACACTTTCAAAATTGGTGGGACGTATCGATTTTTTAGCACGTATACGCGACATAAGGACGCGTTGATCTTAAACGAAGTAAACAACGACACAGCGCTTCAAAAAAGTGTTTTTGTTGGTGACGATAGTCAATTGCCAAATCTCACATTAAATTTTTCTGGAAGACCTTCGGCAAAAACTGCTTGGGGTTTCGATTTATATGCTTTTCAATTTTTGGATGGTAAAATCAACCAAACCTATGGACAAGGGCAAGTAAGTCAAACCAATTTGCCAACGATATATAGTCCACTAACAGGTACGCGTTTTGGCACAAACTTAGGTTTGCTTCTTGGTATCAATCTATATGGAAACTTTGATACAGATATAGGCACGTTCGGTGTAAAAACTGGTGGTATTCATTGGGTATCGTTGAGTGATTTTACTTTGGCAGGCTTTACAGGTTACAATCGTTTTATGTTGTTTGAACGGAATCCTTGGGATCCTGTTACAGGCAATGTGTCTGACAGATATAGTAGCTTCTATAATCAAGGAAATATTAACCAAGATACACGTTGGGGAGAGCGGGCATTTACTGGAACTATTGTGGAAGCTTCAAATCTTCCAGGTAATTTGAGTTTAAAAGCCTTGTACGGTAAAACAGAACTAAATGGTGGTTTTCTTACCATTCCTAATTTGTCTTACGGGGGGCAGTTAAAAAAGGAAACGCCTTTTGGATTTGTTGCGTTTAACACGTTCCATAATCAAACCTATAGCGATAGTCTTGGAACGAACAGCATTGGATTTGATATATCAACCATACAGTTTCAAGCGAATGTATCGAAAGGAATTATTCTGAAATCAGAAATCGGTGCAGGTCAGTATTACAGTCCGGTGCATAGTCTTCCATTTGGTGAAGCCATAAACCTTAAGTTGAATTTCACCGAAAAAATCAGTAAGGTGCCTTTAGAATTACATTTCTTTAGAGTTAGCCCTAACGTTATAAACAACAATGCTATATTCTTTAACTCCGCAATCCGTGAGGCTAGTAACAATACGCTAGCCGCAGGTACGGTAGGGTCAAGTCAAGTATTGGCTCCTTTTGCGAGTGCACTCACAGCAATTGGTCAGTTTACCAACAATCGACAAGGGGTCAACATCAATGCTGAATTCCCGATGAAAAAACTCAAGCTTTCAGTTGCCAATGGCATATCTTCAGAATTGAAAGGACTTAGTAATCAAATAAGCTACGGACACCCTGTTAATCAACTAACGCGATCTCGCTTTTGGAGATGGAATTTCCCGACAAATGTTGGTGCTTATGGTAGATATAATGTGATTTTCCGAGATGTATATGAAATCGTTGAACTGTCCGACACTTTTGTGGCTAAGAAGTTTAACGTAATGGAAGTCCAGGCCAAATATTCTGGCAAAATTGGCCTAAAACGATTCTACGCATTCTTGTTAAATAGATATAGTTCGGTTCAGGATTTCATTTCACCTATTACCGTTTTTTCGGAAGATGCCTACCTAAGACATTATAGCAATGAGTTAGAAACGTACTATGAATATAATGATCGATGCGTTATCGCAACGTACTTGGGTTACGAAAGTATTGTAGCCAATTATCAAACGGATTTGGATGCGATTACAAATGCCCCACGAAATCAAAGAGGCTGGGGAGCAGGCCTAGGAATAGACTATGATTTGTCTAAAAACACCGCTTTATTTTTACGTCACAGATGGTTCCATTATGAAGATCGCAATTTTGAACGCGATGCGTTCAACGGTACTGAGACAGTTGTAGAACTTAAATTAACATTTTAAATGATTCAGAAGAAATATATAGTCGTAATCGCGTTGACGCTTTGCTCAACAATTACACTAGGACAAGGAAAGAAAGTGTGGGCTTCAGGTGCCGCACGTAGCTTATTCCAACAAAATAAATTGAATTCAGCCGGTGATACCATTACTCCGACTAACTTAAACTCTGGGAATACTTTGGTTGACGTAGCCTTAAATGCAAGACCGAATGCAAACACGTTTGTTCATGCCATGGTTAGGGTTCGAAATGATTTTGGTGGATTTTGGGGTTCGGGTGTCACTTTCGACATGCGTCAAATGTATTTGAAAGGCTTAGTGAATGATGCAGTGCGATATCAATTAGGGGATATCAATTACAAATTAAGCCCATACACCTTTTTTAATAACCAAGAAGAATTGAGTAGTCATCAATCAGAGGTGCTTAACATTTACCGTGATATGGTACACTACGACTTATTCTATACCGACGACAATACTTGGCGCCAGCAAGGTGCCGCGGTTGACTTTACCTTAGAGTTTTCTAAAGCGGTAAAGGAACTTCAAGTGAACTCATTTATGTTTCGGAATAGACCTACGGATTTTGGGCAATCTAGCGAACGTATTTTCTTTGGAGGTAACGCAACATTGCTGCAGAGTGACAAGCTTGCCGTTGGCCTAAATTATGTTGACATGATGGATGTACTAGGAACTTCGCGTTCAGAGATGGCCTTTCACAATCCTGTAATTACCGGAACAACAGAGATACATCAAAAGGTGAATGCATACGATCTGAGTTTTACATCAGAAAGTGGTATTTCAGAGATGTATACACTTAACGACCCAAATGCGAAGGGTCTTCGCGATTACTTCTACGATCTTGACTTGAAAATTACGCGAGGAGACAAACTTCCTAGCCTGTCTGTGAATTATATTAATGTGGGACCTCAATTCAGAAGTGTTGGAGCACAAAGTAGGCGAATCAATTTTGAATCGCAAGCGCAAATGTTTAACCGCTATGGCAACGACCAAGTTGTTCGCCCTGTAACCCAGTTAGACATGATGCAGGATGCTTCCTTATACCAACCAACGCTTTCTATGGAGCTGCAAAGATTTGCTCCTCAGTACGATAATGTTCAGCCTTATGGTAAGGCTACACCAAACAGAAAGGGACTCTCCGTTAATGCGATACACAGCACAAATAACGAGTTGATTAACGTTGACGCAACCTATCGAATGTTGTCTGAAGTTGTTGGCCAAGGAACCGATGAACTGCGTACATTTAACGTGATAGACCTTTCGGCACTTATCAGATTAGATACGTTGATGCCAACCTTTAAGCATCCATTAGAAGTGAGTTTGGGTATAACCAATCAAAACACACAACGTGATATAGCCTTGGATACAGCGGATGTAGATTTTACTTCTACTATGGTTGATTTGGGTGTGAAGGTTGGTTTGTCGAAGGATTTCGCGATAATCGGTAGCTATCGAATGATTAATGCCAAAGGCTTGGAGTTCCTTAACACGAGAAACGACTATAGCGAAATTGTAGACTTTGAGCGGTTTAATACTGAAATGAATCAGTCTATTATGTCGGTTGCACTCCGCTATACGTTTGACGAGAAGAATCACTTGAATATAGTTTGGCAGAAATTAAACTATGAAGATGCTGCAAATTCAGAAACACCTGCGTTTGACTTAAGTCAATTTGGCATCGTTTATAGTATGTACTTTTAAATTGAATAGAAATGAAAATGATATTAAATAAAACATCTATTATGAATCGATTTGCTGCGTTTGTAGTAATTGGTACGATGGTATTTACAGTAGGTTGCGAAAGAGTGACAGAGCCTGAAGGGCCAAATTTGACTGACTTATATGGAGATTTTACGGTTCTTGAAGATTTTAAGACGAGTCAAGACGATGTCGATTTTTCGGCTAACGAAACCGTATACTTCTCAGCGCGGTTTTCAACAATTACCTCATGGACGATTACCATAAAAAGTAGCACGTCTGATGCGACTAAAATCATTGAAGGAAGATCGAATTTGATTAACGAAGAGAATGGGACATGGGATGGGTCTACAACTATTTTTCCGTCATTTGGCACTGGAGCATGCACTGTTGAACTTTGGACTGAAGCCGATAGTTCTAAACAAAATGCAAATGTAAATGTCACAGGTTTACGAGTGCCTAATGGTACTGTAGTGGCAGATTTTGAAGCCATCAATCCAGACTGGAATATATTCGCTCAAAGTGGCGCAAATATGTCTTTTAAACTAGCTAGTGATAAAACAGTTCCTCAAGGCAGTAGATACTTTGACATGGGGGGTGCAGTGAATTGGGACTGGTTGATAGGCCTTATAGATTTCCCAGCAAAATCTGTAGGACCGAATGGTTTTGGCTTAAGCAGTAACCCAAATGAATCTTACTTTAATGTAGCCTTGTACAGGCCTGATACAATTACCAACGGTGTGGTTTTATTCCAATTTAAGGAAGACGAGAATGGCGACGGTAATTTCAATGAAGCGAACGAAGATATGTACTCTGTTGAGCTCAAAGGACTAGATGCTGGATGGCAAATTGTATCAATCAAATATTCTGACATGGTAGCATTGGAAAACGGTCAACCTACTGCACCAAAAGGGAACGGTCTTCACAACCCAGACAAGCTTGAGATGATTTCTTGTTTGTTTTTGGCGAATCCGTCAAGCGGTTACTCACAAGCGCTAATGGATTACATGATATTTACGACTGATGGACCTTTAAAACTCTAAAGATGTGGAATAAAATTATTGTATGTTCAGCAGTGCTGGTTTTGATGACTGCATGTGTTTCGGTGAAACCTAAGGCACTTTTTGACGAGGCTTCGAGTAAACCTGAACCACCACATATTGAAAACTTTTATGCCCTAAATGTACTGAAAGACAAACTTAATTCTGAAGTCTGGTTTACGCCTGATGTAAAATGCATTCAGGTAGCCAATAGCGCAGAAACTTTGTATGCGGGTAACAGCGCCGTACACCTAAAGTGGGATAAAATTGAAGGTGGTTGCGACTGGATAGGCATGGGAATAGGATGGGATGGCTGGGCTCCAAAAGACCTTAGCATGATTATGAACAAGGCCGCTATTCAGTTTAAAGCCTTTAGTAAAGATGGTAAGATTGTGTCGTTGCCATTGGCTGCGGCCATGGAAGATTATGGCGGAAAACAAGCCTGGATTGGTTTTGCGTCTAAATACATTGCATATAACGAAGGTGAAAGCTGGGCAACGGTTACACTTCCAATTGGTGATTTTGGTTGGGAACAATTTGGTGCAGATGAGACCAACATCAAACAAATGATTATTCAGTTTGAAGCCGCAGGCGATGTATATTTTGATGAAATACGTGTAGTACCGTTTACCGGAACTTTAAACAAGCATTACGCATCACGTTTTGATAACGATCCTGGATTTGTGATTGACGGCGAACTCGACGAAGTAAGTTGGAGCAACTCAATTGAAATTGAAGGTAATAAAATCTCAATCGTTGGGAATTCAGAATACTTATTTGTAAGTGGAGTGATACAAGATGCAAGCCCTATATTGAACGATAAGTCAGGTGATGACGTATGGAATGGTGACGGAGTAGAACTTGCCTTTAGTACGAATGAGGATGCAAATCCCAAAAGAAAGCAATTGCTATTGACCGATCAGCACGTTTGTATCAAACTTGGTGAAAACCCTGTGGTGTGGGACTGGCAAGCACATAAAATAATTGCAAACAGTAACATTGCCTATAAAAAGACCAATTCGGGTTATCAGTTTGAGGCTAAAATACCTTATGCGCATTTCAATCGAGGAAACCTAAAATCTGACATTAACTACCATTTAGAAGTGGCCATTAACGACGGCAATGGCAAGAACAGAACAAAACAGCTTAAATGGAATAGCAGTGGCATCGAAGGATTTCATAAAAATCCATCATTGTGGGGCAACATAACATATGAAGAACAGAAAAGTGAATAAGATTAAAATGAAACTATTCGGCCTATTGGTTGTCAGCACTTCATTGGTGGCATGTCAACAATCTGCTCCTCCAGATCCATCGGTCAATACCGAAACATTTGGGAGGGTAGGAGACAGTATCCACTTCGCTGGTCATGACTGGACTGTAAAAATTCACGAGACAGGTAAATGGGGACCGGGGCCAAATTATTTCTCTGGAAATGAAAGAGACATCACCATTGATGACAATGGGTATTTACATATGAAAATTGTAAAACGAAACGATAAATGGTTCAGCACGGAGGTAGTTTCAGATAAAAACATGGGTTTTGGTACATATATCTTCACGGTTGACGCGGATTTAGAAAATATCTCCGACAACATCGTACTGGGCTTGTTTACCTGGGACAACAACACGTTTCAAACGGACGGGAACTCAGAGGTGGATATTGAAGTAAGTAAATGGAATAACAAAGCAGAACAGAGAACATTGCAATATGGTGTTCAACCAATATTCTTCGGGCAGTTAAACGAAGAACGGAAGCACCGTCCAGAATATCCATTTGGAAGCTTAAAAGGAGTTTCTACGCACGCGTTTACATGGACCGAGAAAGAGATTACTTGGATATCATATGCTGGCGATACCTATGGTCAAGGAACAGTGCTTGGCGAATGGAGCTTTGATGATACTCAGCCCGCACGCGTCAAGCAAGAGGGAGGAAATACCTCCGAACCGATTGTGATTCCTAAGCCAGGTTCGGAAACAAATGCAAGAATAAATCTTTGGTTAGTGAATGACGGCGGTCAAGGTCCTGAAACGGGTAGAGATGTCGAAATAATAATTAGAGACTTTCAGTATATCCCTTTATAGACCAATACGCAAGGCTTCGTCTAACAGTCTAGTTTTGTCTATGGCTACTACGCCTATTTTTTCGCAAACCAAACCTCCGGCCAAATTGCTTAATCCGGCTACAGAAGTCCAAGGCATTTTAGAGCCAACAGCTAAAGCCGCTACGCTAATCACAGAGTCACCAGCGCCGCTAACATCGGCAATCTTGCGTTTATGTGCGTCAATAAAAACTACCTGTTCGTTTTCTAATATGGCGACACCCATTTCAGACAAGGTTAAAAGCACCTGCTTTATGTCTAGTTTCTTGGCAAGCAATTGAATTGCCGACTCTATTTCTGTTTTGGTAGAAAGTTCACTTTGTAACTGGAGACCATCAATGATTTCTTTTTTATTTGGTTTAAACAACGTAACTCCTTTGTAGTCAAAAAAGTGTTCAATTTTTGGATCTACCAACGTTGGGATGTCTTCTTTGTTACAAAGTTTAATGACGCTCCCGATGAGTTTTTTAGTTAAGAAGCCTTTGTTGTAATCTTGGAAAATCACAACGTCTATTCCGGTTAATATAGACTTTACAAAGTCAAGCGCATGTTTTTCAATATCGCTATCAACTTCGGTACAATCTTCTTGGTCAACGCGCAAGAGTTGTTTGTTGTTACCAATTACCCGCGTCTTAATTGTTGTTGGTCGTTTTCGGTCAACGATAATACCTTCGTTTTCGAGTGCAACTTCACTTAACCGGTTATAAAGCCATTCGCCTTCTGGGTCGTTACCACGTACTGCACAAAGAATAGGATTTGCCCCCAGTGCTTTAATATTCAAAGCAACGTTAGCCGCTCCTCCTAATCTGCGTTCTCTTTTTTTAACTGAAACCACCGGAACTGGCGCTTCAGGGCTGATTCTTGTTACCTCTCCTACGTAGTACTCATCAACCATTACATCACCTAGAATGAGTACATTCAGATGTTTAAAGCCTTCAAATATTTCTTGAATCTGTGCCATCCAATTAGGTCAACTTGGCTAATGCAATTTTAACTTTGTCCATGGCTTCCAGCAAATCTGCTTCCGATGCGGCATAACTTATCCGTATACATTTAGGATTGCCAAAAGCATCTCCACCAACGATAGAAACATGTGCGTTTTCTAGTAAAAACAAACATAAGTCAGTTGAAGAATTTATAGTTTTTCCATTGTACGACTTGCCAAAGTATGCGCTAACGTCCGGAAAAACATAGAAAGCGCCTTTCGGAAAGTTAGGGTTAATCCCGTCAATCTCCGACAAGCAGTCACAAATCACCTTCCTACGTGCTTCAAATGTCTCACGCATGCGTTTGGTGTCGTCTAAGCTACCTTCTAACGCAGTAATAGCGGCACGCTGTGCAACCGAATTGGTGCCTGAGGTGAATTGCCCTTGCAGTTTTTCAACGGCCTTTGCGATCCATAATGGAGCTCCAAGAAATCCTATACGCCAACCCGTCATAGCAAAACCTTTGCTTAAACCGTTTACGGTAACCACTCTGTCTTTTAAGTAACCTAACGAACCAATACTTGTATGTTTTTGTCCGTATTGAATGTGCTCGTAAATTTCATCTGATATTACAATAATGTCTGGATGACTGTCGATAATAGCAGCAACTTCTTTTAAAAATGATTCAGAGAATACAGTTCCACTCGGGTTACATGGCGAACTAAAAAGCACAATCTTAGTTTTGCCCGATATGGCTTGTTTTAGGTCGTCTAAGTCGAATGTATAGTCGGTGTCTATGTCTGAATTTATAACTACCGGAACACCACCTGCGAGCTTAACCATCTCTGGGTAGCTCACCCAGTAGGGTGCAGGAATGATTACTTCGTCACCGTCATTTATTAATGAGAAGATAACATTGGTGATAGAGTGTTTTGCGCCTCCACTTACAACGATTTGCTCTGGTGCGTAGTCAAGGTTGTTTTGGTCTTTAAACTTCTTAGATATGGCTTGACGTAGTTCAGGATAACCTGCCACTGGTGGATAATGTGTCCATCCATCATCAATCGCTTGTTTTGCCGCATCGCTAATAAAGGTAGGTGTGTCAAAGTCTGGTTCGCCAATGCTTAGGTTTATTACCTTAACGCCTGTAGCAGCAAGCGCTCGCGCTTTCTTAGTCATCACAAGGGTTTGTGATTCTGAAACTGATTGTAGTCGCTTGGATACTTCCATATCTGGGCGAAATTAAGTCCTTTTGCTTTGAAATTGAACCAGATACGCATAATTCTTTGGCAACATATATCATAAGATACATGTTGTGAATCACTATAGGCAAAAACAATGGTGAAGCTTGAGTAAGATGAAGTAGATTCCACTACGGAAACAAGACAGAAACACCCAGACATTGTACCTTGAAATTCGGTTCAAGCGGTTGCTCCAATCTGTTTTCGCTTCCAATAGTAACCTGCAAAAAACAACAATACCGGAATTGGTAATAACCACCACCAAACGGATGACGTTCGTTTGTTGTAGACGATTAGGTCTTTGGAGGCCTTGCTAGTAATATGAATCTTAGGTTGATCTATTGACTTATTGCCATCTATTCCAGACCGGTTAGCGATGTCAATCGTTTGGACAGTCGGATTTATTAAAGGAGCTAATGGCTCTACATAAGGGTGCTCCGGAATGGCAATAACGCCTGTGGTTGTAATAAAATCACCATAAGTCCACGTTGTAATTTCTTCACTAACCACAAAGAACGTATCGTTTCTTTGCGGAGTTTCGAACACCTCCATGGAAATGGTTTCAATTTTCCAAACTGAGTCGTAGTGCACCGATAAATAATCCGACAGGATGATTTTGATGGAATCTAATTCGATTGTATCGGTTTCTGTAAATAACGTTGTTCGAAGTGAATCTCCTTTTACTTCAATTGGAAGGTCAAGTGTAAAGGCATGTGAGTCCAACTCAATTACCATGTTGAAATCATCAACTACAAACTGTAAACGCTTTGCAACCATCGTTCTATCATCTGGCTGATGAATAAATCCAGAGATTGTTCTTGCTGAATCAGTGTTTGTTGAGTCGGTTGGTTCAACCAATACCTGCTTTAACGACGTGTTCACATCTAGCGTGTCTTGTCCCCTTGATTGAACTGCAGAGCCAAATAAGAATCCGCCAACAGCGAGTTTCTTCATCCAGCTTGTCCACGGGTTTTCTAATGCGGGGAGCTGAATGTCTTTTTGCAGTTGCCAATTGTAAAACCGACCACAAGTTGATTCACCGGATTGAACTTTGTTTATGATCTGGTCATCTCGCATCTGTGAAAAGTCCTGAACAACCTTGTCGCATTTTGCACAGTGGCGCCCTTGCTCTTGCGGAGTCATCTCGTTCCAATTCTCCTTACATGGCTGTGGGATGTGTATTTTCACGGTACTGGTTATATTTCAAACTTAATGAATTGGGTTTTTATTGCACGATACACCCTATAGGCATTACATTACGTGTCAATATGTCTGTAAATATTTCAATATCAAGTGGTTAAGGTGATAAAGTGTCAGCAGCTTGGGAAAATGTTTTAACGAAATCAGAAATTTTGTCAGAAAATAACCTTCGTCACGTTTTTTGAAGTAGATGGAGCAAACAGAACAAACATGGATTTAAATAATTTCACCATAAAAGCACAAGAGGCGGTTCAAAAAGCGCAAGAACTTGCCGTAAGTGCCGAAAATCAAGCCATTGAAACAGGGCACTTGTTAAAGGGAATTTTACTCGTTGACGAAGACATCGTTTCGTTTGCAATTAAAAAAGTGAACGTCAACTTGGATAGAGTGGGCCAAGCACTTGACGCGGTGTTAAGTTCTTATTCTAAGGTGTCTGGGGTAACAAAAAACTACATTAGCAACGACGCAGACCGAGCGTTGATAAAGGCTAAAAAATTTATGAAGGAACTCGACGACGAGTTTGTGAGCATAGAGCACGTTTTTATGGCTTTGATTGATGGTAAAGATCAGATAGGGAATTTGCTAAAAGACGCAGGTATTAAATTGTCTGAAATTAAAAAGGCATTTACAGAACTAAGAGGGGGGAATAAAGTGACCAGTCAAAGTGCAGAAAACCAGTTTAACGCGCTAAAAAAATATGCGAAAGACCTAAACGAACTTGCTAAAAATGGCAAACTCGATCCGGTAATTGGTCGTGATGACGAGATTCGTCGATTGCTGCAAATACTGTCGCGTCGAACAAAAAACAACCCGATTCTGATTGGGGAGCCTGGTGTTGGTAAAACGGCAATTGCAGAAGGTTTGGCGCACCGAATCATTTCAGAAGACGTGCCTGAAAACTTAAGAAGTAAACGTATTTTTTCGTTAGACATGGGAAGCCTTGTTGCAGGAGCTAAATACAAAGGTGAATTCGAAGAGCGGCTTAAGGCGGTAATTAAAGAAGTGGTGGATAGCAATGGAGAGCTGGTACTTTTTATAGATGAGATTCATACCCTTGTTGGTGCTGGAGGCAGTGGGGAAGGCGCTATGGACGCGGCGAACATTTTGAAGCCAGCATTGGCACGCGGAGAGCTTCGTGCCATTGGTGCGACTACGCTTGCAGAATATCAAAAGTATATCGAAAAGGATAAGGCCCTTGAACGTCGTTTCCAAAGTATTTTGGTAGATGAACCGGATACGGCAGATGCCATTTCAATCCTTCGTGGATTAAAGGAGCGATATGAAGTACATCATAAGGTTCGTATCAAAGACGAAGCCATTATATCGGCCGTTGAGTTATCGCAACGTTATATCTCTGATAGATTTCTTCCAGACAAAGCGATTGACTTGATTGATGAGGCCGCTGCCAAGCTGCGTCTAGAAATTGATTCAGTGCCAGAAGAACTGGATGAACTTGACCGAAGAATTCGTCAGCTTGAAATTGAAAGGGAGGCCATTAAGCGAGAAAATGACAAAAAGAAATTGGCGTCATTAAATGAAGAAATTGCCAACTTAAGTGAAGAGCGCGACAGCCTAAAAGCCAAATGGCAAAGTGAAAAGGTTATTGTTGATGGCATTCAAAACAGCAAGAAACACATTGAAGAACTGAGATTGGAGGCCGAACAGGCAGAGCGAGCGGGTGATTTCGGTAAGGTTGCAGAAATCCGATATGGTAAAATCAAAGAAGTAGAAGACGAGTTAAATAACTTGAAAAGCGAGTTGTCTGAAAAACAAACGGATTCAAGTTTGGTGAAGGAAGAAGTGAGTAATGAAGACATCGCGGAAGTGGTGAGTCGATGGACCGGTATTCCTGTTCAAAGCATGCTGCAAAGCGAACGAGAGAAACTGCTGAACTTGGAGGATGAACTGCATAAACGTGTGGTTGGTCAAGACGAAGCGATAAACGCAATTTCAGACGCCATTAGAAGAAGCAGAGCAGGGCTGTCCGATCCTAAAAAACCGATTGGTAGCTTTATTTTCTTAGGTACCACGGGTGTTGGCAAAACAGAGCTAGCTAAAGCATTAGCCTCTTATCTGTTTAATAAGGATGACTCAATGGTGCGCATAGACATGAGTGAGTATCAGGAGAAGCATACGGTTTCACGATTGATTGGTGCGCCTCCAGGATATGTTGGATACGATGAAGGCGGTCAGCTAACTGAATCTGTTAGAAGAAAGCCCTATTCGGTTATCTTATTGGATGAAATAGAAAAAGCCCATCCAGATGTATTCAATATTTTGCTGCAAGTATTAGATGATGGTCGATTAACTGACAATAAAGGAAGAACGGCCAACTTTAGAAATACCATTATCATCATGACTTCGAACATTGGTGCTCATTTGATACAGGAAAGGTTTAACGAACTAACGTCAGACAATCAAGAAGAAATTGAAGCCAATACAAAACGAGAGGTATTTGATTTGTTGAAATCTACGATAAGGCCAGAGTTTTTGAACCGTATTGACGAGCTAATCATGTTTAAACCTCTAGGGCGCGACGAAATCCGTGGAATCGTAGACATACAGTTTGAGTCGTTACGCAAGATGCTGGCAGAGCAAGGCATTGTGATAAAAGCTTCTCAGGCAGCCTTAGATTGGTTGGGTGAAATTGGTTATGATCCAAGTTTCGGTGCTCGACCATTGAAAAGAGCGATACAGCGAGAGGTGTTAAATATTCTTTCGAGAGAGATTCTTTCAGGAACGGTTTCTAGTTCTGATACGATTGAGTTAGACATCGATACAAACAAAAAATTTGTCTTTAAGAATAGTTAATTTTCCGGTGTAGCGCTCCAAAATGAAATCCTTACTCAAAGAGATAAAACAGTGCAATTTGTGCGAAGAACATTTGCCTTTGGGACCCAACCCTGTTGTTTGGGCACACCCAAAGGCAAAGTTGGTTATAATCGGGCAAGCACCTGGCACCAAAGTCCACAACACTGGCATACCATGGAACGACCCAAGTGGTGATCAACTGCGCAAATGGTTGAACATGGATAGGGATACGTTTTATAATAATCCGTCTATAGCTATTGTACCCATGGGGTTTTGTTATCCTGGTAAAGGAAAATCGGGTGATTTACCTCCACGCCCTGAGTGTTATGCCGCATGGCATAAAAAGTTGTTTGCGCTTATGCCTGATGTCGAAATCATCTTGCTTATCGGACTGTATGCACAAAAGCAATATCTGGGAAGTTTAGCGAAAAAGACATTGACCCAAACGGTGGCGAATTATGAGCAATACTTACCAAAGTTTTTTGCAATGCCACACCCATCACCTAGAAATCGTTTTTGGTTGAAGAAGAACCCTTGGTTTGAAGACAGAGTAGTGTCGAAGTTGCAGGCACGGGTGGAAAGCTATTTAAACGAGTAATTCAAACTAAACCTAGATACGGGGTTAAAATGTGCAACACTAAAAATACTGGTTCTTTGATTTTTGGTGTCGGTTTGGTGTCGTTCTCCAAACATGGCAGCCGATTCTATGGTAAACGAAATTGCTTTAGATAGTTGAACGGTTTTGCCGAGTCCTACTTGTAACCCAAATTCATCAAATATGTACTCATTATGATAAACGCCTTGCCACGGAGCAATAATGGGGGTGGAAGTATTACGTCCCATGTTATTATTTGAGGTCAAAGAACCTGTTGTTGCATACCCATCAAGTATAATTACCCAAGACAAAGTTTTTTTTGGATTTAACGGGGCTTGAATACCGATGCTAAGCATTCGACGCTCAGATAATTCGGTAAAATCGCTAAAGAAGCCATTTGACTTCATATATTTTCGATCCTTGGCGTACGCGAATCTTACACTTGAGTGATGATTCAAAGCAAATTGATAGGTTAGACCCAGGGTTGGTGAAAACCCAGTTTGTATGTTGCTAAGGTCTCCAATTATACTTAAGTCTGTAAGCCGTAAAAAGTTTACACCTATGGTATGTTTTGCGGTCTGGCTCTTGAGAACAGAAGGAAAACCTACAAGAAGAATGCAAACAAAAATGGAGAAGAGTCGGTTCATCTTCTCAAATGTAAAAAATTACCTTGTCAAGATGACGTAATCTTTAAGCAGCTGTTTTAAAAAGGCTACATGGTTTTTCTCTTTACGCTTCAGATCTAGATTTGTTTCAAATGCCTTGCTTGTTTGCCGAATCATGTCGGTATAGGCATCAATATTTGGATATTTCTGGTATCGGTTCAATAAACGCTTAACCGTCAACATGTTTGTTTCCGTTATGCCAGTTACTTCAGGATATACAGGCGTATATGAAGTCGTACTCGTGATGCTCAAAATGTCTTTCAGGTTATATCCTGACGTCTGCTTTTTCTTTACCAGTATCGTGTCTGCAATCTTATCGCCAAGTCGTTGGCCTTTGTCAGACGTACTTATCGATATCATACCAACCGCACCAAAAGAAGCCCAAATGTCTATCCATCGAATAGCCCATCTGCGGAAGTAGTCAATAAACTCTGGTTGCCCGCCGTCAACCTTTATTACCTTAACACCCATTACCATCTTTCCTATCGTTTGGCCGCGAAGCGCCATCTCAAATAGTAGGGTGTAAAAGGAAAATGTAATCGTTAAAATAGTGAACACCCACCATTCGTCACTCGAACTTTCTAGCAACCAGTTTAAAATGATACCAGCCAAAATCAAAAAGCTGATGGTCATAATGATTAAGTCAACAATAAAACCCACAATTCGGTCCATTAAGGTGGCTAGTTTAACCTGTATGACCACATTTTGTGTGGTGGTAATTTCTATTGTTCGCATTAAAAAAATTAGCTACTTTTTCGGTCTCAAAATGAAGGAATCCGAATTCATCGACCAAAATAAGAATAAGTGGATTGATTATGAAAAAATAATCACCCAATCGGAAAATGATCCAGATGAATTAAGCGAAGTTTTTATTCAAATAACAGATGATTTAAGCCACAGTCGATCACATTACCCGAATCGATCTGTACGGGTATACTTAAATGATTTAGCAAGCAAAATATTTGACAAGCTAGGGAAACGTAAACGCCTTGATTTTCAAGTGATAAAGGATTTTTATACCATTGAGGTTCCACAACTCATGTACCTAGCCCGGCGCGAAATGATTATTTCATTTCTGGTGTTTATCCTCGCCATGGGCATTGGTATTTACTCTTCTATTAAAAATCCAGAGTTTGCTTCTGTAGTGCTGGGCGAATCGTATGTGGCCATGACCAAGGCAAATATCGAAAATGGAGATGCCATGGCGGTGTACACAGGAGGTTCAGGTATTGAAGGTTTTTTAATGATTTTAGAGAACAATGCCAGGATTGATATCATGATGTTGGGGCTCGGTTTATTTTTTAGTTTCGGCGCCATTTGGGTGCTGGTCAGAAACGGCATAATGGTGGGCGTTTTTCAATACTTTTTTGTCCAACATGGCGGTTTTAAAGATTCATTGCTGACCATTTGGCTCCATGGTACCATAGAAATCTCAACCATCGGTCTGATGGGTGGTGTAGCCTTGTTGGCCGGTAAAGGACTTTTATTCCCAGGCAACTATACCAGATACCAATCGTGGCGTTTAAGCGCTGGTAATGCTGGGAAGCTTTTGCTTATGGTTCTACCTTTCACTTTTGTTGCGGCTGTAATAGAAGGTTTTGTCACACGTATGACGGGTATGCCAGATGCCGTCAAAGGAATATTTATTCTCCTAAATCTTGCGTTGGTGGTGATATACTTTTTTGTTTATCCGGCTATGATGCACAAAAGACATGGAACCAATCCACATCATGAAAAATTACGGAAAGACCACCCGCCAAAAGTGATATCCGATAAAGAAATTAAAACAACGTCGCAGATAGTCACCGATTCATTTACGACCTATAAAATGCAGTTTGGCAGAAACATCACCCTTTGTCTAATTGCTGGATTGATTTACCCGGTATTGCTCTATTTTAATTTTGATAGATATTTCCTCTTCCATTCTACGCCAGCGATGGAATGGATCAACAATATATTTGATTCAGTCACTAGTTCTAGTAGTTTGGGTAATACAGGCCTACCCGAAACGTCGGATTATCGGTTGTTTACCGGACTGTATTTTGCCATATGGACCATCATCATATTTGCTGTAAATGCGGTTCATGCCTTTGCATTTAAATTGCGCATGAAGCACATGCCTCAGTACTTGTTGATTTTTGCTGTACTGGCACTGGCAAGTTATTTACGGTTCTACCTTAATCCTGGATTCCCGTTGGCCTATTTAACGAGCTATGGAAGTATGATTGCCATAGCACTTGCAGTTACTCTTTTGTTGACCGTTCATTATTACACCGGTAATCGACAAACCATTGTAAACCTATTTTTGGGGAAAGTGTTTCACTTTTTGATGTTATGGCTCTCCGTGTCGGTACTTCTGTTTTTTGTTCAGATGTTGGTACATTCAGGGTTAACCGAGCTTTCTATTCATGTGCTAAACGACTTGCTGCCATTTGATGCAAATCAAAAGGAGAAGATAGCTATTGGCGCTCAGATATGCCTCTATATGACGGTGGTAATGGCTACCATCCCATTTTATATCTATGCAGTTTATTATATGGTGCTTTCCTTGGTCGAAAAGTACCATGCCATTCACCTAAAGAAGGAAGTAGAAGATATTGTGACTAATGCATAAACTCGTACAAATCATAATTGGCATTTTCCTTATTACGCTTGTTGGAAACACAAGCGTTCAGGCCAACGAACTTGACAGTTCTACTTGGGTGAAAATGTCTGATAAGTATAACTACTCTCCACCACAAACAAAGAAGAAGGAAGAAGAAAAGCCCGAGCAAAAAAAAGAGAATAAGAAAATACCAGAATATTCGGGAGGCGGCTTAGGTACTAATTTTATTAACATACTGCTATACATTGGCATAGCAGCATTAATTGCTCTACTTATTTATGTGTTGGTACAGGCCGACGTCATTAAAGTGGGCTCGAGAAAGGTGAAGCTAAATCCAACCTATGATGCCGAAAATCCTGAAGAACTGGTGTTGTCAGAGCTTGAAAAAGAACTGCAAGATGCCGCACAAGCCAATAATTACAATCGTTGCCTGCGGTATGAGTTCTTATTGCTTTTAGAAAGGCTTCAAGCCAAAGGATTAATACGATGGCATAAATACAATACCAACGGCGAGTATCTCAATCAAATCATACAATTCAACCACTATAAACGGATTAGAGATTTAACAATCGTTTACGAATATTACTGGTACGGCGAACATGTACTTTCTTTAGAAGACTACGAAAAAATTGCGGTGTTGTTCACACAATTAAGAGAGGAGATGGATCATGCGTAGAAGTAACATCGTACTGATAATTGTCATCTTGGTTGTCGTGGGTTTTTTAATCTATTTGTCCAATTCATCAAGACAAAGCTCAGACATGGCAAAGTGGCGATTTAATTACGGCTACGAAGGTGAAAAGCTTCCCTATGATCGTGATTTCTTCATTGATTACATGGAGAAAACGTCCGAAGACTTTACTGAGCTAGAAGAGCGGTTTTCTCGAATAGATAAGGAAGAAAGCAAAGGGTTATATTTTTTCTATAACGACAATTTCGATATAGATAGAACGGAGTCGGATGCCTTGTATGAATTTGTTGCAGAAGGCAATACTGCCTTGATTATCGCACATGACTTTAATTTCGAATTGTTTAAGAAAATACGCGGGATCCAGTTAAAAAGCGATGACCCTTACTTCAGCATAGATCGTGTTGATTCTGCAATTACGCTCACAGACGAGTTGTCTATACATAACAAACCAACATCAATAAACATTATTACATACGGTGAAAACGCATTGAGATCCGGCTTTCTTGTTGACACAAGTAATCTGGCCAATGACATTTATGGAAAAAGTACAACCTATACCTGGGAAGAAGAAGCATATGAAGATGAGGCGTATGCTTATGAAGAGGAAGAGTATGCTTACGAGGAAGAGTCATATGACTACGAAGAAGATTCTTATGAATATGAAGAGTTAGAAACAGTTGAGTTAGACCCAGTAGAATTAGGCAAAGAGAACAAGACATTTGATATTGATGAGATTCAGCAAATTACGGTCTTAGGTAAAACTAAAAAACAAGGAGCTAATCTGATTCGAATAGACATGGGGGAGGGGAGCATTTATTTGCACACCAACCCTGTACTATTTACCAACGCCCAGTTTGATAAACCTGAAATTTTTGAGTACGTCAAAACTATGTTTACCGATATTGATTATACGCAAGTGTATTGGGACGAACTTTCCTTTCAGTTTTTAAATGCAAAAAATGAAGGTTACGGATTATCTGACAAAAGCTACTTTGAATATATTTTTAAAAACAGGGCCCTCAAAGCAGCCTTTTACTTTTTCTTAATAGGATTGATTGTGTTTTTGGTTGTTGGGATAAAGCGTAAATACAATACAATAGAAGTGCTTGACCCAGTTACAAACAGTTCGATTGATTTTTCTAAAACGATAGCTAGGTTGTACTGGTTAAATCCGAATCACCGGAAAATGGCAGACCAAAAAATGAAGATGTTTTTGTTTGAAGTGCGTAACCGATATGGTCTGACAACTCATGAACTCAATGATGATTTTAAGTCTCGATTTAAGTCCAAAACGGGTGTTTCCGACAAGTTGATAAACAGGCTATTTGACGCGTACAGCTTGGCCCGACAGTCTTCAACGATTCATAAAGATGTGCTTATTCAAATTTCAGAGACCATTGTGCTTATCAGGCAGCAATGGAAATAAAAATCAATCGACTTGATTGATAATCTGACGTTGGAAATTGACATTTTGGGTGATTGAATTCACTGAAATAGTAGCGCCGCTTATACCATCAATGTTTTTTCCAACTTCAAAATGTTCCTCTTTTGTAAACTGTTTTAACCAACCTTTGTTCGCGATTTCATATCCGTGGTTTGAGGTGTATTCCAAAATGCGAACTTTTTTTATGCGTTTTAAGTGGTCAAATACAGTGACAAAGAAAAATTGTTCGAATGCTAGGCTATCCTTACGTGGTTTGTCGCAACCGCCTAATTGGCAGCCTAAAGCCCTTGTTACAAAAGTAAATCCTTGTACACTGTCTCCTTCAATCACTTTATACACTTCGTGATTGATTTTTAAACTGTCAGGCGTTTCTATGGAGAAGTACTGACTCTCTTTGCCAAAGGTTTTACGCACCACTTTGTCCATTTTTTTGCAAACGTTTTGTGGGAAGTAACTAAAAGTAGCCACTCCAAAAGCCGCGCTAAACGAACAAAATAATATGATCGCAAATCCTTTCTTCATCAATTATCTAAACCAGAAACCTAAGCCTAAGTTGACCGTATTGTTGGTTACATTATTACCATTGGTGCTGTGTTGAAAATCTGCTTTCGCAACAAATGCTTTGTCAAGAAAAAGACTTAATCCTGTTGTGATTATAGTTTGCTCGTACTGTGCATTTGCAGGTGTTTCTGTAGTCGTTTGGTGGTGCGTATTGTAATTTGAATACCGTACAAATGGAACCAATCTGTTTTTGATTTTCAAAAGCTTACTGACATCATAACCACACTCCGCGTAATAGCCATATGCTGCTGTACCCAAATCAGAGTCAGCAAAGTGGTTGTAAGCACTTGTGTTGTTATACATGCCGTATATCACTTGACCGCGCGCTTCAAATTGTTTTCTAGAGTACCTAAAATCTAACCCAACCATTTTTACACCGATCACAGAACTATCCGCCATGGCTGATTGCATGGTGCTGTCTGTGTTTAAGTTAGCAAATAAGGAAGATTCAGTTGTGCCCATGTAAACTGCAGCGCCAATGTTTAGTCCTCTGATGCCATAGTAGTTCACTTTTGCCGAAAGGTCTGGTTGACGCATTTTAGCTTCTGAACCTTTTTGTCTTGCACCTCTAATGGGAGCCTTTCCGCTAAGCCGAGTATCACCGTTATAACCCATTGGGCCGTTAACTGCGAATACTTGATATCGTAAATTGATGTCCGGTAAATTCCCAGTAAAACCTGTTCCTAGCTCTCTCCAGGTACTTGGAACCATTATTTTGTCAATGAGTGGACGTTCCACACCATTGAACGTAGTAGGTTCGTGATATTCATTCACAATACCCATTGGGATAAGTATTAAACCTCCCTGGAAGTTTAACCAAGGTTTTAGTTGATAGTTTAAAAAGGCTTGCTCAAGGTATACCTCTTTAATGTGCTCTATTTCAATCTCAGTAATAAACGATGTTCTGCTGTTAAATTTGTAGCCGAACAATAACACCTGGCGGTGAATATCCATGTTGCCATTCTGGATTTTGCCTGCATTTACGGGTTGATTATAATGCGCTTCTCCATAGGCTGCCATCAACAACTTTCCACTTTTAGCAGCGATTAAGGTTTGTGCAGAGTTCTTGGTGTTATATACGCTATCAGTGTTTTGCGCTGAAGCAATAAATACTGTGATAAATAATGACGTAAACGCAATTAATTTCCTCATCCTTTCAATTTGATGGGGCAAAATTATTTTTATTTAGAATGATTAAAAATAAAAAGTGAAAAAGTTTTAATGGTAAATGTCACATTGACTAGACGCCAAGTCAAATGACTCCGTACCTGGTCCTGAATTGATATCAAAATTGAACTCGGTTACCCCTTTAGATTTCTTCACTTTGTTCTCTCGAGTATAACGTGAAGGGAGCCCATTTTGACCATATTCATACTGCCGAATTGATTCAGATACTATTTCCCCTTTTTTAAATCGGGTGGTAACATGCGATACGAAGTAGTGGTCTGCATCAAAAGTTTTGTCTGTAACGCTACGAAGGGTTCCTTTTCTATAGTATTTGCTTAAAGTATTGGTGATGGTTGAATCGTCGTCATCATATTCAATATCATATTCGTAGGCAATAACCTCTTCAACACCTTTTAATCTTCTGTAGTGTTCCAACTTGCCAGACTTATTCATTCTGTTAATGCTTTTTACAAGTTCTCCTTTTTCGTTCACGTTTTGATATACGTAAGTGGTAGTTCCATCTTCATTCTCCGTGACACTTGTACATATGGTCGTTGTATCCTTATGCTTTAATATTTCGGCACCCTCTTCTATACACCTGTAATCCCAGATGTATTTCACCTTCCCATTCCCTTTATAGATGGTCACTTGCTGTAACTTGTCGTCTACATCATATTCGTTTATCCAGCGGTATTTGAGTTTTCCTTTTTTGTAAAAGTAGTCCGTTGCAATATTGTTGCCCTTTTTGAGCCCTTTAACCACATACAAAACTGTATCTAAATCGGTGTCCAATTGTATATAGGCACGTTCTACACCTTCAAAATGTTGTTTGTGGTATTTCTCTAGCTTGCCTTTACGGTTGTAGTATGCATGAGTGGCAAGCTTGCCGTTTTTATAGTAGGTATATTCACTATAGCCAATATCTTTTTTATGATTGCGACCTTTAACTTTTGTGATCTGGCCTAACTCATTAAAGGTGAACGTCGAGCCATAGTAATACCTCTTTCGTTTACCGTTCTTCTTAAATCCATACCTTTTCGTAGCTACAGAGCTAATATGATTATCAACGATGTATTGTTTCTTCATATCGTCTAAAACGGGTAAATTAATGAAGTGAAACGGATCGGTAATCTTTCGGTAATTGTAGTAGTCTTGGGCACTTGCCTTAACAAAAAAGAAAGTGCAAATGGCAATTAACGGCAGTCTTAAGGTCATAGGGTTTTAACGGTAGATGAGCAAATATAGTGTATGTCCCATTTGATTATTGGAATATCTTTGAGCTATGATTTCGAGATATATTGTAACTTGTATCATCCTCCTTTCTGGTCTCGATACTCTTGCTCAAAAGGAGATACTTGTTCCATGCAGATCCGTTGACGCTTGGGATTAACCGATACTAACATTCAGGTCGTTGTTGAGCCACAATACGATTCATCGTCGGTAAAAAGACCTCTAAGCAAGGACCTTTGGTATGCGGGATTTTAACAGCAAAGGGTGATACAGCCATATCCATAAAAAAAAGAAATATTGAATCGTATAACAACTTAGAGCGCAAATATGCACCTTCACCTGGCGGTTATATTGTTACAGAGCTCAATAATAGGCTGTCTTATTACAACTACCGAGGAAGTCTTATGATGGAGAATTAAGATTCTATTCTGCCAATTCCTAAAAGACCGATGGCCTTAACTTTGGTAAACGACAATAAATGCGGGTATCATTGTCTAGGTCGTCATATAGACCCAATTCATTTAGATATTCCTCTTGGGTATTTGTGTTTCTCAAGATTCACCTTTGTCGAAATGTATGATCGAGGATACCAGTTGCTAGGTTGTACTAAACTAAATGGTGAAGTATTTTGCAAACCTTAAATCGTCATTTGGAATCATTAATATGAAAATTTATCTAAAATGTGTATTCAATATCAGAAAATGTACCAAAAATAGAATATACTCTCAAAATTAGACATATTGCATGTTTGTGCAAATACGTAAAGTGTTGATAATTATACATTTATGTATTTTTTGCAACGTTGGGATCCCTCTTGATTAGTTATGAGTACTGTATTACTAATAACTATTTTCATGCTTTTACTATTTAAAACATTTTCAAAACATTTTTCACCATTTGTGAAATGGTCAGAACTATTTAGATTTATTGCACTTATTCTGCTCTTAAATCCATTATTAGGGTTTAGGCAGACCTACGACGCAAACTATCAACCTTTCAGCTTTTTAGATGCAAACCAAAGCCACACTTCCGGCACTGGAACAGATGTTGGAGACAAAACGGTCTATACCAATATTATTACCATTGGTTCTCAGACTATCGATTGCATCGTGACAACAATTGCCAAAACCAATGCTACTTTTACTTTACCTTTTAGTCCAGCCTCAGGAACGGAGGCGTTTGACTATAGCTCTGCATCTGGAGGTGGTATGTCAGCCAACAAAGATAGTTTTTTCTCACCTACTTTTAGCTTTAGCGCGGCTGGTAGTTGCGAGTTTAGTTATCAATTCATTTTAGGGGGGAGTTACAACAACACCACTCATAAGGGGGCCAACGTTGTGCTTGAAAACATTTATGTCAACACCTATGACATTGATGGAAATGGCGGATCTGGTACGAATCAATTCAATGAATTTCCGACACAATATCTAAAAACGGTTCAATATGGATCCAATTTAGATACATCTTATGATCAGGCAAGTCCTACTAAAATAAGATTTGAGTCTTTTTCCTCATCTAATACAACCAATGTCACGGCGGATGACAACCGAATAAAGTTACTCTACGATTCGTTGACATCAATAAACATCGTCGTTGGTGCTGCAGGTGGCTCAGGTGCCGCTTACTTTTTTCTTGATTTTTCTGATGGAGTGGGATGGAACACATCTCCAGGTATAAACTCTCCGCTTCCGGTAGATTTGTTATTCTTAAATGCAAAACATTCTACTGGCAAAATGTCCGTTAATTGGGAAACTGCTTCGGAGGAAAACAATTCTCACTTTCAGATTATGCAAAGTCATGATGGTTTGGATTGGAATGAAATAGGTCAGGTCAATGGCAACGGAACAAAGAATACCATATCAGCTTACCAATTTCATTATTATGGCAACTCAGAGGTTGCTAACTACTTTAAACTGGTGCAGCACGATTATAATGGAGACACAGAAGAGTCAGACGTTTTTGTTTTAAGACCACTGATAGAGAAACCGATTATTCGTGTTTTTCCAAATCCTGTTTCTGATCGAATAACGGTTTCTAATCCAAATGGAAAAACTGCCGAAGAACTAAAAATAGACTTACTAACTTTACAAGGACAAGTCATAAAACAGTCTAGCGTTAATGGGTTAAATACGTTAACTATGGACATATTAAATATACCGCAAGGACCATATATGGTAAGGGTCATGTTAGATGATAATGTCTCAATACATCGTATCATTAAGAAATAAACAATAAAGAAAACTTAATTCTAAGTCACTTCGATGCATAATCGGAGTGACTTTTTTTTTAGGATATTTTTGGGCTTTTATAAAGTTATGCAGAACTTAGCTAGTGCCGTTGTTCAATCAAATCACGATAACGACAACGATTCAACTGCAGCAACAACCTCTTGTTCCGAGATCTTCAACATACTTGATATCTTGTCTTCCTCTGTAAGTTGATCATTCATGTGATGAATCACTTTTTGGTTGGGATATAACGGGTAAAAAACATCTTTAACTCCAGGGCCAAAAAGTGCAACCAAGGGTTTTTTCTCAACTATGGCAAAATGTAAAGGGCCGCTTTCGTTACCCACAAAAAAGTCGCATTGTCGCATTACTGCTGCGAGTTGCATTAACCCAGTTTCTCCAGCTATGTTGATTGCATTGTTGCATTGATCGGCAACCAATTGGTTTAAGTCATGCTCATTTGGTGAACCAATCAGCAAAGTTTTTAAGCCATATTCGGTATGAATTGTGTCAATTAATTTGGCGAAACGCTCTACCGGCCATCTTCGGGCTTCGTCTCTGGCGCCACAGTGCATAACCACATACTGACTGATGCCATATTTGGCGGTCAAACCGCGCACAGATTCTTGGTCGTCTTCCGTAATATGTAATTTGGGCTTGCTCCACTGATACGACTCAGGAAATAATGCCTGAACAGTTTCTTGATTCGTTTCAATTTCATGCTTTTGCCCGCCGTTAAACTTGTTTTGTAGGCGTACACTTCCTCTATCGAAATACCGAGAGCACTTCCCAAGTAAAGCACGTTGCATGGTTTGCCAGTTTCCCCTAAAATCGATTTGTATATCGTATCTAGTCTGAAGGTTGTGTGGGTCATTAACAATCGCAGTAACAGCTCTAGTTTGATCTACCAACGCATTGTTCATAGACTTGCAGTATACATCAATGGTAGCCTTTGGGAACTGATCAGCAATAGCTTCAATACAATGAAGTGTATATATCATATCGCCAATTTCATCGAGTTTCACGATGAGCACAGAACCAACTTCTTTCGGACGAGGTAGAAATGCGTTTACTAACGTCGACACGAAAGATGTGCAGAAATACAGTAGTTTTTCAGTATCCACTAAATCTTGGTTAGGGGGTAAAGAATTGGTTTGCTCGGACTCGCATCCGACTCAAAAGCTGCTATTTGAATTTGCAGTAGGTAGTGTCCATCTGCAACTTCATCAGTAATGTAAGCCAGTTCGGTTATGGTGGATGACATTCTTGGATTTTCAGGGTATTGCCAAAAAGCATGATGCGCTTTAAGCAATCCACCATCTTCTTCTCGATCCACTGAAGGTAAATCAACAATTAGATGCTTGATATTATGCGTAGCAAGTAAGGCGGTAAAATCTGGAGATAGATAAGTTGGATTTGTTCCAGAATAGCGCCTTGTCAATTTATTCGGAGAGTTTGGTAAAGTTCGTATAACCAGAGAGTCAACTGAGTTTAGATCGTAATGCGCAAGCGACTCTTTCAATAATACTTGATCGCCGTTGTCGAGATGCTCGGGTGAAATAGTCACCACTAACGCCATTGTTGTAAAGTCTTTGAGGCATGCATTGATAGTTTGCCCACCATCACTGATGTGTCCAACACATTCTGTATGGGTTCCGTTGCCATGTGCATTAAAAGTAATGTCTTCACAATTGCATGCACCACCCTGTGTGACCGACCCCACAAATCCTCCTGCTTTAAAGGGTTCGAATTTGGGGTCCTCGAGATAGTAAGCGTTTACATTTTCTGATCCGTTTCTAATTGGTGTAGAAAGGTCATGAAATAGTGTACTTTCAAAAGTGTACGCTTGTCCGTTGTGGTTGAATTGAAACTCCATAGATGAAAGTCTCAAAAATACGCTTCCTATACATTTTTAATCATCCACATCTTGAATCTGTATCAGAAACTTAAAAAAAATCGTTCTTTGTACCAATGGCGATAAATAAGTATCAAACCAGAACCATAGTTAAGGTAGCATTGTTTGTTGTTGCCATGTCTATTGTCGCTTTGTCGCTTTTATATACAGACAACCTAGCAAAAAACCTTAAAGAAGACGAGCGTTCTAAGGTTGCGTTGTGGGCAGAGGCAACAAGATTAATTGCTACTTTGGAAGTGGAGGACCAAACAGATGTGACGTATGCACTTTCAGTAATACGTGCAAACAACACGATTCCGGTTATTGTCACCTTAGAAGACGGTACTGTAATCGCACATAGAAATATCGACTCGGCTTCAGCCGAAGATAAAGTTTACATCCAAGACGAAATTGAAGATATGAAAGCTGCAAACGAGCCCATAATTGCTGGTTTGTACGAAGATCAAAACATCATAATCTATTACGAAAACTCCATTTTCTTTACCAAGTTGAAACTATACCCGTACGCTCAATTAATCATCATTGCGGTGTTCTTGCTGGTGAGTTATTATGCGTTCAGTTACGCCAAGCGTTCAGAGCAAAATCAGGTTTGGGTGGGGATGAGTAAAGAAACTGCCCATCAATTAGGGACACCAATATCCTCATTGATGGCTTGGATGGAACTTATAAAGGGAAGTGACGGCCAAATCTCTGAGGAGATATACGATGAAATTAACAACGATATTGTTCGCCTTGAATTGATCACCGAGCGGTTTAGTAAAATTGGTTCTGAGCCCGTGTTGAGTCCGACGCACATGAAAACGGTGGTTGATGAGACTATAGGGTATTTAGAAAAGCGTTTGTCTAGCCGCGTATCATTTACAATTAATGACAATACCACGGACGGGTTTTGCCATTTGAATGTGCCGCTTTTTGCCTGGGTTTTAGAAAACCTTACCAAAAATGCCACGGATGCCATGAATGGAGACGGGGCCTTAACGTATACCATTACAGAAAATGATAAAGTACTATTTTTAGAGGTTTCAGATACCGGTAAAGGAATTCCTGGAAGCCGGTTTAAGACTGTTTTTGAACCTGGGTTTACCACCAAAAAGCGTGGATGGGGATTGGGGTTGTCTTTAGTTAAAAGAATTGTAGACAACTACCACGATGGAACTATTGTCGTTAAAGAGTCGATACCAAACGAACGCACAACGTTTAAAATTAGTTTACGCAAATGATGCGAGCCATATATACTATGGTTTTAGTGTTGGCGGTGACTCTATCGTACGCCCAGAATGATAAATCTGCTAGTTTTCCTGGAGGAGACCAGGCATACAACGAATATCTTACAAGTCACTTGGTATTTCCTGAAAGGGCAATTGAATCAAAAAACTCCAGAGAAATACGTGTGGTTGTTGAGATCGATACGCAGGGAAAGGTTAGGATACAGAGTTTTGTGTTTCCAAAAAGTAATCTAGGATTTGAGGAAGAGGTAGAGCGATTTTTAGACGGAATGCCCGCTTGGCATCCAGCAGTTCACAATGGGGTGATTGCAAATTCACAAATGGTGTTGAACTTTCAATTTAGCTACGTCGATCCTGAATTAGATCTTAACACACATCAATATACATACTACAAAGAGAGTGAGGAGCCTCCCACTTTTTATGGCGGCTTAGATTCAATCAAATCCTTTGTTCGAACCATGTTGGTCGATACATTTGATTTTAAATTTGATACAACGGCTGTTCAAATTCAATTTGTTGTTGGCGTAGACTCGTCCATCATTGACGCTTATGTACTTGAAAGCGACAACCTCATTCCTGATGATTGCTGGATTTATGTGATCCGTTCAATACCCAACGCCATTCCGGGCAAAATTCGAAACAAAGCGGTTAATGTTCAGTCGACTTTGTCTTTAGAAATTGCAGTGGAGTCAGAAACAGACAAATGAATTTGGTTTAATTCGCTTCTACCAATATCAGCCAATTGTTTAAAATCACTCATATTAGAAGGTGAAACTGGCGTAGTCGGTGGTGCTTTAATTTTAAAAGGATCTACTTGCACGCCGTTGTCCCAAAACCTAAAACAAAGATGGGGTCCTGTTGCTAATCCGGTGCTACCTACATATCCGATGACTTCCCCTTGGTTTACATGTCGTCCTTTCTTGATGCCTTTGGCAATCCGACTCATGTGCAAGTATTGCGTAGTGTACTTACTATTGTGTTTGACTTTAACATAGCGCCCATTCCCACGAGAATAACTGGCGGCAATAATTTTTCCATCTCCAACTGTTCGGATAGGTGTGCCTCTCGGTGCAGCGTAATCTGTACCTAGGTGCGCTTTCCATCTTTTTTGCACAGGATGGAAACGACGTTTGGTATATCTAGAACTTATCCGACTATATTTTAATGGTGCTTTTAAAAATGCTTTTTTAAGATTCTGCCCTTCTTCATCAAAGTAGCCGTTATCTGTACCTTTCTGATACGGAAACGCGTAAAAGGAATCACCTCGATGATAGAACAAAGCCGCTTTAATTTTCCCAATTTCTACCGCCTTGCCGTCAACTTGATATTCGTCGAAAACTACTTTAAAAAAGTCATGTTTGTCAATTCTGAAGAAATTGACTTGCCAGGCAAATACTTCTGACATTTTGATGCCAAGTTCGTAAGAAGTGTTGCTCGCTAAAATGCTATGATACAGGGTATTGTTGATGTGTGCGTAGATACTTCTTCTAACGGTATCTAACGGAATTTTATGGATAAAAGCGTACGCCGAATCCTTAAATCCCAAGATAAGTTTGTCTGTTTCACTGATATGATACACCAAGTTAGATGCTGACTTTTTACGTTTATCCTTCCTATACACCATATGTACAGGTTTACCCGCTATTATTCTATTGACTGGGTACAAAGTATCGGCAATACCTATGGCTTCGAATAACAGAGAATCATCCGTATTGTAATCGTCAAACAGGTTACTAAAAACACTGTTTTTGCGCACTTTGAAGGTGTCGAGTTGGTCGAAATATTTATTCAATCGTAAGCCGTAATGTGGAAACGATGAATCAATGGCAGCAATGACGGGTTGCTCTTTTCTTATTTTTTCGTCTTTAGTCTCTTTGCGCGATTTGTCAGGTTTGCATGCAAACAGCGAAATAAGAATACCTATTAAAAGGATATGGGCGAAAGTAAGGTTGGATGTCTTCAAATAAAGAGGCGTTATAACACTATCAAAACAAATTATGGAACAATAATATTGTGTTTCTTGTTGAACCAATACCTTTGTAGGAAAGATTTGTTAACGAAATAAACACAAAACATAATGGCATTAGAATTTAATGACGACAATTGGGAAGCAGAAGTGATAAATTCTGACGTTCCTGTATTAGTAGACTTCTGGGCAGTATGGTGTGGTCCTTGTAAAATGATTGGACCCATTGTAGAAGAATTGGCTGGTGAGTACGACGGTAAAGTTAAAATCGGCAAAATGAATGTTGATGAAAACAGAAACACTCCAATGAAGTACGGTATTAGAAGTATCCCTACTTTACTTGTATTTAAAAACGGAGAAGTAGTTGATAAATTAGTAGGAGCTGTACCTAAGAGTACAATTTCTGGAAAATTAGAAGCACAATTGGCATAACTAAAGCCAAAGCAACAATATTATAGTTAAAACGATGGTTATTTTTGTAGCCATCGTTTTTTTATGGATTTAAACAAAGAAACCGTACGAATTCAAAACCTAGAATTACTTGCAAAACAAGTGGTTGAAGGGTTTATAACAGGACTTCATAAAAGTCCGTATCACGGTTTTTCTGTTGAGTTTGCGGAACATCGACAATACAATAGTGGTGAGAGTACCCGCAATATTGATTGGAAGTTGTTTGCCAGAACAGGCCGTTTGTATGTGAAACGATTTGAAGAGGAAACGAACCTACGTTGTCAGTTACTTCTTGATGTTTCTTCGTCTATGTTTTATCCAAACCAAGACGAGAACAAAATTAAATACGGCGTAGTTGGAGCGGCTTCAATCATGCACTTATTGCGAAAACAAAGAGATGCAGTTGGTTTAACCTTGTTTCACAATTCAGTGATAAACCATTTACCTGCAAAATCGTCAGCCAGTCACCACGCGCAACTTCTTACTGAACTTAGCAATAGCTACAATCACAAATCGGTACAAAAAACGACTAACGTAGCGGCAGTGTTGCACGAAATTGCTGAGCGGATACACAAAAGAAGCTTGGTGGTCATATTCAGCGACATGTTTGACGGGGATAATGAAGAGGCGTTATTTGATGCCCTTCAGCATCTAAAGTTTAACAAGCATGAAGTAGTCTTGTTTCATATTATGGATCACCAATCTGAAAAGGAATTTAGCTTTGCAGACAGACCCTATACTTTTGAAGATTTGGAATCTGGTGAAAAGGTGAAACTATTCCCATCGGAAGTAAAGGAAGCCTATACCAAACAGTTTGAGTCGTTCTACGCCAACTTGAAAAATAAATGTGCACAGTACAAGATTGATTTTGTTAACTGTGATATCAATAAACCACTAGACCAAGTATTATTGCCGTTTTTGGTGAAAAGGCACAAAATGCGTGCGTAAAAGAAGTTATTCATGAATAGAGATGTTGTAATAGTTGAGAATCCTTCTGAAGTAGGTGCAGGAGCACGTGGAGCTGGGACAGGACCATTTGCGGTCAGATTGCAAGACAATGAAACAGGAAATAAGGTTTATGGCAAGTTTCCGCACTTAACCGTTGACACTTTTAATGGCGCTTTATGCAATCCTATAACAACGCCAAATGCAAAATACATTAACGAGATTGTAGAGCAAAACAATAGGTTAATTGGACGCATTCAGCCGCTCTTAGATGCGGGTAAGTTCCCATTTATACTGTCAGGAGACCATAGCAATGCCTTGGGGACTATTGCTGCGATAAAAGACCACAACCCATCAAAAAGGCTTGGCGTGATTTGGATTGATGCCCACGCCGATTTGCATACACCTTATACCACTCCAAGTGGTAACGTTCATGGAATGCCGTTAGGGGCTAGCTTGGGTGAAGGATATGAATCTAACGCGATTAATGAACCAAACGTAGAAGTGGTTAACAGTTGGCACGCTTTGACGCATATGGGTAAAAACCAGATTCACCCCAAAGTGGATCCGAAAGATTTAGCGCTTATTGCCATAAGAGACCTAGAAGATGCTGAATGGAATGACATAGATGATAACAACATATTCAACTACGTTCCTGCGCGGTTACTGAACAAAACTATGGAGCAAGTTGCGGCCGAAACGTTAGAATATTTGGAAGATTGTGATCTTATATACATTTCGTTTGATGTTGATTCTATGGACCCGTCGGTAAGCGTTGGCACGGGCACGAGTGTGCCTAATGGCTTAACACTTGAAAATGCCAAGTCGCTTCTTGAACAGCTCTACAAGAGCCCTAAAATTACGGCCTTAGAGATTACTGAAATCAACCCATTGATAGATCAGAACAACAAAATGGCAAAAGCTGCACTCGATATTATGCACCATTTGTTGGTGTAATATCGTCTATTTAAGTGAACTCGTAGGCCTCAAAAAAACTGCTAAAACAGCTAGTTTTAACATCCTGAATGTGTTATTTTTGGTGTACTACTATATTACATTTAAAGAAAATTATTAATAAATTCCTATGAGTCTCTATCAACCAAATGTTGAGACGATTGAGAATGTTAGGCAGTATTGTTCGCTGTTTGACACCAATCCGAACGCCATTATTGTCATTGATCCCGATCGAGATCCTGTTTATCAAAATACTTCATATACACAGCAGTTTGGAAATGCGTACGACGAATTTCTAGCTATTGAAGACGTTAAAGTAAATTGGGATAATCACTGTCAGACTGTGTTTTAGTCAGAAACAGACGAATTTATTTACGATAAAAGCACTGGAATGGAATTCCGCACATTGAGGTTGAATGGCAAACCCTTCTGTATGGTTTCAATTCCTTCGACCACAGCATTAATCATGCAGCGTGCCAAGCATGCTGTTGAAGGGTCGCCTTCCATAAATAATGCGGATTTAAAACTAATCGGGTCTGTTTTAGAAAATTCGCCACAAGCCGTATTGATTCTAGATTTTGATCGAAAGAAGTACGTTGCGGGTAATGATAAAGCGGAAGCTTTGTTTGGCTATTCGCTTGAGGAGCTTAAAACATTAGAGCTAGGAAATTTGAGTCCTGGTTCGATGCAAGATGGTAAAGACGCCACTGAAGTGGCAACAAGTCATTTAAAACAATGTGTTCAGGCCAATAAACGTGTTGTGTTTGAATGGCAGATACGACAGAAGAATGGCACCCTATTGCCTTGTGAAGTGAGTGTTTTTAAACTACCTACACAAAACGGAACATTCATCAGAAGCAGTGTGATTGATATCTCACTGAAACATGATGTGTCGAAAAAAGTTGAAGAAAATGAATTAAAGTTTGAGAGCAATATAAATCAAGCCATACGAGAGCAACAAGAGAATTATTTACGTGCTTTTGTTAGGGATAGCCCCATGCCCGTGGCCATGCTCGACAACAATATGAATTATTTGTTTGTTGCCGACGAATGGATTGAAACTTTTCCAACTAAGTACGGTAGAGACATTATCGGTAGAAACCATTATGAGTTAAACCCGCAGACGCCATTACGTTGGAAATTGCAGCATAAGCAAGCGCTTAAAGGGAGTCCGTCAAGTATGAAACGTGACCAATTCACAGACGAAAACGGAAATCCGGCGTGGTGCAGATGGGATGTGAAGCCCTGGTATGTGGATGAAGCAACTATTGGTGGAATTATCATCTATGCCCAAAATATTACCGACGAAGTCGAGTCAGAAAATAAGATGCTTGACCAAGAACGGCGGTATAAGCATTTCTTTAATAGTGATTCTATTGGTTGGGTTGAAGTGAGCGCACCTAACCTAATAAAATCTGTGATTGCGGCCAATTATGACTTCAACAAAGTAATACAAGAACATAAAGAGGATATTGGTTTGGTTACTCGTTTTAACATTAAGGCGGGGGATATCTTTGGTTTAGCGCATGATATGGACCCAGCAGATTTTGAGCCATTGCGATATATTCATGAAGGAATTGAGGATTTGGCTGCGAAATTATTTGGAGCCATTAAGAATAAGCTTGATAGCTTTACTTGCGAAGTTTTGATTAAAAACAATTATGGCGAGATGCGGAATCTGAATATAAATGTTCATTTCACCGATATAGGAGGGAAGGGAGATTTGTTGTATGGGATTCAAGACATAACAGACCTAAAGGACTCTGTAAAAGCCTTACGTGAAAGTGAAGAGCGATACCGTACCATGTTTGACAGCAATAGCTTGGCAGTAGTGTATACCAACTACGAAAAAGACATGGTGAAAATCAACGAATCATTTACGAAGATGTTTGGCTACACGGAAGAAGACATGCAAACCATTAAAGAGAATAATATGTTGGTTCCTTCCTATAGAAAACTGAACGACCAAATATCAGAAGACTTTGCTTCAGGTTTGAAACGGTATGTTTCGGTGGAGAAGGAATACAAAATTAAATCGGGTAAAAGAATTGTAGCGCAAACAGCCTCCAGTGCGTTGTACGATGATGGTGGAAATCATTATGGAAACGTTACCATTATCGAAGACATTACAGAACGTAAAACCGCAGAAAGAAAAATAACAAAGCAAAATGAGGAGCTCATTAAGATAAACCAGGAGTTAGATCAATTTGTCTACAGTGCTGCGCATGATTTGAGAGCACCTATTGCCAACGTTATGGGCTTGGTTAAGCTTATACGCATGGAAGAGATTTCTGATACTGCGTCACATTATATAGGCCTTCAAGAGAAGAGTTTAGAAAAGCTTGATGAGTTTATTAAGAGCATTGTTGACTATTCTCGGAATTCTCGTCTAGGCTTGTCTAAAGATGAAATCAACCTGGATGAATTTGTAAATGAAGTTGTTGATCAATATCGTTTCTCGGAAAATGCAGAAAAGTTAGCGATTTCTATCAAGGTTAAACAGCCAGGAAAGTTTGTTACAGATTTAAATCGACTCTCTGTTGTTATGAATAATCTCGTTTCGAATGCGGTTAGATATATGGACCCAGAGAAGCCAGATTGTTTTTTAAATATCGATGTAGTTGCTGATGCTAAACAAGCAAAAATCACTGTGGCCGACAACGGTATAGGTATAGAAAAAGAGCACCTTACGGCAATTTTTGAATTGTTTTATAGAGCTAGTTCGAATTCGAAAGGAACTGGAATTGGGTTGTATATCGTTAAAGAGACGATGGACAAATTAAAAGGTAAAATTAAAGTGGAGTCTAAATATGGAGATGGTACTACTTTTACTGTGACGTTTAAGAACTTTAGTAAGTAACAATGATTTATTTGATTGACGACGATGAGATTCAAAATCTGATCAACACTCGGGTAATAAGTATTGTGGCAGATAACATTCCTGTTCAGGCGTTTACGTCTGCCGAGAGTGCTTTGAAGATGCTTGAAGAGAATAGTGGTACACAACCAGAGATGATATTTCTAGACATCAATATGCCCAAAATGAATGGCTGGGATTTTCTAGATGCCTATAATAAGTTTGAGCAAAAAGTACGTGTCTATATGTTGTCTTCATCAATCAATAACAAAGACATACAAAAATCAGAGACGTATGATATCGTTCACGGATTTATATGTAAACCACTAGTGGTAGAAAGACTTTCTGAAATACTACAGGCCGAAGGAATGGTCTAGTGCATTTCTAATTCAGAACGTTGTGATTCTTCTAAAATTATTTTTACCGAAGTTGGATTGGGACTATATTTTTCAGTGTCAAGAACGGATTTAATTTGTTCAATTTGACTAAAGGTATCACACAGTTCATCAGATTCAGACATTTTATCAAGCACTATAGAGCGCTCATTATTAGTGAGTTCTGAGTATGAAAGTTGAATAAGAGAATTTAGAGTAGAGCTGTAATCCATAAAGTGAAATTAGTTTCTTTACCTCATGAACGTCGGCATTACACAATTATTGCAGTGTTATTGATTTTTCTGAAATAATTTTTCGCATGTTATTTAAAGCATAACGCATTCTTCCCAGTGCGGTATTTATACTTACCCCAGTTAGTTCTGCAATTTCTTTAAAACTCATATCACCATAATGACGTAGTACAAGAACTTCTTTCTGCTCTGCTGGTAACATGTTTATGATTTGTCTCACGGTATCATCTCGTTGGTTTTGAATGAATGATTCTTCTCTGTTGCTTTCGCCAATTTCGATAGTCCTAAAAATATCTTCCCCGTCTTGAGAAGTTATCGTAGGCATACGTTTAGATTTTCTGAAATGATCAATAGCCAAATTACGAGCGATGCGCACAACCCATGGTAAAAACTTGCCTTCCTCGTTGTACTTCCCAGATTTGAAGGTTTTAATAACCTTGATAAATGTTTCTTGGAATAAGTCTTCAGCAATGTATGTGTCGTTTACGATTAATAATATCGTAGTAAACACTTTGTTTTTATGCTTATTGATAAGCATTTCTAAACATGCTTCATTACCTTGAATGTACTGCTTGATTAAAGCACGGTCTTTGATTTGTTCGCTCATATATACCTCCTAATGTGTTACGTGACTGGTAATCAGTCGATTGTAAATAAAAATTGTAGAGTAGAGGTATACTGTATAGGCTTTTGTGCTTTAAATGAAATACTAAGATAGCGAATTGAATTCGAATTTCAAAATATTATTCCAATCATCTAGATTAAAAAACAAAGCAATTGAGTTATTTTGTTGTTAGTAAAATCATGAGATACAAATCTGAAAAAGTAATAGATATTGTTGGGGCGAGGATGCACAATCTAAAGAACATTGATGTGCAGATTAAGCGAAATAAATTTACCGTTGTTACAGGAGTTAGTGGCTCTGGTAAGTCGTCGCTTGTTTTTGACACCTTGTACGCAGAAGGGCAGCGTAGATATGTAGAAAGTTTATCGTCCTATGCACGGCAGTTTCTTGGTAAGCTTGACAAACCAGAAGTGGATCATATAAAAGGTTTAACGCCTTGTGTAGCGATTGAACAAAAGGTGAATACGCGTAACCCGCGATCTACCGTTGCTACGTCAACAGAGATTTACGATTACTTAAAACTACTATTTACCCGTGTAGGAAAAACGTTTTCACCAATTTCTGGAGGAGAAGTGAAGTGCCATACACCGCAGAATGTAGTAGACCATATTTTAAACGAGGCCAATCCGGATGATCAGGTGTATATCCTGACTTCTATTCCTTTCGAAAATGCAAAGGAGCTGGTTGAGGTACTGGATTTAGAAGTACAAAAAGGCTACAGTAGACTCCTGTATAAAGACCAAGTAGTCAAAATTTCAGATTTTAAAGAAACTAAAGTACGCAGTAAAGACTTGTTTCTTTTGATTGATCGCGTATTAGTGGAATCCAAAACCGATGAGGAGTATTTGCAGCGCTTGAGTGATTCGGTGCAAACGGCTTTTTTTGAAAGTAAAGGAATATTAACCATTCAGATTACAACAGGTGATGCAACATCGCAAACTGAGTTCTCCAATTTATTTGAATTGGACGGTATGCAATTTGAACGACCTACGATTAACTTTTTGAGTTTCAATAACCCTTATGGTGCGTGTAAAACGTGTCAAGGTTTTGGCACGATAATAGGTATTGACGAATCTTTAGTGATACCAGACAGCAGCTTGTCTTTATTTGAAGGAGCTGTTGCACCTTGGCGTGGTGAATCGTTAAGTAAATGGAAAAAGGCTTTTATGAAAAATGTGGATCCTGAAAAGTTCCCCATTCATAAACCCTATTTGGAATTGTCAGAATCGGAGAAGGACCTTTTATGGCAAGGTGACGATAATGTTGAAGGTATCAATGTTTTTGTGAAGTTTTTACAAGAGAGTTCATACAAAATTCAATATCGAGTGATGCTCGCGAAATACCGTGGGAGAACAATCTGCCCTGATTGTAAAGGCACACGGTTAAGGCATGACTCCAATTTTGTGAAGATTGTTAGTGAAACAGAACTACCGTTTCATTCACGAGATACACCAAATAAAGTATCCTTGTCGGAGGTATTGCTTTTAACGGTAGATGAAGCAAAATCTTTTTTTCAAGTATTTAGCTTTAGTAAAACAGATCAAAAGATAGCCAGTCGATTATTGACTGAAATATATGCGCGTTTAGACTTTCTGTCAGATGTTGGACTTGGGTATCTCGGCTTAAATCGTTTGTCGAATAGTTTGTCTGGAGGAGAATCTCAACGAATCAATTTAGCAACTTCTCTTGGAAGTAGTTTAGTTGGGTCAACATACATCTTAGACGAACCTAGCATCGGTTTGCACTCGCGCGACACCGAGCGATTGATAAAGGTATTAAAGAAATTGCAAAAGGCTGGTAACACAGTCGTTGTGGTAGAGCATGATGAAGAACTCATGAACTCTGCCGACGAATTAATAGACATTGGACCTTTTGCTGGAACCAATGGAGGGGAAGTCGTGTTTAATGGTACGTTCAGCGATATGATGTCGTCAAGTACGTTAACTTCTGAATTCCTGAATAATGTGCGAGAGATAAAAATCCCAGAGCAAAGACGTAAGTGGAATAATTTTGTTGAAGTCAAAAATGTCCGGTTTAATAATCTACAACGGGTAACCACAAAAATTCCGTTGTCGGCATTAACCGTTGTCACTGGTGTTTCTGGTTCTGGGAAAACGAGTTTAATCAAGGGTGTTTTTTATCCATTGATGTTAAGATCACTCGATCAATACGCCGGTATCAAACCAGGCGAATCAGACGGTATTGTTGGCGATATAAAAACGATTCAAGCGGTTGAAATGATTGATCAAAATCCGATTGGAAAGTCTTCACGTTCCAATCCGGTTACTTATGTAAAAGCATACGATGCCATACGAGACCTGTTTGCCGAACAAGTGTTGTCGAAACAACGCGGGTATAAAGGCTCTATCTTTTCTTTTAACGTTGAGGGTGGCAGGTGCGACAATTGCAAAGGCGAAGGAGAAGAGGTTATAGCAATGCAGTTTATGGCAGACTTGCATTTGCCTTGTGAGGTTTGTGGCGGTAAACGTTTTAAGCAGGAAGTTTTAGAGGTTACGTATAACGGTAAAAGCATTCATGATGTGTTGTCCATGACTGTTGATGACGCAATGGACTTTTTTAAAGACGTATCGTTGATCCTGAAACGATTGAAACCACTTCAAGATGTTGGATTGGGATACGTTTCTTTGGGGCAGTCGTCTAATACCTTAAGTGGTGGTGAGGCTCAAAGAATCAAACTGGCTTCATTTTTAGGAAAAAATAATAGTCAAACGCATACCCTGTTCATCTTTGATGAGCCAACTACAGGCTTGCACTTCCACGATATTCAAAAGCTACTAAAGTCATTGAACGCATTGGTTGATAGTGGCAATACCGTAATCACCATTGAACACAATTTGGACGTTGTAAAGTCTGCTGATTGGGTTATAGACCTTGGCCCTGATGGCGGTAAAGCTGGTGGACAAGTGGTGTTTGAAGGAACACCTGAAGACTTGGCAAAAAGCGATACCCATACTGGGAAGTTTCTAAAAACTAAATTGGAAGGTGGGTTTTTGAATCCAGCTTTAAAAAAGGCATAAAAAAAGGCACGATGTAATGCGTGCCTTTTTTATATTCCATTGGAATCTATTCTTTGTCTACATCCGTATCCTCTTGCTCTACTTCTTCAACCTTGTCGTTGTCTTGTAGTTCGATGATTTTGTCTTCTAAATCTAGTTCATCGCCTTCGAGGTATCCTGTATGCGTGTATACGATTTTGCCGTTTTGGTCAACAAGAAGTGTCACAGGAGGATTGGTAACATTCAAATCTCTTTGTAGTTCTCCGTTTGGATCTAATAATATATCGAAGTCCCATCCTTGTCCGTCAGAGAAAGGTTTTACCCGTGCTGAGTTTCTACTGTCGTCTACAGACACCGCTACGAGCTCAACATTATAATCTTCAATCCAATCGTCAAGTAAGTCGTTAAGGTTTCTTAATTCTTTGATACAAGGTTTACACCATGTAGCCCAAAAAGATATAATCGTGATTTTGCCATTCTTTGCATATTCTGAAACATCAACATTTTTACCCTCAGTGTTCTTTAAAGTAACAGCAGGTAATGTTTGTTTAGCTGTTGTACTGTCTTTTACATCAGCCTTTGCGGCTATAGCTGTTAAGCAAATGGTAATGGCGATAACTATATTCTTCATTTCTTGTTTTTGTTAAGATAGATTTCAATTATTGTTCCAACAAGGAAGTCTGCAAGTTTAATCAAATTCAAGATAAAGTGAATTGATAAACAACAAAAGACATCAGTTGTTAGTTAATGAATTGACAATCAGGCGATAGTTAATGCCTACAACACGTAAATAAGTGAGTTCACATCGTATTAAAGTTGGGATATTTTTCGGAGGTAGTTCACGTGAACGAGAAGTTTCGTTTGCTGGAGGAAGAACCGTGTATGATAATTTGGACAAAGAGCTGTTTGAACCAGTGGCCATATTTGTTGATGAGTTTGGTAACCTGGTGTCACTAAAGTGGCAGTATATCTATAGAGGAACAATAAGAGATTTTTATCCGCCTGTTTCCTTTTTACCTACGTCACCTAACGATTATCAAATCTACTCTGAAAGTATTGAGCTTTCCCAAGTCGACCGTTTAAAAATGCTTACGGAAATTGGGGAGGTAATCGAACCAAGTAAATTATCCAGTCAAATAGATTTTGCATTTCTTGCGTTGCACGGCGAACGTGGAGAAGACGGTAACGTTCAAGGCTTGCTCGAATGGTATGGAATACCTTATTCAGGTTCAGGAATCCTGCCTTCAGCTCTCGGTATGAACAAAGCCGTACAGAAAGATTGGATGATGGACAAAGGCTACCCGGGGCCGAAATATTTACGCTTAACCAAAGACCAATGGGCAAACGACCCACGAGGGTTTTATGAAAACGCAAAAGACCAAGTAGGATTTCCACTTGTTGTAAAGTCTGCCAACCAAGGCTCTTCCATTGGCGTTAACATTGTCAAAGAAGCGGATTTTTCAATATTTAGAGAAGCCGTTAACAACAGCCTTTTTGAAACAGAAATACGCGCTGAAGAATGGGGTCAAATGGACCAGGTTCAGTTTATACGGGACCTATCGGATATTAGGAGTTCATTAGGATTCCCAATCATCATGGACAATCAACTTATTTTTCATCCAGAAGCTGCACTTGAATTTTTAAACAAGGGATTTGAAACCAAATCCATAATCCGACTTCAAGCGGTTAGGGGAGAATTAGAAGTGGTGGTGGAAAGCATGATTTCTGGAAAGGAGTTTAGCTGTATCGTGGTTCAAGACGAATCAGGAAAAGTAATTGCTTTACCGCCTACAGAAATAGCAAAGTCTACCGCATTTTTCGATTATAAATCCAAATATCTACCTGGGTTGTCTCGCAAGATTACACCTATAGAGTTGCCAGATGTAGAGATTGAGAAGATTCGTCAATCGTGTTCGCAGCTTTTTACCGACTTCGGTTTTAACGTTTATGCTAGAATTGACGGGTTTTACACCAATGAAGGTGAAATATTCTTGAATGATCCAAACACAACGTCAGGCATGATGCCGTCGTCTTTTTTCTTTCATCAAGCTGCAGAAATTGGGCTCAATCCCAGTCAGTTTTTAACCTACTTGATTCGAACGTCAATTGCAGAAAGAATTCATACGATTCCATCGATGGTTATGAAATCAGAGATGTTGGAGCGTCTTGACAAGCAGTTGGTGAAGAATGCATCACAAAAAAACGCCAAACAAAACGTTGCGATTATAATGGGCGGCTATTCAACAGAAAGACATATTTCTGTTGAAAGCGGTAGAAATATATTTGAGAAGCTTTCCTCGTCGGGCAAATACCAACCAATCCCAGTATTTTTAACTGGGAAGGACGGTGACCATCATCTTTATGTGTTGCCAATTAATGTCATGTTAAAAGACAATGCAGACGATATTAAGGCAAAAGTGGAGGCCTATCATCATGCCCCAATAATTACAAAGATTATCAATGAGGCGAAGGCAATAACAGAAAAGTACACCGAAACACCTCCAGTGTTTGAGCCCCAAAAGATTTCCTATACCGATCTAACATCAATCTGCGAAACTGTGTTTATCGCTTTACATGGTAGACCTGGTGAAGATGGTCAGGTGCAAAAACATCTGGATGCGCTAAACTTGCCTTATAATGGTAGTGATGTTGCATCATCCTCTACAACCATAGACAAGTTTAAAACCAATAACATCCTTCGAGAAAATGGATTTCTTGTTGCGGATGGGGCGTTGGTGCAAAAATATTCTTGGGAATCTGAGAAGGATAATGTGTTGAAAGAGGCTCAATCGATGAAGTTCCCACTGATTGCGAAACCCTCAGACGAGGGCTGTAGTAGCGCAGTAAAGAAATTAAAATCTATAGAAGCACTTGAAGCCTATGCGGAAGCCACTTTTAGAGGGAATTCAACAATCAGCACTGCGCAAAAGGAAACATTAGAAATTCAAGAAAAAGAAGAGTTTCCTGCCAAAGATTATTTTTTGGTGGAGCAGTTTATTGATCATGAAGAAGCACAAAATTTCCTTGAAATTACAGGTGGATTATTAACCAAATACGACGAAGGAGAGCTTGTGTATGAGATCTTTGAACCTTCCGAAGCGTTGGCCGAAGGTGAAATCTTGTCGTTGGCTGAGAAATTTTTGGCAGGCGAGGGGCAGAATATTACACCTGCACGGTTTTCGCAAAACAAAGAATTAAACACGCACGTCAGTGAGGTTGTGCGTCAGGAATTTGAAAAAGTGGCCAAGTGCTTAAACGTACAAGGGTATTGCCGTATTGATGCATTTGTGCGCATCTTCGAAGATAGACGGGTCGAGGTAGTCATTATTGAAATTAATTCTTTGCCAGGTATGACGCCGGCAACATGTATTTACCATCAAGCAGCAATCAACGGGTACAAGCCTTTTGATTTTATTGATGAAATATTAACCTTTGGTCAGCAACGATTAAGACATAATTTAGCCGTATGAAAAAAACCTTTAGGTCTATTGTTTTCATAGCATTGACAACACTTGTATTGGTGGGTGGTGTTTTACTATTTATTCATATTTACACGAAACACAGTCAAGACCTTGTTAAAGTGCCTGAAATAGAAGGACTCCGAATTGATAAAGCGGTTAGAGTTTTGGAAAATGGTGGATTTAACTATGAAATTACCGATACGGTGTTTAGAGACGGTGTGCCGTTGCTCTCTATCATTGATCAAATTCCGGAATCAGGGTTTGAAGTTAAGTCAGGACGGAAAATCTATTTGGTGTTAAACGCAGAGCAAATTCCTGATGTGGAAATGCCAGATCTTGCCGGTAAAACCTCATTCACTCAAGCTGAAAGAATATTGAAAAATCGTGGAATTCGTGTGGGCAATAAGATTGAAAGACAATTGGCAGGTATAAAAGACGCTGCCAGCGAACCTGTATTAGAACAGCGTTACCCCAATTCTGAAAAGGAAATACCAAGCGGAACAAAAATCGAAAGAAATTCAACCATTGATTTGGTGGTTGGCGTAATGATACAGAATGAAGAATCGTTAGAAGAGGAAGAACTAGAGGTCAACGATTTTGTTGATGAAAATTAGACAGTGAACCGCACTAATACTTAGCGTCAAGGTCATTTTTATACCAATGAGTAACACTGTTATCAGGTCGACTTTAACCCTTTAATCTCAGTTTCAGGTAATAGTAATCCACAATATTTTATGTCAACGGTTGGTCTTATTTCAATTTCAATAAATTTGTTGCAATAAGCGCAGATTCAAGGCCGTTCATATTCAAAACAAGTTAAACAATGAGAATTTATAATAAGTTGGTTTTAATTGCTTTAGGACTTGTTCTGTGTAAGCCAGCAGTCGGCCAAATAGGTCTAACACCGCTTAAGAGCAATCCAACTCTTATATCCTATTTAGAACAAAACCCTGGATATCAATGGAACAATGTTGAGCAACATGGTAAATGGGGCCAACTAGACACATTAGACCTTCCTTTCTTTGAGGATTTTACATCAACTTTAATGTATCCAGATTCTTCACACTGGCAGGATAATGATGTGTATGTGAATAGAGATTTTGGTATACACCCTCCGTCTTATGGCGTCGCAACATTCGACTATCTAGATCCGAGCGGTAAGCCGTATGCATCTATTGAGGGTGAAAGCTTAGATTATGGTGATACGTTAACGTCACAATTCATCAATCTTAAAACCGATGTGTTTAACAATCCTTATAGTGTATCTGATTCTATATATCTCAGTTTCTATTACCAGGCTAAAGGATTGGGCGATTTTGTAACGGAAAATGACTCCCTAAAACTTTTATTTAAAGATAGCTCTGGGAACTGGAAACATATTTGGGGCGTTCGTGGGGATGGATTAACAGAATTCATTCAAGTCATGATTTCCATCGACCAAACGAAATATTTGCATGAAACCTTCCAGCTTCAATTTGTAAACTTGACACACAGGTGGGGGAATAACAATCATTGGCATGTAGATCATGTGTATATCGATCAAAACAGGCGACAAGCAGAAGATTACCAACTAGATAATACCATAGCAGGGAAGCCAACTTCTTTGTTAAAGCATTATTTTTCAATGCCTTATGACCATTTTTTAGCAGATCAAACTGAAGCCTCAGATAGTTTTTACTTTGAAGTGGCTAATTTAAGTCCTGATAATGTTAATGCTCAAGTTAGGTACCAAGAAAGCCAAGCAGGAACCTTCTTTGTGAATACGACTTTTGATTTAAACTTTGTGAATACACCTAAAAGAGGATATGTAGAGCGCAAAGTGAAGGGATATGATTTAAGCAAATTCGATGATACGGTTTATCCAATTCGAATAAAGCGAGAGTTTTTCCTTAAAGGAGAATCTGTGAATGACATTCCTATTTTTCAAAAGAATGATGCCATTGAGGTTGAACATGTTTTTACACGGCATTATGCTTACGACGACGGCACACCCGAATCGGGATTTGGGTTTAATGACCTAAGAACAGGTGATGGCAGAATTGTATTGGCTTTTGATATGAAGAAAGCAGATACTTTGCGGGCGGTCGATTTTATGCTGACCTACAACACCCAAGACGTCGGAAGACAGCGATTTGTTTTCCAAATCTATAAAGACATTGCATTTGATGGCGGGGAAGACGAAGTAGTATTTGAAAGGGCCTTCGTTGGTCAAGATATCTACGATGGGATAGACAATCGTGGTTTTTATACCATCGGGTTGGATACGCCAATTGAACTCCCGGCCGGACAATTCTATGTTGGATGGAGTCAGGAAAGGAACTTTAATTTAACTGTTGGTTTTGACAAGAACAACGGGCACATCAGATCGAAAGAAGCAAACAAAAATATTTATTTCAATGTTGGAGATGGCTGGATTCAAAACAGCAGTAATGCTTTGGTTGGTGCACCAATGATACGACCCATTGTTGGCGGTGCTGATCCTTGGACAGCAGGCGTTGCAGCCGCTAATAAACGTAAGACATTACACGTATATCCAAACCCTACAGAAGGCGTTCTTTATGTAGATACTGAGTTTAAGTCGTACCAAGTGACTGACTTGCGCGGTGTTGTGCTATCTTCTGCTCAAGGGACAGGTAGTACACAAATTGATATATCAGGATTAAAGACTGGTATTTATTTTTTAAGCCTAATAGACAAACAAAATAGCGTTTTAAACGCTAAAGTAATTAAACAATAACAATGACTGGAGACATTACCGTAACTGAACTTAAACAGCGTCTTGACGCTGGAGAAAACATTAACATTGTAGATGTTAGAGAACCTTGGGAGTTTGAGGAATTTAACATCAATGGGAAATTGATTCCTTTGGGAGAATTACAAGGTAAGATTGATGATTTAGACGCTTGGACTGAAGAAGAAGTTGTTGTTCACTGCAAATCTGGTGGGAGAAGCGCTGCGGCAGTTGATTTTATGACCCGTCAAGGTTTTAAAAATGCACGAAACCTTGCAGGTGGTATGCTTGCATGGCAAGCACAAACAGGCGCATAAATGATTAGCCGAAAATCCTTTTGGGTTTTTGGATTATTGGCTGGAGCCGTTGTGTTTCTGACACAATTCTGTACGCCGGCCAAACAACACACAACAGCTAATTATCTGAACCACAATGACACGGTGAGTTATGTGGGGATGGAGGTTTGTGGCACTTGTCATTTAGATAAGGTGCAAACATTTGTGCATACCGGAATGGGATTAAGTTTCGACTCGGCATCCCGGTCAAAGAGCAGTGCTAATCTTAATTCAAACCACTTATTACACGACAGTATACATAACTTTTACTATTACCCGCATTGGGTAGAAGATAAGCTGTATGTTACTGAATTTAGGTTACACGATGCAGATACTGTTTATAAAAGAACCGAAGAAATTTCCTACATCATTGGCTCTGGTCAACACACCAATAGTCATCTAATCAAAAAGGGTAATTTTATTGTCCAAGCTCCATTCACATGGTATGCGCAGAAAGAAAAATTAGACTTTCCTCCTGGGTTCGAAAACGGGGCGAACAGTCGGTTTAGTCGCGTAATAGATCAAGAATGTGTGAGTTGCCACAATGGCCTGCCAATCATGTTGCCAGGTAGTAAAAAGGCATTTTCATATGTGCCAAATGGTATCGATTGCGAACGGTGCCATGGACCTGGCTCATTGCATGTTTCCAATAGATTGACGGGGGTGGAGCCAGAAGGTGAAAATGATTTTGCGATTGTTAACCCTTCTAAACTGGATTGGGAACGGCAAATTGATGTTTGCCAACGCTGCCATCTGCAAGGTAACAATGTGCTTAAACCAGAAAAAACATTTAACGACTTTAGACCAGGAATGGTTCTTTCAGACGTATTTGAAATATACCTACCCGAATATGAAGGTGACCAACAATTGTTTAACATGGCCAATCATGCTGATCGGTTTCAACATAGTCAGTGTTTCATAAAAACGACGGAAGCTGGGCAATCGTTCACCTGTATCACCTGTCATAACCCACATGTAAGTGTTACAGAAACAGTATCTATCACTTTTAATAAAGCGTGTATCTCTTGTCACCCAAGTCAATCCGATTGTAAAGAGTCAATCACGGTTAGGCAAGCTAAACGCGACAATTGTATCACATGTCATATGCCCAAAAGTGGGACAGAGGATATACCTCATGTTACGGTGCACGACCATAAAATTGCCATACACAATAGCACAAAGCAAAAAGAAACTCAACGCGTTGTTGGGCTTTACAGCGTAAATAACCCTAACCCTGAAATACATACACTGATTGAGGCCTATTTAACCTATTACGAAAAATTTGATCCATTACCCATCTATCAACAAAAAGCATTTGAGTTGTTAAAAGAGTCTGATGACGTGGGTTTGTGGATTCATTATTACTATCAAAAGCAAGATTGGCCCGCGATAGTGGACCTCGTAAATGATGATAAGCTACCCGAGCTTAAGCCGGCTTTGTTGTGTTATAGGGTTGGGAAAGCCTTTAATGGTAGTATGCTTTACGCAAAAGCAGCGCAGTGGCTTAAATTGGCGGTTATTAATGACCCCAATGCTTTTGACTATAAAAGTGAATTGGGAGCGGCGTATCTCAAATTGGATAACTTCATTGAAGCCGAAAAGGTGTTGAAAGCGTCAATCAGCCAATATGACAATTACGTCCCAGCGTACAATAACTTGGGATATTTATTCATTCGCACCGGTAAATACAGTCAAGCAAAGAAGACGCTCCTTAAGTCATTAATATTAAACCCAGATAATATCAGAGGAATGGAAAACCTGGTTTTATTGTTTGGACAACTATCTGATGCGGATAATGAGTTGAAATGGATAAAAAAGATTCTTGACCAAAATCCAACTCATGACGCTGCGCTGATGAGATATTCACAATTAACAGCGTTACAATAATTCAAAATGGGATTATCTTCGCGACAAATTATTAGGTATGGCAATTATCATTACTGACGAATGTATCAACTGTGGGGCTTGCGAGCCAGAATGTCCGAACAATGCAATTTATGAAGCGGGTGCAGAATGGGCGGTTTCTGATGGTACAGGTGTTTCAGGAAGCTATAAACTAATGGGTGATGTAACGGTAGATGCCGATGCAAAACAAGAACCAGTTTCCGACGAAGTATATTACATCGTTCCAGATAAATGCACCGAGTGTCAAGGTTTTCATGAAGAACCTCAATGTGCTGCCGTTTGCCCGGTAGACTGCTGTGTGCCAGACGAAGATCACGTCGAAACAGAAGAAGAATTGTTAGAACGTAAGGCGAGATTGCACCTGTAAACAATGGGAGCAAAGGGTCAATGTTTATTGTCTGTTGTTCCGGTTCGTTCCGAAGGTAAAAGTCAGGCAGAAATCGTAACCCAACTATTGTACGGAGAAACCTATACGGTCATAACACGCCTTCCAGAGTGGTTGGAAATTAAAATTGATTTTGACGGTTACCAGGGATGGATAAGTGCAAATCAATTCAGTGAGCCTCAGTTCAAACCAGAAGGTGTCGTTTTACATAATAAACTGGAAGTTATTGAAGATGTTATTGTCCCCTTTGCTGGTAATTTGCCAAACCAAACTGGATATGCCCCAGAAGACATCACTGTATTAGCCAAAAGATTACTTGGCAGCCCATATCTATGGGGAGGTAAAACATGTATGGGAATTGACTGCTCAGGTTTTGTTCAGGTCATTCATAAAGTGAAAAACATTCGTTTACCACGAGACGCCTCGCAACAAGCTAAGATGGGCGTAGAAGTTGACTTTCGAAAACGGAAAGCTGGAGACTTGGCATTCTTTGGGAATGCAAAAGGAAAGGTAAATCACGTTGGGTTGTTGGTTTCTGAAAATGAAATAATTCATGCTTCAGGCGAGGTGCGTATCGACCCGTTTTCAATTCATGGAATAATCCATGGCGTTACAGGAACGCAAACACATGAATTGTTTGAGATTCGTCGTTTGAAATAAACTTGCATTATCATGGTGTTTTAATCATATTGCATGACCTTAACATGTAATATGAAACGATTAATCGGATTAGTGATTTTCACTTTTAATTCTCTTCTACTATTTGCACAGGATGCGGTTGAGAAAGGCTTAGATGAACGCATAAACGACAAGTTTAAACCCATTTCGGATGCTTGGTCGGGTTTTGTTTTTACGTCAGTTAAAATCACAGACGAGGTGTCAATGCCTCTTGTTATTATCCTCCTTTTACTGGCAGGACTCGTTTTTACAATTGTTTTCAAGTTTGTCAACGTCCGAAAGTTCGGTATCGCTGCCAATATAGTTAAAGGCAAATATGATGACATAGATCACGCAACAACAGAGCCTATGAAAGGTGATGTTACTCCAGGAGGCGACTCTATTGAAACGATTCGTGTTGAAGGACATGATGGCGAGGTTTCTCATTTTCAAGCATTAACTGCAGCACTATCTGGTACAGTAGGCTTAGGGAATATTGCTGGTGTTGCTATTGCGATATCGTTAGGAGGCCCTGGTGCTACGTTTTGGATGATCTTGGCCGGTTTGATTGGCATGTCATCAAAGTTTGTTGAATGTACGCTTGGAGTGAAATATAGAGATGTTGGTGCTGATGGAACCGTATATGGAGGGCCAATGTATTACCTCAAAAAGGGCTTGGCAGAAGTTGGTAAAAGCAAATTAGGTAAAGTTTTAGCAGCCATTTTTGCTGTTATGTGTGTTGGCGGATCATTTGGAGGAGGAAATATGTTCCAAGCCAATCAAGCTGCACAACAGTTCAATACCATGCTCGGAGTAAATTCTACTTCAGCAGGAGTGGTATTTGGATTATGTATGGCAGTTTTAGTTGGCGTAGTTATCATTGGTGGGATTAAACGAATTGGTCGAATAACCGAAAAAGTGGTTCCATTTATGGTGGGTATTTATTTCTTAGCTGCCGTTGTCATCATCGGAATGAATATCGGTAGTGTTGGTTCGGCATTTGCACAAATCTTAGATGGCGCTTTTAACGCCAAAGGAATATCAGGTGGTTTGCTTGGTGTTTTGATAATCGGTTTTCAACGGGCTGCTTTTAGTAACGAAGCTGGTGTTGGGTCTGCTGCAATTGCTCACTCTGCAGTGAAAACAAAATATCCAGCCTCTGAAGGACTGGTTGCGTTATTGGAACCATTTATCGATACGGTGGTAGTGTGTACAATGACTGCTTTGGTTATTATCATTAGCAATGGAGACGGAAGTATAATGACCTATGGTGTTAAGTCGCCAGACGGTGTATTGGCTACCTCTAAAGCATTTGCCTCTGCTATTCCATGGTTTCCCTACGTTTTGACCATAGCGGTAGTGTTATTTGCCTTTTCTACCATGTTGTCTTGGTCTTATTATGGACTTCAAAGTTGGTTGTTCTTGTTTGGAAGAACCAAGAAAGCCGACTATGCATACAAAATTCTATTTTGTTTATTTATTGTGGTTGGATCAGCTGCGAGTTTAGGTGCTGTTACTGATTTTAGTGACGCGATGATTTTTGCCATGTCGGTTCCAAATATTATCGGTCTATTTATACTTTTCCCTAAAGTAAGAGAAGAATTGAAACGATATTTGTTGGCAATAAAAAATAAGTAATGGGAGGAGAGGCCTCACAATCATTTAAGATACTATTAATCGCTTCGGAAATACTAATTCCAGTAATTGTTTTCGTTGGTGCTTACTTCATATTGAAACCCTATTTCAATAAAAAGGAAGAAGAAACGAACGACGACTAGTTGGGTGATGTACCGCGCTGAAACCAGCGTTTTAAGAAATGCTTTTTATTTGATTTCTTGGCGGTGCCAAGTGTTAAGTGAGGTAAACTTTTGCTGTCGTTGGCATCAATTTCTTCCATCACAAATTTTAAATCACCAAGCAATATGTACGCGGGTTTAAATCCAATCATACGCAGTTGAACACTGCTGTCTAGTGGGTTGATAATCAGCATGGTGGGGTACTGGTTGACTTGATATCTGTCCTTTATTTTCTTTCCAGCGACTTGATCTACATCTATTTTAAGGGAAATGGCTTTCTTATCCAGATAGTTGCCAATACTTGTATCCTGAAACGTGGTTTTTTCCATGTCTATACAGGGTTTGCACCAATCCGCTCTAAAATCGACAAACACGAATTTATGCTCTGCACGAGCCTTAGCGATTGCATCTGAAAAAGACAAATCTTCAAACTGTACTTGACCATTAGTCGTTAAAACGGATAGCAGAATAAATGTTGTCAGTAAGCTTAATTTCATGAGTACAGTGTACAGTATACGGCGCAATAATATTGATTCCTAATATCCACAACAATACATTTGATGGAAGGTAAATGCAATATACAAACTATGCAGAGGATGCGCTAGGGGAACTACATAAACAACCGACCCGTTTAGGTTAGTCTTGATTTACTATTTCTTGAGGTTCAGCACTCGTTGTAGCTTCTTCAACTTTCGTATTGAACAAACTTCGTTTGAATACAAGTATAGAGATCAGGCCTACACTTATGGCAGCATCTGCAATATTGAAAATTGCACTGAAAAAGGTAAATCTGTTACCACCTATAATAGGAAACCATGAAGGGTAATGTCCATGAAATAATGGGAAGTAGAACATGTCAACCACTTTGCCATGAAAGTAAGGTGCGTATCCATTGCCTTCTTTACTCCATTCGGATAATCCGAATCCTCCGTCGGTAAACCATTGGCCATAAAAAACACTATCAATGATGTTGCCTAAGGCGCCACCTAAAATAAGCGCTAAAAGTACAACGGTAATGTTAGCTGCTTTCATTTTAGCTTGAAGTCGTAAGTAATAGATGATTCCTGTAACAGCAACCAAACGGAACAAGGTGAGTACGAGTTTACCCCAAGTGCCAGGTAATTCTAGACCAAAGGCCATACCGTCATTCTCCGTGAAATGAAGTCTGAACCAATCACCAATTACGTGCTTTTCGCCCAAGGTTCCGGGTATCATAGTGGTTTTAACCCAAAATTTCAGGAATTGATCAGCCGCCAGTATTACAATGACGATGGCCGATGCCAGTAACAGTTTGTTACGTATAATTTTTTTAGAAGCGTCCAATTACTTGTATTGGTTCACTTTAGCTTCCATACTTTGAGTAGTATGAGGAACTGCCTTCAACCTTTCCTTTGAGATTAACTTACCCGTTACACGGCAAATGCCATAGGTATGATTTTCTATGCGAACTAATGCAGCTTGTAAATTTTGAATGAACTTTTTCAAACGTGCAGCCATTTGAGAAATACTCTCTTTCTGCATTGTTGAAGATCCATCTTCCAACGTTTTATATACAGACCCTGTATCGTCAGTCCCATTTTCGTTACTTGTTTGTAACGACCTTAATAGGTTATTAAGTTCTTCAGTAGAAGAAGCTAATTTTTTTTCTATTATCTCCTTGAATTCTTGGAGTTCTGTGTCGGTGTAACGTGACTTTTCTGATTCTTTCATTTTCAATTTTTTAAGATTTACGCAAACGTACTTTTAAAATGTCCTGGTTAATGTCGATTTCTTCCTCACTCTGTAGACCCTCGTCAATAGTGATTTTATTTGCTAAAATTTCGCCGCGAATGTAGTCATTAAACGCCTCAATTGCAATATTTATTTTGCTGTGTGACGATAACGCAACATCAATATAATCAGTCACTTGAAAGTCTTTTGTCTTTCTTAAGTTCTGAATTTTATTTACTATTTCACGTGCGATTCCTTCTTGCTCTAATTCTTCTGTAATCGTTAAATCCAAGGCTACTGTTATACCATTTTCTGACGTTACTTGCCAACCCGGCATGTCGGTAGAATTTATGGTTACCTCGTCGAGAGTTAAATCAAATGATTCTCCGTTGTCTAAAGACAGGTTTAAGCTACCTGTTTGCTGCAATGCGGCAATGTCATCCTGAGATAGTTTAGCACAAGCGGCGGCAATAAAGCGCATATTTGGGCCAGCCTTTGGGCCTAGTATTTTGAAATTGGGTTTTAACTCCTGAACAATTTGAATCTCGCTGTCCTTGGTTAGGTAAGCTATTTCTTTAATGTTTACTTCCCTTTTAATGATGTCTGCAACTGACTCAATGCGTTGCTGTTGCTCTGCATCTTGAACAGGAATAAGTAATTTCTGAAGGGGTTGTCTTACTTTAAATCGCTCTTTCTTACGAATAGCTAACACCATTGAAGTGATACGTTGAGCGATATCCATTTTCTTTTCAAGATCAAGATCAATCAATTGGTCGTTTGCAACCGAAAATGAGGTGAGGTGAACCGAATCGCCATTAACGTTCCCTGTTAAGTCTTGGAATAGTCTATCAGCATAAAATGGGGCAAAGGAGCTCATTAATACAGACAGTTCTTTTAAGCATGTATACAGCACACCATAAGCGGTGTCTTTATCTATTGGGTTGTCGTTTTTCCAAAATCTCCGACGACATAGGCGAATATACCAGTTACTCAAGTGTTCAATAGTGAACTCTTGTATGGCTCGAGTAGCTTTGGTTGGCTCATAATCATCCATCGATTCTGTAACCGTTTTGGTTAAGCTGTTAAGCTTTGATATGATCCAACGGTCTATTTCTTGATAGTTGTCTGTGTTGTTTTCTTTGAAAGCATATCCATCGATGTTCGCATACAGCGCGAAAAATGAATAAACGTTATATAACGTTCCAAAGAACTTACGTTTCGTTTCGTCTAAACCTTCTTGACTGAATTTTAGATTATCCCAAGGAGACGCATTGGTAAGCATATACCAGCGCACAATGTCAGCGCCGTAGGCATCCATGGTTTCAAATGGATCAACCGTGTTACCAAGGCGTTTCGACATTTTGTTGCCGTTTTTATCCAACACCAATCCGTTTGAAATTACATTTTTATACGCCACTGAGTCAAATACAAGCGAACCAATAGCGTGCAAGGTATAAAACCAGCCACGTGTTTGATCCACACCTTCTGCTATGTAATCAGCAGGAAAGGATTGTCCATTGTCGATACGGTCTTTGTTTTCGAAAGGGTAGTGCCATTGTGCATATGGCATTGATCCAGAATCAAACCAAACATCTATCAGGTCCGACTCCCTTTGCATTGGTTCTCCTGAGTCTGAAACCAATACAATTTGATCAACGATGTTTTTATGCAGGTCTACTTTGTCGTAGTTTTCGTCAGACATGTCTCCGGATGTAAAGCCTTCGAATGGATTGGTCGACATAAAACCTTTGTCAATTGATTTCTCAATTTCAGGCATCAATTCTTCCAAAGAACCCATTACTTTTTCTTCACTACCGGACGTTGTTCTCCATATAGGCAGAGGGATTCCCCAAAACCGTGATCGAGACAGGTTCCAATCATTTGCATTTTTTAACCAATTACCGAATCTACCTTCTCCTGTAGATTTAGGCTTCCAATTGATGGTATTGTTCAAGTCAAACATGCGGTCTTTAACCGATTGAATTTTAATGAACCAAGAATCTAATGGATAGTATAGGATAGGTTTGTCGGTACGCCAACAGTTTGGATAACTGTGGTTGTATTTTTCAACTTTAAATGCTCTGTTTCTCGTTTTTAGTTCAATGGCTAATTCAACATCAACAGATTTGTCTGGAGCTGTTCCATCATCGTAATACTCGTTTTTAACGTACTTGCCTGCGTATTCACCCATCACTGAAATGAACTTACCTTGAAGGTCAACTAACGGGATCGGGTTGTTGTTCTCATCCAAAATCAACAGAGGCGGAACTTCAGGTGTAGCTTCTTTCGCCGCCTTGGCGTCATCAGCACCAAAGGTAGGGGCGGTGTGTACGATGCCTGTTCCATCTTCTGTGGTTACAAAGTCCCCAGAAATTACACGGAAAGCGTTTTCAGGGTTTTCGTAAGGAAGTGCATAATTGAAAAGCTGCTTGTATGTCAATCCAACTAAATCGGCACCTTTAAAATTACTAATAATTTGGTACGGGATCTTCTTATCCGTTTCAGAATTGTAGGTAAATGCAGCATCTGCTTCTAAGGCCTCATATTTACCTGTAAATTGCTTGGATACTAAGTTTTTGGCCAACACAACGTTGATTGGGTCGTGGGTATATTGATTAAACGTTTTAACCAAAACATAATCTATTTTGGCTCCAACGGTTAATGCCGTATTTGATGGTAAAGTCCAAGGCGTAGTCGTCCATGCCAAAAAGAATATCTCTCCATCAACAGAACTCCAAGGTTTTGAATCCCCAACGTTTGCGGTGTACTCAAACTGAGCCACTACAGTCGTGTCTGTTACGTCTTGGTAGGTGCCAGGTTGGTTTAACTCATGAGAGCTTAGTCCTGTACCTGCCTTCGGAGAATAGGGTTGAATGGTGTACCCTTTATAAATATTCCCTTTATCGTATATCTGTTTTAACAACCACCATACACTTTCCATGTATTTGGGTTTGTAGGTAATATATGGATCCTCCATATCGACCCAATAGCCCATTTGTTGAGTAAGCTTGTTCCAAATGTCGGTATAACGCATTACAGCCTTTTTACAGGCTTCGTTGTATGCCTCTACCGTTATGGTTTTGCCAATGTCTTCTTTTGTGATTCCAAGCTCTTTTTCTACGCCTAATTCAACGGGCAATCCATGTGTATCCCAGCCCGCTTTTCGCTCTACGCGATAACCTTGCAGTGTTTTGTATCTACAAAAGATATCTTTGATGGTTCGGGCCATTACGTGGTGAATGCCTGGCAATCCATTTGCCGATGGAGGGCCTTCGAAAAAAACGAATGGTTTCGACTCATCTCGAGTGCTAACACTTTTAGAAAATATGTCATGCTTCTTCCAATATTGTGCAACTTCTTGCTCAATTTGTGGTGAATTCAGACCTTGATATTCCCGATATGTTTTATTGCTAGAATTAGTGTCAGACATGCTATCTCGTTTGAGGAAGCGGCAAAGGTATTAATTGAGAATTAATGATTAACAATTAACGATTAACAATTGGTGATTAATGATTAACGATTGATGGTTCGTGATTAATGATTAATGATTATTGATTAATGATAGATGGTTTACGATTGGTGACTTATATGTCCCTTATTAATTTTAAATTCACAATTCATCATCCATTGTTCATCATCTATTGTTCATCATTCATCATTCATTGTTCACTATTTCAATTTTAAATGACAATGCTTAACATTGAACGGACGAGTTTTTATAATCTATCATGAAAAACAAAACAGCGATTTGGACATTTACAGCTGCCTTGGCTGGATTCCTATTTGGATTTGATACCGTTGTCATCTCTGGCGCGAATCAGCCTATTAAAGAACTATGGGGGTTGACTCCACTGTTGCATGGAACCTTTATCATGTCCATGGCGTTATGGGGAACAGTTGTGGGCGCTTTGTTTGGAGGAATACCAAGCCAACGATTTGGACGTAAGCCTACCCTTGTTGCTATTGGTGTTTTGTATTTTATCTCTGCTGTTGGGAGTGGTTTAGCTCCTGATCCAATAAGTTTCTCCATTTTTAGGTTCATCGGCGGGTTAGCTGTTGGTGCTTCTTCAGTTGCTGCACCAGCCTTTATATCCGAAATTGCAATGGCCAGCAAACGTGGACGGCTGGTTGCTCAATACCAGTTCAACATTGTTCTCGGTATCTTCATCGCATTTTTGTCTAATTATGTAATCGCCCAAATAGGAGGGGAGCACGATTGGAGGTGGATGCTAGGCGTAGAGGCCGTACCTGCATTGTTGTATATTTTGCTAGTATTGAAGGTGCCTGAAAGTCCGAGGTGGCTAGTCACAGCCAAAAAGGATTCAGTGGCTGCACTTGCCGTCTTAAACGAAATGTTTTCGGAAGATGAAGCCAAAGCTGAATTGGAGTCAATCATAGGCCATCAAGTGACTGAAAAACGTGTTTCCTTGATGGATAAAAAGTATAGAAGGCCGATTGTTTTGGCTTTTTTGCTTGCCTTTTTTAATCAATGGTCGGGTGTGAACTTTATATTCTATTATGCGCCTCAAATTTTAGAGCTTTCTGGATTTGCTACATCGGAGTCTTTGCTGAGTAGTATTTCAATAGGAGGTATAAACCTCATATTTACCTTGTTGGGGATGTACTTAATCGACAAGCTGGGCAGAAAGACCTTGCTGGTTTATGGGTCGATTGGCTATATCATCAGTTTGATTGGTGTCGCGATGGCATTTAAAACTGCCGCAGCTCCGAGCACCATTTTATTCTTTTTGTGTTTGTTTATTGCCTCTCATGCCATAGGGCAGGGTGCTGTGATTTGGGTATTTATCGCAGAGATTTTCCCTAATAAAGTTAGGGCATATGGTCAATCCTTTGGTTCAGGTGTTCACTGGGTTATGGCTGCAATAATCACATTGATTACCCCGGTGTTTCTGGATGGTAAAGATGGTATATTGAAAGATGCACCTTGGGTCATTTTTGTCTTTTTTGCTGGAATGATGGTGCTTCAACTCGTTTGGGTATTGTCGAAAGTGCCAGAGACCAAAGGACGAAGTTTGGAAGAGCTGCAGGAGGAATTGACAATTGATAATTAACAATTAACGATTAACAATTAACGATTAACAATTAACGATTAACAATTAACGATTAACAATTAACAATGTATTGGATTTTTTAGATGCCATCAAAACCGCCTAATTACATCACCCGTATTACCTTAACAAAACGATCGGCATAGCCTATTGTAGTAAGACTTGAAATGGTAACGCCCATTGCTTCACCCGAAGAAGCGTGTATGAAGTTACTTTTTAGGCCGTCCGGTTCAGAAACGATACCTACATGACCAATTTCATTACGTGTAGGACTTAAAAACAAAAGGATGTCTCCTTTTTGCACTTGCTCTATAGCCACTTCAGTACCGAACTGATCAAACTCAATTGACGAGCGGGGAACCTGTATGTTGAATTGTTTGAAAACAAAGTGCACAAAACCAGAGCAATCAAATCCTACTTCGCCATTTCCTGCGGCAACGTATGGGGTGCCTAAATGCAACATGCCTAACTCAATGATACTATCCGCTATGCTGGTTTTAAGAATTGGCTCGATCTCAACGTCTGGTTTCTCGACCTTTACCGTGTCTTTTTTAACGATTTCAGTTGCGATAGCAATCGCTGGCTTTCGATACGCTTGTTTGAGATATACCAAGGCTGCGATTAATAAACAAGTTGCAGCTATGGTCCAGAGTATGTTGCTTTTTTTTGATCGTGACATAGGAGTTAGACTAGGTTAACGTAAACAAACTGCGCTGAAAGTACGTAAAACACAATGAAAATATTGAAGTCAAAAATGTTTATACAAGTCAATTCAACAGGAAGAATTAAACATTTAAAATTACCTAAGCCTCCTCGTCCGGATACGCGATAAGTGGTGACTTTTTCTTCTTCGCCCGTTCCTTAGCCAAATCATAACTAAGTAATAGACTTGGTAAAACAATTAGGTTTGATAGGAGTGCAACGATTAGGGTAAGCGATGTGAAAATCCCTAAGGCAATGGTTCCGCCGAATGACGAACCTGAGAAGATGATAAAACCAAAGAATAGAATGACCGAAGTATACACCATACTTACTCCTGTTTCATTTAAGGCCTTTTTAACAGATTTCTGAATGTTGTATTTATTGCGTTTCAATTCCATTCGATACTTTGACAGGAAGTGAATCGTAAAGTCAACGGCAATACCAAATGCGATACTAAATACCAAAACGGTACTTGGTTTTAAGGCTACTTTGAAATATCCCATTAATCCTGCTGTGATTAACAGTGGAATGAAGTTCGGAATTAAAGATATGGCAATCATTCTAGCCGACGTAAAGATAGTTGCCATGATTAACCCAATGATTAAGAAGGCAACCAGTAAGCTAATCATCAAGTTGTGGTTCAGGTAATCGTTCCCTTTTAAGAAGATTATTGACGTTCCTGTTAGCGATATGCCCCGACGTTCGCTAGAATCAACTGGAGTGAAGGCGTACTCGAGTTCGGTGTGATAGATGGTATCCATAACAGTTGAATCCATATCACTTTGAACTATTTCGATTATTGAATCGGTTACGATTTCATTTACTACTTCACGCTGGAAATTAAAAACCGTATCAGCAATTGCAGAGATTTCGTTTTTCAACTCCTCAATCCGTTTTGAACCAACGTCAGCCATCTGTACAGAAATCCTAGCCTTTTGACGTGTACTGTCAATCATCGAACCCATCATTTTCTGATCTGAATGTTCAGATTGGGTAGGGAATAAACCAAGAATACGAGACAACTCCAATGCGCTTGGAGTTCTATAATATGCTGGGTTTCCACCATTCATTTCTTGACGGGCGAAATTGATAATCTGAGCGATTGATATCGAACGCGATAGTTCCGGATATTTTGAGAGCTTGTTGGTCTCAAAATCGTTCATCTTCCGAAGAAGCTTGGGGTCTTGAATACCGTAAGGTTCTCGCGTGTCAATCACGATTTCGAATGGCATAACACCGTTTACGTTTTCCTCAAAAAACTTGAGATCGGTGTAAATCTGGTTACTTTTAGAAATGTCATCTACCATGTAACCAACCGCTTTTATTCGGCTTAAACCAACAAACATCAACACAACAACAACAATGGTTACGATGTACACCTGTCGTCGTTTATTGGTTACGATATGGCTAAGTTTAGCGATACCCGCATTTAATATTTTGTTGTCCAGATGTTTGGTTTGTCTCAACGTTGGGTTCGGTAGATAGCTAAATATTAAAGGGATTAATACAATAGCAATAACGAACACCGACATAACACTCAGAAATGCAGTTAAACCGAACTCTTTTAACACCGTACTGCCCGTAAGCACAAATACGCCAAAACCAATACCTGTTGTAAGGTTGGTGAAGAATACGGCGATACCAACACGACTAATTACCCGTTGAAGGGCTTTCATCTTGTTGTTGTGCATTTTGTATTCGTCGTGGTACTTGTTAAGCAGGTAGATGCAATTGGCAATTCCAATCACCACAATCAGAGGCGGTAATAGGCCAATAAAAGGTGTGATTTTAAAACCAAGCAATACAACGATCCCAAAACTCCATATTACACCAATGGCTACTACCAGCATTGAAAATATCAATGTGTATAGCGAACGGAAAAAGAAAAGAAGAATTAATGCCGTAATTAGCATCGATAAGCCGGTGAACAATTGTAGTTCACTTTGCACCATGCTAGAAAACTTGGTTCGGATGTAGGGTAAGCCAGAAAAATGTGCTTCTACGCCATGACTCTCACATACAGATTTTACATGGGCTACTACACCCGATACAAAAGGGATCCGCTTCTTTGAATCTAATAAGTCTTTATTAAGCGTTGCCGCCATCAAGGTGAAGTTGGAAGAATCTTTTACCAAAATGCCTTGATAGAACCTTAAATTTTTAACTTCCGCTAACAACGAGTCTACGTCTGATTGCGACTGTGCTTTGCCTTTAATAACTTCTTCTTGTTCGAAAACTTCAATCAATGAGGAGTCTCCCTCGTAAATAGTTATTTGTTGACCAATAACCATTTTAGGAACGTTGGCGATAGAAAGGATTTTCTCTATACCATCCAAACTTTCGATAGAATCAGATAAGGCGCACCACGCATTAAAAAATTCAGGGCTATTAATCTTATCGGTATTGATACCAATGACTAAAACGCTACCATCATCACCAAAGGTGGATTTGAACTCTTGGTATTTTACGTAGTCAGGGTCGTTGTCGGGGATGAATTTTGGATTGTCGTATTGCAGCTCAACATCCTTAGCTTTAAACGCCATGAATGCTGTGAGAAGAGCGAGAACTGCGATGAGTAGCAGTCTATTTCTCAGTACAAATACGGATAATTTCTCCCACATAATTTAAGGGCTGCAAAAATACGGATAATACTTGTAGAAAACGCGCTAGAATAAGGCGAATTTGAAAGTCTGCTCTGCTGGATTCAGTAAACTAAAATACGCGTTGTATACAACTGGTTATCAGGTGATACAATATTCAAAACATACGAGCCGTTACGTAAATCTGGGATTTCGAATGATTTGCTTTCAATATTCAACGGGCTTTCCCAGACCAATTGACCAGAAAAATTGTACATCGTTGCTTTATGATTACCTGATTTAGGTAGCGTTATAAGAACGGTTTTGGTTAAAGGGTTTAAGTGCCAAAAAGCATTACGTAAATAGGTGTTATTTTTTGCGATGGAAACTGAACTACATGTTTTGATTAACGAGTCTACGGTAGTGCGAATTGCCGGCAATAAACGGTATAGTGAATCGCCAGGGCATGCCGTAGCACAGCCATCTTGATGACCGGCAATGTGATGTAATTTGGTTGATGAACCTGAAGGGTGATTGCTTTGCTCAGTTGCCGAAATGCCATCTTTGTTGCACTTCCAAGTAAGCAAGTGTTCTAAGGATAGAATAGAGGCATTGGTGGGTCGGATCGACTGGTAGTTTCCTAATACACAAACACCCATGGTGCTCGAATTCTTTCCACAAAAATGAGCCCCTTTGATGTTATCTGTACTGTCAATATTTTGATGTTCTCGACCCTCAAATATGGATCCGTCTTGGGCAATAACGAAATTGTAACCAATATCATCCCAACCGTTTGTTTGGGTATGAAGTAGGTAAATGTTTCGAACCACATTGACATAATCATGGTTGGTATTTGAACTTGCTGCGTGATGGATCACACAGTGATTTACTTGATGTTTTGTTCTGTTTCCAACGGGTTCGGGCAATCCTTTTCGCCAAACCGCACCTTTTACAACGTCCGGTTTGTCACAAATTTTTGGTCTTTTTTTGAAGTGTTTGTTGGACGTAAGTTTGATTGGTGGAGCATAAAACAGATATATCTTAATCTGACCAGCTAAATCACCCGAATAAAAATTGAATCGGTATTGCACAGATTCGGGAATAACAAATGGCGAACGACGCTCATCACCAGGTTGATCTGATTTAGGAATGGAATCTAGTTTGAACACTTCACTTTGTTCAGATACAAAAACAGCGTTAGTGAAATCTGTGTTGTGCTCAATTTCAAATACGAAACTGGTATAGGCAAAACCAAAGTCTATGTCTTCATATTGTGTGTTCGGGTCAACATGAAGGCGAAGCACCTTAACGAAGTCTTGGTCTTCAGGTATAGGCCGCCTTGAGTCTGAGGGTGTTTTTGCCTCAGTGAAAGTTGGAACAGGGGTGTATGAGGACGTTAATCCTAATAAGATTAGGGCCAAGCCTGCGAATAGATATGGTTTACCCTTTCTCAAATTTTGTTTTTATCACAGTTTGTAATTCATCCATTGCTGTTTTGTTTCCTGCAATGATTTCACCACCAAAGATATAGTCATCTTGCCCACTGAAGTCCGAAACGTTACCACCAGCTTGTTGAACTATGTAGGCTCCAGCAGCCACATCCCATGGGCTTAAACCGACTTCAAAAAAGCCATCAAACTTGCCGCAAGCCACGTATGCCAGGTCAAGAGCCGCGCTACCTAGCCTGCGTACACCTCGTGTGTTTTGCATACAGTGTGCTAATACTTCTAAATAGCTAGGCACATCCTCAAACGTATAATACGGGAAGCCAGTAGCAATTAAGGTATCTGCAAAACGCGCACGATCGCTTACTTTAATTGTATTCTCATTTAAATAGGCGCCGGTTTCGTCTGCCCAAAATAGTTCGTCTCGGTTCAGTTCTAGCACACAGCCAAAAACTACCTTAGATTGATGTTGGAGCGCAACGCTAATGCTGTATGCCGGAATTTGATGGATGAAATTTGTTGTGCCATCCAAGGGGTCAATTATCCATTGGTAGTCACTTTCAGATTGTTGCCCTGTGTTTTCTTCTGCGATGATAGAACTACCCGGGATAAGTTTTAGAAACGACGCAACTAAAAATTTTTCAGTAGCCACATCTATATCCGTTACCAATTGATTCAAACCTTTGGTGTCGAGTGTTTCAAATTGGTTGTGGTTGTTGTCGAAAAACTGACTTTTGGCCTGTTTTATAATCGATTTTATGTCTTCTGTAAATTGCATACTATTAACGTAGTAGTCTATCGCAAACTATCGCTGTTGCTACACCAGCGTTTAAGCTTTCAGCACCACCCGTTTTGGGGATGGTTATGTCTATATGTTTTGTCGACAACAAAGCGTCTGAAATGCCATTCGCTTCGTTACCAACGACAATAATGCCTTCTTTGTGTTTTGGCAGAGTATAAATGGACTCTCCAGCCATTTGCGTAAAGAATACTTGCTTCTTACTTGACTCACATATTTCCAATAAGTTGGCGTAGGTTACATGCACGCGTGTGAATGAGCCCATTGTACTTGCAATGGTTTTAGGGTTGTAGAGATCAACTGTTTCTAAAGAAGCATAAATAGACGTAATGCCATACCAGTCGGCAATTCGAATTATTGTTCCAAGATTGCCTGGGTCCTTAATATCGTCTAAACATAGCACCCATGCAGAATCAGAAATCGAGTCAACAGAGTGGTTATTGGCCACTGCAATAACAGGAGACGCCGTCTTGAAATACGACATCCTTTCTAAATCCGTTTTACTTGCTTGAACAACGTTCAACGCATTGGTATTGGTATTGTGTTCATTAATCCAGTCAGGTAGCGCATAAATCGTGTCAATCTTATACGCACTGTGGATGAGTTCGTCTACCGACTTTACACCCTCAACGATAAATTGGCTGTATTTTTGACGATATTTCTTTCGGTGAAGAGACTGAACAAATTTTATTTGATTTTTGGTAACCAAGTTGGTCATAATATTATGGCTACAAAGGTAACGTTAGTTTTGTTTAGTGTTTTGGCATTGTCTTCGTGTAAGTCAAATAAGCTTGTGCCCGACAATACATATTTGCTTCAGAAAAATCGTGTCGTTGGGGCTAACGAGGCGGTAGCAGAAACCGATCTTTTAGACCAGGTCCGACATAAGCCCAACAGGAAGTTAATTATCTTTAAGGCCCATTTGTGGGCCAACTACTTTGGTAAGCAAGTGGGGTTAAATAAAATTGGGGAACCTCCAGTTTTGGTCGACACCTCAGCGGTAAGACTAAGTGCAGAAAACATTGAGCGGTATCTCGTTAAAAGAGGATATTTCGACAATCAAGTGACCTATGTGGTTGAGCAAACCAAATTTTCAAAGGCATTTAAACTACGGAAGCAACGGGTAACGTATTATGTAAAAGAAGGTGAACCTTACATCGTACAAAAGATAAACTATCAAACAACAAATAGTGAAATTCTAGGCTTGATAAATAGGTCTAAACGCGATGCCAAAATAAGCATAAACAAACCTGTCGACTTCGAAGCGCTAGGCGAGGAGCGGTCGCGCATTAGCGATTTACTGCGCAACAATGGTTTTTACAGTTTTAATCCGTCGTTCGTTGCATTTGAGCTTGACACGGCCATAATGCCTAGGCAAGTTTATGTAGACATAAACATAAGTGATCCAGACAGTTTTGCTCACGCAAAAAAACGTATCGAAAGTGTACGGGTGGTTTACCAAACAGGAATACAGTCATTTGACACCATTCGAAACGTTAAGCACAACATTACGTTCGTTATGAACGGAATGGATATTTCACCGGCCGTTATTGCGAACAATATTCTACTTAAAGAGGGAGATTATTTTAGCCAACTTGACTTAGCCACTACGTATGAAAGACTGGTCAGTCTAAATCTATTTAGCAACGTTGGTGTGAGCATTGAAGAAACGGATGTAAAAAAAGGCCTGTTGGACGTTACCGTGGTGCTTAAAACGTCACCCAAATTTGACTTTGTTTGGCAGCCTCAAATCATTTCTACTGAACAACGCTTTAGCAATAGCCAATCAAGTAGAAACTACGGTTTGGCAAATGAGTTTTCACTTAAAAACAAAAACGTTTTTCATAATGGTGAGGAGTTTAATATAAACATCCGTACGGCTTTAGAAACACAGTTTACGTCGGACAGTAACTCGGCATTTAGTACCTTTATTCAGGAGCTAAATACAGAGCTAAAAATCCCACAACTCCTTTTCTTTAGGAAAAGAGGTAATGCTTTAAAAATCAACTCAGTAAGTACAAATTTTAACGCAAGTTATTTGTTTGAAACCAACCCGTTCTATCGCAGGAATTTCTTCCCCCTATCTTATACCTACGAACTGGCCGACAAGCGTTTTCGGTTTACATATTCACCCTTATTGGTGAGTTTAAACGAGGCTACGTACAAGCAAAAGTTATTCGATCAAGCCAGTGCAAGTTACCTGCAAACCTTAGAAAGAATATTCACGAACAATTTAATTACAAGTCAGCAGATTGGTGGGTTTTATACAACCAAAACGGCTGATGCCAAACGGTATTGGTCAATTCGCTCTAACCTTTTGGAGGTGTCGGGCATATGGCTACCACGAATTACGGATTACGGAAAAGCGTTTGGTGTTAACCACTCTACCTTTATACGAACAGATGCGGACTTACGGTATCATGTCATTTTCAATGAAAATAATGAGCTAGTGCTACGTGGTTATGGAGGTATTGGGGTACCTATAGGAGAAAAATCTGTGTTGCCTTACGAAAGACGTTTTATTAGTGGTGGGTCTAATTATTTGCGTGGTTGGCGTTTGAGAACTGTTGGTCCGGGAGCGTTTTCTGCTGCCGATAATTTACAATTAACACGAACAGGGGAATTGGGGTTATTAGGAAACTTTGAATACCGTTTCAACATTATTAGAAATGCCATAGACCTTAACGGGGCGCTTTTTGTAGATGTCGGGAACGTTTGGAACTTAAAAAAAGACACACTTTTCCCTGAAGGAGAATTTAGCCCGGATCGTTTTTTACAGGAGTTCGCGATAAACTCTGGAATTGGGTTTAGATTGGATATGAGTTTCTTGTTACTCAGGTTTGACTGGGGTGTGCCTTTATGGGATCCCAACTTCCCACTTGAAGATAGAGCAGTAATTCAAGGTGCATTTAAAGATGGATGGATTTTTAAACGCCCTGTTTGGAATATCGCAGTGGGTTATCCATTTTAAAAATGTTGGCTTACTTTTGCGCAGCGTAATACACATGAAGAATAAGTTTACAATACTCCTTTTAGCTATGTTAACATTTGCAACCAGTTTTTCTGGCTGTAAGGATGAAGATGGAAATTCTAAAGGTATCAATCTTTTTAGCTTACAAGATGACATTGCATTCGGAGCACAGGTAGCGGCAGAATTAGAATCTGACCCAACCAATTTTCCGATATTGGATAGTGCCAATTATCCAGAAGCTTATGGACATTTAAGACGCATTACCGCAACTATTTTAAACAGTGGTAAAGTGACCTATAAAGATGAGTTTGTATGGCAAACTAAAATTATTGAAGACGATTCAACCTTAAATGCATTTTGTACGCCTGGTGGTTACATCTATGTGTATACAGGGCTAATTAAATATTTGGCAAGCGAAGATGAACTTGCTGGTGTTATGGGACATGAAATTGCACATGCCGATGAGCGTCATTCAACAGAAGCCTTGACAAAACAGTATGGCACCGATGTGTTGTTTGCGATATTATTTGGGAACGATCAAGGAACATTGGCTCAGGTTGCCAAAGGTATGATCGGTTTGAAGTATAGCCGTAACAATGAATCTGAAGCTGACATGCGGTCGGTTGACTATTTGTATCCTACCGAATATGATGCGCGAGGTGCAGCAAGATTTTTTGAAAAAATAATTGCCCAAGGTGGTGGAAGTGGACCTGAGTTTTTGAGTACACACCCCAACCCTGAAAATAGAGTTGCCGATATTATTTCTTATTGGGAAGATAAAGGTGGTGAGGCAGGTGAGCGATTTGAAGATCGGTATAAAGACTTTAAAAATAGTTTACCCTAGTTGGCAATAGAAAAGCATAACAAGCCTTTTTGCCATTGCAGAAAGGCTTTTTTTATATAAGAGTTACATTAATGGAATTACAAGAAAAAAGTTATCAGATCCAAGGGGTTGATTTACTTAACGTAGCAGACGAGTTTGGTTCACCGGTTTATGTGTATGACGCAGATAAAATTGTGAAACAGTATAAAAAGCTTTGTGATGCGTTTAAGGGAGTTGATTTAAAGATTAAGTACGCTTGTAAGGCACTAACCAATATAAATATTTTAAAACTTCTGCGTCAGCAAGGGTGTGGTCTCGATACGGTTTCGATTCAGGAAGTTCTTCTTGGACTAGAAGCGGGTTTTGAGCCAAGCGAAATTCTCTATACGCCCAATTGTGTTTCTTTCGAAGAAATCCAAAAAGCTGTGGATGTTGGGGTTCAGATAAATATTGATAATATCTCCATTTTGGAGCAATTTGGCAACGAATATGGATCAACAGTCCCTGTATGTATTCGGTTAAATCCGCATATCATGGCTGGTGGCCATTCACATATATCAGTTGGGCATATCGATTCGAAGTTTGGGGTATCTATTCATCAAGTACCACACCTATTAAGAGTTGTTAAAATGTACGATATACAGGTGAACGGACTCCATATGCATACGGGTTCTGATATACTTGATGCAGAGGTATTTTTAATTGGCGCTGAGCTGTTGTTCAATGTAGCCAAAGAATTTAGGAACCTCGAATTCATGGATTTTGGTTCTGGATTTAAAGTGGGTTATCGGCCTGGTGATGTTACTACGGATATAGAATCGTTAGGAAAGAAAATTACGACACGTTTCAATGCCTTCTGTAAAGAATATGGCAAAGAATTGGAGCTATGGTTTGAGCCAGGGAAATTTTTAGTAAGTGAGTCGGGTTTCTTTTTGGTTCGATCTAATGTGATTAAGCAAACCACTTCAACAGTTTTTGTTGGGGTAGATAGTGGTCAAAATCATTTACTAAGACCCAAATTGTACGATGCTTATCACGAAATAACAAACCTGAGCAACCCACATGGCACAAAACGGATATACTCTGTGGTTGGTTACATCTGTGAAGCTGATACGTTAGCATACGACAGACAGTTAAATGAAGTGCGTGAAGGGGATGTTCTAGCTATTCACAACGCAGGAGCTTATGCCATAAGCATGAGTTCTAATTATAATTCACGATTCCGGCCAGCGGAGGTACTTATTTATAATGGTAAAGCCCATTTGATAAGAAAGCGTGAAACATTCGAAGATCTGATGAAGACTCAGGTTAGCGTAGAAATCTAAACCTATTTAGTATTCGCTAAAATGTGATAATGGATTCGTCTTCTTGACGTTTGCGTTTCCAACGTTTGTGTGTCCAAAGCCAGTTAGAAGGCTCTGCTAGAATTTGCTTTTCTAAACGCCGTGTATGTTCAACACTAATGAAGCCAAGAGGTGTTTCATTAGGTTTGTCTGTAATCAAAGACAATTCAAAGCTGTAATGCCCACGTTTTGTGCGTTGTATGGCTCCGTAAACTACGGGGTAGTCGAATTTCTTTGCATACCGTTCGGTGCCAAATGCTAAGGCAGTTTCCTGGTTTAGGAATTGTGTCCACACTACATTTTTGTTATAGGTAGGACTTTGGTCGGCGCCAAATATGGTTGCTGTCACTTTGCTGCTTTCTTCTTCGAAGTAACGTGCCGAATCTTTTGTAGTAACCATTTTGATCCCAAATTTGGTTCTTGATTCAAGCATTACCTTGTTAAAAAATGCATCGCTCAGTTTCGAGAATAAGGCAACAGATTGATGTTTGATATATAAATCGAGGCCAACCGCAATAATTTCCCAGTTGCAGTAATGACCACCAACCAATATGACGCTTTGTCCTTTATTGGCAAATTCGTCAAGCAACTCTGGATTGACAACATGCAAACGCTTTAACGCTTGACGCTTTGATATGCTGAAAAATTTTACACTTTCTACAATTAAATCAGCAAGGTGATTGTAAAAACGAGAAGCGATGGCTTTAATCTCTTTTTCCGATTTTTCGGGAAATGAGGCGGTGAGGTTTCCCATCACAACGGCTTTACGATATCCAATCACTTTATATAAAACAACGTATAGTACGTTCGATATACCATACAATACACCAAATGGCAACCATGATAGTGGTTTGATAATTAGGTAATATAGGACTTTACTCATCATCGCTATTGGTCGATATGTATTAAGCCGTCTGGCACCGTAACTATGATAACCCGCGAATCGTCATTGATATCTTCCACAATTGCGTCGACAAATGGAATTAGTAATTCTTTATCTCCGTAGGTTACAAGAAGCAAATCTTGTGCGCTGTTTTCGATAACTTCTTTTACTGGGCCAAGATTGCCTAGGTTGTTGTCCACTACCTGATATCCAACTACTGAGTCGTCATCTTCATCCGTATCTGTATCTAGGATAGGAAGGTAAAGCGCTTTGTTTAGAAATTGCTGAGCATGCGTTAACGTGGTAACGTCTTGCAATCCAACGATAAATGGATTTTTGGTAGAAATTTCAGTCATAAAAAAAGGAACCGGCTTATGATCAAACATCATAAACACAGGTTCCTTTTGATTAATTTCTATACCGTTGAATAATTCAAATCTCATTTTGCCTTCATACCCGTGGGTTTTGATGACACGACCCACTTCTGTTAATTGGCCGGATGAGAATATCATGTGAATTACTCTGCTGGTTTTTCTTCTTCAGCTGGAGCTTCCGCTTCTGCTTTTGGTTCCTCTGCTGCAGGCTCTTCTGCTGCAGGTTCTTCCGCTGCAGGAGCTTCTTCCGCTAACGGAGCTTCAGTTTCTGCAGTTACTTCTTCAGCTACCTCTTCAGTTGCTTCCTCAACTACTGCTTCTGTTGCTTCTTCGGTAACTTCGGCAGTTGCTTCTTCAACTTCTTCCGCTAAAGGAGAATTCTTAGCCAAGATGGCTTTTTCTCTTTCTTCTCTAACCTTAGATTCACGTTCAAAAATTTCTGCTTCAGCTGCTGCTTTCGCGTCTGCTAATTGCGTCTTTTTGGCATCAATTTGAGAAGATTTTCCTTCCATCCAAGCGTTGAACTTTGTTTCAACATCTTCAACAGGAAATGCTCCTTTTGCTGCACCTTTCAAAAGGTGGTTTTTGTACATCGCACCTTTGTAACTTAAAATTGCTCTTACCGTGTCTGTAGGTTGAGCTCCGTTTTGTAGCCACTGCACAGATTTGTCAAGGTCGAGGTCAATTGTCGCTGGGTTTGTGTTCGGGTTATACGAACCAACGCGTTCAATAAATCTACCATCCCTTGGAGCACGTGCATCCGCCGCCACAATGTAGTAAAAAGGCTTTCTCTTACGCCCTTTTCTTAATAATCTTAATTTAACTGACATATAATATAATTTGTTAAAACGCTGGGTCTCCATTCCAGCGGGCTGCAAAGGTCGTATTAGTACTTGAGTTATACAAGTAAATTGGGTACAAATAAAACAGTGCAAAAGAAATGAAATAAGTCAAATCAAACAATGATGTAACTGTCTCATTTTGAGTGAAATGTGGGCGTTTGATGTTGGAAATGAAATCGCTTATGAATGAGATGCAGAATATAGATGGTTTTCTAGGAACAAATTGCAGTAGAATTAACAGTGTATTGATGTCTTCAAGAGCGAGGTTAATAGTCAGGTTTCATCAACATTTTGTCCGTATTAATCGAATAGCTATAATCGGTGAGCGGTATGACGTAAATTTGGAAAAATTTTAAGGTTGATTGAATTAAACGGCATAGAGAAGTCTTACCAAACAGGATCTAACACACTCAAAGTGTTGAAAGGGATTGATATCGATATTCAAGATGGGGAGCTGGTCAGCATTATGGGATCTTCCGGATCTGGTAAATCAACGTTGCTCAATATTCTTGGTATTCTGGATTCTTATGACTCGGGTTCATATGAAATCGATGGCCAACTACTACGCGACTTATCCGAAACAGAAGCGGCCAAATTTCGCGGAAATTTTATTGGCTTTGTTTTTCAATCCTTTAATCTGATACCATTCAAAACAGCTTTAGAAAATGTGGCTTTACCTTTGTACTACAAAGGCATTAAAAAGCGTAAACGTCATGAAATGGCACTCGACTATCTCGATAAAGTAGGCTTAAAACCATGGGCGCATCATAAACCAAGTGAACTGAGTGGAGGCCAAAAACAACGCGTAGCGATTGCTAGAGCACTGATTACAGAACCCAAACTACTTTTAGCTGATGAGCCTACTGGTGCTCTTGATTCGGTAACATCTCAAGAGGTGATGGACCTGCTAAAGGAGATCAATACAGCAGGTAAAACGGTAATCATCGTTACCCACGAGCAAGAAATAGCAGATCAAACCGACAGAATAATCATGCTTAAAGACGGTCAAGTCCAAACGGGATAATGGAAAGGCTTTTCGAGATATTAGAAAGTATTAAAACAAATCGGTTAAGAACTTTTTTAACTGGATTTAGTGTTGCTTGGGGTATTTTCATGTTGGTGATACTTCTTGGACTAGGCAATGGGCTACAAAACGGAACGAAGGAAAAGTTTAAAGGCAGCGCCATCAATAGTATTTTTATTAGTCCTGGTCAAACGAGCATAAGCCATGAAGGTCTTCTTCCAGGAAGAAAAATAAAGTTTAGAAATGAGGACTATGACCTCATGAAAAAGGAAATCGCTGGTATCGATAAAATATCTGCAAGGGTGGCCAAATGGAGAACATTCCTTGTTTCTTATAAAGATAAATCGGCGGGGTATCGGGTACGTGGTGTACACCCTGACCACCAATTCGTGGAAAAAACCGATATCGTTTCAGGTCGGTATGTTAACGAATCTGATTTGAAGGATAACCGTAAAGTATGTGTGATTAGCAAGGTTATCCAAACTGAACTCTTTGGAGAGCAAGCAGCGATAGGTGAGTGGTTGAGTTTAAGCGGTACTCAGGTTAAAGTAGTTGGAATCTTTGAAGACGCAGGTAGCGAAGGAGAAAATGGAGTGCTTTACATGCCCATATCGACGGCGCAACTTGCCTTTGGCAGGGCAGATAAAATTGATAGAATTGTATTCACTACCGGTGATGCGACGCTTGAAGAAACTCAAGCTATGGCCGACAAAGCGCTAGATTTGATGTCTGAGAAATATCATTTCTCAAAAGACGACCCGAGGGCAGTAAGAATTCGAAACAACTACGAGTCATACAAACGGATCGCTGGAACCATAGATATAATGAAGTCTTTCTTTTGGTTGATTGGTGTATTCACAATTATTGCTGGAATAATAGGGGTGAGCAACATCATGTTAATTACCGTTCAAGAAAGAACAAAAGAAATCGGTATTCGTAAATCTATAGGCGCAACTCCGCTTTCTGTTGTTTCTATTATTGTTCAAGAATCTCTGCTCATTACAGGATTATTTGGTTACATCGGTTTGTTTATGGGGGTTTTCTTATTAGAACTTGTCGCCAAATTTTTGCCAAGTACTGGGGCTGTGATTAGTAACCCTACAGTTGATTTTCAAACGGCCATTATCGCTTTAGTTGTATTAATTGTTGCTGGAGGACTGGCTGCACTACGTCCGTCTATGAAGGCAGCACAGATTAAGCCTGTCGTAGCACTGGCTGCAGATTAGCCTTTCCGAATTGTATATTTGGGCATTAGGCCCTAAACAATGCTCATATCTATTTTTGCTATTATTCTTGGCATACTCACCGTTTTGATGTGTATTCAAGAAAGTGCGAAACGAAAGATTTCATTTTCGGTGGCACTTCTTTACTGCATGGCACTAACGCCAATCCTTGGTTATATCATCATATTACACAGACCATTACGCAATCCGTTAAGCTGTGAATCTTGTGGTAGTGAATTAAATGAAGCTAGTTATTGCCAAACCTGTGAAAGTCAAAAATCAGGCGTTCTAAATACTCACGTTGACAAGCATCTTGCAGATTAAACCAACGCTATGTCTATTGCTGAGTCTTTTTATTTTGATAAGCAAGAGCCAGTGAAGAGCTGTCTCCTCGCGTTACGTGATATGATAATACACTGTGATGCTGAAATAGTGGAAACCGTCAAATACGGAATGCCCTGTTTTTGTTTAGGTAAACGGGCGGTATGTTACTTATGGATCGATAGGGCATCAGGATTTCCGTATATACTTTTTGTTGATGGCGATAAACTTCATCATCCAAACCTTGTGTCGGGCAGTCGTAAGCGGATGAAAGTCCTTTTAATAGCTCCAGAAAAAGTCATCCCTGTTCAACAAATTCAGGATGTGCTTCAATCTATGTTAACGCTGTATACGTCTTAAAATTTGGTACAAAAAAAGGCCCTTGACGAATCAAGGACCCTGAGTATTTATTTAAGCTCTTATTTTGCGTCGAAGCCGTAATGACTTGAATACGATTTCAACTGTTTGCGTAATCTTCTTTTAGCCACAAAAATGCGTGTTTTAACAGTACCAATTGGAATGTCAAGCTCTTCTGCAATTTCATGATACTTAAAACCTTCCATGTTTAACTCGAAAGTAATTTTTAAGTCTTCTGGTAATGTTGCTATCGCCTCCTGAATGTCTTCAGCAAGAAACTTGCTTTCACCACCATTTTCCGTACTGTGATTGGCAGAATCTAAAAAGTATGTGTTGTCTGTAGTATCAATAAAGGTGTTACGACGCATGATTCGTCTGTAGTTATTGATAAAGCTGTTACGCATGATTGTATACAACCAGCCTTTGAGGTTTGTACCCTCTTTGAATTTAGTTTGGTAGGTTAACGCTTTTAACATCGTTTCTTGAACCAAATCGTTGGCATCTTCCGAATTCTTGGTTAACTGTAAAGCGTAGCTGTTAAGCGCATTATGTTCGTTGTGAATTTTTGTTGAGATGTCCATATTTCTGTTTTTTTTGTTAGTCCAAATATATAAGTGATATGTGTATGTACAAGTAATTATTCGTCATCCCACTGTAAAGGTCTATTTTTAGGGTTTAAGTATCTTATTATCAATAGTTTAAAATGTTATAAATAAAGCCTATCTGGGTATGTGATTTTCTTATTTGTTTAACTTTTGATTAAAAACGTGCAACAAAAGGGCCAAACTGAAACCACGACAGAATAGCATTTATTGTCCATTTTTGTCATGAATTTTTGTCATCTTATATCAGAATATATTGAACTACGATTCGACTTTGTCGATATTTGCACGAATCGTTTTACCCTTCGGTTTTTTTTATGAAAGTATCAGTATACAGAAAAGCACATTTCAACGCTGCACATCGCCTGCATGTGGCAGATTGGTCGGATGAGAAAAATAAATCTGTTTTTGGCAAGTGTAATATGCCAAATTATCACGGTCATAATTATGTGATGGAAGTTAAACTCACTGGTGATATTGATCCCCAAACGGGATATGTCATGGACTTAGGTATCCTAAAGTCAATAATGGAGGCTGAGGTAATTGAACGGTATGATCATCGGAACTTAAACTTGGATGTACCAGATTTTAAGAATTTAAATCCAACGGTAGAAAACATTGCAGTAACGATTTTTAACAGACTAAGAGAAAAAATAGATGAACAACTTGCCCTTGGTTTGCGTTTGTATGAAACCGAAAGAAACTTTGTTGATATAGAAGAATAACACAATGGACGATTACACCAAAACTCCTTTAAAGGCTAATGCCTTTGATCTAACTGACGATCAGAAAGTTGAAAAGATTGAGAAACATGTTGAATCTATACTGGATATCTTAGGCATGGACTTAACCGACGATAGTATTTCACAAACGCCAAACAGAGTGGCGAAAATGTATGTTAAGGAAATCTTTAGTGGTCTAAATCCTGCCAATAAACCATCTGTTACCTTATTTGAAAACAAATACAAGTACAGTCAGATGTTGGTTGAAAAGGAAATTGCGGTTTTCTCAACGTGTGAACATCATTTGGTTCCAATCTATGGTAAAGCCCATGTTGCCTATATTTCAAACGGCGAAGTAATTGGTTTGTCAAAGATCAACAGAATTGTGAAGTATTACTGTAAAAGACCTCAGGTTCAAGAAAGGCTGACACGACAAATAGCAGCAGAATTACGTATAACGTTGAAAACAGAAGACGTAGCTGTAGTAATTGATGCGACTCACATGTGCGTTGCCGCTCGTGGAGTAGAAGACGTGAATTCTTCAACGGTTACAGCAGACCTTAGCGGACAGTTTCTAAAAGAGGCTACGCGAATGGAATTCTTGCGTTACATCGGATACTAATTTCGTCCCGAAACATTTTTTTGACTTTCTTTGTCCGAATGAATCATTTGGATATGCGAAACAACGCTTTATTAACCTTATTGGTGTTAATCTCTTGTGCGGCCTTTGCTCAGCAACCTACCGCAGAACTATCTCAATACCAGTCTAGTACGAATAAATTTTATTGGAAAAACAGAACACCTATTCCGGGTTACTGGCAGCAAGATGTGCATTACAAAATGAACGTCGTTGTTGACGACAAAGAGGAATCCATAGGAGGGACAGAACAATTAACCTATTGGAATAATTCAGATGACGAATTGACGCGCTTATATTTTCATTTATACCAAAACGCGTTTACCCCAAATTCTTATTTAAAAAACATGCGCGACGCCGATAAAATCAAAAGTGTATTTGGCGAACACGAGCGCAAAGGTGTCAATACCGTAATCAACTCGTTGGCAGTAAATGGTAAGGCGATGAAGTACACCATCGACAATTCCATTATGTATGTTGATTTGGATGCACCCTTATTGCCAAATACAGGCGTAACTATCGTTATCAATTTTAAGACGTATTGGGACAAAGACGACGGTGGCAACATTCGCAGAAGAATGAAAACCTTTCGCCATGGTGGTGAAAATGACAACACCTTTCTGCATTTTGATGGTGTTCATTGGTACCCAAGAATTTCAGTTTATGATAGAAAATTTGGTTGGACAACAGACCAACATTTAGGTAAAGAGTTTTATGGTGATTATGGAATATTTGAAGCTGATATCAGCTTTCCAAACCAATACGTAGTTGAAGCTACAGGAGTGTTGCAAAACGAAAGCGACATGTATCCTGGCGATTTGCGTCAGCGATTAGATATTAAAAACTTTGAAAAGAGAGCAACCAGCTACTCTAATCCTATCACGCCAGACGGTTCTACAAAAACGTGGAAGTTTAAAGCGATTAACGTTCATGATTTTGCTTTTACTGCAGATCCAACGTATCGAATCGGAGAAGTTGTGTGGAACAACGTTCGATGCATCGCTTTAGCACAAGAAGAACATGCGCATGCTTGGCAGCCTTCAGCTCAGTATGTTGCCGATGTGGTTAAAGCGTATTCGCAAAAGGTAGGCATGTTTGCGTATCCAAAGATGATTGCTGCTGATGCCCGCGATGGAATGGAATATCCGATGTTAACGCTTGATGGTGGATCATTTCCAGGCCATAAAGGATTAATAGCACACGAGGTAGGCCATAACTGGTTTTTTGGTATGGTTGGAAACAACGAAACCTACCGCGCCTCTTTAGATGAAGGCTTCACTCAGTTTTTGACAGCCATGTCTATGAAAACGATTGATGGTATAAACTATATGCCTAACTATAGAGACGACCAAACAGTATATTTTGGCTATATGGCACACGCCACTGGCGACAATACAGCAAGGCTAAATATGCACTCAGATCATTTTAATTCTGCCGCACGACATGGTGGAGGATATGGCCAGGTGTATTATAAAACGGCTACCATGTTGTACAACTTACAGTATATCCTAGGAGACGAACTATTTGCCGAGGCATTTTCTAACTACTTCAATCAATGGAAGATATGTCATCCGTATTGGGAGGATTTTAGAACCTCAATCATCCAGTATACAGAGGTTGATTTAAACTGGTTTTTTGATGAATGGCTAGAAAACAATTCGTTCATTGATTATGGTATCAAAAAAGTAAAACATGTTGACGGAGATCAGTATGCTATCACTTTCGAACGTAAAGGAGACCCAATGCCAATCGACTTTACTGTTATCGACAAAGCTGGCCAACCACATCATTACTACATACCAAATACCTATTTCCAAAAAAGAACAAAAGCGACAGTGTTACCTAAATGGACAGGGTGGGATTTAATCAACCAAACCTACACGGCTACGATTACCATACCTGGTGGGATTAAAGATGTTCGGATTGACATCAGTGGCCGAATGGCTGATATAAACAGGTTGGACAATAGTAAAAAGACACCAATCTATTGGTCATATGACCGATTACAATACGGACCAACAACTTTCCGAAAATATGTGGCGAAGTACAGGCTTGATGGTTGGTACAACGCAATTGATGGAGTCAAAATAGGGGCGAAATTCTCTGGAAATTACTTTAACCATAAACACCTGGTTAAAGCACGTGTATTGTACAATACGGGTGTTGAATTTTTAGGTACCGATGAAGCTTTGGTTGAAGACAGAGACCCAATTTCTTACGAAGTTGATTACAAGTCGAAGGTTGCCGACCATACCAATCTAAAGCTGTCTTCACGCTGGATGGCAGGTTGGTTGTATAATTCTATTGGGTTAGACAAACGAACCCATAAAGGGATAATAGAGCTGGATTTTGCAAGCGCAAAGCGCAACAACACGAGTTATCTCTTATATCCTGAGTTCGCAAACAACGGCCTTGATAACTGGGTTGACCTATCCTTTACAAGAGCCTATAAGCAGTTTAATGGTGGTGGAAGTTTGAAGTTAAAAACGCAAGCGCCGGTCCTCTTTTCAGACTATGCTTATGCGAGTGTATCTGCTGAATTAAAAAACAATCGAAATGTGAAGCGAATGGTTCTTCGAACAAGAGCTTTTGCCCAATATATTACAGGGTCGAATGTGGCGCCAGAAGCCATGTTACAACTTAGTGGTGCGAATACCTATCAGTTAATGGATAATCGTTATAGTCGAGCTATTGGATGGTTATCTCCAGATCAGTTGGTACACAGTAGAGACGGTAACAATGTTCATCAAGGTGGAGGGCTTAACCTTCGTGGATATACTGGAGTTGCGGCAACAAATATTCAAGACAACGACACCTTCTTTAGTTATGCGGGTAGAAGTGGTGCAGCCATAAATGCTGAGCTTGACTTTGGACGTTATATAAATCCAAAACTGGGTAAGGTTGGACGTATAGTTCAGATTAATCCATATCTATTTACCGACTTGGGAGTTTTGGGTGTGCGAGATGACCTTACCAGCGGTTTAAGAGTAGACGCAGGAGTTGGCGCTAATTTTGCGCTTCAATTCAATAGAAGATTCTCTAGTATGAAACCATTGAACATACGATTCGATATGCCATTTTTCTTGAATAGAATTCCAGAAGAACAATCTGAATATGTTCAAATGAGGTATGTATTTGGCGTGAATCGCGCTTTTTAATGATAAGACTCGAAAACATACACAAACGCTTTGGTTCTGTAGAGGTGATTAACGGTGTTGATTTAACCGTTAATGCTTCTGAAGTGGTGAGTATTGTTGGTGCATCTGGGGCGGGTAAAACAACGCTTTTGCAGATACTGGGAACCTTAGACAAGCCCGACAAGGGTGATGTGTATTATCAGGATCAAGCGATATCAAGTTTATCCAACAAAAAATTAGCGAAGTTCAGAAACGAAAACATCGGATTCATATTCCAATTTCACCACTTACTGCCAGAATTTACCGCAGTAGAAAATGTGTGTATTCCTGCCTATATAGGTAAAAAGTCACGACAAGAAAGCGAAGCACGTGCGAAAGAATTGTTGGATTTTTTAGGTCTATCGCATCGTTTAGAACATAAACCAAATCAATTAAGTGGTGGCGAACAACAACGGGTGGCCGTGGCTCGTGCACTGATGAACAAACCTCTAGTTATACTCGCAGACGAGCCTTCTGGAAACTTAGATACGGAGAATGCCAATGAGTTACATCAGCTGTTTTTTGACTTGAGAGACGAGTTTAAACAAACGTTTGTAATCGTAACGCACAACAACCAACTTGCCGATAGTGCTGATCGCAAAATAGTGATGCAGGATGGTCGATTAATGGGTTAGAAGGCTTCTCCAATGTGAAAGTAAAAGCCCATGCCTTCCGAGGTAAAAGCAACGTCAAGCCGATTATACACATCTTTTTTAGGGAAAATTAAGAACCTGGGCCCAGCGCCAGCTGCCCATCGCAGTGGACTATTGGTGTAGCGCTGAACATCTGGGAATACGCTGCCTGCAGCAGCAAACATGGCAAAGCCCCAACGTTTAGCAAAAGAAAACGGTAACATCCGATATTCTATTTGACCGGCCAATAAGTTTTTATCTCTATATCGACCAAGGTAATAACCACGCATTAAACGTTCACCGCCCATCATGGCCAAAGAATTAAAAGGAACATCTCCGTTTGTGAATTGACCATAGAGTTGAGTAGCCAAAACATTGTTTTTCTTTATTGGGTGATAGAATCTAAAATCCGTAAACCACTGGTCAAACGAAAAAGTACTTCCCCAAGCTGTATTGCTTTTCAAGTAGGCAACTTCCATATATTTCCCATGCCGCGGATTTAAAACATTGTGTATGTTGTCGTATAACAGACCCCAACCTAAAGACAAGTTGGTTGATCCATTACTTCCGGTAGGTATACCAATAGCCTGTTGATTTCCGTCCCACTCAAAATGCACTCGGCTTAAACGTTGAAAGTCGACCTCAAATCCAGTAAATAAGGATGGCGCGATTTGACGTAAAACGCGCTCTCGAAAGCGAAATTCAAACGTGTTAACGACTACTTGTTGGTCAAACGGTCTTTGCGGCCCAATTCCAAAATAGTTGATTGGGAAGTTTTGAAACCGGACTTCACCTAGAAAGAAATACTTGTTTTTGTCGGTATACAGTGCGTGTTCTATTACAGAACCATATTGTTGGGCAAGGGTGAGAAAAGAGAAAGACTTCATTTCTGATAGCCGATTCGCAGTATCTTGTTTGGCTCTGTAAACGAGCAATCCACTTACACCCACTTCCCAGCTTGTTTCTGGTGTAAATGCTAGCGTAGGGTAGGCGATAAACTTTGGTTTAGCCGGTGGACTGGTATCCATCAACGTGTACTTCAAGTATCTGGCCAATATGTTTTGACTACTTGCGCTTATTGGGAATAAGACGAGAAGTGCAAAGACTATAAAACAGTGTCTTTTGATTATTTCCATTTACGGTTAATGATTTTACCTGCGCGGTTTTTAAAACCAGCGCTTTCTTCGTTAAGGTTTTCAGAGATACATGCGACTAACTCCTCATACAATTCTGGGTAAGTTTTGCTTACATTGTAAATGGTGGTCATCGCAAAAACCCGTATAGCAATTGCGTTCGATCTGTTTTGAAGATGGCGAAATGCGGCTTCTACAACCCGCCCTGATTGTTCTTCAGTAAAGGTAGCGTATTGAAACATTCTGAACGTGCATCGTTTCACTGCATCGTGACGATTTGAATCCAACGCATCAAGTAATTCATCAACAAAAGGCGTGACTACACTTCTATTGATATCCGACATGTGACGGATTATTTCAGCACAGGTTTGACTCAAACGATCAGTTCCTGTAAGCATAAATTCAAATAACCAGCGAACGACCTCTTTATCGTTTACATGTGTTGTTGCAAACTCTTGCCAGAAATTTTTATGATAGCTAACGGATAGCTGCTCTTTTAATGCGGTTTTACCCTCTGGTGCTTGAAACTTAGTCATTCAGACGGCTTTTTTAATCAATAAAGGAATTGGTATTAATGTTTGATAGTCGTTTAAGCTGATGTGCCCCTAATCGTGTACAATTTTACAGGTTGGGCACTCATATCCCGAACTTCCTTTTTTTAAGGTTATACCCTTTACGCGTTCAACCACAAATTTTTGAATAAACGCATGGTTGGCTTCGTTGTTGTTTACATCAACCTGCTTGTCTTTATACATTTCTCGTATCACATTGTCGTACTGTTGGTTTCCCCAACAATTAGGACAAAGGCCTTCTGGGGCTACATTGTCGGTTGATTTAGATTTACTAAAGTATTGTATTAGGTTGTTGATTAACTGCATAAGATATTAAAGTAATTAGAAGTCAAATATAAACTTTACTGTGTCCAATTCAGACCTATTTGTGTCGCCGTTATTCTTGGTAGTTGACAAAGTTTTTATTTGGGAATTCGAACAATTCTAGGTCAAAATAAGATACCGAAGAAACGATATGGTCAAAGATGTCGGACATGATGTGCTCGTAATTCTCCCAGCGTTTATCAGCACTAAAGGTGTATAGTTCGATGGGCCATCCTTGCCCCGTTGGTTCCAATTGTCGAACCATTAACGTCATATCCTTATTAATCGCAGGATGATTCATTAAGTACGATTCAATATACTTTCTGAACAAACCAATATTCGTCAAATTTCGACCGTTGATAGGCACAGATTTGTCGACATTATGGCTTGCATTAAAGCGTTCTATATCATTTTGTCGGGTTCCAATATATTCAGAAATGAGTTGTATCTGTTTGAGTCTCTCAAGGTCGGTGTCATTTAAAAAGCGGACGCTGTCTTGTTTGACCTTTATCGCACGTTTAATTCTTCTACCATCACTTTCCATCATTCCTCTCCAATTCCTAAAGGAATCTGAAATCAACGCGTATGTGGGAATAGTGGTAATCGTTTTATCAAAATTTTGAACCTTCACAGTTGCGAGATTTATTTCTATTACATCGCCATCTGCTCCGAATTTGTCGAAGGTGACCCAATCGCCAATGCGCACCATATCATTGATTGAGACCTGAATGCTGGCAACAAAGCCTAATATCGTATCCTTAAAAATGAGAAGTATAATCGCAGAGGCTGCTCCCAATCCTGTTACGAATCGAAGAAATTCAATACCTGTTATAATAGCAAACATAGACATCAACCCAATAATCCAGACAAAAATCATGAATACCTGAATGTAGCTGTCTATCGGTTTGTCTTTTAGGTTTGGGATAGTCTTGAAGAAATCTTCAAGCGTTTTAAGCACGCTTCGGGTGATGACTATAATTAGAATGACACCGCACACCTTAAGGCCTTTATCCCAATAAATGGCATAGGGCTCAAAGTCGGTGAAAACATATGGAGTGACTTTAAAGGCTAAAACTAAAGGAATGATGTGTGCCAGATTACGTGGAAACTTGTTTTGCACTAACAAGTCGTCGAAATGTGTTTTAGACGATCTGGCGATTTTGGAAATAACGGCAACTAAGAGTTTGCGAAGGCCGTAGTCAATCAATAAAACCATAAGTAAGATGACGAGCAGCAACACGACCAGGTTTGTATATTTAGCTGTCGATTCGCTAAATCCATTGTCGATAAAAAACTGATAGAAGGCGTGACTAACTTTATTCAAGATGCGTAAATTTTCTTACGACAAAGTTACCAAAGAAAGGACAACTCCTAGCGTGCGCATCACTTCCATACAAATTAGCTAGCCAAAGTAACTGAAAACGTCTTTGACTTTTCGCCTTAAGACCATTATCTCAGGACTCTGCTCAGTTGACAAGCGAAAAAAGAAAATGTCTTTTTCGTTAGTTTCTGGCTTTGTGAGGTTTCTAAATAGGTCATATTGCTGGACAATTCCTTCTTTTAATTCTTCTCATTAAAATTATCATCGTCTATTCTGGCGAACAAGAAGGATGAAATCGACATGGGTTGTAGGGCAATATCTAACTGAGAAGCTGCCAACCAAAGTCCTTGGACAGCCATTCCAGCATTGATGTAGTCGGTGTTACTGCGACTTGGCATTTTAATCATACCAAGGCAAGAAGCTGAATCAATGGCTTTTTTGGACAGCTTGCCAAATTCATTTCCAGGCCCCTAGTTTTTTGAAAGAATCAGTCCGGCGCGTTCGGTGGCTGTTAAATCAATGGCCATTCCAACAGACAAACCTATAATGCCTATTGTTTTCTGATTTGGTATGGCTTCTTCTTGAGGCGTTATTTTACACTGGTTTCGATTGGTTCTAACTTCAATGAAATCATCTTCGTCAAGTAGATGGACAATATTTTCGAGTTAAGGATAATACGCCCGATTCCCATATTCTTTTACGTCCTTTCCCGATAAGTAATTTGTAACCTCTTGATTTAGCCAATCTTAAGTAAATTTAATTTTGGGACTTCTATGCTTGAGCAACTCCAATAACTGACCTTGTATTTCATCAATGATTCGGATGTACGGTTTGGCGCTAAGAAGTTTATTCAATTCATTATGATCACTTGGATTAGATAAATCAAACAGTACTGGCTTTCATATTAAATTGTCATGGTGGGTTACATTGGTTTCTAATGACGGCATCTTAACTGGTTGATTTGTTGTCAAACGGCAAAACATTCTTTATTGTGATGATTCCAACAATTTGATTGTCTTGAACTATTGGCAGACAGCCATATTCGTTTTTTTTCATGATGGCAATGGCTTCGGTAATTTCCGTATTTGGCGAAACAGATGAAACATCTTTAGCCATTATCTCACCTACTAAAAGTGTCTTTCCCTTTCCTTGAGATTTGTGTTTCTTCATGTGGGTCCATGTTAGTAGGCCTGATAGCTGTCCGGATTCATCTTCGACAGGTACGTGATGAATATTTTTCCATGCCATTATAGACGTCGCCAAATCAGCATGGTCGTTATCATTCACGCTAAAAACGTTTGTAGACATAATGTGACCAACAAGAAAGGCATCTTCCACCACATTTAGGTTCTCTTCTATCGGCCATTTATCAACTGAAGCTCCACTTTCTTGATTTTTATGCATTGCCTTTGTTAATTGAACAAGGGCATTATCGCTCTTCATTTTTTTGTTTAAGGTCCGATATTGCGCAGTGGTCCATTGAGCTCCTGTTTGGGTAAGGGTGCGCCGTTCGATAACGTGTAACAGTCGATCAATGTCTGATTGGTTGATCCCAACTTTCTGCAGTCCACTTCTGGCCATGGGCAAAAAGGTGTTCAGGGTTAAATCGTAAGTGCTCCTTATTTCGCCATCCCATCTTAACATAGACTCCTTTCCATAACGAGCGGCTTTAATAAAATTCGCTTTCGCGTCTCTGAAATCCATTTGGGTTTTCATGTCGTCGTATCGTGGTGGACGACCTACCATTAATCCGACCCAATAGGCAAAGTTGGCCATTTCGTCTAGTACCGTTGGGCCGCTGGGTATATATCTATTTTCGATGCGTAAATGTGGTTTTCCACCACCTACACCATAGCACGGGCGATTCCATCTATATAGGGTTCCGTTATTTAAGTTGAGCGCATTGAGTTTGGGTGTAGACCCTTGTTCCAATTCTTCTAATGCATTTTGCTCGATGTCTTTAGCCAATAATATTTTATGATTGGCCAAATCATTTTTAAAAATATCGGCAGCCGTACCTTTCGACCACTGGTTACCAAAACTAACGCGGGCTTCCTGATTTTTTAAGGCATAACTAGCGTTTCGAGTATCTATACTTTGTTGAAATAGGGCGATTCTTGTTTCACTCCATAGCTCGCGACCCAACAATAATGGAGAGTTAGCACTTACAGACAATACTGGGCCAGAAATAGCCTGAGCCCAATTATAACTTTTTGTAAAATCTTTTGGGTCTATTTGCAAATGCAATTGAAAACTGGTGTTGCATGCCTCAAATAAAACTGAGTCGTGAACGACTAATAACTCGTCGACGCCTCTAATTTTTAGTGTAATATCTGACCCACGTGCTTTTTTTATCACTTCGTTCATCGCCCAGTACCGAGGAGATTGGGTCATGTAATCGAACATCAATTCAGACTTACTGATAGTGGGTAAAATACCGGTAAGCAGTATTTTAGTTTGTTGTGCGTCACACACCGAGGTTGCCTTTTTTAATAAAGAGTCCAATTGATTCTGCATCAACTCAAAGCAGTTTTTTTGCAGTGTAAAAGGATCAAGATTGATTTCAAGGTTATACCGCGCAAGTTCAGTGGTGAAATGCGTGTCGTCTATTAATGGTAATAGGTCTTGTGCATTTTTGGCAGGACGCCAATGCTTGTCGACCAAACAAAACTCTTGCTCTGCGCCAATCCTTGTTATGCCAGATTCAATCAGATTGTTATCAATCATGAATTCCAAGGCCTCAATATCATTGAGCAATTGGCGAATAAACTTTAGACGTGTTTCTCGCGAAACCTGAGTATTTGTTAATTCTTGTCCCATTTCTGGTGCTTCATGTAAAACACAATAGGTCTTACGTTACTTCCAAAAGTATAAGATGGCGACAAGGGGTTTTATGATGAATGACAGTTTGCGCACTGTGATTCATCGGGGCAAAATCAAATTCTACTCTGATACGTGTACAATTGGTAATATCTTCCTTTTTGCTCTAAGAGCGACTGATGTACTCCACGTTCTACAATATTGCCGTCTTCAATAACTAGAATTTGGTCGGCTTGTTGAATCGTGCTTAGCCTATGGGCAATTACAAACGTTGTTCTGTTTTTCATAAGCACGTTCAAACTTTGTTGTATATATGACTCACTTTCTGTATCTAGATTCGACGTCGCTTCATCTAAGATAATGACCTTTGGGTCGGCAAGTAAAGCGCGCGCGATAGAGATACGTTGTCTTTGACCTCCGGACAGTTTAACACCACGTTCACCAATTACCGTGTCAAGACCTTCATCAAAGCGATCCGTAAATTCATTTACATAGGCTCCTTCTACAGCCGACATCAATTCTTCTTCGGTTGCGTCTGGTCGCGGAAACAAGATGTTTTCCCGAATGGTTCCTTCATATAAGAAGTCGTCTTGCAGTACAACGCCTAAGTGCTGGCGATAACTGCTAAGATGAACTTTGGAAAGATCAGTGCCGTCTAAAGTCACTGCACCAGCACTTGGGTTTAGGAAAGTGGCAGCCAAACTGGCGATGGTCGATTTCCCTGAACCCGATGATCCAACTAGAGCAGTTACACTTCCTGCTTTAGCCTCGAATGATATACCATGTAAAACTTCTTTACTTTCTTCATAACTGAACGCCACGTTGTTAAAAGATATGTCACCATTAATCTCCTTGATTGTTATTGTTCGGTCTTCACTTTCATCTTCTTCGGTCATTAACATTAATTCTTGTGTCCGGTCTAACCCGGCCAACGCTTCAGTTAATTGAGACCCGATGTTACTCATTTGGACAATTGGTGCAATCATGAAGCCAAGAAATAGGGTAAAGGATACAAATTCACCTGTGGTCATAGAATTGTTCATGATAAAATAACCACCAATACCCATGATGCCGGCCGACGCCAAGCCCAATAAAAAAGTAGATGAACTTGTCATAACCGCCGTGGCGGTCAAGCTTTTTTTGACGTTTTGAAACAGTCTGTCTACACCTTCTTCAAATGTTTTGTTCTCCTGTTCTTCGGCATTAAAACCTTTAATTACGCGTACACCGTTTAGCGTTTCTGTAAGCCGCCCTGTAACTTCCGCCTTTATCTTACCACGATCACGAAATATTGGCCGAATGTACTTGAACGCTTTTAAAGCGACTACCGCAAAAACAGCAACCGGAACCAAAACGAATGCAGTCATGGTCGCATTTATTTTAATCAGAATGATTAAGGAAATAACGGCTGTAATACTACCGCCAATCAGTTGAACGAAGCCAGTACCTACCAAGTTTCTAACCCCTTCAACATCGCTCATAACACGAGAAACTAATGCACCTGATTTGTTGTTGTCGAAAAAGCTAATGGGCAACGTGAGTAATTTGCGCTGCACTTTAGCACGTAATACGGAGATTAAATGTTGCGCTTCTACGCTTAAAATTCTAGTTAAGGCAAACGAAATTATAGCTTGTAGTAAAATGGCAATACCGACATAGAGTAAAAGAGACGTAAGTGCCTCGACGTTTTGTGAAGGGATAACATCATCTAACAGCGTTTTACTCGCATAGGGCAATACCAGACCGGCCAAACTTTTAATTATAATTAGACCAAGACCTAGAAGGATGATGCCTTTTCGCGGCCAGATAAACTCTTTTGCCGCCCATATAAAAGATACTTTCTTATCATTCATGATTGGTCTATGGCGATTATCAAGCCAAACTACTTTTCATGACGAATCGGCAGAAACAAAAAAATCGCATCCTTTTATGGATACGATTTTTTTTTGATGGTTGGTTCTAGTTTTGGTTAATACATCAGTCTTCCATAGTAAATTCAATATTCCCTTGTTCTACCACTCGGCGAACAAATTCTTTTTTATCATAACCATATTCCTCAAATTCACCTGAGAAAATAATTTTGTTAGATCCTCCTGGAGACAAATCCCATTTATGAAAATCGACTCGTATGCTGTTTGGCAATATCGGCTCCACAAGACTTTTGTTGGATGTGGAGAAATCAATTTTCCATTTGTCAAGCACGCCTCTATGAAAAGTGTAATAGTGTGGCTGACCATCCATTCTAAAGTCAGAAAGCATTGTAACCTCAAGGAAAGTTCCTGTGGTAACCCTGTTGGATGGCAACACGATACTCATTTGGCCCTTACTTTTATTCTCGCCAACTTTAGCATCATCAAAACTATAGTAATTTCCATCTATGGAATAGTTGGCAGATATCGATTTAATTTTATCTGTAAAAGTTACATCGAGTTGTTCCTTTGGTGGGTCAGGACAAAACATTAAGTCTCCTAGGTCAATATTCGAATTCTCAATTTTAAATGGAGGTATTTTTTGAAGCAGGTAGTCCGTTTTACTTCTCAGTAAAACACTTTGCGTAGTTTGTGGTGGTATTTTGATTGTAAATGCTCCATCTGTGGTGCTGGCCGAGTAGCGGCCACCAATCAGTACCAATACGTCGTCTGTATTTTTGCTTTCGCAGTCAATTATTCGTCCGGTCACATACACAGGTATTGGGTAAGCACTGTTTGGGATTATGATATCGTCAACCTTTCCAGAAGAAGGAATATTTATAGTTAACTTATGGGGTGCAACTTTTACTTGACCACCTCTGAGGCTAAGGCTAATATCTCTATTGATAGGCATTAATCCCCTATATCGGCCATATTCATCGGTATTGCCAGAAGCCGACCTGGCTCCATTAACGTTCATATACATGGTTACGAACTTTGCAGGAGAGCCATCTTCGTAATAAATTGTTCCATTTGCTTCACGTGCGTCTATAGGTATGTCGCAATTCCAAAATGAAAAATGTTTAACAGTGCCAACATAAGCATTGCCTACTTTGGTAGCTTCCCCTTCTTCTATCCAATATCCTTTGTCTTCGTCGAAATACCAGAGTGGGGTTGTGCTTGGCGCATCAGAGCTTAAACCAGCCGGTATTGGTGAAGTGATCTCTGCAGTGTTGCCTTCGGCCAATTGTAAGTGCGATCCGTTGTCTCCAGTTAACTCTACAGCCATCATGCCGAACGATGATAGTAACGACTCTCCAGACATGCTAGCTGCACGTAAACTCCCTGGCATAATAGCACCTGCATCTTCAGATGTCGGGTCAATAAATTTACCTCTTACATTTACCTTGCCGGTATACATATCTCCAGATTCAGTCACAAAGCCAGAACCCATTTCTATGTTGACGGACTCAAAGGTTATTTTTCCACCAGCGGCAGCATCGAAACTTCCAACAATGTTTTTTTTCAATAGTTTAATATCAATTAGGTTATTTCCCTTGGTCGGGTAAAAACTCCTACTTCCTAAAAAGTATCCATCCTTGACTACTTTTACGTAGGCATGTTTCGCATATACTTTTGCCTCATCTACATAGAAGAAACCGTTCTCATCTGTTTCTGTAGTCGTGCCCATGATATCGACTTGGGCATCAAATACTGCTTGGTCGTTTTCGTCAACAACTACTCCTGATATAGAATGGGTTTCTGCACCTCCAAGTTCAATATCATAATCGGGTAAAATGTCGTCATTTTCAAGTGCACATTTACTAAAAGACAACAGGTAAAAAATAGAGAGGAGTAACAGTAGTTTTGAGTTTGGTTTTTTCATAATCTTAGGAATTGTTTTTCATGGTTGATAGTTAATTGTAGATACAATGTAGAGAAAAATGGTTGCCTAAAGAAGGCGAGTATAGCCAGTAAAATACAAGTTTATTTAGTTGAAGTCCCGCAAATGCTATAATGTTTCTGACGAATATAAACGTAATATGTCAACGACCTGACAAACGTTTTAAGTTCAAATGACATTGGGGGAATCGCTTTTAATTTTGGGTGAAAATGCTAAGATGTCTTAAGATAAAAAAATGATTTGCAGAAAAAAATAATGACTTTTTAGAAGCGTCAATAAATCCTCATTGTCTTTCGCCCGATTGCGTGACAGACACTCAAAACATAATAGAACAATTGAAGCTTAAGGATGCTTCAACATTTGAAACTGTTTTTGATGAGTACTGCGTAGAGTTGTGTGGTTATGCAAATAAATATGTTGAGGATTCAGACGTTTCTGAGGAGTTGGTGCAAGGTCTATTCTGCAGCTTGTGGGAAAAATTGGAGTCAATAGATGTTCGCACTAATCTAAAGTCTTTATTAACTATAAGAATGCTTTTAAAAGGGACTCATATACGCCGGATTTGTAGTTAAATCCTTATCAGTTAAGGTCTTTAAAAAGTTAACTAAGTCTGTTTTGTCTTGATTAGTAAGTCTTAGCCCCGTTCCTCGAGTTTGTTCTAAAGCTGGGTCTAATGTAGATGATGTTTTAAGACCGTTGTTGTAGTGTTCAACTACTTCTTCTAAAGTCGCGAATCGACCATCATGCATGTATGGAGGTGTTATGGCAATGTTGCGTAGGCTTGTCACTTTAAATTTTCCTTTGTCTCGCACTTTTTTTGTTACCTCTTCTCTTCCGTTATCGGTAAAGTTACCGTCTGAGTCTAATCCATTATTTGCATAACGATCGTTTTCAAAGTTGGCTCCAGAATGGCAATGCGCACAGTCAGCTCCACTTTCATCTGGGAAAAACTCGTTATACTCACCAAAGAAAAGTTTTTCTCCCCGTTTTTGACTTTCGTTAAACGCAGTAGAGTCTTTCAAATAATCATCGTATATCGATTGGTAGGAAACGATTGAGTTCATGAACTGTTCCATAGCTAACGACATTTTTTCGGAGGTAACCTCTTCAGAACCAAATGCTCGGATGAATTGGTCTTTGTATAGCTGGTTGGCTGAAAGTTTGGCAATAACGTTCTCCAATGTTTCATTCATTTCTAAAGGATCTTGAATAGGTCCAAGCGACTGGTCGCGCACTAAATGTGCCCGGCCATCCCAGAAAAATTCATTCTCATTCCATGCCATATTAAAAACAGCCATGGCCTGACGGCCACCTGGCTTACCTTCTACGCCGATTGAAAACTGGGCTGTATCACTAAAAGCAAACTCTTGCAAATGACAACTTGCACATGCCATTGACCCATCTTTTGATAGCATCTTTTCATAAAACAGCATCCTGCCAAGTTTTACTCCTTGCATAGTTAACGGATTGTCGGCGGCTATATTTGGTGGAGGCAAATGGCCGTATTCCATCACATATGGTGTTTCGTCTAATGTAACTTTTGTCGGTTCATTGGAATCGTCGTCTTTACAGCTTTGCATCAAGGCAATTATGGCCACGGCAAAAACTGGTAGTATATATTTCTTCATTTATTCGTTCTTTAATATTGTGTTGTTTAAAAATTCATGGTCTGTTAGGGTGTTTAAGAAAGCAACCAATTGCTTCTTTTCTATTTCAGTGAGGTTCAATGGTCGAATCAGGCCACTTTTATTCATGTGATTAGTACCACCAGTATTATAGTGCTCAATTACTGCTTCTAAATTATGAATTGAGCCGTCGTGCATGTAGGGTGCTGTTACCGCAACGTTTCGTAGGGTGGGCACTTTAAAACGTCCTTGATCCTCTGGTTGATTCGTTAGTCTTTGTCTGCCAATATCCGCATAGGCAGCGTATAGGCCGTTATTCTCAAAGGCGTAGTTGGTGAAATTGAATCCACTATGGCAACTGCTGCAGTCGGTTTTTTTGCTGTAAAACAAGTCTTTTCCCGCTTTTTCAAACCCAGTTATCGCTGCTGTTTTATCCTGATATTGGTATTGGTCAAACGGACTGTTTCCACTTATAATGGTGCGTTCAAAGGTTGCAATGGATCGCACTAAAGTATAGTAATCAAGATTGCGCTGGTAGGCAGTATTACTCATCCTTTGATACGTGCTGTCGCTGGCTAAGCGCTTTGTTATTTCAATTATGTTAAACCCAAATTCATTGTGTTCTTGGATGGGAATTAGTACTTGTGATTCTAGTGTTTTGACAGCGCCTTCTCGTGTGTAATAAGGTTGGTAGGCCACATTTGTTAATGTCGGCGCATTTCGTTTGCCTGCTCTTCCAAATACGCCGTCAGTTTTCGCAACGTTATCACTAAAGGCTAAATCTGATTTATGACAAGAAGCACAGCTCACTGAACTGTCTTTAGACAATCGTTTGTCGTAAAACAATGTTTTGCCTAGTAACCACCGTGGTTTAGTAAATCCGTTGTCACTGGGATAAATCACTTTAGGGAATCCGATAGGAACGTCCTGAACCTTGACCTCAGGAAGTGCTGGATGTAATGAAATGTCCTTATGACAGGCGCTAAAACAGAGGATAGTAAAAACGAATGTTATACCAGCCTTGAAGTGCACAGTTTAAATCAAAAGGATGCGTTTGGTCTCCACAGTTACGCCGTTTAGTCGAACAGTAATTAAAAAGACACCTTTGTTGGCAATTGAAACGGTATTTATTCCTTCAGACAATTTCTGTTGTAGAATTGTTTGCCCTGTAATATTCAATATTGACACTTCTGCTTCACCAGCCAGTTTATCGTGTAGTTGAACTATAAATTTACCGGTGCTTGGGTTTGGGTAAACACTTGTCGTTATTAGCGGTTTGGCTTCCTTAATACTTAACGTATTTACATTTCCTTCTTCAGACGAAAAAACGGTGTTTGCGAAATTGCGTAGGAGTCTTACCGCTTGATCCGTAGTGCCATGGATAACTAAGCCGCTGCTTATGTCAATGTTAGCCAATGCTTCAGTGTAGTCTGCATCCAGCTCAACAACTAAACTCCCGTTGTCCATACTGCCTTTTGTAGGTATGCTAACTTTAAAGAAATTCTCATTCCCTAATGCATGTATTTCGAAAGTTGTATTCAAGCTACTACCTGTTTTGCCTTCAATGGCAACAAATCGATAACCAGAAGACCAACCCCAATGCATTGAAGGTGATTTTGGAGCAAGTGCGTGGTTACTTGGCCATTGTGTTGGATCTTGGTTGTTTACGCCAGGATCAACGCCAATAGAAAAGTTGATGGATTCCAACGTTGTGATGTCGAATTTACCTAATTCTAAATCTACAGACGACCCTCCATCTACTAAAATATATACATCGTCAGCTTTCGTTATTTTTCCGCCATCGTGGGTTAGACTCATGGCTGAGATGTAGTACTCTAAACGTTTTACATTAAATTCATTGTCCAAATTGTTGGAAGCTTTTTGATTAAAAGCAAACGCTTGATCTTCTAACAAGTGGTTGATTTTGAATTTTACCGTTGTTTGTGCCGTTGCAGTAAGTGCAAAGGCCGCAACTGCTATAACTACTATTAGTTTTTTCATTGTTTTCTATTTTGAGTTTTCTTTATTAAGTACGTAGTCCATTCCACATACGGGGCACTGTCCTGCTTTATCAGAACCACTTCCTTCGCAATGCATTGGACACACATACGTTGAGGTATATGCTATACCAGTTTTCTTTGAATCTTCTTTTGACGAGCTGCATGCTGCAAGACCGATAAGTGTAAAAGAAAGAATTACTGTTTTAAATATTGTTGATTTCATTGTCTAATTATTATTCAATTGGTTGTGATTCCCAGCATTACCGATACGCGGTAAACCAAAATAAATAATTAGAAGCTAAATAATAAATACTTGCAAGTCAGCTTGGATTCTTTTTTGAGGCCAATCCGGTGGGTCTTCTGTAATGCGGTTGACCGTTGTATTTATGTAACGTGAATTGTAAGCATCCACCAACACGGCATATGCAATAGAAGCTGTGTGTAGGGATTTATGTGAAACAAATACGTTTTCTTCGAATTGACTTTGTGGTGCACAGAAATTAAGGTTTATGCAGCAAGGAAGTCTATTGATACCGTCTTCATGCGTTGTTTCTGTACAACTTCCGACAGCCATTTCTGAGCACGACTCAGCGGGTATGTATATGCCAACCGACTTGATTGCACCTTGACATACATGCGTATTAATATTTAAGCCTATACTGGCTAAAACGATAATAGTAAGGAGCGATATGGATGTAAGTTTTTTAATAACCTTTTCCTGCGTCTCAAATTTAATAGATTTCTGTGAAAAGAACGGGGTATAGGGGTGTGCTGTTTTAAAACGGGTCTGTAAATCTGTGATCCGTCGTAGTTTTATTGTCGTTGAGTGTCTTTAAAAAGGATACAAGTGCTTTTTTTTCTTCATTCGAAAGGTTGAAACGCACGGCTGTGTTTGGATTTGTTGCTTTTAAATGGTCGTCTAACGTGTTTGACCATTGGATGTTATCGCTGTAATGGTCGACAACTTGTTCTAATGTGGCAAACCGGCCATCATGCATATATGGCGGTCTGAGGGCAATGTTGCGCAATGAAGGAGCGATGAATTTTCCTCTATCGTTTTCATCGGATGTTGTATTCTCGTACCCAACGTCTTTGTCGTTTGTTGTTTCCCAAATGTCTAACCCATTGTTTCGAGGTACATCCATCACAAAACCATCAGTGTAATGACAACCGCCACAGTTTCCTTTCTTTAGGTCAAAAAATATCGCCTTTCCTATGTTTTCTTGAGCAGTGAAGTTTGTGAAGTCTTCGGTTTTACTGTGGTTTGTTCTACCAGCATCGTATTTGCTATTAAACGATTGGATAGATCTTACAAACTGAGCCAACGATTTTGCTGTACGATCAACCGAGATAAGGGTATCGCCGTATGCTTTTTTAAATAACACTTTATAATAGGGCTGTTTTTGTAGACGCTTGAGGAGTGCATCAAGACTTAGCCCCATTTCTACGGTATCTTGAATGGGTTGCAACACTTGTTCTTCTAAGGTTTGTGCTCTACCATCCCAAAAGAAAATACTACTAACCCTAAAACGTGTGTTGGCTATTCCCATAGAATGCCGACCCGTTTTTCCACCTATAAAACCAGTAGAAAATTTTGCTGAGTCTGAAAAACCTATGGATTGTATGTGACAAGACGCACACGAGATACTCATGTTTCGCGACAACAGTTTATCGTAAAACAAAACTCGTCCTAGGGTTGCTCCCCAATTTGTAATCTCATTACCTACTGGTGTGTTGTCTTGTTGTTGGATTAACGATTTGTCAAGTTGTTCAGGTATGCTGATGTTAGCATAAGCGTAGGGTACTTTGGGCAAGTTTACATACTGCGCTAAAATATCATCGTCAGAAATGTAATCCTTATCCCGACATCCGAATAAGCAAATACATGTGGCTACCAGAAAAGTAAGAATACCAATACGCATGGGCTCGAAGATACTATGAGATTTACACTTCTCACAGTGCAGTAGGGTCTGGTTTAAGGCTTAGCGGTTAATGCCGATATGTTAGAACAGCTTAAGGTGCAGATGTGATGGGTCGTTGTTGGGTCTGGTCCAAAGGATTACTCCTCATCGCTTCGGTTTGCTACGCTATTCGTCGAGATCCTTGTCTGAAAGCGAATTCAATGTGGTGTCAATCTCTAATCCAGGATTACTCCTCATTGCTGCGCTCTTCGTCGAGATCCTTGTCTGAAGGCAAATCCATTGTGGTGTCAATCTCCAAACCAGGATTACTCCTCATCGCTGTGCTCTTCATCGAGATCCTGAGTGGCTCCGAATTCCGAAATCAAAGTCCAACCGCCTTTGGCGGTTTGCTTTTTTGTTCCCCTTCAAAAACTCAAGCGAGCTTGGTTTTCTCTGGAAATAAAAAAGTCCACCAACCGATTGGTTGATGGACTTTGATTTCTTAGTGACCCTGCCAGGATTCAAACCTGGAACCTTCTGATCCGTAGTCAGATACTCTATTCAGTTGAGCTACAGGGCCGTTAAAGGGCTGCAAAGATAAAACGGTTTATATAATTATCTAGCGTTTTTGTTCATTTGATGTAATTTATTTCTTATCGTAAAATTCATCTAACAATTCAATTTACCTGACGGATAATTTGTAGCCTTCTATATCTTTGTTAGCAATCCAACAAAATGAGAAAATACGTTTTATTTTGGTTACTCATAACCAGCTATAACCTTATCCAAGCACAATCTGAATTTCACTTTTCAGGATTTGTGACTTCTGAAACTACCGATAATTCATTATCCAACGTCCGTGTATGGATACCGTCAGACTCGATAGAGTCGACAACCAATGCTTTTGGTTACTTCAATTTGATTACCACCAAAGACTCGTTTACGGCTTTTATGGAAAAACCAGGTTTTGTGCCACGCGAAATGCAAGTGGTGTTTCAAGAGGGTGGTGCAACATTGGTTGTTCCTCTACAATCAAATGCTGGTTTGTCTGCCAAACTACTTCGTTTTGATCCAGATGACAATGGAAACTTTAACCTGAGTATAACGCCAATCTTTAATACTGAGTTTACACACTATACACCTAGCTCTTCTACCAATCATGAAATTACTGATATAGAATCTGATAAAATTGTAATGACCAGAGCAGAATTGGATGCAGTTCCGTTTATTTTCTCAGAACCTGATGTATCAAAGGCGTTGCAGGTGAATGCTGGAGTAGAATTTGCCTCAGATGGATATAGCGACATGACGGTTCGAGGTGGAGGATTAGGGCAAAATCAAATTCTGCTCAACGGGGCACCGGTGTATAGCCTTGGCCATTTCGAGGGGTATATTTCGAATTTTAGTAGTACTACAGCAGAAGAGGTTGTGTTGTACAAAGCAGCTTTCCCGGCACGCTACGGCGGCCGACTTTCCAGTGTTATGGATGTGAAGTCAACAGCAGGAAATGCACTTGAGGCTGAGGCAGACATTGCTGTTAGCCCGGTTCTAGGAAATTTTAAGGTGGGCTTACCTGTGGGAAATGGAAATTCATTGGGCGTTACCTTCAGACGATCGTATATAGATTTATTGTTAGATGTGGCTGACCAAGAATTGTTCTATAGAGATTTTAGCGGGAAACTGGATTTAAACTTAAACCCGAAAAACAAACTGACCTTAAGTTATTACAGCTTAAAAGATAAAATTAAAGTGTCTGGGTCTGAATTTAATGATACCAATACCAGTGTTAAAGAGTTGGATTTCACTTTCGACATTACTGTTAAAAATCAAACCACATCTGCAGATTGGCTGCATATATTCGATAAAAAAACAACAGCAAATTTTACGGCTTATTATACGAACTACTCCAATGGTATTACCTTGAGTGAAACGGATTATACAGCACCAATAGGTTCTAATGCGATTAGTGATTATACTGTCCGTTTTTCGGCAGGAGAGGTTGGGGCCCAAGCAGATTTTGAACATCGAAAAAATAAGAAGATGTTACTGCGCTACGGACTCCAAAATAGACTGCATTTGAATAACTCCGGTTCACTTGTCGACAAGCGCTATACGATTGATGGTGATTTGATAACCGACGATCAATACGGTGATACAGTCATCCAATCAGGTATCGAAACATCCTTATACATTGAAAATGAGTATACCTATAACAATAAACTTGGTTTTAATGCCGGACTCCGCACAACCTTGTATTCGTACCATAACTTTACACGCTTTTATCCCGAGCCTCGGTTTTCCGGTAGATACCTGCTATCGTCGACTTCCTCTGTGAAATTCTCTTATGCACGCATGCATCAGTTTATGCATTTGTATAACACGGATGGAGCAGCTACAGACAATTTTGTGGTATATCTTCCCGCAAGTGAGAAGTTGAAACCTCAAACAAGTGATATTCTGTCGTTAGGCTATCATACCAAACCGGGTAAAAGAACAAGATTTTCGAGTGAAGCGTATTACAAGATACTGTCTAATCAGCCAATATTTTATGCGGCCGACTTGTTTGATCGGGACGACATGGAAGCCAATTCACTTGTTGGTGACGGCGCTGTAATAGGTATTGAAAATAGCTTTAAGTATGTTGGCGATAATACCATATTCTGGGCGAGTGCTACTTTTTCGAATGCCACTCGGAAATACGCAGAACTTAATAGAGGCGAGTCTTTTTCCTTTGACTACGACAGACGGGTCATTGGTAAAATCGGATACATTGTGAATCTAGAAAACTTCGTGTTTTCAATAATTGGTGTTGGAGCAACAGGAAATCCTTTTACGTTACCAACTTCTAAGTATCGCGATTTAGATGGTGATGTAGTTCTCGCATACGACGAAATAAATAATTTTAGGTCAACGTATCATGCCAGGCTTGATGCCAAATTTGAATGGCACTTCTCAGATGAAGTCCAAAGTTTGGAATTAAGCGTTTATAACCTTTTAGGTACGCGTAATGTGCAATCTATCTTTAGTGAACGCGACGATACTACAACAAACTACAAATACACGGCTTATACGAGGTCGAGTTATTCTTTCCTTCCATTTCTAACGTACCGTGTAAATATCTAATCATGAAAGAAATTATTAAATTAATTACGTTTAGCGTTGTGATTGGGCTATTGCAATCATGTAGCACAGATCAACCTATACCCGAAGGTCAGTTGCCTAGTTTTCAACCAAAACTGGTTGTCAATAGTGCTTTGAATAATCTTGAACCAATTCAAATTAAAATTAGTGACAACGCTGGTGCCTATACCAATGATTTGCCGCTCGATTACAAAGACGTTACCATATCGTTAAAGGCCGACGGAAGTACCGTAACAACCACATACGACGCTGCCTCTAAGAGTTTCTTATCTAGTCAGTCAGCGATTTCCGGTAAATCGTATACCATTGAGGTACAAGACAATGCGGGCGAGCGATCAACCGTTTTTGCCAGAAGCTTTATCCCAGAACAGGTTCGAAATAAATCTATTGGTTACATCGAGAATGGTGGAACGGACATGGATGGTCGACCTTCTGACTTATTGTCTATTGAGTGGACAGACCAAGCGGGTAGCAACTACTATATGCTGCATTTCTATTATTACAGTGAAACGGTAGATCTATTCGTACCGTTTGAATTCCAACTCAATGATCCCTCTTTAAAAGCGCCAGAAACGATGAAGCTAAACGACGGTGGATTTTTGTTTAATGATGTTTTGTTTAACAGTCAAACCAAGAAAATAGAGGTAGTTCCTCCTGGAGGCTTGGTAGCTGCTAACTCAGATGTATTGTATTTAATTGAATTGCGTTCGGTGACTAGGGATTTTTACAATTACTACAAAACGCTTCAGCAATACCGTGATAGAGATGATTTGCAACAGGCAGGGCCTTTTGGTAGTGCAGTAATCGTGCATAGCAATATAACCAATGGACTAGGGGCATTTATAGCCTCAAACATCGAAAGCGATACGATTCGATAATCGAACTACTCCGTAATATTGAGCACTGCATCACATATCGCGACTGGTGTCTCTTCCTGTACAAAATGGCTGGCTTCAACCAGATGAACATTTTCTGGTTCAATATGTAAGTCTTGCATAACGGATGAAGCTTGTACATCCCACTGTAATAATTTGTCGTGTTTGCCCCATACAACGCCAACAGGTATAGTCATATTTTTTAGTATCGCCGAGTAATCGGGTAAAGCGTATTTGGTATTTGTAAAGAATGTATACATGGCCTTCGTTTTACCATGTAACATGGGCCATTGATAGCCTTTGAATTCTGTTTTGGTAAGTTCAGTGTTGTGCAAACTCATTTTGAATAGCTGCTTAAGCATAAACTTGTTGGTGAGCTGACTGCGATAAAGGCTCATCGCGATATGAGCAATAGGGCCGCGTTTCATGCGTACCGGAGGATTAAACCCATCTTCATAAATTATCGTGTTTAAAATCACCAATTCGCTTACACGTGCCGAATCTTGACGCAGCATTTCCCAGGTCACTTGCCCACCAAAGTCGTGAAATACATGACACCATTTATCAATGTTTAATGTATCCATTAAAGCCAGCAATCTGTTTGCATGGGCTGTCGGCGTATATAGATCGTAACCTTTTGGCGATGCACTTGCGCCAAACCCCAACATATCGGGAATAATAACGCGCATACCTCCATCTACCAAGCTATCAATCATTTTTCGGTACAACCATCCAGAGGTTGGCACACCATGCAGCAGCATCACTACTTTGTCTGACGTCCCTACATCGAGGTATTTTATTTCTCCATCCGCCGACTGAAATCCATGTTGCTGTTCTTGATACGTGCAATAATCGATGTTGTAAAAACGCAGTGTGGTGTCTTGAGCCATAACATGTTGTCCAATCAATAGTGATATAATCAGTAGAATTGATTTCAAATGATGCTGTATTGTTCTAATTGAAAAGGCCAAGTTAGTCTATTTAGGGATTAACCGGTAGTTGAAAAAGATTAGTCCTTCGGTATAAATCATATAAACAAAAGCGAAGAGACATCAGATTTTAGAAGGAGACTCGTATCCCTTCAAACCTTCAGACATTCATTCCTTCATTCCTTCATTCCTTCAATCTCTCAATCCCTCCTTACTCATTTGGATCCGACCATTTCGGATTGTTGATTAGCGAGTCGTCGTTTAATGTGATTAGAAAAGCGATTAAGTCGCGTTTGTCTTGTTCCGTCCATGCCCGTGCAACAGGTTTTCCATCCTTCGTGTGTTTAAGTAAATCTAAACTTAATGTGGGAGATACATGGAAGCCTGTATCGTAGAAATCTACAACTTCACGAAGCGTTTGAAACCGGCCATCGTGCATGTATGGCGCTGTATGACGTAAATTAAGCAGTGATGGGGTTTTGAATTTACCAACGTCTTGTGGGTCACCAGTTTGACCTGCCAAACCAGGATTAAGACTAGGGTCTTCATTTAAACCATTATTAAAGAAATCAAAATTGGTTGTGAAGGTGGTCAGCGTATGGCAATGGAAACAATCTCCTTTGGTCTCGTCTTGAAAAACCTGTAAGCCTCGTTGCTGAACACTGTTTCGCAAATCTTTGCCCAAATTTGGCAACGATCTGTAGTTGTAAGACGTGATACTGCGCATAAACTGAGCCATTGCTTTGGCCATGTTTTCTACCGTGATAGTAGAATCACAAAAAGCATGGTAAAACATTGTCGGATATTGCTCGGTTGATTGCAGCTTCTTTATCGCTTTAAAAACACTTTCATGCATTTCTACTTCCGACTGAATAGGAAATAAAACGACCTCTTCCAATGAATTTGCTTTTCCATCCCAGAAATACTTGTCTGCCCATGCGGCGTTGGCGATAGGCATGGCTCCACGTGAGCCAATAAACCCATCAATTCCAATGCTAAACTTATTTTTATCGGCAAATGCTTCTGATTGCAGATGACAACCTGCGCAAGCAAGCGTGTTGTCGCCCGATAACATTTTTTCGTAGAACAGGTGTCTTCCCAATTCAATCCCTTCAACCGTCATAGGGTTATCTTCTGGGATTGGCATTGGTGGAGTTTGTGCTGGTAATACAATTGAATAAGGTGTGCCACAGCTCATTATTGGTGCACCAATATCAGGATCTTTAACACAGGATGTTATCGTTAAAAGTGCCGAAATGGTAAGTAGTCCGTATAATTTTTGCCGTTTGTAAAGCATCTTATAGCAGTTGTAAAATGAGTTCAATTTAATTACGGTAAAGATACAATATTGGCCATGATTCGTTGCAGCTACTTTGCAATAATTACTTAACATTGCGCCTCTTAAAAACGATTGTATTTGAAATATTTTTTAACGTTTTGTTCACTATTCGTCCTTGCGGTTTCCGCAATGGGTCAAAAAGGTGAAATAAAAGGATTCGTATACAATCAGAAAACGGGAGAGGCTATACCCTACAGCACTATTGTTGTTGAAGATCAGCCATTGGGTGCACTAACAGATGAATATGGATATTTTACAGTTGGTGATGTTGACCCTGGTAAATACAGAATTGTAGCTATATCGGTGGGTTACGATAGTGTGGTGAAAGATGTCACTATCCGACCTGGTCAACGCGATTTGATTAACCTGTTTCTTACGCCGAATAAAAATACCCTTGGTCGTGTTGATATCGATTTAGAGCGTAAAAAAAATGAAGCAACGGTACGCATCAGTGAGGTGAGTATTTCTCCGAAACAACTGACGCAAATACCTACTGTTGGTGGAGAGCCAGATTTGGTGCAGTACTTACAGGTATTACCAGGAGTTGTATTTAGTGGGGATCAAGGTGGACAGCTGTATATTCGAGGTGGTTCGCCAATAATGAATAAAGTATTGTTGGATGGCATGACCATTTACAACCCTTTTCATTCTATCGGGCTTTTTTCTGTGTTTGATACCGACATTTTGAAAACGACCGATGTGTATTCTGCAGGATTTTCTGCTGAATATGGTGGAAGAATTTCGGCAATCGTAGACGTTCAAACTCGTGATGGAAACAGAAACCAAATGTCGGGTAAACTTAACGTCAACCCGTTTACAGCCAAGGCCTTAATCGAAGGACCTCTTAAAAGTAAAGACAAGGAGGGCAAAGCAAACGCCTCGTATATTGTTAGTTATAAGAATAGTTATTTGGATCAAACGTCTAACTTGTTTTACAACTATGTTGGAGAAAACCAGTTGCCGTATAGCTTTAGTGACCTATACACCAAGCTGTCTTTGAACAGTAAAAGTGGTAGCTTTCTGAAACTGTTTTATTTTGATTACAATGACCTCGTAGATTTCCCTAATACAACAACGTACGATTGGAAGTCATCTGGTTTTGGTGGAAAATTCTTAATGGTTCCACAATCTTCGAAAAACATTATCGACGGATCATTTGCCTATTCCAAGTATAATATCGATCAAATTGAGCAAGACGCTCAACCTAGAAGTTCGGGAATAGATGGATTTAATTTAGGATTGAACTTCTCGTACTTCATGAAAGACGCTAAGTTGAAGTATGGTATGGAACTGAATGGTTTCAAAACGGCATTTCAAATCTACAATGCGGTTAACAGAAGGATTACTCAGGAGAATAATACCACTGAACTTGCGGCTTTTGTAAATTATAACGCAAAAGTTCAGAACAGATTCATCTTTGAACCAGGACTTCGCGTTCAGCTATATGCTTCTTTAGGTAATTCTAGTTGGGAACCACGATTCAGGTTTAAATACCTGATTGGAAAAAGATTACGGTTTAAAATGGCCACAGGTTTATATTCTCAAAACTTGATGAGTGCATCAAGTGACCGAGATGTTGTGAATTTGTTTTATGGTTTTTTAAGTGGACCTGACGAGTTGCCAGACATGGTGGGCACTAAGCCTGTTACACATAGAATGCAAACCGCACGCCATTTGGTAGGGGGCTTTGAAATTGACGCAGATAGTTTGTCGTCGTTTAATATTGAAGGGTATGCTAAAGACTTTACGCAGATCACCAATATCAATAGAGACAAAATTTACGACGATAACCTTGAATATGCCGATAAACCAGAGTACCAGCGCAAGGATTATGTTGTTGAAACGGGACTGGCTTATGGATTTGATATAACGTATAAACGCCAAACAGACAGATGGTATTTATGGTTGGTGTATTCCTATAACAATGTTTCACGAAACGACGGAAGACGAAAATATCAACCACATTTTGACCGACGTCACAACATCAACGTAGTCACATCATACGCCTTTGGTGAGGATAAACTTTGGGAGGCAAATGTGAGGTGGAACATTGGTAGTGGATTTCCCTTCACGCTTACTCAGGGTTTTTACGAGAACTTAACGTTTAATGATGGTACATCTGATGATTACAGAACGGCGAATGGTGATTTTACAGTAGTGTATGACGAAATCAATCGTGGAAGATTGCCTTACTATCACCGCCTTGACGCAAGTGTGAAAAGAACAATTGAATTCCGCAAAGACGGTAAACTAACTGACAAACTGATGGAAGTGATTTTGAGTTGTACCAACATGTACAATCGCGATAATATCTTCTATTTTGATCGTGTTAGCTACAAACGAATAAATCAGCTGCCGATTCTTCCGAGTTTATCCGTTAGCTATAAATTCTAATTCTATTCGCCCTATTTTTGTTTCATGCGGATAAGCCTATTTTTCATTGTTCTTGTTATGTGCACGGTTCAAGCGAACGCACAGAACTGGGCATTAAATAGCGCTATAGGAACGTCTTATTCTGGAATCAATCACAACATAACCGCTCAGCGAAATTTTAATCATTGGCATGTTAGTGTTGGCCCAAGTTTTAATTATAGCAAGAATAAACTACCATGGTCGGCAACACCAGGAATAAACGTTCAAACGGGATATAACCTCATCGATTCTGGCGCTATTCAAACAAAGGCATTTGTAAGCTACCTTTTACTACCTATTCAGGAAGCTACAATTCAGGAAGTGAACCTTGGATACACCATGATGTTTAGGCTCACACCAAAATTACAAGCTACCAATAGTGTTGGTTTTGGTGGCTATGGAGAGACCGCAGAACACTACTCAATTAATGGATTTTCGTATTGCATAAATTTTGGACTTTCATATCGATTGTAGTTGCCTTAACTGGGTGCAATGACGCAACACTATTAAAAGACGGTATTGTCGTATTAGGTCATGCTGGGTCTGGCTTTCCAAGTGTCAATAATCACTATCCAACCAACTCTAAACTAAGTATTGCGCAAGCCTTATTGTCTCAAGGTGCTGATGGAGTAGAAGTCGATATTCAAATTACTGCAGACTCACAATTCGTATTGTATCATGATCGAAAGCTGGAGTCTGGGACAAACGATACAGGTTATATCTCTCAAAAAACCTGGGCCGAACTTCAAACCGTGCGCAGACGAGATGGCCAAACGGCTATTTATAATGATGTTGGGCTTTGGCGATTATGTGATTTAGTCAAATACATTGATAGCCTCCAGTTGGATGTCTATCTATCTTTAAACATCCAAAATCAATATGAAGTTAGTGATCAAAAGTCATACAATAGGCTACTTGAAAATGGCTTGAGCAAAGCTCTAGGTAAATACTCCAATTTATCTAAGACCATTGTCGAAACGAGAGATCACGATTGCATTGTAAAGCTAAAATTTCTTGAGGAAGTAATGGGGTTCAAACTTTTTTTTACTGCGCCAATCACAGATGAAAATATTGATAAAACGGGTCTATATGTTTCGGGTTTTGTGGTGAACTACTTGGACGAAACCAGTGCAACTATTCAAAAAGCAAAAGACGCAGGCTTCGAAATTGCATTGTATGGAGTTAAAATCCGACAGGATATTTTACCTGCAATTAAATTCGAACCAGACTACATTCAGACCGATAATATTCCATTGACGTTGTCGTATTTGGGAAGATAAATCATTCAAGTTTAATTTTTTTTCATGTCGAAAGTCCTAGGCATAACGCGCCATTTCGACATTTTAGCATTGTTGCATTGTATAGACACATGCAACCATTTTGACATCTGTCAGACAAATTATTGAAACGTTTCGAGGAAAGCTGAAAACTCGCTGTTGGTTCAGTACAGAGTAAGCAGAACTACTAATATTTAATAAAATGCTAAAACTATTCAAAACCCTATTAGCGGTATGCCTTGTCGTAACGTTTTCTGACGTATCAGCTCAAAGCAATTACAAATACCGACTCAAAAAAATGCAGGCGGAAAACGCCAAAATAGAAAAATACATTCGGGCTAATGTGGCAAATACACCAAGAGCCGATATCAATGCTTTTATCAAAACGCTTATACCGACTGCCGACCATCCAAAAAAATTCACACAGAGTGAAATAGATGCTAGTGTCAAAACCTTTAAAAAACGCTATTGGAGGATTCATTATTTTTCAAAGTACCCTGCTGTTTATTCACTTTTTACGGATCAACCCGTTTTAAATTGTGAGAATGGTGACTTTGAAGACGGAAACTTAAATGGATTTATCTTAGAGTCTAGCGATGCCTCAACGGGCGACGGTTATAATGGGGGGCATTGTGACTGGGATCCAACATCAATTATGTATACACCCGAATTTGAAGGTTTTAATGAAGATAATTTTTTAATCGTAGATGATGCTGAGCAAGACTCAATAACAGGGTTTGATATGGTTCACGGGGGCAATTTTGCTGTAAAGTTGAACAGTGCTAAGCCACTAGAAACAGCACTTTTGGGGAATAATCTATGCTATCCTTACAAAGGCGTTCAGAAGCTGAGCAAGAAAATAGTTCTTGAGTCGACTGGTGAAGAGCTATCATTATATTTTGCACTAGTTTTGGAAGAGGCGGGTCACATTGCGGTTGAAGATCAGCCCATTTTCATCGCTCTCGCACGTGCCGAAAATGGGACAGTATTGGACAAAATATGTAATGTCGCTATTCCAGGCCCATTCTTTGATGAATATGAAACTGAAAATGATGCGGACTGCCCTCATAACACCGTATTGGGCAAAGATTGGGATTGTGAAAGTTTAGAGGTCTCAGGAGATATTGGTGACACGATCACCCTTGAAATTTACGTAACAGACTGTGGAGCTGGCGGTCATTTTGGCTATGCCTATGTGGATGACATCTGTGAGCCCTGTATTAAAGATTCGTGTAACAACACTGGTGGTATCGATTTAAACCCAAGCGATCCCTGTTTTGATACGGAAGGTTTTTTTCAAGTATGCGGAACATACACCCTTCCCGCTTTAAATTGTGAAGACGGTACTTTGGAAAACATTCAATTATATGTTGTTCAAGGCACAGACGAAACCTTGTTAACTCTAGATGCGAGTCAAATTAATATTAATGAAGACGACCAAACTTTTTGCTTTACCCTTGCTGCGGATGATTTTCCTAGTGTAACTGATGGTAACTATGACTTCTTAGTTGTAACAACCTTTGAAATTGACAACGAGACTTTCACTCAAAATGACTACAATACAAATCCGGGTGAAGCCAATGATGTGGAATTTGATTGTACACCGGTGTGTTGCCGTGTTAGGCCTAATGAAAATTCAATCCAAAACCCTCAGTTTAGTGGTGGTTTGGGTGGATTTGGTTCTGAATACGACATGATTTCTACCATCGACTATACATCAATTTATCCTGGAGCAGTAACTGTTGGAGACTCTTCTGACGGTTTGGTAATCTCATCAACATGGGATGTTGGATGCAACGACGGTAATAATCACTTATTCGTAAATGGTTTAACTGGCCAAACAGGGTCGTCGGTAATCTATAGCAACACGGTACAAGTTAGTGAAGGTCGATACACCTTCTGTGGTAATTTTAAGAACTTGGCACAATGTGGATTCGACGTACTGCCTACGATAACTATCCATTTTGATGGTGTTACGGGATATGACCTCGAAGACGTGTTAATTGATGTAGCCGATGCGGGCTGTGATTGGCAGTTGCTTAATCAAATAATTGACGTGCCTGGTGGGTTATCTTCTATAGATATTGAGATCATTTTGGATGAAACGCCTTTGGGTGACGGCAATGACTTAGCCATCGACAACCTTGTGTTTGCTGAGATTGACGCAGTTGCAGCAAGCCAAATGTTGTTTGACATCACCCCAATACCGTTATTTACTACAGCGTATACTTTTGAAGCAGAACCTGTTTCAACTATACCGAATAGTTGCAGTTACTCCTGGACGGTTGCAGAAATTGACGGCGCTTTTGACGACATTCCTGGTACAGTGGTAGAAAATCCTATCCAATGGCAGACATATCCTGATGTAAACGATTTTATCGGTTACAATGGAACAAGTACACTAAGTGGGACGAATCCAGGTGTGTTTCAATTGGCAGATGCTTATAGAATCACTTTTACGAAATGGTGTGAGTGCCTACTACCAAGTTCTCGTACATATCATTCGTTTCCTGGCAAGTCTTCAGCACGCGTGCCTACCTTAAAACTTGTTGAAGAAAAGAATACGAAGTCTACACGCTCTGAAGCACATTTGGGTGATGACAATGTGCTCAACAATGCCTCTTTAGGTGTTTACCCAAGTCCAACAAAGGAATACATTAACGTAGACCTCAGACAAATTGGTCAATCAACCATTAACATTCTTGATAATCAAGGCAAGGTTGTCCGTTCAGATGAATTGGATGGCACTGAGGTCAAATCTTTTAAAGTTGATGACTTAGGCCAGGGTGTTTATTTTGTTAAGGTAATCGAACTATCTAGTGGTAATACGTTCGTCCAAAAGTTTATAAAACAATAGAATAACCATAGTAAATAGTACCAATAGAAGAGGGTGGCTACGGTCACCCTTTTTGTTTTGGCGTTTTAGCAAAATGTCATACGGCTTATGACGAATATCAATTGGTACGTTATGTTCCTTATATCAGATAACGTCACCTTTGCACCTTAATATGTATCGCAATGGCGTGGACCAAAAAGTCTCATCAAGACATTAAAGAAATCGTTTTTTCGGCCTTAGACAAAAACGTTAACTACAGTACAAAGGGTGTGTTAGGTATCCCAGCGTCTTACCTTGACGACAAGGTCTTTAACCAAGATGATGCATTTCTTGATAATGCGCCGTACATATCTTCTTTAATTAAAAATCCAAATCATATTGGTTGCCATACCCGAGGTAGTTCAGAGTCATTTTTCTCAGGTACACAACAAATAGAACGGGACTTGATCGAAATGTGTGCGGTAGACATATTAAAAGGACAGCCAAACGAATCTGATGGTTATGTCGCTTCAGGTGGAACAGAAGCCAACATACAGGCCATATGGATCTATCGCAATTATTTTGTTCGTGAGTTAAAAGCTCAACTAGATGAAATAGCCATTTTATGTAGTTCCGATAGCCATTACTCTATGGACAAGGCCGGAAATTTGTTGGTACTCGACGTCCATAAGGTACCTGTTGCATTTGATACACGTGAAATAAAAGAACAAGAAATTCTTCATGCCATTGAAACGGCTAAAGCCCAAGGTAAAAAATACTTTATTGTCGTGTGTAATATGATGACGACCATGTTTGGGTCGGTCGACACGGTTCAGGCCTATACCAATGCTTTGGCGCAAGCAGAAGTGGCTTATAAGCTTCATGTGGATGGTGCGTATGGTGGCTTCTATTATCCCTTTACCGAAGGAAAGACCTCCTTAAATTTTGAGAATGAGCACATTACTTCGGTTACATTGGATGCACACAAAATGGCACAAGCACCATACGGAACTGGGATATTCTTGGTTCGGAAAGGGCTTATTCAATACGCTAATACACAAGAGGCAAGCTACGTAGAAGGGGAGGACTGTACCTTAATTGGCAGTAGATCTGGAGCAAATGCCGTTGCCATATGGATGATTCTATCCAAAAATGGGCCGTTCGGCTGGCAAGAAAAAATATATATTCTTCAAAAAAGAACAGAATGGATGTGTAAGCAACTAGACCAATTACAAGTGGAATACTACCGACATCCGCGTTCAAATATCATCACCATACATGCAAAGTCGATAGCACAAGATGTGGCTGAAAAACATGGTTTAGTGCCTGATAATCATCACGATCCACAATGGTTTAAGATTGTAATAATGGAGCATGTTACGATTGAAAAGTTAATGCCATTGGTTGACGACATTAAAGCTTTAAACGTTTAGAGGCTATAGTTGCAACTTCGAAATAGAGTCAGAATACCGCTGGCAGATCAATAATGTCACGTACTAAAAATACGTCCCCAAATTCATCTTCGAGTTTCATCATAAGTTTTTGTGCGTCTATTTTACGATAGAAGTTTCCCACCCTTACTTTCCAATTTGGTTGATAGTAATCCCTATAAATTTCGGTTGACAACTCGGGATAACGTGACTTAAGCAATTGTTCTGTTTTTTTTGCCTCTTTTCTGTCGTTACCAAAATACACTTGAATGCGATACCCCCATAAATCTGTCGTATCTACACTGGCGATTTTCTTATCAAGTAACATTTCGACTTCCGCATCACCAATTACCTCAACTTTACCGTCTTGACTATAAGCGACAAAACTGGCGGAGAGTAATAATAGTGTTGCGTATATCCCTTTCATTTATCCGAATTTAAGCATTGACGCCGTGACATTTCTTATATTTTTTTCCACTACCACAAGGACAAGGTTCGTTTCTACCGACCTTTTTCTCTACCCGAACAGGCTGAGTATTTTCTTTAGTAACTTGTTGTGGAGCAGATGCCGTTGGCCCAACTTCTTGAGGTCTACTTGTTTGTAACCCTTCATCAGCAGGACGTCTTTGGCGTTGCGCTTCATTGACTTGACCTGGATCTTGATTTTCGATAAAACCTCTAAACAGCAATGAAAGCATTTCAGAATTGAGCGTGCTAACCATTTGCTTGAATAGGTTAAATGACTCCAATTTATAAATCAACAAAGGATCTTTTTGTTCGAGCGATGCATTATTGGCTGCTTGTTTCAAATCATCCAATTCACGTAAGTGTTCTTTCCAGTGCTCGTCAATACTCGATAAAACCGTCATTCGCTCAAACGAATCAATTAAATGATCACCTGTGCTTTCAATTGTTTTATCTAAATCAACAATAACACGCAAACCTTTGGTGCCATCTGTAAAGGGTACATATACGTTTTTAACCGTGTCTCCTTTGTTGTTTTTAATTCCTGATAATACCGGAAGTGCCTGGTCTTTGATATAGGTGTTTTTCTTCTGGTAATGATTTAGCATACCATCAAAAACCTCCTGTACAACGTCGGTTTTCCCGCTAATAAATGCTTCTTCCGAAACACTTGGCTCGTTGGCTAAAACACGTAAACATTCTAACTTGAAGCCTTCGTAATCCTGGCTATCTTGATATACCGCAACAGCTTCATCACACCAGTCATATAGCGCATTGTTGATATCAACAGACAATCGCTCACCGTATAGCGCATGACGTCTTTTTGCATAAACAGCCTCACGCTGTTTGTTCATTACGTCATCGTATTCTAGCAAACGCTTACGCATTCCAAAGTGGTTTTGCTCTACTTTTTTCTGGTTACGTTCAATAGACTTGGTTAGCATGGAATGTTGAATTACCTCGCCTTCCTCATACCCAAAACGGTCCATCATTTTTACCACTTTGTCGGAGTTGAACAAACGCATTAAATCGTCTTCAAGTGATACAAAAAACTGTGATGACCCAGGATCCCCTTGACGACCCGCACGACCACGTAACTGTCTGTCGACCCGTCGTGATTCGTGTCGTTCTGTACCAATGATAGCCAAACCACCCGAATCAAGTACTTCTTGACTAAGCTTAATGTCTGTACCACGACCGGCCATATTCGTTGCGATTGTTACTCCACCAACATAACCGGCTTCTGCAACAATCTCTGCTTCTCGTTGGTGTTGTTTTGCGTTTAATACATTGTGTTTGATTTTACGCATATTCAACATCTTTCCTAGTATCTCAGACACTTCTACTGATGTTGTACCGACAAGAACGGGACGGCCTTCCTGTTGTAATTTGAGTATTTCATCAATTACAGCATTATATTTTTCTCTTTTTGTCTTGTAAATTAAATCTTCTCTATCGTCACGAATAATAGGCTTGTTTGTAGGTACTACGGTAACATCCAGTTTGTAGATTTCCCATAATTCACCTGCTTCTGTTTCCGCCGTACCAGTCATACCACTCAGCTTGTGATACATTCTAAAATAATTCTGTAACGTAATGGTTGCAAACGTTTGTGTAGCGTCTTCAACTTTTACGTTTTCTTTAGCCTCAATGGCTTGGTGTAAACCGTCACTGTAACGACGGCCATCCATCACACGACCAGTTTGTTCGTCAACAATTTTTACTTTGTTTTCTTGAACGATGTATTCAACGTCTTTTTCGAATAAGGTATACGCTTTAAGGAGTTGATTGACCGAGTGGATTCTTTCAGACTTTACCGAGAAGTCTCGCATCAATTCGTCTTTACGACGTACTTTTTCATCATTTGATAAGCCAGATTTCTCTAGTTCAGCTACTTCTCCTCCAACGTCTGGTATAATGAAGAAACTAGAGTCTTCGCCAGCAGACGTTATTAAATCAATACCTTTATCTGTAAGCTCTACTTGATTGTTTTTTTCATCAATAGTGAAATACAGGTGCTCATCTACCTTAGGCATTTCTTTTTGATTGTCTTGTAGGTAGAAGTTTTCTGTTTTAAGCATAAGGGCTTTTGTACCCGTTTCACCTAAAAACTTAATTAAAGGTTTACTTTTTGGTAGCCCACGTTGCGCTTGAAATAATTTAAACCCACCTTCTTTATCGTTACCATTACCGATAAGTTTTTTTGCTTCAAGCAATGCACTGCTTAAATATTTCTTTTGTGCCTCAACCAATCGTTGAATACGTGGTTTAAGCTCGGCAAATTCGTGCTGGTCGCCCTTAGGAATAGCTCCCGATATGATTAATGGTGTTCGCGCATCATCTACAAGTACCGAATCCACTTCATCAATCATTGCGTAATGATGTTTGCGTTGCACAAGATCAGAGGTGTCGTGTGCCATGTTATCACGCAAGTAATCGAATCCAAATTCGTTGTTGGTTCCGTATGTGATATCAGCCAGGTAAGCTTGTTTACGTTCTTCTGAGTTTGGTCTGTAGTAATCTAAACAGTCCACTGTGATGCCATGAAACTGAAATATTGGCGCGTTCCATTCACAGTCACGTCGAGATAGGTAATCATTCACGGTTACAATATGAACACCTCTACCCGATAAGGCATTTAAATAAGCAGGTAATGTAGAAACAAGTGTTTTACCTTCTCCTGTAGCCATCTCTGCGATTTTTCCTTTATGTAAAACAACACCACCAATTAACTGAACATCGTAGTGAACCATATTCCAGTTCACTTCAGCACCTGCAGCCAGCCATTTTGTTTGGTATACAACATCGGAGCCTTTAATCTCAATATGAGGTCGAGAAGCGGCTAAATCACGGTCATATTCTGTGGCCGTTGCAAATACGGTATCTTCTTCTGTAAAGCGTCGAGCTGTTTCTTTAACAACAGCAAAAGCTTCGGGTAAGATTTCTTCTAAAACAACCTCCAAAGACTCATTTCTTTTGTCTTCTAGCTTGTCTATTTCGTTATACCACGCTTCCTTCTCATTAACCATATCGAATGAAGCCTCATCAATTTGGTCTCGAAGTGCTTTGATTTCAGAATCGATATCCGACAGATGGTCAGCTATGCGCGACCGAAACTCTGTCGTTTTGGCTCTAAGCGCATCATGGCTTAAGCCGGTATATTGTGTATAGAAACCATTTACTTGATCTACAAAAGGTTGTAATTCTTTAAAGTCTCGCCCTGCCTTACTTCCAAAAATGCCTGAAAAGCCCTTTACAATGTTGCCTAGCATATAAATATATTATCCGCGTTGTAACCCTAGATGATCCAGGATTTAGTTGGTGTATGTAAAAAATCATGCCAGAGCCAAATACGGTAATATTGGCATGACGTATCGATGTGTTTGTTATTCTGTGTCTTTATAGGTGAATAAAGCTTGATAGCCATCCGTACTCGCTTTAAAAGACATTGTAGTGGCACCTATAGATTGAAAAACATACTTAAATCGTTGTCCATTGTGCGAAGAGCAGCTCATTGTGTCTCCATTGTTTTGCCATGTCCAACGGCCATCAAGACCGCGAGATAAACGCAATGTGCCATCGTTCAAAAACTCATGTTCAATTCCTCCAGCAGAAGACGTTGAAAACCATACTTTGTCGTACAACAAAGCTTTTTCAGAACTACTAAGTTTACCCGTAGTGCCACCTGAGGTTGTAGGGGTTTCGTCACCTCCACAAGCCCCTATAAAACAAACGCCCAACAACAGACTTAGATATAAAGTTACTTTCTTCATTTTTATAAATTTTTACTGAGCCAAAATTAGCCCATGCAAGGGTGATTTCCAACCGTTTTCGAAGTGTTAATCCACAACGCTCAAAAGTTGTCCTTTATCCCAATTTTCAACCCTTGTCTTTTTGTTCTTATGGTTGTAAACAGTCCATTTGCCGTCTTTTAGGCCGTTGTGAAAGCTACCTTCACTTTTACCAAAAAGTCTGGAGTGACCAATAGTCCAAGGGCCATGTTTTTTTCCGTTCGTATAAGATCCAGACGATTTAGATCCTTCGTTGCTGGCATGTTCGATCCATTCACCTGTTTTTAATCCGTTAGTATAGTTGCCACGCATGTCAATTTTTTGATCTACCCACTTGACGTATTCACCATCGAATTGCCCATTTTTATAATGCGCTTGTTCAATTTTATATCCGATGGGTGATGCGTTTATCGGTGGGCTATATTTAATGGACACACCGTCAAGTTTACCCATAACGTATGTTTGCTCCGATAATTTGTTGTGTTTTGGGTCATACACAATTTTCTTTCCGTCTATAAAACCCATATTGTATTCGGTCTCTTCCCCGATAACTCCGCTTGAATGATAGAGGTAAGAAAAGCCATGACGTAAACCATTTACATAGTTAACTTCTTTACGTTTGGTCTCTATTTGTGTGTAACTAATAACAGTTCCGTGAGGTTTTCCGTCCTTAAAATTCCCCTCTTGTTCTTTTTTACCGTTCGGGAACCATATGGTTAAAGGGCCATTCTTAACACCATTGTCGTAGTTAACCTTTCGTTTGTTGATGCCACTTTTGTAGTATTCTGTGAATACTCCATCACGTTTGCCTTGTACATACGTACATGCGATTTTGTCGTTGCCGTTGTCATGAAATGAATTGTACGATCCATGTCTTACTCCGTTTTGGTACTGGACCTGTTGATCAGTTCGGCCATTGATATACCAGCTTTTGAACCATCCATGGATTCTCCCCGCTTTCCATTCAACACGCTGCCAATTTTTTTTATTATCAAAAAGTAACACTGAGGTGCCCGTGAAAGGTTTTCCTTGATACAGGTATATCTCACCCTGTTTTTCTAATTTTTCGAAAAAGACTTTGCTCTGGGCCAATACTTGCGTACTACCAATCGTGCTAAAAAGAATAAGAGAAATCCAAAAAGATTTTAATCGCATAAGTATACATAATACGGTTTCAAAACTAAAACTATTGTATTACTTCAAAAACTGTGCGCATTTGTAACTGTCCTATTTTGTGAATGATTGAAGGATTGAGGGATTGAAGGATTGAATTATCAATTATCAACTATCAATTATCAACTATCAATGATCAACTATCAATGATCAACTATCAATTATCAACTATCAATTCTCTTTCAATTTAAATGCGTGTATTTTTGCGCGTCTTAAAAACCCCTATGCAAATACCTTTCTTAGCGATACAGTCGAATGAGTTAATTTTCTTTTCGATTTTTATCGTTTTCATCTTGTTTGTCTTAATGCTCGATTTGGGTATTTTTTCAAAAGAGAACAAGGTGGTAACCTTCAAAGAGTCCTTAATATGGTCTGCTGTTTGGGTTGCTTGTGCATTTGGGTTCTTCTTCTTTCTTAAGAATTACGGGCACTTCATTCACGGGTTTACTGACCTGAATCAACTTACTTACATCATTGAGAAATACGAACATCCGATTGAAATTAATGGTCAAACTTTTGAAACGTTAACTGAAGCTTATAGAAACAACCTGTCTATAGAGTTCATTACCGGGTATTTTATTGAGTATGCCTTAAGCGTCGACAACATATTCGTAATGCTCTTAATTTTCCAAACTTTTGGTGTAAAGGAAAGATACTATAAGCGTGTCTTGTTTTGGGGAATTTTAGGCGCTTTGGTAATGCGATTTACTTTTATCTTCCTTGGGGCAGCTATCATTCAGCAATTCCACTGGGTATTGTACTTGTTTGGCGCATTCCTTATTTACAGCGGTATTAAGATACTGGTACAAGGCGATAAAGAGGATTCCATTGACGAAAAGAACCATCCTGTTGTTAAGTTGGTTGGTAAGATATTCCCTGTTTTTCCGAGGTATGTGGGGCACAATTTCTTTATCCGTAAAGACAAACGAACTTGGGTTACACCTTTATTTATCGTGTTGATGGTAATCGAGGCATCTGATTTGATCTTTGCTGTTGATTCAGTCCCCGCGATTTTTGTTGTAACCAAAGATCCTTATGTCGTATTTTTCTCTAACATATTTGCGATAATGGGACTACGTTCTATGTTCTTCTTATTGGCCAATGTGGTACACTTATTTAGATTCTTAAAATATGGACTTGGCTTGCTGTTAACTTTTATCGGCGTCAAAATGTTGTTCCATCATTATATCGTCGAGGTCTTAGGAATAGACAACAAAATGTCGTTAATGGTGATTGGAATCATTTTGGGTGGAAGTATTTTATTGTCCATTGCATTTAAAGAAGAGAAAGAATAACGAATAATACGTATGAACGCATTAATAGTAATCCCAGCTAGATATAACTCTGAAAGATTTCCGGGTAAACCTTTAGAAATGATAGACGGAGTGTCGCTCATTGAACGTGTTTATGAAAAGTGTTTGCAAACACATGCAGAAGATGTAATCGTTGCCACTGACGACCAGCGCATATTCGATCATGTTCAAGGATTTGACGGGAATGTCTGCATGACTTCAGCGTCGCATAAAAATGGTACAGAAAGAATCATTGAAGCGGTTGAAAGGCTAATGGACGCTGGCGAAGAATATGAATGTGTTATCAATGTTCAAGGAGATGAACCACTAATTAACCCCAAAGATATTAACCGATTGATAGCTGTTTTCGAAGAAGATGATACAGATATTGCGACGTTAGTTAAACGTATTGACGACGTTTCGTCATTGTCGAACCCGAATGTTGTCAAAGCTGTTTTAACGGAGTTCGAAGATGGGGTAGCAGACGCGCTTTACTTTAGTCGCACATCTATTCCATATGTGCGCGATAACGAAGACCTTGATTTATCAGAAACGCCGTTTTATAAACACTTAGGGACGTATGGGTTTTCAGTCGAAGTTTTGCTGTCTTTGGCTACAGTGCAAGAATCAGCGCTTGAGAAGGCTGAGAAACTAGAGCAACTTCGTTGGCTACAAAACCACTATGTAGTTTCTGCAATCGAAACTAAAAATGACTCTATAGGTGTTGATACACCTGAAGATATTAAGACTGTTGAAAATATCTTGAAAAGCAAATAACAATTCTCTGCCAATAGGAAGTGCAGCGGAGTATCTTTGTTAACCGTACACAAGCGTAAGCTTTTTCCCGGTTTACCCTTTAACGCTATTAAAATGAAAAAAGCAAAATACGTTTTTGTTACGGGAGGCGTAACATCTTCTTTAGGTAAAGGAATTATTGCCGCTTCTTTAGCAAAACTCCTTCAGGCACGGGGGTATTCAACCACCATTCAAAAGTTTGATCCGTATATCAACGTTGATCCTGGCACGATGAATCCGTATGAGCATGGTGAATGTTACGTTACAAACGATGGTGCTGAAACGGATCTTGATTTAGGCCATTACGAACGTTTTTTAAATATTCCTACGTCTCAAGCCAATAACGTTACGACTGGTAGAATTTACCAAACGGTTATCGACAACGAACGGGAAGGGAAATACTTAGGGAAAACGGTACAGGTAATTCCACACATTACCGACGAAATTAAGCGCAGAATGCTGTTGCTTGGAGAATCGGGAGACTATGATGTAATCATCACAGAATTAGGCGGAACAGTCGGTGATATTGAATCCTTGCCATACGTAGAAGCTGTGCGTCAACTGCGTTGGCAGCTGGGTACAGACGATACTTGTGTTATTCACTTAACACTTGTACCTTATTTGAAAGCAGCAGGTGAGCTAAAAACGAAACCAACACAACACAGTGTTAAAGGCCTTCAAGAACTTGGCGTACAACCAGATATTTTAGTTTGTCGTACAGAGCACAAACTGACTCCTGAAATACGTAAGAAAGTCGCATTGTTCTGTAATGTGAACCGTAATGCAGTAATCGAGTCAATTGACGTAGATTCAATTTATGAAGTGCCTCTGGTAATGCTTAAAGAAAAACTGGATAAGGTAACTTTAGCTAAGCTACGATTGAGCGCGAAGAACGAACCAGACTTAGACAAATGGAAGGATTTCTTATTTAAACAGAGTCACCCAAAGTCTGAAGTAAATATTGGATTGGTTGGAAAGTATGTGGAGTTACAAGACGCCTACAAGTCTATCAGTGAAGCATTTAATCATGCAGGTTCTGTAAACGAATGTAATGTGAATGTGATTAGCCTACAATCCGAATCTCTGTCTGGGGAGAACATCAAAGACCGTTTGGCTGGTCTGGATGGGGTGTTGGTTGCCCCTGGATTTGGTGACCGTGGAATTGAAGGCAAGATTGATACTATCAAGTATCTACGGGAAAACAATGTGCCATTTTTTGGCATATGTTTAGGTATGCAGTGTGCTGTCATTGAATATGGTCGAAACGTACTAGGGATGAAGAACGCACATAGTGTAGAAATGAATCCAAAAACAAAGTTTCCGGTTATCGATTTAATGGAGGCTCAGAAAAAGATCAAAGTAAAGGGTGGGACAATGCGTTTAGGTGCTTATTCCTGCGATATAGGCAAAGGCACACTAGCGGCCAAGGTATATGGCAAACCAAATATTCAAGAACGTCACCGTCATAGATATGAATTCAACAACGCATACCTCAACCAATATAAGAAGAGTGGTATGGTTATGTCTGGTATTAATCCCGATAACAATCTTGTAGAAATCATTGAAATCCCAGAACACCCATTCTTTATTGGTGTTCAGTTTCACCCCGAATTAAAAAGTACAGTCGACAACCCACATCCATTGTTTGTCAAATTTGTGAAAGCAGCCATGGATAAGTCAAAAGAAGGGTAAATACAATTACCTTTGCTCGGTATTGCGAAACTTTAAGCAAATCATAGCTACGTTGTTACTCACACTTTGGTGTGGTGTTCAACTTGTGGATGCCTTGCATCACATGCATGAAGAGCATGAGGATTTATGTACAAACGCTACAGAACACTTTTGCGAGCCCCATGCCGAAATTGACGTTTGTGGTTTATGTACTGTGGTTCATGCCAGCATAACCCCTTCACCAGTTTCAGAATCGTATAAACCACTATACCCGATTCAAAGTATCTTTCCTCACTTTGAGTCCATTGTTGTTAGTTTTTATAAAGAAAAACCTGATGCCAGAGGACCTCCTCATATGGTTTAAATCAACAACCAACTAACTTATTTTTCTTTTTAATAACCTGCGGAAACGCAGAAAACAATATATCAATGAAACCAATTTTAAATATCTTGGTCGCCTCTGCTATTGTATGGGGTTCAGGATGCAACGACAATCCAACTACGGATGAAGATAAGCCAACAATCACCAGTGTTAATTTTTTAGATGGAACGAGTATTCCGGCTGGAGACAGTTTGAACGTAAGAATAACATTTGACGACAACATAGCCTTGTCGGAAGGATTTGTTGAAATTCACGACAATTTCGAGGGCCACAAACATGGCAAGGCAAACCTAAAATATGATGGCTCTCAAATTTTAGCTTTAAGTAGTACTAGTTCTGAAGAGGTAGCCGAATTTGAGGTGCCAAATAATGCAGCAGCAGGGCCTTACCACCTAGAGATTTCGGCATTAGACGTCGAAGGTAATCGGTCCGATGTTAAGGTGTTGGATTTTGAAATCACTCAAGCAGGTCAGCCGGTCTATAAGAACTTGAACGGCACATTAGAAGTAACGGCAGGCGAGGAGTTCACAATTACATTCACCGTTGAAGACGATGTGGATTTGAAGGAAATATCGTACATGCTCATAGATCATGAGAACGAGTCGGCACCACCAATTGCTGACGGGGATATTGATCTTGAAGGAGATACTGATGTCAGTTTTACATTCGATCAAAAGTTTACCATTGACGGTTCTGTAGAAGAGGCAGAATTAATAATTAGTTCATTCGACAGTGACGATAATTTATCGGTGGCTGAAATCGAAATAGATGTTAAGTAAACGATCTTTATTTTTTCTTTTAACAAGCATTTTATGTCATTTGGTTTCGTATGGTCAGTACTCCGTTGCTGGCTTTGTGACGAATGAAGAAGGTGCTCCATTGGAGTCGGTTGATGTGTTTATACATGAAACACATGTAGGCGTGTTAACCGACTCAAGTGGTTATTTTATAATTAATGGGGTTAAAAAAGGCCACTACCATTTGCATGTAACGTATGCCGGCTATCACGCGCAGCAAAGAGATATTGATGTAACGACTTCCATAAAAAGCCTGCGGTTCAACCTAGAGGAGTCTATTAACGAGTTACATGAAGTAATTATTGAAAACTCGTTGGAGAAACAGGCCTTAAAAAACAACCCACTTCAGGTCATACATTTAGATGAACACTTTTTGAAACAACAAGGTGGTACCTCTTTAAGTAACAATTTGGAGAAAGTGCCCGGAGTAGGCGCATTGAATAACGGTGTTGGTGTTAGTAAACCATCTCTTAGAGGGTTAAATGGGAATAGAGTAGTCGTTACAACAGACGGGATAAAACAAGAGGGTCAGCAATGGGGCGCAGATCACGGCTTGGAATTGGATGTAAACAATGCAGATAAAATTGAGATAATCAAAGGAGCATCGGCCTTGGTTTACGGATCTGATGCTGTTGCAGGGGTGATCAACATTAGACCTGCTTTACCTAAACGTAAGGATCAATTTGCTGTAGGTCAACACGTGAGCTATAACTCTTTGAATAATGGTTTGAGGTCGAGTACGTTTGCTTCTGCAAATAAAAACGGTCGCTGGTTCAAAATACGATATAGTTTCCTAGAGTCTAGTGATTACAAGGTGCCGTCAAATTCCTTTGTATATCAAACAACTGTGTTACCCATTTATAGCAATAGGCTCAAAAACACGGCCGTTCAAGAACGCGTATTGAATGCTTACGCTGGGGTTTCTAAGAACTGGGGATACTGGTATGTGCGCGCTTCATTTTTTGAACAAACTTCTGGTTTTTTTGCAGGAGCATTTGGCGTGCCCAGTGTAACCGCTTTAAGACATGACGGCGACTTTAGTAATCTTGATTTGCCATATCAAGAAGTCAACCACATCAACTTATCAGGACATGCAAATATTCTGATTCATTCGAACTGGTTAGAAATAGACGCTGGATTTCAAAGAAATGTGAGAGGTGAAATAGCTTTGCCACATAGTGGTGCATTTAGTGGAGACAATTCAGTGAATACACAAGCGCTAAACCTTGAGTTGAATACGACTACTTTTAATGCTAGATACTTTGTTAATGATTCAAACAGAAAGAAGATAATTGGATTCTCAGGTCAATGGCGCGAGAATTCCGTTAGCGGTTATGAGTTTATTATACCGGCCTATTCTTCTGGCTTAATGGCTTTTTACGGTTTAGTGAAATCAGAGACAAAAAAAGGATGGAAAGTTAATTTAGGAGGGAGGGTTGAAGCGAATTATCTTGATTTTGATTCTACCAAAACACCATTTTACCAAAATGGCAGGTATGTTGGTTTGGCTAACAGAAACGAATCCTTTCATACCATGCTGCCTAATTGGGCAGCTAGTATTGGTTTAAACAAGGAAATTCAAAAGTCCCTATATATAAAAATTAATACAGCCAAAACGAGCAGGATGCTTCAGCCAAATGAATTGGCATCCAATGGTTTGCACCACGGCGCATTTAGATACGAGAAAGGGGATATAATACTAAAGCCTGAATCGGCTATCCAAAACGACGTTAGTATCATTTACGAGCGCAAACGTTGGCTGGTAGAGTCGTCGGTATATGCGAACTACTTTTTTAATTTTGTTTACTTGGCTCCGTCAAATGTGTTCGCACGACTTGAAGTTAACAACGATATATATCCATACCCAGAGGCAGGGCAATTGTATGCCTACACACAGGCTCCTGCACGTCATTATGGGTTTGAGACCAGATTGGAGTACAAAATACTTAGTGATTTAGTTTTTTCGCTAACCAGCGAGTACACCGAAATCCTCAATTTGTCTCTTCAAGAATATGCGCCGTTTATACCACCGCTTTCCGTAAAATCAAGTGTTGAATATATTCACGAACCGATTAAAAAGTGGATGGAGGAGTTACATGCGGAAATCAACTTCGCCTATTTTAGCCAACAAAACAGGGTGCCAAGAAATGATGTGCCAACGGATTCGTACAATTTGATAAATACTAATGTTGCCTTGTATTTGAAAAACGGTAGCGAAATAAATTTTGCTGTAAATAATTTGCTAAATACGGCCTATTTTAGCAATATGAGCCGGTATAAAATTATTGGTATTCAAGAGCCTGGTAGATCTGTTGTGGTAGGGGTATCCTACAATCTAAAATCTAAGCCAGACCCACACTAAAACTATCTCGATCGTTTAATACAGGAAATTGAGCTCTTCTGTTATCTAGTTTTTCTTTAGACAAGCTAAACGATAATACGACGTCTTGTCCTTCGTCATGAACCAGTGATTGTCCATCAAAATCAATGATGACGGAATTACCGTTGTAATGTATCCCTTCACCGTCTTGTCCGGTACGGTTTACTGCAGCGACATAACACTGATTTTCAATGGCGCGGGCTTTTGTTAAAGCTAGCCAGTGACTTATCCTCTTTTCTGGCCAATTTGCTGTATATAAAAGGACGTCATAAGCTGAATCGTTACGGCTCCAAACAGGAAAACGCAAGTCGTAGCATACCTGAGGACAAATCTTCCAACCTTTGGTATTCCAAACAACCCGCTCACTTCCTTTGGTGAATACTTTGTCCTCGCCGGCCATAGAGAAGGCATGACGTTTGTCGTAGTATTCTGTTTCTCCTGATGGTGATACTTTTACAAACCGGTTGAAATACTTGTCGTTTTCTTCAATGATTAAACTGCCCGCCAGTTCGAACTGTTTTTGCTCGGTAACATGCTTCATCCATTGAATGGTTGGACCTTCCATGGATTCTCCATTTTTTGACGGATTCATACTAAATCCTGTATTGAACATTTCTGGTAAAACAACAAGGTCGGTGTCAGAAATGGTTTCTATAATATTAGTGAAATGATCTAGATTAGTCTGCTTGTCTTCCCAAGCAACTATTGTCTGCACGAGCGATATATTTAAATCGTGCATAGTATTTCTGCTGCTTTTTCTAGAGTTTCGTTCGATTTTGCGAAGCAAAATCGCAACACGTTGTTGTCTGTTTTATTTCTATAAAAAACAGAGATGGGAATTGAAGCAATCTTATGTTCAATAGTGAGTCGCTTAGCGAAATCCTCATCCCGCTCGTCACTTATTTTATCATATTTTAATAATTGAAAATAAGAGCCACTACAAGGTAGTAATTCGAACCTTGACCCACGTACCAGCTCTGCAAAATAATCCCGCTTCTCTTGATAGAATTGAGGCAGGCCATTGTACGTTTTAGGATTTTTAAGCATTTTACTGTACGCATATTGCATCGGGCTGCTTGTACTAAAAGCCAAGAACTGATGCACTTTTCGCAGTTCGCGTGTTAGATTTTTGGGTGCTAAAACATAACCCATTTTCCACCCAGTTGTGTGGTACGTTTTACCAAACGACGAAACAATAAAGCTGCGCTCTGCCAACTCAGGATAATACGCTACACTCTCGTGCCTTGTATTATCGAATATGATGTGTTCGTATACTTCGTCACTTAAAATGATAATGTCTGATCCATGCACAAGTTTCGCCAGTTGTTTAAGGTCTTCAGGGCCCAATACACACCCACTTGGATTGTGTGGCGTGTTGATGATAATCATCTTGGTTCTAAACGTTATTAGTTTTGCTACCTCAGCCCAATCAATATTGAAGTTTGGAAACTTGAGCTCAACCCGAATAGGTTTTCCACCATTCAATTCGATTGCAGGTACATAGCAGTCGTACGCCGGCTCAAACAATATAACCTCATCGTCTTCCTTAATAACCGCACTAATGGCCGCAAATATGCCATAAGTAGCTCCAGGTACAACCGTAACTTCATCCGGAGCACTATAATCAATGCCGTATAACTCATATGTTTTGTCGGCAATCACCTCACGTAAATCCATTAAACCAGGCATTGGTGCGTATTGGTTAAATCCTTTTCGCATTCCTTCAGTTACCAATTTGGTGAGTCTCTCGTCTGGGTTAAAGTCAGGAAAACCTTGAGAAAGATTTATCGCATCATGCTCGTTGGCCAATCCCGACATAATCGAAAAGATGGACTGACCGTTTTTTGGAAGTTTGGAAGATATGGTTGATGGGTGATTCAATGTATGCTAATTAAGTTTTGACAAATGTGCAGAAAAGAAATTAATTGTTTTTCAATATTGATTTAAACTGAGTCTAATTTATGCCTAAAATGAGCAATAGTTCTTGCCAGTCCCAGTATCCGTTACCATACCAGCAACCATCATAGTGGTATTGGAAGTAAACCAGAAGGATGATGTAAAGTAAGGCAATCATAGTCATAAACATTGTTATAGCATTGGTTTTGAGTTTGCCCAATACATGAGCCATTGGAATGGCGAAAAAAGGAAGAAATTCTATAAAGCCTCTATGCCCATATCCACATCCCAAACCCGGAGTCCACCATGAGGCATATAAATAAGTGATGGCAAAAAATAACAAAAGGGTTAAGGAGGATTGTAGCCTATATTTTCGAAACCTCATGACGATACCGACGGCAAAGAGTATAAAAACGGGGCTGTACAGCAGCAACCCGTTGGCTGGAGCAAACCAAACACGGGCAATTCTTGGATTACCGAAATACAAGAAGCGTTCGTCGTTATAACTGTAGGCCAAATAATCTCCAAAAGCATAATTGTAATACAGCAGTTGAGGGATTACCAAAAGCAATACAAATGGTATGGCAACACCAAAGCCTATCAGCACTTCTTTCTTATGCTCAATAAAAGTCTTAAAGTTTGGAACCAGCACAATGGCAGAGGCAAGACCGAAAAACAATATGTTTATCGGGCGAACTAAAGACCCTAAAACGATGCAGCAAATACTGACTACAAGAAATGCATACCGCTTTGGCTGGGCAACAAATTGGTTTAAAGTATATAGCAATAAGGCAAATAGAAAAAACGAATAACCATGTGATAACCCGGCGTCACGAGTGATGTAGAAGAATAAGTTTGACGCGAAAACAATAAGAAACAGTAATAAATATCTCGTCTTACGAGAATGTTGTAGCAACGATTTAAACAAAAATAACAGGCCCAAAACAGCATAAAATATGGTTGATACGCCAATCATTTTGTGCTGCACTTTGCTGTAACCCCTTGGCTCTTTAGAATGTATAATCGCATCAACCCCTGCACCAATAGTAAAAAACGGTAACTGCATTATAGCCACTCCTATTGGGTACTTCGTTAGAACCTTGTTTGACTTATCGTCGAGAGAAAATCCAGTGCCTGTTTGACGTGCAATGTCTTCTGGAAATTCGGAAGCTTTGAAGTCGTAATAAAACAAGGCAGGTAAGAAAACTTGATAACCTGCTTTGTCGGCCCATAATTCACTGTGGTAATTAAAAGATCCATGTTTTGCATGGCGGTTGAAGTTAAGAAACAACAGTAATCCAAAGATGAGTATAAAAATGAATTTATCTGACTTTGTAAGCATCCTAGCAAAGTAAGTAATAGTATACTTGTGTTTTAATCGAATTATGAAAAAATTAGTCTTATTGTCTCTCTCATTTCTGAGTTTAAATGCATTTGGACAAAACACCTTGCTTTTTGAAATCTCAGGTAACGGCTTAGAAACACCAAGTTATCTATTCGGAACTATGCATGTTCAAGACGAAGCGGCATTTGGGTGGAATGACAGCGTGTTTTGGGCCATACGGAAAGCAGAGGTTTCTGCTTTCGAACTTGATTTTAATTCCAAAAACTTAAAAAATAAGATTAAGCCATCAAAGTCGCAGATGAAAGATTGGGAAGAGTTTTTGGTTGACGACTTAAGACCTGCAATAGAACAAACAGTTTCTGCCGATACTTTAGGCGCTCGTATTGCCTTGTTTTATGGTGATATCTTAAAAATGGTTTTAGAGAAAGACAAAAACAAGCGTGCAACATTCGTTGACATGTTTCTTAAGGAATACGACGAAAAAAATAAGAAAGAAGTGGTTGGCATAGAATCGGTACAAGAGCAACTGGACGTGTTTATGGAGACCGACAAGTCATTGCTAAAAAAAGGAATTATCGATTTCTTAGAAGAAGACAATTGGGATGTAGATATCTCAATGATGATGGGTTCGCAAAAGGACTTGGTTGACGTATACAGCAAAAAGAAATTGACAGATGTGTGCGCTATGATGAATGAACAGATGACCTCGTCTAATAATAAGTTGGTTAATGATATGTACACTCGGTTGTTTGAAGAGCGAAACGAAATCATGGTGAAGCGCGTGTCGAAAATGATTAAAAAACAATCTCATTTCGTAGCGGTGGGTGCCGGACATCTTTGCAATAAAACCGGTTTGGTCAAACAACTTGAAAAGGCTGGTTATACCATTCGACCAATGGATATTATGTCGAACAGCGAATCTACAAAGTCGATAGATTGGGTCAGTTATACGAATGATCGATACACAGTTCAAGTGCCTCAAGGAGTTAGCGACATTGACCCTATGGACAATACGTCAGACGCTTACGGTTCATATTCAACCGTTAATGCGGCTTTGTTTACACCAAAGGGGAAGGCCCAATTTAGAATCGAAAAAGTTGTGGAGTCGAATTATAGTGACGATGGCTACGGATATTTAGAAGAGGCAGAAGCTTCTGAGGACTACACCTATGAAGTTGAGGATGCAGCTGCGGTTGAAGAGGATTACACCTATGATGAAGAAGTGGCAGAAGCAGAAGAAGTTGTTGACGAAACGGAGTCTGTATATAGTACTGATGATGCCTACGAAGGAGAAGAATCAGTTGAAGAAGAGGTAGCCATGGAAACGTACGACTATGATACCCAACCTGATGTAGACTATGAGGAAGAGGCTGAATCCGATTATGATTATGGGGCTGAAGCAAAGAAGAAAAAACGAAAGAGTGTAAAAGAGGGGTTCGAAAATGAGTATTGGAATACGGTAGGCAAGGCTGTTATGAGTCGGGCTATGGGACAGCTTATGGCAGAAGCCATGGCTAAATCATCGCAAGAGGGGTCAGAAGATGACTACGAATCAGATACTTCTCAAGAAATTATGGTGATGGGAGAGACACACAAAGTGGTGACCAGCTCTTTTTTGGATGAATACTCTAAATCGATGCAGATTACGACCGATGATGGTATCTACGAGTTAAGTATTACTGGTGACACTCGTTTATTGGATTCAGGTGAGTTAGATGCTTTTTTTACAAGCTTCCAGTTGAAATAATCAACAGCTAATTATTCAGCAAAATATAGGCATTTAACGAGGTAGCAATACACAACCATATCAGATATGGCAGTAGAAGTATTGACTTAGCTTTTATATCATTCCAATACTTAACCAGCAAAAGGGCTACAACTGCGGTGAGAGATGTAATAACCACCAACCCTAATGTAATATGCTGAAACTTGAAAAATATAGGGTTCCAAGAAACATTCAATATCCATTGTACTGCAAACAACAGAACAAGCACTCTTTTCTTAGACACTTGTTCATATAGAAATGTCATGTACAGGGTAAAACAAATCATGATGGTAGTCCAAGCTGCCCCAAACACCCATCCAGGTGGGGTCCATGGTGCTTGATTTAAACTGGTGTACCAATCCGAGGTAATGCCTGTACCTGTGAATAATCCACCAATTGCTAATGCAGCAAAGTTGAGCAGTAGAAATATTATGATTCGCTTTAACATAAGGCTACGGTATTTTTTAATCTTGAATGTTTAATGTTTAATTAAAAAGTCAAGGTCAACAGGGTGTGATGAATTTAACTCAAATATCTCAACTTAAGAGATTACGGTTAAATCAAGTATCTATTCTCTATTCTATGTTCTCTTCTCTATAGCCTGATGGCTAAATCCTAACTGCCTACATTAAAAATCCATTCTCAGAAGGCGTAGGGCCAGGTATGTTGTCATCTTCAATCATTTCACGAAGATCAATTTCTATTCCACGTGCTATTGAAGTAATCGGTACATCATTGTAGGTTCCTTCAAACGGATTTTCTGAATAATCCCCAATTTTCTCCATCAAAAAGAAAATCCAAATAATAAGGCCAGAGATAAATGGACCGAGCCAGTACATCCAAGAATCTAGCTTTTTAAATATGTCGAGTAACCCAAATGGCACAAAGGCACAAAAAACGAAGGTCAGCCAAATGGCTGTTGACGCATACTGTCGGGGGAAAGGGAAGTTTTTAATCCGTTCTGATTTTCCTTGATCCGCATAAAAACTTGTAATCAAGGTGTGAAATTCCATATGTCGGAAGTCTTCAAAATAGCCTTGGTCTTTTAACTCTTGTAAGCGTATGGATTGGATTTTAAGAATTTGAGTCGCACCGTTGGTTTTGTTCTCGATGTATTCCATTTCGTGTTGTGCTAAAAACGGTTTCAAATCGTCTTCCAATTGAACGAAATAATCTTCACACACGGTGGGTGCATACTTCTCATTTAACCTTACGTCATGCTCCCATGGTCTGCTCAACTTCAATTGGTGTCGCAAGGAGCTAAGTCAACTTATGTGCCTATATATTAGCTCTTTATGAATATCTTCGGCTTTCTCGCCTTGCACAAACGTAACCACGGCTGCACCAAATGTTCGGCTGTTGTTTACAATGCTACCCCATATTTTTCGCGCCTCCCAAGTACGATCGTACGAGCTATTGTTCTTAAAGCCAAGATAGAATGCCACTGCAATACCAATAATTGATATCGGTTGCCATGGAACCGCGATATAAAAGTTTAAAAGGTAGGATATAAGGCTTATCACAAAGAAGTAAGCAAAGCCATAGATGAATGGCATTTTAGACCAATTAAAGGTCATCCAAAACCCGTATTTACGATTTATGTACATTCAGTTTTTAGTGGATGTGATTGATTAATAAACGCTTAAATAAAGATTAGGTTCGAACGTATTTCTAACATTGTCATTTTTTAACAAAAACGATGTGATAAAAAAAGGTAATGGGGCTGTGCTACATTACCCCAGCATACTGAATGCCAGTTAGTTGATGCATTTTGCATGACAAAGTAGAAAGGTCACTGTGTTTAAACTTAGTAATGTTGTCGTAACCACACGAACGTGCTATTACTTTGACCAAGTCAGTGCTTGCGTCGAAGAAATTAGTCAACTGTTGTGCAGAAGCGTCTATAATCAATCTACTACGGAGTGATTCTTTTTGTGTAGCAATACCTACGGGGCAATTATTCGAGCCATACGCACGCATACCTAAGTAACCATTTGCCTGCAATGCAGAATTGGAAACTGCAATAGCGTCTGCACCGAGCATTAATGCTTTGGCAAAGTCTTCTAGAACTCTTAGACCTCCTGTTATAATCAACGTAACGTCTCCTCTGTTTTGTTGGTCCAAATACTTTCTTGCTCGTGCCAAGGCTGGTATTGTAGGTACATTAATGTTGTCTCGTAAAATAGTGGGAGCGGAGCCAATTCCGCCACCTCTACCATCCAAAATGATGTAGTCTACGCCAACGTCAAGCGCAAACTGAATGTCCGCTTCAATATGACTTGCTGCAATCTTGAATCCAATTGGAATTCCACCTGTTTGGTCACGCACTTCATTTGCAAATGATTTAAAATCTTCAGCGGTAATTAGATCTGGAAAGGCCGCAGGGGATATGGCTGTTTCTCCAACGTTTAAACCGCGAACGTCAGCAATTTCTTCTGTAACTTTTGATCCAGGTAAGTGACCACCTGTACCTGTTTTGGCACCTTGACCACCTTTAAAATGAAACGCCTGCGCTTTTTTAACCTTCTCCCAGCTAAAACCAAATTTACCAGAAGCCAATTCGTAGAAGTAACGTGAATTGTTTTCTTGTTCTTACGGTAACATTCCGCCTTCGCCGCTACATATTCCGGTGCCAGCGCCTTCGGCACCGTTCGCCAAGGCTATTTTGGCTTCCCTCGATAAAGCACCAAAACTCATATCCGAAACAAAAACAGGAATGTCAAGTGTTAGTGGTTTGTAAGCGTTGCCACCAATTGTCGCTTTAGTTATTACTTCATCTTGATCAAGCAAAGGCCTAGAGGCGAGTTGAGCTGGTAAAAATTGAATGTCTTCCCATTTGGGCAAGGTGTTTCTATCAACACCAATCGAGGCTGAAGGCCCATGATGTCCAAATTTACTTAAGCCATTTTGCGCCAGTTGCTTTATATATCCTGTATACGGTTCTATACTTTCCGGGTGTGTATCCGCGTATGCACCTAAATAGGCATCACGATCAAAGGGTTGCGGGTTTTTAGTTATATAGTCATCGATTTCAGTCTCGTCAATATACACCCAGTCATTTTCAATTTTACTCACGAATTTGTACAGTACTTCTTCATTGTTGTACTCACTCACGCCCGTATCTACGCGATAATCCCAACCGTGCACACCACAGATTAAATTGTCTCCTTCAACATATCCGTCAGACATTAACGCGCCTCGGTGAAGACACCGACCATATAATACGGAAACATTGTCTCCATAACGCACAACGACTAGGTCGAGGTCATACACAATTTTGTGAACTGGTGTTTTATCTTCTAGCGAACTGAATGCTATGAGTTTAATTGCTGACATGTTTAAATATTAAGTTAAAGAGTAGTATTACTTTTATGGAATAATGGACAATATCTCCACTTATTTTTTGGGTTTCACTCCTCTGCCTTGTGCATCCATTTCGGTACCGCAGTTGGCACAGGTGTTACCTCCCCACAAAAATTGTCTCCAATTCTTTGGACGTCTAATTTGTGGTTGAGCTTCGCCACACTTAGGGCATTCAATGGCTGCCATATTATTTCGTTTTACGTTTGTCCTTTATGCTACAGCCAATCGCTTTTGTTTCTGTTATACCGACTTCGTTCCCGGCTAGTAAAGCGTTTACTGCGTCTTCAACATAACGTTCAGTAACATCAGTTGCATCCTCGTAGTTGTTGTCTATAGCACCAATGTATTTTACGATGTTTTTTCCCTCTTCTTTGTTTAGTATGAAGATGTGCGGCGTTTTGGTTGCACCGTATTGCGGATAAATGTCTTGTGTCTCGTCTAGTAGGTAAGGAAATGTATATCCCTTTTCTTCAGCTCTAGTTCTCATAGAGGATAAACCATCTTCAGGAACGACCGTCGTATCGTTCGGGCTTATAGCAATTACTGGATACCCAAGCGATGCATACGTGGCATCTAAATCCATTATGCGTTGTTCGTAGGCTACCGCGTAAGGACAATGATTGCAGGTAAAGGTCACAATAAAACCTTTCGCGTCAGGGTAATCGGCCAACGATACAGCTTTGCCGTTGGTGCTTGGTAAACTAAAATCTGTTGCTTCATCGCCGATGGTATATCCTTTTACAGGCGTTTCTGCTTTCTCTGATTTAACCTCGGTTGTAGAATCTTCTTGTGCTATAGGATCTTCAGACGTTGAAGTAGAGTTCGTGCAAGAAGCTAGAGCAAAGATTAGTATGGCTAAGATTGTGTTTTTCATATGTGTTTTTTTATCAATTTTTCAAGTTCAGATTTTGAGAGTTTTCCTTCATGAAACTCAAGTTGTTTGCCATTTTTATATAGGGCTGTGGCCGGTATGGAACCAGACCATTGATCATTTATGGCTGGAATCCACTCATTCATTCTTTTGGCATCATCTAGCAACAAAACGTCTGGTTTTATTTGCATCGACCGGACAACGCGCTTTACTTCGGTTTGTAAGGCAGATGATTTATCTAACGAAACCAGTATCATTTGGTAATCGTCCTTAGAGTTATAGGTGTCATCAACCTCCAAGAAATAAGGCAATTCTTCCATACAGGGTTTGCACCAGGTTGCCCAAAAGTTTACGACATACAGCTTGCCATCGTTGGTCTTGATGTTGTCAAACAGTAGGTCGTAATTGACTGCCTCGAGTCTCGATGTTTGTTGCTGGTTGCAGCTGTTTCCTAGTATTGCAAAAGTTAGGACTGCTAAGTATAGTAAGGCTTGCTGTAATCGGCTCATCTCCCCATCATTTTGTGGATTAGATCTTCATAACGTTTCCAGCCAATGTATTGCTCAACTTCTTCTCTTCTTGTTCTAAGCAAAGCCATCATGGGCTTCCATAAATCAGAGCTCCGTTGAAACATCTCATTCTTGAAACCATCTATGTGTTCAAGGAACGTACTGCCATCTTCTGGATCTTCTTCATATAAGTCAGCATGCATCCTTTCCATCACAACTGGCATCAAGTGTTCTGATCCAATGTCATTTTGTAAAAGTGTAACCGCTTGTTTAATAGTTAAATCCTTTAGTGGTATTTTTCTAAAATCATGACAGTTTTTTAAGGTGACAGAATAATAATTCTCTCTTTCCTCCCACGCGTGGTTTTCTAATTGCTCTATAGATTTATTAATGTCCATTATTACTTATTCTTAACGTTGTCTTCTAACCATTGATGTTGTTCCCACAACAAGTGCAGAATACTTTCTTTGGCCGCATAACCGTGGCTTTCTTTTGGCAGTATTACCAACCTTACTGGAGCACCTAAACCCTTTAAAGCATTGAAATAACGTTCACTTTGTAGTGGGTAAGTTCCTGAATTGTTGTCAGCTTCTCCATGTATCAACAAAAGGGGTGTTTTCATTTTGTCGGCATGCATAAATGGAGACATCGTGTTGTATACATTAGGGGCATCCCAATATGAGCGCTCCTCACTCTGAAAACCAAAAGGTGTCAACGTCCGGTTATATGCGCCACTTCTTGCTATTCCAGCTGCGAACAAATCAGAGTGAGACAGCAAGTTTGCAACCATAAATGCGCCGTAGCTGTGTCCTCCAACGGCAACTCGATTTCGGTCGATATAGCCCATAGCGTCTATGGCGTCAATTCCTGCTTTTGCATTCGAAACAAGTTGGTTTCTAAAATCATCATTCGGCTCATTTTTACCTTCACCAACAATTGGAAATGCAGCATCATCTAGTATGGCATACCCTTGGGTTACCCAGTATACCATCGATCCATAGTATGGATAGGTAAACTGATTCGGGTTTTCGGTAGATTGTGAAGCACTCGATTTATCTTTATATTCACGTGGGTATGCCCACATAATCATTGGAACTTTTTCTTTTTTAGTGGTATCGTAACCCAAAGGAAGGTATAGCGTGCCTGATAGGTCTAAGCCATCTGCTCTTTTGTAATGTACAACCTCTTTGTGTACATCAGCTATACTTTGGAAAGGATTCTTAAATGAGGTCAACTGTGTGATAGGTTTATCAGAATCAATTGGCCGCAGATAATAGTTTGGGTATTCATTTTTTGATTCTATGCGCACCATTAAAGTACCCGACTTATGGTCGTACGTGTAAAGGTTTTCGAGTTTATTTCCGAACCTAGATTCATATAAACGCTTAGTTTCTTTGGTAGTCAAGTGTATATCATCCAAAAACGGAAACTGGCCTTCTTTGCTATATCCTGCACCCACAAGAAAAGCGTGACCTTTATCCAAGCTTAATACATAACGGCCATATTTCCCTTTTTTTCGTGTGAACTGCCCAGGATTGCTATATCTGTCTTGATAGTTTCTGTCAAAAAGAATGGCCGGATTATCATTAGATGTCTCCGGGTTAATTAGGTACGTCTTTGTGTTTCTTGTATTCCACCAATAGTCAGAGACGATTGCAGTGGAGGCGTCGCCCCAAATTATTCCGCTATACCGGTTAATGGTCTTACAAATAGATCGTGGTTTATCCGAAAATGGCGCTTGAAGCTCAAATACTTCGTCACGAAAATCGACTTCAACAGCAGGGTCACCTTTGTCTAGCGCTTCAGCAAAAACGAGTGTAGATGGATGGTCTGCTCGCCAAGTAAAGCTTCTACGTCCTGTTCTTGTTGCCATAAATCCTTTAGGAAGGTCTTCAATCAAAGGGACGGTCAAAACGGTCTCCACCATTTTACCCGCTTTGGTGAAGATGCGTGTTGTACTCGGAAATCTGCGGTACGTTACAATATAGGAGAATGGTTTATTGATTGTTCCTACCATCACATATTCACCGTCTGGAGAGAAGGATATGCTTGTATACATATTGGCTTCTAGCCAATCTTCCTGATTTCCTTTTAAATCAATACGCTTCAAAGCTGAGGTTGCCAATTGTTCAAAATTGAACTCATCTGTTTTGTTTTTTAGTAGATCTTGGTACGTTCTATTCTGTGCCTTTTTACCTTTGTTGGTAGAGATAATTGGGCCCGTTGGTATGGCGTTGTCCGAATCGATCAATGCCTTTCTTGAATCTGGAATAACCTTTACAATTAACGACTTGTTATTACGCATCCAATTAATCGAACCGTACATGTTGGCGTTTAAGATGGATTCGGTCAGTTTATGGGCTTGTTTTTTTTTGACGTCGAGATACCACAATTCGTTACCTGTATATGTGGTATGGGTGAAGGCGATCATGCTTTCATCTGGCGACCAACTAAAATTACTTAATCTAGGATTATCAGGAAGCCCCAAAACTACTTGTGGCTCAGATTCTTTTTTGCCTAACTTTTTTACTTCGATGGATGTGTAAAATGTTGTTCGACTTCCAATATTTGTTTTGGGGTCAATACGAAGTCCTGCCAATCTTAACTCCTCTCGAGACAAATCAGCAATTGATTTATAACTGTTGCGAAACAACAATATCATGTAGTCCTTTTTGGTTGTAAATAGGGCCGTTGGGGGTCTATTTACATCCACTAAATCCAGAATTTCTTTTGGTGGTTTTTGGTAGTCAAGTTGCTCTTGGGCGTCAACAGCAGTAAACAATAGGATGGCTATTAGGAGGTGAAGGAATTTCATGATGTCAAATATAGGATTCGGGCTTAATTAACGATGAATAATTGACAATTGATAGTTACAAAAAAAAGCCCCAACATCTGTTGAGGCTTTTGTATGTGTAAAGGTTGTGTTTACACTAAATTTTCTTCTTGTCTTTTGATGAAGTCACTTAACTCCTTACCTTTTAATAGGTTTTGTGCCAATTTGGCTAAATCCATGGCATTGTTCAACAACGACTTCTTAGCCTCTTCATCTTTGGTGTCTAACACTTTTTGTGCTAAGCTATGGTTTGAGTTCACACTTACGCTGTACTTTTCTGGCATTTGACCAAACATGGCCATACCGCCCATACCACCCATCTCGCTCATACGTCGTTCCCACTCTGAACGTGTAATGGTAATGAAATCATCACTAGGTGATAACACTACAGTGTTAACAGCAAATTTTTCTTTGTCGACAGTTGATTCAAAAGTCTCCTTCAATGCAGTCAGGTCAGCTTCGCTTAATACAGACTCCGACTTTTCATCTTTATCAATGAGTTTGTCAATGGTATCTGCATCAACGCGTTTCAATTGAACCTTTTCTAGTTTTTGTTCGATGTTAGATACAAAATGATTGTCAATCACTTCGTCCATTAACAAAACATTATACCCTCTGTCTTTAGCCTTCTGAACGTAGCTAAATTGGTCTTCTAAGTTGGATGTGTATAGCGCAATGGTGTTGCCATCTTTGTCGGTTTGATTTGCTTTGATGTTTTCTATATAGTCTTCTAGAATGGTGTGCTTGTCTTCCACATCTTTTAACAAACAGATCTTCTTCGTACGGTCATAGAACTTCTCGTCGCTTATCATACCATATTTAACAAACAAGTTAATAGAGCTCCACTTCGATTCGAAGTCTGTTGCATCTTTCTTATACAGCTCGTTCAACTTGTCTGCTACCTTTTTGCTAATATGGCCTGTAATTTTCTTTACGTTGCCATCAGCTTGCAACGCACTTCTTGATACGTTTAATGGTATGTCAGGGCTGTCGATTACACCATGAAGCAACATCAAATATTCTGGGACAATGTCTTCAACGTTGTCCGTCACAAACACCTGGTTGCTATACAACTGAATTTTATTTCTGTTTGGATCAATGTCTTTCTTGATTTTTGGGAAATAAAGTACGCCAGTTAGGTTGAACGGGTAATCAACGTTCATATGAATCCAAAACAAAGGATCTTCCGCAAATGGATATAACTCTTTGTAAAATGCTAAATAATCTTCATCCTGAAGTTCAGAAGGGTTTTTCTTCCATAATGGATCTGTATTGTTAATTACTTTTCCGTCAAATTCGATTTCAATCGGTAAAAACTTACAGTATTTGCTTAACAAGCCTTGAATCTTGCCTGTTTCTAAAAACTCTTTAGATTCTTCGTTGATATGTAAGATGATATCCGTTCCACGCTTCTTGCGTTTGCCTTTTTTGATTTTAAAATCTGTTGATCCTTCACAAACCCAGTTAGCTGCCTCAGCACCCTCAGTAAAACTTAGTGAGTCTATCTCTACCTTGTCTGCTACCATAAACGACGAATAGAAGCCAAGTCCGAAATGACCAATGATATTGGCAGACTCTGTATCGTCTTTAAACTTTTCTACAAATTCTTCTGCTCCACTAAAAGCGATTTGGTTGATGTATTTGTCAATTTCATCGGCTGTCATACCAATTCCTTGATCACTGATTTTAAGCGTTTTCTTTTTCTCATCAATCGACACCGTGATTTTTAAATCATCGGTTTGACCAGTTTTTTCACCTTTAGCGCTAAGAACTCTAAGTTTGTTAGACGCGTCAACGGCGTTTGAAATCAGCTCACGTAAGAAAATTTCGTGGTCTGTATAAAGAAACTTCTTAATAATCGGGAATATGTTTTCCGTGTTTACTGAAACTTTTCCTTTTTGCATTGTCTTTTTGTTTTTACCAGTACCTTCAAAATGTTTACCAAAATGAAAAAAGTGGTATAGAAGTCCTAAACTGTGTCAAATCGTCAGTATAATTGTGTCAAGTGAAGCGAAGTCATTTTAAAAACATACTGTCAGACCAAGAATTTTGGCTGATATTGTTATTTAACGTCGCTCTATTGGTGACGTATTACTTGGGGGAAACTTCAGCGTCATTAGTGGTGATGTTATACTACATCCAGTCGCTTTTTATTGGGTTACAGTACTTTGTTAGGTTGCTGTTTTTGGGATTTATGTATCACAAGCTTAATCCGAAGCACAATCGGTTTGCACTACCTATCTTCTTTCTGTTTCATTACGGGTTCTTTCATGTGGTGTATTTCGTGTTTCTAATCTCGATAGTAGTAAAATTACCTGGTAGAGTAGACCCAAGTGCAGTAAAACTTTTTACGCTGGCGTTACTTGGAAACACTGTGTTGTCTTCAATCTCAGACATAAAGAAAGACTTACAAGAACCTAAGGTTCCTATTGTTGTGATGTTTCAACCATATTTTAGAATCGTTCCGATGCATTTGTTCATCATGCTGGCTTTTGCTACAGATGCGATAAGCACCCTGACAAACGCATTTTTATTTTTTATTATTTTAAAATCTATTGCCGATGTGGCCATGCATATAGTGGTGAATAAAACATATCGCGAACAACGACCAAATGCCACGGGTGGGTGGATTTGAGAATTTTTAATTTTTAATGTAGAATGTCGGGTAAGAAAAGTAGTATAGGGAACATCATTTCGGACAAAGAATTTTGGTTGATTCTCGCTTTTAACGCGATATTGGTCTATACCATCAAATAGGAGAGACCTCTGCTTCTTTGGTTGTGCTTCTGTACTATGTCCAGAGCGTATTTATTGGCATACAATACTTCATTAGGTTAGTTGCCATTGGTAAAAGAAACGCCCAGGAGCAGGAAGATAAACCACGACAAGGAATGTATGGTGAGGCTGTTTTCTTTTTACTTCATTATGGTTTTTTCCATTTGGTATATTTTTTTTCATCATAAAAATGGTGATTGACCTACCGGGAGTGGTTGATTTTAAAATGTTGTTGTTGCTGATGCTCGCATTGGCAGGAAATACAGTTTTGTCTACCATGTCGGATGTGCGGCAAGACCGTGCCGCGAAGGAATCACCAGGCATCTTTTTCCAGCCTTATTTGCGGATTTTCCCGATGCATTTGTTGATTATCTATGGATTTAATTCAAGCTCAATCGAGAATGTAAACAAGGCGTTATTGTAATTTATAGTGCTTAAAACGGTGGCAGATGTGCTCATGCACATCGTTGTAAATAAAACTTGGAAAGGTAAACGGCCCAATGCCACTGGAGGTTGGGTTTAGGGATGTGAAATGTTGAATGTAGGATTGGTACTTCAGACATTCAATCCTTCAATCCTTCAATCATTCAACCCTTCAATCCCTCAACCCTTCAGACATTCAATCCTTCAATTCCCCTCTATAACCACTCCAGCCTATCTCGGGTTAAATCTCCACCAGAGTCTCCAGTATTCACTGTGCTGGCTGGTTCAAAAAGCATAATTTCCACTTCATTCTCGGCAACAGGTTTGTGCTCGATGCCTCGCGGGACGATTGTGAATTCGCCTTCTTTTATAGTTTCAATACGATCGCGATAATGCATGTCAAACGAACCTTTAATCACTAAAAACAGTTCATCTTCTTCGTCGTGTTTGTGCCAAACGAACTCACCTTTAAGCTTAGCCAGTTTTACGTGCTGACCATTTAGCTCGCCAACAATACGTGGGTTCCAATGGTCTGAGAATTTTGTGAGTTTTTGGTTGATGTTGATGACTGACATGGTTTTGAATTATCTATTTATCAATGGCTAAAATTATAGTGATCCTGCATGCGTTTACCGCCAAAGTACTTGTTTCCTTTTTTGTCGATGTAACCTTTAAAAGCCTTGATGTACGCATATCCCCCAATAAATTGAGGTGAAATGATGTGCGGCATGGGGTAAGCACCTGCCACCGCTAATTCATATTCTGGTGCAATGGCCCATTCTCCTTTTTTATTAATGAAACCAAGTTGTCTGTCCTTATTAACTGCCGCAGCCAAACCCTCATTAAAAACGCCAACGAAAATTACCGATGTAGGCATTGTGATTTGGACATCTCCTTTTTCATCAATATAGACGTAATGCATGGAGTCCAAGTTATGATAAGGGTGTTCTTTAAGACTATCTTGTTCACTATACAGTAATGTGAAGTCCTTAGTTAATAATAATCCGTCATAAAAACCTGGTGACATCATTAAGGATTGGTGTTGTTCAACGTCTGGATACCTGTATTCATGTATTTTTTGATTGCCATTTGTATCGATGATTACAACCTGGCTTTCTTTGTTCATTTCCGTTAAGTGGCCGTTTACCCGTACCATGTCACTTTTCGTTTTCGCAAAACATTCACCGTTAACAAATGGGAAGATTCTTGAAAATGTAAAATCGGTTAACGCATTCCCTTCTCTATCGACTATACCATATAGTTCGGTAGTCGATGATTTGACGACAAACCGCGATTGGTCAAAATACTCTGCATAGCTGGTTACTAAACCTACCGAGTTAGAATATGAGCCATATCCAGACGATTCACCCAATGAGTCACAGAAATAATAATCTCCATGTCTTCCAAGTAATCCAAAATGATTTTCGCCCAACATAAAAACCCCTTTCAATGAACCGTGATCAATTTTAATGGAATATTTTTCTTTGCCTTCAGCTGTATGAGCAGTATATCTATAACGCCAATTGGAGTCAGGAAGGCTTTTGGCTAAAATTGAATTGTCACTTATGCCAACAAAGTCAAATGTGCTATCAAGTTTTATTTCTTGAACCAAACGACCTGTGTTACTTCTGATATGGACAGTAGTGCCGAACCTGAAAGTGGCCAAGCTATCGCCGGCTGTAAAACCTTCGTATTCATGGGTTAACTCGTGAAACAAGAACTTCCCCTTTAAATCAAAATAGTAATGGGCAAAGCAAGAGTTATAACTATCAGACAATCCATAAGATGAGTCAACCTCAGTATAGAAAGTGCCGTGAAATGTTTCTCCTTCTCGGAATAAATTCGAAAAATTTGGCGTGATTATGTACTTTCCTTTAAGGTCAATTAATCCATAACCGTAACTCGTATCTTTAACAATTGCACCAAATTCATACACCCCATAGACTTGTTCAAATTGAGGTTCAATCACGAATTTGTCAGGCTTTCTTGGTTTTACGAACCCATACAATTTACCTTGACGAAACGGGATGAGCTTTGCGTTAGAACCATCTAACTGTTCGTGTTCTCGCTCAAATTTATCAATGTCTTGGTGAAAGTCAACGCTGTAGTATTGATCCAATGTATCATACTGGCCAAGACTTGTTAGTGCAACACCAGAAAAACAGGCAATAGCCATCAATCGTTTGATGTTAAGGGATAATCTAGCCATTTAACCTTTCGTGGATATTCATAGTTCAATCATACTGAATACAATCCGGTTTCTTTAGATTTTCATACAAATCAAAAGGAATGGTAGACAAATGATATGTTCAGTGTTGATTTAAAGTAATACTTCGAAAAAATATCTGTAATCAAAAATGGACTGTGATTATACACCGATAAATCGACTTTCGCTGTTTCCGTTCAAGGTATACAAAGACTACCGCTCACCCAAAATAGGCATATAAGCTTGCCAAGGGCCAATAGACGTTTTCCATTGATGCGCCAGTACACGAGACACTTGCGATAGATGGTTTAAATCATGTACAACCCAAGCACAAAGGAGTTGTGAGGCAGTCACAGAGCCAAACTCGGGGTGAATGCCTTCTTTTTGCTTGGCCGTTGCCGTGAGTTGAATTTTTCTGAGTTTGTCTAAGTTGTGTGCACGTCTGCTTTGAAATCGAATGAGTAAGTCTTCAAACGACAAACCTTTGCTTTTTTCAACAAACCCGTTCCGATCAAATGGGTCAAATTTCTTAGATGTTTTATTCCCTAGTATTATTTCTAATCGAGGTAACCAATCCGTTTCTTCGCAATGTATAAGATGCCCGACAACATCGTAAAAAGACCACGTGTTTTGACCTTCGTTTGTGTTTGTAATCTCTGGTCCAAGTTCTTCCGCTAATGCATTTAGTGCTGTTGGGGTGTTTTTTAGGATGGGTAGTCCTTGTTCAAATGTTAAATTCATGATGGGTACTTGTTGTTGATTTATTCAGCCCAAATATCGCAAAATGAGAAGGAGAAGTGTAAACCATTCTCCGAACGTCGTAATTCTTTAATTCTTCTGTGCATAAGGAGATATTAAACCGATTTTATTTCGAATTTTAATTAAAGCAAAAAAGCTTTTGTCTTGTTAATAACCTGTAGATTAGCAACTTGGTTACACAAACCACATACGATTATATAATAACTGGTGGCGGTGCTGCTGGACTTTTGTTGGCGCTTCGATTGTCGCAAGACACGTACTTTGACGATAAACAAGTTCTTGTAATAGACGCTTCTTCAAAAGATCAAAACGATCGTACGTGGTGTTTCTGGTCAAAAGAAGATACCATAATAGACGATGCAATCTCATACCGCTGGGAAAACGTGTTATTTAAATCTCCATGGTTGACCAAATCCGAGCAAACCCAGCCATACACTTATAATAAGGTGAGGTCAATTGATTTTTATAACCATGTGCACGACATTCTTTCTACAAAAAGAAATATTACTCAGCTGCGTGATCGAGTTGTTGACATACAAGAAGGTGATGGGTATGCCAGTGTAAAAACGGCTACATCCACATACACAGGTAAGCAGGTGTTTAACAGTATCCTATTTGATCAACGATATAAAAACAATACGAAGTATCCTTTGATTAATCAGCATTTTGTTGGGTGGACGGTCAAAACAAACAAGGACGTTTTTGATCCCAGTCAAGCCACATTTATGGACTTCGATATTCCGCAAAAAGGGAACACACGTTTTATGTACCTTCTGCCTACTGCAAAGAATGAAGCTTTGCTCGAGTATACTTTGTTTTCAAAAGACTTGCTCGAACGAGAAGCGTATACGCATGGGATTAAGGAATATCTTGATGGTTTAGGTGTTAAGAAGTTTGATGTTATCGAAGAGGAATCTGGATGCATACCCATGACTTGTTATCCTTTCTGGACAAACAATTCAACTCATATCAACCTCATAGGCATTGCAGGTGGTTGGGCAAAAGCCAGTACTGGATATACCTTTAGGAACGCAATGATAAAAACAAAAGACATTGTTAATCAACTCAAAAGCGGAACAGCCATCAAAACAAAAAGTAAAACGCGGTTTTGGTTATACGACCTTCTATTATTAGATATTTTAAATACTAACAATGCTATTGGAAGCAAACTGTTTAGCGATATGTTTCAGAACAATAGGTTACAAGAAATCTTTGCGTTTCTTGACGAAGACGCGCAAAATTTGGGCGATTTAAAAACAATTTGGAGTATGCCTAAAGGAGTTTTTATCAAAGCGCTATTTAACCGAATAACTGGCCGTTTTTAGAGATTACACCGTTTTGCAATCTCGCTTGTGTTTTGATTATTCATGCACTTGAAGTGTCCTTTCGGACATTTGTCGAAGCCTATTTTTGAGCATGGTCTGCACGACAAATCTTTCACCTCACATTGTGCTGAAGCTGCCTCAGGTTGATAAGGGTACATACCAAACTCAGGGATTGTGTTACCCCATATGGATATTATTCTTTTTTTGAGTGCGGCCGCAATATGCATCATGCCTGTATCATGAGTTATTACAAGTTTGCTCTGATCCATCACTTTTGCACTTTCGTTAATAGAAAGCTTACCACAGTAATTGAGCACATTTTTGCATGTATTGGCTACTTGGTCGCCCGCATCGATATCTTCTTTACCTCCAATTAACACAACGCTCGACTTTATATCGTTGCACATGTCAACGATTTTGTTCGTCGGCATTTTTTTAGTGGCATGTTGCCCACCAATGGCATAGCAAACATATTCACTAGGCAAATCGATTGGAATATTAGTCGTTTCGGGTGTGGTAAATTCAAGCCCTTTATGGTCGTTAACAACATTTAGATGATTGGCTGCCTCAAGGTATCTATCGACAATATGAACATCAGGCAAAAGATTTTTACCTGTTCTAACCATCCACCATTTTTCCCAGTTAAGTTTATTTACTCTTTTGGTTGTAACGCGAAGGGCCATGCCCACACGCTTACTCCTTAAATTATTGTGGAGATCAATGATGTGGTCAAAATTTTCATTTTTGAGTTGTGTAATCAACGATTTTAAATCCCCAGAATACGACCAAATTTTGCTAAGGCGTGTATTGTTAGACAATAACGACGCATAGTTTGACTTTGTTAAATAGTGAATCTCAACCCCGGGAACTTGCTCATGTAAGCAACGCATAACTGGCGTGGTAAGCACAATGTCTCCAATCGAGCTAAATCGTATAATCAGAACCTTCATTTGTTTTGACTAAATCTGTTCAACAACCCAATAGCCCAATTCTTTGGCAACAACGCGTATTTGAGCACCCTCAGGTATAAAAGCTGCCATAGATTTTACGTCTATGATGATTCCATCAATCCTAGCTTTACCGATAGGTCTGATGTCTGTATGTGCCAAGCCTTCTCGTTCAATTAAGCTTTCGGAGGTAGTCGAGGTTAACGACGGACCTGCTTTTGCATTCTTTAAGGTTGTTGTGAGTATTAAGCGTTTAAATAACGGGCTACTCGTCATGCCCTTTCCAAATATGACCGCGCCAACGACAAAACCGATTAAGGCGACAAGCACAACCATAAGCGCCTGTGTTAGTTCAAATTCACTAGAGTTAGAAAAATCAAAATCTACATTTCGAACCATACTGAGTATCAAACTACCTACGGTAAGCAATATGCCGGTAATTCCGGCCACACCGAACCCGGGTATTACAAATACTTCGAAACCGATGAGGATTATGCCTACAATAAAAAGTAATATCTCCCAGTTTGCGGCCAAACCATCTAGATACAATGGGGCAAAGTACATGAGGGCTGCTAGCACTGCGGCAGCCAGAGGAAAACCAATTCCAGGACTTCGAATTTCAAAGAATATTCCCCAGAATATAATCATCATTAATGCGCCTTGTAAGGCTGGTTTTGCTAAAAAACCAATCAGCTTATCCATGGAAGATTTATGCACAGATATCCTTTCGTAATCGGTCTTGTTTTCTAATGCTAAAATGGCTTCAATCGATTCTATTTCTCCTTCACAATACCCATTTTTAATGGCTTCACTTGTTGTAAATGCTACAATCCTTGCACTGTCTATGATGCCCGGAATGGCTATCCGATCGTCTACCATTGCTTCTGCTATTCGAGGGTCTCTTCTAAAATGATACGAGGTGTCTCCATTCTCAATAGCCGTATCTTTTCCATGACTTTCGGCGGTGGCACGCATGATGGACCGCATGTACGATTGATACTTATCGGGAACTACTTCTCCTTCGCCATTTACAACAGTGGCTGATCCTATAGTTGCCCCAGGCGCCATATATATTTTGTCGCATGCTATGGATATCAGCGCTCCAGCTGATCCAGCGTTTTTATTGATGAAAACATAAACGTCGGATGAATGATCCATAATGTTTTTGCGGATACTATCGGCATCGACAAGAAGGCCTCCATAGGTATCCATATCAATAATCACAAGATCGGCAGACTCACGCGTTGCCATATCAAGTGTTTTAGAGATTAAACGACTGGCTGAAGGAGCGATTTCTTCATGCAGTTTAACAACAACTACTTTGCTTTGGTTAGACTGACCGTAAACCAGCATAGAACCAAAGAGGACAAGAAGAAGGGAAAAGTGTTTCATTTAAGCAACAATATCGTTGTATATATGGATATAGTGTGTGCAAATTACCTCAAAAAATAGGATTGAAGGCAATAAATTTGTTTGGAATAGTAGTTGTGTATTAGTAAGTGAAATAACGACAGGAGAAATGAAAAATTTAAAATACATACTGGGAGTAGCAATGGCTCTAGGTTTATTTGCAAAACCATGTTTCGCTAATCCACAAGATTCTATAGGAACAAAGGTGAAGAATGGTAAGATTTACATCCTGCACCAGGTAGAAAAGTCACAAGGGTTGTTTGCCATTGGACGACGTTATGGCGTTTCATTGGATGATATTATCGTTGCAAATCCGGGTTCAGACAAAATGCTACATGTCAACCAAATACTAATGATTCCGACAGGTAGAGATGCCATTCTCGAAGAGAAAACAGTAACAGAATATTTCGCTGAAGATAAAGCACCAAGTCAATCATACGACAAACAGACAAGCAAGAAAACAACCTTCGCCAAGTACCATACTGTTGCTGCGGGCGAAACACTATACTCCATATCGGTGCTGTACAACACCAAAGTTGATGTCATCAAGAATTTAAATGGTTTGGAGTCTGATATTTTGAGTCAAGGACAGCAGTTAATGGTTCCTGCCACAAAAAGCGAAAAAGACAGACAGGAAAAAGCCATCACGGAGGCGAAACAGCAAGTGGATGATGTTTCAGAAAAACTAGAAACACTTAAAGAAGCCATCAATCCAACTGAGCTGCGGGATGATCCTGTTGTTGAAATGTCGGAGGTTAAAAAAGAAAAATATACGGTTAGTATCGAAAGACTGCCTAAATACAAGACACAGAAAGTTACTGAAACGGGTACGCTCGAATTTTTATCGCCTGAGGACACCAATCAAGGCAAACGTGTTTGTTCTCATCATACGGCAAGTATTGGGAGCACACTGATGGTATCGAACCCAGCCAATAATAAATCTGTTTTTGTTAAGGTGGTTGCCAACCACAAACTTGATGAGTCAAAAGGGAATATTATTAAGCTCAGTAAAACAGCGCATTCAGATATAGAAATAGAGAATAACGCCGATGTTCAAGTAAGCTTTGCAAAATAAAAACGGTTTTAAAAACTGGTCGTTCGACTGGGCGCACATACCCTTCCTGCTATGCGCGGTTTCATTATTTTTTAGTCGTTTTTTACTGTCCGTCAGTATTGGTTTAATGCTGATTTATGTGCTGTGGTATAAGGTTAAAATCAAAACCACTCCCAATACACAGCAAAAAAATACACGTATAATTTATGGGTTGCTGTTGGTTTGGATTGGCTTCGTGTTGTTGGATGGATTTCGAACACTGAATTTCGAAAGTTGGATGGCAGAACTGGCTTTAAAAGTGCCTTTAGTTGTTGTACCGCTTTATGTTTTTTTGCTCAAAAGAAATACCTGTCAGTATGAGAATAGTTGGCTTATATTCACGTTGTTAACCACGTTGGTCGCTGTTATTAGTACAGTTAACTATTGGCTGAATTTTGAAGAAATCAACGCCCTTTTATTACAGAGTAAACATGTACCGATTTTTGGTAATATGCACCACATATACTTTGGTATTGTAATGTCGGTGTGCATTTGGCTCTGTGTATATTTTTACAAAAACAGAGATCGAAAAAAGACTTGGCTAGCACTTGGCATTCTGCTTGTGTTTATGTTGCACATCTTGGCTTCAAGAACAGGTTTGGTTGCTTTTTATGCAAGTGCTTTGGTGTTTGGTATGGCTCAGGTCTGGCAATCAAAAAAATACAAGTTAGTGGCTGTTGGTTTGATTGGTATGATGTTGGCTCCATTGTTGGCTTATCAACTATCAGGGTCATTTCGCAATAAGGTGTTAAACTCTGTAGAAGATTTTAATGCGGTTAAATCAGGTGAAGACATTAATTACAAATCACTTGCAATGCGCGTTGAGGCGTGGAAAACGAGTATACATGTTATCGAGAAAAACGTCTTAATGGGCGTTGGTGCTTCAAACGTTGAACGAGAAATTCAACATCAATATATCCTTGATCAAACAGTTCTTTATAGGGAGAACAGGGTAGGGCCGCACAATCAGTTTTTAGAATTGACATTGGCCTATGGTTTAGTCGGTGGTTTGTTGTTGTTGGGGATTGCTATCCTGCTTATCCAGCTTTGTCGCAGCAATCCTGCTGTTCTTGCACTGGCGGCTGTTTTTATTATCAGTTTTATGCTAGAGTCCGTTTTAGAGCGACAGCAAGGCATTTTAGTGTTTTGTTTGGTTATGTTTTCTTTTATACCATTATCTTCGAAAACGAAGAAAGATACACAACCTTGACGATACACTTGAAACACATCTGGAACATATTCGTTAAATAAGTAAGAGAGATTCTATGAAAAAACCAGCGCTTATTTTTCTGTCATTGGTACTAGGTATGATGAGCAGTTACGGGCAGGAGGAAGATTTTAATGACAACTTCTTTTTGTCGATGCATTCTTCGTTCTATTTTGATTATATCTGGACGCCACTGCAGGTAGAATACGCGCCTACAGGTAACGTAAAACCAGATCCAAACAACCCTAACAATACAATTCCGGTGTATGCTGAAATACCCTTTCAGTCGTTTACAAATAATCTAGTTTCGTTTGGGCTAGAGCCACGGTACAACATCCGAAAACTTGATGACAATTCGGCATTGGCCATTTCTTCACCAATATCTATTGGTATTGGGCAAGTTACCGCTCCGCCATACAGCGATTTTTCGGTTGGTTCTATTGAAGGGTTTGGATCTATTCAAATACCACTTTATGCCAAACTATACATTGGCTCAGGGTCTACGTATGAAAGTGAGAAAGACTTTGGTATATCGATGGGTGTCGGTCTTGAGTTCAACAAAGTCGGTTTAGTTCGGTTCGATCAAACACAAACAGACTATCGCGGTAAAACGGCGTTTGTAATTCCTGTAGCGAGTTTAGGGTTTCATTTCTGGCGAGGATTCAGCCCAGTTGAAGTCAACATAAAATACGGTGAAACTAGTGCAACGTATTTTAGTTTCGATAGAAACGGAGACAGTATTCAAGATGCAACCAATGGAAAATTTACACAAGCGCAAGGCAAAGGACGTGTGATTCGCATTTCTATGTCTCAGATTCTAAATTACTAATAAACAAAGGTTTAAGGCATAAATGAAGACAATCAATAGAGAAATAAGCTGGTTGTCTTTTAATGAACGTGTACTGCAAGAAGCAGAAGATACTGTGAATCCGCTTGTAGAACGTATGCGTTTCTTAGGCATATTCTCAAATAATCTCGATGAGTTTTTTCGTGTTCGAGTGGCCACAATTCGCAGATTAATTAAAATACAGAAAAAGACCAACGTCGAAATGGTTGAATCACCTCAAAAGGTGATGAATCATATTCACAAAACTGTGGTAAGGCTTCAAAAGAGGTTTGAGAAAGTGTATAAATCGATTATAAAAGAACTTGGTGAACAAGGTATTTTTATTATTGATGAGATGCAGCTAAACAGTGAGCAAAAAGCCTTTGTAGACGCCTATTACCTCGAAAAAGTTGAACCATTACTGGTACCAGTAATGCTGAAAAAGCTAAAGCAATTCCCCTATCTTGACGATGATGTCAATTACTTATTTGTTGGCTTTAACGACAGTGAACAGCAACAACAGTATAGTTTAATTGAAATTCCGAGTGATCAGCTCAGTCGGTTTTTGCTATTGCCTGAAAAGGATGGGAAGAAGTATATTATCTATCTCGACGATATTGTTCGGGCAAACCTTAGACGTATTTTTAAAATATTCAACTGTGATGAATTTGAATCTCATATCTTCAAAATAACTAGAGATGCTGAGTTGGACCTCGACGACGATATTGTGGTTGGGTTTTACGACAAGCTCAAAAGAAGTTTAGAAAAACGTAAAAAGGGAGAACCGTTAAGGTTCGTGTATGACAACAACATGCCAACCGAGTCCGTACAATACTTATTGAAGAAAATGAACCTGACAAAGGAAGAAAACATCATTCCTGGTGAGCGTTATCATAACTTTAAGGATTTTATGAAGTTTCCAAATGTTGGTGATAACTCATTGGTTTATAGAGACAAACCACCTTTAAATCACAAATATTTGGAGGGGCATAACAGCATTATTGATGCCGTAGCAAAAAAGGATGTTCTGCTTCATTATCCATTTCAAAATTTCGATTATATCATCGATTTGTTGAGGGAGGCTGCAATTTCTCCTCATGTTAAAACGATTAAAGTGACCATCTATCGTCTTGCCAAAGATTCAAAAGTGATTAATGCACTGATCAGCGCTGTGAAAAATGGAAAGGATGTGGTTGTTGTCATCGAACTTCAAGCGCGTTTTGATGAAGAAGCGAATTTGAAATGGGCTAAAACACTTACCGATGCTGGTGTACGTTTAATTATAGGTTCTCCGGGTTTAAAGATTCACTCTAAACTCATATTGATTGAGTATAAATCCAAGGAAGGAAGAAATAGTATTGCTCATATCGGTACAGGAAATTTTCATGAGGGCACGGCTCATGTATACAGTGATATTTCGCTATTAACGGCTCGAAATGAAATTACGGAAGAAGTAGAAAAGGTTTTCAGTTTTATTGAAACACCATACTTGACAACCAAATTCAACCATCTACTGGTTAGCCCGCGTTATACACGCTCAAGGCTGCTCGCTTTGGTTGACGAACAAATACAAAGTGTTGAGACAAGTGGCGCTGGCTATATTTTGATTAAGTCCAATAGTTTGGTAGATCCAGAGTTGATTGAAAAGCTTTATGTAGCGGCTGGCAAAGGGGTTCAAGTGGATTTGATTATACGTGGAATTTGTTCACTTGTACCAGAGGAGGAGACAGCAAAAGGGAATATCCGGGCTATCAGTATTTTAGATCGCTACTTAGAACATGCTAGAATATTTATTTTTGGTAAAGATGATTTGCGCAAAATTTATCTTTCTTCTGCTGATTGGATGACAAGAAACCTAGATCGTAGAATAGAGGTGGCTGTACCAGTTTATGATCATGACATTCAAAACGAACTGATGGATTTCATCAATTTGCAGCTTACAGACAACATAAAAGCTAGACTATTCGATCAGTCGATGTCTAACACATATGTGGCTAATAACGGAACAAACATTCGTTGTCAGCATGATTTTTATAACTATTTACAAAACAAATAGACGATTGGATCCATTAAAATTTGCTTCTATCGATATAGGTTCAAACGCAATCAGGTTTTTACTAGCCTATGTATTTGAAACGGATAAAGGGCCATTTTTTCGAAAAGGACTTTTACTAAGAGTGCCCTTGCGGCTGGGTGATGACGCATTCAAGTTGGGGCGGATTTCCATTGAGAAGGAAAAGGAAATGATTGAAACCATGCACGCGTTCAAACATTTAATGGCGGCACAGAAAATCATCTCGTACAAAGCATTTGCTACTTCAGCTATGCGCGACGCGGTGAATGGGCCGGTAATTGTGGACCACATTAAAAACACCACCGGAATAGAGATAGACATCATTAGTGGTGAGAAGGAAGCAAATGTGATTTCGGGTGAAGAAATACCCGCATTTATTAAAGCAAAAGACAAAATTTTGTTTGTTGATGTTGGAGGTGGTAGTACGGAGTTTACCTATCACAACAAGAAAAAATCCGTGCGTGAATCCTTCAATATTGGTACCATCCGTTACATGACTGATTCTATTGACAAACAAGAGTGGAAGCGCTTAAAAGCTTGGTTGGTCGAACACAAGCTCGTAGGCAGCGGTATACCTATTTTGGGATCTGGTGGTAACATCAACAAGATTTATAAGTTGAAACGAAGAAGAAATAGCGATTTACACATTACCACAGAAAGCCTACGGTCTTTCTATGATCAAATGAAATCCATTTCATACACAGATCGGATTACACAGTTTAATTTAAATCCAGATCGTGCGGATGTAATTATTCCGGCCTGTGAGATCTTTTTGTCAATCATCGAGAGAACCGATACGACTAAAATCTATGTACCTAAGATAGGATTGTCGGATGGAATTGTGCGGTCGTTATATGCCGATTATTTGGCTTATAAGTAACACAAGCTTTTTTACTCCTCTTCAGATTCTTCTTGATCTTCTTCATCACCATCTTCTTCAGGTGCGGTGCCTTCCTCTCCTTTTTTCTCCAGTGCGTCTAAAGCTTTTAATTTCTCCGCTATTTCGTCAAGAATGGCTTGATCGCCATCATACGCATCTTGAATTCCTTGAAGCGTCGCTCGGGCTTGGAAGTAATCTTCTTCAGCTACGTAAATGTCTGACAACAGCACAAAACCTTTTACAACCCAGTATTCATAAGAAGCATAGTCTTCACTAAGCCCAAATACTGCCGTTCTGGCCTCTTCTAGTTTCTGCTGGTCATACAACACCTTACAACGATAGTATTGTGCTTCAGCACCCTCTTCTGTTGACGATTCTTTCACAACGTAATCGAGGTGGAACATTGAAGTAAGGAAGTTGCCTGCACCATATTGAATTTTCCCAAGTACAAGATTTGCTTCAATCAAATACTCAGATTCAATATTTTCAATAGGCAAAACATCAGTGGCGTTTTTCTTGGCTGCATCTAAATTGCCAAGGCTATAATTACATCGCATCTGCCCAACTACTGCTGAGGTAAAATGAACCTTTGTGCTTGCTAACCTTTCTAATTTACTGAAGTACGGTAGTGCCGCAGTAAGCTTTTTCTGCCAGTAAAGTAATTCTGCCAATTTGTATGTAGCGTCTTCTAGATGCTCACTAATGGATTGATCAGCCACATACTTATAGTTTTCAATAGCTAATTCGTATTTGTCTTCAGAATACGCACATTCGGCAATGTAGTAATGCGCTTGCGTAACGAAGTACCCAGATTTCCCAAATCGATTTTTGTATGATGTAAAGCCCTTTGACGCACCAGCACAGTCACCCAATCTATATTTTTGGAGTGACGACTCATACAACAAAGAGTCTTGATACGTAACCCGAACATCACTGTTTGGTCGTCCATTAACATAATCAAACCATTCGTCAACAGTGCCCATGTTAATAGCAATAGTTTCGCCTAAGTCATAGGCTTCCTTGGCACTACTTGTATTTGGATATTGCTCGATAACCTTTTTACAATATTCCATCGCCTTTTTATTGTCGCCCGAAATAGCGAATATGTTACCTATCTTCAAATAACTAGGAGGTGTGTAGATGCTACCAGGGTGATTGCTAATTACACGGTTAAACATCGTCATCGCCATTTCTGGCTTGTTGAGATATTTTAGATATGTATCGCCAATTTCAAAAAGCGCATCGTCAACAAATACAGATTTCGAGAAGTTAGTTTCAATACGTTTTAGCGTAGCCACTTTTTGGCTTGGTTTACGTTTTAAGCCATAAATTATACCTGTTTGGAACAACGCATAAACCGTTTGCGGATACTTTCCGTTGGCTACACTGCTGTAAGCTGCTATAGCTTGGTCGTATTGCTTTTTTAGAAAATAACTATCTCCTAAACGAAGCGCATTGTCATTGTGTACAGCAGACCCTCTATCAGTGGCTACAGATTTGTATTTGTTGAAATAATTCAACGCCTTGTTTACGTCTTTCTCCATGTAATGCGTATATCCCATACTATAGAGTGCTTTGGTATAATAAATACTTAGTGAAGACTCCGAAATATTGAGCATGCGGCTGTAGTTAGATCTTGCACTAGCATATTTGTCGTCCATAAACTGCATTTCTCCAAGCCAATAATATGCCTGCGCTTGAAGTAATTTGTCATTTGGGAACCGCAATGATTTGTTAAAATATACCTTAGCTTCTTTGTAATTTCTATCGGTAAATAATTGCTCGGCCCGGTTATACGTAATCTTTTGGTAGATGGATTTACTCTGCGTATTGAACGACTTAATTTCTTCTAATACTCGTATCGCTTGATTGTAATTTTTAGTATTAACTAGCATTTCAGCAAGCATGCCTTTTGCATCGTCACTGTATTCGCTATTGGGGTATTTTCGGATAAACTCTTGGGTGGTTTGAATGGCATTGTTGTGCGCACCTTGTTCAAAGGCAAGCTTGGCATAATTAAAATGTGCCATCTCTTGGATTTCCTTATTGTAATCCATTCGCTTAGCAACACCTAAGGCAAGAAAAGCCTTCTGCTTATCCTTTGTTGCCAAAAAACTCTGCCCAAGTTGATAGTTTGCCAGTTGCCCTAGGCTCGACTCCAAGCCAGAGATACGTACAAAAGCTTCTTGTGCCTGTTTGTGGTTTTCGTTCAAAAACTGGGTGAACCCAATCATATAAACATCTTCGTCAGCAAGATAAAACGACTGATCATCTATGAGGCTAAAGAACTTAGCAGCTTTGTTATACTCCTTCAGTTGAAAGTATGTTTTGCCTTCTAGTAGGTTATACTCATTGGCGTATTTGTCGACTTTATGTTGTTCGATGTAATCAAGGGCAGGTTTATACCCTTTTTGTGCGTAATAAATTTGGGCAATATACAGATGCATGATTTCTGGTCCTTCCCCAGATATGCGCTGAAAGCTTTTTAAAGCGCAATCAAACTTCTTCTCTTTATAACACATGTAACCGTAGAAGTAGTTCGCTTCTGTGTAGTATTCGCCTTGTTGGTTCCGAATTTTGTTAAAATGGGCCTTAGACTTGTCATAGTCTTTGGTTCTAAAGAAGGCATAACCCATTTTGAAATTGGCTTCTTCCCAATACGCTTTAGGGAGATTTGATATTTGAAGTGATTCGTAATATTTCGCCGATTTTTTGAATTTTCTGTTGTTGAAATAATAATTGCCCAATTCAAAAAGCGCAAGATTATGCAACGCAGTCTCTGGGTTTTTCTTAAGGTAACGATCTAGCTTGCGGTCATAGTGATTGTGATCCAATTGCATATGGCTCATCAATCCATATATCGTTGCTTTTTCTTTCAACAATTCCTCTGTGTTTCTTTTTGACGCAAACAGCTCAAACTCTTCAATTGCCGGGCCGAATAGTTCTTTGTCGTATAATTCAACGGCATGATAATATATTTCTTCAGGTTGCGTATAAACCTGCGTTTTTTGAGCAAAACCAGTTGAAATAAAGGACATCATTACGATGACATTTAAACTGTACCTAACAAAATTACCGAATTGCATAGTTGCCTTTTAAGAGTATGTTTCAAAAATAACTGTGAAACTGCCTGTTTTGGTATTTTGTTCTGCACATATGTGGATAGCGCGTGTGCTATTGTAGGGTTGTTTTTTGAAGAGTTTATTTTTTTTCAAAATCACAGAAAAATGTGTTGTTAAATTTCAAAATGACATATTTTTGCATCCTTTAAAAAACACGGTGGTTGTAGCTCAGTTGGTTAGAGCATCGGTTTGTGGTATCGAGGGTCGTGGGTTCGAACCCCATCATCCACCCTTTTAAACCTTCATCCTTGGATGGAGGTTTTTTTATGCTTTCTAATTCGTGCATTGAGTAATGCACTAGAGTAAAGAAAAAAGAGCATAGAGAATAGATCTTTTTAAGTTGTAGTTGAATAAGTTTAAGATGTGAGGATTGACACCTCAATACAGCGACTAGCCACTAAGAATTGAGAATTAGGGATTTGACAGTGAAAAACGAAAACAAAATTCACTCCTTCATAATACTATAGACATTCAGACATTCATGCCTTCAATCCTTGAACCCCTCAACCTTTCAATCCTTCATCATTCACTCATTAATAACTTGCCTATCATTCCAAATGAGCCAATCTTTGCAGTAGGTATGAAAATATACGCCATTAGTGGATTAGGTGCAGACGAGAGGGCTTTTCAATTTATTGAGTTTCCGCATGAGGTTGTTCATGTTAAATGGATCACACCAAGCAAAGATGAGTCGATGAGTGACTATGCGCTGCGTTTGTGCGACCAAATTGATACTTCTGAACCATTCGCTTTGGTAGGTTTAAGTTTTGGTGGCATGCTTGCCACAGAGATGTGTAAATTTATTACACCAGCACATACCATTTTATTATCGTCAGCTGAAACAAAAAACGAAATTCCTTGGTGGTTTAAGTTTATTGGTAAAATGAAACTGACCAGTTTGATACCTTCTGGTTTTGTTGAAGTACCCCGGCCATTAGCCAGGTGGTTTTTTGGTACAAAAGATCCAGAAGTAATCGACTACATCCTGGATGATGTAGATATTGACTATATAAAGTGGGCTGTGAAACAAATCATGAACTGGGACAACATGTCGCCTGCGCACAATGTATTCAAAATTCATGGAGAAGATGACCGTGTACTTCCTCTAAAGGAAGATGCAAATACAGTTATTATTGAAGATGGAGGTCACTTTATGGTGGCAGACAAAGCGGACCAAATTAGTGCGCTTATAACAGAAAAATTAAAGAACAATTAATACTTAAAACCCTGCTATGCAACAGATGATGTTTCTCTTTCCGTTATTACTTGGCTTGGTGATGGTGCTTGGTGCAACAATTGCTATCCTCCGTCGACTATCGAAAAACCAAAAACCGATAGGGTTGAAGGCATTAGTTGTTGTCGTTAGCCTTTGTATTGCATTTTTTATGTACAAAGGTATTTACAAGCCTTTTGGGTTGTATGAAAATCATTTTAAACAAGCTACAGGTGTTCAATTTCCGACGTCAGGAGATTATGTGTTCGCCGATACATGGAGTGACAATGCAGAAAGTGATGGCTATAGTTCCATCGCCTTAGTGTCTCTTCCAACAGAAGAGATTGATCAGTTGAAATTGAAGCTAAAGTCTTTGAATTACGGGGTATTGCCTGATTCATTGAAAAAAGCAGATGGGCTCTACGACAGAATTAGTTATGCGTTGAAACTGAGTAAAAATAAAGAAATTGTTGACGAATATGGTGTTGTGGAAGTACGCACGGAGAAAAGAAATGGAACCATGTTCAAATTCGATAAAATTAGATATTACTTTGGCTTTTTGTCTGATGACAAAACGGTTGTCATTTATATAATTAGTAAGTAGGTTATGGCTTCATATTCCATCAAACGTGATCACATTGTCGATACAACGGTTGAGGAGTTATGGGCGTTTCTAGTTAATCCAAATAATCTTCAAAAGTTAACACCAAAGAAGTTTGGTGGTAAACGCCTGGATAAAAACGCAACTGACATCATGTCTGAAGGCAGCATTGCGACCTATCGAATAAAAGTTTTTCCGTTTATACATGTAAAATGGAAGGCACGGTTCTTTAACATCATTTTGAACGAGTCGTTTATTGATGAACAGGTAAGCGGTCCTTTTAAGTCGTGGACACACAAACATTCCATATTGGTACACCAAGGTAATGTGATTATGCGTGATGAAATCACATTTGAGCCTCCATTTCCTTGGTTCGGAGACTACATCTATGTAACGTTTATTGTTGGCCGACTGCATAAATTATTTACCTACCGCGACGATTACTTTGACGCCCATTTCAAACAAAGTGAGTTGTAAATTGTACTGTTGTTAAACAAAGGCAATGTCTACAGCTAAAACAATTAAAACCGTTGTATCGTCCGAGCTCGTGAACATGGGCGGGCATATTATTGATCAACCTTTGCCCATTGAAGGAGTCCCGAACATAGACCCGTTTTTACTTATCCATCACTGGAAAGGTGCGCTTGTTGGCGGTCAACGAGAAAGAGAAGTAGGGGTAGGACCACATCCGCATCGCGGCTTTAGTCCTGTTACATTCGTATTTGAAGGCAATGTTGTACATCGCGACTCACTAGGCAATAAGGCGAAAGTAGAAGAAGGTGGAACTCAATGGATGTTTGCCGGAAGAGGAATTACACACAGCGAGCGGCACGATAAGGAGTTTGTTGAGAAGGGAGGACCTTTAGAATTTATTCAGTTTTGGGTGAATGTGCCCGCTGAGAATAAAATGGGTGCACCATATTACAAACCGATATCAAAGTCAGAAACACCTGTGATCTCAACGCAACATGACGAAATTTATGTAGTCGCGGGAGAATTGGATGGGGTCGCTGGTGTTGCACCTACGTTCACCGAACAAACTTTGTTGCGTGGCAAGATTAACCGGGGTGGCAAGCGGACTCTAACACTACCCACCAACTACAATATCTTACTTTACGCACTTGATGGGGAACTTAAAGTGAATGGAGAAACGGTGCATGGTAAAGAAATGGTGGTGTTTGAAAATGATGGAGAAGAGGTGAATGTCGAAGGCGTTTTTGATACACGGTACATCGTGCTCAGCGGAGAAGCTATTGGCGAAAAAATTGAATCATACGGACCGTATGTGATGAACAATCAGACTGAAATAATGGAGGCTATGCGCGACTATCAGATTGGCAAGATGGGTATTCTTATCGAAGATTTTGATTGATTTCCTTCTTATATTTACGCCAATACAATGAAAGATATCACAAAACATTATGATGCAGGGGATGTAACGATCGTATGGAAGCCCGCGAAGTGTATTCATGCAGCGGAATGCGTTAAAGCGCTACCCAAAGTCTACAACCCAAAGGTCAAACCTTGGATAACACCAGAAAATGCGACGGCCGAAGATATACGTCAACAGATTAAGAAGTGTCCATCAGGGGCGTTGAGTTATACAGAAAACAACAAGCCAGAAATAAGCGAATCTAAGACCAATTCCATGCCATCCATGCAGGTTGCGCCTAATGGACCATTGCTTTTTCACGGTGATGTGGAACTGAAGAATGCTGATGGGTCAAGCGAGGTAAAAAGTAAAATTACCGCATTCTGTAGATGCGGTGGTTCTGCCAACAAGCCTTATTGTGACGGAAGTCATAAGCAGAATGGCTTTGAAGGGTAAGTGGTCTTATCGCATTATTCTATAAGTCACCATTTAGGTCAGATGTCTTAACTTGCAGTTTGCATACCAATGGCAGTAGTTGTAACCGTATGTGCAGCCATCAAATTATTCCACATTCTGAAAAATGACAACACAAGATTTATACAGAGTTTTACTGAAGGTTTTGGGTGTATATTTTTTTATCAATTATATCCTATCAAATTTCACTGGATTTTATTATGGTTACATTGATAATGACAGTCTAAGTCAGTCATTTGTTAGTCTTATATCCATAGCCGTTACCCTGTTTCTTTTCTATCAACTTATATTCAAAACAGACAGTTTGATCCGGATTCTAAAACTTACGTCAAATCATGACAGCGAAGAAGTTAAGACAGATAAGGTAACTAGTATTGATTTGTTTAATGTGATCCTTGTCTTTATTGGGGTGTCTTTAGTGGTGCACAACACAATAACCATGCTATCTCAGGTGTATTATCTACTGGAACTGTATATACCCAATAAGGTGCCAACTATCGTGAGTAAAAATTACAGTTTCTATAGTATATCGTATTCTGGTCTTTCTATTGTATTTGGTTTGTTTATTACGCAAAATGCATCCAAACTTGCACTGTGGTTAAATAAAAAGACCAACCACAATCAATAATGGACGCAGAAAAGAATTATATCAAGATAAACAAAGAGGCTTGGAACAAAAAAACACCTGTTCACTTTGAGTCTGAATTTTATAACAACGAGGCCTTTATAGCTGGGAAGAACTCACTCAATAGTTTTGAACTTGACTTGCTAGGTGATGTGAAAGGGAAAAAAATCCTTCACCTTCAATGTCATTTTGGCCAAGACAGTATTTCTTTAGCACGCATGGGTGCAGAGGTTACAGGTGTAGACCTTTCGGATGTTTCCGTTAAAATGGCCAATGAGCTATCGGATAAAACAAACACACCAGTTCGATTTATAGAATGTGACTTGTATAGCTTGTCTGACGTACTTGACGAAAAATTCGATATCGTTTTTACGAGCTATGGCACGATAGGATGGTTACCTGATATGGATAAATGGGCTGATGTTGTGTCTCATTATTTAAAACCAGGAGGCCAGTTCGTATTTGCCGAGTTTCACCCGGTGGTTTGGATGTTTGATGATGAATTCGCGGGAGTCGGTTATAATTATTTCAATGATGGAGCAATCCACGAAACACAAGAAGGTACATATACTGATCGCGATGCTGATATTCATGACGAATATGTGATGTGGAATCATGGTATATCTGAAGTGTATAATGCCTTAGTGAAAAGCGGGTTGTTTGTCAATTCGTTAAACGAATTTGATTATTCTCCCTACAATTGTTTTATGCATACGGTCCAGTTCGAACCAGGAAAGTTTAGAATCGAACACCTAGGGAATTATATTCCAATGGTATACACCATTTTGGCCACCAAGCCTGTATAGGCGCTTAGTGCAAATAGGAACAGTCCTTGCATTTATACTGTATAAAATACTAGTCTTTTATACAGGCTTGTTTGAAACAACGCTGCTCTATTTGGTGTAAAGACCTGATTGTCAAATAGCTTTGTTTTACGAATTGCAGATAAGTGCTATTGAACAATCGTTTTGTCATATCAATCTTGGTCGTGTTACTTCCATTTATGGGACTGACACAAACCGCTAGTCATAAAAATGGTTTTGGGATTAACCAAGACTTTCATGATTACAACGTCCGATTATTGGACAATAAGATTACGAGTTTCGATTCTTCTCTTTCCCAATCTTTACGTATATCATACAATCGATATTTAGGGAGATCTTGGTCACTCTCTGTAGGTGTTACAAATGGGTTTTTGTTAAACCAAACTGAAGAAAACAAACTAATTAGAAAGTCATACTTGTTTGGCGGAGATATTGATCTGATGCTCACTTTAAACAACAGTCGATTTTTCCCAGTAGACTCCCGCATTGCGCCATATTTATCCTTTGGGTATAATTTTAATTACTTAGACGCGTATAAAGACCTTGGTATCACACCAATGGTGATTAGCAATGAATATGGGTTCGGAACGTATATTAAACTAGGTAGCAAATCAAAACTGCAAGTTGGGGCGGCATTAAACCAGCAGCTGAATGGAGATTTTGATACGCACATGCAGTATCGTTTAGGGTTTGCCCAAACTATTGGCAAGGAGTCTAAGAGGCCAGTGGTGCCGAAAGAAGACATGAATTACGACAAAGATGGAATTGCAGATGCAAATGACAAATGCCCAACACTACCAGGTATACCAACCAATGCAGGTTACCCTGAAGACTGGTCAGATGGTGGCAATCTTGTTTTAAACGACTCTGTGATGGCCTTAATTGATGACTTGGAGCAGTCCATATTAAAGCTAAAGTCAGACATTTATAATCTGTCAAACAACCAAGTTGTTGAAGTCGTTTGCCAATCAGGCACAGGAGAAATTGTGCAAGCAAATAAGACAAAGACAAACCATACGCCCGATGGTGACCCAACCAATAATAAGGACGAGGATACCCAAAAAGACCCTAAAAATAAGGTAGACGACGATAAACCGACTACGAAAAAGAACGAAAGCAAACCGGTTGTAGTAGCAGATACAAAACCCAAAACGACCAAAACAGAAGAACCTAAGTCGGTACCCTCGTCACCAATGGTGAAATACAAAGCAAATGGAGAGGCCATGTCGTACTATGTTATTGCTATTTCAACTAAAGACCAGGCACTTGCCGAACGTTCGGCAGCACTAATTGCCAATGATTTCCAGGTTGTTAAAGTTCTTCCTCAACCCAACGGTTTCTACCGTGTAGGTATTTACGCTACAAAAAGTAAAGAAGAGGCGTTAAAGATTCTTGAATACGCAAAAGGCCACGGTATACCATCAGGTTGGATTGCTTACGAGTAGACATTACAAGAAAGAAACCACTTTTTTATCGAATCATTTCCTTTACTCCGCACGCCTATTGTATTTTTGGCGAAACTTTAGAATAGTAAATGAAGAAATTAAGATTTGTAGTGCTGACGTTGCTTTCAGTACTTTTTGTAAATGCCTCAAATGCTCAGTATGAGTTGGTCGAGAATGTTGAAGGTAATGTAGACGACAATGTAATTGCCTACCAAAAATTTAAGCACACCAAAAACGATTTAACGCTAATTATTCACGAAGACCACAGTGACCCTATTGTTCACGTTCAAGTGGCTTATCATGTGGGTTCAGCAAGAGAAAGCGCACGAAATAGTGGTTTTGCTCACTTCTTTGAGCACATGATGTTTCAAGGCTCAAAGAATGTTGCTGATGAAGAGCACTTTAAGATTATTAGTGAGTCAGGAGGAACAAATAACGCCTACACGTCATTTGATAAAACCGTGTACATTAACACGGCACCAAGTAACTTAACGGAAACGTTGTTGTGGTTAGAAGCCGATCGTATGGGAACCCATTTAGATGGTTTCACTGAAGAAAAGTTTAACAACCAACGTGATGCGGTTAAAAATGAAAAAAGACAGCGTTACGACAACCAACCTTATGGTATGGTAAATGAAGTGCTGTTTAAAAGCCTTTATCCAAACCACCCTTACGAATGGACGCCAATTGGTTATGTTGATGATTTGGACGACGCGAGTTTCGATGATTTAAGAAACTTCTTTTTGCGTTGGTACGGGCCTAATAATGCAACCCTTGTAGTGTCTGGTGATGTTAATCCTGAAGAAGTTAAAAAATGGGTTGACAAGTATTACGGAAGCATTAATAAATGTCCAGAAGTACGAAAACAACGTGCTCCAAAGCCAATTCTACCTGTCAATAAATATGTGCCTATGACGGACAATATTTATTTGCCAATGACTGTGATGAACTTCCCAACTGTGGCGAATTATCACCGCGACGAGGCGGCGTTAAGTATGCTAGGGCAAATACTAGGAGGAACAAACAACTCTTTAATGTATAAGAAGTTTGTGAAAACTGAGGATGCGGTTCAATCAAGTGCGTCTAACTCGGCACTAGAACTAGGTGGATTCTTTAGTATTCGTGTTATAGCTCGTTATATGGGTATGAGTTTTAACGAAGTTGAGGATAGAATAAACGAAGTGCTGCAAGAGTTTAATACAACTGGTGTTTCTGATAAAGAATTGAAAGCAACCAAAATGAGTTATCGAACTTATCTAGTGGACCAAGTAAATTCAATTTCTAGCAAAGCAACTTTGCTTAGTGAATGGAACATGATGCAAAGCACTGGTTACAACTTAAACGATGAAATTGCGCGATACGAGAATGTTACTAAAGAAGACATCATGCGTGTTTTCCGAAAGTACATTTTAAATAAAAAAGCAGTCATCTTAACTGTATCAAGAGAAGCACCAAAAGAAGGTGATGACGAAGGTTCTAAAAGTGTGAATCCACATGCAGGCCAGCCAAAAATCATTGATGCGCAATACAAAGGGTTGACCTACAACCCACCCGTTGATAATTTTGATCGATCGGTTGCTCCAAAACCAGCTGCCGTAAAAAGTATTAAGGTACCTGATTACTACACCGAAACTTTTGACAATGGTTTAAAAGTAATCGGCTCTAATGCAAGCGACTTAAAGAAAGTCTATTTGTACTTACAGATAGAAGGCGGTCATTTAATTGAGGCGAATAAAAAGATTAGCTCAGGAACAGCATTGCTCACAGCCAATTTGTTAAATGAAGGGAATGCATCATTGACCTCAGAAGAAATGAGTGCAGCGCTTGATTTGTTGGGAAGTAGGATTAGCTTCAGCAGTGGAACAACAACTACAACCTGTTATGTTGAATCATTTAAAGAAAACTTAGATGCTACGTTAGCGATTTTAAAAGAGACCTTAGAAAAGCCACGATTCGACGCAAAAGATTTTCAACGTATTAAAAAGCAGCGTCTTCAATCAATCAATAATCAGAAATCAAACCCAAGCTTTTTAGCAGGGGTGAATTATAACAAAGCGGTTTACGGAAAAAGTATTCTTGCCACACCTGCAAATGGAACTTACAGTACGGTGAATAAAATTTCAGTAGATGATTGTAAATCATATTACGATAATTTCTACTCACCAAACGTAGCAAGCCTGTCTATTTTAGGACCAGTGACTCAAACGGAAATAATGGGGAAACTTGACTTCCTAAAAACTTGGGAGAATAAAAACGTAGTTATCCCTGCCTTGCCAGAACCTAATACGTTTGAGAATACTACTATTATTTTGGTAGATAAACCTTATGCACCTCAATCAATGATTATTGCGGGTTACCCGTCGTTGACGTATGATTATAATGGTGATTACTTTAAGGCAAACGTGATGAACTTCACACTTGGTGGCGCTTTCAGTAGCCGTATTAACCTAAATCTTCGTGAAGATAAAGGCTATACCTATGGTGCACGATCTGGGTTTAGCGCTAACCATCACTATGGTAATTATAGATTCAGTGGCAACATCAAAAAAGAAGCGACAGACAGTTCTATTATGGAAGTGATGAAGGAGTTGAAAAACTTTAAAGCGAATGGTATTACAGATGAAGAATTGGCATTCACCAAAAGTTCTATCTTATTGAGTCAAGCATTGGATTATGAAACGCCAAGGCAAAAACTTGGTTTCTTAGCCGATATCGTAGATAATAATTTGCCAGTAGGATATAAAGATGAGCAAATAAAAATTATTAATGATTTAACTAAAGAAGAGGTTAACACATTAGCTAAAAAACATCTAAATCCGGATAACATGGTATTTATTGTTGTTGGCCACGCCTACAAAATCAAACCAGGCCTAGAAGCTTTAGGTTATGGAAAGATAAAAGTGATTGATTCTGAATAAGGATTAATTAGTCAAATGAAAAAAGTCTAAGTATGCATAATACTTGGACTTTTTTTATGCGGAAACGAGCTTGTTGTTGTGGTACTTAACCAAGACGGGATGCGCATTAAACTCCATGCACACACCAAGGTCGATGTTGTTTCCAAGCCGCTTAAAACGCTTTGCATGGCTTGCTCTGGTTAAGTAATGGGTTGGGTCCTTCTTGGCTTTTTCAACTAGATCTAATGCCATTTCAACCGGATCACTTTCCCATTCGTGAGAATTTGATAAAGCTTGAGTGATGTATCCAGCATATAGCGTGTCTTCAAGGTTTACTTGGTTTTTCCATCCAGCACAAAACAAAACAACCGGCTTGTTACTTGCTTGTAGATAGTCAACGAGGACGGAAAGGTTAAAGAAGGAACCAATTAAGATTTCGTCAGCATCCTTTGCTGCATGTATGCACTTTGTTCCATTCGTCGTTGTCAAAACAACATGTTTACCTTCTATTACCTCACGACTATATTCTAATGGCGAATTTCCAAAATCAAAACCCTCTGCCTTTTCTCCGTTCCTTTCTCCAGCAACTAGGTAAGAATCAGATTGATAGCTTAAGGCTTCTTCCACAGAAATAACCGGTGTGATGCTTTTTGCTCCATTGTCTAATGCGGCACAAATGGTTGATGTTGCTCTTAAAATATCGATAATGACAACGACTTTTCCTTTGATATCCGTTAAGGGAAGGAGCAAGGGAGACAAGACTATTTCAACGGTAGGTTTCATTTACTTTTCTATAATAATTTCAATCATTAATGGACAACAAACTAAAGCATCTTTTCGACCTTCAATTGTTTTAAGATCTTTAACACCGTCTTCAACGTCTTTATCAGTGAGATATCCCATTTCTACTAGCTTTGGGAAATACGTTTGGTAAAATGTTTTTGGCCACTGCCAACTCAGGTCATCTACCTGAGCCATTTTTGCCATCGGTCTAGTTTTAACTATGTCATAACCGATGTCTGTAGCAAATTCTGCTAATTCGCGTCCTACGTTTATCCGACCGTCAAAGTTTTCGAAGCTTGCAAAACAAGCTTCAATACATTTGGTTAAGCCAGGTAAACTAGGTACTGTTTGATGCGTCATCCAGTCAAAATATTCATGAATAACGAACCGACCACCTGGTTTTAAAGCCTTATACACTTTCTCTAGAATTTCTTTAGGGTTTGAAATCCAAGCCAATGCCCATCTGCAGTAGGCCCCGTCAATTGAGTTTGGGGATAAATCTAGGTCGTTAAAATCTGCTTCAATGGCATCAATGTGTAAACTGTAAGTATTGCTTAAGTGATTTACAAAATCAATGTAATTCTTTGATTTGTCGACGCCAATGACCTTACCCGTTTTTCCAGCAATAAGGGCCATTTCCTTTGTGCAAAATCCAGGTCCACAGCCTAAATCTAAAAGCGTATCTCCGGCTGTAAAACCAGCATTCTCCCAACCTTTTTGAGCCTCTGTAGCCCAAACTTGATGCTGTACGCCTAAACGAAATAGTTCGTCAGGGTCGGTACCTAAAATGTATGCGTTGTTTTCTGACATGTGTTGTTAATCGTGATTAACGAATGTTCAAAATTAATCTAATCCTTAAATTATATGATGTTCATCAAAAACCGTTTCAATATGAATTCAAATGAATTTTGAAAGCCTATTTTTGCGCAAAAGTTGAATCATATGAACGACGTATATATAGTATCTGCAGTAAGAACACCGATGGGTAGTTTCAACGGTATGTTTAGCTCAATTCCTGCACCTAAACTTGGTGCCACAGCAATTAAAGGAGCCTTAAGCAAGGCTGGCGTTGATGCCAGTGAAGTTGAAGAAGTATTTATGGGTAATGTTCTTCAAGCTGGTGTAGGGCAAGCACCTGCGCGTCAAGCATCTATGTTTGCGGGTATTAGCGAAGAAGTTCCATGTACAACGATAAACAAGGTTTGCGCCAGTGGTATGAAAGCCGTGATGTTAGGCGCACAATCGATTATGCTAGGACACAATTCGTGTGTGATGGCTGGTGGAATGGAAAATATGAGTCGAGTACCACATTATTTAATGAACTCTAGAAAGGGGTATAAATATGGAGACTTTAAAGCCATAGATGGATTAGCACATGATGGTTTGACCGATGTGTACAACAACTACATGATGGGCAATGCAGCTGAAAACACTGCAAAAGAAATGCAGATCTCAAGAGAAGAGCAAGATACATTTGCTATTAACTCGTATAAAAAATCTGCAGACGCATGGGAAAATGGCCGTTTCAGTGATGAGATAGTTGGTGTTGAAGTGCCTCAAAGAAAAGGAGATCCTATTCTGAAAGAAGAAGACGAAGAATACAAAAATGTGTTTTTTGAGAAAATACCGGCATTACGTCCTGTATTTGATAAAGAAGGGACTGTTACCGCAGCCAATGCAAGCACAATGAATGACGGTGCTGCAGCAATACTTCTTATGTCAAAAGCTAAAATGGATGAACTAGGGTTGACTCCATTGGCTAAAATTAAAGGCTTTGCTGATGCGGCACAAAAACCAGAATGGTTCACAACAGCTCCATCAAAGGCTTTGCCAATTGCCATTGAGCGTGCAAACTGCTCTTTGAGTGACATAGACGTATTTGAAATCAACGAGGCCTTTAGTGTGGTGAGTTTGGCCAATAATAAGCTGCTTTCTCTTGATAATGATAAAGTAAACGTTAACGGAGGTGCAGTGTCTTTAGGTCACCCTCTAGGTGCATCTGGCGCCAGAATAATTGTAACTTTAATTCATGCCTTGAAACAAAAAGGAGGACAATTAGGAGCTGCAGGTATTTGCAATGGTGGGGGTGGAGCCAGTGCATTGGTATTGGAGGTATAGTGTCACTATACTTTTAGGCACGCGTTTTGAGTTATAATACATATGCGAATTAGAGGCTTGTCTTTTTTTCTTTTATTGTGTGTAACCTCACTAGGTTATGCTGCAGAGAAGGATACTACTTATCGAGACTCGATACGTAATATCGAATTCCAACTCGAAGGGTTAAGCCACAATATTATTAATGGGAAGGATGTTAATGAGCGTATTACCAGCTGTTACTATTTTGTCCAAACATTAAAAAAGGCATTACAAGTACCAACGAGTTTCGATTACGACTTTACACTTCTTAAAACCGTTTCCATTCTCAAACCTTCAGACGATAAGTTTCGATTGTTTACATGGAACCTACTTCTCGATAGTGGGAAATACATGTATTTTGGGGCAATTCAAATGAAGACAGAAGATTCATTGATTCTGTATGGATTGTATGATAGCTCAGATAAGATTCGTGATGCTGAGTTTCGTTCGGTTGACTCCAGACATTGGATTGGGGCCTTATATTACCAAATTCATGACTATACGTATAAAGGGAAGCCCCATTATATTCTGTTTGGGTGGGATGGTGAAGATCACCTAGTCAATAAAAAAGTTATTGACGTGCTTCATTTTGACGAAAAGAATAAACCGATGTTTGGGTTACCCATTTTTGAGGATGATGATGACGAATACAAGTATAGATTGGTTCACACTTTTGCCGACCAGGCAACAATAACATGTCGGTATAACGATGAAGAAAAACAGATTGTATTTAATCATCTTGTGCCATTTCATCCATTGCAAAAAGGCATGTATGAGTTTTATGTGCCTGACGGAACATACGACTACTTAGAGTTTAAAAAAGGATTCTGGAAACGGAAGGAGCTGTTTTTCAAAGACATGGATGGCAATCAACACGACCTACGTAAAACCAACGACATCCAAAACCCGGATGATCCTAAGAGTTTTAAGAAGAAGAAAAAAAAGAAAAGGAAGAATAAAGACGCCTTTTAATTAAGCCTCAGAATTACCAAATTTTTCCATTACGGCTTCGCTCACGCCGACGTTACTAAACCCACCATCATGGAATAAGTTCTGCATGGTTACCATTTTTGTGTGGTCAGAAAACAAACTAATGCAATATGATGCACAATCTTCAGCACTTGCATTTCCAAGCGGAGACATCTTCTCTGCATAGTCAATAAAGGCATCAAAACCACCCACTCCTGATCCAGCAGTGGTCATAGTAGGAGATTGAGATATAGAGTTAACACGAACTTTTCGTTTTACACCGTAGTGATAACCAAAACTTCGCGTAATGGACTCAAGCAATGACTTGCTTTCAGCCATTTCACTATAATCAGGGAATGTACGTTGCGCAGCTATATAGGTAAGGGCAACAACAGAACCCCATTCGTTTATAGCATCTTTCTCATAACACGTTTGTAAAAGCCTGTGTAGGCTTATGGCGCTAATGTCAAAGGTTTTATGCATAAAGTCGTAGTTCAAGCCCGTGTAGGCTTTCTTTTTACGGATATTTAAACTCATTCCAACAGAATGCAGTATAAAGTCAACTTTACCAAATTTGGCAACGGCAGCATCAATTAACGCATTCATGTCGTCATTGCTTGTTACATCACACGCAATAACATCAGAGTTTGTTTGTTCGGCCAATTTATTAATTACACCCATTCGAAGTGCAATTGGGGCATTTGTGAGAATAAATTCAGCACCCGCTTCATGACATTGTGTGGCAACTTTCCAAGCGATTGAGTGCTCATCTAAAGCGCCAAAAATAATTCCTTTCTTACCTGCTAACAGTTGATTTTGCATACGTGAAATATTTCCTGCAATGTTAACTAAAGAAAAAGAAACTTCCCACGACTGCGGATTCCTTTTATCTCGATGGTAAAGAAATACAAACCATGTGTTTCTAGTCCAAGCGCAGAAATCACTATACGATCATTTCGTGTTATTATTTCAATCGATGAAGTTCCATTCGCTGTATACACGTGTATTGTCGCTTCCTCTTGATTTGGATTCGCATAAATTAAAGTCGAATTATTGGTTGCAGGATTCGGATACACCTTTGGGTTTAGTCCGTCAACGCTTATTAGCGTAATGGCTAATATTGGGGATACGCCAAATGAACCTAAGTCGATTTGAAAATAGTTGGGCTGGTTGTAAACCACATCTCTAAACAAGTACGTGTAATGCTCTTCAGTACTTTCTGCTCCGCATATTCCAGGATAGGTATAGATCGCCGTTTGTCCGTTGCTGTCAATTCCGAAATTTATTTTAATATCCTCGCAGGTAAATCCGGCACTGGTTGTCCATGTAATAAGTATGGCTCCCTTATCTTCACGTACCGCATAGTCTAATAAATACTGGTCTATTTGCGCATTGGCTGACACAGCCATTAAAAGAAATAAACTAAAAACCCAATCGCGCATATACTAAAATAACAGTTATTGGTCGTATTGGTTGACGAAACTCGACTTATTTACAAATATTAGATTGTAATTTTGCCCTCAAATTAGGTTCTTGAAAAAGCAAAAAACTATACAAAGCATTATACACCGCAACCCATCAACATTTTTTGTGTTGGCCGGGCCATGTGCCATAGAAGGTAGAGACATTGCATTTGAGATTGCAGACCAATTGGTAGAAAAGTGCGATCGTTTAGGCATACCATTAGTGTTTAAAGGATCTTACAGGAAAGCGAATCGCTCAAGGTTAGACAGCTTTACAGGTATTGGAGACGAGAAAGCATTAGAGATTTTGGCGGAAGTTGGCCAAAAATATGATGTACCTACGGTTACTGACATTCATGAAAGTGCTGAGGCTGATATGGCCGCTCAATATGTGGATGTTTTACAAATACCAGCGTTTTTGTTTCGTCAAACTGAGTTACTTGTTGCAGCAGCTAAAACGGGTAAAATTGTAAACATTAAAAAAGGCCAGTTTGCTTCTGCTTCTGCAATGGAATTCGCAATGGATAAAGTTGTAGAAAGTGGGAATGACCAAGTAATGCTAACAGAGCGAGGTAATATGTTCGGTTACGGGGATCTTATCGTCGATTACCGAAACATTCCAGAAATGCAGAGCTTCGGAAAGCCTGTTGTCATGGACATTACACATAGTTTACAACAACCCAACTCTTCTACTGGAGTTACGGGTGGCAAGCCGGCGCTTATAGAAACGATTGCTAAAGCGGCCATAGCTGTTGGTGCAGATGGTTTGTTTATAGAAACACACCCAGATCCAAAGTCGGCCAAATCAGATGGTGCAAATATGTTACCACTGAATCAGTTTGAAGGGTTAATGGCAAAATTGGTTCAATTGAAATCGGTTTTATAGGCCTGAAGCACTGTAAATGCATAAAGGCCGGATTACTCCAGCCTTTAAACAAATTAACTAACCAATTAATTCAAATTTACCCTACTTAATAAACGGAGTGTGTGCTAATATATTTTTCTCGTTAGAAATTATGACAATTGACTTTTTGTGAGGGCACTTGACGAAAAAAAGTGAACAATTAAGTCATTCAATATTACATTCTTGTGCTATTGTAGTGACGCCAATGCCTAAATTCGCAACATTATTTAAAATACATGGAATTAAAAGACGTAGTATCAATTGGTGGTAAGCCAGGACTTCATCAAGTTGTAGGCCGAAGAACGAATGGTTTAATCGTTGAGAGTATTGATGAGCGTAAAAAACGCACACCTACTTCACTTACGCAAAAGGTTTCAATTCTCGAGGATATCTCCATCTACACCTACGAGAGTGATGTAAAGTTAAGAGATGTATTTAAGAGTTTAGATACCTTGGTCGCTGAAGGATTAACCTTAGTTCAAAAGAAGGATGGAGGAGATGCTATTAGAGATTTTTTCAGAAAGGTACTTCCAGAATTTGATGAAGATCAGGTGTATACCTCAGATATTTTAAAGATCTGCACGTGGTACGGTGTATTAAAAGACCACATTGACTTCCAAAAAGAGGTTGAAGAAGACAAGTCATCTGATGACAAAAAAACTACTTCTGCAACAAAGTCGACTGCAAAACCCAAAAAAGCGCCAGCTAAAAGGGTAAGTGCTAAAAGTGCACCTGCAAAGGCGCCAAAATTGACGCAACGAAAGATGAGCTAAACAGCTTACTCTTTAATTACTTTATATCTGTATGTCTTGTTAAGAGTTTGCACAGTTAAGGTGTAAACGCCAGTGTGTAAATTTTCTAATTTACTTATTTGTAGATGTTTACCCTGAGTTGAAGCCTCAAATCTTTGACCTTGACCAAGTATGTTGCTCATTGTAATATGAATCAAGTCACTTGGCATTTCTTTTAGTACTATAGTGATTTCTGAGTTAAATGGATTTGGGAATAAACGAAATTCGAGATTCATTTTTCCATGCAAATGTTGATTTCCCACTGTTAATGTGTCTGAATAACTTGTTCTGCAACGCTGCAATGTCGTAACAATACAATCTACTTTGTAGGTGTTGGTCGTTGGTGGATATTCATGTTTGGGGGAAACAATAGATGAAGAATCTCCATCACCAAAATACCAGGTAAAACTTAAGTCAGTTGAATCGGTTGGGGTGAATTGGACAACATACGGGCTTGACGATTGATGGGTAAATTTGAAGTTTGGTACTGTATGCAGACTTAACTTTTTGAAAATAGTATCTGAGCAGATTCCACCATTAGTGGCTACTAACATTACCGGTGATGTAGGGTGGTAGCCATATGTGTGTTGAGGATGTGCGTCGTATGATGAGTCCGATTTTGACAAAAGCCATTTGTAGGTAACACGATTGGTGTCGGTGGTTTCGTTTTGAAATATGGTAATGCTATTTAAGCAGGAATCTAACACCCTAAAGTTCACTTGTGGAGTCTGCAGTATGTTGGACTCTTGAACAGTTGAGTCTTTGCAACCAATGCTGTCTGTAATAAACAAGGTAGTAATAAATGTTCCTGATGAATCGAACGAATGGCTGGTTTGTCTGCCACTTTGTATGCTACCATCACTAAACTTCCATAAGTACTGATGGTCTTTACCAAACACTTTACTATTGTCTGTAAATTGAATTGTTCGTTTGTGACAAGAATCGTTAGTATAAAAGTGAACCTGACTTCTGGGGTTAATTTGAAACGTTTTTTCTAGATAATAATGACAACCATTGATGCTTAAATTTGTCAAGGTAACTGTTTGATTACCAATACTTTTAAAAGTATGCGTGTCGCGAACTTCGGTGGAGGTATATCCATCATGGAAATTCCAGAATCGATCAATGATTTGTGGATCGTTTGAAGTTGTGTCTTCAAAGGTGACTGGTTCATTGAGGCAAAATGGAGTATTTATGAAACCTACTTTTGGAGATTTTCGTAACCTTATATATCTTTTTAATGTAGTGTCGCATTTGTTATGAATAAGTGAGGCAATCCGCGCTTCTAAGATTAGTATATCTCCTAAGTATTGATTGCTTGGAAACACACGTATTCGAAAGGTATTCATTGAGTCGGGTAATAGTGTTAACGTGTCTTGAACTGATTTGCCATCCAAAGTTTTTAAACTTACCCATTGCACTTTCCACACCGAGTCGCAGGTAGAGGTGTTTGTAGCTTTAGGTGGAAAAACTTGATAGTATGTAGTGTCGTTCGTACATAGATAGTCCGGGTCTCTGAGCTTACCCGATCGCGTTTTCCCTTTGGTTGGATGTCCTTCAACAAGTTTTGCCCCCTTAGCTGTAGCAACTTTAACGGTTATTTGAGATGAGTCACTGCACCCATTCGCATAAACAGATTTCTGAATATTAAAAACCCCGTACGAGTCATAGACATACTTGAAAGTTGGATTAGCTTTTTGATATCCATCACCCATTTCGAATATGACAGAATCAGCTAAGTGTTTGCTTTTACTCTGAACCAGCAGATTGTCTCCATAACACAGTTCTTTTTCGCTAACGGTAAAGGAGGCATCTGGTTTGTCTCCAACATGTATGTAAGCACTAAACGTAGTAAAGCATTGTGCACCTGTTAGGTCTCTATAGATCAGAAAAAGTGTAAATGAACTATCTGCTTCGGTTGAATCCGGACAAAATTTAATCCACCCATTTGTTGACGATGGAGAGCTGAAAATCCAATTTTTACTAGCGTATCCAGCCTTAGTTTTTACACTAATCGAATCAATGACCCAATTCGTTGCATAGTTACTGTTTAGAAATGGTTTTATAGGCGGAAGGGTGTAGGTGAGGCAACCAGAAGTGCATATAACATCGGGCTTTAGTGAATCCGTAAAAATCTGCGGTGTATATTGGTCGGCGCCAATTGTTGGAAAAATACTGCATCTAAGATCGTTGTCGATGTCGCGTGAGATGTTGAGATATGGTCCAGAAAGGTTTCCCGTAGAATCAATGTGAAGGTCGTTGTTATTTAAAAAACCAGGTCGTTTGTAAAACGAGTTTCGATTTATTACGGTGTCAGCTTTAAACCAGTCACTGACTGTTCGATACGTATTTGAACCAATTTTAATAGTGTTTGGGTTGCCTGTTGAAACTGGACTATAGTAGTTGTTATAATCTAAGGTATTGCTGGCGTTTAGCCCCCCAGAATCCCCAACATGAAATACGATTCCCCCTCTGGTGTGGTTAAATATGTTACTCCGTATATCACACGAATCACTGCGATTTAACACAAAGTTTGAAGCCCCCGACGATGAAAAGCTGTTGTGATATATATTTAAGTTGCTAGAAGCTACAATATCACCTCCAGTTAATCCAGTTAAGGGCGTTATGATCATGTTGTTACTTACCAATGAAGGAATTCCACCGCTATTGTAAGGGTTTATGCCGCTTAGAATTAGACCTCTCCAACAATTACTGATATGGTTTGAATTTATGAGTAGCGTGCTTGAACTGCTAACTTCAAGACCAATTGAACCTGAATTTGAGCGACTTGATATTTTATTGTTAATGACCTCCAAATCTTCAAGGTTTTTTAAATCCATACCATACGCCTTAAAATCGGTTAGCGTATTGTTTCTAAAACTTGAAAGATTAGCTGGTAATCCATTTTCTCCATAATAGGTAATAGACGAAGTCCCACCAACTATAGTATTGTTAAAAAAGGAACTATGATTACCTCCATAGCCAGTTCCAAACATATTATGTCTAGCGCCAATACCCGCAATACCAAATAGGTTATCCCCTTTAGGCGTTTTAATCATGTTTACGTTACAATGGTCTATTTGAATATAGGCCGTATTAATTAGTTGTATTCCAACCCCTATATTGCTATCTAATACGTTTATTGTCAGTTCTTTAATGGTAGTGTGTGAAGTGCCGTTGAGCAATAATGTTTGTTGATTGTGCACCGAATTAGCCTTGTTCTGCAGTATACAGTCCGTGCGCTCGGTCCCTTGGATAAGCACGGTGTTTTCGGAATTGGTTCCAGGAATTTTATTTAATAAAAGTCGATCCGTGTAGGTTCCAGAATCTATTGTAATTGTTACTGGACCACAAATGCCAAATTCGTTTAAATCGAAAGACAAAGCTTGGAAGCTTTGGTAATCTTTTGTTGAATCACCAAGTGTATACTGTCCGTTCATTGCTGGTTGAAGCAATACGTCCAATGTGTCGTCAGATGTAATAGAATCCGTTTTACTGTTTGGATTATTTGTCCAAACGATTAACCTTTTTTGTTTACCCGCGGGGAACGTATCTGATCCAAGGTTAAGTAACACCGTATTTCCTTTGGTACTACCAAAGGTGTCAATCGTTTTGGAATACCAGAAAGGTGTTTTTAATGTATCATCTAACGACCAATTAATTTGAACACTGTCTATCGGATTACGACCATTATTGACCAACTCAACTTCGATGTTATAGCGACCACCACAAAAAATAATTGGTCCAATCAACTTGTGTATACCGGCGTTGTTAGACTCCCAGTGTTCGAAGTCGAAACCAATGTTTGCTACATTCTTATCTGTCCGTATTCCTTCATCAGCAGTGGATTGACCAATGAGTGCGCTTGAATTACTGGAGCTTATGGATTGTATTGGAACACCAACACCTGTTGTAGTGGAGAATTCAACGACAATAGACTTGGATGGATCATATATGTAGGTGTTTGGTAAGTCAAATGAAACCCATGAATATATAGACCCGGTAATGACGAACTCGGACTTATAAAACACCTCTTGCAAGGTCGTGTCCCAATTGTATGTCGCCCATGAGCTATCGGTTCCAACGTGCTGGCCAAGTTTTATTGTGAATTCGGAATAGATGTTATTTGTGTCAACCACACCTCCGAGCTTTATATATAGACGATTTATTTTCCCATAGGGTGCAGCTGATTTAGTGCTATCCCCGTCCAAAAGGAAGTGATAGGGTGGGTAAACCCATTGCGTTTTATTTACATAACTGTTTAACGGGTAGTTCGTAATATTACCGTTAGCAGAGAAGGACGCGAAATATTGAGGCTGAGCTACACCCGATGTGCAGTTAACCAAAATAAATACAATTATATAAACGAATCTCGCCAACAGAAAGCGTAATCTAGGATTCATTTTTAGGGCAAAGGACAAATTAAAACATTTAGTCGTATGAAATCCAGATTCACGACAAATGGCATAAAAAAAGGGTTCCGAAGAACCCCTTTAGCAATGTTTTACACGCCTATTTTTTCTTTGCTACCGTTTTGCCGCTCGGATAGGTGAATTTCAAAGCATTTTTCGCTTTATCTAGATCAACTTTTATGACATCTCCGTCTTGTATCTCTTGTTTCAATATTTCCTCAGCAAGTGGGTCTTCAAGATACTTTTGAATAGCTCTGTTTAATGGTCGTGCACCAAACGCTTTATCAAATCCTTTTTCAGCAAGAAACTCTTTAGCTGCTTTGGATAATTTAATTTGAAATCCAACGCTTTCGATACGGTCTAGTAGTTTTACTACGTTGATATCCAGTATTTTAGCGATGTGTTCTTTTTCAAGATTGTTGAATACAATTACGTCATCAATTCGATTTAGGAACTCAGGCGAAAAGAACTTCTTTAGGGCATTTTCGATAACTCCTTTTGATTCTTTTGTAATGGCATCAATTTTAGTTGCTGTTGAAAAACCTACTCCAGTACCGAAATCCTTCAACTGGCGAGAACCAATATTAGAAGTCATTATGATTATCGTGTTTCTAAAGTCAATTCTTCTTCCCAATGAGTCAGTTAAAAAGCCTTCATCAAGTATTTGCAACATCATGTTGAAAATATCTGGATGTGCTTTTTCTATTTCATCAAAAAGAATAACAGAATAGGGTTTGCGTCTAACTTTTTCAGTCAATAAGCCACCTTCTTCATAACCAACATATCCCGGAGGGGCTCCTACCAAACGACTAACGGCAAATTTCTCCATGTATTCGCTCATGTCGATTCGAATCATCGCATCGCGGTTGTCGAATAAGTATGTAGCCAGTACCTTGGCCATTTCAGTTTTTCCAACACCTGTAGGGCCCAAGAAAATAAATGAACCGATTGGCTTGTTAGGGTCTTTAAGACCTGCTCGGGTTCTTTGGATTGCCTTAGTAAGCTTTTCAATAGCAGTATCTTGCCCTATAACTGATGTTTTTAATTCATCCGCCATAGACAAAAGTCTATTGCCTTCAGATTTTGCAATTCTTTTTGTAGGAACTCCAGTAATCATGGCCACCACTTCAGCAACATCGTCTTCAGTTACACTGTAACGCTGCATTTTAGTGTCTTCTTCCCACGATACTTTCGCGATATCGAGTTGTTCTAAAAGTGTTTTTTCTTTATCACGAAGTTTAGCTGCTTCTTCGTATCTCTGACTTTTTACCACTTTATTTTTCTCTTCTTTGATCTGTTCGATTTTCTCTTCCAAATCAAGAATCTCTTGCGGTACATGTATGTTTGATAAATGTACTCGGGCACCAACCTCGTCTAGGATGTCAATGGCCTTGTCAGGCAAGTGACGATCTGTAATGTAGCGAACGCTCATTTTTACTGCAGCATCAATAGCTTCATCCGTATAGGTTACGGCGTGGTGATCTTCGTATTTCGTTTTAATGTTTGTTAGAATTTGAATGGTTTCATCAGGCGTGGTTGGTTCAACCATCACAGACTGAAAACGTCTCTCTAACGCGCCATCTTTTTCAATGTATTGTCTATATTCGTCAAGCGTTGTAGCGCCAACACATTGTACTTCTCCTCGAGCCAAGGCTGGTTTAAACATGTTTGATGCATCGAGACTACCCGAAGCACCACCAGCTCCAACAATGGTGTGAATTTCATCAATAAACAGAATTACGTCTTTCGACTTCTCTAATTCGTTCATTACAGCTTTCATGCGTTCCTCAAACTGACCGCGATACTTTGTACCAGCAACAAGTGACGCAAGGTCTAATGTAACTACCCGTTTATTGAAAAGTACTCTTGATACCTTTCGTTGCGTAATTCTAAGTGCCAAACCTTCTGCGATAGCTGTTTTACCTACACCAGGTTCACCAATAAGGACAGGATTGTTTTTCTTCCTTCTACTAAGAATTTGACTAACGCGTTCAATTTCTTTTTCTCGACCAACAATAGGGTCAAGTTTATCTTGTTCTGCCAGTTTGGTTAAATCTCTACCAAAGTTGTCGAGTACAGGTGTTTTTGATTTGCCCTTCACTCGTTTCGCATCAGCTGACTTTTTTTCTTCTTTGTAAAAATCTTCTGGAGAATCTGTTGACATTTCAGCTTTAATTTCAGGGTTGTTGTTTTCTATAGCACCTTTAAATACATCGTAATCCACCCCATATTGATTGAGCATTGAACTTGCAATGTTGTCTTCTTCCCGAAGAATGGAAAGTAGTAGATGTTCTGTGCCTATAATATCTGCCTTAAAGATTTTTGCTTCAAGATATGTGATTTTTAATGCCTTTTCTGCTTGTTTCGTTAAAGGAATGTTGCCAAGGTTGGTGTTTTTGGATGCAGTATCTCTAATACTATCCTCTATTGATTTTTTAAGACGTAAAAAATCAATACCCATGGCCTTCAAATGCACTAGGGCTTTACCTTCTCCTTCTCTAATTATTCCTAGCAATAAATGCTCTGTACCTATGTATCCATGTCCGAGACGTATCGCTTCTTCTCGACTGAATTGAATAACTTCTTTGACTCTTGGTGAAAACTTAGCTTCCATATTTATCTCTCGTAGACTATGTACCTAACAAATATAATTCCATTTTGTGTGCGACATAGATTCATACATCCACGTCTGACAATAATGACCAGTAAACTGGAAATGCTGACAAATTAGGCATAAAATATCAACTAAAAACCATGTCAACTTGCCCTTACCCTAGTTACTTGTGGATTAAAGTAAACGTATATCAGGCCGTTATGAATTCAGTTTCAAGTTATTCATGATTTTTCAACACAATAAAGTAGGGTTTAAATATTTCCGATTAAAACTGTTGCATCACATCAGTCAATTGGACTAACTTCGTTCTATCTAATTTGAGAAGTATTCATGGAGGTAAATAAGGATCAGAAGAAAAGAGTTGAACGCAAGGGATTGGTCCTTTCAGAAGAAGGAAAACTAGGCCGAAAGCCGCCTCAAGCACTACCATTAGAAGAAGCTGTGCTTGGTGCGATGTTATTGGAAAAGGATGCCCCAGTGCGGGTTCTTGATGTCCTTATTCAGGAAGTATTCTACCACGATTCACATCAAATCATTTTTGCAGCAATAAAGCGGTTGTTTGACGTTGGCGAGCCAGTAGACTTACTCACCGTGACTGAAGACTTGCGTAAAGCGGGCCAACTTGAAGCCGCAGGTGGTGCTTATTACATTACCCAGCTCACAAACAAGGTGGCATCGTCTGCCAATTTGGAATTCCATGCGAAGATCCTTTTACAGAAGTATATTCAACGCGAGTTGATACGTATATCTGGTCAAATCGGTCGTGACGCGTTTGAAGATACTACTGACGCCTTCGGTTTGTTGGATGATGCCGAAAAGAAGCTATATGCCATAAAGAATGACACCATAAAGAAGAATTACGACTCTATTGACGATTTGATTCACAAAGCCATTAAGCAGGTGGAGTCAATGAAGGATCAGGGGTCTGGTTTGACAGGTGTGCCTTCTGGATTTACAAACATTGATCGTATGACCAATGGTTGGCAACGATCAGACTTAGTCATTTTGGCAGGACGTCCTGGTATGGGTAAAACTGCATTCGTACTTGGTATCGCTAGAAATGCGGCAGTAGAGCATAAAAAACCCGTTGCAATATTTTCGCTTGAAATGTCGTCGTTGCAGCTTGTAACACGTTTGATTTCTGGGGAAACTGAATTGCCAGGCGAAAAGTTCCGTAGTGGTAAACTTGCAGATTACGAATGGGAACAACTCAATGCCCGGGTTCAAAACTTAAGTGACGCACCTATATATATTGACGATACACCACAGTTAAGTATTTTTGATTTGCGTGCAAAGGCGCGTAGGTTAAAATCAAATAAAGGCATTGAAATGCTGATTATTGATTACTTGCAGTTGATGCGGGGTGAAGAGACAGGTAAAAATGGTAACCGTGAACAAGAAATTAGCTACATATCAAGGTCTTTAAAATCTCTGGCTAAAGAACTGGACATTCCGGTAATTGCTCTTGCACAGTTAAGTCGTGCTGTTGAACAGCGTCAAGATAAAATTCCTATCCTTTCCGATCTTCGTGAGTCAGGATCTATTGAGCAAGATGCGGATATGGTTGGGTTCTTGTATCGGGCTGACTATTATGGCTTTACGCAAGATGCAGAAGGTAATGATTTGACTGGAATGGCTGATTTTATTATAGCCAAACACCGTCATGGTAGCACTGGAAAAGCGCGAATTCGATTCCGTGCAGAGTTCGCAAAATTCGAGGATGTTGCGTACTTTGATGACTCCGATTCAGAAGGAAGTAGTGTCACATTTGAATCAAAGATGAACAGTGATATAACGAATATTGCTCCTGAGGATGACGATTACGAGTTTTAATGTGCAAAAACTCATTCAATCACGTTTGAAAAGTGAAAATTAAGCGTATTTTTGCACCCCAAAATAAAATCGATGTTTGCGATAGTAGAAATAGCAGGTAAGCAATACAAAGTTGAAAACGAGCAAGAATTGTTCGTTAATAAACTACAAAATGATTCTGGAGACTCTTTGACTTTTGACAAAGTGTTGTTAGTAGATAACGACGGTAAAGCTAAAATTGGAAAACCTTCTGTAAAGGGAGCTTCTGTTTCAGCTAAAGTTCTAGAACACGTGAAGAGTGATAAAGTAATCGTTTTTAAGAAGAAGCGAAGAAAAGGTTACGCTAAACGAAATGGTCACAGACAAGATTATACTAAAATTCAAATCGAATCAATAAAAGGATAAGAACATGGCACACAAAAAAGGAGCGGGTAGTTCGAAGAACGGAAGAGAGTCGCATAGTAAACGACTTGGTGTTAAAATTTTCGGTGGTCAAGCGGCCATTGCAGGAAATATTCTTGTTAGACAAAGAGGAACAAAGCATCACCCTGGTAACAATGTAGGTATGGGAAAAGACCATACTCTTTTTGCATTAACAGATGGTGTTGTAATGTTTAAAAAAGGAAAGAATAACAGATCATATGTTGCAGTTGACGCTGTTACTGAATAAAAAAAATATCATAACTCAAAAAGGCGATTGTTTACAATCGCCTTTTTTTATGCCCATTTAAAACACAGGAAAGAACTTCCTTTTAGCGTATACATAAAACCTGTTGTTCGGTCTATAGCAAATCCGTTGGTGAAATTTCCGGAGCTGTTTCCAATTTTATCAGAATTTAGAAGACTTGCGTGAAGCTTGCCATTCACATCAATAGCATATAAGCCTGAGGTTGTCGTAAACCAGGCCAGTTCTTTGTATGTAATAAACGCAGTTGCATACCATTCGGTTCCAATGTCTTCAATTCGTTTTACCGTTGCTCCTGAAGACGCTTTTAAGATGTGGAGCCGACCAAAATTACCTAAGCTAAGAAATAGACTTCCATTAAAGTAATGTACCGGCATAAGACCTGATGTCTCCTCTCCTGGAGAAAAGGCTATATGCCAATTGATTGTTTCAGTCAATGTATTTATTGAGGCAACTTGATTCCAGCCAGAACTCACAAAGAGGTCATTGTTTGCCAAAAGTGATTTACCTCCTATATCAATATCATTAAAGATATTGCCCCAATCTTTATGGATTGTCTGTTGAGTTAAGTTGAATGCCACATATTCTGCTCGGCCTTCATTTGCTGAACCATAATGCCAAGAACGACTTTCACAAAAGATGATTACCTCGGGTCCAAGGTTTTGAAGCACGGTGATGTGATCGAAATTGAACGTAAAGCCATCTCGCTCTTTGGCAAACACCGTTAACACTTTATTGGCTTGTCCGGTTATATTTAATTCAAATAGAATGGATTCGTTTTCAACAGGGTTGACTTTACGATTTTGATACGAAACAAAAATGTGGTTTTCGTCTACGTGTAAAGTCATATATGCCAAGTGATCAGGAGGACTGTATTTCCACATAGTGCCCCCTGTATTACAATCAATAGCATATACTGAAGTTCCGGCGGAGAAATATAAGATGTTGTCTCTAATGTAACGATGGTTCGTATAGTATGGACCTTCTGACCACATCCACAGCGTGTCACCTGTATTCTTATCAAACGCTATTATCTTATCTCTAGCGTTTGACTTTGCTTCTTGAGTAAAAAAGACAACACCTTTTTCGTATACAAAAACAGACCGGCAGATAAGTGGCGTATTGAGTTCATTTGCCCACACCAACTGAAACCGATTTATGGTATCTGCCGTAATTACATTATCTGTGTTAATTTTAGGAAAAGGGATTTGTTTGTCACTGCATCCAAAGGATACTGTGAAGAGGACTAAGTAAGGTAATAATTGGTTCACTTTTCTCTTAATTTAAAGAATACAGGAACCCCTCGACCCTCATATACTCTGCGTAAAGCCTCATCTGTTTGCCAGCAATTCAAAATCTGAATGTGATTGACATCTGATTGTTGTCGTATTCCCATAAAGGAATTGTTGGTGTCGTATTCTCGTACTTCGTTTAATAATAGTTTGTATCTATCGTGACAACCTGGAAATCCCTTCTGACTTTTTACAGATAACACAGCGTCTGTAGGCTGTTCGACAGATACATTTCTATAAATAGGTATTGTTTTGTTCCCATCACATAGATTAGGCGTTGCGACCTTATGTTTAATATCCAGTTTGAACGTCGTCTTGCCTTTATAGGGGATAGTTTTGGTCACCTCTTTACTTGCTGTTATACACCAATACCCGTCAATTTCCCGTTTGAATAGTCGTCTAACATCGATGGCTCCAATAATTGTTTTATACATCGTATTGACCTTCTAAATGAACTCGACGGCTTCCACTTCGGCTACAATCGCTTCTTCTTGAATTTGAAGCTGGTTGAGCTTACTTTGTTTTGTAAGTAAATACGCCAAACCGACAATGGGTATATTGGTTCGATCTATCTTTTTACGAATTTTTTCGGCTTCTTTTTGATGTGATTTTATATCGGCGATTAACTTAGCGCGTAACTCGTTTACTCCCTTTTCAATTTGTTGATCATCATTAGCACCAAATCTGGGATAATGAACAAAGTCGCTGGCACTTGGTCCTACCATATAAGTCGCAATTTTGAATAGAATCGGGTCAGATTCTTCCGCATAGAACAGGGCCTTTGGGATATCCATGTTGCTATAGTTCATGGTTTGGGTTACATAATGTGCCTGTGGGCCATATTGTTGAGTCATTGGCGCCTGCTGGCCTTTTGACATGGTACTTATTCCATCAACGATAAGATTCGTCGACAACGACTCTAACAATAGAGAACCACTAGTCGAGAGTTTCTGAAGTTGCTTGGAGAAGAAGGGTGCTTTAACCGAGAATTTTGCTACTTGTTTTTTCAGTGCGGCATTTCCGATTATGTATGAAAAGTCAGCAGACAATTTTGAAAGTTCGGCCTGTGATATAGCAATGCGGTCCCCTAAATGTGGCGTGCAAAAAGTAATCAGACCATGAAACTGCCTGTTTCCTTTGTTGAAATGGGCATCATAGTTTGTCTCATATTTACGGTCCATATCACGCAGTACCAATCCGCCTTGACTATGCCCAATGGCGTATGGTTTGTCTGTAGTGAGTGTTTTATTGTTGTTGTACAAAGCACTTAATCTAAGTTTGTTCATTTCGTTGTATACTTCAAATGACGCTTCCTTAAAATCACGCTGATGTGTTTCGTAATCAACTCTTAAAGGGGTATAAACATATTCATCCATGTGGGCGTCGTCTACTGCATCCCAAGACTTATCGTTTCCACCTAAGCCATGAACGAAATAGATCAATCGGGTATCATAATCTGCCTTATTGTGTGCTTTATAGGGAATAGGGTCAGTTGGTATTGCATTTGAATCTTGATAGACGGCTGTATCTGTAGTGAAAACAAACCGGTGGAAAGTGTGGTCAAACACAGAATCCAAGTTGCAAGGGTTTGATTTATTGATGTGTAGCACAAAATCGGGCTCTTGAGCTTGACAAATAAAGGAAAGCAGTAGAAAACTACTAAATAGTATTTTTTTCATGAAATAATGATTAGGGTCTAAAAATGAATTTACATGGTAAGGAATTGGGAAAATCTAGGTGTAAGCTGTACACACCCGTTGGGAGTTCACCAAGATCTATATACGGAGAACTTGTGTCCATGCTAATATTGTCTATTACCTTGATGCCGTATAAGTCCTTAATTGCCATTTGTACAGTTCTGAGGTTAGGTGAAACGAAATCAACGTAAACGTGGTTGGTGCCTTCAACCTGTGTCACTGTGTACGACTGTATACTCTGACTTGGTACTCGGGCCAACATATGTCCATTCTCTAGGCTGGGAGACAGTTGTTGGTTGTGGTAAATGCGTTCAATGTTATCATACCGTAAATAGACTACTTTCTGAATACATGGGTCGGTGCGAGAGTCAAGAGTCCAAGTAACAATATCTTTATACAAGAGGAAACCTTCAGAATTTGGGACGTATGAAACAATTTGTCGATAGTATTCTACGCCAGCGGCATTTAGTTTTATTTGTGTTTCAGTCCAGTTTGACTTATCATAAAAGAGCAACATGGAATCACAACCGATTTGAAGCGTCGTACTTGTGTTTTTGTGGATTGAGTATCCATTGTCGATGTATTGATTTTCTTGATCAGGTGTTAGCGGGAGGCTCCAGTTGTTGGTTGCCAGATAGTAGGAAGCAAATTCTGATGGTAGCGTGATTGCTGGTTCGTCGACCATGTCTGTTTCTTCATACAGCAACTGTTCGTTATGATATACTTCAATGTTGTTTTCCGTTACTTTAACACGGTCAATCGGTGTTAACCAATGTTCAAGACGTGGTGTTGGCTCATGTATTTGAACTGTAGTTGTCGACTGGCCGTTGTCATAAAAATGTTCCGTGATGTGTTCGGATTTAAAAGTGGGTTGCAACTTAATTGTGTCTTGCGGCAAAAGCCTACTGCGGTCTTCTTTATCCACTTGATAAGCCGTATGCATTGTGAGGTCATACGAGACTTCAAATTCAAGAATTTGGGCATATAAGAATTGTACGTGAAATAGCAATAATGTTAAGCAACTGATTGTAGGTTTTGTCATAGTTTTAGTTTTGGGATAGCAAATAAACCAAGCAGCTGGCGCAACAAAGTGTCGATAAATACGAGTTGTTGTCTTATTAATGACGAATAATGAACCAATGCAATGATTGGAGTTTAATATGTATTCCTTGTTTATTCTGAAACAATATTTGGACTATGACTAAAGATCAAAGCCAGATAATGCCAATGAATGTTTTGAATGAATTGTTTGAGACAATCCAAGATCAAACTAGCCCGAACATAAATCCTATATTGGATTTGGCCGATATACTCAATCGCTCTAAAGAGAGTATCTATCGACGATTTCGAGGAGAAAGCGCCTTCACCTTAAATGAACTTTGGATGATTAGTCAATGCTATACCATTCCATTTGCCAAAATGTTTTGTCATCCAGTTAATGATGTTCTTCACTTATCTTCTATTAGCTTAAATAATACGGCTAATCGATTCCCAATCGTTCCCATAATTAAGGGTAAAGCCATGTGCTACTTTTTTACGAATACAATTCCTGTCTATCTCATAAAGGAAAAAACCATGTTGTTTCGCATAAAATGCCAGCTTTGGGAAAACCTACACGGTATAGATGCGGACACAATTTCTATACAAAATATTGACACCTTAGGCGAGGGTCAACAGGTTGCTGAAGTTTGGACAAGCTCGTTAACCGTTGCTATACTTCAAGAATTAGATTTTGTGCTGGCTTGTGGTGTACGCATTTCTTCAACAGATCTTCTGAAATGGTACTTAGAGCTATTAGATATATTAAACAAAAGAATATTATGCGATGACTTTGACAATATTCAAGTGTATCAAAGTGAAGTTTCGTTTCCGTCATCCATTATGTTGTCGATAGGTGAGGAGCCAAGTGTAATGGTGTTGTACAGTGACATACTGATTGGGGTTACAATGAAAATGGCTTCATCCAAACAGTTGCAAGATTGGGGGGCGCAGATGCTGAAGCAATGCGTTAAAATATCAGGACAGTCTAAAAGACTTAAGCGATTGTTTTACAGTAAGTTGAGTAAACCTGTGCGAGAATCAGCAGAGAATATGTTAAGTGAATCTCATTACCAGATATTCATGAATGCATTAAAACTCAAGTAGCGCATTTAAGTCAGTTGTTGATAACTCAAAAGTGATGTGTTGTGTGGTTGTTCCAAGTGGTAATGGTCGTTGCCATCGTTTACCAAAGCCAGCAAAAAGAGATTTCTTAGAGGTACTGTTCCACACGTGAACACGAATATTGGTGTCGGTAAGGTATTGGATGTCTGCATTAAAACTTCCCAAATAAATTTGACTGAAACTTTTGCTGTCCCAAGTGGCAAAATGTTGTACAAGACTAAAGTCCCACGTCTTGAAATCGATAGGCCTGTATACTGGGCTAAACTGATACCTGACATCTAACAGATCGTGGGTCGAATCAAACTTAACCTTTGACGTATCACTATAGGAAGACAAATACTTCTTCAATATGTAAGAAACTCCTGGTGATTGAACAAAGGCATGTGTGAAACTGTGAGAGGTGTCAAAGTAACGAATAGCCGGTCCTTCACCAGTTGCAAATTCGAACAATAGTATTCCGGATGTGCCTATCTCGCTTTCTGAAAGCATCCTTCTTTTATTCAGAGATGATACAACTTCCACTTCTTCCCTGTTTAACAAGGTCATAGAGTGATTGCGTAATATCCATTTGGCTGTTGTGTTTAGCCATTTTGAGGATTCTATCTTCTCAAGTAAATTAAGTTGTTCTGGCGGATTTTTAACGAGTTCTTTATCTGCAAGACACATTTTGGCCGGAATAAATCCAACTAATGTCAATAGAATATAGAATATGGCTTTCATTTTGCTTCCAACAAACATACTAAAACCACGCCAGAACAGGGATTGTAAAGTTTTTTCAATTTTTTTTTAAAGTTGATGCAACTTTTTCGCGTTTCATGAGACTATATATATAAGAAGCATGTTTACATCGCTTTTTAATCAAAGGATATAATACTACACACAAAAGCCGACCCTAGAAGTGGGGCCGGCTTTATTTTTACTGATTACTTAACTAAGCTTTTACATAGAATAGTGAGTAGACAACCATAAATAACGTGAATCAGTCTACGTTATATATCCAGGTTTGTCATTTCAATTTGTTTATTATAAAGCGCTTACGTTGACCTGTTCGTGCTCAATTTTAGGGTTTGACCCGAAAATGTCGTTAGGGTTTAGGGTCGATATGGCAATCATACTAGTCACGATGATTGCTGAAGTTATCGAGGTAACAACTATGGCCATACGTCTTTTTTTGACTGCTTCAATTGATTGATCTAGTTGTATGTTCATGTTTAGGGCGTTTTAAATACCAGCTTTGTAACAGTTTTGGGAAATAGCCGGCTCTGTCACAGAGCCGGATTCCACTTTACTGATTACTTAAACTAAAGTCTTAGTGTTTAACAAGTATTTTATAGCTTTCCTCCCCAGTTCTACTGATTATCTTGACGATATAGAATCCATTAGGATAATCTGATACAGGGATTTGAACATTGTCTATTTCATTTTCTCGAAGCTCAATCACAGTACCTGAACGATCAAGCACGGTAACATTAAATCGGTATCCATTTTTCGATATATTTATAAAGTCAACGGCAGGGTTTGGATAGACATTGGCCATTGCTTCTTCACCAGATTGAACGTATACAATTGGGCTATACTCAAGCGCCATCGAAGTCTACCTGTTTCAAACGATAATATATTGGGTCGTCTTGAGTAGGTATGGTCATATCAGCATAGGTATATTTTATAATGTTCATGGAGTTACCATTACCAGGTTCTTCAGCTAACATTTCGAAGTGTTGGCCGTCTAAGCTTCTTTCTATTTCGAAGTGACTGTTGTTTTCTTCCATTGCAGTGGCCCAGATTAACTCGGCGTAAGATCCTTTTAATGAGGCATTAAAGTACATTAGGTCAACTGGTAGTGCGCTTGCGTCAAATACGGCAGATTCAATTTCGTCACTCTGGTTTCCTGACGATGTAAATGAAACTGGCGTTGTTACGTTAGATATAACTTCATCAATGTTTCCTGAAGTCGTGTCAATTTCAACGATAAATTTGTTGGCGTTGGCACTTCCTGTGGTATAGGTGATGAATATCTGAGGTGCAGATGAAGTAGATTCGTCACGTGACTGTGCGTCTCTATCTGACCCTGAGTTAGGTTCTATAATTAAGTTAAGCTTATTGCCCGACGACCATCCTGAACGGTTAACAACTTCTTGAATTACTGAAGAGATATCCGCACTGTTATAATAGGAGTTTGAATACCATTTCGACATTGACCAGGTAACATTCGCCGTTGTTTTCGTTCGATCTGTTAAGTCGTTGTCACTATAAGAGTAGGTGCTAGCATTGTCTTCATCTTCGGCATAGATTTTAACCGACCCGTTACTGCCAGATGAATTATCTTCACATCTAAACCGAACATAAGCCGCTGTAATTGTAGCGCCTTGAGGTACTGTTACATTGTCGTATAACAATCCTACGGTGTACTCATTTAAATCTAAATCATCGTCTGAAATAGACATGTCTCCATTGCCTTTTTCTTCAACGTCATAAGAGTTGTTAGAAATCTTTTTATCAAATGTTGTTGATGATGAGCTTGAAGACGAATAGTCTACCAAAAACTCAAATGCCCCCGTACTGGTAGTATTCACACTATCAATACATGCATCTCCACTGTTAAGCGTTTGGCTACCATCATTGTCGCGGTGTAATCGCATTTTTACATTTTGACAAGCGCCTTCACCGGCGTCTAATTCACCGTCTTTATCTGCATCGTTGAAAAGCTTTCCGCAAATTCTATTTTTGGCGTCATCGCCACAAGCGTTAATAAAGCCAAAATCATTGTCTGAATTTGTATTTCCGCTTGAAGAGAATGAAACGTCTAGGTCGTTATCGCCAGAAAGGTTTGATCCAGTATAAGAACTCGTATCTGCGCGAACGATGTAGTTATTGGTTGTGCCACTATCGCTGCTTGAATACGCATCAGAAAGGGTAGGAGCGTAGTAAGAAGAATAGTCACGAGCAGTGGCTTTTTTCATTGATCCAGACACCTTTTTAATAATGACTGTCATATCATTTCCTGATTGCCAGTTACTTCGGTCTGTTACTTCCTGAACTACGTCAGATAAATCTGGCGTAGTGTAATCTACGTCATAACCCCAAGAGCCTAAACTCCAAGTAACAAATTCGGTTGTTAGTGTTTTTCCACTAATCGAATTGTTGCTTGATCCGATAGCAGACGAATTGTCGGCATCTTCAGCGTAAATTTTTACTGATCCTGATCCAGATTGTCCGTTCCAAGAATTCATTTCGACACTGGCGCTGGTAATGGTAGCAACTTGTGGGATGTTTACATCTTGGAATCGCAAACCAACGGTACGGTTATTTACATGCACAAAACTTTTAGTTCTGTACACTTTGCCGTTGTTGATTTTTTCGTCAGCATCGTCATTGTTGGTACTAACAGAAATCGAGATACTTCCACCACCAGAAGAATAGTTAGTGGTAAAGCTGTAGCTTCCAGAAGAGTTTGTCGTGGTTGAGTCAACTGCCGATTCACCGGCATCAACACTGCCATTTCCGTTAGCATCATCAAACAACCAAACCTTTACATTGTCAAGGTTTGCATCATAGGTGTCTTGTGTTTCGTCTTGATCGATGTCACAAAAAACTTTACCAGTAATGGTGTTTGTGGTACTCTGAACTCCTGCGAATGTGTCAGAAGAAGAAGATAGGTTGGTGTAAACAAATACTGAGATTGTGATTAGAACTGCAAAGAGAGAAGCGAAAATCGCAACTTTGCGCAATCTTAGTTCTAACCCAATTTTGGGTTCATGTCTTAGTTCCATTTCATCAATAATTAAGTAGTAGTAGTAATAGTAGTATCAAATTAGCGCTATGCACCAATTTGATGTTTCAAATATAGACCAATAAGTCCATAAATGGGAATTATTGCGAAAAGTATTATAAATTATAACAATTCTAAATAGTTAAGTATTGAGCAAACGGTTCCATCGATTGAAAAAACCACGATAGACTAAATAACGTCTGAGAAAATTAGGTCTGAAGCTTTTACCTCGTTGCCGTCGCTCATAAGCACACATCGCTCCATAAGGGCAATCACCTCACGTACATTACCTGGGAAAGGATGTGCCAGGAGTGCCTGCTTAGAATCCTCGCTAATTGTTTTGGGTGTGATTCCATGCTTCTCGCAATGTAATGTCAAGAATTTTTCTGCCAGAAGAATAACATCACCACCACGGTCTTTTAATCTTGGTAGATGAATTAAGAAGCCCTGAATTCTATAATATAAATCCTCTCTAAAGTCGCCCTATTTAACAAGGTCACCTAGATTCTTGTTCGTCGCACAAACGATACGAATGTCAAGTTTAATGTTTTTGTTGCTGCCTAGCCGCGTAACCACTTTTTCTTGCAACACACGTAAAAGCTTAGTTTGAAGCTGGATATCCATTTCTCCTATTTCATCAAGAAATATGGTCCCACCGTTGGCTTCTTCAAATCGCCCTTTCCTTCTTCCTGAAGCTCCAGTAAAAGCACCTCTCTCATGACCAAACAGTTCATCCTCTAACAAATTAGCAGGAATGGCCGCAATATTAATAGCAACATATGGCTTTTTTCGACGTAAGCTATTGGTGTGTATGGCTTCGGCAATTAATTCCTTACCTGTACCACTATCACCAGTAATCATTACCAGTGTATCTGTTTTTTCCACACGCTGGATCAATTTTAGTACACGCATAACAGCGTTACTTTCACCTATAATTTTACCATACTTGCTACGGTCTACGATTTCCTCGTTTAATAGTGCAACTTCCTTTTTAAGAGATACCGTGCTCAAACAATTTTTGACGGCTTGCTTTAGCTCGATTATGGCATTATCGTTTTTAACGATATAACTTTTAACGCCATTTTTATACGCTTCAACAACTTTATTAACATCTTCCTGACCAGAAAGAAAAATACAATTGGCGTCGGGGTTATGGGCAAGTGTTTTCTTTAACACGTCCATTCCGCTCATGTCGGGGAGCATATAATCTATCGAGACAACATCTGGGTTTTGATTTAAATTATCAAGTAAGTCCTGACCGTTATAAAAAATTGATATTTCATATGATTCGTCTGCCAATGCTTGTTTCATAGCTTCAGCATACATCATATTATCTTCGACAATAAAAACTTTGTTGATCATGTTTCGTGTTGTTGATACAATAACAAGTTGTGCTTGTAGGAAACGAATTCAAACGCAGTTTTTGTTACCCACGCTGAACATCTTTCTATACACTGCTGTACATTCACATTCGTTTGAAGATGAATAATAAAAGTTGTTTCTTTGCACCACTGAAAAACGGTATTGGTTTACAGTATAATCTACAAGAAATTACATGGCACAATTTGAATTAGTAATGCCCAAAATGGGCGAGAGCATCAATGAAGCAACCGTAATACGATGGTTAAAGAGTGAGGGAGACACTGTAGAAGTGGATGAAGCCATTTTAGAGGTTGCCACTGATAAAGTAGATTCTGAGGTGCCAGCACCTGAAGCAGGCACAATCACAAAATTTTTGTGCGGTGAAGGTGATGTTATTCCTGTTGGGCAAGCTGTGGCTATTATCGAAACTGAAGGAGCGTCGGCTAGTGCGCCTGCCTCAGCGCCAGTATCAGCACCGGTAGAACAAGCGAAACCAGTTGAAGTTATTCAAGAAAAAATACAAGAAGCACAGGTTCAAACCGTCACACCATCAAATACGGGAGATCGGTTTTACTCTCCGCTTGTTTTAAATATTGCAAGAAAAGAAGGTATTTCCATGAGCCAGTTGGAGACCCTTCCAGGATCTGGTAAAAATGGCCGTGTTACCAAAAAAGACATTCTAGCGTATGTTAAGAATGGTGCACCGGCAACTACTACTGCACCTGCCGCAACACCAGCTACTGCACCAGTAGCTGCATCTAAACCGGTGGAAACGGTTAAACCAACAGTTTCTTTAAATGCGGGTGATGAGATTATAGAAATGGATCGCATGCGTAAGCTAATTGCCGATCACATGGTAATGTCGAAACAGGTTTCTCCACACGTATCATCCTTTGTTGAAGCGGATGTAACGAACTTGGTAAATTGGAGAAACAAAAACAAAGCAGGTTTTCAGCAACGCGAGGGAGAAAGATTAACATTCACACCATTATTTATCGAGGCTGTAGTGAAGGCTATTAAAGACTTCCCTATGATCAATATCGAGGTTAATGGTGATAACATAATTAAACGCAAGGCCATTAATGTAGGAATGGCTGCCGCTTTACCGAGTGGTAATTTGATCGTTCCTGTTATTAAAAATGCAGACACAAAGAATTTAGTTGGGTTAGCACGTGAGGTAAATGACTTAGCGAATAGAGCCCGAAATAATGCGCTAAAGCCTGATGAAATTTCAGGTGGAACGTATACCATAACCAACGTAGGAACATTTGGTAACTTGATGGGGACGCCAATTATCAATCAACCTCAAGTAGCGATTTTAGCCACTGGAGCTATCGTAAAAAAACCAGCAGTTATCGAAACACAATATGGGGATGTGATTGGGATAAGACACTTTATGTATCTTTCTCACAGTTATGATCACCGTGTTGTTGACGGGGCACTAGGTGGCATGTTCGTAAAACGAGTGGCCGAGTACTTAGAAAACTGGGATATGGATCGTGAAGCCTAAGTTTATTTAGATAATTGAGTCTCGATAAAACCACGACAATTCACTAACATTTCGCGTAAATAAACGTCTTCTTTGATGTAAGGCACCTGTTCTCTAAATGCGGAGTGTAGCCTTTCTATAGATTCTGACGATTTCCCGGGTCTTCTAAAATTTAAGCCTTGTGCTGCAATCATTACTTCAATACCTAACACCGTAATTGTGTTTTGTAATACTTTGTAACACTTCGTAGCCGCATTTGCACCCATACTTACATGGTCTTCTTGTCCATTACTACTCACGATACTGTCAACTGAAGCTGGTGTACATAGCTGTTTGTTTTGACTAACGATTCCTGCTGCGGTGTATTGTGCAATCATAAAGCCGGAGTTAACCCCTGGATTTTCAATCAGAAACGCGGGTAGTCCTCTTTCTCCAGAGATCAGTTTGTAAATTCTTCTTTCAGAGATATTGGCAATTTCTGCCAATGCAATTGCCATATGGTCCAATTGAATGGCAAGTGTCTGTCCATGGAAGTTTCCTGCCGATAGAATTAGGTCTTCGTCAGGGAAAACATTTGGATTATCAGTTACGGCATTTATTTCATTCGTAAATATTGTTTCTGCAAACCTCAAAGCATCTAAACTTGCGCCGTGCACTTGTGGTGCACACCTAAAACTATACGGGTCTTGTACTTGCTCCTTGTCTTGTTTCTGTAGTGGGCTATCTTTAAGCAAGTCGTAAATTTCAGCAGCGCAATCTTGCTGACCTTTTTGTCCTCTAATCTCATGACTACAAGCCAAGTATGGGTCAATTCGGGCATCAAACGCGTCTGCACTAAGGGCTGTAATTTGATTTGCTATGGACACAAGTTTAAGACCATTAGACACACAATGAACACCAAAAGCAGCCATAAACTGAGTACCATTAATCAGCGCAAGTCCTTCTTTGGCCATTAAGTTATACGTTTGGTCTTCTAAGAAATTAGCGCTTGTTGGTGCACCATTTTGCCAAACATCTCCTAAACCAATTAGAGGTAAAGCCATATGGGCTAGAGGAGCTAAATCGCCCGAAGCACCAAGACTACCTTGCTCATAAACTACTGGGATATGGTTGTTGTTCAATAAGCCGATAAGCTTCTCAACGGTTTGTACTTGCACACCACTATGTCCTTTAGTTAACGACAACACTTTTAACAAAAGCATTAACCGAACAATCTCTTCGTCAATCACATCGCCTGTTCCGCAGGCATGAGACTTTAACAAATTAATTTGCAACAACTCCAATTCATCGTTTGGAATAATGGTGTTACACAACGAACCGAAACCAGTATTGATACCATATATGGTTTTTTCGGACCTTTTAATTTTATCTTGAACGTAATTAAAGCATTTTTTTGTTCGGGCTATGGCTTCTGGTGAAAGGCTTATTTTAGTCTTCGAACTAATAATATCTTGAACTTCCTGAATAAGAATGTGGCCGCCTATTTCCATTATTTTCCTGTTTTTAAATTCAACATTAACCTTGTGATCACTCTTTTTGTGTTCTCAGGGAAGTCTCCTTTCATCATCCATTCGAAATACGAAGGTTCTTGTTTAAACACTTGCCCAACCGTTTTTCCTTTATGCTTACCAAAAGCAAATGCTGGCTCACCCTGTTTATTTCTTCTTATTCTACCTGCTAAATCTACAAGGTCATTTTGACCACTAAAACTATGTAACGCATCAACGGTACTAGGCAGGTCTGAATATTTGTCGACTTGCGCCTTAATTATTTCCCAAGTTGCTTTGGTATCAGCTTCTGCAGAATGTGCATTTTCTAGGGTTTCATCACAATAAAACCGATAGGCCGCTGCTAAATTTCTTGGTTCTTTTACATGGAAGATGCGCTGTGCATCAACGAATTTTCGTTTAACGGTGTCAAAGTCAATTCCTGTTCTGTAAAATTCTTCCACCAAAAGGGGAAAGTCAAATCGGTTGGAGTTAAAACCCGCAAAATCAGCATCACCGATAAACACGTTTAACTCGGACGCCACTTCAGCAAACGTCGGACAACCTACTACATCACGGTCGTAGATACCATGAATCTCTGAAGTTTCGTTCGGAATCGGCACACTGGGATTAAGTCTTTTATATAGATTTTCTTCCTTTCCGTCTGGATAGGCCTTAATAAGGTATATATCGATAATTCTGTCTTTGGATACATTAATTCCAGTAGTTTCCAAATCAAAAATTACTAATGGCTTTTTTAATTCTATTGGCATATGGTGCAATATTAGAATTTAGTTGCTTAAAATATTTATTATGTCGTGTTTTGATGCATATGATTCCTCGATTAAACGAAATCTCTTTAATCCTCGGTTCAAAATCTCCACGAAGGAAGGCCTTATTAGCCCAAATGGATGTGGAGTTTGAAACCTTTACCATCGATGCTGACGAGTCTTTTGGTTCCGACATTCCTGTCTCAGAGGTTGCGGTGTTTTTAGCCAATAAAAAATCTTCTGCTTTTAGTGGTCGTTTACACAAAAAGCTTCTTATTACGTCAGACACAACGGTGTTATGTGGTAACGAAATTCTTAATAAACCAGCAGATGCAAAAGAGGCGCAGGTCATGTTATCTAAATTGTCAGGTAATTCGCACATCGTGAATACTGGTGTCTGTTTGAGAACAGAAGAAAAATCAGCCAGTTTCTATGTAGAAACCGAAGTTACTTTTAAGCCCTTAACCGATGAAGAGATTGAATATTACATCAATACGTATAAGCCTTTTGATAAAGCGGGAGGATATGGTATTCAGGAATGGATTGGCATGATTGGTATATCAAGTATCAATGGTTGCTATTACAATGTGATGGGCTTGCCTATCCATAAACTATACACAGAATTATGTACATTTTTAAGCGAATAATAACACTATCACTTTGTCTTTTTACGACACTCCAAAGTTGGTCACAAGTAGATACAGCTTACTTCAGTAATTTGAAGTATCGAAGTATTGGTCCCAGTCGTGGTGGACGATCTACAGCAGTGGTAGGTGATTTAAACGACAAGAATTTGTTTTATATGGGCACTACCGGTGGTGGTGTTTGGAAAACGACTAATGGAGGAAACTCGTGGAGTAATATAAGTGACAAATTCTTTGGAGGAAGTGTGGGGAGTATCACAATTGCTCCTTCTGATGATAACGTTATTTATGTGGGCATGGGTGAAGAAAGCCTTCGGGGTAACGTTTCGTTTGGATATGGTGTTTGGAAAAGTTTAGATGCCGGTATTACATGGGAACACATAGGACTTGATCAAGGCAGGCATATAACACGACTTGCAGTTCACCCAAAAGATCCTGATATCGTATTTGCAGCTGTTCTGGGTGATTTATACAAAGACTCTGAGGAACGTGGTTTATATAAATCTGAAGATGGTGGTACCACTTGGAACCAAATAATCTATCACTCGGATAGTGTAGGTTGTAATGAGGTTATAATTGATCCATTAAATCATCGAAACGTGTATGCCACAACTTGGCAAGTACGACGATCACCACATGATTTTTCTAGCGGAGGAGAAGGCTCTGGTTTGTGGAAGAGCAAAGATGGTGGGAAAACATGGGTTAACCTGATGTCTAAACCTGGCTTGCCAAAAGGTATTATCGGTAAAGTGACGGTGTCTGCATCTGGGGTGCAAAAGAACCTGCTATTTGCGAGTGTCGAACATGGGACCAATGGAGGTTTGTTTAAAAGTGTTGATGGTGGTGAAACATGGAAAAATGTGAACAAAGAAGGAAAGATTCGGCAGCGTGCCTGGTATTTTTCGAGGGTTTATTGTGATACAAAAGATGCACAAACCCTATATATCATGAACGTACGTTTTCAAAAATCTACAGATGGTGGCAGAACGTTTAAAGCCATGCGCACACCCCATGTAGACCATCATGATTTATGGATAGATCCCAATAATGCAGACAGAATGATTACGGGAAATGATGGGGGAGGACAAGTTTCCTATAATGCAGGTTTAAATTGGTCGACGTACATGAATCAACCAACAGAGCAATTCTATCGCGTATCTGTCGACCAACACGTACCGTATCGTATATATGGTGCTCAGCAAGACAATTCAACTATGCGTGTTGATCATGTTACTGGAAAATGGGAAAGCACGGCTGGTGGAGAGAGTGCTCACATAGCCATAGATCCGACCAATGACGATGTGGTTTATGCTGGAAGTTATGGTGGGTATTTAACGATGTATAATCACCAAACAAAGGATTCACGAGCGATTAATGTGTGGCCTGATAACCCCATGGGATATGGGGCAGAAGGTATGAAATATCGTTTTCAGTGGAATTTTCCGGTGTTTTTTAGTCCGCACGATTCAACTAAACTGTATTCTGCTTCTAATCATTTACATGTCAGTTATAATGGTGGTGATAGTTGGCAGATTATTAGTCCTGATTTAACCCGTAATGACTCAAACAAATTAACGTCAAGTGGTGGGCCAATTACTCAAGATAACACTGGCGTGGAATACTATTGCACCATATTTTCTGCAGTAGAGGCTTCGAACGAAAGAGATGTGATTTGGGTGGGGTCAGACGATGGCTTGCTGCATATAACAAGGGATGGAGGCAAAGAGTGGCGTAACATTACTCCGAAATGGTTGCCTAAATGGACGATGATTAATTCTATTGAGGTAGACGTACACACCAAAGGCCAAGCTTACATAGTGGCGACCAGCTATAAACTGGGCGACAACAGGCCAATGATTATTAAGATTTCTGATTACGGTAATAAAGCGGTTCCCATTATAAATGGGATACCCGCTGAGCATTTTGTAAGGACGGTAAGGGTGGATACCAAACACCAAAACATTCTTTATGCTGGAACGGAAAGAGGTATCTATATCAGTTACGATGCCGGAGCGCATTGGCAGTCATTTCAGTTGAACTTACCAATAGTTCCTATAACCGATATGGTGCAAACAGGCAATGACTTGGTAATTGCTACTCAGGGCCGTGGTTTTTGGATTATAGACCATCTTGATGCGGTGCGTATCGCGAAAAAACAAATCATAGATCAGCCGTTACAAATAATAGGAAGTGAAAGTGCGCCATTGACAAGCCGCAATAAGACCTCGATATTTTATTACTTGAAAGACAGTCTGACCAAAAAAGACACGTTCTTCTTGGATATAATGGACGCTTCCGGCAAAAGCATTCAAACCTATAGCAATAGAAAGTTTGGTTCTGACACAATCGATTATACCCCAATAAAAGGCGTCAACTATAAACATTGGAACATGAACTATCCTGGAGCCAAAAGACCAAAAGGTATGATTCTATGGTGGGCAACAACAGCTGGCCCAAGAGCAAAGCCCGGTAAATATTGGTTTCGAACGACTTTGAATGGACAAACAGATTCGGTCAGTTTTAACGTATGGCAAAACCCCAATTCAAAAGCGACAACTTCGGATTATAATGAGCAGTTTGATTTCTTAACGGAGGTGATTGCTAAAATTGATGAAACTCATCAGGTTTTAGAAGAAATTGAACAGCTTTCAACAAGGCTAAAAAAGTTTAAAAAGGCGTATAATTTATCTGAAAAGGATACCATTATAGGTGAAATTGATTCGATGTTAAAGACATTGAGCTTCATTCATAACGCCCTGTATCAAACAAAAAACAGAAGTAATCAAGATCCAATCAATTTCCCTATTAAGTTGAATAACAAATTGGCGCATTTAAATTCATTGGTGCGTATGGGCCATTTTGGTCCAACACAACAGGCTATTGAAGTGAAGAATGAACTCATGTCACAAATTGACAATTACTTAGAGCAATATCAGATAGTTAAAGATGATCGGTTGAAAGAACTTAACAAAATGATACTATCGCGTAGATTGGAGTACATCAAGGTGGATGAGTAAAATGTTTAAATTTGGGTTAAATAAATACAAAAGTTAATGGGGGTACAGGCGGTAACGCAATTTTCGGATTCAAATCAAAAAAGAGCATTCACAAAACAGTTGTTGAATGAGATAAAGGCGTTGGATTACATGTTGGAACACAACATGATTGAAAGGAATACAAGTAGAATTGGAGCAGAGCAAGAATTGGTGTTATTAGACAGCGATTTAAAGCCTGCCCTCAACAATATGGAGTTGCTTAATATGATTAAGGACGACCATTATACTACTGAAATTGCTCGATTTAATTTAGAAATAAACCTGGACCCATTTGATTTCAAAAAGGACTGCTTCGAGCGCATGGAAACTCAATTGTCTACCTTGTTAACCAAAGGAGAGCAAGCTGCAGAGAAACTAAAGACCAATATATTACTTACTGGAATTGCCCCAACACTAGGGCAAGAACATTTGCATTTTGAACAAATGACACCCAATGCCCGATATCAATCATTAAATGACGTGATACGAGCAGAACGAAAAACGGATTTTGAGCTCAATTTATCTGGTCGGGACGAATTGGTTACGCAGCATCCGAATATCCTATTTGAAGCCTGTAACACAAGTTTTCAAGTTCATTTACAGATTGATCCGGATGATTTCGTTGATCAATACAACTGGTCGCAGCTTATTGCAGGCCCGATATTGGCTGTTGCCGCTAACTCTCCTCTTTTGATGGGGAAAAGGTTGTGGAGCGAAACACGAATTGCCCTCTTCCAGCAAAGTGTGAACACCAGAAACACAATTAACAATGTGCGTAATAAAGAGCCACGGGTTTCTTTTGGTAACAAATGGGTAAAGGGCTCGGTAACAGACCTTTACAAAGACAATGTGTCTCGATTTAGTTCATTGTTTCACGTTGACATTGAAGAAGATGCTTTAGAAATGGTGAAACAAGGAAAGGCTCCATCTCTTTCGGCGTTAAATCTACATAACGGTACAGTATACAAATGGAATAGGCCTTGTTATGGCGTTGGTGGAGGAAAGCCCCATTTGCGGATAGAAAATAGGTACATCCCTAGTGGACCAACCGTGTTAGACGAAATGGCCACGTCTGCTTTTTGGCTTGGATTAATGGTAGGCATGCCTGATAAATACAAAGATTTATCCGGGAAAATGCCTTTTGATGATGTGCGATACAACTTCTACAATGCCGCAAGAAGTGGGATGGAAAGCAACCTGAATTGGTTTGGTAAAATTATACCAGCCCGCAGGTTACTTGAAAAAGAGTTGTTGGATTTAGCTTATTCGGGTTTAGACAAGATGAATGTGAATAGCGCTGATGTGACGAAATACATGTCTGTAATCGAAAACCGGTTGAGAAAGAAAGTGACTGGGGCAAGATGGATGACAAAAAACTATAGTGAATTGTTGAAAGGAAGTACACCGAATGAAGCGTGTATCAATCTGACTAAAAAAATGTTGGAGAATCAGCGCACTGGTAATCCGGTCCATACATGGAAAAATATTAATGTAAAGGAGCAGAATAAACACAAAGAGTTTAAAACAGTGAATGAGATTATGGAAACTGACCTATTTACGGTATCCGAAGATGACTCAATTGATCTTGTTGTAAACGTAATGAACTGGCAAAATATCCGCCACGTACCGGTGGAAAATGATGATAATGAGTTAGTTGGGATAATCGATTCGCATGCCATTATTCACTTTTTAGCTGATAAAAAGGAATCGGAAGAGCAAGCAGTTAAAGATATTATGTTAACTAATTTTCCAACAATATCATCTACTGCAAGTTCAAAACAAGCCGTAAATTTGATGGCTGATAACCGAGTGGATGCTTTACCCGTAGTTGACGGCTCAAATAGGTTGTTAGGCATTGTTACGGAAAGCGATATCATCCAAGTTTTAAAAATAACAAACAAGATTAGCGACTAATAGTCTATGCGAGAGTCCCGATTTACCATACCAGTGTTCAACGAAACACTGGAAGTATCACGATATTTAGGTGATTTGGGTAACGCCGAAGGAAATACCGTATTGTTTTTAGGAGGTGTCCATGGAAACGAAACGGCAGGAGTGGGAGCACTCAACAAGGTGTTTAAACACCTGGAATTAACAAATGCAAAGTTCAACGGTAGGGCAGTTGCACTAATCGGAAATATGGAAGCAACACGGTTAAATCAGCGATATATCTATAAAGATATGAATCGGATTTGGCATCGTGATATTTTGGATGATTTGCATTATGGTCGGTTAGACACACGCCATACCGAATATGCAGAATTGGCTGAGGTGTATAGAGAGTTCAAAAATATTCTTGACGCGTCTAAGGGTAAAGTATATGTGATTGATTTACATACCACATCAAGCCCAACCATACCCTTTATCGTTACCAATAAAACGGATCCAAGCCTAGGTTTTACAAATGCTTTTCCTATGCCTATAATCAGTGGATTAACTGGATTTTTAGACGGAACGTTATTGTCTTATATCAACGATTTAGGCCACATCGGATTGGCGTATGAAGCGGGTCAGCATAAAAGTACGCAGTCACTTATGAAACATGAAAGTTTTATATGGTTGTGCTTGCATGAAACCGGTATTTGTCCAGATTTAGACCCTGATTTTATAAAGCAGCACTACGACGTTTTAGAAGAGGAACTTGTAACACGGAATAATCATTTCAGAATTATAAGTCGTTATAAGATTAAATCTGGTGAGCAGTTCAAAATGCATCAAGGGTACACAAACTTTCAAAAGATTCATGCCGGAGAAGAACTTGCTACGAATCAAGATGGTCCGATTTGTTCGCCGTATGATGGTTATATATTTATGCCGCTCTATCAACCACAAGGAGAAGATGGATTTTTTATTATAAAACCTGAATCTGTATAAACATCATGCCGTCTACGTTCATGATATTGATGATTTTGGTCTTTGTACTGTTTATCATATCAAGGCGTGTCCAAGAAAGTGGCAATGAATACTTAGATCAATCTCAAAAAGCTGGATTGGTGGATTTGTTTACTCCATTAAGGTCGCGATACCCTATAGTAATATTAACGTTAGTCGTCATTTTTTTTGCCAATTTATACTTGCAGTTAATCCCTGAAGGGATAGCATTAAGCGTTTATTTTTTCGTTCTCACCTTCGCCATGTTGTATATGGCGTATTTGTCGTATAAAGTTTTGGTCAACAATGAATACCCCAAACCATATATCAATAAGTTCATTCAATCAACAGCGATTCGAATTGCCGCCTTACTTGTTTTAATTGGAGCACTTACTTCTTCTTAAGTGCCTTGGTCGCTAATTTTTCGTCAATTTCTATGGCTTTAAAAAGATACATTTTTACGAGATCGATGTCGATGTCTGCTACTGTTTTAAAATCGCGCATAGACATGTACTTGCGCTTACCTTGTTTAAAGTAGTTAACGTCATTTTGAATTAGGTGGCCTTTGGTGAAGCCCATGCGCACACCATCATACATGCGTTTATTGCCCCAAATGACTGAACCGGGCCATAGGAAACAAATGCTTTTGTTCAGGTGATAATACGGAACGTTGTAGGAGAGTTTTTCTGTGCAGTTCGGAATATGCTCTACAATCAGCTGGCGCAAATATTCAGTGACTATACGCTCATCATCGGGTAAGGAAGCAATGCAATGGGCAACATCTTGAAACTTTGGATTGCTCATGTTTATTAATGACCTATAGTGATTAGTAAGCGTAGAAAGACAGATATTGTTTCCCGCCTTGAGGGGAAATACCTTCTATACGTACTTGACCCTTCATGTTTTCGAGTTTGCCAACAAACGTACTGAGGTCCGTAGCTGCCACATTGTTAAATTTAGTAAAGACAAAGCCTTCAGGAATATTCATCTTGAGTAATCGACCATTGCCAACTGTGGTTACACGAATACCTGACGCTATAGCGTAATGGTCTAATTCATATTTACTAACTTTTTCGAATTCAGCTTTTAGCTTTTCAGAATATAACGAAACACGTTTCTTAAGTTCAAACGTACCATCCATGTTTACCAAAGACACATCTGCTTCGCGCTCTTGTCCAGACCTGATGTACGTATACTTGAGTTTGTCTCCAGGCCTGTAATACGATAATACCTCGTTATAAGATGCTTTTTGCGAGATCTCTTTTCCGTCAATTTTAGTAATCACATCTCCAGGCTCGAATATTTTACTGGTGTACTTGTTCGTTTGGCTTACGCGTCCAACGAAAACACCATTTTGAATACCATTGACTTGATCAAGAATTTCATCGTTAATGTCTACGACTTCTAGTCCGTCCAATCCGCGCTGGATTTGACCAAATTCCTTTAAATCAGAAATTATTTTAACAACTATGTTGCTAGGTATAGCAAAACCATATCCCACATAAGATCCTGTTTTACTGGCTATTGCGGTGTTGATACCAACCAATTTGCCCGACAAATTTACCAACGCGCCACCACTATTTCCGGGGTTAATGGCCGCATCGGTTTGAATAAAACTCTCAATAGGAAATTGATTTTGTACCACGTTAATATTCCGTCCTTTAGCACTCACAATTCCTGCAGTAACAGTACTTGTAAGATTAAATGGGTTTCCTACAGCAAGCACCCATTCGCCAATATCTAATGCGTCACTGTTCGCAATTTCGACTGGGTTCAGATTGGCTGCATCGATTTTTAGCAATGCCAAATCAGTTGATGGGGCAGTTCCGACCACTTCTGCCTTGTAATTTTTCTTTCCATTGTTAAGCACAACCTCAATGGTTTGAGCGCCTTTAATTACATGGTTATTCGTAACGATATATCCATCTTTGGATATGATGACGCCCGATCCTGTGCTCGACACTTTACCGATACTGCCAAAAGGATCAATGTCAAAAAACCAAAATGAATTTCGTCTTACTGCTTCGGCTTCCGTTTTGATAAACACTACTGAAGGGTTTGCAATTTTCGAGGCTTCTACAAAATTTATCGCTCCCGTATGAGTTGTTTGATATTTGATGGGTTGCGCATCGTGATGGCTCGTTTGCACCTCTATAATTTTACTTTCCCCAAATTTCTTTGAGAAAATATAGGCACCAGTTAGTGACGTAACGACACTAACCAAAATAGCTATTACTAGAATTCTCTTATTCATATGGTTGAATTATTACGGTTAAATTGAAATCAAAAACAGTACCAACGATTTAGTTAGCCAATACCTTGGCACTGACATATAGTTTAACGATATGATTGTCGGGATCGTTTGTATACAGTGTAACTTCTTTTTGGGCTTGACCAGAAACGAACATAGAATCAAACTTAAGTAGGATGGTTTTAGATTCGTTGGGTTGCAATTCGGATTCAGTCAAATCAATAGTTGTGCAACCACAATGTGTTTCAACTTTTAATATTTTGAGTGTCGATTTTCCTGCATTGGCTATTTTGACTTGTCGCGATCCGGTTGCCCCTTCTTGCATGGTTCCAAAATCAAATTCGGTACCCGATATTTTTAGTTTAGGGGCATTTTTTCTTTCTTTTTTGGACATCTTAGAGAAGTCACGCTTAATGAAAAAAGCCAACTTTACTGCTTTAAGCCGAAACGACTTGTCGTTCGTTTTAAATACAATTTCAGTGTTTACCAATCCGTAGTCTCGCACTTTACTGGCGTCCATATGAATAACAACAGCAACCGATTCGCCGGGCTTGAGGGTTTCCTGTGGCATTTCGTAAGTCAAGAAATCAGGTTTTCTTAACAAACCAGTAAATTTCAATGGCAAATTGTACTCGTTTACAAATAGGACGGTATCGGTATAAGTTCCAGAATTAACTATTTCTCCTAAGGCTATTGTGTTCTTCGACTGTCGGATGTAACCAAATTGACCCGAATACACCTTGCTTAAGTCTTGTTCAACGGGTTCTTTAATGATGCCTTTGAGCGTAAGTATTTTAGACATAATCACGCTGTAATTCGCAAAAATTTCAATTGATTTGTCTACCTCTCCAGCTAGGTGGGTAGGGTCAAATGTTGCCGTTATAATTCCTTTTTGACCTGGTTTGATTGGATGCTCTGGCCATGATGGCACCGTGCATCCACAACTTGCTTTCACGTCTCTAATTTGAAAGTCGATTGGACTGTTGTTCGTGAATATATAGGTTGCGTTAATTTTTTGATCACCAAACTTGATGATTCCAAAGTCGTACGTTTCAGATTCAAACTGAATTTCATCATCGTCGACTTGCGCAACGGCGAATAAGGCAATTGTTGTAAACAAAAAGGTAAAGATGCTCTTCATACGGAGAGGTAACGTGTTATAAAGTGATTTGGTGTTAAGTAATAGACAAAAGTATCGCTAAAATGGTTGTATGGCGTTAGTGCTTTATTTCGATGCAGTGTTATGGTGATATAGAAATGGATGAACAAAACATCTTAGGTTGTTCAAAATCAACCTCCGTTAATAACTTTTACATCAAACAAATCATTTGAACACTCGGTTTGCTATTTTTGAATTGTGCAAAACGAAAATCTTGATCCATCGTTAGACAACCTATCAAATTCTGATAGGGACATTGAGAAAGTACTGCGCCCTGCCAGTTTTTCAGACTTTAGTGGGCAAGACAAGATTCTAAAAAATCTGAAGATATTCGTTCAAGCTGCTGTGCAGCGTGGAGAAGCATTAGACCACGTATTGCTTCATGGTCCTCCGGGGTTAGGAAAAACAACCTTAAGCAACATCATCGCCAATGAGATGAATAGTGGTATAAAAGTGACCAGTGGGCCTGTGCTAGAGAAACCGGGTGACCTTGCTGGATTATTAACCAACCTTGAGGAGGGTGATGTACTTTTTATTGACGAAATTCATCGACTAAGTCCGGTAATTGAAGAGTACTTGTATTCTGCTATGGAGGATTACCGTATCGACATTATGCTTGATACTGGTCCGAATGCCAGAAGTGTGCAAATAACCATCAATCCATTTACCCTTGTTGGCGCTACAACGCGCTCAGGATTGCTCACGGCGCCATTGCGCGCACGATTTGGCATTACGTGCAGGTTAGAATATTACGATGCGTCGTTACTTGCTCAAATATTGAAACGATCGTCCGAAATTTTGCATACACAAATTGACGACCAAGCTGCTGCTGAAATTGCGCGTAGAAGCAGAGGTACTCCACGTATAGCCAACGCACTTTTGCGCAGAACAAGAGATTTCGCTCAAATTAAGGGCAATGGTCAAGTAGATCTTGAAATTGCGAAATATGCCTTGGAAGCATTAAATGTTGACGCCACCGGCTTAGACGATATGGACAATCGTATTTTAAGTACCATAATCGAAAAGTTTAAAGGAGGCCCGGTTGGTATTAACACTATTGCAACGGCAGTAGGAGAGGAAGCGGGTACGATCGAAGAAGTGTATGAACCCTTTCTAATCAAGGAAGGATACATCCAACGAACCGCGAGAGGTCGAGAAGCAACACACCTGGCATACGAACATTTAGGTAAAATACCTCCGCAAAAATTAAACAGTTTGTTTTGAGTTCGCTCACCACAGCGCAACGAACAGATATCGTTAAGAAAGTAGTTGCTGAACACGGATTTCTTAATTGCGGCATCAGTAAAAGTGGATTCCTGGAAGCGGAGGCGCCTCGATTGGAATCTTGGTTAAACAAAGGGTACCACGGTTCAATGCAATGGATGGAGAATCACTTTGATAAGCGTCTGGACACTTCAAAGTTGGTGGAAGGGTCAAAATCGGTCATCACCATGACGTTTAATTATTTTCCTGAGGAGATACAAAAAGCGGGTGTTCCTAAGATTGCGAAATACGCATATGGAGAAGATTATCACTTTGTACTGAAAGATAAAATGCGTTCGATTCTGGAAAAGATTCAGCAGGAAATTGGCACATTCGAATCGCGCATATTTGTAGACAGTGCTCCTGTTCTTGAACGGGCATGGGCTGCCAAATCTGGATTGGGATGGATAGGCAAGCACTCTTTATTGTTGAGTAAGAAACAAGGTTCATTTTTCTTTATTGCTCAAATTATTTGTGATATAGACTTGGTCTACGATGCACCAACAACAGACCATTGCGGTAGTTGTACGGCATGCATTGATGCCTGTCCTACAGATGCTATTGTTGCAGACAGAGTAGTGGATTCTAACAAGTGTATTTCATATTTGACCATCGAACTAAAGGATCAAATACCAAGTCAGTTTAAAGACGAAATGGAGGATTGGGTATTTGGATGTGATATCTGTCAGGATGTTTGCCCGTGGAATCGCTTTTCGACTCCAAACAAAGAAGAAAGATTTAAGCCACGAGAGGCCATACTGCAAAATTCTACGGAACAATGGGAAGAAATAACGGAAGACGTTTTTAAAGATATATTCAAAAAGTCGGCGGTTAAAAGGACGAAGTTTTCAGGTTTTTTGAGGAATTTGCGATTTGCAAATCAATAATTAATGGCAGAACAAACGGAAGATCCCAAAGAGGAAATAAAATCAAACGCTACCGGATTGTTTCAAGGTGTAAGAAATTTAATCCGTGAAATCTTCGGTATCCATGACGAAGTAGATCGCGTTGGGACGGCTAAAACGATTCGGAAAGACGTTGTTTTTAAAGGTTTCAATATTTGGATTCTTATACTGTCTATATTGATATGCAGTATAGGACTAAACCTGAATTCACCGGCTATAATTATTGGAGCGATGCTAATCAGCCCACTTATGGGACCAATCACAGGTATTGGTTTTGCAGTGGGTACATTTGATCGCGACCTACTTTTTCTAGCACTTAAAAACTTCTTGATTGCTTTCTTTATAAGTGTTCTGGCCTCTTTTGTGTTTTTCTATTTTGCCCCAATCGGATTCGATCAATCGGAACTAGAAAGTAGAATATCACCCGGCGTCTTGGATTTATTTGTGGCTATTTTTGGTGGATTTGCTGGGATATTAGCTGGGACCAGAGGTAGTAAAACCAATGTTATTCCAGGAGTTGCTATTGCCACAGCTTTAATGCCACCGCTGTGTACGGCTGGTTACGGTTTGGCTAATGGCGATATGACTTATTTTTTGGGAGCTTCTTATCTGTTCTTCATTAATTCAGTATTCATTAGCATATCTGCCTTCTTAGTTGTTCGTTACTTACGTTTCCCAATCGCTAGTTATGTAAACCCAACAGTAAGACGAAGAACTAAAACATTGATTGTTTTATTTGTCATCATCGTTGCCATACCAAGCGTCATTATTTACAACAAAGCTCTTCGAGAAACAATCTTTAATACAGAAGCACGAACCTTCACCAATAATCATGTAAACGATAGTAAACATAGTGCTATCAATCCACAACTGAGCTTTTCTGATACGCTCAAAACGATAAAACTCTTCGTTTACGGAGAAGAATACTCACAGCAAGAAAAAGACTCCATTGCTTTGCTGATGGGCGACTACCGACTGCAGAATACGCGTTTGGAAATTCACAACATGGGCACCTTCGATGCCTATAAAAGTCTTGCCCAGCAAAAAGACGCCATTATTGGCGAAACACAGGTATTAAGCAATCAATTGAGTGTTGAGCTGTTGTCTAAAAACATGGAAAACCAGTCTCTTACGAATAGAATAGCACAGGTGAATCAATCATGTGCGGCACTACAACAACTGTCGAAAGAGGCAACATTGGTATTTGAACGCATAGACTCTTTAGACTATGCAATAAAACCTCTTGACGATAGTTTACATAGTATGGCATTGGTAATTATGGTAAACTGGGACGAAAAGAAACCGAGTCGATATCACGAAAAGGGTAAGCAACGACTATCAGATTGGATTACCCTGAAATTTGCTTCAACAGATTCTATTAGAGTCGTAGATGTACACTAACTATGCGCAAACGATTAATCATACTGGTTATTTGTGCTTGTTTTAGTTTTAAAACAAGTAGTACAGCATTTGAGCAAGACAACGTCGACACGCATTTAATTGAAGCGTTAATTGTGAAAAGGCTCAATGTGATTAGAGCCAATGAAAAGCTTACGGTTTTAACTGAGAACACAATTCTCAAAAAGGCGGCTGAAGATCAAGCCAATTATATTTCTAGCAAAGGCATGCTGTCGCACCGTCAACCGTTAAAGAATAAGGAGAAAACACGCAACCGAGTAGAGTATTACGGTGGCAAGATGCAGGGCATTGGAGAGAATACGGCATATCTAAAGGTGTTCGGTAAGGCGTTGTTTAAAGGTAAAAAAGGGCAAATAGATACAATCAATATCAATACAGTAGATAGGGCGGTTGATTACTTTGTGTATGCCTGGATGAATTCTGTACCGCATAAAACCAACATACTATACCCAGATTACCGTGAAACGGGGTTAAAAGTGGTATACAACAAGCAACGCAAAGCTTTGTACGGCGTTCAAGTTTTTGCCTATCCGTATAAATGAAGATTTTAGGTCGATTTATTTGGTTTTTGGTGTTAACCGTTATTACCCAAGTTGGAGGTCTTATCTATTTACTCAACCTCGGCATACATCGATTCGCTTGGAAACCCAAAAATAGAAAATGGTTAAAACGGCAGTTCAGTTTTATTGTCTTGTATGTTTCAATTTGTTTGATGATTGTGCCACCATTGGCTAGGTTGCATCACAGGCAGCCTCTTCCGTGGTAAAAGGTAACCTCCTTGCAACCTCAAAATTGGTTCACAATAGCTTGTAATCGTCATTACGTGCATACCAACTTATATAGTGTTATTACACAAGTGGCAGACGATTTTAGTACGACATCTGCCCATAACGGAGCACCCTTAATCCTGAATTATCTTGATGCCAATTTTCCTTTTCTGGATGGTTTTCCTTTGATTCCACATCTTAGCCATAATGATGGAAAGAAGCTAGATCTTGCCTTCCGATATTACTCGAAAGACAAACACTTGCCAATGAATCAAACTGTTTCATTATTGGGGTATGGCGTATATGTAAGACCTAGCCCAGGTGAGATAGACCAAACTACGATATGTAAACAATCGCGTTGGCAATATGATATCACCAAGTATATAGGCATTCCAATTCATGATAATATGATTTACGATGGTGGTGAAACCAAACGTTTAATGACGCTTTTGGCTGAGGCGGATATTAAAAAAATATTTATCGAGCCACATCTAAAAAATCGAATGGGAATTAATTCGGACAAAATACGATTTCATGGCTGCCATGCAGTTCGCCACGACGACCATATTCATGTGCAAGTGAGGTGAATGATTAATTGATAATCTAGCCAGGCATTCTTAATTAATATTTAACTTCGTCATTCAATGAAAACCCTAACCCTTATACGACATGCCAAGTCGGATTGGACATATGATTTGCCAGATCATGATAGGCCGCTTAACAAGAGGGGTAAAAGGGACTTACCGCTAGTGGCAGATCGTCTTAACCAATTTGATTGCAAGCCAGATATTTGTTTTTATAGTTCTGCCCGACGTGCAAAGGACACAGCCAATGGTTTGCTGGACTATATGAATGTTTCTACAACAAGGGTCGAAACAGAACAACTATATACGTTTGATGCTGAAGATTTGTTGCATTTTATCAAGTCGATTGACAACGACTTAAACCATGTCATGATTGTTTCGCATAATCCTGGTTCTACCGATTTAATCAATCAAATAAGCCATATAAACTTGGATAATCTTCCAACATGTGGGTATGCGCAGTTTACTTTTAATATAGCACAGTGGTCTGCTATTGAAGATGTTAAAGGGGAATTAAACCTGTTGGAGTATCCCAAAATGATTGGTGGTTGAGCGGCTAAAACTGCCGTCCGATTGCAAGACAGATTACTTAACCTTAAAAATGGTTTTTCTACCGTTAAGACTTGCTTCTGCATAATGATCACAAGCTCCATTATCAAAAGGGTCGTAGTTGATTGAAACAACCTGCGTGCCTTCCGCAGCCGCAACTGTAACAACTCCTGAAACAAAGGTGCCTGCACATCCTTTTTCCATTTGCTTTATTAACGGTTGATCTATAGAAACATGGAATGGTTCACCATCCCTATTAATGCCCGAACCAGATCCCGTTACAGCATAAACATCTCCCCAAATACCGTCGCCGTTGTCTTTGGTTTGAACAATAACACGATCACTCTGCCACGAGAAAGAATTTTGGTCTGAAATCACCATGGCGTCAGTAACTTTTACCCGTAGGCCAGCAACACCTGTTAAAGAAATAGTGGTTTTGCCAACCAATTGCACCATATCAATCCCATTGCCCGAAAAGAATGAATCCTCTTTAGTTGTTGTGACCACTGCCTTAAACTCTGCAGATTGAATGGATTGGCTAACGTATATGTGCATTTTTCCGGCACGATACCGTCCGTCTTGACAAAGGGTGCCTTTCGGCTCTTCCTCCCCAATACCTCCAAAGTCAACAATTACAGAAACACCGTCACCATCTAAGTAAGACGTATCAATGAATATAATTTCGGTGGTACTTGGAATAATAGTCGTTTCTGATTTGCGAAACTTTTTATCAGTGGCTATAACATCGTATGCCGCGTCAAAAGTGGCGAAAAAGTGTGTTTCGGCTTGACTATTGTCTTGTGCTGAATTTATATTCTCTTTTACCTCAGGTAATTGCTCTGTACAATTACTGAGTGAGAGTAGTAGTCCTAAATTTAAAACTAGAAGAAGTTTTTTCATTATATGCTTACGCATTCTTTTACGTGTGCAAATATAACGTGCGGTTTTGTTCTAAATTTTCACAGATTTGTAAATTGATGACCACTAAATTGTCTTGAATCTATTTAACGACTATACCAGCCTGTATGTCAAGGTGTTATTGCCTTTGTCATTACCTCAAGAATACACGTATCGCATCCCTCAAGAGTTCAATGAGGAGGTCGCTGTGGGTAAAAGGGTGATGGTACAGTTCGGTAAAAAGAGAATTTATGCTGCCATTGTGGTTGAAATTGACAATAAACCACCAGAAAAGTACCAGGCCAAATACATATTAGCTGTTTTGGATGACACACCAATTGTGACCGAACAACAACTCGAGTTTTGGGCGTGGATATCTAGATATTACCTCTGTAATTGGGGTGAAGTGATGCAAGCGGCGTTGCCCAACGCACTTAAATTACAAAGTGAAACCCTTGTTGAATTGAATCTCGACACTGACTTGTCTCAGATAGATTTAGACTCAACGGAAGTACCCATTGTTGAGCAACTTAAGGTAGCTGGCAGTTTGACACTTGATCAAGTCTCAAGTTTGTTGAAATCCAAATCAAGCTACAAGCAAATACACTCGCTGTATGAAAAAGGGGTTATTCATATTAGAGAAGATTTACATGAACGGTATAAACCAAAACTTAAACGATATATAAAGTTCGCAGAAACGTTTCAATCTAAAAGTGCACTATCTGAGTTGTTCGACGACCTATCTAATAAGGTTCAACAGCTTAATGTGGTCATGCAATTGATGTCGGTAGATCCTGCATTCGAAGGCGTTGATAAGCTCAATTTTATCGCTGAGCATAGCCTGAGTCCCTCATCTGTTCGAACTTTAGTGAAAAATGATATCCTAGAGGAGAATCAAGTTGTGGTTGATCGAATTGTTTATGAAGGAACCGATGTAACCAAAGAAAATCAATTAACGGATGAGCAGCTAGATGTATATAATGCCATCACAACGTGGTACGAAGAAAAAGAAGTCGTATTGCTACATGGAGTAACCTCGAGTGGTAAAACGCACGTTTACATTAAGCTTATTGAAGACCATTTAGCCAAAGGTGAGCAGGTATTATATCTGTTGCCAGAAATATCGCTTACCACCCAGTTAATCAAGCGAATACAAACTTATTTTGGAGACAAGGTTCTTGTAAACCATTCAAAATTTAACAATAACGAAAGGCTTGAAATTTGGCAAAAAATAAAAGACAATGAGGCGCAGGTTTTGTTGGCACCACGATCCGGTATTTTTATGCCATTCGACAATTTAGGTTTGATTATCGTTGATGAAGAGCATGAGAATACGTACAAACAATCTGAGCCTTCTCCAAGGTACCAAGCCCGAGATTGCTCCATTGTATTAGGCCAAATTGCTGATGCAAAAGTTCTTTTAGGCAGTGCAACTCCTTCAGTCGAAAGTATGCAGAATGCAAAGTCTGGGAAGTATGGATTTGTTGGTTTATCCAATAGGTTTTCCAATGTCACACCGCCACAGTTTGAGGTTGTGGACATGCGGGATGAAAAGAAGAAAAATAAAAACAAAGGGATATTTAGTAGCGTCTTGCTCGAAGCAATGAAACAGACGATAAATGCTGGTGAGCAAGTCATTTTGTTTCTGAATAGAAAAGGATACGTGCCGATCACGGAATGTAATGAATGCTCTTGGTCTCCAAGATGTATTCAATGCGACATCACCTTGACGTATTACCGAAAGGAAAACCGCTTGAGATGTCATTTTTGTGGTTACAATATTGCGCCTATTTCTCAATGTCCTGCCTGTGGCAATACAGCCATGAAGATGTTGGGATATGGGACAGAGCGAATTGAGTCTGAATTACAGCAGTTTATCCCCGATGCCCGTATACAAAGGCTAGATTACGAGACAACACGTACAAAATCTGCCTTTGAAAACATCATAACGGGTTTTGAGAAAAAGGAAATAGATGTTTTGGTAGGCACTCAGATGTTAACCAAGGGCTTGGATTTTGAAGCACTTTCTTTGGTAGGGATATTGGATGCAGACCACGCCTTAAACTTCCCAGATTATAGGGCTTTCGAACGCAGTTTTCAATTGTTCACACAAGTAGGAGGTAGGGCCGGTAGGCGAAACAAACAAGGTAAAGTCATCATTCAGGCGAATCAACCAGACCACTTTGTAGTTCAACAAGTGGTAGAAGGCAATTACGAAGCTTTCTTTGATAAAGAGGTAGCTGATAGAGAGAAGTTTCATTATCCACCTTTTGGACGTCTTATAAAGATTACGGTGAAACATAAAGACTATCTCGTTACTGAGAAGGCGGGAGATATGTTGGCTTATTTGTTAAGACCCCAACTAGGTAGCATGATGCTTGGACCTGAAGAACCTTATGTGACCAAGATTAGAGGCTTGTTTATCAGACAACTCTTGATTAAAGTAGTACCACCAATGCCTTTGAAAGGCATAAAAAAGCACATTCAAGAGAAAGTGCTACAGTTCAAGCAAACAAAGGATTACAGGCAAGTCAGAGTAATTGTGGATGTAGATCCTTGATGTTGTAAAGGAATGAAGGAGTGAAGGAATGAAGGAATGAAGGGATCAATATCCCATTTGTTATTCAATCAAAACAGGAATAGAATACAAATCCCCATCGTGCTTTAACAAGAGCATATAAGCTCCAGCAGTTGTAACAGTAGAGTTAATACCTAAGCGTCCATCACTATGTGTTGACTGTTTAAAAACAACCCGGCCATAGATATCCACCAGTTGCAGTTCAACTTGACCAATCAAATCACTTTCGATTATAAACGACCCTGTGTTTGGGTTGGGATAAAGGTTTATGTTCTTGAGCGTAAGGTCTGACACCGATACATTGGCTCCTCGTATTTTTTGCGTTTGACTGCAAGTACAACCTGCGGAATTGGTTACAACAAGTTGTACCTCAAAGCTATCAGCTGTGTTAAAATCGTGGGTAGGGTTCATTTCAGTTGACGAATCACCGTCGCCAAAATACCATTGATAACTTGTATAGTTTGTACTGTCAGCCTTAAATACTACATCACGTTTTGGCCACGTGTATGCAACGTTGAAGCCACAATGAGGAAGCTCGTGAATGGTAATCGTTTTATTCTTTCGATCAATACAGCCTTCTGTGTTTTCAACAATCAGCGAAGTAAAATAAGAGGTGGTCACATCGATATCATACTGATGTTTAGGATGTAAATCATTTGAGGTATCTCCATCACCAAATAACCATTTCTGATTTACTTGCTGTGCACCAATAGATGACTTATTCTCGAACAAGGTTGTGTCTCCAATGCATATGTTGCCCACGTCAAAATCTGCTTCTGGAGAAGGTTTAACGGTAATCGTTTTTGAAACACGATTGGTACATTGATTACTTTTAGCGGTTAATTCAACCGTATAGTTACCAGGTGCTAAATATGCAGCTAAACCATTTGTATCGTTACTTGTTGAGCCATTGCCAAAGTCCCAGGTATAGGAAAGCCCAACACCTTGAGATGTGTTGTTAAATGGGCTAATCGCATTTAAACAGAAAGTTGCTACATCAAAATCGGCTTTTGTATCTTCAATCTGAATCGTGTCGTGGACAATAACTTTACAGCCGTTATCGTCGCGTACTTCTAAACCAGTGAGCATAGGCTCGGCTTTAGTCGCGATATTAAATGCGGTGTCTTTGTTGTAGGGTCTGTAAAAACCGAAATCCCATTTAAACCAAGTTATTGACGTTGGGTGATTTGTAGTATTTATGAATGTTACGGTGTCGTTATAGCATGCGTTGGAGTAGGTCCATGTTGGTTTCGGATTTTGGTAAATTTCTATCGTATCCGTCATGCGAGATTGGCATTTCGTGCCCAAATCGGTTGCTGTCAGTGTGATACGTACTTCTTGAACACTGTCTAGAGTAAAAGTGGGTTCAAAGCCTGAAAAGGCTAAATCTTTATTTATTTTATCGCCTGAAATTGTCCAATCGAAAGTTACTGTACGTGATGTGTCAGAGCTGTTTTCAACGATAACTTCTTTACCCTGACATACGGATTTTGCTGTAAACTGAGCTTTTGAAACCTCTACAGGTGATATGTATACTTTTTTCTTTGAAGAACAGCCAGTTTTATAGTAGGATGTTAATTCAATACTGAAGTAATATTCCAAATCTTTAAGCGGTAAGGCTAAATCAGTCGTGGATTTTTGAATATCATACGGCTGGATGTCCCAGTTATGATAGAGCGTTTGGTTTTTATCTAAGTTTAATGTTGTGTTCGTAGCCAGGAATGTGTCATTAAAACCTTTACAAAACTCTACTTGACTAAGCGTAAAGTTCGCTTCAGGTTGAGCGTTTAACCTAAATTCCATGGTGTCAAAAAATGCTTTGTTGCAAACCTCGGTTCTTAACATGACGTTCATTGTACCATAATTTGAAAATGATTTTTCGAAAGAAAATTGACTTGAGGTATCACCAGACGCGCCATACGTCCAAAGCACCTCTCTACTAGGATCACCTAAAGAACCGAACTTTTGTTTGGCCGGTAAATATGTACAGCGTAACGCTGGTGCAACAATACCATGATCAAAATTAGTGAGTCGTACCGTTGTGTCTACAATTCCTGCGGCTTCCCATGCATCCCAAACCATTTGAAGTTCTTTGCCGCATGTGCCATATAAGTCTTTAGTCGCTTTTAGAGTATAAGCAGCCATGTCGTGAAACTGTGTATTTGGTGTAACATAGTAAAACATTGCCCGGAATATAATTTGTGTGGCTGAATCTCTGCCCAGTCCTGGGATATCATAGGTAACGCCGTTGTCGTTCGTTCCAGTATCACCCTCAACCATCATATAAAACCAATGGTTTTGAACCTCACCGTTGTTATGGCAACCACCCGCCCAATGTTGGCCTTTGTAGGTGTCAGGATGACGCTTGGCTTTGGGGTCTTTCATATTTCTGATGCCACGGCTTACAGCCCATACTTCTTCGCCCAATAACCAGTTAGACTTGCTAGAGTCTTCGTAATGTTCTAAAATACTACCGCTAATATCTGCAAACGATTCATGTAACATACAAGACTCGCCAGAATAGACCATACCCGCATTTTCGTCGGCTATACCATGGCCAAATTCATGTCCAATAACGTCAATTGAAGCACATGGGTTTACGGCAGCCGTTTTTGCAACAAAGAATGTCGCAAAATTTCCAGACAAGTTCCAAAAGGCATTTCCACTAGCTCTAAATTTAAGAACACTTGTGATGGAGTCTCCATTGTTGGCATAGCTATCCCAACCAAAGGTGGAATCCATAAACGTATGTAAGAGGTCTAAGGCATAATGCACATCACCAGCGATTTCTTTTCCTGAAGTATTCCAATTGTTGTCTGTATCTGTAACAAAATCACCAAGATTTGTATCATAGGTATTTAAAGGTTTTCCGTTTTGTTTCATTCGGAAGCTATTCGTACCTATAAAGTCAGTTGTGACAGGTTTAGTACCCCTGTAATATGTTTTAGCCGTACCTACAGAATCACTGTGTATGAGCTGTGGTTCAATGCGTGTTAAATTGTTGGCGTTTGGATTAAAAAACACAAAATCATCTCTGGAGGCATCTGGCGCTTCTAATCTAAAGCGGTAGCAAAACTCAAGGTTCTTGCCGTATGTGGTTGGGCAATATATACCTGTCGAGTTTTTATGTTCGTCAAGTATTGTGTAATTATTGTAATCTGGGAATTGAGCAAAGAAGCTCTTTTTCGTTGTATTGTAGTTGTGGGCGGTGTTTACTTGTTGTAATGGCTTGTAGATTTCACCATTAAAAGATTCGACAATACTGTTTTTGATGTGTAAGTTCAATACGCCGTGATTGACTAAAATCTGATTGATGTATTGCTGAAACCGCACATGTGTAAAACCAACATCGTCTGTTGACCTTTTAATTTCTTTAAACTCGACATGCAAGTCGGATAGGTAATTATCTGTGTAGACTTGAAGAAAGTCGGATTCAGAATATACAGATTTTGTTAAATCAAGCTCACCATACCATGGTAACTCATACGTGGTATTCATTTTTACTGATGATAAAGTGATTTCTTGGCTTACACCATAAGAGGTAAATGTCGATAGTAGTAAAGCAAAAATTAAAGATGAGAAGCGGGTAAAATTCTTCATGATTGAAAACTAACAAATTTGTCTCAGATTTGGGCTATGTCAGCCTGGCAGGCTTAAAATCATGACACTAAACAGAATGTGTACTTCTAGCTTTTTATATCAAATGGGGCAACAAGTACCACTTCTTCTCGATCTACCCTAACCTGCCCTGGCAAAGCACCTTTGAACTTGCGTACGTATTTCGGACTGGTATAAATGACTGCCGCCAACGATTCGTGTTGATTTTTAGAATACCGAGCAGCTAAGCTTGCGGCATATTCTAGAACGTCGGTGGATACTGTTTTTTGTTCAACATTTTTTAATAAAACGTGTGACCCGGCTACACCTCGAGCGTGAAACCAAAGATCATTTTTGTGTGCGAGTTTTAATAAAGCATCATTGTGTTTGGCGCTCTTCCCAACCCATATCTCGAATCCTTTAAAAGCATAACTTCGATACGGGAGCTGATGATTCGATTTTTTAACAGCCTCTTTTTTTGATTGCCCCTTATTGTAGGCCTGCAGTTTTCGAAAATCATCGGTTTCTTCAATACTTTTTTTGTCTGCAGATAAATTTTCGATTTGGTTATTTACGCCACTTAATAGCTTCTTGTTGTGTTTAATCTCCACATGAACGTTTTTCGATTTCTGATAGAAACGCTCTGCATTTTTTTGAGCAGTTAAGTTTTCTTTTAAAGGTATCGTAACCGTTTTGTTTTGATAAAAATCAAATAACTCCACACTTTTTGCCTTTGGAGGGATAGCGTGTAAGTTAGCCATGATTACATCTGCTTGTTGCTTTAGCGTATCACCGTTGGCAATTTTGTCTATGTGTTTTGCAATCTTTGTTCTACGTGCGTTTAGTTTCTTAAGTTCTTTGTTTATCTGAGATATAAGGTTGGATTTTAACGACGACAGTCTATCATGACCCATATACAGTTTGCCAAAATCGTGCATAGCGTCGCCAATGTCCGTATACTGCGTAAGGGTTGATTCGGTTGGATATACTGTTAGCGTGCAGGCATCGTCACTAGACTTACAAATGGCAATTGGTTTTGAACTTAGTTTGTCGATAAATGACTGCCAAAGTTGAGATTGATTGTCAGCACTGAAGAAAGCAGATTGCGTTAAGTCTGAAATCATTTCGTCGGTTACGAGCGGATTGTCTTGTTTGAAATCCGTTGGACTAGATTTAAACGAAATCTTTTTGTCCTCATAGGTGAACGTAGCAGGAGGTTGCAGAGTCTTAAAGTGGTCGGTTACTGTATTGTTTTGGACCAATAGTATTCCACTGCGTCTGCCAAAACATTGTATGTGCAAGGATTGGTCTCCAAAAGTAAGTGCGATACCACGGTCATAGGCATATCCCTTAATGTTATCAATCGTTTTTCCTACAATGGATTTGAACTGAACAAGGACGTTCTTCTTGGGAAAGTGGCTGACCTCGGGAAGAATGAAAAATGTGTGTTGTTTGTAAAAGCGAATGGACAAGTAAAAGCCGTTCTCAAATCGTAAATGAATATCTGTAGGCGATGTGCTTACACATTCTAGAAGCGTGTGATCTAAACAATGCTTGTTGAGGAACTCTGCATAGCGCGATAGTATAAAAGCGTTGTTATGCATGTGTCATTTCTTAATAGTCCCCGTAAACGTCTGTTAGTGCTTCACAGCCATTTTCTGTTATGAGTATGGTGTGTTCGTATTGGGCAGATAGTCCACCGTCAATGGTTCTAGCGGTCCAGCCGTCTGATTCGTCAACTTTGCTGCGTGCTTTACCTGTATTGATCATCGGTTCGATAGTGAATATCATACCTGGGCGCATACGTTTACCCGTGTTTTTATGTGCAATATGACTAACCTCAGGGTCTTCATGAAATTGTAAACCAACACCGTGACCACAAAATTCATATACAACGCTATAACCTTGTTTATGTGCAAATTCTGAAATTACGTAGCCAATATTTCCAAACCTGCTCCCAGGATAACATTCTTTTAATCCAATTTTAAGGCACTCTTTGGTTGCATCCATCAACGCTTGTGCCTCGTCTGTAACGTCACCAACCGCATACATTCTGCAGGTGTCACCAAAATATCCGTCTAAAATGGTTGTCACATCAATATTAAGTATGTCGCCATCCTTTAATGTGTAATCATTAGGAACGCCATGACAGATGACGTCATTTACTGAAGTGCAAATGTGACCGCTGAATGGCTGCACGCCATGCCCTTTATAACCTATCGTAGCAGAAGTTGCATTATGTTGCTTCATAAAGTCAGACGCAATCGTATCTAACTCCTTTGTGGTAATGCCAGGCTTAACAAATTGCTCCAAATGTTTCAGACATTGGGCGGCAAGCTGAGAGCTTTTGCGAATACCTTCTATTTGTTTTGGTGTTTTTATTTTTATTGCCATATCGGTGGACAAAGGTATGTTTTATTGTGTTTTTATGTACCCAATAAAAGTTTTGTCACAAGGTCTACAAATGGGAGTATTGTCCACATTTGGGCAAATGCAACCCTTGTTGTTTAAGGCTAATTTTATGTAATCGTCTAAAAATAAGGTATATATGTATTTTGGTATAGTTCTGACTATATAGGAAGTACTACTCGCATGTTATGATGACAATTTATTCAAATTCACAAAAGACAACTATTCAGCAATTTCCTGTTGGATTGTTTTTGCAAGATCAAGCGCAGAATCTAAAAACTATGGTTAAGGTGATTATACCACTAAGCATACTTAAACCAATGCGTTCAATTGTGGTGTATCGAACACTTCCTGCCCACGCCATTAGCATGCCAATAATAATAAATGAGGTAATGGCACACATGTATTAAGCGATTCCCTGATAAAACAATCAGAAAATATTAAAGACACTAATTCGCATTAGTTATAGATCATGTTGCGTGTGGAGTCGTGAGACTTGCGCAGAACAAAGTAGTTAGAGCACGGTTAAGCCGTGCTCTTGTGCTTTATAATAGTTTATAAAGTAAGCCCATGTTCATCGCGAGTTTTGAGTGCGATATCATATCCAGCATCCGCATGACGAATAACGCCCATGGCAGGATCGTTGTGCAATACACGGCGCAAGCGCTCGTGCGCATCTTCAGTACCATCCGCAACAATCACCATTCCTGCATGCAGGCTGTATCCCATACCTACACCTCCTCCATGATGGAAACTGACCCAACTGGCTCCCCCTGCAGTGTTAATCAACGCGTTAAGTATTGGCCAATCTGCGACAGCATCACTACCGTCTTTCATTGCTTCTGTTTCACGATTGGGTGAAGCTACGGAGCCCGTGTCTAAATGATCACGTCCAATAACTATTGGGGCAGAAACTTCCCCGTTTTTTACCATTTCGTTGAATGCTAAGGCTGCTTTTTCGCGTTCTCCCATTTTTAACCAACAAATACGAGAAGGTAGTCCTTGAAATGCAATACGTTCTTTGGCCATATCCAACCAACGCAATAATCCAGTATTTTCTGGAAAAAGTTCTCGAAGTTTATCGTCTAGTTTAAAGATGTCATTTTCGTCACCGCTCAGAGCCACAAAACGGAACGGTCCCGAACCTTCACAGAACAATGGTCGTATATATGCTGGAACAAATCCTGGAAAATCAAACGCGTTTTCAACGCCATTGGCTAATGCCTGGCCTCGTATATTATTTCCGTAATCAAATGTGATAGCGCCTCGTTTTTGTAACTCAATCATTAGCTCAACGTGTGTGCACATCGATTTTAATGACTTCTTGCAATATTCGTCAGGATTACTTTCGCGCAATGCATTGGCTTCTTGTATACCAAGTCCTTCAGGGAAATAACCCACCAACTCATCATGGGCAGATGTTTGGTCAGTCAACGTATCAGGTGTTATGTTACGTTCGGTCATCCGTTTTAATAGGTCGATGGCATTACAAACAACACCGATAGAGATGGCCTCTCCATTTTTTGCGGCCTCAACAGCCCAATCAATTCCCTCATCAATATTGGAAGTCATCTTGTCTAAATAACGCGTATCTAAACGTTTCTTTACACGCCATTCCTCCATTTCAGCTGCCAGTGCAACACCTTCATTCATGGTAATTGCTAACGGCTGAGCACCACCCATTCCGCCTAAACCAGCTGTTACATTTAGTTTGCCTTTAAGCGAACCATCGTAATGTTTATTGGCAAGAGATAAATATGTTTCATAAGTTCCTTGAACGATACCCTGTGAACCAATATAGATCCAACTTCCAGCGGTCATTTGACCGTACATCATTAAGCCTTTTTTCTCCAACTCATTGAAGTGGTCCCAATTGGCCCATTTTCCAACTAAGTTAGAATTGGCAATGATTACACGAGGTGCATCCTTATGCGAACGCATGACACCGACAGGTTTGCCAGACTGAACCAATAAAGTTTCATTCTCTTCCAGTGTTTTTAAGGCACTTAATATGCCTTCTAAACTATCCCAGTCGCGCGCTGCCTTTCCTCGACCTCCATATACGATTAGGTCTTCGGGTCTTTCGGCAACATCAGGGTCTAAGTTATTTTGCAACATTCTGTATGCTGCTTCTTGAACCCAACCCTTTGTATTTAATGTATTTCCTGTAGGTGATTTGATCACTCTGCTTTTTGATGTTGTCATATGTATTAATGAAACGCCAAAATTACATTGGCAATTAACAATTAACAATTAACAGTTGTCAACGGTTTCTGTTTGCCAAATATCGAAATGTTCCAACGCTAATTGTCCATAAGGGCTTACCAGCCCTTAAACCTGGTTTTCATTTTTTCCTTGATGAAAAAACGAAACAAAAAAATCAAGACTTCTGAAGTTTTCGTTGAACTCTACAAAAGTCTTTTCTTCCCCGCAACAGAGCCGCTTCGCTTTCCTGCCTGCTTAGCTCTCGGCCGTCACACAAAAACCTTTCTTTATTTCTACTGAACACTTAAAATGTCAATCTTAATCGAGCAATCATCAATTATCAGTTATCAGTTATCAAATCTCAATTCAATTAATCATTAGAAATTAAAAATTAACAATTCACTTATCTTTGTCTATGCCCGTGTCATACGAAACTCCATTAACCAAAATGTTAGGTATTAAATACCCAATCATTCAAGCCCCTATGTTTTTGGTGAGTAATGTGGCTATGGTGAAGGCAGCCGTCAATTCTGGTATTACAGGAGCTATTCCAGCATTAAATTACCGTACAATTGAAGAACTCGAGACGGCCATTCAAACCCTAAAATCGGAGTGTGACGGGCCTTTTGGTATCAACCTCATTGTTAACAAATCCAACTTTAAATATCGTGAGCAGCTGGAAGTGTGCTGTCGTTTAAAGGTTGATTTTCTCATTACGAGTTTAGGTAGTCCGGAAGAAACAATACGCCAAGCACATAAGGCAGGAGTAAAAGTATTTTGCGACGTTACAACGGTAGAATATGCAAAAAAAGTGGAAGCCTTGGGTTGCGATGCCATTATTGCCGTAAACAAAGAAGCAGGTGGACATGCTGGTAATATTTCAAGTCAAGACTTTATCCCACAACTGAAAGCCGCTTGTAACATTCCAATAATATCAGCTGGTGGAGTTGGTGATTACGAAAGCCTGCAACAAGTTTTGGAGACTGGCGCAGATGGTGTTTCGGTAGGTAGTATTTTTATCGCTACCGACGAAGCTCCTGTCAATATCGAATACAAACAAGCCATTGTTGATTATAAAGCAAGCGACATCGTATTGACTACAAAGCTTTCTGGTAGCCCTTGTACAGTGATAAATACGCCATACGTTAAAGAAATAGGTACGCAGCAAAACAGCCTCGAGCGATTTCTAAATAAGAACAAACGTTTTAAGAAATGGATGAAGGCATTCACCTTTATTAAAGGCATGAAGAACTTGCAGAAAGCTGCATTTAGCGCCACGTATAAGACGCTTTGGTGTGCCGGTCCAACTATAGAATATGTTGATAAAATTAAGCCTGTTAGAGAAGTGGTACAACAACTGATAACCCCCAATGGCAGCAAATAACGTTAGTAGTTTACAGTGGAAGTTGTTCTTGTTTGGCATTGTCAAAATTCCATTGATTGGGTTTTGCCGACCACGTGTACATGAAGTTTCTGACACACATATATCCATCAAAATACCTTTAAAACGGCGCACACGAAATCATGTAAAAAGCATGTATTTGGGAGTGATGAGTATCGGCGCAGATTTAGCCTCTGGTTTTCTTGCTTACCATCTGCTACTAAATAGAAACTTGAATGCAGCACCTGTATTTAAAACCATGAAGGTTGAATACTTGAAAAGAGCCGAGTCTGCTGTTTACTTCAATTGCAATGAAGGTGCAGCCATATCTGAAATGATAGACGAGATGGAACGCACTGGTGAACGTGTAAATAAGGTAGTTACCATCAACGCAATGTGTAACGACGAATGTGTAGCCATTTTTGAGATGGAACTCTCCATGAAGTTGAAACAGGCTTAGGTACTGGTATAGTCGATAATCACGTTTCCAATCTTTTGACCAGACTCTACATACGTGTAAGCATCTTGAATGGATGTCATGGGGTAAACGGTATCAATTAATGGTTGGAAAACCCCTTTGCTGAGTAAATCTGTCGTGATCTTAACGCTGCGTTTGCAATCTTTAGGTATTGGGAAGATTACTCGCTGGCCACCTTTTATCTTGGTAACCAAAGGGAGGTAGAGATTTTTGGCACCTGGCCCTAATTCGCTTGATATGTATACCCCATTTGGTTTAAGCAATTTTTTGCATGGATCAAACGACGATTTGCCTACCGCGTCAAATACAAAGTCATACTTTATATCATCGACTGTAAAATCCGTTTTGAGATAGTCCACTGTTTTGTCTGGCCCTAAGGCATGTACCGTGGCAATATGATCCGTATCGGTAACAGCTGTGACTTGAGCGCCCATATTTTTTAGGAGTTGGATGGCCGCTGATCCAATGGCGCCTGTTCCTCCATTTACCAACACTTGCGATCCTTTATCTATCTTGACCTTGTTAATGAAATTATAGGCGTAATGAGCGCCTTCTAAAGAAGCTACGGCATCGTTAAAACTTATACCTTCTGGAATTTTTTCAATGGCGTCAGAAGCTTTAAACGTCATGTATTCTCTTTGAGATGCCAGTCCATCGTCTCGCAACCCAAAAACACGATCACCAACCTTGAAACGGTCTACCTCGTTGCCAACGTTTTCGATAACACCAGCGAAATCAGTTCCAGGGGAGGAAGATGATGGTTTAAACAATCCTGAAAAAAAACGTATTAAAAACGGTTGCCCACGAAGGATTCCGCAGTCGGTTCTATTTACGGTTGTTCTATGAACCTGCACTAAAACTTCATCTTTGTTTGGGGTAGGGGTGTTCTGTTCTTTTACAGATAAAACCTCTGGGCCACCATATTGGGTTCTAATTGCTGCACGCATAAGCCGCAAATTAAAGGGTAAGATGTGTTGAAACCAATATATCGACGACTAGGTACAAAGTTTATGCAAAAGTGCCGAAGTAATATGGGTACAGGTGCATCGTAATGAATTGGAAGATTACCTTTGAGCAGTGAATTACGTTTCGGTAGAAAACTTAGAAAAAAACCTTGGAGAACGCATTCTCTTTGCTGACTTAAACTTTGGTTTGAGTAAAGGAGATAAGATGGCATTGGTTGCCAATAACGGCACCGGTAAATCTAGCCTGTTAAAGATTATGACTGGAAAAGATCAGCCCAGTGCAGGTAAGGTTGTGTTTCGTAATGGTATCCGATTTGGCTTCCTTGAGCAAGAACCTGATTTTAATGAATCTGTGTCTATTTCAGAGCTTATCCGAACGGCTAATTCTGAGATGTTGGAGATTATCTCTAATTACCACAACGTGCTTGAGAATCAAGCGGAAAACTATTCCAGTCAAGATCAAAAAGCGTTAGACGATGCCATGGGTAAAATGGATGAATTTGGTGCTTGGGATTATGAAAGGCGGTTGAACGAGATTTTGACCAAGTTTGAAATTGAAGACCAAACGCAACAAGTAGCTACGCTTTCGGGAGGACAAAAAAAGAGATTGGCATTGGCGCTCGCGTTACTCGACGAGCCAGACGTACTCATATTAGATGAGCCAACCAACCATCTTGATGTAGGTATGATTGAATGGCTGGAGCAATACCTGAATCGTTCTGGTTTGACCTTGTTTATGGTAACACACGATCGGTATTTCTTAGAAAATGTATGCAATGTGATTCTAGAATTACATCATGGCAAGTTATATACGCATCATGGCAACTATTCTTTTTTCTTACAAAAGCGCGCCGAGCGTGAAGAAGTTAATCGTATAGAGGTTGAAAAAGCAGGCAAAAAGGTAAAGACAGAAATTGACTGGATACGGCGCATGCCCAAAGCGCGCGGTACGAAGTCGAAAGCCAGGATTCAACGATTTCATGACACAGAAGCCATATCAAAGAGCGGCCATAAAGACCAAGAACTCAAACTTCAGGTTAAAATGAGCCGGGTAGGAGGCAAAATACTTGAGCTTAAAAAAGTGTATAAGTCTTATGATGACTTGAAAATAATTAAAGGCTTTGACTATACATTTAAAAATGGCGAACGCATAGGTATTGTGGGACCAAACGGGGTGGGGAAGTCGACATTCTTAAATATGCTTTGTGGCTTAGAACAACCAGATTCGGGAAAGATAAACACAGGTGACACAGTAGTATTTGGGTATTACAATCAGCAAGGTTTGGCGTTTGAACCAGATATGAAGGTGATTGATATTTTGCGCGAGTATGCCGAAGTGATTGAATTGGGTGATGGTTCCAAGCTGACTGCCTCTCAGTTTTTGAACCACTTTATGTTTCCGCCAAAGATGCAACACAACCCAGTGAGCAAGTTAAGTGGGGGAGAGAAGCGCCGGTTGCATTTGATGACGGTGCTGATTAAGAATCCAAATTTTCTCATTCTGGATGAGCCTACCAACGATTTGGACTTATTGACGCTGAATAAACTGGAAGACTTCTTACTTCAGTTTGGTGGGTGCTTGATTATCGTTTCGCACGACAGGTACTTTATGGATACGTTGGTGGATCACTTATTTATCTTTAAAGGACAGGGCGAAATCAAAGACTTTAACGGGTCGTATCAAGATTACCAAGCGTACATGGAGGCAGAAGCCGAAGTGAAAGTTGAGGTTGAAGAAAAGGTTGACTGGAAGAAGGATCAGAAAAAAGAAGACGTCAAAACCAAATTAACGTTTAAAGAGCGCTTTGAGTTCGAAGAATTAGGAACAGAAATTGAAGGTCTGGAAGCCGAGAAAAAGGAGATAGAAGTGTTTATGAGTAGCGGTGAAACAGACTATAATTTGCTGCAAGAAAAAGCACAACGCCTTGAAACGGTGATTCAGGAGCTTGATGATAAAGGTATGCGTTGGTTGGAGTTGAGTGAGTATGATTAATATTGTTGTATTCTTGGATATAGTTTGACCCCATGTATTTGTAAATTGCTCGTTGTACATCCCTTTCAAAATGGTGTGATGAAAGAATAATTAATTCCTACAAATACAAGTTACCTGCAATCGAAAAAAAACGACAACATGAAACCATTACCATTCGTTTGTAGTGCAACAAAATACCGAATTAGATAACTCTCGAGTAGAGTGTTGACCATATCGAACAAACGGGTCGAGCGCATGAAAAAGGGTTATTGTCAGGCATGAGAAATTCAACCTGTAGACAGCGCTTGTCTGACTATATTATTAATAGAACCGAAAGGAATAATGGGAGCCGGATTTGTAGTTTCATCAGTTTTTCTTTCTCCACATTGGGATGGTTGTTATAGATTGGTGAATAGAGTAATGATTGACTTTGAAGTCATTCTGAACCCTGAAAAATAAACATTACGAAATGTTTATTTAATAAACCAAGATGATTTAGGAAAGGTCAATGAGACACGTCAGTCATCAGGAATTGAAATTAATCCAGAATTTACGACAGACATAGAAACTGTTTGGTTTGACTTCTTGACAACACAAAAAATAGACCTAACGTGCTTAAAGATAATGAAGGACTTCCATTAAAAGTTCCAGCCTATGTAGGCTCAAAAGGAACAAAAGAAGCCACTAGAAAGACAATAGAAAAAATGAATAATACCATCCGATTTGCGACAGTGAATAATCTTGCAGTGAATTGGAGTAGAGTTGCTATGCCTCCCCAAGATGTCTTTAAACATTTAAGATATAAAAAAGCTAGCCATTGACAGTATGTATATTACGATGCACCCAAAGTATCCCACGGTTCAAATACTAAACGTAAAAAAAAAATGAAAAAACACTAATCAATTTTGAGTGAATTTTGTTATATCAACATGGGTTGTGAAATTAAATGTTGATGAATCAAATTAAGTACATAGAAGGAAAAATCTCAGAGTTGAGAGAAAACTTGAAAAGTCATGAACTTTATTATCAATGGTTAGTAGTCAAGATATAAATATTTTTATGGAAAAACATGTGTATGCGGTTTGGGGTTTTATGTCTCTCTTGAAGGCGCTCCAACAACAACTGACTCGTATTTCAATATCATGGAGGCCTTCAAACAATGCAAAAACAGCAAGATTTGTTAATGAAATTGTTTGAGGAGAAGAATCTGATATAAGTCCAGGGTTTTTTGCGAAAGGGTGACAACATAAATGACAAGTATAGATATAGATCGATTAATTGAAATGGCCTGGGAAGACAGAACCCCTTTTGAAGCTATAAAAATACAATTTGGCGTTACAGAAGCAGATGTTATTAAATTAATGCGTAAAGAGCTGAAAGAGAGTTCTTTTAAGCGCTGGAGAAAGCGCGTTAATAGTGGTGTCAGCAGTAAGCACCTAAACAAAAGAAGCGAAGAAATCAAGCGATTTAAATCTTCGAGACAAAAAATAATTTCGAATAATAAAATTTCAAAACGATAGAATTCCCAACTAACATAAACGACATAAACCAGCGCTTTACCAAAATAAACGCCAGTTTATATGCAAAAACAAGAAATTTTGGAAATGGTGCGTTAACGAAGCTTAGTCCTTATATTTCTCGCGGTGTTATTTCTACAAGACAGGTTTACGCGTACATTATGTCTTGTGATAACCCTTGGCATGAAGTGGAGAAACTTGTTCAAGAACTTGCGTGGAGGGACTATTGGCAGCAAGTATGGATTGTAAAAGGAGATGCCATTCATACCGACTTAAAGAACCCCCAAAAACAAATTTCTAATTTCCAAATTCCACAAGCAGTAATTGAAGCGGCCACAGGAATAAAGGCAATAGATTCCGCCATTAACGATCTCTACATCTCCGGATACATGCACAATCATATGCGCATGTATGTTGCGTCCATATGCTGTAATGTTGCAAAATCCCATTGGCTGGAACCTTCCAGATGGTTGTATGCAAATCTTTTGGATGGTGATATTGCAAGTAATCAATTAAGTTGGCAATGGATAGCGGGTACTTTCTCTAGCAAAAAGTACTACGCTAATCAGGATAATATCAACCATTTTTTTGGTAACTCACAGAAGGAAACTTTTTTGGATATGGATTACAGCTTGTTTGACGAAATAGAAATTCCTAAAATCTTGTGTCAATCCAAATCGTTAGAGGTAAATACTCATTTACCGGAATTGAAAAATCCGCAACAGATAGAAAATGAAAATTCGTTGATCTACAATTATTATAATTTAGATCCTTCATGGCATAAAAAAGGTAAATACCAGCGTATTTTTCTACTCGAGCCTTCAAAATTTAAACAGCATCCTGTAAGGTCAAAGTGTATCAATTTTGCAATAGCTTTATCCGAAAATATTCCAGATATAAAATTATATGTTGGTGAGTTTGAAGAATTGCTAAACCAAATAAGTCCTGAGAAAATACGTTTTAAGGAACATCCTTTAAATTGTAATTACAAAGGCGTTGAAGAGCCGAGAGATTGGCTTAGCACTGTTAATGGTTACTTTCCCTCATTTTTCTCTTTCTGGAAAAAATGTAAAAAAGAACTTATGCAATGAAAAAACACCACCTTCCATCAAAAACATGTCTCACCTGCAAACGTGCTTTTAGTTGGCGTAAAAAATGGGCCAGAGATTGGGAACAGGTAAAATACTGCAGTGAAAAATGTAAACGTAATAAAGCCCATGCAAGCCATAAATATAATATTTCCACATCAGCTATTTAGGGATAGTCCGCTTTTAAAAAACAACAATGAAATTTACCTTATTGAGGAGTTTCTCTTTTTCAAACAATACAAATTTCATAAACAGAAAATTGCTTTTCACAGAGCCTCTATGAAAGCTTACCAGAAGTATCTTGAAGGCTTAAACCTGACGGTTCATTATATTGATTCAGATAATGTTTTGTCTGACATAAGGCAGTTCCATCAAGAGATTAAGGCTAAAAATATTTATACATTAAACCTCATAGAACCCGTGGATGATTGGCTGGAGCAGCGGGTTGAATCACTTTCTAACACATGTAACATTAACATGCATACAACAAAACAGTTTCTGAATAATGAAGAAGATTTAGCTGTTTTTTTTAGAAAAGATAAAAGCTCCTTTTTTCAAACAACTTTTTACAAGCAGCAACGTAAAAAGTTGCGAATTTTATTGGATGAGGAACAAAAACCGATTGGTGGAAAATGGACTTTTGACAATGAAAACAGAAAAAAATACCCAAAAAATATATTACCCCCGTCAGTAAATTTTCCAAACAGTTCAGAGGTATGGGACGAAGCTATTAATTACACCATGAATAGGTTTTCTGAAAACCCCGGAAGCCTCTCAACTGATCAACTATATCCCATAACGCACAAAGAAGCTGTCGATTGGCATGAGCAATTCTTGACGCACCGGTTTTATGACTTTGGAATTTACGAAGATGCTATAGTTAAAGAATCTTCAATTCTTAATCATAGTATCCTTTCACCTCTTTTGAATGTTGGACTTATTCTACCCTTAGAAGTGATAAACCGCACTCTTTCATTTGCTAATGACGAACGTATCCCTATCAACTCAACCGAGGGTTTTATTAGGCAAATAATCGGCTGGCGCGAATTCATCCGAGGCATGTATATGTGTAAAGGCAACTATTCTCGAACTAGAAATTTTTGGGGATTCACAGGCAAAATTCCAAAATCATTTTACGATGGCACCACAGGCATTGATCCTATCGATCAAACAATAAAAAAAGTACTTCAAACGGGATATTGTAATCACATAGAAAGACTAATGGTTTTAGGGAATTTCATGCTCCTGTGTGAATTTGACCCAGATGAAGTTTATCGGTGGTTTATGGAATTATTTATTGATGCTTATGATTGGGTAATGGTTCCAAATGTATATGGCATGTGCTTATTTGCAGATGGAGGAACATTTGCTACTAAACCATATATTGGAGGCTCAAACTATATCAAAAAAATGAGTAATTACCCAAAGGGTGAATGGGAGCAAATTTGGGACGGTTTGTTTTGGCGTTTTGTTGTTAAGCATCAAGATTTTTTTCGTACAAATCCACGAACATCTATGTTGCTTTACTCACTCAACAAAATGTCAGATGAAAAACTTGAAAATCATATTCAAAATGCAAAGTTGTTTATCAATAGTAAATTAAACGTGGTGTAACAAGCTATAAAGCGTATTTAAAACAGCCAATCACTGCACCTTGGACTTGCTGTATTTCCAGAGCATGGTCTTTGTTATAATAATTTTGGCTAGTAGTAATTATTTCTTCAGTACCCCTAATTATAAATACAATACTATTGAGTAGCGATTTTTATAAAACAGTCATTTTATCGTTTGCAGGAATAATTAATTATTTTTTTCGAGATTAGACTGAGTCGAAACAAATTTTTGAAGATTATTATCAAGAAGTATATATTCAACTATGGAAGAGTCAAGACAACTTTACATTTTCAGATAAGTCTCTAAATTTATTATACGATGTTATTTGAGCCAAAATAATTTGGACACCTGTAAGTTACTGTTTTTTAATGGCTTATGATTTTTTTGATAAAATACGTAAGAAATACATAGCTCAGTTTTAGAGTTTTTCTCTCAAAACTAGATATTGTGTTTAATACCATAGGCGTGTACTAAGTCTCCGTCAAATATTGGAGTTCGAACATCTGTCTACTTGAAAAATTCTTGTCGTTCCTTACAAAAAAGTCAGAATAAACAGATAGTATTATGGCAACAATACTCAAGATTTCAATGCAATCGACGTTATCGCTTTATTTGTATATTTTTTTATTCCAATAACTTGGTAATTAATATCGCACTCTGCAACTGTATAGTTTGTGTATTGAGCAACAGATTGCACATTAATGGTAAAATTATCAGTTAATGGGGTCATCATACCAATATTAGATTACGACAATAAAAATGTTCTAAACTAAATATGTCGGATAAAAAGTCATAATATGCGATAATCATGATTCAATATAAAGACATAAATCACGCATGACAAATAGCGCCAACCCATTTTTGAGTTATACCGCCGTACTGGCTTTTTTAGTATTGGTTTGTGCTTCTTGCAATTCCAAAAAGTCTGAGATGACGACAACTGATTTCTGCGATAGTATTCATCGGAATTATTCCATTAGTTTAACAAGCGAACTTGAAAGCATTTCTGACAAAATGGATTCATTAACAGGCGTTTATGTGCTTGAAGATGGCAGTGGTTCCATGTTAGCGCGCGCATGGCTAAGTGAATATGCTGAAAAGACGATCGACATTCAATACTTCATTTTTTCAATGGACAATGTTGGGCTCATTGCTTGTGATTACTTAATTCGGGCCGCTGATCGAGGAGTAAAAGTAAGAATTATAGTAGATGACTTTATGGTTGGTGCCGATGAACAGGATATACTTTCCTTTAATTCTCATGAAAACATATCGGTGAAGATTTATAACCCTGGGGTTAATCTAGGTAAGAACTTATTTCAGAAGATTAAAACGTTCACAACAGATTTTAAATCCGCCAATCAAAGAATGCACAATAAAGCGTTTGTAGTGGATGGTAAAATTGTCATAACGGGTGGCCGAAATATTGCTGATGAATATTTTGATTATGACCATGAATATAATTTTAGGGATAGAGACATTCTTCTAATGGGGGAAGCTTCAAACCAAGTGAATCTGTCCTTTGAGGAATTTTGGGACAGTGATTTGAGCAAAGACGTAACGGATGTTATAGAAGAAAATCAAGAAACTATCTGCCTTGAAAATAGATTTGAGGCACTTCATGAATATGCGTGCAATCCAGATAATTTTTGGCCACAAGTAAGAGAAAGAATTTCAAATTTACCAACGACATTTAAATCAATATTAAACTCTGGAGATCTTGTTTGGTTAGACAGTATTGACTTTGTATCCGACGTTCCTGGTAAGAATGATAGCACCGGTTTAAACGGGGGAGGTTTGACAACTTCTGCCCTCATTGAGCTGGTTGAAAAGGCCAAATACTCCATTGAGATTCAAACACCATACTTGATTACTTCCGAACTCAGTCGAAACCTGTTCAAAGAAGCTGTTGAACGTGGTGTTAAAATCAGGATACTCACCAATAGCCTTGCATCGACGGATAATGTTGAAGCGTTTAGCAGTTATCAATCTAGTCGAAAGGAATTATTAGAAACTGGTGTTCGCATATTTGAGTTTCGCCCTGATGCAGCAGAGCGAACCAAAATAATGACCGGCGAGTTGCAGGAATCTTTGAATCATAAACCCATTTTTGGGCTGCATGCGAAATCAATGGTCGTTGATAATGAGATAACTGTCATTGGGACATTCAACCTTGACCCAAGAAGTGCAAACCTAAACACCGAGTGTATTGTGGTTGTTCGATCTAACAAGGTTGCTGAAGGCGTCTTGGAAGGGATGGAAATAGAGTTTAGCGAAGGGAATTCGTGGGAGACCACATTGGAGTACAATCCAGATTCGGAAGTTAGTAGGGGCAAGCGTGTAAAAACATGGACACGAAAAATTATACCTCAAGATATTTTGTAATTTAGCTTAGGTATAAAAATCACGGAGTCGATCCAAACTAAAACATGAAAGAACCACTTGTACTGTTACATGGCGCATTAGGTTGTAAAGAACAGCTTTTAGATTTTAAAACTCGTCTGGAGTCTAAGTTTGATGCGCATTTGTTGAGTTTTGAAGGCCATGGAGGCACAGCGTCAAAAAATCCATTTTCTATTGATTTGTTTACTGATAATGTTTTGGCGTATTGTGCACTAAAAGGACTTGAATCCGTCACCATCTTTGGCTATAGTATGGGCGGTTACGTAGCACTAAATCTAGCGATAAAACATCCAAAGTTGGTGAAGAAGGTTTACACGTTGGGAACAAAATTCAATTGGCACACCGAGTCAGCACAAAAAGAAGTGAAGATGCTAAACCCAAAAACAAATCAAGAAAAGGCGCCGTTCTTTACTAATCATTTAAAACAACTGCACTGTCATCAAGATTGGCGAGTGGTAATGACTAAAACCGCGGAAATGATCCTCAACATGGCATATGTCGCTAAGTTAATTGAACATGATTTTAAACGAATAGAACACCAGGTAATAATCGGGATAGGAAGGCAAGATAACATGGTTACGTATGAGGAGTCAGAAAAAGTAGCAGCGATGCTAGTAAATGGAAAACTTGTTAGTTTGGACGGTGTCCCAGATCCGATTGAAAAAGTTGATGTAAGTGACTTGGTGGATTATGTTTTATATAACTAACCAGAACAGTTTGTAACATGCATATACGATTCAAAGAAATAGTTATTGATGATAAAGCATCCGTTCTTGCACTGTTCAAGAGATCTGCTGAGAAAATTAAGAGGATGCAGGTTAATCACTGGCAATATTGGAATAATCCACCTGCAGATAAAATCAAATGGGTGGAAGAAGGTATTCAGAACAATGAGTTCTTCTATATATACTTTGAAGACGTCAATGTTGGTATGGTTCGAATTCTTGACGAGGATTTACCCTATTGGGGCAAGCAAGATGAGAAAGCAACGTACATTCACTCCTTAGTCGTTACCGAACAATTTAATGGCAAAGGTATTGGTAAAGCTGCGATACAGGCTGCTGGGGTTATGGCACAAGAGAATTACTGCAAGTATATTCGGTTAGATGCCGATTCCAGAAATACAAAACTCTGTGAATACTATGAAAAACAAGGATTCAAAAAGGTTGGGACGCAAACATTGACATTGTCTACCTATAATCTGTATCAGAAAGAACTGACCTGAAATGTGTGAGGTGTTTAAGCGGTCAATTAGGTCTAGCCGAGCATATCCCTTTGTTGTATTTTGCCTTCGAACATAACCGCTCGCTCTGTATAGACGAAACGAGGAGGGCCAGTGTAGTACGTTAAAAAATGACAGATACAATCGATATTCAAGGGTCTGTGGCTGCAAAACCGTTAGTTGACTACTTTAATCGTATTATGCCGTTGGATGGGAAAGAATCACATTTTACATCAAACGCTTTTACTGAAAGGCAGGTGAATCGCAGGCAATTCATCTTAAAAGAAGACGAAATATTCAGCCACAATACCTTTGTAACTGAAGCACCAAGCGGCATAGGGACTGAGGGCGTTTTGAAATCCTACGAGTTTGTGTTTTATCAACTTCAATTGAACATTGAATTATTTATAGAAGAAATTGTGGTGGAAGATGAAATGGCGTAAGCTGTAACGAGTTAGAAGGTACTGTCAAAATTCTTGCTAATGGCATGGAGGCTCCAGATGCCAATAGAGAACTATTTGTACACTAAAAAATAGACGGCAATTGGAAAATTGCGCGACACATGTTTAACAAAAGGGAGCCAAAAGCATATTGATTTAACGCGCACGAATCATATTTTAGCGTTTATTTTCGGCACCTTAGCAACGTCGTAAACGACGGGAGAGCCATATAAGGACCATAGAGAGTTTTGGTAAAATAAGTAACAACAAGTGATACCTTGCGCGTATTACTTATTTGATTTGTTCGAAGGTGTGTGTCGCCGGCAGATAACCAAACTAACTAATTGCCAAAAACCATAACAGGTCAATTTTTTGTTATCAAACACACACACCTTTTTTGAGACAATCGCGTTTACGTATTAAACAAATTGATCCTAATGAAACGTCATCTATTGCCCATTTCTGTGATGGCCGTCTTCTGCCTACTCTTTGGTTGTAAAGCAAATAAGTAAGATTCTAAAAAACCAATTGTATAAGAAACAAACAAATACTTACGTGACTAACGACGCCGATTGGGCTGAGGTCAGAAGATTTCCCGCATCTACTTTTAAAATAGCCAATTCCATAATAGGAGTGGAAACTGGCGTAGTGTCAGATTCATCTTTGGAGTTTCTCTGGGACGGCAAACCAAAACGTTAGAAACAATGGGAAAGAGATTGTAATTTAAAAGTCTATGCTCTCTGCTCTTTAGCAATTAGTCCTTTGAAGCACGATTTAACCTATCATTAATCGCTTTGCCGATACCTACATGTGGTGCTACAGATATGGCGACATCCGCCCGTTTAGATTTATCGGCCAACCGAAGTGCAGTAAAAAGGTTCTGTGCCATTTCATCTAAATCAGTGGTAGGAGAGAGGTTGTAGTCAAATAGTCCTTCGCCGTAACCAATGGTAAAAACGTCTTCTTGGTTGAACAGCAACAATTCGTAAGGTTGATTAACCAAATACGTAGGCTTTCCTGTTGCATAATGTTTGTCGAGCTGACCAGGGGCTGTAGGATTCGAATTGTTAGTAATACTTAAATCTACCGACCCTATAACCTTTTCGATGGCCTCTTGGTCAATTCCACCAAAGCGCAAAATTTTTGGTATGTCAGTTTCAAACGAAACAATGGTTGATTCTAATCCGACAACACATGGACCACCATCGATTATGTAGTCAACTTTGTTGCCGAGTTGGTCTTCGACATGTTGAGCCGTGGTTGGGCTTACATAGCTAAATGGATTCGCACTTGGTGCAGCAAGTGGGAAATCTAAATTCGACAATAATTCCTTTGTTAATGGATGCCGTGGCATTCGTACTCCTACAAAACCCAAACCAGAGGTAACAATATCTGGCACCATTGCTGATTTTGGAAGTATTAGTGTGAGTGGTCCTGGCCAAAAAGAGTCCATCAGCTCCTGGGCCTTTTTAGGAATGTCTAGGGTTAGTTTTTTTACCCAATCAACACTGTTCACATGAACTATTAACGGGTCGAAACTTGGGCGGTTTTTTGCTTTATAAATAGACAACACCGCTGTTGGATGCAGTGCATTGGCTGCCAATCCATAAACCGTTTCTGTTGGTATAGCAACCAGCTTGTCGGCCTCTAGCAGCTGTTTGGCAACCGAAAGGTCGGTACCAATCATAAGATTACTTTTTAGTTCGTTTGAGTCCGTACTTGTCAATCTTGTTGTACAAGTGACTTCGCTGAATGTCAATTTCGGCAGCTGTTTTTGCTACATTCCATTTGTTCTTTTTCAACTTCGCATCAATAAATACTTTCTCTGCGTAGTCTTTGAAATCTTGGAACTTATCAAACTGCTCAACCACGTCTAAGCTACTCGTTCTACGACTTGCTGCGTTAGAGAAATTTAACACGTCTTCGCCTGTGATTTTATCATCACACAAAATGGTTAAACGCTCAATTACGTTACGCAATTCACGAATGTTACCCGACCAGCTGATCTTTTTCAATTCTTGCATAGCGCTGACAGATAACACTTTACGTGGCATGCCGTTGTCTTCGCAAGTTTCATTAATAAACTTCTCAGCCAATAACGGTATATCGTCTGTTCGTTCGTTTAGAGAAGGAACATGGATTAGGATTACACTAATTCTGTGGTATAAATCTTCTCTGAAGTTTCCTTCGTCGATTTCTTTTCGTAGGTCTTTGTTGGTGGCCGCAACAATACGAACATCCACGTCCAAATCTTTGTCGCCACCCACGCGAGTAACTTTGTTTTCTTGTAAAGCACGTAACACTTTGGCTTGTGCAGATAAGCTCATATCTCCAATCTCATCCAGAAATAATGTGCCTTTATGTGCTTTTTCAAATTTACCAATGCGCTGTTTATGTGCAGAGGTAAACGAACCTTTTTCGTGACCAAATAACTCACTCTCAATAAGTTCTGAAGGTATCGCGGCGCAGTTAACCTCTACAAAAGCTTCTTGATGACGATTTCCTTTTTCGTGTATCCATCTAGCAACCAATTCCTTTCCTGTTCCGTTTTGGCCAGTGATTAAAACCCGCGCATCAGTCGGTGCTACTTTTTCAATGGTGTCTTTGATTTTTTTGATGGAAGGGCTTTCCCCAACCATTTCACGTGTTTTGGTGATTTTACGTTTGAGTACTTTGGTCTCAATGACCAAGCTATTTTTCTCTGTAGCATTTCTAACAGTGATTAATAACTTGTTTAAATCCGGTGGCTTGGAGATAAAGTCGAATGCACCCTTTTTGGTTGCTTCAAGTGCAGTTTCTATAGTGCCATGACCAGAAATCATGATGAAAGGAAGTTCGGGAACAAGCTCAGAAACTTTGTCTAGCAGTTCAATACCGTCCATTCCTGGCATTTTTATGTCACATAAAACGGCGTCGTAATTAAACTTCTTGATTAAGTCAAACGCTTTTTTACCGTCTTCTGCTTCTTCTACTTCGTAGCTTTCGTATAAGAGAATCTCCTTTAAGGTTTCTCTGATACTCTTCTCGTCGTCAACAATTAATACTCGTGGCATATTTTTAATTTTAAAAAAAGGACAAACTTGTAAGCCGGGTTCTGTACCATGACCAAAGTCATAATGCCTATCATTTATCTAGTCGTGACGTTACCGTCACGATCAATCAACCTACCCTCCTTAGTTGCCGAAGCATTGAGCGGGCAGCTCTAAAACTAAGGTTTACTTGGTTTTTCAACATGCAAGGTTTGTACCGTTTCGATGTTGCCACCGAAAAGCGTGGTCTCTTACACCACGTTTTCACCATTCCCTATCCGAAGACAGGATGTTATTTTCTGCTACACTTGCTGTCTTGCAACCTTTCAGTTGCAATCCCCCGAAGTTATCGGGGTGCATTGCCCTGCGTTGCCCGGACTTTCCTCGTACTGGCACATGCAAGCACGCGATAGACCCGTTTGTCCAAGACAAAAGTAAATAAAATATGTACACAATAATTGACGGTTAGTCGCCGCTATGCTTCAGTAGAGCGTAAACCGGAAGATGGTCACTATATCCAGCTAGATAGTTTTTGCCCCCAAATGTGCGTAATGGGAAGTTCTTATATTTTCCTGAGGCCTGCTTTAACCACTTTTCATTTCGAATTTTACCCGACTTTACTACGTAATCCCATGATTTGCCATCGAGCAGGTTGTCGTTTATTAAGATTTGATCCAGCATATTCCAAGTGCCTCTAAAACAATAACTGCCTTTTTTCTTATCATTCAACCGACTCATAACGTTGAAAAGTTGTTCATTACTAATTGTCTTATAGTTACCAGTTGTGTTCAATTCAGTCAAAACACTCTTGTTGTCTGGTTCATCGTTAAAATCTCCTACCACAACCACATTGGCTTTTGGAGTAAGGCGCAACAAACTGTCTTTAAGTTGTTTTAGTGTTTTTGCAGCCTGTATACGCTTTGGCTCACTATCGGCAAGTCCTCCTCGTCTACTTGGCCAGTGATTTACGAAAAAGAGAAAGTCTTCATTACCGACAACACTTTTCATTTTTACCCACAAAATGTCGCGTGTAATCTGCTCAAATTCAGATAAATCAACCCATTGTACCCCACTTTCGACCAACGTCAATTTTTTAGGATTATACATTGCGGCTACATCGATTCCACGCAAATCACTGCTTTCGTAATGAACAAGCTCGAAGTTGAGTGTGCGCAAAGGATTTGTTGCCAGTAAATCTTCAACCACTTTTTTATTTTCCACTTCACATAACCCAAGAAAGTCAGGAGCATACTCGCCATCAAATGAGGTAATTACCCTCGCCAAATTTTGTAATTTGGTTTGATATTTATCTGTATTCCATTTTCTGAAAGAGTCAGGTAAATATTCTCCGTCAAATGTTTCAGGATCATCGATGGTGTCGAATAGATTTTCGACATTGTAAAAGGCTACACCCATGTAATGTGGCTCTTTGCATGATGAATAAATCATTGCAACAATGAAACATATGCCAAGTAAAAGTGCTGTTTTGCGCATCGTTCAAAAGTACAATTGTCAATCAAAATAGGCGATATATACTTCGTGTTTATGATTTAATAAATAACAATAGCATCGACTCAATTGCAACTTGTAGTTTTGCGCTATGACGTTGATAAAATCGATATCCGGATTTAGAGGAACTATTGGTGGAAAGGTGGGCGAAAATCTTACACCCATTGACACCGTAAAATTTGCTGCAGCCTTTGCAACGTGGTTGAAGGATCAAGATGAAGGCAATACCATCGTTATTGGTAGAGATGCGCGTATTAGCGGTTCGATGATTTCAAGCTTAGTAACTAACACCTTAATTGGTATGGGAATGAATGTGATTGACCTTGGGTTAAGCACAACCCCTACGGTTGAAATGGCTGTACCTAGCTTACATGCGGCGGCAGGAATTATTCTTACTGCAAGTCATAATCCAGCACAGTGGAACGCCTTAAAATTATTGAATAGTAGAGGAGAGTTTATAAGCGCAGAAGATGGTAAACAGTTGCTTCAGATTGCTGAAGGAGATGATATACATTTCGCTACCGTTAATGAGTTGGGTGAAGTAACCCATGATGATACTTGGATTGAAAAACATATTGACGCTATTCTTGATTGCAGTGAGGTGGATAAAGATGCGATTGAAGCGGCAAATTTCAGTGTGGTGGTCGATGGTGTTAACAGTACAGGTGGTATAGCGATCCCCGCAGTTCTTAAACGTTTAGGTGTAACTCAAATAACTGAATTGTATTGTGAACCTACTGGTGATTTCCCACACAACCCTGAGCCCTTAGCCGAAAATTTAACCAAAATTTCTGAAGTGGTAAAGTCCAAGAAGGCGGACTTAGGCATAGTTGTAGATCCTGACGTAGACCGACTTTGCTTCGTTATGGAGAATGGGGAAATGTTTGGCGAAGAGTATACGTTAGTTGCTGTATCTGATTACCTATTGAGTCTTCAACCTGGCAACACTGTTTCCAATTTATCGAGTACTAGGGCACTGCGCGACGTGACCGAAAAGCATGGAGGACAATACACAGCAAGCGCCGTTGGCGAGGTGAACGTTGTAGATAAAATGAAAGAGACACAGGCCGTTATTGGAGGTGAAGGAAATGGTGGTGTCATTTGGCCAAAGCTTCATTATGGCAGAGATGCACTTGCTGGTGTGGCATTATTTTTAAGCCATTTAGCGCAAACAAAGTCTACGATGACGGAATTGAAAGCATCCTATCCGTTATATGAAATGTCCAAAAACAAAATTGAACTTACTCCGGAGATGAATATTCCTGATATTCTACTAAAAATGGGAGAGAAGTATGCCCATGAAGACACCAACACCGTAGATGGTTTAAAAATCGAGTTTGCGGAAGAATGGGTGCACCTGAGAGGTTCAAACACCGAACCGATTATTCGTATTTATGCAGAAAGTAAGTCGGCTCAAAAGGCCCACGAATTGACAGAAAGAATAAAAGCAGAAGTATTAGCGCTTTAGGCTATTCTTCGTCCTTCTTTTTCTTGTCTTTCTTTTTCTTCTTTAGCTTCTTCTCACCACGACCTATGGTAACATTAATACCTGTTCTCATATTGATGGTGTTAGCTTGTTTATGCGCAAATAGACCAATCAGGTTGTCGCTAACGAAATAAGTTTGAATTGGCCCAGCATTGAGGCTAAAACCCAATCCTGCGTTAACGAATGAGTTGTTTGCAACAGAATATGACAAGGATACACCTAACACTTTGGTTAATTTAGAGTTCCAACTCAATGTAATGGCTGGATCAAGGGTTTTTTTATAGACACTACCATGCAAGAGAACGCCGGCATTGTGATTCTTGGTGAGATTCAGATTCCCGCCTACGTAAAACTGCGCAAATAAACCTGTAGTAAAAGACTCGGTGTTATTGTCTAACCTAAACGTAGATTTTAACGTGTCGCCCAATTCATTAAATGCAGTCTCTACGTCATCGCCATCAAAATCTAAGGCGTTTTCAATGTTAAGACCTGTAAATTGATATGTTGCACCAGGGGTTCGTGATTTCCAATTGTATGTATTGGTGTTCCAAGTAATACGTCCGAGGTTAGTGATACTTGCGCTTAAGGTAAGTTTATTATTGAGTTTGTAAGTCGCTCCAAGATCTAAAGCCACTCCGCGATTTCCGCCTTTAAAAATGGAATTTACAGCATCCTGAAATGTCATGGAGTCAGTAAATTCAAATGTAGAATCAAAAGGAGATATAGAAGGTAAGCCACTCAATGAGTTTGCCGAATTAATTTGAACATCTGACTGCAGGTAATAATCAAATGTGTTCGGGTCTGTAGTAAAGTTAAAAGAACTCTCCTCTGTAGATACAGTTGCGATGCCCTTTATGAAATGGACCCGTCCACCTACGGTTAACTTGTCGTTCATTAGTTTACGGCTATATCCAATACCGACCTCGGCATAAGACATCATGTCTAAACCAAAACCAAAGTCGAATTTACGGTTGAGGTTAGCGCCACCATTACCTTGGGCAATAAATTGGAAGAAATCGCCTGGAGCTGTAAACCTAACATTGTTGACGAGTGATGTGTTAAAAAAGAAATAGTTCTTTTTGAGCTTAAAACCGAACGAAAACAAATCCATGGCATTCGAAATGGAAATGAAATTCTTTTTCTTAAACCCATCCGTGAATTCTCCCAACATAAACGTCGTATCGCCATTTTCGTCAGGTCTAATTGCGTCAACTACGTCGCCTAGTTTAAAGGCGCTTAGCCCGAAATCAAAGTAGTTTGAGGAAATGCCCGGCAAGCCGACAAATATTTTAGCATCCGATTGATTGGCCGGGTTAACATAAAATTTTTGTGGAATGGGCTTCATGTTGTACAAGGTTAAATTGTTTTGGCCTTGTACATGTAGTAATCCAAATAGGGTAACAACGGCGGTAATAATTAATCTTTTCATGGCTTATTTCGTTTTAAGATTAAATACCCCTTTGGCTTGTATACCCAATTTGACACTTATGCCGTAGTCACTGAAGAATTTAACTTCAGGTTGCGGTGTGACGCCCTTATATGTGCTTAGATTAGCCTTAATTAAGCCGACCTTGGATTCTCTTATTTTGTCAAACCTTTCTTTATTCAACGTGATGTCTAAAGTATAAACGGCGGGTCCTGTAATTTTACCGGTACCATCAACGGCAGCACTTCTAAGCAAGAAAGTGTCATCTTTAAAAAGGGAATCAATCGTTGCATTATTTTCGTCCTGGAAATACAATTGAATATCTACATCTAATGGGAAGTCGTTTTCTAAAAAGAGTCGAAGTGTAACTTCGTCCAATTCTTCAACATCTTCCATATCGTTAAATGTACTGTCAAGCGATACTTCGCGGCTTAAGGTAATTCCATCAGCAGACCCATGAAGCGGGATGTCAATGTCTACACCAACTACCAGTTCACTGTTATATGTTATAAAATTGCGTTCCGTAGTTCCTGGCGGATTGAGTTGGGCTCCGTAACCATATAGCAAATACTCGGGTACATTACTGACAACATCGGCGATGTTACTGTTGCTCTTATTTAGTTCAAATGAATCCACCAAAGTTTCACCTATTTGTTGTTTGTTTGGCGTTGGTATTACCAATGGGTCTGGGTATCCGTTAAGGGTAATCTTTCCTTTAGACTTCGAGTAGCTCGAAAATTCACTAATTGTGGCGTTAATCGGAAGACCGTAAGAATTGGATAGTATGATCTTAATCCTCGGATCACCAATTCTGAATTCAATATCCTGAAGTGAAGAATCCACCCCTTTAAATAAGTCGAGTCTCAAGGTGTCTGCGGCATCTGGAGAAATGTCTGAAGGTTTCACCAAACCATATAAAACATCATACTCATTGTAGATAAAATCAGTTACAAAGCTCAGCTTGTTATTAGTGGTAATTGGGTTGCTGCCTACCTTGGTTACTGTTATTTTAAATTCAGCTAACAGTTGATCAAAGTCTTTGTCACCACTTTTTGTTAAGTTAAAAAATGAATTATTAAGGTCTTTGTTTTGTTTAGAGGTGACCGTACCTGAGCCATCATAAGGCAAATCAAAAGCAAACTTTAATGGTAGGTCGTTCTTTTTTATTTCAGGAATTGATATTTCCACTTTAACATCATGCTGAATATCGGAAACCAATTGGGTCATTACACCACAAGCACCCATAACGATACTGTCAATTTCGGCATTATCAACGCCAAAATTAAAGAGTGTAGTGAAGCTAACTTCAGCACTACCAGTGTTGTTTAGTTCATTGATGTGGAATTGCAGAAGTCCAAAAGAGCCATCAAAGTGCTGCAACGGTATACGCACAATTTCATTGGCTTTCAAACTTGCCAGCTCATCGCGATAAACCACGTGAAATAGATTGTCGTCATCTACTTCAACAAACGCGGTTGAACTTTCATTAAAAAAGTCGCTTATGGTTACACGTGTGTTTACCATGGGTACGGCAATCGTGGGGTCCCACTGCACTTGTTCCACACTATCGATGGTTTTGAATGTTTCTTGGATGTCTTTTATGCAACTCGAAAAAACACCAGTACATACAACTACAATAAGTATTCTTGAAAGCCTCATGTCAACTAGTTTTGAAGACGCAAGATACAGAATAGTGACTTTGCCAAAAAGGGTTGTTTCCTATTTGTGGTAATCAAAAGACAAATACCAATAACTGCCAAGTAGTAAACAGTGTTAGTGCTTTTAGGCATGACCCTTAGCGCTTAAGTAGCGCTCAGCGTCCAACGCTGCCATACAGCCAGTACCGGCTGCTGTAACAGCTTGTCGGTATATTCTGTCCTGAGCATCTCCGCAGGCAAAAACACCTTCTACGTTTGTTTTGGCTGTATCAGGTTTGGTGATGATATAACCTTGATCATCCATATCTATAATGTCCTTGAAGATTGCCGTGTTTGGTGTATGACCTATTGCCACAAAAAAGCCTTTTAATGGGATTTCTTTCTTTTCGTTGGTGATGTTGTTGTGCACACGAACGCCTTCAACTTCCATATCACCCAATATCTCGTCGGTTTCCGTGTTGAACAGCACTTCAATGTTTGCTGTGTTTTCAACCCGATGCTGCATTGCCTTAGAAGCACGCATTTCGTCACGTCGAATCAACATGTATACTTTGTTACAAATTTTAGAAAGGTATGTAGCTTCTTCTGCTGCAGTATCCCCTGCACCCACAATGGCTACATCTAGACCACGATAAAAGAACCCATCACAAACCGCGCAGGCCGAAACACCACTTCCGTTTAAACGAGTTTCGCTTTCTATCCCCAACCATTTGGCCGAAGCACCTGTCGAAATAATAACTGATTCTGCCTCAATTTCATGTTTGTCATCCACCCAAACTTTGTGTGGCGCACCTTTTGAAAAATCTACCTTCGTAATCATCCCGAAACGTACATCTGTTCCTAAACGAACGGCTTGCTTTTTGAAATTGTCCATCATTTCAGGCCCCATAATGCCATCTGGATATCCAGGGTAGTTTTCAACGTCTGTGGTTATGGTTAACTGCCCACCTGGCTGCATGCCTTCGTACAATACTGGCTTCATATCTGCCCGTGCCGCATATATGGCAGCTGTGTATCCAGCAGGTCCACTTCCGATGATTAAACACTCTATTTTTTCGACGTTTTCTGACATTTGTAATATTTTATGCAATTATACAATGAGCAGTCGCAAAAGTGGAAAGAAGTGGACAAACTGTCGATGATAAAAATCAATAGACAAATAATTATTTTCGATATGGTTAGCGTAACCTTTATCTATTACCTTGCTACAGCCAATTATTTTTATGAAAATACGCAATGCAAAACCAGCAGCAGCTATCTTTTTAATCCTGACTTTAGTTGGATTAAGTGGATGTACGCCAAATTATACTGCCACAGACCTGCATGGTAAGTGGCAGATTACAGAACTGGATGCAGACATGCCCGAATTGTCTCCAGCGATTATTCAAGCTGGAGAGGAGCTCGCGCTTTCGACCATATATGAATTTAATACGGACGGGTCAAGCGTCGAAACATCAAATTATTACCCAGAAGGCATTCTTGGCCAATGGACGTTTAACCAAGATAGTATGTTATTATATATTACAAGCACCGATGAGGCGATACCATGCATTGGCAACTATAGCGTAGAATTTCTCATCAAGCGTGTTATAAAGATGACCCAAGATTATCAAGAGCTTGGACAACTCTCTATGACCTTAACTAAGCGTAAAAATTAAGGATAAGGCGATTGACGACTTTTAAGTGAAGCGCTTTGTTATGAGTCAACCTTGAACGCCTACTGAAGCTCCGTAAGTGTTGGTTGTTTTATTCAAGCATTCTCATGACATTTCATCCAATCATATAGACGATATTTGTTCGATTTTGTAGTATAATAAATCACGTATGTATAAAAAGATTTTCCTATCATCAGTTATAACACTGCTTATCAATCCAGTTTTTGCGCAGTTCATCGACAGTAAAACAGAAGTAGTTAAGCAAGAATTTATTGATACACATAAACTCTTGCCTGCTGATTTAATTGATTTGGAGGTAACGGATGATTACATGGATAAATCATCAGAATTTAACCATGTTTATGTTAGACAACAGTTTAATAAAAAACCTATTTTTAATGCTGTTGCAAACGCTTTAGTCCTTAAAGGTAACGTACGTTATGTATCCAGAGGTTTGTATGCCAACCTACAAAGTCTTTCTTCAGATAATTCATTTAATCTAACTGTAGAACAAGCGTTTAAAGCCCTCTTAAGTGCTGTAGATCATACGCCAGAAGAAGTGATGGGTGTAGATTTTACACAAGGCGACAACAGTCTTTCTTGGATTGATTCTTCCAATGTTGACTTTCCAACCACAATAGAGCAAGGCTATTTTATAGAAAATAATATTATCAAATCTTGCTATTTTGTTCAGTTCTTTAGTTACGAACCGGAACATTATTGGAGTGCATTCGTAAGTGCTTCAACAGGTGAAATAATTGTGAACTCTGATAATATTGTACGATGTAGTTTTGGAAACCACAACGAATGTCATCATGAATCAGATTTTACACCTCTGCGACCAATTGTTAGTGAGGTACAAAATAGCACCAGGATTCAGGCGGATGCCAGTTACCAAGTTTTTAACTACCCAATTGAAAGCCCAAACCATGGAAACAGAACTATCGTTGAAGATCCTGCAGATTCTGAATCATCACCATTTGGATGGCATGATGTTAACGGCGTTGCCGGTGCTGAGTACACAATAACACGTGGAAACAACGTGTGGGCGCAAGATGATTTAAATGGAAACAATGGTACCGGATCTAGTCCAGAAGGAGGCTCAGGACTAACTTTTGCTGCAGATTTTGATGTAAATCAATCCGCCACTAACTATATCGATGCATCAATTATTAACTTGTTCTACTGGAACAATTTGATGCATGATGTTTGGTATATGTACGGTTTTGATGAAGTTTCAGGAAACTTTCAAGAAAATAACTATGGAAATGGTGGATCTGGAAGTGACCACGTTTTTGCAGATGCCCAAGATGGAACTGGCACAAACAATGCAAATTTTGCAACACCGGCTGACGGTCAAAACCCAAGAATGCAGATGTATTTGTGGGGGGATGGAACAACAATAGATGACTATTTTCAAATTGACGAGCCATCGGCGATTGCTAGAAAATATGCATCAGCGCCAGCAACCATTGGAGGAACATTGACTAAAACACCAGTTAAAGGGAATTTAATTTTGGTAGACGATGGAACTGCGAATGGTTCTGAAGGGTGTAACGCATTAATCAACAACTCTTCATTAAGCGGTAACATAGCTGTGTTTGATAGAGGCAATTGTTCATTTGTTTCGAAAATTACCAAAGCGCAAAATGCAGGAGCAATAGGTGTTATTGTAATTAATAACGTAACAACCGCACCTATCGCTATGAGAGGGAATGGTGCTGGAGCATTGACAATTCCTTCAATAATGATATCACAAGCAAATGGAGGGACTATTAAAACTAGAATGGCCATGGAGCAAGTTGAAGGTTCAATGTACGACTCGAGCCGAATTGAAGGGAATTTTAGAGATAGCGATTTTGACAATGGTGTTATCACACATGAATATACGCACGGAATTAGTATTCGACTAACAGGTGGACCAGCAAATAGTGCCTGTTTACAGTCTAACCGATACCAGGAGCAAATGGGAGAGGGCTGGAGTGATTTCTTAGGTTTGATTATGACCCAACATAAAGACGACGCTCCAGAAAAAAGAAGAGGAATTGGAACATACCCACGAGGCCAAACTATTAATGGTGGCGGCATCAGAGTTTACCCATACTCAACAAGCTTCGCAGTTAACCCAGTAACTTACGACTACATAAAAAATGCACAATTTACAGTGCCTCACGGTGTTGGAAGCGTTTGGTGTTCAATGTTATGGGACCTGCACTGGGCATTTATTGGAGAATATGGATATGATGACGACTTGTACAGAGGTACTGGTGGAAACAACATCATGATGCGCTTGGTATTAGACGCAATGAAACTTCAGCCATGCGGCCCAGGTTTTGTTGACGGTAGAGACGCTATATTAAAAGCTGATGAATTGCTAAATGGAGGTAAAAATAAGAAATTGATATGGTCTGCATTTGCAAAACGTGGTTTGGGTTATAGTGCTGACCAAGGTACTTCAGCTAGTAGAGCTGATGGAGCAGAAGCCTTTGACCTTCCGCCTTTCCTTGATAACTATAGCATTCATAAAACTGGTGTACAAAGTGCAATATCAAATGAAACCATTGATTATACCATTAAGGTGGTTAACCGTGGTGGTGTAGACCTAGCTAAAATAGATGTATTTGATAGTTTAGGGATTGAAGCACAGTTTGTTACATCGGATGGTAGATGCAACTTAGATTTCGATAAAGCCAATAACACTTTTTCGCTTACAATCAATGATTTAAAAGCTGGAGACAGTATAGAATGTGGCTACTCTGTTAAGGTCAACAAAGAAGCTGGAGGGAAGATGGCATGGCTAGATAATGTAGAACAGGATACTGCAAATTGGACGCCAACAGTTGATCAGGGTTCAATTCGTTGGCTGAGAACACAAACAGAATCAAATAGTGGCTTTTTTAGCTGGTTTATTCAAGACGTAGGTACAAGTTCTGACGGATGGTTGGAAAACACATTTGACCTCACAGAAATGGCTAATCCAAATTTGATATTCTCGCATTTTTACAATACCGAGAGCGCCAATGACGGTGCTGTTGTCGAAATACTTGTGAATGGTGATTGGATTGATTTGGGCGACAAAATGATTCTTAATGGGTACAACGCAACTATAGACGCAAATAATACAAGTCGTATAGCAGGAAGACAGGCTTTCTCTGGAAACTCTAATGGGTTTGTTCAAACCAATATTGATTTAAGCTTTTATCAAGGTAACGTGGTAAATATTCGTTTCCGAATGGTGTCTGATCCTGCAGTAGGTGGGAGAGGTTGGTACATCGATGATGTAGCCTTATGGAATAGATTTACCTTGTTGTCAAATCTCGCTTCTGCAACCGTTGACGGTGATGCTGTTTTTGATTTAACTCAAACCGAGATTATTAAATCAGATTTGCTAGACACGATTGTGGTTCCTAATGTGGATGTAAACGAATTGATTCAAGTATTTCCGAATCCTATTGTAACTGATTTTACAGTCAAATTTGAGTCTAAAATTGAACGCAGTTTAGATCTGCATATCTTTAATGCCACAGGCCAAGATATTTGGAATGGAACGATTAAGTCCAACAATGACTTACTAATTCCGGCAAATCATTTAGCCGCGGGCGCGTATTACTTAGAAGTTTCTGATGCGGATAAAGTCCGCATATTCAAGCTGTTAAAGCAATAGGGAGAAGACTTGTCATAGCGCCAATGTGCCATTTAAGGCAGTGTTGCCATAAAAGCGCATACGTGTGTAGCTAACCAATCTTTGACTTAGGATTCTAAACGAGAAGTGGGTCTTAGATGCGCTGAATCCATTTGCTGTAACCTATTTATTATCAAGTTTTTAGTAAATTCGTGAGTTAGTCAAAAGTATGCCCAGTAATTCTATTAAAAACACAATGCTTAAATTAATATGCGTATTAATTTCTTTCCTGTGTTCTACAGTGTGGGTTTCCGGCCAATCTAAAGTTAACATAACTTCCAAACTCCCCAGCTCTATAGGGATTTGTGGTGCTTCTCAAAAAATTGAGATGGATGTAAGAAACATTACAACTGGGAGTGTTTCTGGTATATCTGTTACACTAACACTGCCCTCGGGTATTTATTATGAAAAAGGTTCGGTATCAGGGACCGGAGTGACTGAAAAGTCGACAACAAATCTTCAAAAACCAGAATTTAATTTACCCAACCTAACCATTACTGGCAATTCTACGTTTGAGGTAAAAGTTATAGCAGATTGTGATCTTACAGGGTTTTTAACGAGTGGTGGGATTCCAACAATTACGGCGGTTTGCACGTATACAGGGGGTTCTGTAAATCACAAGTCACTTCCTTTATCTGTCAATCAACCTTCTATTAATGTAAGCAGTATCACAAATCAATATATCTCTGCCTCACTGGGTGAGTTGTTTGTGCGCAAGTTGACAATCACCAACGGCGGTAAAGGTGGAGTCAAGGGTTTTACGGTGGCTCAAACTTTCGAGTCCGGTTTAAAAATTGTTAGCGTACGAGGTGGTGCTATAACCAAGGCTGGATTAAGGTATACTTCATCTTTTGATACTTCGCATATCAAGTTGGTTGGAGATAAAGATATTTATTTAGAGAATGGCGAATCCATCGAAATCATTGATTCTATTATTGTAAACGGATGTAATTCGTTAGCTGAAAGTATAAAACTATCGTGGGGTTGTAACAATAAAACTTGTAAATCATTGTCGTACAATGCGCAAGTAAGTTTAAAAAGCAAAGCGCCAAATCTTGTATTTAAACCTTCAGCAACCGTTAATACTTGTTACGACGATGCGCTTCCTTCAAAGGCACAGTTGATGATTGTAAATGCCGGTGACGATACAGCACGCAACACCAAAATATCCGTATTTCAAACCGCCAATACAGGTTTTTGGGGAGGGAATAGATCGGCGATAGATACTTCTTCGTTGGTTATGAAGTTTGGGAAATCCGGACGTTCCTTAAAAGCAGATATAACAAGAGTTAGACTCAATTTAAATACAGGAAATCTAGCTTGTTTGGGATCAAGACCACTGGCCTCTATGGACTTAGTTTTGCCAAGCATACTGCCTGGAGATACGGTTTACTTAGATTGGAACAGCATTTCATGTTGCACCAACAATTGTATAGGAGGTGTATATGCGCATCGGTGGAATTTTAGCGCAACGTATGAAGACCAATGCCAAAAAACCATTACCAAGGCTGAAACGCGTGGGTCGTATGGTCTGTATCACAACTTGAAATTCACCAGCTTTGTACCTACAGACATCGTCGACAAAGACACTGCAAAACTAATTTTTACGGTTACTACAGGTGGATTAGTAGGTATTTCGGCCAATTCGGTGTTAGATGTGTATTGTGAGCTCCCAGCGGGCATAAAACACTCATTAAACAAAAAAGATATTGAATTCCGTACGCATTCTGGCGGAACTTGGACACCGAATACGGTAAAAATGGTTGGGGATAGTTTACATGCCCAGTTCAAAGGAGTACCGTCAATCACCCTAGTTCGATCGGACTTGGTGATAAAACTGATTGGAGATTGCTCAAGTGCCAGTTCGAATAAATCACAACCGATATCATTATTTGTAAATTATACTCCGAATGCAAGCTGCACCAACAGTTGCGTATTTAAGAGTTTGTGCTTTACTGGGAACATTAAAGTACACTGTGATAATAGCTGCGCTTCAGGATTAAAGTTTGGGGATTTTAGTATGCAACGCATTAGTTACGGATTGCCAGACAATAACAACGACGGTATTGCAGATGGAGCCGGCCAAGTTGATTTAGACAAAATAAGAACCGAGAGAGTTATGTTTGGCGACACCCTATTGTCTGTTTTTAAGGGCAAGATCAATCGTCAAGGATCTATCACCACATGGACAAGACTCACTGCCACATCAACAATCCGTTATGGCAGGTACTTAGAAGTGGCTGATGCGCGTGTTCGGATTCTAAGAAGAGGCAGACAGCTGTATTCATGTGATGGTATTAAAACATCAAGCACCTCAGTAGGGGTTAATCGAACATTTAAGTTTGACTTAGGTGTTCCGAATCTAATTGCCTCGAAATGTCCGCTTTACAGTGGGTTTTCTTATGCAACTACGGATAGTGTTGAATTGTATGTCAAATATGTGGTCGCCACCAACCCGGGTAATTTCTTTAGAGAAATAAAGGTAGAAAGTGATTTCTATTTGCACAATACGCCCAATCCAGCGTCGTATCAAAAATACCAATGCGACAGTTTTTCTGGAAACTTTCAGTTGGTTGGGTCCTATTTTACAAATTGCTGTAGAGGGGTTTATGCCGCAAATAGCTGCGGTGAAATTACTGTCACGCAAAATTATTACTTAAGCGTTGGTAATTGTTGTAACAATTATCATGGTGGAAATATGTTTCCGAGCGAATACAGAGCATGGGCCAAGCCAAATAAACTCATAATTATTCCTCCAACTGGTTTCGACGTGGTGCACACCAGATTGTACGATTACAGAACAGCCGGAACAGGTAAGTCCAAATGGCAATATGCCGATACGATTAAACTATCGAGGCAGTTGGGTGATACCTTAGAATATGATATTGGACACCTATACGAAGACAAGGGAGGAAGCTTTAAGATTAGTGACGATGGTTTTGTCGGTGTTTGGTACTGTAAATTACGTCCGAATTGCTTGGCAAAACACGGTACCTCAATCGTGCAATACGGCATGGAGTTCCAGCAACTTGGATTTTTAGGAAATCAGTTGGAACGTCACTATACCACTACACATAACGATCAAGTTGTTTACGAAAAACCTGAGTTAAATCTAAATACACTTTCCGACCTTGTTAACGCTGATTCAGATACAGCCGTATGGCAAATTGTGGTGGACAATAGTTCTGCAAAGTCTAATTCTAAAAACATTTGGATTGCGGCTGCCAACAATGGGAATACAAAGATTGAAGCAGTTATAGACATCGCGACAGGAAAGGCTGTCAAACAGGTGAATGGCATATTCCAGTTAGGTGATATCAATGCGCAAAGGAGTGCGAACTATTTAATCAAAGCCACATATCAAAGTTGCGACAGAGACAGTTTTGTATTGTCTTTAGGCAACGATTGCGACGGGTACCCGCAAAGTTTAGCTTCAGCTAGATGTGTTGATTTGCAAAAAACGCTTTCGTATATACCCCAAAACACCCTATTAACTCCGTCTATTGTAAAACAAGATACCATCATTGATTTATGTGCTTTGACAGATTTTGAAATCGAAGTTAAAAACCTGTCAAATGCAAGGGCATTCAATCTGTATGTAGACCTCTTTTTACAGTCAGGTATAATTCTGAAAGACACCGCATATTTGTTTTTGCCTGGTTCTTCAGACTCCATCAGACTCCTTAATCCAATAAGTCTTCGTGGCGGAACATACCGATGGGACGTAAGCAAATACAGCACTTATCTGTCTGCCGAAGGTTTGGCTGGGGTCACTTCAACGGCAGTTAATTCTTATAAAATTAAGTGCACTGTAAGTACAGATTGTGATTATGTGAGTTCCACATACTTTTTGGCCCGTCCTGGTGGCCAATTGCGCTGTGGAGATCCTGTATTGAGCAACTATGCAGCAAGTAAACCGATTGACATAAAGGGCATAACCAAACCGTATTTCAGTTACATTGAGTTTGACAAAAAGCCAATCGATATCTGTAACTATGACGGAGATGGTCAGTTTCGTTTTATAAATTTAGGCCCAGATACCACGGGAATTAACGATTACATACAGTTGCTATTACCGGATGGTATCTATATTGACACAACATTTATAACTAGCGTCTACAATGGTCCGAAGAAAAAACCAACTGTCAAAAAAGGTTTAAAGTACACTGGCTTGTGGGAAGTACCTAGTGGGATAACAGTCGGTGATTCGATGGTGTTTAAATACCGAACATATGTTAACCCTGCAGAGCTAGATTGTGGGAGCACCCAAATAATTGCACAGTCTGTGGTATTGCAGCCCGCACTTTGCGTTAAAGACAGCACGTACTGCGACATTAACGTGAGCACAAGTAACGACTTGCAGCTCGACTCTATTAAAAAAGGAATTTATCAAGTACTCATCAAAAAAGCCGAGAGTATTGCATCATTATCTGGAGAGCTTATTCGTTTAAATTATGCCGTTACCAATAGTGGCAGCAAGAAAGAAATGGGCAACTTGATGCAGGTAAAAATTGTGGTGGACAGCAATGGAAATGGCAAATTAGATGTTGGTGAACCTATTATCGCGCGTGATTCAATATGGCAATCTATCAATACAGGTCAACAAATACTTGACACCATGCAGTTTGTTGTTTCAAGTCAGGATGTGTGTAATTTATTGGTTGTTATTGATAGCACCAATTGTGTCTGTTCCCAAACCTATCAGCATATTGGTACGGTACATTTGAAAAATGCGGGTAGAGACACTACGGTATGTTCCAGGACAAACGTTGTTGTCGGGACGGCGCCTATGCCAGGTGTTACATACAAATGGACAACTGCTAATTATATTCTTGAACCTGATAGCAGTCAAACCATATTTGCGGCAGTAAATAAGTCATCGGATGATTCTGAATATAGATTACTGCTCGAAACGGATAGAGGACAATGTACCTCCACAGACACGGCTTACATCACCTTGCATCCTGCTATGTTTTTAGACCTTGAAGACACGATTGATATTTGCGCTGGTGAACGGGTAATTGTTGGAGACGTTCCAACTGGCGGTGTTGGGTTCAAATCTTATTCTTGGTTACCTACGGATAGTTTGCAAAGATCCACCAGTGTTAAAACCTGGGCGAACCCAACGAATACAACCAACTATACGATTACAATAACGGATTCAAAATTTTGTCAAATAAAGGATTCAACACGAATCGTTGTACATCAAATCCCAACAGCAAAATTGAGTATTGAAGACACCTGTGTTGGAGTGGGTTATACTATTGGACATCAATCTGTTATAGCCGATATTGGCCTTGATACGGTTCAATATATGCTGGCCAATAACGACACGTTTGTAAACACAACTCCTGGTTTTATCCCAACGGATGACAACCCGTTTGAGATTCAATTGCTAATACGTGATAGTTTTGGTTGTACAAGTAGCGACACACAATTTGCAAGGCCATATCCATTACCGATTTCCGATTTCTCTGTCCAAGATATTTGCCAATTTGATTCTGTTAAAGCAACGAACATGTCGTCTATAAAACAGGGTTTGTTAACATACAATTGGCAGGTTAATGCCAGACAGTTTGCGGATGTAGATTTGACGTATTCAGAAAATAACTTTGGAACTTTTGAAATTGAACTCGAAGCTGTTTCAGATAAAGGCTGTACAGACAGTCATATAGATACGATATCGGTTTACGAAAAACCAATTCTCGATCTAGTGTCTACGAATAATTGTTTGGGAGATACTTCTTGGTACAAGACCAATATAACATCCACATCAGGTGTGGGCATAAACTCCTTTGATTGGAATTTTGGTGATGGTGTTGTGTTGAGTTCTACACGTGACACAAGTTATATCTATGGATCTGAAGGAAAGTACACAACTGTGCTTACCGTTAGCTCAGATAATGGCTGCAAAGACACGAGCCGTGTAGATGTTGTTGTACACCCTAATCCTGTGGCTAGCTTTATTGTATCTGACGCATGTTATGGTGATTCTGTCATCCTTAATGAATCGAGTTCAGTGGTTACAGGTAAATTAACTACAAGATACTGGAATACTGGTGCAGGTTTCCTTCCTGGATCTTCTCGCAAGGCCGTGCTGTTTGGTACTCCTGGGGTGCATAATATTCAATTAATAAGTGAATCAGACAGTGGGTGTGTAGATACGAGTTCAATACATCAGGCACAGGTTAAATATACGGAGAAGCCAAATCTAACAACTTATGGGAATTGTGCCGAATCAGAATTTAGTTTTGAAATTACACCCGTTCAACCTGATTCGATGTCAACTGTAGTCTGGGATTTTTCGTCAAACTCTATTTCTGGTGGGATTAGGCTTGATCAACAAATATTTATGACGCCTGGCACGTATCCAGTAAACGTCACCATTAATTTTAATAATGGCTGTACTACAGACTCTCTATTTGACTTTGCAGTCGATCCAAAACCAGTTGCCCAGTTTACGTGGCTGACGCCATGTGATGACAACTTGGTGCGTTTTACCTCAGAGTCAACAACTTCGGCGGGGACATTAACAAGTTTTGATTACGATTTTGGCGACGGAAATGCGTCAACTGATGCAAATAGTAATACCCTATACTCGGCCCTAGGTACTTACACAACCGAGCTTATTGTTTTAAATAGTTTCAATTGTTACGATACTGTTAGTCAAGATGTTACGGTAGATCATATTGTTAAACCACAGTTTGATATATCTGACATCTGCGTATATGATTCGCAATTGGTTAAGCAAACAATATTGGATTTGGTAACGCCAATTTCTCGAATTGAGTGGGACATGGGTAACGGCCAACGGATCTTAGGTCAAGATAGTTTTGAATACGTATATCAGAATCCTGGCACGTATAAAATAACCATGCAGGTTGAAACGAATGCAAATTGTATGTACTCTGCAACTAAGACGATAGATGTGCATGACTTGCCTACCGCAGGATTTTTCATGAGTCCGGAACGAGCAGATGTGGTAAATAGTGAGGTTGAATTCACCTCTAATGCCGTTGACGCTGTGAGCTATCAGTACGATTTCTCACATGGATTTGAGTCTACCGAAAAGGACTTTATGTATCGCTTTCCTGATACTGCTACCTACATCATTACGCAAACGGTAACGAATCAATACGGGTGTAAAGATTCATTCACTGCTGAAATTATCATCGACTTTGTCGTTAACATATTGGTTCCTAGTGCGTTTCATCCCGACAATGACCCGATTAACAACACGTTTGCGCCACAAGGACTAGGCATTGGTCGATATGAAATGAAAATATACAATCGATGGGGTGAGCAAATCTATACAACAACCGAAAGTGAACCTTGGGATGCGGAAAACACAATCCCTGGCACATATTTCTATTTGATTACCATCTATGACTATCAAGACATTCCGCACTATTTTAACGGAACCGTTTTATTGGTGAAGTAGATTCAACACTTGTATATAGAAACAATATATTCGCGAATAATCGTTATTAACTTATGAATTTAAAACATCTACTGGTTTCAACTCTTATACTTTTTAGTTGTCAAGCGTATAGTCAAACACAATTATACGGTACATGGACAGCTCATTGTTCGTTTGAAAACGGGAATCAAAAAAGTATGACGACGTCAAGTTTGTGCCCAGTGAAACAAACTTCAGACTCTTCAGTTACAATATCTAGTATTCAATTGAAGGTTGACGCAACGCATCTAACTTTTGGAGAAGATAAGACGGGTATTACCTATGTTAAACGATCGAACAACAACGCAATCTCTTTCGTCAAAGATCGAACGCCTTATAGTTTTGACATACTTGGCACTACTTCAAGCAAATATTTGATTTTGCGAGGACATAATGGACAAATGTTATTGCTAGAGAAAACAGAGGACTAAAATTGATTTAACTTCCAGTTGGTTGATCGGGTAAACAAACTGGCAATAAAGTGAACATTTTTAACATGGGCCTGCTACCTTAGATTATAGGAAGATTATTTAGCACTAAACAAGTGAAAGTTCTACAGGTCAATAACTTAAGCAGATATCAAAAACAATTTGCCCGCGACGTATGGAACAATGAATACCCACAAACCTTGTTTCACCGTACAGATGATACTTTCGACGCATATCTGAATTCTTTAGATGATGTGAATCATTATTTTATTGAAATAGACAACGTAACTGTGGGTTGGTTTATGGATTTTGTGCGGCAAGGCGACAAATGGTTTGCCGTCATAATTGATAGAGCATCTCACGGAATTGGTTTAGGTCAGGAGGTTCTGCAATACCTTAAGACTAGCAACAGTAGTTTGTATGGATGGGTAATTACTGAAGACTCCAATTATGTGCGAAAAGATGGTTCGCCTTATCTATCGCCGCTGGCTTTCTATCTCAAACATGGATTTGAAATTTGTGAAGGCGAAACATTAGTCACCAACAAGATCAATGCGGTTAAAGTGGTTTGGCGAAGATGAAATTATGGCCAAAAAAAAAGTCCCGTTAATCTATGACTAACAGGACTTGGGTATATATAATAGAACTTGTTTTAATAATCGTCGTCTCCGAAACCGGTTCTACCGTGTCCTGAGATTTCGTATATAGTGCCCGGGTCGTCAGCAAACTCCACTTCGAAGTAAATGCTATCTACCTGAACGCCAGTTTTTGACCGACCTCCGTCTGGGAATACTTGTCCTTTAGTAACGCGAACTTTGATGTCATAACCATCAACTAAGTTGGTTAAACTGTCTGTTCCGTTTGCTAGTCCGAATGTTTTAGAATCAACGTTCATTGGTGCTTTTACCTGGAAATCCCAGAAATTAGCTTGATCGTTTAAAAACAATTCTTTACCGTCTGCCGCAGCAGTGGTTGAAGTTAGGAATGTATGATATCCTAAACCATAGATATCAGCTCCATCTACTGTGTACCTTACGTACCACTCTCCAGCTAATTCGCTGCCAGGAAGTACTGTAGGTTCGTACTCTCCCCAATCGTCACATGCTGTGAACGTAAAGGCGATAGCACTTAATAGTAATATTGATTTGAGTTTTATTTTCATTTTGTTACGTGCTTAAATTAAAATGCTACTTGAGTTAGTGTTACGTCAAAATTGTACTCAGTTCCACCTGGTGTAATCCATTGGCTGATAAAATTGATTGTTTTAGCTCCAGCATCAACAGTGAAGCCAGAGGTTGTGCAATCTCCACCAAATGATTTTACGCCAAAGTCAGCAATTGAGAAGTCATTTGTTGCGATGTCGTTTGCAGTTACTACCATTCCAGGTGCGATATAGTTTGGACCATATCCACGACCCATATTGTAGTACCCACCAATACCATCAGACAATTCGTACGTTCCATCAGTGTTTTTCCAAATGATGATATACGACATATCCGTGTATTGTGGTCCGGCAGAGCCATTACGTACTACGGTAGAAGTGTACAGGCCTTCAATAGAAGACGTTAAATCTCCGTTGTTGGCAACAACTACAGTTCTTCCAACGGTTCCAGCGAAACCATCCTTGTTTGTAGCGGAGTATGTGATGTGATATTCATCAGACGTATTAACGTCAAGTGCACCACCAGTGTAGGTGCCCATAGAACTCGAGGCAACATCAAGATCAGCACCGGCTTCAGTAGCCATTACGCCTGGATCAGTAAAAGCGTCTCCAAGTTGATGTATGATGAATGCATCACCATTCATAGTGAAATCAGGATAGTTAGTAACACGTGAGATAGACTCTGTGTCGTCTTTACATCCTACAAAGCATACGGCCAACAGCGATAATAAGATTAAGGGTTTTATAGATATATTTTTCATTTTAACTGTATTATAAATTATTATTTACTCCACCATACTTTTTCACCAATCCCACCACCTGGCTGACTTGGTGTGTTTGTATTACGTGATACTTCAACATCAGGGAATAATAAACGCTTTGGTCCTTTACCTGCAGGTAAAACAGAGCCTATCGAAATTGTCAATTCGCCAGGATCTCCAACGCCTGCAGCATATTTTGGGTAACCAGTTCTATTCATTTCAAAGAATGCTTCAAGGTTTTGGCTATTACACATAGCAACCCATTTTTGTAGCATTATTTGCTCCCATTGCTCGTCCATAGTTCCACCAGCATTCCATTCGTAAACACCACCAGCACCATGATATGTTGATGATCCAGGAACACCTAACATATTAAACGAAGCATCAATACCTGCATCATACGCTTCTTTAGCTCCAGAACCTCCATTAAAACGAAGATTCGCTTCGGCAACTAAGAAGTTTACTTCAGCAACAGTAAAGAAGTAAACAGGATGAGTGGCCGTAATGTTTGGTGTAGCCAAGTCGCCAAAACTAATATCGCGATTTGCGAAATCACCTTGCTCTTTAGCTACCCATTGGCCAGTACCACCTTGTACTAGTAATGCATCTATTCTGTCATCCGTGTTGTCAACTAAGTATTTAACAATAGAATTACTTGCAGCCTGATTTACGCCTCCTAGTCTATCTACTTGGATTTCGTAATATGGGTTACGTTTGTTTTGCTCATCAGCAAATGCAGTCATCATCGCATCCTGCGAGATGAAGTTATTGGCAGTAACTAAGGCTTTAATGGCTGCTTGATCACCTTGAGGTGTCGCAGACTGTCTCATATGAATACGTAGTTTCAGTGTATTCGCGAATCCAATCCATTGCGACATGTCGCCACCAAAAACCAAGTCGTCTGCCCCTGGTGTAGTTCCAGGCGTGCTTGCTTGCATATCCATGGCGTCATCAATAGCCTTCAATAAACCTGTATAGACTGCGCTTCCTTTATCCCATGTAGGAGAGAAGTTAGCATCTAAACCACCTAAAGCATCAGAATAAGGTACTTCGTTATACAAATCTGCTAAGAAGTGGTAACCATACGCTTGAACAAGCGTTGCAATTAAGTAGTAGTTACCTTCTCCATCAGCCATTGCTTTGTTTCGGATAGTTTCAAGGTCATTAATGCCACCGGCATAAATGTCTGTCCATTCACGATCAAAGAAATCAGGTGTGATGTTGTATTCGTCTATATCTTCATACTGACCTGCATCAGGACTTTGGGTATAGTATTGAGACCAAAACCCGCCAAGGTTATGGTAAGATCCACCCACTTGAATACCAACAGATGATATACCAACTGGAAGGATTAGATCTAACGTTGCATCAGTAGGGTTATTTGGATCATCATTGATGTCTAAATAGTCCTTGCAACCTGCAAATAGCAATAAAGCTGCTATCGCGATTGTGTTATATTTATTTAAAATCTTTTTCATTCTGTAAACATTAAAAATTAGCTCTTAAAGCGATTGAAATAGAACGTGTAGTTGGATTTGCACTAAATTCACCAAAACCAGCGTTAACACCTGTACCAAACGTTGATACTTCAGGATCAATAAATTGATTGTCTGTAGGTGTGAATAACAATAGGTTTCTTCCGATTACACTAACTGTCATGTTGTATGCTTTGATTTTATCAGCATATTTAGATGGGATCTTGTAACTAATTACTAAGTCACGAAGTTTAACAAAAGACTTGTCAATTACGTTTTGTTTATCAAAAGCAATAGCTCTGTGGTAATCATCCATATGTGCTGGGTCAACAGCAGTTAAGTTTTCAGTATAACTAAAAGTTCCATCACCATTGTCAATCTCATTCACAGAACCTGGAACCATAAATGGCTTACGGTTGTTATACGTAGTTTTAACACTGTTTCCAGTAAAGTGGCTAATGTCTGACGTTCTAGAGAACATCAAACCACCTTTTCTGATATCAAAGTTGAATCCTAAACCAAACCCTTTCCAAGTAAAGTTGTTAGAGAATCCCATGATGAAGTCATACTGAGAATTACCGTAGAATTCTTTTTCAGTTGCTGCAACAGGAACACCGTTACCGTCTACAACTGTTTTCTCTTCGCCATTCACCATCACTGTTTTTGCAACACTACCTTCAAATACGCCGATAGGCTCACCTTCAACGGCGAAGTAACCTACAGTTGTTAATCCTCCTAATGAGAATTTCTCAACACCATTAGCTAAAGAAACCACTTTGTTTCTGTTGTTAGTGAAGTTAACTGAAGAAGTCCAGTTGAAACCACTTCTTTTTTCTGATTTTATAATTTTACCAGTAATAAGTAGCTCAAGACCTTTGTTCTCAACCTCAGCAACGTTGGCATACTGACTTGTATAACCTGACGCAGGAGATAAAGGCACAACAAAGATTTGGTCTTTGGTGTTACGTTTATAGTAAGTAACGTCTACGATAAGTCTGTGGTTTAAGAACCTTAAATCACTACCGATTTCAAATTCTGTTGTGATTTCTGGCTGAAGACCTGGGTTACCTAAGGTATTACCAACTTCGAAACCGTTAATGTTTCCAGGAATAGGGAATAAGTACTCTCTAAATGGTTGATCAATAGAACCAGCAACATATACTGGCTTAGTGATATACACTGGAGCGTCATTTCCTGTTTGACCAACACCAATTCTCAACTTAGCAAAGTTTAATGTTTTCTGTGCGTTCTTAGATAAGAACTCAGAGAATATCCAACTTAAGTTAGCTGATGGGTATGTAAATGTGTTGTTTTCTTTTGGTAGGGTAGAAGAAGCGTCTCTTCTCACACCTAAATTCAAGAACATATAGCCTTTATAGTCAAACGTACCTTGAACAAATGTTCCAACCAAACGTCTTAACGTATTGGCCTGATTGATTATTGGAGTCGCAGAACTGTTTTTTAAATTGTAGAATCCTGCAATGTCTAAACCAGCTACACTAGAGTAAAGTGAACTAGTAGATCTTTGGTTAACGTTTAACCCAACAAACCCGTTGAAAGCTAAATCGTCGGTAAGCTGGTTTTCGTAGCTTAATAGTACGTCGTGGTTGAATTGGTTTGCGTTGTACTTAAAGTTACTTACAAATCCAGGGTCATCCACACTACCACTGTTTACACCTTCTGGCAATAATATTGCTCTGTATATGTCTGAGTTAGAATAGTTTAAGTCGTACCCAAATCTATAAAGCAAGTTCCAGTGATTTTTGATTTTAGCTGATGCTTGTACATTACCGAACAGTTTATCTGTTTCAGACGTATTACTGTTCTCATAGAGGCTAAAGTAAGGGTTAGTAACACCATAGGCAGTAAAGTATGTTTCTGGATCATAAAACTTAGCACTATAATCTTCCATATCCGTAATTTTTAAATCACCTGGAATTTGCATTAAGTTGTTTACCGTTGTACCACCTTGACCTGTAGGTACGAAACTGTTTTTAGTAGCCGCGTAGTTCATAGAACTAGATAGTGTTAACCATCCTACTTTACGAGATCCTCTTAAAGCCACAGAGTTCCGTTTGAAATTATCAACGTCTGTTGGCATAATACCGTCTTGCTCAAAGTTTGCATAAGACAAGTAGAAAGTAGATTTATCGTTACCACCACTTAAAGACACGTGGTTGTTACGGGCAATTCCTGTTTCGAAGAAATTTTCCAAATTATTTTCAACTGGGCTATACGGTTTTAGTAATTGAGAGTTATCAACCACTCTACCCCATACACGATCAGAACCATCGTATTCTGGTCCCCAAGATCCGTTTTCGTCTAACCAATTGTTTCCGTCCCATCCTTGACCAAATTGATCTTGGAAATTAGGAGCTCTTAAAATTCTAGAGAATGTGTAGTTACCTGAATAAGATACCCCAAAGCGTTTCTTTTGGCCAGGAGCAGCAAAACCAGATTTTTTGGTTGTGATGATAATTGCACCATTCGCTGCACGTGAACCATAAAGTGCAGTTGCAGCCGATCCTTTAAGGATGTTCATCGACTCAACGTCTTCTGGGTTTACAGCGTTAGCACCATTACCAAAGTCATAACCGCCGTTAAGTGCATCTCCTCCATTTGCGCCGTCTGTCGCTGTCGAGTTGATACTTACGTTGGTCATTGGTACACCATCAATAACGAATAACGGTTGGTTACCCTGTGTCATTGAACTAATACCTCTAATAAGAATTCTGGTAGATGCACCAGGATCCGTAGAGCTTTGTGAGATGTTAACCCCTGCAACTTTTCCTTGCAAAGAATTAAGAATACTTCTTTCACCAGATTCGGTTAACTCTTTTGCTTTAACTTGAGTCACTGCAAATCCAAGTGATTTAATTTCTTTTTTAACACCAATAGCGGTTACTACCGTCTCTCCGAGGTCGAATAGGGCCTCTTTCATGGTTACATTAACTACATTACCTGCAGTTAGCGTTACAGTTTCGGTATCGAAACCTACGAAAAGAAATTGAAGTTCATTTTTCCCAGTTGGTACATTGATAGAATACTTACCATCTGAGGTGGTTACGGTTGCAACATCTGTGCCTGTAACCAAGACACTTACCCCTTCAAGAGGAATGTTACCATCCAACGTTGAAACTGCTCCGGTTACGGTCCGACTTTGTCCATAGGAAAAATGGGCCAAACACACAGCAGTAACAGTAAGTAGATACTTGTAAAGTTTTAATTTCATACTGTTTTATACTTAATTACTGTGTAAATTAAACGTTAAATTAACGTAAAGTCAACATTACTATGACATAAATTTAATTGTACGATGACACAAATAGGGGGTAAAAAATGGTCGCAATGAGGCACAGCGTGCCTTAGCGCTCAAAAATTATTTCAAAAAAAAAAATGTAAAATTTGACAAAAGATTTATATGGATTCATTCTACGTCATTAAGTCTAAACATCAGACATTGAGTAGGTCTGTCGCAAGCGACTTAATCATGCATTATTTCTGAGTCATTTCACTGATTTTTTCATATTTCATAAATATGATTCTTCCTGTCAACAAGTCAAATTGATTGTGGAAGCTTCCGGTTTTTTTAATCTTGGTCATTATCCACAATACTGGATATAAGATTAACAGAAGAAGGGAAGTGGTTTGACGTTTGTCAAACGAGTATGTCGCACGCTTAAATCCGCGTTTAACCGCGAGGTAGTCATATTGGTCTAGCGTTAAAGACGCAACATGTTGCAAACCATCATAATTAGTTATCTCAAGAGGTTTAAAACTATAAAAGAAACCAGTAAACAGATAGCGAATCCGTGATTTTAAACTCAATACATTAGGCGTAGAGATATACACCGACCCTCCTTTTTGAAGAATTCGATTCGATTCTTCAAAAAATACCTCATGGTCTTGAATATGTTCCATGATTTCCATGGCTACAATGGCATCGAAACTCTTGTCTTCAAAAGGCAGGTGTTCTGTGACGTTGGCTTTTTTACAATCTACTTTGTCGTAATAGAATATTTCTGGAAACAAGTCGCATGCACTAACGTCGTAACCCGCTTCAAATAATTTCTTTGTAAAAGCGCCATGTCCTGCACCACAATCTAGGACCTTTATTTTCTCACCCTTTGTGTTCTCCACAAAGTATGGCCAAAAAGCTTGATGAATGCCCGGTATTGAAATCGGGACAATGTTTTTATCAGACATATTACAGTAAGTTTATTTGGTCTCCAGTCGTGAATTTTTTATCGTCTTCGTCAGTAGAATCTTGCTCTGGTTTCTCCTCTTTAGACGTTTCGTTTTTAACAACGTCTTTTGGTGCTTCTTCTGCAACTTTCTCTGCGGTATCCAAATGGAGGGGTTCGTGTTGAATGGATTCAATAGGTTCTTCAACTACTTCCTCTGGCACCTCTACATCGCTAATTTTAACAAAATGGTCGTAAGTCAACTTATTTCCTGTCGATTTCCACCCCTTAATATCTATGAAATCCCTAAGTACAATCTCTTCTTCCGTTTTCTCCTTCTTGTCGTTTTTAGTAGCAAGTAAAATGGTTGCATTTGGTTTGGTTGACGCATAAGTCAAAGTGGAATTTCGCCCTTCATTGATGAAGTAGAATTTCTTTCCAACTGTGCTCGTCTCAATGTTAAACCGTTTTACAAAATGCGTTTTTTGTTTGGCATCGTAATGAATGGCTGATATCGTTTTATTGGCATTGAATTTTTCAATTAGAAAAACGTCTTTCGGGTTGTAATGATTCGTTAGCTCATGACTGGTAAGTTGGTAATCGCCGCTTCTATAAACAACTAGAATTAAATCATCTGTATGGAAACTCCCAAGCAGGACTCCTCGGCTATCAACGTTTAACCGACCAATAGCGGGTTCGTACCAAATATCTCTTCCACCTATTGTTGACTTACCTTTTTGTTTCAATTCCACCTTGCGTAAGCGGTATTTGCTGACCGTATTACCCTGTGAGCCTCTACCTTTTATGGCTAATTCTGCAAAATCAAACTCATAGACTTTCTTTCTCGCTTTGGCGAGTCCATGCAGGTATATCGTTATAATTTCCGCTTCTCCGTTTGGATTTGCGCTGAAATACTGCACTTTCGATTTGTCGTTTTTACCCACATTGTATGGTTTGTCGCGCGTTATAGAGTTGACATTAAATCGTTTAGCAAATGTTTTGCCAGAAACGCCATCAGTATACACACAATTGTATACTTTTCTATCATCACCTTTCCGCCAAACAGATACATGAATTATATTTTTACCAAAGAATGCCTTCGCACTAACCTTACTTACCGTATAATTTCCATCGGCAGTAAAAACTATAATATCGTCGATATCAGAGCAATCGCTGATATAGGTGTCTTTTTTAAGACTAGTCCCAACGAATCCTTCTTCAATATTGGCGTATAATTTTTCGTTGGCAACTGCAACGGTGGCGGCTTGAATGTCGCCAAATTGACGTTCTTCCGTTCTGCGTTCTTTGTCTTTTCCGTACTTCTTAAGCAGGTTTTTAAAATAGGCTATGGCGTAGTCGGTAAGGTTTTCTAAATGATGCTTAACTTTTGCTAATTCATCTTCAATACCCTTTAGTAACTCATCTGCCTTAAACGAATCAAACTTACTAATTCGTTTTATTTTGATTTCCGTTAGCCTAACAATATCTTCTTGTGTTACTTCTCTTCTTAATAATTTTTTAAACGGATCTAAACCCTTATCAATGGCAGACAAAACACCTTCCCAGGTCGTTTCCTCTTCAATGTCTCGATAAATACGCTCTTCAATAAATATTTTCTCAAGCGAGCTGAAGTGCCACTTCTCTTCTAATTCACCTTTCTTAATCTCAAGTTCTTGACGAAGTAAGTCACGTGTGTTTTCTGTATTGATTCTAAGAATCTCATCGACAGACAAAAAGTGGGGTTTGTTTTCTACAATTACGCATGCATTCGGGCTAATAGATACTTCGCAATTGGTGAAAGCGTATAGGGCATCGATGGTTTTGTCGGCAGAAATGCCTGGTGCTAAATGAACTTCAATCTCAAGTTCTTTTGCTGTATTGTCTACAACCTTTTTAATCTTGATCTTGCCTTTGTCATTGGCTTTAATAATACTATCTATTACTGATGTCGTAGTTTGTCCATAAGGGATTTCTCGAATCAGTATGGTTTTTTTGTCTTGCTCTTCTATGCGTGCTCGGACCTTGATTTTCCCACCTCTTCGCCCTGAATTATAGTCGGAAAAGTCGGCCATACCACCAGTAGGGAAATCAGGAACCAAAGTCGTATTCTTTCCCTTTAAAATAGCAATGCTTCCATTTATCAATTCCACAAAATTGTGTGGCATTATTTTGGTCGACAAACCAACTGCAATACCTTCTACACCTTGGGCAAGAAGAAGAGGGAATTTCATTGGAAGCGTTATAGGCTCATTTTTACGGCCATCGTATGACTTCTGCCATTCGGTAGTTTGTTTGTTAAATGCTACCTCAAGGGCAAACTTCGTGAGCCTTGCTTCAATATACCTAGGTGCGGCAGCTCGGTCGCCTGTACGTATGTCGCCCCAGTTTCCTTGGGTGTCAATCAACAGGTCTTTTTGGCCAAGATTAACTATAGCATCACCTATTGACGCATCCCCATGTGGATGGTACTGCATCGTATTACCAATGATGTTTGCCACTTTGTTGTAGCGCCCATCATCCATTTCTTTCATGCTGTGCAGTATTCTACGTTGCACTGGTTTAAGGCCGTCTTCAATATTTGGTACAGCCCGTTCCAGAATTACATACGAAGCATAATCTAAAAACCAATCTTTATACATGCCTTTTAAGGCACGTTCAGTAGCTTCCTCACCCTCGGGTACGTTGTTCTCCTCGTTTTCTACTGTATTTTCTGCTGACATTACTTTACTTTCCTATTCAATCTAACATCAATTACGCGGCTTGCATCTCATCTTCAAGCGCGTCAAGTTCAACTTTTAAGTTTTCAATGATAAACTCTTGGCGTTCTGGTGTGTTTTTACCCATAAAATATTCCAACAGTTTCGGTATAGAGGTTTCTTCATTTAATATGATGGGCTCCAACCTGATATTTTCCCCAATAAAGTTACCAAACTCATTTGGTGAAATCTCCCCAAGACCTTTAAATCGAGTAATTTCTGGGTTAGACAGTTTGTTTATAGCGGCAACTCTTTCTTCTTCACTGTAACAATAGATTGTTTCCTTTTTGTTTCGCACTCTAAAAAGAGGTGTATCTAAAATATATACATGCCCGCCTCGAACGAGGTCTGGGAAAAACTGCAGGAAGAATGTTAGCATTAGTAAACGTATATGCATACCGTCAACGTCGGCATCTGTAGCGATTACGACGTTGTTGTACCTTAAGTTTTCTATTCCTTCTTCTATGTTCAACGCATGTTGCAATAGATTGAATTCCTCGTTTTCGTACACCACTTTTTTGCTTAAACCATAACAGTTTAATGGCTTCCCTCTAAGGCTAAAAACGGCCTGTGTTTCTACTTTTCTACTTTTTGTAATGGACCCACTGGCAGAATCTCCCTCCGTAATAAACAAGGTGGTCTCCAGTCTACTTTCTTTTGAAGAATCACCTAAATGTACTTTACAGTCACGCAGTTTCTTGTTGTGTAGGTTGGCTTTTTTTGCACGCTCTTTTGCGATCTTACGTACACCTGCCATATCCTTCCGTTCACGTTCAGATTGCTGTATTCGCTTTAAGATGGCGTCCGCAGCTTGCGGGTTTTTGTGTAAGTAATTATCAAGGCGTGTTTTAATAAAGTCGCCTATAAATGCTTTTATACTTGGCCCGTCTGGTCCTACATCGGTGCTCCCGAGTTTTGTTTTGGTTTGTGACTCGAAAACAGGTTCTTGCACACGCACGCTTATGGCTGTCACAATAGAAGCTCTAATATCGCTTGGCTCAAAATTCTTACCATAAAAGTCACGCAATGTTTTAACGAGACTCTCTTTATACGCGTTTAAATGCGTTCCACCTTGCGTGGTGTGTTGACCATTTACAAAACTGTAGTAGTCTTCACCATAATGACTGTCGTGGGTTAGTGCCAGCTCAATATCGTCACCTTTTAAATGAACTATAGGATATCTTAATTGATCTTCATTAGACTTTCTGGTTAACAGGTCTAGTAAACCGTTTTTCGAAAAGTATCTTTTGCCATTAAACCATATGCTAAGACCAGCGTTTAGATAAACGTAGTTCCATATTTGATTTTCTACAAAATCACTAATGAATTTATAATTTTTGAAGACTCCTGAATCCGCAGTGAACGACGTAAATGTACCGTTAGGTTCATCAGTCTTAATGTCTTCTTCATTTGTAAGCACCCCATGCTCGAAGTCGACAAGCTTTGACATACCGTCTCTGAACGATTGAACTCTAAAGTTCTCCGATAACGCATTTACTGCTTTTGTTCCAACACCATTTAAGCCAACCGACTTTTGAAATGCTTTTGAGTCGTATTTACCACCGGTATTGATTTTAGAAACACAGTCGATTACTTTACCTAATGGAATGCCACGACCATAATCCCTAATGCGCACTTCGCGTTGATCTATGTCAATCTCGATTTTATTGCCATTACCCATAACAAACTCGTCAATCGAGTTGTCAAGTATTTCTTTCAATAAAACATATATCCCATCATCAGCAGCTGACCCATTGCCAAGTTTGCCAATGTACATACCTGGGCGTAACCGTATATGTTCGCGCCAATCAAGGGACTTAATACTGTCTTCGTTATAAATGATGTCTTTCGCCAAAATGCTATGATTAATAGAACTTCCGAAAATATAAATATGGCTTTTGATTGTAGTGTGGATAGCGGTTTACTTATAAACAAGTTGTTCAACAGGTTTATAAAAAGGGGTGTTTGTGATGTTTCGATGCATTATTCATAAAGATTGAAAGCCTTTCGCTCAATTCTTAAATGCTATCGTGAATTCGTATTCAATAATATTATTACATCTTTGAGTATAATGAAGTATATATTTTTAACTCTAGTATTCCTCTGTTTTTCGATAGCTACATTTGCTCAGTCTTGGACAAAACTAAATTCGTTACCTACTCGATTAACATTTCCGGTAGTTGACGTTATCGACGGAAAAATACACGTTGTTGGTGGGGGAGGTGTTAACGGTGCAACAGACTTACATCTTCGGTATTCACCTTCAACTGATAGTTGGGACACTTTAGCTCCTGTTCCGTATTTAGCGCAGCAACCAGGTGGGGGAGTAGTCAACGGTAAACTACATTATTTTGGTGGAGGCTACCCTAACAGTGGTACTCGACTTGATGATCATTATGCATACGATCCTAAAACAAATACATGGTCAAAACTGCCCAACTTACCTATTAAAAGAGTCATCCATAAAACGGCTGTTCTAGGCGACAGTATTTACGTATTAAGTGGCCAACCAGACAAGAAACGTGTTGATGTGTTCAACGCCGTTACCAGCACCTGGACACAGTATAATGATTTGCCAGATAACAACTTTTGGTATAGCGGCATGACTACATATAATGGCAAAATTTATCGTTTTGGTGGCGGTGGAAGCATTTCTGCTAGTGAAGCAACACACGTATACAATCCCAGTACTGATGCATGGTCGAGTCTTGCTGCGTTGCCCAAATCGCTACACGCTCCAGATGCCGAAGTTCTTGGAGATTCTATTTATATAACAGGAGGTTATACTAGTGGCCGGTATATCGCAGGCACATGGATTTATGATATAGCAAAGGATGCTTATTCTCAGGGTCCGTACCTGAATTCGGCAAGATCTTATCATAATATGGTTCGGGTTGGAGACTGCCTATATAGCATTGGAGGAAACAACAACAGTAACGCCGACAGCACAGCGGTAAGTGTATTACGTTTTTGTAGAGGAGATGAATACGTTTCGGTTGCTCAAAAAAGGGTAGATGCAAATCTGCCGACTATAACTATTTCTGAAACTGACATCCATATTGTTAATGAATCAAAAACAAACACTGAAATCGTCTTAAGCATATACAACATGGCAGGTGTGAAAATATATGAACACGTGTATTCGACGAACCATCAGGAGGAAATAATTATTGACAAGTCACGAGTTGTTGGCAGTGCTGGTATGTACGTCTGTCGTGCAAAAGCTGGCGGTGCTCAATCTTGGTTGAAGTTTGTTGTTAATTAAGACCGATTATAGACTGTAACATTTCGTCAACCATATTACGTTTGACGTGTTATTTTTGAAGTAAGAACACCGGAAATGATATCAAAAAAAGTAGAAACCGCATTAAACGACCAAATTAAAAAGGAAGCAACGAGTTCACAGTTTTACCTAGCCATGGCTTCATGGGCTGAAACTCAAGGTTTTAATGGGATAGCCACGTTTTTATATACGCACAGCGATGAAGAACGTATGCACATGTTAAAGCTTGTAAAATTTGTCAATGAAAGGGGAGGAGTTGCTATAATCCCAGCACTTGATGCTCCACCGGTCGAGTTCAATTCGATTACCTATGTTTTTGAAGAATTGCTTAACCACGAAGTAATGGTTACTGAAAGCATCAATAATGTGGTGGATGTGTGCTTGAATGAAAAGGACTATACAACACACAACTTCATGCAGTGGTATGTTTCTGAGCAAATTGAAGAAGAGGCCCTGGCCAGAACAATTAACGATAAACTGAAAATGATTGGTACAGATAAGGGTGGACTCTATCTTTTCGATCGAGATTTAGAGACCATGGCTGGTACCACTGGAGGCGAATAGCACAATTAAACGTTAAAACGGAAATGCATGATATCTCCGTCTTTAACCACATATTCTTTTCCTTCTACACGTAGTTTGCCAACTTCACGGCAGGCTGCTTCTGAACCATGTTCAACGAAGTCGTCATAAGCCATCACTTCTGCACGAATAAAACCTTTCTCAAAATCTGTGTGGATTACACCCGCAGCTTGTGGTCCTTTCATTCCCTTTGTGATAGTCCATGCACGTACTTCTTTTTCTCCCGCAGTAAAATAGGTGCAGTAGTTTAGAAGGTGATAAGCCGATTTAATTAATCGTCCAACACCACTCACTTCTAAGCCCATTTCCTCTAAAAACATCATCTGATCGTCGCGCTCCATAGTTGCTATATCAGCTTCAATAGCCGCACTTATAAAAAGAATTTCTGCGTTTTCATCAATGGAAGCCGTCAGTTGTTTGGTGTAGTCATTTCCTGATATCACTGACTCTTCGTCTACATTGCACACATACATAACGGGCTTAGACGTAATTAATTGGAAAGTCTCCATTAACTCCAATTCATCCGATTCCATATCTAAACTTCGGATGGATTTGCCACTTTCTAAATGGGCTGTTGCCTTTTCAATTAATTCAACCTGCTTGGCCGCTGCTTTGTCGCCTGACTTGGCGATTTTATGCAGCTTCTGCATCCTAGTCTCAAGTGTTTCGAGGTCCTTTAACTGAAGTTCTGTATCAATAATTTCCTTGTCTCGCACTGGGTCAATGCTGCCATCAACATGCACTATGTTGGGATCGTCAAAACACCGCACCACGTGTATAATGGCGTTCGTATTACGAATATTGGCCAAAAACTGGTTTCCTAATCCTTCACCTTTGCTAGCACCTTTTACAAGACCAGCGATATCAACAATTTCTATTGTTGTAGGCATCACACGTTCAGGATTTACCAAGGATTCTAATTTCCACAACCTATCGTCAGGAACTGTAATGGTTCCAACGTTGGGTTCTATGGTGCAAAACGGGAAGTTTGCACTTTGCGCTTGCGCGTTACTTAAACAATTAAAAAGCGTTGATTTACCTACGTTTGGTAGTCCGACGATACCTGCTTGTAATGCCATGGATTAATACTTAGAATAAGGCTGCAAGTTTAGCGATTATTTTCAGTAAAAATGAGATGAATTAATCGCATTCATCTCTGTTGTTTATCCTAATTTTTCTTCACGTATTCTGTTAGAATAACTATTTGTTGGTCATTCACCCGGCCTTCTATATGGTCGGTGTTGTCTGCTACCAGTTTTATGTTTCGTACCGCAGTTCCACGTTTAGCAGTAAAATTCGCGCCCTTAACATTTAAGTTTTTTATTAAAGTAACACTGTCGCCACTTTTTAGTGCTGTACCATTGCTGTCTCTATGAATAACTTCAGTACCATCCGAAACTCCCCGTTTGGCCCAGTTCAATTCATCATCTTCCATGTACATCATTTCAATAAGATCTACCGGCCAACCTTCGTTACGTAATTGGGTTAACATTCTATAGGCGACTACTTTAACAGCCGTCACTTCACTCCACATGCTATCGTTTAAACATCTCCAATGATTTGGATCTACCGCGTTTTCGTCTTCGAGTTGAGTTTTGCAATTGCTACAAACAGCAACACAGTTTTCAGGAAGTCCTTCTGTTTTTGGCGTAACTAAAAAAGATGAAATTTCGCCTTCTATAGCGCATAATTCACAGGTATTGTTACTCCTTGATTTTAATTCTTCTAATAAACTCATTTGTCACTTGTTTGTATGGCGAAAGTAGGCAAGATTATTTACTTGAATGGATTAGATTTGGCAAAAGCAAAATATCCAAAATACATGACAAGACTTTTTTTGTATTCAATCATTTCGATTACCTGTGTGGTATCGATTTGTTCTTGTCGTTTTTTAGAAGAAAAGCAAAAAGAGAGCGACGCAAAGTCTGATAGTATTTCGTTCAAAGAACAGCTTTTAGATGCCCAGTTAGAGCCTATCAATCCTGAGATTATGAAGCATTTACTTCAAATGAAGCACTTGCTACCTAAACCGATCAAAATACCAGTAAATTCATTTGAACGGGAAAATCCAATCGTTGATGGCGTCCCGATAACCGATCCTTGTTACGACACCCCAGAACGCAAAAAAGTATTAAACGGATGTGACTACACATCTACGTTGGTGAGAAATACGTCCATCCAAATTGCGGCTAATAATCCAGGACAGTACAATATAGGTCAGTTGTGCGATTTGTTTGACTATACGCTAAAAAACTGGACGTATATTAATGATCCTATTCAATTTAATTACGTAGCCAAAGCGTCTGAATCTATTGAGCAAAACTATACTGGTGACTGTGATGATTTTGCTGTACTTATTGGGTCCATGATTATGTCGATAGGAGGTGAAGTAAGACTTAATTATGCTTGGAACGATTCTGCTGGACACGCTTTTGTAGAGGCCAACTTAGGAAGAGTACCATTGACACCAATTAAGCACTATATAAGGCAACGTTATGGGTTATTATTTAGCGACGTTGTTTATTTGAGAAGAGATTTGAAAACACAAAATGTTTGGTTAAATATGGATTGGTTTGCCAAACATCCTGGAGGACCTTATTACGGCCACCATCATGGTATTCGGTTTTTTATTGCATATCGTCACTGCGAATCATTTGAAGTCGCAGAGAACGGCACAATTAAGGTCTTTGAGAACTAATTATCGCACATCCGGAACGCTACTCGCTGAAGCCTTCTTCAATTTAATAAACCCTACGGCATGCAATAATTTCATAATGAGGTAGGTTGGGTCAATTTCGAACCATCTTACCCCAAAATTAGCGTTTGAACCATTCTTGTGGTGGTTGTTGTGATATGCTTCGCCCATCATTAAAAAATCAAACGGAAGAAGATTTTTTGACGTGTCTTTTAGTTTGAAGTTAACATAACCATAAATGTGCCCATACCAATTGATGATTACCCCGTGTATGGGTGCCATAAAAAACGCTATAGGAAGAAACAACCATTGCCACCAAGCCGTAACGAAGAATGCAAAAAAGGTGATGTATCCAGCTGCCCAAAGGAGCCTAGATATGCGAGAGCTTGCCATTTTGTCGAACCACAGCCATTGAGGCACGTTTTTAGTAAACTTGTCATCTACTTGCACCAACTGCTGATTTATTTCTTGGTATTTATTTTTTGTTCGCCACATCATCGCAAACAAAGACTTGTCGAATTTGGGAGAGTGTGGATCCTTTTCGGTATCTGCATAGGCATGGTGCATACGGTGCATTATGCCGTACCCATAAGCACTTAAATAGTTGGCTCCCTGAAAAATCCATGTTAAAACAAACACTACTTTTTCGGCAGGTTTAGACATCGTATACATCTGATGTGCTGCGTATCTATGAAGAAAGAATGTTTGAAAAAACAATCCACCATACCATAAAATCAGCATGAATATTATTACAGTCATTTATTCTCTTTTGTATCCACCTTATTGTGGATTGGTTTTTTACGTTTTTAATTAATCTACGCCTAGATATTTATGTGTCTGAAGACAAACTTGCCATTCAGGGTTTTCTAATATAAAATCTACAATCAACGGGTGCATTTGTTCATTTTTACTCCATTCGGGTTGTAGATATAACAAACAATCGTTGCCAACTTCTTTTTGAAATGATTTAGCCCACTCAAAATCTGATTTATTGAATACCACGACTTTTAATTCGTTTGATATTTTAGCATATGACCCGACAGGGGCTTTGAATTTTTTTGGACTAAAAGTTACCCAATCAAAAGAACCTTTAAGTGGGTGAGCACCTGAAGTTTCGATATGGACACGTTTTCCTGTTTTTTGGATTGCTGATGTCAATTCAGTTAAGTCATGCATCGCAGGTTCTCCGCCTGTGATAACGACAATGTTGCAAGGATAATTTGCCGCCTCTTCTGCCAATTCTTCTGGCGTTGCAAGTGGATAACCCTCTGCATCCCAACTCTCTTTTACGTCGCACCAAACACATCCAACATCACACCCTGCTAAACGAATAAAATACGCTGCATGTCCGGTGTATTTGCCCTCACCTTGAATGGTGTAGAACCGCTCCATTACAGGCAGCTTCATGTTAATTACTAAATTTGAGGTTGTGTGACTTTAGCGTGTTTTGCATCAATCCAATAATGGTCATTGGCCCAACGCCTCCAGGTACAGGTGTAATATATCCCGCAACTTTTTCTGAAGATTCAAACTCTACATCTCCCTTTAAGACATAACCTCTTGGTGTGTCGGCGTCTACGCGCGTAATGCCAACGTCAATCACGGTTGCTCCCGGTTTAACCATATCGCCAGTAACAAACTCAGGAATTCCTAAAGCAACAATCAAGATGTCAGCAGATTTGGTGTAAGATTCTAAATCCACCGTTCTACTGTGACATAAGGTAACTGTGCAGTTTCCAGGGTTGCCACTTCTAGACATCAGGATACTCATTGGGCGACCAACAATATTACTTCTTCCAATAACAACGCAGTGTTTACCGCTGGTTTCAATTTTGTATCTTTCCAATAATTGAATAATGCCATAAGGCGTAGCGCTGATAAATGTATCTTGTCCTTTTGTAAGTCGTCCTACACTTACATCATGGAAACCATCAACGTCTTTCGCTGGATCTATCGCTTGAGTTACTTTATGTTCGGAAATATGTTTGGGTAAAGGTAGTTGAACAATCAGTCCGTCTATTCCATCGTCATTGTTAATCTCTTCGATTTTAGCAAGTACTTCCTCTTCAGACGTTGACTCAGGTAATCGTACGAGCGTTGAACTAAATCCAACCTTTTCACAAGCCAATTCTTTGTTTTTGACATACGTTTTACTCGCACCATCTTCGCCAACCAAAATGGCAACCAAATGAGGAGGCCTAACACCTTTATCTACAATGGTTTTAACCTCTTCGGCTATCTCTATTTTTATCTGATCTGCGACCTCTTTTCCTTTTAGTAACATAGTTGTCAATCTAATTTTGTCGGCAAAAGTAGGCATATAGGAATAACTACGTTTACTATTACAGCGAATTATTGACCTACTTTGTACGTACACTAATTACAATCGCGTTGTATATATGATTAAACGAATTGCATACATATCTATCATGGTTTCTATGATCACTGTTTTGATGGTGGAAATGGGCTGCAGGAAGAACGCTATTGAACCCCGACCAAATGATTTTGGGTATGGATATTTCCCTTTGAATATTGGCAATACATGGATTTACCAAGTGGATTCTATCGATTATGATGCGTTTGCAAAAACGATAGATACCTTTAGATTTTTGGTAAAACAGGAAATAGTTGATACAATCATAGATAATCAAGGGGTGAGAAGTAGTATTGTAGAGGTGTCTCGGACAGATTCCTTAAATGGTGCGTTTGTGTTTGATAGAAACATGGTAAAAAGAATTACAGCGTTCAGAGCGGAGGTTTTAGATTCTAATGTCCGTGTTATCAACTTGGTATTCCCTCCGAGTTTATATAAGTATTGGGATGCCAATGCCTACAACACGAAAAACAAAGAGGAGTATGAAATTTTAGAAGAAATGTCGACTGAAATAATTGATACCACGATGTATGTGAATACATTGCACGTTGTGCAACGCGATGAAGCGTTTAAAACACTGCGTAACTATGGTATAGAAAAGTACGCCGAGGATAATGGGTTGATTTATGCAAGACAGATATTTTGGACAAAAAAAGCCATAGGAGATACCACAGAAATTCCTGAGGGATATGATTACACCTATACATTGAAATCATTTGAAAAATAAAGTATTCATAAGCGTGTTGTTGGGACTGGTTGTCACCATTACCTTTATGTCTTGCGAAAAAGATGTAGCTATTCCTAGGTATTCAAGCTTTGGTGATGACTATTTGAAGTTACAAGAAGGCACCACGTGGATATATGTAATAGATTCTGTACAGATGGATTTAATTGACCCGATGCAGCATCAGATGTACTTTCAGAAGGAGGTAGTGAGCCATGTTGAGATTACGCAACGTAGCGCAACATATAAGATAGACGTTTATCGCACATCCGACACCACAATTGACTATAAGAAAGTTGATGTATACACCTTACAGCTGTATAACGACCGGGTAGTGCATATGGGTAGTGATTACAACATTATTGCATTAACCAATCCGCTTGAGGCCGGGGCCAAGTGGTATAATTTAAACAATACTTGTTTGAATGCGCAGTCGATAATTGATGATCAATTAGACCAATTCACGCATAATGACAAAACCTATTATGATATTATGGATGTGGTTCATTACGAATATCACCACAATGATATCTCTCAATCGCATCGTTCGTATTACGGCAAGGGAGTAGGGTTGATTTATGAGTTACGTTATGATCGTTTACGCAACACCAAAACCACAATAACCAAATCTCTGCTAAACTATGCGTATTAGCGCGTTGATTATTATTCTCAGTATTGTAGGTTGTAGAGAAATTGAAGAACCAACAAGTATTGGCTTTGATTATTTCCCACTTGCACTTGAAAATGAATGGATATACAACGTTGATTCAATTCACTTTGATGACTTTACACAACAGTCTGACACGTATTCGTACTGGAGAAAAGAGGTAATTGTAGAAATAGCAGACATTACCAGCGAAACAGATAGGTATTATGCAGATGTTTCGTTTCGAAGTGATACAACAGATTGGCAATACTTTAAGACCATGCTGATGTATAAGAATGATATTCGTGCGGTCAGGTCTATTGATAACAAGCCTATCGTTCACCTTTTATTTCCAGTAAAAGCAAGAGTGTTTTGGGATGGCAATCAATTGAATAGTGCATCAGAAGATCGATTTCGGTACATCAATACCCACAAAAGCAGAGCAACTCTTGCCGAGTCATTTTCAAACAATGTGTTTGTACAACAAGCCTTTGATACTACAATAATCGATGAAGATATAAGATGGGAACTTTTTGCAGAGGATGTTGGACTGATCGAAAAGCAGACCATTTCATTAGAAAAACAACAGAATAAGCGCAAAGGGTATGAATTACGCTGGAAACTAAATTCATTTACTAAAAAATAATTAGGTGAGAAAATATACAGGATTGCTCTTGGTTGTTATGTCGACTATGAGTTATGCAGCTTCTAAAACGACATACCATTTCTTTGTTCAGTTTCACGATAAAGGCCTAAACTACGTTGATATCACAAAGCCAGACTTTTTTATGTCTGATAGAGCATTAGAACGTAGAACTCGTCTTCATATACCCATCGATTCTTTAGACTTGCCCGTCACAGCGGCTTATATAAACAACATCCGTAAGCCTTCAATTCAAGTGAGGTATGTTTCTAAATGGCTTAACGGAGCGGTTATTTCAACTGCCTCAATGGACACCGCTTGGCGTTTGAAAATTAAATTTTTCGTGGATGATGTAGTCTACTTGGGCAAAAGCATAGAAAAAACAAATAGGTCTGGAAGGCAGGAGGAATTGGCGCCAGATGATTCGTTTAAACATCAATATGGTGACGGCTTTCGACAGTTAGACATGCTAAACGGTACCGATTTGCATAAAGTTGGTTTTCTTGGAGACAACATGATGATAGCCGTGTTTGACGCGGGATTTCGCAAAGTGAATAAACTAAGTTTATTCTCACAAATATTTAATAATCAACAAGTTGTATATACAGAAGATGTCGTTGATTTGGAAAAAAACGTCTATGATGATGACGACCATGGATTGCATGTTTTTGGTTGCATTGCAGCCAACAAATCTTCAACCATGATTGGGGCAGCTCCAGCGGCAGATTATGTTTTGATTAGGACAGAGTCCAACAAGTATGAAATATGGTTGGAAGAATTGAATTGGGTTCGCGCAGCTGAAATTGCTGACTCTATGGGGGTTGATGTGATCAACTCTTCATTGGGTTATAACCATTTCGACGAAACCCGTTTAAACCATTCTCATGCTGATTTAGATGGTAAAACGACCTATATCAGCCGTGGTGCGGCTATTGCGGCTTCTCGTGGAATGCTCGTAGTTAATTCTGCCGGGAACGATGGAAATAAGAGTTGGGGAAAACTAGATTTTCCTGCCGATGTAGAAGACATACTTGTTGTTGGAGCCGTAGACCATAATTTGGAAGCACCGGCGTTTAGCTCACCAGGGCCAACTTCAGATTTTCGGATTAAACCGGATGTGGCTGCACTGGGCAAACAAACATATGTAGCTACCACGTATGGTATTGGTACAGGGTATGGGACGTCTTATTCCTCTCCAATAATTGCTGGCTTGGCTACCTGTTTGTGGGAAGCTAACAAAACACTTACTCCACTCGAAATCAAACAAATTATAAAACGCTCAGGGCATTTGTTTTACAATCCAGACAATGTGATTGGGTATGGCGTTCCAGATTTTGATTTGGCCCTAAAAATGACCGGTAAGCACCCATCATTCGATTACACAAAACGGCAAGTCATAAACTTTAACAAAACAAAATATGAGCATGAAGAATCGGTGAGTATTTACGCACCTGATTATGTGAAAGGGTTTTGTGCCGTAAAGCAACAAAAGCGATTCTTGTTTTTCAAATACTTTAAAACACGTTCAAAAACGGAGTGTACGTTAGACCCCATTGGTTTTGGTCGGATGCAGGTACTGCTTTACAACATTCCAAACGGCAAAAAGGTAACCTTATCGTTCTACGCTGAAAATCAAGCTGGAGAAAAGACGGTAGTAAAGGAGTTACAAGGTGAATTGAATGACTAATTCGTAATCACTTTTTGCCAAACAAATTTGTCTCCTATTTCAATCCTGAACCAATAAAAACCAGGTACAAAATGAGTGACGTCAACTTCAACTGATTTGTTGTGGTTCATCTTTAGAACTTCTATGATACGTCCATTTGCGCTAAATACTTCGACCGACTTAATTGTACTGTTTGTGGAAGATATGAATACGGTGCTGTTTGAAGGGTTTGGATAGAGTTTTATGCCATAGGATTGAATCATAGGCGTTGAGCTATGAAAGTCGACAACAAACGACCCTGTCAAGGTATCGTTAGTCAGCACTTGATCTATACCAAGTCGAGTAATCAAAAACATATCATACGTTCCTGGTGTTGTGGGGGTGAATGTGCTGTCAAAACCAACGGTTATTGCACTTCCAGAGTCAAGCGTGATGTTTTTATTGGAGTTATATAGTTGTGTACCATTCAACGAAATAATATAGGAGACACTAAACTCACTCCGTTGTGCACTGTCTCCCAAGTTACGGAACTGGCCTTTTGGCGCGTAAGTTCTATTGGCAAAAACCAGAGAATCTATTTCTGGATACACAAAGGCGATTGACGCTACATCGTTTTGAAGTGAAACAAAGAAATCGCGCTCTAATTCATTGTCTGAAACAATTTCATCATCTACGTTCTGAATCGTCACCGTCATCTTGATTTTACCAGTAACCAAAGGCACAAAAGGCATTGGTTGAATCTCGATAGAAGTTTCAGATAATAAGACCGTTATAGAGTCAGAATCGCGATACACTTCTGAACCATTATTGTCAAATGTTACGGTATAATAGACAGGGTTGCTAATATCATTTAATCCCGAGTTAACAATACTAAATGAAGGAAACACTGTGTCTATATTGAGTTGATACACTTGATTATGAGTAGGTAACGTAATACCACCCAAGGAAATTGAATTTTTCGCTGATGCATTAAAGTTTGTCCTCAATGTATCATTGCCCGCCTCACCGTCTGTTGGAAGTTTAATAAAGCACACTGCGTTATACGCATCTTTGATGTTAAAGAATACAAAATCAGGGAAGTTCACGTCGGTACCGTTATCTATGGCCAGAGTGCTTCCTATAGTAGTTGAATCAAAGTACACCTCAGCTCCTGTAGAATTAACTATGCGATAAAACAATTGAGCAGTGGCAGGAACAATGGTGTTGCCAATATTTACAACAGTAACTTTAGGACTAATCGTGTCACCCAGCAAGTACAAGGAATCCTTAACAGGGTCCTTTATTGCCACTAATGCAAGGTCTGTTTTAGTTTTAATAAAGAACTGAGTAGAAATCCGATCATTTGTCGTGTCTTGATCACCTGCGATCCAAGTCTTCGCATCAAATGTTAAAGTTTGCGCTTTGTTTGGGGCTTTAAAATCTTTAAACAGTGCTTGAATTGTACTGAATTTAGGGAGCGATCTAATCACCGTGTCACGATAAATCACCGACCCGGGTTCATCAGTTATGGCGCATGTAACAACTGTGGAGTCTTGGTCACCTAACCCAAAATTGCGGTAATTTAGATAGGGCCTAAATACTTGATTTCGTTCGTAAACCGAACTGTCTCTCGGGCGGATGACAGAAACTATGCCTAAGTCGTTGCTTCTAACAACTTCAACCGTGACGCGAGCGGTATCATTCACTGGGAAACTATCAATTGCATTCCAACAGAACACTTCGAATATGACGTCACCTGCAAAAGGTATGGTAACAGAATCGAACGCAAGTATCTGACTACCTCCACCAGCAAGGCTTATGGTTTGAGTTTGCTCCTTAGCGATTTTAGTATCTTGGCGAATTCTAGAGGTAACGCGTATGTTAGACTGATCTCTAGAGCCAAAATTGACCATCCGTACGGTAGGGCTTACTTTGTCTTTATTTAATTCATAACGTGCGCCAGCAATGGGTTCAAAGAAACTCTCCACCTGAATATCGTAGTTTACATAGATGCTAAAATCGATAGCCAAACTGTCATTTTCTATAGCCAAATCTCCTGACAATTTGGTGTAAACCAGCATGCGTAAATCACCATAATTTCCTAACGAAAATGGTTTGTCGAACGTAATTTCTAAACTATCCTCAGCGTCAAGGGTAATGATCTTAATGCTTTTGTATACCACATTATTGAACTGGTCGAGGATTTCGCAAACAACGTCAAATGGGTTGTTTTGATCTTTCACACCGTAATTGTACACGATGGCTTTGGGTTTGATGCTATCACCGATACTAAATTCAAACGTATCTAAATCAGCAGGATAAGTTATACCTATAACCGCAACGTCGTGGGAAATTTGGATTCTGGGTTGAATATCAAAGTTAAAGTCAAAACCGGGTGAAAATGAGGTCCAGTTTGTATCTCGGGCGGGTGCAGCAAAATAAAAAACACCAGGTCTTACGGGTGTTTCCGCTTCGTAATTAAATGCGATATTCTGTGTGCCTAGCTGACGAATTCCTACGAAATACCCATCACGGACTTGCACCTTAGGCAATACGGGTTGGATGTATTGTCCTCCATTACTCAACAATGTGTCTGACGTGTATATTTCCTTTCCAGGCCCACCATTTGAATCTTCTTGCCATATACCCAACATAAAAGGTAGGCCTGAAGATGAGAAACCAATTTTTATTTGATTAATGTAGTTGCTATCGGTATAGTACTTTGCAATAAAATCTCCTGAGCTACCATTAAACCCGATACCAAACGCTGCATTGGTAACAAATGGATTGTTGTGGCTTAAAACGTTGTGTGAGATTTTTCTCATAAATACAGTAGTGTCGTCCAAGCTATAAGGGTCTCCTAAACTCCGGACAGTTACCGTGTCAACCCCTTTGTTTTTAGGCTTGTATGTATGTGAGAATAACATTTTGTCACTGTTGGTAAGCAGTGTATCCACATACACCGTGTCTCTGAAACTATTCGCACCAGATATCGCCACTTCAAATGGGTGGTTGTGTAGCACTTTCTTTCCTGTGTTGCGCACATTGAATTTAATAGTATCGACAGGAGCCATTAACAGCGCCAACTCACCTAAAGCGTACACATTGTTTACTGCGGCATTGGTGTCGTATCTTGGAAAATGTATTCGTATTGAGGGTTTACGTACTTGTGTGAATATGGTCGAATCAGGTGCTTGATTGACACCAAAAATATATTTGGTTTCATTATTTGAAACGAATCCCGTAACAGTGAAGTTGTTTTCATACGCCCAGAGTGGGATAAGGCCAACTGGCTGAGCGGTATTTTGGTAAAACTCCACTAAAATCTTTAGGTGACTTCCTTGTGTTGTATCAAAAACAAACATTGTGTCAAAAACAAACGCTTTGTATCCCGCTGTTGCGTCAACTATAGACTGTATAGATCCGTCGAATACCTTTTGAACGCCCTTTCTACTGGTTTCTGTAGACCAACTTTGAATATTGCCAATACCAAAATCAGCAGAGTCAGACATGCCAACATACATTTTGAAATTAGGCGTACCTGCATATACAAAATCATTGGTTTTAAAGAACTCTATCATTCGAATAGAATCTCCATGAGCCAAATCACCTAATGTAGCTGAAGGGTAAATGTATGCATGCCGGCTAAACGCATTGGCACTATCCGTTCTGCAAACCATCGGGCCATAGGTGTTACTTGTAAAGGTAACTGGACCTATGGTCGTGTATTGAGCGGTGGAGTCTTGCCACATCAAAAGGAGTATAGATAGGATAAAAATACTACGGGTAATTAGGATCATTAAATCAAAAATAACCTAAAATTAAACGCTAAATGACTGCTCAGCAAATAATGATTATGTTTTTACTATACGTATCTCACTAGAAACAAGTATCCTTGAATCTATGACGAATCATTTGCGCTCAGATAATGAAAACGCCAACGACTTAATCCATGAGACAAGTCCATATTTACTTCAGCATGCCTATAATCCTGTGCACTGGAAACCATGGAATGAAAAAACCTTGGACTTAGCCAAAAAAGCCAATAAGCCAATATTAGTATCCATTGGCTACTCTGCTTGCCATTGGTGTCATGTTATGGAGCATGAGAGTTTTGAGGACGAAGAGGTGGCTGACATAATGAATGCACATTTTATATGTGTCAAAGTAGATAGGGAGGAAAGGCCTGATGTTGACCAACTTTATATGAATGCTGCTCAACTTATAACTGGTGGCGGGGGATGGCCATTGAATTGTTTCGCCTTCCCGGACGGGAAACCCTTTTATGCAGGGACTTATTATCAAAAAGACAAATGGCTTCAATTGCTAGAAACGATTAAAAGAGAATGGGAGGAAAACCGAGATAAGCTTAAGGATTATGCAGACAAATTGCTGAAGGGTATTAAATCTACGTCTAACATAGAACGTGTAAATGGTTTCGTCAGCAATAAAGATGCAGTAATGCAATTGGTGGATGAATCCGTCGGCATATGGGCTAAATCATTTGACCACGTTGAAGGAGGGGGCAATAGAGCACCCAAGTTTCCTTTGCCTAATAATTATCAATTTCTCAGTCGTTATGCCTCGTCAAGAAAAAACATACCGCTACAAAATTATGTAGACCTTACGCTATCCAAAATGGCTCGTGGTGGCATTTATGATCAAATAGGAGGTGGCTTTGCGAGGTATTCTGTAGACAACAAATGGAAAGTCCCGCATTTCGAAAAAATGCTATACGATAACGCACAGTTACTTGAACTGTATTCAGAAGCTTATGAAGTTTCCAATAATAAAGAATATCTCAAGGTTATTAAACAAACGAGCGATTTTTTAAGTGCTGAATTATTGGGTCCTGATGATTTATTTTATTCTGCATATGATGCTGATAGCGAAGGCGTTGAAGGGAAATATTATGTATGGACGATTGACGAGATTCACATGCTTTTTCCAAACAAATCTGATTTAATAAAATCATACTTCGGGTTAAACGAAAGAGGCTATTGGGAAGCCGACAATTTTATTTTATGTAGAACAGCGAACGCCGAAATACTAAAAGCATTTGATATAAATGAAACGGAACTAGAAAGTGAGGTTAATAAAGCCATTAAGGTACTGTACGAAGCACGTACCAATCGCACAAAACCTGGGTTAGACGACAAATGTCTGACGAACTGGAATGCTTTAACTGTAAGTGGGTTATGTGCAGCGTTTCAGGCAACCAGCAATCAACAATATATAGAACAGGCAGAGAATACGATGTCGTCGATATTGAAATATCAGCTAAAGGAAAATGGCAGTTTATTTCATAGCTATAAAAATGGAAAATCAACGATTAACGGTTTTTTGGAAGATTATGCCTCGGTTATCCAAGCGTTGTTGCACTTGTACGCCGCTTCTTATGACGCCGATTATGCCCAAAAAGCCAAAGAGCTAACCGATTATACGCTAAACCACTTCTATAATGACGGGTCGATGATGTTTCAGTTTACCGATCATCAAGCCAGTGATTTAGTTGCGAAACAAACGGATTACTTTGACAATGTAATCCCATCATCAAACAGCATAATGACTAGGAACTTGTTGCATCTAAGTCAGCTTTTTCTTGACGTAAAATACAGAAGTATTGCGTTAGAAATGATTGACCTAATTGCTCCAAGGGTAACTCAATATGGTTCTGGGTTTAGCAATTGGATGTTGGCCATGCTCGACGCCTTTGGAGGGCATAAAGAAGTTGTAATTGTTGGCGAGAAAGCACTTGCGTTTGCCAAAATCATAAACCAAAAACGAAAGCCAAACTGGACCGTTGTCGCAAGCGTTGGGGGAGAAGACCTTCCGATTGTAGCGGGGAGATTGCAGGCAGGAAAAACGCTTATTTATGTTTGTGAGGACAATGCATGTTTAGAACCAGTCGCATCTATAGAAGCAGCACTAGACTTACTCGCATAAAAAAAGCGCCCATTACTGAGCGCTTTTTACATAATCTTTATATGTCTATTTAACGACGGTCATTTCTTCAACTAAATGTCCTGCGCCTGAGAATACGTCAATCACCCATAACGTGTAACGAATATCAACAGAAATCGTACGTTGTAGTTCTGGCTCAAAAGCTATATCTCCGCTCATCGCTTCCCAGTTACCGTCAAATGCAGTACCGATTAGGTGTCCATCAGCATTGATTACCGGACTACCAGAGTTTCCGCCAGTAATGTCATTGTTAGACAAGAAACAAATATGCAAGTCACCGTCTTTGTCGGCATAATCACCATAGGTTCTACTTTTTGCTAAGTCTACAAATTTTTCTGGTAGGTTAAACTCAATATCACCAGGAACATATTTCTCTAAAACACCGTCCATAGTAGTAAAGTAGTCATAATGTACAGCGTCAGCTGGGTAATAATCCTTTACAGAGCCATAAGTTAGCCTCATAGTGCTGTTTGCATCTGACGCATATGCTTTTGTAGGATTCATCTCCTTTAAGCCTTTGACGTATAATCTTTTTGCCTTAGCTAAAGATTCATTTGAAGCCATTACTGAAGGAATTACTACAGAACGATAGTGGTTGATAAACATGGCCATCATCTTGTACATTGGATCTTTTTTAAGCTTCTTTACGTTTACTTTATTTAAGAATGCGTTGGTTTTTGCTTTGTCAACAAACATGGATTTTTTGAAAATAGACGCTGCCATTTTATTAAAATCACCTTTGTACTTAGACACCATTTTTTTGAAATCTGCTGGTTGCTGGTCTTTTGGAATGTCATTGCTGTAATGCATAAACATCGCTGCACATACCTCTTGATCCAATTCCTTGATGTAGTCTTTGTAATGTCCATCCACTTTCCCCTTTAGTCCTTCAGCCATTGCACTTACTTTTTCATCCGTCAATTTAGGATTGGTCAAAGCACTAAATCTATACGCATATAAAAGAGACTCTATTCCGATTATTGCTTCTTCAACAATGTAAACTTGTGACATTTTGTTTTGATGCAGGGTGTTAAAACCTTGCTCGTAAAGGGATATGACGTTACCATATTTTGCTTTACGTTCTGGTGTTGCATTGGCCCAAGTGTTAAAAGCCTTTTCTTCAGCTTTCTTACGATCAGCGATTTTCAACCTTTTTAAACCACGAGTTTGACCCATGAAGTTTTTCCAGTAATTACTTACACCAGCATACTTAGAAGCATACTTTAATTTGTTTGATTCATTCATAGACATGTATTTTTCGTAGATGTCTAATTTTTCTCTACGTACTTTAACGCGTGCAGGAAATTCCGTTTCTGTAGCGAAATTGATTCCATAAGATGTTAAGTAACGATCAGTGCTTCCTGGGTAACCAAAGATCATGGCGAAATCGCCTTCTTTTACTCCTTTGGTTGATACTGGTAAATGGTGCTTAGGTGTATAAGGTACATTGTCTTCACTGTATTCAGCCGGCTCATTGTTTTCGTTTGCGTACACTCTAAACATAGAGAAATCGCACGTATGTCTTGGCCACATCCAGTTGTCAGTTTCACCACCAAATTTCCCAAGAGATTGAGGTGGAGTACCTACTAATCTTACGTCAGGAAAAGTTTGGTAAATGAAAACATAGTAATTGTTTCCTTCGAAAAACACCTTCACCTGTGCACTAATGTGTGCTTTTTCATCAGCATATTCTTCCTGAATGGCAGACATTCTTTTTTGAATTTTAGCTGATCGATCAGCTAAGCTCATGTCGTCTGTCAAACCCTCTGTAATATCTTCAGTAACATCCTCAATACGTTGTAAGAATGAAACAGAGAAGCCAGCGGCTAATTCATTTTTCTTTTCTTTAGCCCAGAAACCACGCTCTAGGTAGTTTTTTTCTCCTGCAGAACTCAAACTCTGAATTGCATTGAACCCACAGTGGTGATTGGTTAAAATTAACCCTTGTGAAGATATCACTTCACCGGTACAAAATCCACGTCCTAGGCGCACAATAGCGTCTTTTAAACTTGAATTGTTTACATCATAGATTTGCTCAGGTGTTAGTTTTACACCCAAACGAACCATTTCGTCATACGTTTGACCTTGAATCAAATGTGGCAACCACATTCCTTCATCCGCTTTAGCTTTAATACCAAACCCTACAATTAATAAGGCCAGTACGAGGTAAATTCTCTTCATTTTTTTATTGATATTATTTCAACTATTTAAACAGTGCACGAAAATAAGGGATTAACGGTCTCATTGAAATCTATAAGACACACAGACACTTTTAATCGATAATTATTAATTACGGCGACTCTCATCTATCACACAGTTGATTGGTAATTAATTCGCTCTATTACAACTCAACATCTAGTTCTTCTAAAACAGCGTCTGCGCCACTAACATACTTCATTACGTAAAGCACGTAGCGTATATCTACGCCAATTGACCTGCTGTAAGATTCATTCCATTCGAAGTCGTTAATGGTAGCTGAAAAAGCACGATCAAAATTAACTCCAACCAATTCTCCTTTTGCGTTCAATATAGGACTACCACTGTTTCCTCCAGTTGTATCGAGGTTGTACAATATACCAACAACTACCTGACCTTTGGTTGGGTGTTTTAAGTTGTCATTGGCATTTACAGTCTTAAATTTCTCCAAAATGTTTTCTGGCATATAGTAATCTCCAGAAGGCTGAGCTTTTTCCAAAATACCATCTATCGTTGTGAATGGGTCGTTATTTACCGCATCGCTTGGGCTATATCCTTTTACGTAGCCGTAAGTTAACCGCAGTGTGGCATTCGCGTCTGGAATAAAGTTTCCACCATAATGGTTCTGCTTAATATCTGCCAACCTAGGCATTAAGGCATCTAGTTCGGCACTAATATCAACCCAGTCACGTCGCATTGTTGTTACCTGTGGGCCAAAAATTGCTGCTAAATCTTGTATTTTATCTTTTGCCTTTATGAATTTCTTGGGGTTGTTTTCTATCCAATCCAGTGTCTTCGTTTTGTTGGCATATTTGCTGTTATTCCAGATTTTGGCAATAGCTGCTATAACTTCCTTTTTTGACGGATTGTTAAGATTTAGATATTCTAAAGCTACATCAGCTCTTCCATCTCCAGATTTGAATATGCGGTATAATAAGGAACCAAATAAGGTATAATCCATTTCTGTCGAAACTACTCTGAAGCCTGATTTCACTCTTTGCATAAGTTTGCCACTGTTCTGTATCCAACTTTTTCTTTCTGATTTTTCTAGGGCATCATATTCCGCTTTCAACGAGTTTCTCATGTGGGCTGCGTAATACATGCCTGAAGCAGAATACATCTGATTAAGTAAAATGTAGTCGTCTGCCATTGCATTTTTGCGCTTATAAAGCGCTGCAATACGTGGAATAACCTCGTCGTCAGATGGGTCGCCATTGGCCATGGCAAACTTCTGTAGTTTATTCTGCTCTTCAAATCTATTATTAAGGATAGACGTTCTTCTCAGTCCTTGCATCTTGCCTTTAAAGTTTTTCGTGGTATTACTTAAAGAGGCAATCGTACTGGCGTACTGCAGCTCTTTAGCCACATTGCCTTTAGCATCTTGTTTGAGCAGCGCAATTCGCTCGTCAAACCAAGAAGATATAAGCGGAAGTAAATGATCATTTTGATAGGTCAAATACTGCGCTGGGAAATGTCGATACGTGCTGCCAGGGTAGCCCAAAACAAACACAAAATCATTCTCTTGCGTTCCATTTACATCAATCTTAAGATGTCTTTCTGGTTTGTATGGCTTACCGTTTTCGTAGGCTCTTACAACGCTAAAGTCACCGTTATGACGAGGCCATATCCAATTGTCTGTTTCGCCACCAAACTTACCTACTGCTTTAGGCGGAACGTATACCAACCGTACGTCGTTTAACATTTTGTAACGAAACAGCGTGTAGTACTTACCGACGAACATCTCCGATATTTCAATTTTTAGATCGGGATAAGATTCTTTTTCAGCTTCTGTAATCGCTTTAATATTGTCTTCAATTTTCTGTTGTTGTTCTTCCGGAGCTGATGTTGGATCAACATCTTTCAATACGCGGTCACTTACATCGTCAAAAGACAGTGTAATCTTACAAGGCAATGATGTTTTGATTTCTTCCGCTTCATCTTTTGCATAAAAACCATTTTCCAAATAATTGTGTTCTGGTGAACTTGCTGAGGCAACCGCTCCAAAAACGCAATGGTGGTTGGTAATAATTAATCCTTTATCAGAAATAAAAGATCCCGTACATCCACCTAGTCTTACAAGCGCATTGGTTAATCCAATTTTGCCTGGTTGATAAATATCAGACTGAGCCATCTCAAGGCCCGCCTTTTTTAAATCTAAACTACCCAATTGCGCAAGGGGATACATCCCTTCTTCGTGGTTTGCAGGAGTGAATGCTAAGAAGCTAAAGGTAAAAATAATCGCAGCCATCTTGCTGAACTTCCGTATATTAAGTTTCATAAAAGTTTTATTCAAAGTAAGAGGCATTAATAAATGACTTGAGTTCTGGATTATCAGCATTTCTCACTTCACTTTTTTTACCTTCCCACCATTTGTTGCCGTTATTTATAAATATGATGTGATCACCAATATCGAATACGGTTTTCATATCATGTGTATTGATTACAGTTGTCATTTGAAATTCTTCGGTAATATCTTGCAGAAGTTCGTCAATCACCCTAGAAGTCACTGGATCAAGGCCTGAGTTCGGTTCGTCACAAAACAAATATTTAATGTCTAATGAAATGGCCCTTGCTATGCCGACTCTTTTTTTCATTCCACCGCTAATTTCCGCCGGAAATTTTGCATTAATCCCCTCAAGGTGAACTTGTTCTAAACAAAAATCGACACGATCACGTCTTTCGGCCGGAGTCATGTCGGTGAACATTTTTAATGGGAACTCAATGTTTTCTTCTACTGTGTAGCTGTCAAAAAGAGCATTACCTTGAAACAGCATACCAATCTCTCGCCGAACATCCCTTGTTTCCTTGTTTCCAAGTTTATGAAAGTCTCTGCCATCATAGATTATCTGGCCTTGTGTTGGGGTTAACAAGCCAACCATGCATTTCATTAATACACTTTTTCCACCACCACTGGCACCAATAATTAGGTTGGTTCGGCCAGGTTTGAATTGGGTAGTTATGCCTTTTAACACGGCTACATCGTCAAACGATTTATGTAAATCTAAAAGTTCGATCATGCTATAGTAACAACTGGGTTAAGAGGTAATCTGAGAATAATATGAGTACGGCACTATATACAACGGCCTTTGTGCTGCTACTGCCAACTTCCAATGCGCCACCTTCCGTTTTGTAACCATGATAAGAGGAAACGGATGTTATGATGAACGCATAAACGAATGCTTTAATCAACGAGAATGCCAAATTGAATGGAAGGAAACTCTCTCGAGCACCTTGGATAAATTCATCGGGTGTTAAAATACCACTAGCGTACCCGGCGAATATGCCACCTACATTACTTAAAAATATGGATATAATAATAAGGCAAGGAAACATTACGATACCAGCAATAATTTTGGGTGAAGCAACAAATGCACGCGAATTGATACCCATAATTTCTAATGCATCTATTTGCTCACTTACTTTCATGGTTCCAATTTCAGAAGCAATGTGAGAGCCTACTTTGCCTGCCAACACCAAACACGTAATAGTAGGGGCAAGTTCAAGCATTGAAGAATCACTCACAATAGAACCAATTACCGGGTTAGCGACTAAAGGGCTAACCAACTGATACGCAATTTGTAAGGTAGTTACGGCACCTTGAAAAATAGCAATAATGGCTACAATAGCCAACGATCCGACTCCGATATTTTTCATTTCCAGCATTGTACGTTCCCAATAAACGCTAAGTTTCTCTGGTCGAGAAATCATGCGCTTTAAAAACATTAAGTATGTGCCGAAATGGTTGAAAATCTGCATAGTTATTTACTGCGGTAAATATATTGGTAATATCTTTTAGCAATTGTTTAATCAACTAGATTTGCCATAATTGTGGAAATAAATTCGATAAATATGGACAAAAGGACAGTTTTAGTCACAGGTGGAACACGAGGTATTGGAAAGGCTATTGTTATGCGTTTTGCCGCTTTAGGGTATAATATCATTACTTGTGGCAGAGATAAACAGTTGCTCATTGATATTGAATCTGAATTATCTGAATTGGGAGTACAAAGCTATGTTCAAGCATGTGATTTGAGAGACAAAGGTGCCATTCGATCATTTTTTGAAAAGGCAATCTCAAAATTTAACGGTGTGGACATTGTGGTTAATAATGCTGGCGTCTTTTATCCGGGTGCAATAACAGATGAGGAAGATGACCTTTTTGAAATAATGATGGAAACCAATTTGAATGCAACCTATTATTTTTCTAAGGCCGCAGTACCTTACCTAAAAAAGTCTACGAAAGGACATTTGTTTAACATTTGCTCAACTGCGAGCATAACGCCTTATAAGAATGGTGGAAGTTATTGCATATCGAAATACGCACAATACGGATTAACCAAAGTTTTAAGAGAAGAGCTTAAAGAAACAGGTGTTCGTGTTACGGCCGTATTACCTGGAGCGACACGCACAAACTCTTGGGATGGCACTGATTTGCCTGACTCAAGATTTTTAAAACCAGAAACAATTGCTGATTTAATAGCGCACAATTATCAATTACCTAACGAAGCAGTAGTGGAAGAAATACTCATCAGGCCGGCGTTAGGTGACATTGATTAAATACAACGATTACTACATTCTGACACTGTACACGTATTTTGTTATGTACATTTGTTGTGAAAGCATATTTTTGCAAAAAGTATTATAAAAAAGGATAATTAATGAAAAGTTTATTTACAAAATTATTTGCTACGGGTTTCATCGCTACTTCTGCTGTTGTAGCCGTTGGACAAGTTAGTGAGGCAGGAAACACTGCAAACCCTTTTGGTAAAGAATTCGTTGCTGATGATTTAACGCAATTCACCAAAGAAACTCTTAAGAAACACGGTAAGTTAGCCGTTGATGAGTGGTACAGCTATATGGGTGCTCTAGGCGAAAATGGTGAAGCATATACATACTTCACAGGTACGTCTATGATGCCTGACTCTTTAGCCGTTCAAATTTTTAGAGACGAAAACGACGCTCCTTATGCTGATCACGTTGGCGTATTTAGTGTAGGTCAAGTTTTTGATCCACAAAGTGAGCACTTTGCCTTGATTCCTGAAACTCCACCTTTGTCGAGATTCAACGCATACACCGTTGACTCAATTGCGTTTTTCTACAAATACCGCAACGAAAACCCAGGTGTTACAGACACGGTTTTGATTCAGTTTTTTAACAACAGTGATGTTGCAAGATTAACATGGCAAAGTGACCAGTCAAGAACTGCTGCACCAACATATACGCCAGCAATTAACAGAAGTTCAGACGCAACTAAGGAAATCAAAGTACCTATCTCTGAATCTACTGATGGATTTTATAGCACAAGCATAGCCTCTTTTTCTGGTACGATGGAAGTTGCAACTGGATTGCCAACTACTGGCGCATCTAGCTTAACGGCATTCACTATTTCGTTTATACCTGGTATGGCTTACGAATTTGGTGATACGCTTATTAATGACTCATTGGTTACTGGTGATACTAAGTTGAATACTTTTATGCCACTAATCGTAAGACAAGGAACTGTAAATAATCCAGCTTTCTTGAGCGACACAACAATGAATCACGGTGTATTTGCATTTACTAACCAACGTTACAGCTCTCCAGCTGCACAATGGTATTTCCCGTACAACCCACCAAACAACTTAGCAAGACAACACGTATATAGCTTATTCAAAATGTCTTCAGCTAATGTATCTGTTGACGACTTAACTAAAAGCGGATATGGTTTAGGTAATGCATACCCTAACCCAGCATCTTCTAACGCTGAAGTAAACATTCCATTTACTTTAGGTCAAGCGGGTACAGTATCTATTGAAATGTTTGACCTAGTTGGAAAGAGCATTTCTAGCGCTACATCAAAGCTAACTGCAGGTGAGCACGTTGAAACAATGAGCACAGGTAACTTAAAGCCTGGTATCTACCTTTACACAATCAGTGCAGGTAACTATACAGCTTCTAAGAAGTTTACGATCAAATAAGAATATACTTTATCATATATAGAAATCCCGTTCTGCAAAGAGCGGGATTTTTTTATTTATACGCCACGGTAATCTCTCTCTTGCCCATTGGACCCGGAGGATTTGTCACTTCGAATCCGATAGATTTTAAATCTCGTTTAAATTGTCCTTGTGCACAATAGGTGGTCAAAACACCGCCTGCTTTTAAACAGGCATATAATTTCTTTAGGTTTGATAGGACCCAAGGTCCTTTTTGTTTGTTTGGTGCAAACGCGTCAAAATAGATGACGTCATATAACTGATTCGCTTCCCAATCTTCTAGTTTTTGCACATAAACCGATAAATTGAAATCGGCGTTTATTTGATTATCTGTGTTCGAATTGTGAATTTGGCTCATCATACCTACGGGAAGACCTAGTATCTCTTCGTAATTTAAAGACAGCTGTTCTGCTTTTGTCAGCGGGTAAGGTTCCAGCGTGTCGTAGTTGATCGAGACGCTGTTTGCAGAGGCTTGTTTAATCGTTAAGGCAACATTGAGTCCTGTTCCCATACCAATTTCTAAAATATCAATCTTAGGTTTTTTAGTAAGTGACATACCATGATCAATATATACGAACTGAGATTCTTGAACAGCCCCTTTTTTACTATGGTACATCTCGTCTAGCTCAGGTATTTTTAGCGACGTTGAACCATCTGCTGTTACTACAATTTCGCGTTTTAATACTTTATGTCCCGTACCCAAATTGTCGTTCATATTATGTTAATTTGCCGCATTATTTATGACAAATAACGCTGTTTCAATCGTAATCCCAGCATATAACGAGGGTAATACAATTCATTTGATTTTGGACAAAGTTCGCGATGTCGAACTCATGAATGAACTGTCAAAAGAAATCATCATCGTTAATGATTGTTCTTCTGACAATACCTCGGAAGCTGTAAAAGCGTATCAGGATAAAAACAAGAGTCTTGACATTCGATTACTCGAGCACACCGTCAACAGTGGCAAAGGAGCCGCATTGCACACGGGCATAGCAGGAGCAACAGGCAAGTATGTCCTTATTCAAGATGCCGATTTGGAATATGACCCGTTTGAGTATAACGACCTTTTAAGACCCTTAGAGGAGAATGAAGCAGACGTTGTGTACGGTTCTCGCTTTATGGGTGGTAAACCCCACAGAATTTTGTTTTTCTGGCATACCTTGGGTAATAAGTTCTTGACCTTGCTTAGCAATATGTTTACCAACCTAAACTTGACTGACATGGAAACTTGTTACAAAGTGTTCCGTCGAGAAATTATCCAGTCATTAGAGTTGAAAGAGAAACGATTCGGATTCGAACCAGAGGTGACAGCTAAAATGTCGCGTGTGCCTAAAATCAGAATTTACGAGATAGGTATTTCGTATTATGGGCGAACTTATGAAGACGGGAAGAAGATAGGATGGAAGGACGGATTTAGGGCCCTTTGGTGTATTGCGAAATACAATTTGTGGTCGAAATAGCAAGCAACCTAACCCGCTATTAAACGCTAAATCACTCCAGAGGCGACAGATATTTGTCGATCACAAAACGCATATTCATCTTTATTATTACTCGCCACTATAACGGTTTTACCCTTCGGTAAAAACCCAATAAGTGATTGATACCATGCAATCCCTTGATCATCTAGATTCGAACATGGTTCGTCAAGTAAATAAACAGATGCCTCTGAACACAAAGCCAAAATGAGTTTTAGTCTTTGTTTCATCCCACTTGAGAAATTGGATATCAGCTTTGATAGGTGAGGAGCGAGACCTGATTCTGTCAATGCCTCGTCAATAGAAACATCGCTACGTTTAGGTTTTAAACTAAAATGAAAGTCAATGCTTTCTTGTAATGTAAACTCTTCAATTAATTCAAGATAAGGCGCCGATAAGGTATAATGCTGGTGCCATTCTGTTAAATCGAGTTGATCTCCTTCTAGTGCCCAGTTAATCTTACCTTCTGATTCACTTACAAAACCGCAAATCATTTTTAACAGGGTCGATTTTCCGCTACCATTTTTACCTAAGATGGCAATTTTGTCGCCTTGGGCGACAGTAAAACTGAGTTGCTTGACTATCCAATCACGCTTGAAGCGTTTGGAGACATTATCAATAATGATTTTAATCGGCATACTAGCGCGATAAGAAACCCTTCATAATACCACGATCAGAGCTCTTTATAAAGCTGATAATTTCGTCACGTTCTTTAGTGGCAGGCATTTCTGCTTCGATTTTAGCCAACGCTTTAGCATTGTTTAAGCCACGCAGGTATAACATTCGGTAAATTTCTTGTATTTCGGCAATTTTTTCGGGAGCAAAGCCTCGGCGTCTTAAGCCTATTGAATTTACACCTTCGTATGATAATGGTTCTCTAGCCGCTTTAGTATAAGGTGGCACATCTTTTCTAACCAAACTACCACCACTAATCATAACGTGTGGGCCGATTTTAGCAAACTGATGTACCGCAACTAAGCCACTCAATATCGCATTGTCTGATATGATCACCTCTCCAGCAATTTGTGACGCATTTCCAATGATAACATTGTCGCCAAGTATGCAGTCATGAGCAATATGTGAATAGGCCATTAATAAGCAATTGCTTCCAACTACTGTTTTGCCCTTAGCTGCCGTTCCTCTGTTTATAGTAACACATTCACGAATTGTGGTATTGTCGCCAATTTCGACAGTTGTTTCCTCGCCATCAAATTTTAAATCTTGCGGAATTGCTGAGATTACAGCACCCGGAAAGATTCTGCAATTCTTGCCAATTTTGGCCCCTTCCATGATGGTTACATTAGATCCAATCCAAGAACCTTCTCCAATTTCCACGTTTTTATGAATCGTTACAAATGGCTCTACAACAACGTTGTTTGCAATCTTTGCTTCAGGATTTACGTATGCTAATGGTTGTATCATTTCGGCAAAAGTAACTTATTTATTTTCTACTATTTGTGCCATCATGTCGGCTTCACAAACCAACTTACTTCCAACAAAAGCTTCACCATGCATTAAGCACAATCCACGTCTTATTGGTGCACGTAATTCCATTTTAATAATCAATGCGTCGCCAGGCACTACTTTGCCTTTGAACTTGGCATTTTCAATCTTCACAAAGTATGTACTCCATTTTGCTGGATCTTCTTTATCGTGCAACACCAAAACACCACCAGCTTGTGCCATAGCCTCTAATTGCAACACACCTGGCATCAATGGCTCACCAGGGAAATGACCTTGGAAGAAATACTGATCACCTGTTATGTTTTTTACACCCATAATTGAGGTGTCGGTAATCTCAATCACTTTATCTACCAACAAAAAAGGAAATGTATGTGGTAATATTTTTTCAATCTGCTGATAATTAAAAATGGGTTCAGCGTTCGGGTCATACTGCGGGACGTTCTTCATACGTTCACGTTCTTTTTTTGTTTTCTCTATAATGCTCTTGATCTTCTTTGCAAATTCAACATTTGCAGCGTGTCCAGGCCTCGCAGCCATTATCTGAGCCTTTAAAGGGGTTCCGATTAGCGCTAAATCACCTATCATATCTAACAGTTTATGTCTTGCCGGTTCGTTTTGAAAACGCAACTCAACATTGTTTAAGATCCCTTCTTTTTTAACTTCCACTTTGGGTTTGTTAAACAGTTTAGCCAACTGCTCTAACTCACCATCTTGAATTACACGATCTACAATCACAATCGCATTATTTAAGTCACCACCTTTAATCAAATTGTTGTCTACCAACATCTCTAATTCATGCAAGAAGCAAAAGGTTCGACAACTAGATATTTCAGAGTCAAATTCAGACAGGTTAGTAATAGATGCATGCTGACTGCCCAATACCGGTGAATTGTAATCTATCATCACTGTTAATCGGTAATCGTCTAATGGCATAGCCACCATTTCTACACCTCTATCTTCCTCTTCATACGATATATTAAAGGGAACTTCGAAATACTCTCTGACTTTATTCTGCTCAACAATTCCAATCTCCTTTAATTTGGCAACAAAAGGAGCGGAGCTGCCATCCATAATAGGGGTTTCAGGTGAGTCTAACTGAATAAGCACATTGTCAATTTCAAGACCAGCTAATGCCGCCAAAACATGCTCAACAGTATTAATGCGCGCACCATTCTGTTCTAAGGTTGTTCCTCTTGACACATCAACAACATGATCAACCAAAGCGTCAACAATAGGTTGTCCTTCCATGTCAGTTCTCTGGAACTTGTATCCATGATCTTCGTCTGCAGGCAGGAAGGTCATATTGACAGAACCACCAGTATGTAAACCAGTTCCTGAAACTGTAAATGACTCTTTAATAGTCGTTTGCAACTTCTCCATATTACTTGTCTTTGTTTTTGATTATTAATTTCTCCAAATTATCCACCTTCGCTTTTAAGCTTGGAAGATCTCTAAACACCACTTGACTTTTCAACTCGTCTTTTAGTGGTCGCACAGGTGTACCAAACAGTCGGGTATTTTCTTCAGAAACAGATTTTACTAATCCGCTCTGTGCGCCAATTTGCGTTCCTTTTGCTATGGTTATATGTCCTGCAAAACCAACCTGGCCACCAACAATACAATTTGGACCTAACGTCGTACTTCCTGAAATTCCAGTTTGTGATGCTATAACAGTGTTTTTGCCTATCTCCACATTGTGGGCTACTTGAATAAGGTTGTCTAACCTTACACCATCTTCAATAGTAGTAGAGCCCATAGTAGCTCTATCGATACTACAATTTGAGCCGATTTCCACATTATCGCCAATAACGACATTACCAATTTGAGGAATCTTCACATATGTGCCATCTTTTTGCGGAGCATGTCCAAACCCATCACTTCCTATAACAGTGCCTGAATGAATTATGGTGAAAGACCCAATACGGCACTCGTGGTAAACACTCACATTCGCATAGATTAAACAGTCGTCGCCAATGGTAACACCATCACCAATAAAGCAGTTTGGGAAAATTTTAACGTTTTTGCCTATTACTACATGTTCGCCTATATAGGTATTTGCCCCAATGTAGCATGTGTCATCCACGTTGGCAGATTTCGACACTATTGCTCCTGCCTCAATTCCTAATTTAGAAACACCCGGATTAAAGTATCTATTTAATACGGCGCAAAATGCCATATATGGGTCGTCTACAACAATCAGTGTTTTATCCAAAGACGCCTTCGCTTTAAAGTTGGTATTTACCAGAATAGCGGAAGCGGAAGTGGTATAGATGAACTCTTCGTATTTTGTGTTGGCAAGAAAAGAAAGAGAGTTCGGAATGGATTGGTCGATTTTCGATACTCCGAAAACAGTTTCGGTCATAGGGCCTTCAATCGTACCACCCAGAAAATCAGCCAGTTCGGCAACTAAAAGTTCTCTCAATTTCTCTTAATTTGGCGCAAAGTTAAAATTATTTCGGGCTACAAACGTAATACTTTGTTGCAATGCTATTGGCACTTACAAAATTGTAATTCACCGAGGCAGTAGCCAAATCAATTAACTGGCCAGATTTTCTGCGAATTATAATGTTCTCGTTTTTTGACTGATACGCTGCATTCGACAATTCACCATTCGTAACCAGGTACTTCGCGTCTTCATCAGATATAGACAGTTGGGCACTTGCTTTATGATACATAGTGGTTAAAACGGACTCTTCTAAAGGTTCGTCTAGTATGCGCACCTTAGGGAGTTTGCGATTAATCAAACTAGCCGATAGGTAAGATAGCACCTTATCCGAATCGTGCTGCCAATTCTTTAAACAAACCATTATATCCAAGTCATCTAACTGACTAAATTTATGCAGCACTTCTGATGAAGAAACAACTTGTTCGCCATCTATATAATTCGATATAAAAAACGAAACATTAGGTAGGCTAAAAATTGACTTCCCATCAAGTGTCAAATCTCTAGCACGTTTAAGAGCACTTAAAAGAACACTGTCAGCCGCAATAGCCGTTTTATGCAGATAAACTTGCCAGTACATTAATCTTCGAGCCACAATAAACTTCTCTACCGAGTAAATGCCTTTTTCGTCAATAACCAGTTGGTCATTTTCGACGTTAAGCATTTCAATGATACGTTCTAAACCAACTATGCCTTCAGAAACACCTGTATAAAAACTGTCTCGTGTAAGGTAGTCTAAGCGATCTACATCTAATTGACTGGAAACCAATTGGTGCAGAAATCGTTTCTTATAACTGTCTTTAAAAATTTCGATAGCCATCGACAAGCGACCACCAAACTCGTCATTCAGATGTTCCATAAACGCTAATGAGATAGCCTCGTGAGAAATGTTATGGACAAAAGCATGCTCCATTACGTGACTGAATGGACCGTGGCCAATATCGTGAAGCAAAATTGCAATTTGTGCGGATTCAAGCTCCTCTTCTGACACCTCAACACCTTTCGATCGCAATACCGCTAGGGCTTTGGTCATTAAATGCATGGCGCCAAGGGCATGATGAAACCTTGTGTGATTGGCTCCAGGGTAAATTAAATTCGTTAATCCAAGTTGCTTTATGCGACGGAGTCTTTGAAAATAAGGATGCTCAATCAGGTCAAAAACCAACTCACTATGGATGGAAATAAAACCATAAACTGGATCGTTGATTATTTTCTTTTTGTTCACTGCTGCAAAGCTAATCTTGTTTAACAAATACTAACCATGTCTACAATTTTGTCTTTAAATACCCTCTTTTTGTCCATAGGTTGCGTAACGTTGTACTAAGCAAAGCACCTTTGCAGTTATAAATTGAATTGATCCTAATTAATGTCAAAAATTCAAATACTTTGGGCCGACGATGAAATAGAACTTCTTAAGCCACATATACTTTTTCTTGAATCCAAAGGTTACGACGTCACTACCGTTAACAACGGGATAGACGCTGTAGAATATGTTCAGGCGTCACCTTACGACCTCGTTTTTCTTGATGAAAACATGCCCGGCATTGGAGGTTTAGAAGCCTTAAACCAGATTAAAGAACTTCGTGAAAATCTTCCGGTAATAATGATTACCAAAAGTGAGGAAGAACACATTATGGAAGACGCAATCGGGTCTCAGATTGCGGATTACCTGATTAAGCCTGTGAATCCTAAGCAAATCTTACTGTCAATTAAAAAAACAGTAGACAATAAACGCTTGGTAACAGAGAAGGTTACCTCTAAATATCAGCAGGAGTTCCGGAACATCATGATGGCCTTGATGGATCACTTGGATTTTGACAAATGGAAAGCCATTTATAAAAAAATGGTGTATTACGAGTTGGAGATTCAAAAGAGCAATGAGACGGGGATGGAAGAGGTGATGGAAACACAAAAAAGTGAGACCAACAGAGAGTTTGCGAAGTATATTGAAAAGAATTACATCAAATTTCTTGACTACGACAACGCTGATGCACCCATCATGTCTCACACATTAATGCATCGTTCGATTGTGCCTGAAGTAGGAGAGGAGCCTGTTTTCTTGTTTCTTATTGACAACTTGAGGTTTGACCAGTGGAAGTTTATTCAACCTCTGATCTCTGAATTATTCAGGGTGGAAGATGAAGATATGTACTTAAGCATCCTCCCAACAACTACTCAGTACTGTAGAAATAGCATTTTTGCAGGTCTCTTGCCAGCAGATATCGAAAAACGATTCCCTAATAAATGGAGTAATGACGAGGAAGAAGGTGGGAAAAATTTACACGAAGAGGACTTTCTTAAAGATTTACTGCAACGTTTACGCACTGATGCTAAAACGAGTTACACCAAAATTGTACACCTAAATCAAGGAAAAGATTTGGTAGATGATATTCCAAATCTATTTGACAATGATTTAAATGTTGTGGTCTACAACTTTGTTGACACCTTGTCGCATGCCCGTACCGACAACAAGGTAATGCGAGAATTAGCGGAGAATGAGGCGGCTTATCGCTCGCTGACGCTGTCTTGGTTTGAGCACAGTCCTTTGTATGATGCCCTAAAACGCATATCTGAAAAGAAAGCAAAAGTGATTATAACTACAGATCATGGTTCAGTAAAGGTTACAGACCCTGTAAAGGTTATTGGCGATAGAAAAACGACAACAAATTTGAGGTACAAAACAGGTCGAAACCTGGATTTTAAAGCCAAAGAGGTATTTCTCATTAATGAGCCGAAAAAAGCCGGATTGCCTGTCCAACACCTTAGCTCTAATTTTATTTTTTGCAAAAACGCTGACTTTTTTGTCTATCCAAATAACTTGAATCATTATGCCAAATATTACCGAAACACCATACAGCATGGCGGTATTAGTATAGAGGAAATGATGATTCCACTCATTAAACTATCTAGCAAGTAATGCATTATGAGGTTGAAAGTGAAGAAGAGCTCCAAACCATAGTCCCACAATTATGGCAAGAAGCGTCTTCGCGCAACATTCTTCTTTTTCGAGGTGATTTAGGTGCTGGAAAAACCACACTGATCAAAGCACTAGGCAAACACTTGGGTATTACAGATACTATGAGTAGCCCGAGTTTTGGAATCGTGAATGAATATCAAATCAACAACACGTTGATGTATCACGTCGACTTATACCGCATCAAAGACCTGAACGAAATATATGAATTTGGTCTTCCTGAAATTTTGGATTCTGGTGCTATATGTATGATTGAATGGCCAGAAATGACTGAGGAAATATGGCAAGACTATGATTATTCAGACATATCGATAACAGCAAAAAAATCAGGTGCTCGGCGTATCTTTGTTAAGTGACTCGCTTAGCTGTTTTCTTTTGTTTCATTATGTGTGCGGTACAAGGTCGTGCACAGAAATATAATCCAAATATAAATGAGGCACTATCAGGTATTAATGACCCAGTCCAACTTGTTCGCCAGTTTGAGTCATTTGGAACAAAATCCCCAGGAAGTACGGAGAAGTTCCATACGGCTAGATGGATAATCGACCAATACCAACAGCTAGGTTACGACTCTATTCGGTTAGATTCTTTTCTTGATGCAGGCACAATGGTTCGAAACATTGTTGTTACTAAAACAGGTCTAGACTCAAGTTATATTGTTGTGTGTGGTCACTACGACACACGTAACGGCCCTGGCGCAAGCGACAATGGCTCTGGAGTTGCTGCAATCATCGAAACTGCCCGTGTAGTTAAAGATCTTAACACAATTCGAGGAGTTCAATTTATTCATTTTGACAAGGAAGAAGATGGCTTTGTTGGTAGCGACTACCATGTTAAGCAGGTAATCGGCCAACAATTCGACTCTAATCTGTATTTGGTCCTAAACATTGATCAAATAGGCGGTAGCAAAGGACAACCTGGAAATGATCAAATAACTTGTGAACGCGATGAAGACAATAACATCTCTTCAAACAATGCACCCAGTTGGCTTATTACAGACACTATAGCCAATTTATCAAAACTATATACGACGTTAAAGCCAGAAATTGAAAAAGCTTTTTTAAGTGATTATATACCTTTTGAGCTAGAAGGATACGTCATAACAGGGCTTTACCAAAGCGCGTCTGACGTTTTTGGTCATAGTGCAGCAGACACATTGGAAAACATGGATACCGTGTCTTTTAAACAAGCTGTGCGCTTAACAGTGGCGTCAACCATACACTTTGCTCAAGTCGACAAATTTATCTCAGTAGAAGGGGGAGACCTAAACGTTTTCGCTTTGTACCCAAATCCTACCCATTCCACTTTACACATTCGAAGCCATGATGTGGCCGTAAGTGTCGTTATACGTGACATCACTGGTCGGATACTTCTACAACAGCATCCTTTAGAGAATAACATGGACATAACACTTAACGGATTTCGTGCCGGAAATTACCTCGTTTCTTTATCATTTAAGAATGGATATGAGGCTACAAAGCGCTTGGTTATACTTAAGTGATTCTATTCTTCTTTTGAGTCAAACATGTGACTTGAATTTAAGTTATTTTCCATCTCTAAAATCCGTTGAAAAGACTTCCTTTGCAGCCGAATATGGAACTCTCATTTTTAGGCGCAGCCAGACAGGTAACAGGTAGTATGTATTTGCTCGAAACACAGAGCAAGTTCCGCATACTTATCGACTGTGGATTGAACTACGAAAAGGATGTTACACGGGAGTCTAATGCTGAATTTCCATTTGATCCTAGCTCAATCGACGCTGTTTTATTAACGCATGCACACATCGATCATTCTGGTAATTTACCTACCTTATTTGGTCAAGGATTTGAGGGCCGTGTATTTTGTACAGAGCCTACATCTGCGTTGATAGACATTTTGTTGTCTGATAGTGCCAATATAGAATCTAAGCGTGTCAACAAAAAGCGCAAGAGAAAGCAACCCACTAGACGTCTATTTGGTCACAAACAGGTTATGGATGTGATAGACAATGTGGTTACCATCAATTTCGAAAAACCATTTGAATTGTGTCAAGGCGTTATGTTGGAATTCATTCCTGCTGGCCATATCCTTGGCGCTGCTAGTATAAAAATTTCGGTAACCGAAAAAGGAAAAACCAAAACACTAGGATTTACAGGAGATTTAGGTAAGTCAGACGCCAAAGTTGTTGTTGCCCCAACACCAATGACTGGGCTGGATTACTTAGTAATGGAGGCTACCTACGGAGCCAGACTGCACAAAGAAGAGAGATCTGCAGAAGAAACATTGGCTTCTTACATAAAAGATACCTGTATCGATCAACCAGGCCGATTAATTATCCCAGCTTTTAGTGTTGGTCGAACTCAAGCCATTTTGTTTGCTATAAACAACTTGTTCAGGTCGGGAGATATTAAACCTATTAGAGTTTTTACAGACAGCCCTTTGGGCATTAATAGTGGCAACATTCACGACAAATACATTGGGTATTTAAACAAAGAAGCGCGAGATTTTGTACAAGAATATCGTGATCTGTTTAGGTTCCCACATTTGGATATTGTCGAAGACAAAGAAGACGAGGAGGATATGCAACGGTATTACGAGCCAAACATTATAGTTTCTTCGGCAGGCATGCTTGAAGGCGGTCGAATTCAGCGCCATATAGCCAACAACATCCAGAACCCCCAATGCAACATTCTTATTGCCGGATATTGCACCCCAGGCACACTAGGTGCTAAACTTCTAGAAGGCCAGAAAGAAATCAGAGTAAACAAACATGAAAGAACCGTTTACGCTAGAATTAGTAGGACTGATGTTTTCTCGGCGCACCCCGATCAAAAGGGCTTAACTCAATACTTTAAACAAGTACAAAACAATAGTAATTTACAACGTGTATTTTTATCACACGGAGAAGTTGAAGGATTGGAAGCACTAAAAGCTTCTTTACAGCCTGATTTTCAAGAGATTGAAATACCATACGTAAACGAAAGTTATTCGTTATAGCTGTTCGATTTATTACCGCTACTCAAATACAAATAAGCAACTGTAAAATACCCACAATTTGTAGGTAAAATGTTGGTATCTTAGCCATCTAAACGTCAGCATTGGCAACACTTAAGCTTAGTTTTACCATCTTAACAAAATTATTTACGTAATGGATTATCCAAACGAAAAGATTATACCAATCAACATTGAGGACGAAATGAAGACGGCGTACATCGATTATTCGATGTCTGTAATTGTTTCCAGAGCGCTTCCCGATGTTAGAGATGGCTTAAAACCGGTACACAGAAGGGTGCTATATGGCATGACCGAATTGGGTCTTGCGAGCAATCGTTCACATAAAAAATCAGCTAGGATTGTAGGAGAAGTTTTAGGTAAGTATCACCCACATGGTGATTCTTCTGTATACGACACAATGGTTAGAATGGCCCAAAATTGGAGTCTTCGTTATCCGATGGTTGATGGTCAGGGTAACTTTGGCTCAATTGATGGAGATCCTCCAGCAGCTATGCGTTACACAGAGGCTAGAATGAGAAAAATAGCCGAAGAAATGATGACCGATATTGATAAGAATACGGTTGATTTCCAAACAAACTTTGATGATTCGTTAAAAGAGCCGACAGTGCTGCCTTCAAAGATTCCTTGTCTTTTGGTTAACGGTGCTGCAGGTATTGCAGTGGGTATGGCTACCAACATGGCTCCGCACAACTTGACGGAGGTTATAAATGGCACGGTCGCTTACATTGACAAAAGAGACATTACCATTTCAGAATTAATGGAGCATGTAAAAGCTCCTGATTTTCCGACGGGTGGGACCATTTACGGTTACGAAGGTGTGCGTAATGCTTTCGAAACGGGCCGCGGTCGAATTGTGATGCGTGGAAAGGCCGAAGTTGCTGTAACAAAAACTGGGCGTGAGCAAATCATTATTAATGAAGTACCGTATCAAGTAAGTCCGTCTCAAATAATTGTTAAGGCTGTAGATTTAGTAAATGAGAAAATAATAGACGGTATAGCTGAAATTAGAGATGAATCTGATAGAAACGGATTACGTATTGTATTCGACTTAAAGCGTGATTCAATTCCAAACATCGTTTTAAATCAGCTATTCAAATTTACTCCGCTACAAACCTCATTTTCAGTAAACAACATTGCGTTGGTTAAAGGCCGGCCAGAAATGTTGAACCTGAAGCAAATGATTGAGTATTACGTTGAGCACCGTCATGAGGTGGTTGTACGTCGTACAGAATATGATTTAGAAGAAGCACGTAAAAAGGCGCATATCTTAGAAGGATTGCTTATTGCACTGGATAATCTTGATGATGTTATCGCTTTAATCCGGGCGTCTGCAAGCCCAGAGGAAGCCCGTAACGGCTTGATTGATAAATTTAAGTTAACCGAGATTCAAGCTCGTGCAATTTTGGACATGAGACTGCAGAAGCTTACGGGTCTGGAGAGAGACAAGATTAGAGCAGAGCATGCACAAATCATGGCGACGATTGCTCGATTAGAAGAAATTTTGGGTAATGAAGAATTGAGATTTGATATTATCAAAACTGAACTCATAGAGGTACGTGATAAATATGGGGACGAAAGACGTACCAACATAGAATTTGATAGCGGAGACTTAAATATTGAAGATTTAATTCCAAATGATGATGTTGTGATTACAATATCTCATATGGGGTACATCAAACGTACTTTGCTGTCTGAATATAGAACACAAGGTAGAGGAGGCGTTGGAAACAGAGGGGTGAGACACCGTGATGAAGACTTCGTAGAGCACCTATTGTCCGCAAAAACGCATAACTATATGTTGTTTTTCACAGAGCAAGGAAGGTGTTTCTGGATGAAGGTGTATGAAATACCTGAAGGTGCCAAGGCAACAAAAGGGCGTCCTATACAGAACCTTATCGCCATGCCAAAAGAAGATCAAATCAAGGCGTTTATATCGGTAGAAGGGTTGAAAGATGATGAGTATCTAGACAACAACTTCATCGTTATGTGTACCAAGAATGGTATTATCAAAAAGACAACATTGCGCGCTTATTCACGACCTAGATCTAATGGTATTAATGCCATTACCATTAAAGATGGTGACGAATTGCTAGAAGCTAAATTAACAGATGGCAACAATGAAATCTTAATGGCGAAGAAATCAGGGAAAGCTATTCGCTTCAATGAAAGCCTTGTTCGACCAATGGGAAGAACGGCTGCTGGTGTACGTGGAGTTCGTTTAGAAAATGAAAGTGACGAAGTGGTTGGCATGGTTTGTGTCAGTAATATAGAGGACGAGACCATAATGGTAGTATCAGAAAAAGGTTACGGAAAACGTACTGCAGTGCAAGATTATAGAATCACTGGCAGGGGAGGTAAAGGCGTAAAAACCTTGAACATCACTGAAAAAACGGGTAACCTTGTAACGATAAAGGCAGTTACAGACGAGGATGAGTTAATGATTATCAATAAGTCTGGGATTGCAATTAGACTACCACTAGACGAGCTAAGAGTTATGGGTAGAGCAACGCAAGGTGTGCGTTTGATCAAGATGAAAGACAGCGATCAAATAGCATCTGTTGCTAAAGTGAAGCGGGATGATGAAGAGGAGGAAGGAGAGGAGATTGAAGGGGTAGAAGGAACTACAGAAGAAGAAAATGGTGCTGAATCGTCTGATAATGTAGACACTAATGACAACTAAAACAAATATACGACACACAATGAAACGACACTTGATCTTAATTGGAGTTGCCCTTGCGTCAGTAATCGCAAGCGCACAACCTTCTAACGTTGAGTCAGTAAAAATGAGCTGGATAGCTTCACCTGACGAAGACAGAACCGTAGAGGCTTTGCATCAGCGTATTGATGAAAACATCATCGATATCGAGAAAGCGAAGGCACATGTAAAAACAGCGAATCACTACAAGATGTGGTATTATCGAGGATATACTTACCTGAGATTGAATAACGACGGGAGCGAGGCTCAAAAAGCGAAATACCCTAATGCGTTAGACATCGCTACAGAATGTTTCTTTAAAAGCATGGAGGTTGATGTTAAAGGTAAGCTGATTGAATTGAGTAAGCAGCAGCTCGTAAATTGTGCGGTAGGTCATTACAACAATGGAGTGTCTGCTTTTAATGCAAAAGAATATGATAAGGCTTTGACTAGTTATGAGCATGTTTTAAGTATTTATCCGCATGACAAAGAAGAGTTTTTGACCAAAAAAGCTCAAATCAATAAAGAAACAATCATTTTGTACTCAGCATATTCAGCTTCAGGGGCAGGAAATAATGCAAAAGCAAAAGAATTGATTCAACAGTTGATTGACAATTCATATGCTGATCCTCGTATTTATTCAGAAATGGCGAATATCTTGTTAAACGAAAAGGATACCACAGGTGCATTAAATTACCTGGCTCAAGGTAGAGAGATGTTTGAAAGCGACGCGAATTTGATGCGTATTGAGCTTCAATTGTATATGAAGCTAGGTAGATCACAAGAGTTGATTGACAAACTAGATAAAGCAATTGAAATTGAACCAGAAAGCGCGGTACTACATTTTGCTCGCGCAATAAACTTTTATAACCTTGGTAACGATAAAGAAGCAGAAGCCAGTTATTTAAAGGTTATTGAGTTGGATCCTGATTATACAGATGCCAATTACAATTTAGGTGTGATATACTTGGATAGATGTAAGCCAATTGCAGATAAAATTGACGAAGTAAGTTATGATGAAGGTTTGAAGTACGAAAATCAAATTGACTCATTGTACGCGAAGGCTGCCGGACAATTCCAATCTGTTATGGACAATGCTGACCACAACAACGCACAGAAATTGGATCTTGCTAAAAATTTAAAGAAGTTATACGGCAGATTGAAGCAAAACGATAAGACTGGAAAATATGCTCCGTTGTACGACGAAATGAAGTCATTAATTAAATCCTTAGAAGGATAGAAGAATAAGGCCGTGTGAAATCATGGCTTTATTTATTGCTACACTAGTTAACATAATATATATTATGAGCAAATAGGATTAAAGAATAAAGTAGGCATTTAACTTCGAATCTATTAATCTTGCAACATGATTAAAAGCTTTAGAGTTATTGCCTTTCTGGAAGGTGTATCTTACATATTACTCTTGTTTATCGCTACTCCAATTAAATACTTTGGAGAAGACCCAAGCTACGTGAAAATGCTAGGCATGCCACATGGATTATTATTTATTGCCTATATCATTCTGGCCATGGTAATTCGTGCTGAGCAAAAATGGGATAACAAAAAGACTTTTATCGTGCTAATCGCGTCGATAATTCCGTTTGGAACATTTTACGTTGACAAGAAGTATTTAAAGTAAAACAACGCCGACCTTACTCGTCGTCGGCTGGGCCTAATTCCAAAGCCTGAATATTACCTATCGCATTGCCAGCTATGCCTTTAATAGAGCCATACATGGCCACCGTATTGTTAATCACGCGCTCTATTTGCTTCTCGCGTGACTTCCAAATACGTTGCATCGATCTTCTTTCAGAATCTAAATCCGTTTGCATTGTTGTAAAACCATCTACAATCCCTTCAATTTGTAATTTAAATTCATTACTTGTCAAGAAATCGTACAACATACCCATTTTATCTCCTTTATTGGCCTGGGTTTCGACGCTTTGGTCTAACATCACAATGGATTGTCTAAGAACCTTGCTCAATCCTTTAAATTCTTCAAAATTACAGATCCAAATTCCATCTTTTAAGCCCAAACGATCCATATCACTAGGCATTACCTCTGTAACCAACACGCCAATATTGGCATTTCTGTCTCTAATATCGTCTTTAAACTTCTCTATCCATGCGTTTTGAAAGTCTTTCGTACGCTTGCTTTCGTAGTAAATTTTACCACAATTCTGGCGTAACCGTGTATTTACAATTTGCATGCAATCTCCACCCCTTGCGCCTTTCTTAATCTCATCCACCGTGTCTAGCGGGAATTCTGCCATTAACCACTCTTCAATAGCCAACTCTTGTATTTCTCCTTGAAGTTGCATGGACCCTTGCTCCTGCTTTCTCTTCATGTCGTCTGTCAGCTTTTTTTGGTCCTCTAACTGCTTGGCTAACTCTCGAAGTTTTAACTCGTTTTTCTCCTGCTCTAGTTTCTGAATTTTTATACGCTCCTCTCCTAATTGCGCATTTAGTTTTTGCTGTAACTCAACCTCTAGTTTGTCTTTTACTTCCGCTTTTTCTCTCTTAAGCTGTTCGATTTCCGCTTTAGTTCTATTGAGCTCCTTAATCTGTTCTGACTTTTGAGCAAGCTCTTTTTCAATCAAGGCAATACGTTCTGACTGCTCTTCGTCAATTTTGGTCTGAATTTTTATTTCCTGCTTTTTGGCTTCTTCCTTAAGTTTCGCCTCTAAGCGCTCACGAAACAACTCATTTTCTTTACGACGTGTTTCTTCAAACGCCTGTTCTTTAAGTTGAAGTGCTTTTTGTTGCTCTTGCAGGACTTGTTGATTTCTCTTCTTTTCTGCTTCGTACTTGGATTTTAGACTTTCTTCAACTTGATGCGCAACTAAGGTGTTAACATCAATGTTTTCACCGCATTTCGGACAGACAACTTGAGTGGATTGATCCATAACACAAAAATACGATTGCGTAACAGTTTAATGAATTGAACCTTTAGATTGTTGATAAAGAACAATTGTCCACTTAATCGTTAATAACCTTACTCGATTCCATTTTTAGCAACACTTAGCAATTCTTGTAAACGCGGTGATGATAAGTTTTTACCAACTATCGCATCTTCCAAAACACTTTGCGCTTCAGCGTATTGTTTAACGCCAATTAATGCTACTGCTTTGTATATGTAGGTCATTACTGAATCAGGTGCGACATATTGCATCATATCTATATAAAACAGTGCTTTATCGTATTCCCCTACTTGAATTGCTTTTGGAACAATTTCATAGACACTCCCCCCCTCGTCCATGTCTTTCTCTGAAAGCTTTGATTTGTAATCGTATCCTGATTTAGAGGTTGTTGGTAGCCCATTACTTTTAAACTGATTCAGTTGTTGTTTGAGCACAACCGCATCAGCGTTTTGATATTGAATGGCACTATCTAAATAATTCAATGACTTGGCCTTGTCGCTTTTTTGCCAGATCAATCCGAGGTGATAAAACGCTTGACCAAATAATTTTTTTTTATCCGTGCCCCCTGAGGTTTTTTTCCTTAAATCGAGTATCCTGTACAGGTCTTTTTCGGCGTAGGCAACATCTCCCATGTCAGCAATCAATAAAGCACGATAAAGATAGATTTTAGTTTCGTTTGGATTCATTTTTACATGTGCATTGAACGTTTCCAAAGATTTTTGCAAATGTTTTCTTTTGTGATACATCCGGCCTAATTGCAGAAAGCTATAATGATATTGAGTGTATTTGATATCGTGTTTATACAAACTCATTTCATTTTTCCAAGTTCCAACTTGTTTATAAGAAGTGATTCCATAAAAAACAAACAGCGGCACAAAGACCAACATGTATGCAGTCTTTACCTTTATGTTGGGATACGAAATCACCATCATTTTTATCAACGCAACCAATAAAAGCGCAAGTGCGATAATTGGCAAATACATATAACGTTCTGCTAACATATTGATGCTCACTGCGAAAAAATTAAAGTGCAGCCCAATATTTACAAAAAACCAAACCAAGCTAAAAATTAAGAGTCTCCCAACATCCTTTCTACGATATCGAAAGGCTAAAACGACCAACAATAGTAATACGACCAATGCGATTAATCCTTGCCATACATAACTGTCTGGCAATAGCTCACCTGTTATTTGATCTGGACTGGTTATAAAGGCGCGATATATGTGAAGCTTGGTTTGATAAAATGGCTCAATCAAATAAAAATATAAGGTCTTAAGCCGTATGATTATATGCTCTTTAATTGAATAAAAGGAATAGAACTTACTAAACGTATCTCCACCCGATTGACGAGAAGATATACTTATCAGTCCAGCGGCAATTGATACCCCAAAAAAGGGCAGTATTTGAAGTATCAGTTTACGATTCCATTTTCTAACTACGAACACGCAGAGCAGCATTAATGTGAATGGAAAAACAATGGATGCGGATTTTGTGAGTGTAGCAAGGACGTATAAGAACAATACTTTGAACAATGTAGCTGCTGTTATTTTACCTTCGTCTTTCTTTATATGAAAAACAAAAATGTTTGATGCCCACAAAATGAAAAAAGCGTAAAGAAGTGTACTCCTGGTAGATATCCACCCTAAAACTTCAGTCTGAAAGGGATTGATGGCAAAAAATGCCGTCACAATTAATGGTATGTACTTTTCTTGAAATAATGCAAGCACTAAGCAATACACCAAGACAATATTTAATAGGTGTAGAATCAAATTTGTAACGTGATGAACTTTAGCGTTTTTACCGAAAATGGCATATTCAATACCGAACGAAAAAGAGGCTAAAGGTTGGTACGAACCAACGTAGTATTTTGTGAAGTAGTTTTTAATTGAAGAAAACGTCAAGGTCTTAACATCTTCATTTTCAACTATTTGTTGATTATCATCCCATGTCATTAAGTACTCCCCTTGAATACCATTGCCAAAAACTATCACGGCTAATAACCAAATGATTCCAATTCCTTTCTTATCAACGGAGGTTAACGACTTTAGGATTTCTCTCATACTATTACTGAACACTCAAATATAAGACTCTAAACATATATGTAAAGTGGTTTCTACTTACAAAAAAGCCACCAGTCAGTAGACTGATCGCTTTTTAATATATACCTGAAAGCAATTACTTTTCAAGCATTTAAACGTTTTCTCACTACTCTTTGATGAATTTAAACGATTCACCAGAATCGATTATGATAAAGTAGATTCCCATTGTTTGACTCGATAAATCAAGTTGTAAGGCTTGCCCTTCAATGGTGTTGGCGTAGCTTTAATTGTTAAGTTGATAGTGATAATGCTATCGCAGCCTCCGCCATTTGTTATAGTATCGATATACGTGCCTGACCTTATCCAAGTATAATTTCCACTTGGTGAAACCAACGAATCACAACCTGCAAGTTTGGTAACTACCCCAGACTACCCCAGATGAAGAGATTTTACGGATTCTGTTGGAGTGATCATCTGCTACATATACATTCCCAGCATCATATACACCTACATCATATGGCCGAATAAACTGAGCTGCAGTAACTGTTCCATCAGCATAACCTGAGTCTTATCAACTATGATAACAACCTATTCACAATGAGTAAGATTTTCGCACAATTGGCAGCGCAATAACACTTAATTAATCTTATGATTAGACGCATGCGCTTCACCGTATCTTTACATATTTTCGCACCATGTCCGTAGTGCAAGGTTTGCTTTTTGGTTTAGCCATGATGTTTTTCATCGGCCCTGTATTTTTTTACCTGTTGCAAATTAGTCTTGAACACGGTACCAGAAGTGGCATATCTGCCGCCATTGGGATTGTGATGAGTGACGCAGCAGTGATCATTTTGTGCTACTTCTGGGCCTCTAAGCTATTTGAAAATGGCACCAAGCAAAACGAGTTTTGGTTAGCCGTAGTTGGAGGCGCTATCTTGGTGGTATTTGGTTTAGGGTACATTTTTAAACCTAAACTCCCAGGAACAACAGTGAGGGTAAAAAAGAAAAGAGATTATGTGACATTTTTCACTAAAGCATTTCTAATCAATTTCGTAAACCCATTTGTTTTTATGGTTTGGATTGCCATGATTGGAAAAGCAAAACTAAGTTATGACACTGAATATAAGGTAGTTATGTTCCTTTGCGCTGCTCTATTGGGCATCATCACTACAGACACGCTGAAAGTTTTTGGTTCTAAATATTTGCGTAGGGTTATTGAACCTCACTTCTTAATTAAACTGTATAAGGGTATTGGCATCTTGCTCATTGCATTCAGTCTAAGACTCTTTTACCACGCGTATTACCTGTAGCATTGAATTTATTAGTTTGTCAAATCCGCTATATTTGACTTGATTAAAAGAGTAATAGTATGATTTTAAATTTCCCCATTCTGGTGTTAGCTGCTTTAGTGCCAATGATTATTGGGTTTATTTGGTATAACCCAAAAGTGTTTGGCAAAGCTTGGATGGAGGCATCTGGAATGACCGACGAAAAAGTAAAAGGTGGAAACATGGTTGTTATTTTCGGGCTAGGTTTTGTCTTGGCATTTATGCTTTCCTATGCCGTGAACGGTATGGTGATTCACCAAAATCATTTGTTTTCTCTTTTCTTTGGACAAGAAGAATCCTATAACCAAACGATTGAGTATCTCAATGCAAATCATGAAGGTTGGATGAGAAACTGGAGAGATTTTAGACATGGCTCCATACATGGATTTTTCGGCGGACTTTTCTTTGCTATGCCGGTATTATAACAAATGCTCTATTTGAAAGAAAAGGGCTTAAATATGCTTTAGTTAACGGTGGATATTGGATAGTAACGCTTACCCTAATGGGTGGCGTTATTTGTCAGTTTTCGTAAATCGATTAACTCAAATTTACCAATAGCCTCTCATTCTATGAGGGGCTTTTTTAATGCCTCTTTATCTCCCCTGATTCGTTCAGATAGTACCGCCATAAATTCAGGTATATCAGCAAAGGAAAATTTAGGATCTACCTGCTCAACAATCCACTCCCCGCTCCTATGTACCAGCTTGTGTGTAAATACAAACTCATCGCTACCTTCTTCAAATTCGCCAAATCGAAGATCACACAACATCAACGTATCTTCCTTTTCTCGTATAACGTACCACCCCTTCGTTATTTTAAGTAAACGTTTAATTTGGGGTTCGTCCCGAATAGAGTCGATTTTATACTGATCTTTCTGATGACCTATAAAAGAGATATGTTTATCCTTATCAAAGAATGAATAGTATCCAATCAAGAAAGAATCTTTCGTTTCGACATTGGCTGTCCACAGCATACTGTTAAACATCGTAGGCCGATTTGATATGGATGTATAGTCAATGTTTTGGTCCGTCAAACTATTCTTAAACGTATGAAACGTCAACCCTTTCAGCCCAATCGTTAGAAGCATATACGCACTACTCAAAATAATGCCTAAGTTGTTCAGCTTTGCCCGCCTTTTTGTCCCTCGACGTGTTACCAACGCCGCAATAACCAAAACTAAAAATGGGATAGTGTAAATCGGGTCCACCACATTAATGTTATTGTATGCAATTCTTAAGTCTAATGGCCAAAAGAATTGGGTGCCCCATGTTGTATGGCAATCAAGCAATGGATGCGTGACCAGCGCCATAAAAAACATCCAAGTCCATTGTTTTGCCGTGGCTTCATTTTTTCTAGATCTATGAAACCGATGTAACAGCCATCCTAAAGCTATAGAAGCCACAATGCTAAAGAACAGACTATGCGAGATCCCTCTATGCCACTCAAGTGCTGTGATATCATCTAAAAACGATCGCCCAATCACATCTAAATCAGGGATTGTGCCCGCAATGGCGCCCCAAAGCATTGCTTTGTTCCCAACTTTCTTGCCCAGTGTAGCCTCTCCAACTGCGGCACCGAGTACGATTTGCGTTAATGAATCCATTACTGTTGATATAAAACCGCTTTAAACGGTTTTCGAGTTCCGAATTTACTTGGCTTTATCAATCCTACAATAGGCTTTACCAACTTGTTGGTAATATGGTTTTTATGCTTTACGTACAGCTTCATATGTATAGGCTCTGCGCCAAGTGTACTTTTGATCTCCTCTGCAGTTCTTCCAAGTCTTAACTCTTGCAACCCACAGTCAATCGTGTATTGAATGAAGTCGCATAACATTCTTTGGTAGATGGCGTATTCGTGGTTGTATCTGTAATCAATCCCAACAAAATTGGCATCAACCACTTCATTTCCTTTAAAACAGGTACTAAATCCTACCAATTCGTCTTGGAGGAAGTAGCCTGCCAAACGAAAGTCTTTTGGCATAGACTCGGCAAACATTCGGAAAGTGTCTGCTTTCAAATTGCCAAACCGGTAGTCAGCACGCTCTAATACATCACCGTACAACTGGTCTATTCTATCTTGGTATTGGGCAATTTCTTCTGGCGTTAAGGGTTTCATTCTCAAAGCACTAGACTTTTTATAGATGCCTTTCACCTTGGTTCGAAACTTCGTTACCAAGTCACACAAATAGTCATCGAACGATTGCCAATTGGGTTTCATTTTAACCACCATGTTTACATCAATCTCAAAATGACTGAAGCCATCATGCTCTAACACTTCCATCCCATTAAAGCTCTTTGGCCAGAAATCCTTCAATAGGATAATAGAAACGCCATTATTGGCTTTTTTCTCGTCGCGTTTGATTCGGTTTAAGGCTCGGCTTAAATTACGCTTGGCCATATCGTTTGATACAGTATCGCAAAATATAAAGCCATTTTCACCCGTCGAAAATGCATTGCCACAGAGCAATACGCGAGCATCTAGATTATGAATGAATTTTTCTGAAACGTAATGACCAAATCGATCATGAAGATCATCGGTATTCAAGTCATCATTTGTAAAACGAAGTAGCTGAACTATAGCCACCCCTAAAGGCTGAAACGTTTCACTGTAGAATAATATATACCTAAAGTCAATACGGTCGGCTAGTGTCGATTCAAGTGCCTTTAAATATGGAAGCGTCAAATAAACCTCATTGGGTGGCACAATCGCATTCCAATGTTCTTGGTTCAACAAATTCACTGAGTCAAAAATACTAAGCTTCAGTTCAGCTTGATTATAAGATTCTTCGTGACACGTCATGAGGAAATATTCTATTCTCTATTATTAATCAATTCGGTAATTTTTTCATCCAAAGATCGAAAGATATTAAACGACCCATCAGAGACCTCAAAAACAATTTCAAATTTGTTATTTATTATCAAATTTTGAGGAAATGTTTTCACCACTCTGGTTTGCAGTTGATCACTGTACTTGCCAGCATTAGCCACTTGATGATAATTAAACGGAAAACGTTTTAAGACCTGGTTCATATCATTTGCTCCTTCCTCGCAAAATCCTATAAATACAATTGATGTGTCTTCGGCGTATTTAGCTTGTAACCTATTTAACGCAGGGATTTCTTGAATACAGGTTGGGCACCATGTTGCCCATACATTTACTACTACTATTTTATCCTTGAGATTATTGGAGTTAAGCAGATACCCATCGGCTGTCTTTAATTTGAAAGATGGGGCTGTATCGCCTACGTTTGAACATGAACTTCCTAGCAACAACAGGCCTATGATTATGAGGAAGTAATATTTCATTCCTTTTGTAACACCAGAAAAGTTCGAATGTTTCAATTGCCCTTTATATATGTTATAAACCTAAACAAAGTGCATTGAATAAAGCATTGTCACTTATAGATGCTCCATTTTGTATTAAATCAAAAATTTCTTGTTCTCTTGCCTTAGCGTATGACTTGGTAGTTGTATATATCTGAACATCCTGACTGAATTTGGCAATTTCGGATACCTCCTTCATCGCAGTAAAATCTACCTCCGCACCCTGCGCATCTATTCCTACCAATACAATCTGTTCTGGCTGGCAATAAAAACACATAATTTCATTTTTTGTGATGCGCTCTAGGTATTTGACTTTGCGCATAGTACTGGCGTAAATAACATCGCTAAAGCTGTCAATCATTGCCGATGCTGCTTGTGGATTTTCTTTCTTAAGCTTCTCCCAATCATCGGCTACAATGCCGTTTAAAACCAGAAAATCTACAAATTCTGTTTCCAAGGCATCAAGTTCTTCTTGTGTTAATCGTTTAAACAGCATCTTACGCGAATCCTTGAAGGTCTACCAATTTCTTATACTGTCCATTGTTGCTTATCAGAGACTGATGCGTACCTTTTTCAATTACTTTTCCTTTTTCAATGACTAAGATTTGATCAGCGTGTTTTATGGTAGATAATCGATGCGCAATTACCAATGACGTTCTGCCTTTCATTAGGTTTTCAATAGCTTCCTGAACCAGTTTTTCTGATTCAGTATCTAAGGCAGAAGTTGCTTCGTCAAGAATTAAAATGTCTGGGTTTTTTAACACTGCTCTTGCTATAGCTAGTCTTTGTCTTTGACCACCACTTAGCTTGCTCCCCCTGTCTCCAATATTTGTGTTATACCCGTCTTCCAATTGTTCAATGAACGTATGTGCATTGGCTATTTCGGCAGCATGTTGAACAGATTCTAGACTTGCCTCTTGATTACCCAACCGAATATTCTCGAGAACAGAATCATTAAACAATATGGGCTCTTGAGTAACAATACCCATTAAACCTCTTAAATTTCTAATCTTCAAGGACTTAACATCGTGCCCATCAACCAGAATTTCTCCTTTTGACACGTCATAAAACCTTGGTAACAAATCGGCCAATGTGGATTTCCCGCCCCCACTAGCACCGACTAGTGCTACGGTTTGCCCCTTCTTCATGTCAAAGTTTATGCCTGATATAACTTCATTGTCGCCATAACTAAAGTGAATATCTTTATAACTAACTCGGTCTTCAAAATGGGGTACTGTCTTTGCATCCTCTCTATCAACAATCTTGTTCTCCGAATCAAGTATTTCGGTTAAGCGCTCAAAACTTGCTGAAGCTTTTTGCACCCTAAAATATGATTCGGTTAAAGACTTTGAAGGTGTTATGAGTTGTGAGAAAGCAACTATATACAGGATAAAGAACTTACCATCAATGGCATCCGTTTGATTCAACACCATTGCTCCACCAAACATCAATATGGCTGATATCACCACTGAGCCTAAAAACTCACTCACCGGTGATGCTGCTAACTCTTTTCTGTGCAACTTCAACATCAACTTAAAGTGTTGCTCATTTTTGTTATCAAAGAATCCCTTAATCTGATGTTCGGCGTTAAATCCTTTTATCACTTTTAACCCACCTAAAGTCTCTTCAATAACGTTTATAACCTCTCCTAATTTCTTTTGTCCTTTTTGAGCTGTACTCTTTAATCGTTTGGCAATACGACTAATGATATACCCACTGACTGGCAAGATTAATACTGAAAAAAGCGTCAACCGCCAGCTAATAACCACCAAACTACTTAGGTAAATTAATATGTAAAATGGATGCTTAAAAAGCATCTCGATAGCCCCGACTACCCCCCACTCTACCTCTTTTACGTCATTGGTCAGTCTACTTATGATGTCTCCTTTTCGCTCATTGGAATAAAATGAAACGGGTAAATCAACAAGCTTACGATACACTCTTTTTCGCAAATCTCTAACAACACCACTGCGTGTGTACGCAATCGTGTAAAAAGACAAATAGTTGAAAACGTTTTTCAGTAGAAATAAGATGATTATCGCAAAACTGAAATAATACAAGCTTTGCTGACTCCCCTTTTCTTGAATGAATAACTTGAGTTTGTAGTCGATAAAAGACTTGAGTTGCTCTGGTTCCCAAGCAAAGCCTGCGGGCTGAATAGCATCGGCTGTAGCAGGATCAAAAACGACGGCTAAAAATGGAACAATTGCAGCAATCGAAAATAATGAGAATATGGACGCTAAAGCGTTAAATATTACATAACTCCATTGGCGTGAACGATATCCACGAACAATTGCTAAAATACTTTTGAGCTGTTTCAAATCGTGGGCAAAATTAAGGTTTATGGATTGAGAATGGTGAAATAAGATTTGTAGTATTCACACGGTGTAGCTTAGATATTAAAATACAGAAAGCCAAAACAACCTAAATCTTCAACCCTTCAATCCTTCTGACATTCAATCCTTCAACCCTCACCTAATACTGCCACAGCTTCGAAACCGTGTTGTAAAAGTCAATACCAAACTTTACACCTTGACTAAAGCCAGTGTTAGAGTTCTGTCCAGCTGCATAGTATACGCCAAATCGAAACATTTGCTTAAACATCCTGACTGGGCGTTCTAGACCAACTAGTAATTCTGCATGCCCCACACTACCTCTTGACTCTTCGTTCCCAAGTGTTAAATACCCACCTTCTAAGCCTAACAAATATCCACCTGTTGCTAGCTGCAATCCAGTGTTTTTTATTACAGGTACTTTGCGCAATAATTGGCCATTGAAATGGTGCATCAGTCCTGCCTGAAAATACCCTTTAGCCGTTTGATACCCGCGCGCATCGAGCACTTGACCCGTTTGCAATGGGTTCGAAAAATAGTATTTGTCCGAACCACGGATATATTTCAATCCAGACAAACGCACCTCCCTGCTATTGACAAATCGACCGGCTTGAGCCTCCATTCGCGTAGTACCCAACTTAAATAGTTTGAACACATACTTGGTTCCTAACTGTAGATAGTCAAAATTGACATCACTCTTCAGGAATGGTTTAATTCCTTTGGTATACGTCAAATCGAGCACTGGATATTTGGAGCCTGTTATTACCTTTTTGTACGGACGAATCTCATATTGTTGCTTAAAGGTAAAGCGAGCCCGCATGGTTAATACAAGTTCTTCGAAAGGGGGGAAATCTTGTGGTTCACTAAAGTCTGGAAATAAATCCCAGAGTTCGTCTAGTTTCTTACCATTAAAAGGCGCGTATTTGTTGTAATCTAGATATGTCGTTAAGAAAAAACCATTCCACCATTCTTGTTCATGCCCGATACCATATCCAATATTTTCAACGAAATTAGAGGGGCTTAATGTGCTTGAGATATTTGCACGGGTGTTCAACATGGTGTACCTATTGGTATACTTCACCCGCACACGACTAAACTTTTTAGGATCGTACAAAAACCTTGCTTGAATATGGCCACGTACATTTTTATTGGTTACACCGTAATCCACGCCCCCATTTATACGAATGTCTTTTTCTTTTGTCCAAACCTTTGTGTAAGCGCCACCTATGGTGTGTCTATACCCATCAATATTGTTAATTTGTACCTGTGCAATTAATGGCAAGAGAAACCATCTAGTTCCTTTTTCTCGGTTTCTATGAACAATGCCGTTTAATAAAAAGTCGGAGATGGTAAGCGTATTGTACATACTGTCTTGTACGTCTAAATAAGCATCACTTTTATGGTGGGCTACAATACTGTCTTGAGTTTTGATAAAATCTTGCTCAATTTTTTTCAACCCGGTCGGTCGAATTGAGCTCCAAAAGTCTAACGAGGCATCATAACTACTGTCTTCATAAACAACTTGCCCCCTATTCATAAATCGATTACTAATGGTTGGGTTTGTTACATAATTTTCATAATTGGCCAGTGTATGACCATACGTATTCTTATGCTTCCCGTTCTTAGTTCCATAATAGAACTCTTGTCTTATCGGCACTAATGTGGTATCGCCAACTAGATCGTAGTCTTGTATCACCGTAAAACGATCGAAAAACGACAAAGAAGCTGAATTGATGTCTAGGTTGACCGATTTTATGGTATACGTTTTTTTAGAGATATAAATAACCCCCGAGAACAGTGCACTAAGGCTATATTTAGGGGTCACTTTAATTTTGGCAATGTATTCATCTCCCTCATAAAAACTTTCTTCGAGTTTGTAAGTGTAAGACAACAAAGCGGCATTGCTAATAGGTGATGTATAGGGCATTTCGCCAAGCGTAGAAAGGTCCAACCTATTTTTCAAGAAGTCAAAATTGCCATCCGTAATTTTCGTAAAAAATAATTCAGGTGTAATCACTGTCCCTAGTTGAGTTGGGTCAGATTCGTTAAAACTTACTGACACTGTAGAGCCCGAGTTTTGTTTCTCCGATAAGTCTTTGTACGCTTTTTTAACCTCTTTAAAACGTCCATTTTTATAGTATACATCCGAATACGACTCTATAAAGTTTACTCTCTTTTTGGTCACTATTTTGGAGTTAACCGTATCGGGTTTTTTAAGATTTTCTTTCTCAATGGATGCCTTTATATAAACATTGCACCTATACGACTCCAAATTCTGATTCAGTGTTTTTTTTCGCTTTATGGCTTTTCGAATGATCGGATATGCTGGGTCTTCATCGCCAGACTTAATGACCAAAGTATTTAGAATCTCCTCGTTTTCGGATAATTCAAAATCAACGGTCAAATTTCGTTTGACCACAATCTCCTTTTTCATGGCCTTCATGCCAACGAACTCGCATATTAAAACATAGGTTCCTGAACCCAACTCCATGTAATAATCGCCTTTGCCATTAGAAATCACACCATACGTAGAGCCAGACACCCTGATGCTTGCGTGCCCAAGTGGTTCTACGCTAAATGTTACTTTACCTGTAACTTGATACCCACTACTTGACAATGCAATAAAAGCAAGAAAAAAGGTGGCAAAAATGGATCTCATAGACATTTATTCAGGTGTAGAACGCGAAAATTAGACAAAAGTTACTTTGATATTTATGTATAGCCGATAAGCTTACATAGATTTGGGTTAAAAGCATTGAAACAGCATCTTGTTATCCATTCATATTTTATTCGGTGATACGCCATTTGCGTAATAAATTCGCACCATGCAAATAGGTAAAAAACTATTCAAATTTGAACTTCCAGGAACCAATGGTGAGGTGTACAACAACTTTGATTTTGCTGACCGGTCGGCGCTATTGATCATCATAACGTGCAATCATTGCCCTTACGCCAATGCTTACTGGAGTCGTATCAATAAATTATCGACGCGCTACGAAGAAGATAATTTGGCTGTCGTATGTATTAATCCTAACGACTCCAATCGCTATCCTGATGATTCTTTCGACAACATGAGAAAGTTTATGAAATCATCTAAGTACGAATTTGTTTACCTGCGTGACGAGTCTCAAGTAATTGCAAAGAAGCTTAAAGCGACCAGAACACCTGAAGCATTTTTATTTAATTCGAAACGCGAATTGGTATATCGCGGAGCCATAGACGATTCGTGGGAAAACGCGAAAGCCGTTACACGTGTATACTTAGAGGATGCCATAGAGATGTCTCTTGATGGTTTGGAAGTCGATTTCCCAGAGATTCAACCTGTAGGATGCTCTATTAAGTGGCTTCCTGGCAACGAACCATCATAGTGCCTGATATCGTTCAATTAAGCAAACTATATAGTTGTAACCAAACAAAGAATTGGTTCTGTTGAGAAAAGTGGGCTTGTTTATCTTATGGTTCGATAAATTTGCACCAGTTGTATATCAAAAATTAAACTGATAGCCCGTTAAAAGCGGTCACACAAATGAGTAAGGATTTAATATTATCGTTCAAACATGCCATTAGTAAAGCTTTTGCCGAACTATATGATCATGAACTCCCTTTTGAGTCTGTTAAAATAGAGAAAACTAACCCTTCCTTTGAAGGTAGTTTTACGTTTGTTGTATTCCCATATTTGCGTGTAACGAAATCAAAACCTGAAGCAACGGCTGAAGCTATTGGCGAGCATGTATTGTCGTCGATGGATGAGGTTAAAGCAACGAATGTGGTTAAAGGTTTTCTAAATTTTGAAATCACAGACCAGTATTGGATAGCTTATATGTCAGGTTTGTTGAGATCTGAACGTTTAGGGAAACCAACCGCTACGCCTGAGAAAATTATGGTTGAATACTCTTCACCCAATACAAACAAACCATTACACCTAGGTCATGTAAGAAACAATTTACTTGGATTCTCAATAAGTCAAATCCTTAGTTACTACGGCCATGACGTTATCAAAGCCAACCTAATTAATGACAGAGGCATTCACATATGCAAGAGTATGCTGGCTTACAACTTGTTTGCCAACGAAGAAACGCCAGAAACGAATGGCACAAAGGGAGACCATCTAGTTGGGAAGTACTATGTTGAGTTTGATAAAGCGTATCGTCAAGAACAGTCAGATTTAATAGACTCTGGCAAAACCGAAGAAGAAGCAAAACTGCAATCTAAACTCATGGCTGACGCAAGAGACATGCTCACCAAATGGGAACAAGGCGATGACGAAACATTAGCTTTATGGAATAAATTAAACGGTTGGGTGTATGAGGGATTCGAAACCTCTTACACCAGAATGGGTGTAGACTTTGATACGTATTACAAAGAATCTAACACCTACCTGCTTGGTAAAAAAATGGTACAGGATGGGCTTGAAAAAGGTATCTTCTTTAAGAAGGAAGATGGTAGTATTTGGGTCGATTTGACGGATTATGGTCTCGATCAAAAACTACTACTAAGAGCAGATGGAACAAGTGTATACATGACCCAAGACATAGGTACCGCTGATTTAAAGTATAAGGACTATGCCATGGATCGCTCGATATACGTGGTTGGCAACGAGCAAGAGTATCACTTTAAGGTATTAAAACTGATCTTGAAAAAATTAGGACAGCCTTACGCTGAAGGTGTCCAACATATGAGTTATGGCATGGTTGAGTTACCATCGGGAAAACTTAAAACCCGAGAAGGCAAAGTAGTTGATGCTGACGATTTGATGGACGAAATGCATGCTACAGCCAAAGAAAGAACCGAAGAGCAAGGTAAAACGGATGGTTTAGCCAAAGAATCCATGCAAGAACTTTTCGAAACGCTAGGTTTAGGTGCATTGAAATACTTCTTACTCAAGGTGGATCCAACCAAAAGAATATTGTTCAACCCCGCAGATTCAATTGATTTTCAGGGAAATACCGGGACGTTTATACAATACACGCACGCCCGTGGTCAATCTATTTTAAGGTCTTCGGCAATAACCCCTTCGGTAGCAGAACATGTTGAACTCAATGGGTATGAGCAAAACCTTATTGCGCATTTCTTCCAGTTTGACGATGTACTTAAAGAGGCAGCTCAACAGATGAGTCCGGCGTTAATTGCACAACACCTGTACGATACGGCTAAAAACTACAATAGTTTTTACAATCAATGTCCTATACTGAAAGCAGAAAACGAAGATATTATTGGTCTTAGATTAGCACTGACCCAAGTAACCGTTACCATGTTGCAAACCTGTGGTAACCTGCTAGGAATGGCAATGCCTGATAAAATGTAAGGTATTACAGTTCGAACCCGAAAGGCAAAAACTGATTAACATTATCTACCGAATACAGCGTCTTGTCTGGCGACTGAACATGTATTTTAATTGGAGAATTCTGTCTGTTTTGCACATCCCACAATACTTGTAAACATGAGCCGCAAGGAGGTGTGAAACCCTGCTTGAGCGCTTTATCTGTTTTGACCACAATCATTACCTCGTCGATACTTTTATTGGGGTGATTGGCTTTAGCCGCAAAAATCGCAACGCGTTCAGCACACAGCCCGCTCGGATATGCGGCATTTTCTTGGTTGTTTCCCAATACTATTTCGCCATCTGACAATTTAAGCGCAGTGCCTACGTGAAATTCTGAATATGGGGCGTAAGCATTGTCAGCCGCGATTCTAGCTTGCTCAATCAAGTTTGATTCCCTTTCAGTCAAATCTGCTTCGCTGGTTACACGAACCAGGCTCTCTCTCCTTATCTCCATTTATTCAATCGTTATCGTTGCTACGTCAGTGCTATATGCTGCAAATATGCCATATCCACCCGATATATTGGTTGGTACCTGCGAGGAAATGCTAAATGGGCCTCCGTATACAGGACGATTCAAGCTTAACGTTGCCAGGAAATTATAATAGTCTTGCCCTATATTCTTAAGTTCCATATGTAGGCTTTTCACCGCACTCCGATCGTACTGTTCCGCCAACTGAAACCTGCTCACGTCGATGTCTAACACAAAGTTTTTTCCATTAAATATCATGTCGTTAAGCAACTCAAAGTTCTGTCGATTGTTAACAATGTTATTGTCTGAAAAAAACAAGCGATTAACACTCGTCATCTGTATATCTTCAAAACTTAGGATGCTATCTGTTCGCAAGCCTGTATTAGGATCTAGCTGATAGTACCACCGTGCCCCCTTTAGGCTGATTTGGTAATAATTTTCTTCTTGAGGTTGGTCGTAAAAAGAAACGCGTAAACCCTGCACTGATGCACGCTTGTTGGTGGTATCAAACTGCAATATTCCAATCGAATTAGGTACAATGGTTTGTGTTGTCACAGGACTAAATGAAGGTTTGTTCATTTTCAATCTCAACGAATCTCCTGATTGTACATTATAATTAAAAATGGCATTCCCCAATCCGTCGGAATAAGTCGACTCGGTTGGCGCCTCATTCACGTACAACTCAACAGCTACGCCACCAATTGGGTTGTTTAAGGTATCTTCTGTGATGCGTTCGCTTTGTTTGAAATTAACACGGAGGTTTTTACCTACCTCTGCCATAGCATGCACAACAATCTGATTGTCTTTGTCCGTTTGATTAAACGTCAAGTCGTCGTTGCAGCTGATCATTGTCAACGCAATCGCTATATACCGGATATGACTAAAATTCAATCGCATAGTTTACTGAAGGAAGAACAGGCAAAATTGATACGGGTTGAAAACTCAACCCTCCAGAAGCGTTTAAGCTAGAATTGACATAGAAAACGTTTTGTCTGTTGTACACATTGTAAATCGTAAAACTCCATGTTTGGCGGGCATCCCCTATGTCCTTTTTGTGATGAATCCCAATATCCAACCGATGGTACGCAGGCAATTTAAGGTTGTTCTTTCCGCCATACTGCTCAATTAAGTATTGTTGGTTTTCGACGGTTACCAAATAATGCACCTCTGGTGCAGTAAGGTAGTTTCCTGAGGCATACGACCAGGTTCCACCAAAAGACAAATTGGCATTTGCTTGATAGTGCAATACGGCTTTCATATCGTGTGTTCGATCAAACTGGAAAGGAAACCAGGCACCATTGTCGATGCTTTGGATTGATCTTTCACTCTTAGAAAGTGTATAGGCAAGCCAACCATTAAGTTTTCCCTTCTCCTTTTTTAACATCGTTTCTATGCCTTTCGAACGCCCTTTACCTGCCAATAGTGCTTGATCCCATTCTGCAATAAAGTCTGCAACGCCGTTTTTGTATTCGATTATGTTTTCGAATAACTTGTAATAACCGTTGACTTTTAGGGCGAGATGAGGGCTTATCTTTCTGGTATAACCCGCTAGATAGTGGGTACAGTGCATTGGCTTAATATTTTCATCTGCGGGTATCCAAATGTCGATGGGTATACCCAACAAATTATTAGGCACAAAAAGCATAAACTGACTTGTTCTGGCAAATCCTGCTTCAATTCTATTTTTGGCTTTTATGTCGGTTGAAACGTTTATACGCGGCTGCAATGACCGATACTCCACTTGATTGTTGAAGTTCACAAAATGTAATCCAGCCATAATTTTAGTACCTTTTTTGGCGTATACATCACTTAAAAAATAGCGCTGTTCTAATATTCGTGCATCTCTAACTTTAAACACGGTATCGTAATATATTAAATCGTTTTCCTGTAAAAAGTATTGCGAGTTAGATGGCGAAAAATTATGCCAAACGTTCTCCATACCAAATACAAAGGCGTGATGGTGCTTGGGTAAGGTACGCACGTATATGCCCGTTTTTAGGTCCGATATTTTACTTTCATAGGCCAGCCTAGTATTTCTCACATAACTTTCCTCTTGGTCTTGAATAGACAAATTGTATTCGTTTTCGTGGGTGAATCCATATTGGGTGAATCCTGTTTTTACATGCAGACTCAACGTATTATTGATCCATGTTTTATAGCCACCAGTTAGCAACAGGTTTGACTGTACAAATACGTCGTTTTGCTCTTCTTGCACATTATCTGCTCCAAATTCTTTAGAACTACCTCTTATGTATCCCTTATCACCACCTAAATAACCAGTTAGGTAGGCGTGCGATTTTTCTGAGAATTTGTGGTTTAAAGTACCAGTAACGTCATAGAAATAGTACTTAAATCGTGACAGCTCATTTTGTGTTTGAATTTGCTCATAAAAGAGTGGGAAGAAATCTGTAAAAGACCTTCTTCCTGACAACAGAAATGACGTTTTCCCTTTATTTATAGGGCCATCCACCATTCCTTCCAAAAGAACTGGGTTTACATTCAGTTTTGAATTCCACTTCTTAAAATCGCCAACCTTACTTTTTACGTCCAACACGGAAGATAGCCGTCCACTATATTGCGGCGGGATAGAATTTTTGTAAAATGAAATGCTTTGAAGCGAATTTTCATCAAAAACAGAGAACAACCCAAAAAGATGCATAGGATTGTATAACTCCATGCCATCAAATAATACGAGGTTTTGATCCTTACCTCCACCCTGAACAACCATGCCACCATTAACTTCTACAGTACTTTGAATGGAGGGCAAAAATCGGAGGCTATTCAACACACCTGGTGAGCCTGCAATCGATGGTATTTTATTTAACTCAGCAATATTGATATTTACACCACCAGTTTTGCTCACCATCAACAGCGAGTCGTATACATTAATAACAGAAGGGCTTAACCTATTATCAGGAGTCAATAAATAAGATCTTGGCCCAGAAGTAATATTTTCTAGCACCACTAGCCCGCTTCTAAAACCTGGGTAATGCATAGATATTTGTGCGGGCAATTTGGATATTTCCATTCTAAAGAAACCATCTTCATCTGTTTCTACCCAATCATTATTTTGCACAATTAGTGCTCCAACAATTGGCTGCCTACTTGACGAATCTAAAACAAACCCTGACCAAATAAATGCCTTTTGTTCAGGCATACGTCTGAAAACCAAACTATTAGACCCTACGCATATAAATTCAACATTTTGCTTTTCAGTAATGGTTTGTAGTAGAACACTTAACTTTTGCTGGTTGACATTGACGTTATACAGCGTGTTACCAAATACAGAAGAAGCATAACTAACAGTGAAAACGTATTTTTCAGATAATGACTTGATACAATGCTCAGCCGTAACCTGTTTTGCTTTATAATCAACCGGCTGGTCTAGAAAAGAACATTGCGCATACGACACACTTGGCAAGTGTGTCAGTAGAACAACAAAAAGTAATGATAACCGGACGATCTTACGCACCCGGTAAATCTACTAAAATAACGTGTAGGATTGGCCTTTCTTAATGGCCTTTCGATTGGTGACTAACTCAATAGTCTGGATAATTTCTTTTGAGGATGCGCTAGACAATTCCATTGTAAATCTTTGATTTTCAATCGATTTTGGTGCATTAACAACTAAGCCTGTACTCTCTTTTAGATCCTCAAGAATCACTTTCAAAGGAGTGTCATAATAATCCAACACTTTTTCTTTGAATGATTTTAAGCTTTCAGCGTCAAATAAAGAACGTGTGACCACCCCACCATTTTCAGCGGTGAAATCTATTTGATCTCCCGCGGTTAATGTTACAGTCTGATTGCCAACATGCACTTCAACTATACCGGTGTTTACACCGACTGAGGAAGAGTGGTCATCTGTTCTAATAAGAAAAGTAGTTCCTTTAACAGTGGCTGTGAGGTGGTTAGTAACCACCTCAAAAACCCTGTCTTTATCCGGTTTTACGACAAAAAAGGCTTTTCCATTTAACCGCACTTTACGACTTGAGCGATTAAACTGTTTATCTATATTTAGTTTCGATTGATTATCTATGTATACATGAGACCCATCGGTCAATCCATAGATTTTTGAATTATCAAATGTCTCAACTATTTCACCGGATACGAAGTCATCTTGTGAAATAGTTTTAACAATAAAAGTAGCCGACAAAACGAGTAGCACAACAGCAGCAACCCTGTAAAACGACTTAAAATAATTTCTTTTCAGTGGCTGTATAGCAACCGGTTGGTTGGTTTGTGCAATTGCATCCCAACCTTTAGCTGCATCAAACGACACACCAGAAGGAAATGTAGCTTGGCTAGAAGCGTCCCAAACTTGTTGGGCGTGTTCATATGCCTGAGCAAAAGATTTGTCATCAGCCATTAATGCAACAAACGTTTCCTCCTCTTCAGAAGTCAAGCTCTGCATCAAATAACCATAAATCAATTGTTCGTGCTTCATAATTTAAGCTGACATTAAATTAACGCGCATGCGCAGATAGTTCAATGTGTTTCTGTTTTGTTGACTTTCATCAAGCCAATTTGTGAGCTCTTGAGTTTCCTCAGCGCTACACTGATTGAGTAAATACCTCAACAAGGTATTCCCTTGTAAATAATTCATAATTCCGGATTATGTATATAAGACACATTTTTTAGCCTAATCCCCCACTCAATTTTGAACAAAAAGTATAAAATGCTAATTATCAGCTTTATAAATATTTTCTCGAAGGAATTTTATCGCCTTGCCTATTTGATTTTCTACCGTTTTGGGAGCAATTTCCATGAGGGCGGCAATTTCTTTATGCGTCTTATCTTCCTGTCTACTCAACCTAAATATATATTGCCGCTTAGGTGGAAGTGCTTTAATAAGTATTTCTATGCGTTCTTGTAACTCTTTCCCAACGAGTTGATCATCGATATCGAATCCTGAATCAACATCTTCGTGCTCTAAACGCTTAAGCATGTCAGACTTTCTTTGATCATTTAGGACTTGATTTTTTACCGAGCGAAGTAAGTAGGATTTAGGGTTGGTTATGCGCTTAAAATCTGTTTTGGCCTCCCACAAACCAAGAAACACTTGCTGAACAGCATCTTCGGCGACGTGCATATCCGAAGTATAAAAATTTGCAAACCGACAGAGGTCGTCGAAATACAAGAAGTAATACTGTTTAAAGCTTTCTTTCAATCAATTGGCCTAATAGGGTAAGCGAAATTAGTACAAGGACCAGCCAAATAGACCAACGACAGAGATGGAGTTTTAGTGTTTAAAGATAAAACCGTACTGATTACTAGCCATTTACCTTTTTCATAGCCTTTAAATCTACTTTAAACATGGTAGACGTAGCTCTATTCGTGTGCACCTTTTCACCTTTATGTATCACATAAATATTTGCTTCACAAAAGATTAATTGTGACCCTACTTTTGTTACCGTACCTTCAGCTACAAGCCTATCTCCTATTCCTGGATTTAGAAACGAAATGTTTAAATCCGTTGTGACAACCCCAAAATGTTTGGGAACTAATGAGTATGCTGCAAAGCCCATAACGATGTCTGAGGCTGTGGCCATAACTCCGCCGTGAACAAAGTAATTTTGTTGCAAATGGGCCTCTTCTACTGTCAAACTTCCAGTCACTTTTCCTAATTCTATCGAATCAAGGTTAAAGCCCATATGCTTCATAAAAAACTGCCGCTGAAGTTTTTCTTCAATATCCTTTTTGAAATCAGGATTTAAACACACAAAGTTTTTATTCATCATCGTCAAATAACATATTATTTAGTGCTGTTTGCAATTCGGCCAATTTATGCTGCTCTCTCTTCTGCCGGGTAAGCCGTATGCCTTCTGTATAAATCTCTTCCGCTTTTACCCTATCGTTCTCTCGTTGATACAACTTACCCAAATGATAATAGGTAGCCGTATAATCGGGATCTCTGGTCATTAATTCAGTTAACAAATCCTTTGCTTTTGTGTAATCTTCCTGGCCAACATACTCAATCGCTAATGCATAATTGAGGAAGCTATCGTTCGGCTCATTTTTTAAAAAATCTTCTAACTGTTTTATTCTATTCATTCCCAATTATAAATGGCAAATTTCCTTAATTTTGCTCCACTTTTTTCACGTAACGGAATAATTATTTTACATGAATATATTAGTTTGTTTGAGTGCCGTACCGGACACCACAACCAAAATTACATTTACCGATAATGACACCAAATTTAATACAGATGGTGTTCAATTTATCATCAACCCATACGACGAACTAGCCCTAACCAAAGCCTTGGAAATTACCGAAGCAAATGGCGGTGAGGTTACCGTTATCTCTGTAGGAGAAGCTAGCATTGACCCTGTAATTAGAAAAGCTTTAGCAATTGGGGCACACAAAGCGGTAAGAATTGACACAGCCGCTAAAGATGGGATGCATGTTGCGCAATCTATCAAACAAGCCATAGAAGGTCAATCATATGATTTGATATTAACTGGTCGAGAATCGATTGATTACAATGGTGGTCAAGTAGCTGGTTTACTTTCTGAGCTGATGGACATGAGCTTGGTTAATGTGGTTACCTCAATTGAAATTGATGGAAGTTCGGTAACTGCTGTAAGAGACATAGATGGAGGCAGAGAAACTGTTTCTGCAAGCATGCCATGTGTTTTATCGGCACAAAAAGAATTGTGCGAACCAAGGATTCCAAACATGCGTGGAATTATGCAGGCAAGAACAAAACCTCTAGAAGTGGTCGCACCTAGTGGCGATTACACTCAAACCGACTATGTTGGATACGAATTACCACCGGCGAAAGAAGGTGTTAAACTTATTGATGCTGCAAATGCAGAGGAGTTAATTGATTTATTGAGATCAGAGAAAAAATTACTATAGAATGATTTTAGTTTTTGTAGAGATAGAAGGTGACGCAATAAAGAAGTCGTCACAAGAGGCACTAACATACGGTGCAGATTTGGCCAGCAAAACGAACGACACTTGTGCGGCAATAGGAATTGGGTCAGCTGACGTGTTGGGTGATTTAGGTCAATATGGAGCAAAATCCACTTTTGCTGTAAACGGTGCAGGTTTAGACACCTTTACACCTGAAGGATATAGCCATGCCATACATGAAGTAGCGCATTCCAATAACGCAAACACGATTATAGTCTCTGGGTCGTATACAGGCAAGAGCATTGCCCCCAAACTAGCAGTTAAATTAAACGCTGCGCTTAGTACTGGTGTTGTTGCAATGGTTTCGACTGACGCAGGGTTTAGTGTTCGAAAAACATGTTTTTCGAACAAAGCCTTTACACGTGTTTCGGTAAATAGCGAAAAGAAAGTCATTAGCATCGTTCCAAATTCGTATGAAGTAAAAGCATTTGACAACCACGCTGATGTTACAGTTGTTTCTGTTGATGCTTCAAGTACAATAAAAACCAAGTCTGTAAGCGTTGACAAGGTTCAGGGCAAAATACCTTTAACAGAAGCAGAATTAGTAGTTTCTGCAGGTAGAGGCTTAAAAGGACCAGAAAATTGGGGGATGATTGAAGAGTTAGCAGACGTGTTAGGCGCTGCAACTGCCTGTTCGAAACCAGTAAGCGATATGGACTGGAGACCTCACAGCGAACACGTAGGACAAACTGGAATCACCATTAAACCAAACTTATACATTGCTGCTGGGATATCTGGAGCAATTCAACATTTAGCAGGTGTAAGCAGCAGTAAGGTTATATGTGTTATAAATACTGACCCTGAGGCGCCATTTTTTAAAGCGGCAGACTATGGTATTGTTGGAGATGCTTTCGATGTAATTCCAAAATTAATTGCTCGTGCTAAAGAATTAAAAGCAGGTTAGAATGGACAAAATCGAACTGGAAATAGCGGGATTGGCTTCTGGCCATACGTCCAAAAACACTTCTTATACATTGATATTGGGGGAAGTGAATGGAGAACGCAGAATTCCAGTCGTTATTGGGGCCTTTGAAGCACAAGCCATTGCCTTAGTTCTAGAAAATATTCGTCCTCAACGACCGCTGACGCACGACTTGTTTAAGAGTTTGGCTGATGATTTCCATATCGACGTCATAGAAGTTAATATATGCAATCTTGTAGAAGGGGTATTTTATTCCAAGATTAAGTGTATTCGAGAAGATGATGAGGTTGAAATTGATGCACGCACCAGTGATGCGATTGCCTTGGCCGTAAGATTTGACTGCCCGATATATACAAATGCTGAAATTATAACTGCTGCTGGTATTACCCAAGACAATGAAGAGGGCACAGTTGACACACCAGGAAGACCCGATGAAATAGATGATTTCATGCAGGAAATTTCTGAAAATACAGATTACTCTGGCCTCGAATTAGACGATTTAGAAATTCTGTTAACTGAGGCGCTTCAAGAAGAAGATTACGCGAAAGCGGCTTCCATCAGAGATGAAATGAACAGACGTAAATAAAGCGAATGCGTTTATTAGCTTAGTTCCTGTTTCACTCCTTCACTTTCCATGGTGGGTTTTTGCGATATGATCCGCCATAGTATGAAATAAGTTGATGCTCATCAGGGTCTTTCAGTCTCGCTTCTCTCCACCCCCACTCTTTATCGTTTGGCATTTCTTGACAATCAAATCCATCATCAATTAATTGACGTACTACTGCATCCAATTCTTCTATCTCGAAGTATATCCAAATGCGACTATCTGCATTAAATTCTGATGCTTGATGTAGTGAAAATGTTGACGCGCCTTCTGGATATTCAAATCTGGGGTATCTTGGAATAGAATCGACAATCAAACGTAGACCAAGCTTCTTGTAAAATGTTGCAGAATGAGTAAGGTTGCGTGCTGGTTTAGTAATCTGGTTCAGATTCATTGCGATTCACTCAGTGAAATCAAACGTTTAAATCAGTGAACGACCGTTCAGGTCGGTGGTTAACACATCACTCATGTAGTCGAAAAATGGTCGAATTGCATGTAGTGTTTCTACTACCTTATCCGCAAAATCTGGATCTAGAACTTCCGAATCAGTGAATGACTCCATGGCATAAAACTGCTTTTTACGGAGTAAATCAATATGCGGATGTTCTTTATCAAAGCCTTTGGGTGCCGTTTTTAAACCTTCCCCTTTTATTGCGCCAAAGTGCTTTATAAAATTAGGGCTATTCACAATGTCGTACATCGTTTTGCCATCTGCTTCTATTTCTTTACGTATTCGAAGTAGATCATCCTTCTCAGGACCATAAAATCCGCCGCCAATGCTTGTATTACCTGGCTCTATTCCAACCCAGTAACCTCCTCTTCTAGACGCCCCTTCTCGTTTCAAATAGGCGTGTAAGTATGTTTTGTAAGGTGTTTTGTCTTTAGAAAACCGTACGTCACGATATATGCGATACACTTTATATCCATCAATCACATCCGTTTTGTTGAGTCTGTCTTGCACAGCATCCATGAAGTTTTCCATGTTCGCTTTAGCCTCTAGGTATCTTGGCTTATTCTCAGCAAACCAATCTTTATGATTGTTTTTAGCAATATCCTTCAAAAATGTGAGTGTTGACTTTTCAATACTGGGCATAATTGGGTTGTACTTAGTAAACAAGTATACGAATTTTTACGTGATGGTCATCGTCATTTAATAACATGCAGTGTACCGCGATAATTCAACACGACGTCGTCTAAATACCTGGCTTGTAGGAAATATACATAAACCCCAGATTCCGCGTTTTCTGCCCCCCAACCTTCACCTATTTGTGTAGGGTCGGCATTTTTTTGTTCATATACCAACTGCCCCCAGCGATTGTACACCGCTAGATAATCAAATTGCTTCACTTGTGGGTAAACCGTATTTGGAATAAAGAAATCGTTAGAACCATCATTGTTGGGACTAAACGCAGTAGGTATAAACAATGAACGAGCTACTTCCACTTTAATGTTGACAGAGTCTTCCGCTATACAAGATTTTTCAGATGTTGCCGTCAACTTTAATCGTATCGATCTAGACGGATAAAACGACATGGGGTTGCAATCCATCACACATGAAATACCTTCTGAAGGATTCCAAGTATACAGCTGAATTGTATAATTGTGTATCGTTTCTATTTCTACTTTTTGACCTAATTTGATATCCCAATCTGGTTTTACATCCACCGTAAATGGTTCAGGTTTAGACAATAACAAGGTAGTGTCAAACCGACACCCATTTCGATCAACAATAGCGTATTTATATACTCCTGCCGCTAATGAATTTACCGCACTTGAAGATTGCAACACATCATCAACAAAGTATTCAGCGGGCCAATTGGCATTTATAACCGAAGCGGTATCAATGCTTCCATCTGTAAGGTAATCACATGAAGGATTTTGCACTTTAAAAGTCGCTCTCACATTTCTGTCGATATCCACATACAACTCCAACAAAACAATACTGTCACACCCATAGGCAGACACAAAACTATCAATGTACGTACCAGATTGCGTTAAAGTTTGGTTGCCAAAAGTGTAACTTACTCCTTTGCAAATGGTGTCGGCTTTACTGTAAAATGTTGGTAGCACTTCTACTACTTTCATAGTAGAGGTTACGCGGCATTTTGAATTGCGCACATGTGCTTCTGAATTTCCTACAATGTAGCGGTAATAATAAAAACCTCTTTTGCTATTGTTATGATAAAATGTCGGCCCCACTGAGTCTGGAATATTCGTCCAGCTGAAGCCCCTGTTGGCACTTGTTTGCCATTGAATAAAAGGAGTCTTGTACTGCTCTCCTATTACTTCTGCTTCCAACTTGTACGGCGAAAATCCTTCGGAACACACTTTAGTGACTCCCTTGGGCAAAATCGAAGCTTTTGGTCCGCAGGGTCGAAATGATATATTGTCAATAGCCAAATCATTTCCGATACCGCCTGGTGCATCATTCTCCATTTTAAGAATAACACTTGTTTGCCATGGCCCCGTCGAAAAAGTGAAACCATAGGAATGCCACTTGGCATCCTCTGGAATATTGCCTGTATTGAAGCGGGTTGTATTGTTAATGAGGAATTTAATTTTCGGTTTGATGTAGTTACTTCCTGGAGGTATTACGTTAAAAATATCGGCAGAAAACTCATAAATGGTGTTTTCGCATAATCCAGTAACTTCTTGGATAAAAAACAAACCAGGATCATAACTGGCGTTTACGACCATCATATACCCATTAGGGTCTGAACTATTGTCTTGAATCTTTAACCAGTCGTAACTGTTTGCCCATTTCTTTAAATCATTTGTAATGATATACGTGCCATCCGGCGGAGGTGGATTTCTGGTATACGTATAACCAGGTGCAATGTTTGGGTCTGTTTGAACAATGTTATCGCTTCCAGAACCAAAGTCTCCAGCCTCATATAAGTTGTCCCCTAGATAACCATCACAAGTTTGTGCTTGAATTGAAAGGGATACACAAAGTACCAATCCGATGAAAATAGTTCTAATATCCAGGTATGACATGAAACGCACCATTGCATGCATAACGCTTAAAAACGGATTCCGTTTTGATTTATCATGCATCGTTCTTCAGCATTTCTTCAAACTCCTCAATGTATTTAAGTCCTTTGGGCACATAAGACTTATGATATGTTTTTGGAGCACCTACTTTAGGATATGGTTTACCCGTATTGTGAATATGGAAGGCATCTTTGTATAGCCCTTTTCTTAGGTAGTCTCCATAGTTTTTGTCAATCCACTTCGAACCGTTTTCTACCGCTTTTTTGCCCTGTAGCGCGTCAACTTCCACCTCGATTTCATAACACTTATATCCCATAATTTGAAACGGCCCCCAACTACTCGCTAGTTTCTGAAGATCTCCGTCTGTCATGCCTATCAAATCGTTTGCTTTTACGGTTTCAAGAGATTTTTGTTTTCCTCTTGCGACAGCATCAAGCTTCAAGAAAACGTGATTCTCGTACCGTTGTGGTACAATTTTGCGACCTGAAGATTCTAACACAATTAAAGCAAGTAAGTATGCTGGCGATAAATTGTACTTCTCAGCAGCGTCAATTACGTCGTCTTTGTAGTTGATAAACGTTTTCTCTACAACAGTTTTCTGAACTGTAATTGCATTGTATTCTAGATTGTACTTGTATTTAAGCACCAACACAGTTGCTAGCAGCCCAATTAAAGCAAAGGCTATTATACCAGACCAAACCCGTCTCACAACTATTTTAGAAGTCTTCTTAATATCTTACCAACGTTAGATTTTGGCAATTCGTCTCTAAAAACTACTTCTTTAGGCACCTTGTAGTTTGTAAGTCTTTCGTGACAAAATGAAATTACGTCCTCTGCAGTAAGTGATTCATCCTTTTTTACAACAAAAGCCTTAACGATTTCGGAGCCACTTTTTGTCTTCTCTCCTCTAACGCCTACTTCAAGTACTTTCTCGTGCTCTGCAATCGCTTTTTCTACGTCATTAGGGTATACATTAAACCCAGAAACATTAATCATTTCCTTTTTACGGTCAACGATTTTAAAGAACCCGTCTTCCATCATAATACCAATATCACCCGTTAGGAAATAATCGCCATGAAAACACTTTGCTGTCTCTTCGTCTTTCATCCAATAACCTTTCATTACTTGAGGTCCTTTAATCCCAATTTCACCAGGCTGTCCTTGAGCAACTTCTTTTAAGTCGTCGTCAAAGATCTTAATGTCGGTGTTGGGCATTGGCAAGCCGATTGTACCACGCTGATGACTACCATCCACAGGATTAATAGTGGCTGCAGGGCTCGTTTCAGATAATCCGTAGGCTTCCAGCAAGGGCGTTTTAGTAACCTTCTCCCAACGATCTGCTACAACATCTTGTACAGCCATTCCGCCACCAAGTGCTAACTTGAGATTGCTAAAGTCTAAATTTCTAAAGCTCTCTTGATTTAGCAATCCGTTGAACAAAGTATTAACTCCAGTGATTACGCTAAATGGATTTTTCTTTAAATCTTTACAAAACGCCTTCATGTCTCTTGGATTTGTAACCAATACGTTTGTGGTTCCATATCTATAAAACACAATACAATTCGCGGTCAAAGCAAAAATATGATAGAGCGGTAACGCTGTAATTATTGTTTCTGTTCCTTCCACAAATAAATCATCAATCCACGCTTCCACTTGTTGCACGTTGGCACACAAGTTTCCATGGGTCAACATAGCTCCTTTAGAAACACCGGTGGTACCGCCAGTATATTGCAAAAAGGCAAGATCCTCTTGGGTTAAGGATACTTTTGTTGGGACCTTCCCTTTCCCTTCGGCTAAACATTGTTTAAAAGGAATGGCATTAGGTAAATTAAACGGAGGCACCATTTTCTTGATTTTCCGAACAACAAAGTTTGTTATCCCTCCTTTCAAGCCACCCAGCATGTCGCCAATGGTAGTGGTGATAACCGTTTCTATTTCCGTTTCCCCAATTATTTTCTCGAGGTTACAGGCAAAATTTTCAAGAATTACGATGGCTTTGGCTCCAGAGTCTTTGTACTGGTGTCTCATTTCCTCTGCGGTATACAGTGGGTTTGTATTCACCAATACCAAACCAGCCTTCAAACAGGCAAATATTGCCACAGGAAATTGAAGCAAATTGGGCATTTGAAGTGCAATTCGGTCCCCTTTTTTAAGATTTGTTTTGTTCTGTAAATACCATGTAAAGGCATTTACATGCTCTCCTAATTCAGTGAATGTCATCTCGACATCCATATTTTTATAGGCTACCCTATCGGTATACTTAACTAGGCCTTCTTCGTATATGTCAACTATACTGTCATAACCATCCATATTTACATTAGGTGTAACGAAACTAGGATAGCTTTTTAACCACGGAAACTCGCTCATATTCTTTATTTCCGTAAAAATAGTAGAACAACACCGAATATTAATAATTAAGTAAAAAGATGTTGGTATTAATAGGAATAATCCACCAAAGATTGGTTTAATCGATCATACGATGCGTTAATGCTAAAGAAGTGAGAAGAAAGACTTTTGTTGGAAACAGATTAGCACACTGGGATATAGAGTTAAGTCCCTTGCATTCCTTCAATCCCTCATTCCTTCATTCCTCCATCAACAGAAAAACCTCCTTTGGGCTAATGTCATCGTTTGCAAGTTTTAATTTTTTATTTGTCAAGAAACCACGATTCAGGCTTTCCAAATAAAACAATTTCCCTATTTGGTAACTGGCAAATGCCACAGGCAATTTGATTTGATCGTAGTAGTGAAACTTGCGCACGTTACGCTGATTATCTCCGTAGTTCAAGGTAATAATGTGGAGTTGGTCGTGATACAATTTATGTAACTTACGCAGATACATTGTGTCCTCATCAGAAAGGGTTGCTTCATCCCAAAAAAAGATAAAAGTTGGTTTCTTTTTGTATTTCTTCAGGTCTTCTTTTTGATTTTCAATATTGATAAAACTAAACTCAGGTAGTCGCTTTCCCACTTCCAATTGTTTGGCTAAAACAGGGTTGTTAATTTCCTCAAAAGTAACTTCACTGCCAGTCGGATCAATCGACTTCAACCGATACCGCTTCTTGTTCCATTCAAAATAGACATCTCGGATTTCAGGCAAAATCAATGCCATCTCTTCGGTATGTATCTGCTCTCCTACACCACCGACATAAAACTTATCCATGCATGATTCGTTAAATATCCCATCGTTATTCATGTCTTTAACTGCAATAGTAAAACTGTCTGCTTCCGACCGAAAAACTCCCCCTAGCGTATTTAACCTTTGTTCGCGATAACAATAGTTGATATTAACAAACACCTTATTGCCACTATGCTTCTTGAAATGTTTGGTAAGCAGCTTTTTGTATGCGTAATTTTTGCCGTACTTAATTCGACTCAGCTTGATATGATGTTGCGCCGCTGAATTTGCCTGATTCGTTAACTTGAGGATAAAATCTTCCTGCATATAGGTTAAACTGTCAGGAGGCCCATCATCTGAAAAGTCAAAATTATTATTCCGATCTACAAAAAAATAAACGGTGCTCCTCGATCGCTTGAAGTTTCCAATAAGCGTTAAACAGTAGCCTTGATTGACTTCATTATTCGCACCAGAGAAATATATATATGTATATCCTGTATCACGCATACCCTCCATTTTGGGAAGCTGTTTAATCACTAAAGGAGGTTGTGATTCTTTCTCTTTTTCATCTATCCCAAATAAAGTAAAGGGTTCAATGTTTGGTGATTCGTACTTGTAAACCGGTAAAATGGCCAAACTCTTTGCAATCTTATCATCTTGCATCCGGTCGGTAAGGGTAACAGTTATTTCTGTTTGACCAAAACCTTGTGCAAAGCTTGCACATAAAGCAAGGGTTAAAAGAAGGATGTTGTTTCGCATAGATTAGCGTCGATTTAAATAATACGACACATAATAAAGTAAAGTAGCAATGGAACCAATCGCTGCGACAACATATGTCATTGCGGCCCATTTTAGCGCATCTTTTGAATCGTCAAGCTCTTCGGAACTGACCACATTACTTGATCGCATCCATTGTAACGCTCTTTTGCTTGCGTCAAACTCTACGGGCAAGGTAATAATCGTAAACAGGGTAGTTAAAGCAAACAAACCAATACCCAACATCAACAAAAATGGAAATCTATTAATGAGCAAAATCCCGCCAATTAAAGCGATTTGAACAATCATGCCGGAACGCTGTACAGCCGGAACCAAACGACTCCGCATCATTAACCACGAATACTGCTTGGCATGTTGAACGGCATGACCACACTCGTGAGCCGCAACAGCAGCTGCAGCAGCATTTCTTTCATTATACACGGCTTCGGAGAGATTCACCGTACGATCCATCGGATTGTAATGATCGGTAAGCCTACCTGCAACAGAAATAACTTTCACATCGTAAATACCATTTTCATTGAGCATTTTCTCAGCTATTTCTTTACCACTTAAGTTAGATCTAATAGGTGTTTGACTGTATTTTTTAAATTTGGAACGAAGGCGTGCTTGCACGATTCCTCCAACCAATGCGATTAAAATACCAATGATGTATGCCCCTTGTAATCCCATGTTTTTTTTACTTAAAGAACTTCAAATTGCATTCCAAATTACCTAAACACCTTAAAATAAATAATTACTAAGGCGAAAATGAAGACAAAAATCGAAATCTTATTGATTCTGTGCATTGCCTTTAAATATTTATTATCCGGGAATTCTGTGTCTTTCTTTAACAGAATATAGGAAAGAAGTTTTTTTAAGATACTCATTTTGAAAGTGTTAACAGATCTTGACCAATATCTTTACGATAATACATCTTATCGAAAGCAATATGCCCAATACCATCGTAACTTTTTGAGAGTGCGTCTTGAATGTTTTCACCAAAAGCACTGACAGCAATTACACGACCGCCATTTGTCAAAATGTCATTATCATCGATTTTGGTGCCTGCATGAAATACTACGGAATCGTTTGCCTGGTGTGGCCTAAACTCAATTTTTGCGCCTGTGGTATATGATTCTGGATATCCTCCACTAACGGCAAATACCGTCGTACACACCCGATCATCGACCTGTACATTAACTTCGTTTAACCGTTTATTGGAAGCTAATTTTAATATTTTGCCGAAATCATTCTTTAATCTTGGGAACACAACTTCGGTTTCAGGATCACCCATTCTCACGTTATATTCTATAACTTTTGGACTTCCATTGTCGTTTATCAATCCAAAAAACACAAACCCTACAAAAGGCATGTTTCTATTTTTCAATCCTTCAAATGTTGGCGTAATAATTTCCTTTTCTACCTGGCTCAAATACTCATCGGTCATAAAAGGAACCGGGCTAACTGCGCCCATGCCTCCTGTATTCAACCCCGTATCGTTCTCCCCTATCCGCTTATAGTCTTTTGCTTCTGGAAGAATTATATAATTCTCGCCATCACTTAAAGCAAAAATGGAAAACTCAACACCAGACAAAAAGTCTTCAATCACTACCTGACTGCTGGCATCACCAAACTTTTTATCGAGCAACATATCATCCAATGTTTCATCCGCATGTTCTAGTGATTCTGAAATGACCACCCCTTTTCCGGCAGCTAACCCATCCGCTTTTAGTACATATGGGGCATTTTTAGTTCGCAAATATGCCTTTGCCTCTTGTATTGTGTCTGCCGTAAATGTGCCATACTGTGCAGTAGGTATATCATTCTCAATCATGAATGCCTTGGCATAATCCTTACTGCCTTCTAATTGGGCTGCTGCTTTATTAGGACCTAAAACAAATACGTCTAGCCCGTCTTGTGCATCTATAAAATCTGTTATTCCTGCCACCAATGGATCTTCACTGCCTGGAATAAGAACGTCTATGGCATTTGATTTACAGAACGAGGCTACCGAATCAAAATCCATCACGGATAAATCGACATTTTTTGCCACTTGAGCAGTACCCGCATTACCTGGGGCAACAAATAGATTTTGAACAACTGAACTTTGTGCTGTTTTCCAAGCAAGGACATGTTCTCGCCCTCCTGATCCTAAAATTAATACGTTCATATTTCGTTTACAAAAATATTGCTATCACACTGCTAAGAAGCCAATTTATGGGTTTACTTTTCCCGACGTTTTAAACAATGGATCAACACAAGTCTTGGCTGCCTTACGCTCTACTAGCCATATTGGCAATTATTTGGGGAAGTTCGTTTATGCTAATGAAAGAGGGACTAAAGGTTTTAACCTCTATCCAGATGGCGGCATTTCGAATTTCAATTTGTGGTTTGGTCTTCTTTCCGTTTGTTTTCAAGCATTTTAAGAAAATTGAATCTAAAGATCGGAAGTACGTTTTACTGGCCGGGCTTATGGGGAGTGGTATCCCAGCATTTTTATTTGCCACCGCCCAGCAAAACATCAATAGTTCTTTGGCTGGGATACTTAACGCGATGACGCCGATTTTTACAGTCCTTATTGCCGTTATCTTTACCAATTTAACTCTATCGAGAAACAAGTATATCGGTGTATTGGTTGGCTTTGTTGGAGCAGCAGCCATTATAGTAGGCAAAATGTTTCAATCAGGCGATGGAGCAGTTTCATTTGGATCTACACAAATTCAATATGTACTTATGGTTGTATTGGCTACCATTTTGTATGGATCGAATATCAACCTGATTAAAAACAAATTAGCGAAATACAACGCCTTTGTAATAGCAACCACACCCTTGTTTATGATTTCCATTATTGCCATGATCATTATGGGCATAACCGATTGGTCTAATATTACACAGCACCCAACACAGCAGATATACAGGTCATTTGGCGCAGTTACGGCGCTAGCCATATTTGGCACTTCACTAAGTCTAATTATGTTTAACAGACTTGTTCAAACCTCTGGGCCTGTATTTGCAAGCTCCACAACTTATTTCATTCCATTCGTAGCCGTATTTCTAGGTCTTCTTGATGGCGAACACGTGGTGTGGATACAGTGGGCAGGCATGCTGCTCATATTGGCTGGTGTTTATCTAATCAATAAGCGTGTTAGCCCTCCAACAAGCGCATAACGTGATCGAAGTTACGCTTATACACCGTTAGTCTATTCGACATCTCATTCAACTCTTTTTTAAGTGATTTCATTTCTTGAGCAATTAAGGCCATGTTTGCTTTGTTTTCTGTTTCAAACATCTCGCCTATGCCAGAAACCAACCATTGAATAGACAGTGATGGATAATGCAACGTAATCTTCTGCACAAGATCCAAGCCCACTTTGTTTCGCCCATTAGATATATGACTTAATACCGCTGGAGAGATTCCTAACTGATTCGCAAATTCAGATTTTGTTTTACCTGTTTGCTGCAGGAATTGAACAACACGTTTATTGATTGCATCCATTTTTACAATTGTTAAATAATTTTACAAATGTAAACACTTCGCATTATTTACAAATGTAAATTACTGCCACACAGCGACAGCGTATTCGCGTCTATTTTAGTTCAACAGAATCACCATTAACTACTGATTATGTGCACTTTACACCAACATTAGAAACAATTGTTAATATTCTCTTACCGATTAAGTGCGACGGCGTAAAATGACATACTATATTTGCACAAAACACAAGGAAATGAGAAGAATTGGAGAGATATCCGCGATAATTTTGTTACTAAGTCTAAGCAGACTTGCTATTGCCATACCTAACCTAGAACCGATTGGTGCTGCTGCACTATTTGGAGGTGCAATGTTATCGTCTAAGTATTTACGCTACATGATTCCTTTGTTGGCCTTATTTATTGGTGACCTTATAATAGCGTCTCTAGCTCCAGAATTTGGTGCCCACCTCTTCAGCCCTACTTTTATAGCCGTATATCTTTCTTTTGTAGCAGCAGTGTTTATTGGGAAAAAGTTGATTGGGAATACCCCAAAGATCAAAACTGTACTCGGAGGAGCTGTTTTGTCTTCAGTCGTTTTCTTTCTTATCACAAACTTTGCAGCTTGGGCAGATCCAACATTCTCGTTTTATCCAAAAAATATAGCTGGTTTGTGGGCATGTTACCTAGCTGGTATCCCATTTTACAAAATGACACTTGTATCAAACGTGGTATTCTCTAGTGCTGTATTCGGGCTGTATGCCTTCTACAGAAAGCAAGTAGAATCTAAGCAAGTAATCGCTTAGTCTTCCTCTACAACGCCATAACGTTGCATAAATAGACCTGCGTCACACTTCGGCTGAACGAAGGTGCTTTTTGGTGGCATATACTCCCCATTATCAGAGATAAGCGCCACATCTTCAAAATTACAAGGGTGTAATAGGAATAAATAAGTATCAGGGCTTTGTGCTTGAACAACCGCCTCTGTTAAGGCTTCATCTGTACTTATAAACTCAATTCTGTCGTCTAAACGAGAATCTTTAATGCCGAAGATTACAGACAATACCTTTTTTTCAAACTCCTGGACGTCCAGTAATTCAACTACATTTTTTAGTTTTAACCTAAAAGTTCCGGCAGTGCATTTTAAAACAAACTCACCGCTCTCTTCTGGTCGAACAGCGTAGTCAGGCATTTCATCCACCCAAAACGATTCATTTAACGCGTTAAATACGGCTTCAACAGATAAATCGCTTGACCGCACAATTCTATGAAAAGGATTGATTTTAAGTTGATTACAATCTAACAAATAGGTCATGCAGTACCTTTTATCGTTGTCTTCATTTTCTAAATAAAGATTCGAGACACTGGCAGCTCGATGATGACCATCCATTATATAAAAGGATCCAATTTCTGCCACCTCGTTTTGAATTGACTCTATCACATCATTGTCTTGAACCACCCAAATTTGATGTGTTTTACCCTTTTTAGTGAATGTTACATCACTTTCGCCTTGAATCACCCATCTCAATAAATCCTCTAAAGATTGTTTGTGATGATGACTGAGCAACAAAGGCTCACCAATGATATTCGTTTCTTCAACAAGATTTTCGATAAACCGTTCTGTAGCCGGACGGGTATGTTCGTGTTTTAGAATTTTTTCGTTTTGATAATCGAGTATATCACAAAGGCCAATAATTCCTGTATGAGAAATATCGTTGTAGGTTTGTCTATAAACAAAAAATATTTCGTCCTTAAACCTGTCAACTATCTGATTATCAAATAAATAATCAAAATACGATTTTGCATTATCGTAAACTGCAGCACTCTCGCGCGACGTATTAGACGATATCATGTGATTTTTAGTCACATGCAAAAAAGACAAGTCGTTTGCGAACATTTCTTTCGCTAATTCTTCTTCTGAACTATAGTTAGCCGAATTAGAAGTGACTTGTTGAATGTATTCAGGCTTGGCCTGAATGGCATTAAACGGTTTAAGTATAGGCACGTTTACTGGAAAAAGTCGATGATTTTATGGGCAAGTTCTTCTCCTATTCTTTGTTGTGCTTCCGATGTAGCCGCACCGATGTGTGGGCTTAGAGAAACATCATCTCTGGTAAAGAAATCCATATTGACAGGAGGTTCGGTTTCGAAAACATCCACCCCAGCGGCTGTAATTTTACCTGACTTTAATGCATTGTGCATCGCTGTTTCATCCACAACTCCACCTCTTGCGCAGTTGATAAGAACAGCTCCATCTTTCATCAATCCAAATTCCTTTTCTCCTATGGCGGTTTCTCCACCACCAGGAATATGTAACGATATAAAGTCACTACGCTGTAGCAACATATCTTTTTCAACTAATGGAACATCAACCATCACATTCGCTGTATTGAAGTTGGCATTAATTTTCAATTCCACTGGCATTGACTTATCCGTTATGAAGGGGTCGTGTGCTACCACATTCATTCCAGCGCCAATTGCAATTCTTGCCGTTTCACGACCGATTCTACCAAAGCCAACAATCCCAAGGGTTTTGCCAAATAGCTCCTGCCCTTTTGATGTTTCTTTCTTTAGTTCTTTAAAACGACCAAATGATGTATCAGCCATTTCTCGGTTGGTTTTATTCAAGAAACGAATAGATGCCAACAAATGAGCAAATACCAATTCTGCCACACTGTTTGAAGAAGCCGCTGGTGTATTGATTACCTGAATCCCTTTTTCTTTGGCATAGGTAACATCAATATTATCAAGGCCAACACCGCCTCTACCTATTAACTTAAGGTTCGGGCAAGCATCGATAAGATCGGCACGCACCTTGGTAGCACTTCGCACCAAGATAGCGTCATAACCATTGAGCTTTGACATTAACTCATCCTGCGGAATTGTGTTGGTATCAACCTCAAATCCAGCTTGTTCTAACAGTTCCTTCCCTCTTGGGTGGATACCATCGTTAACTAATATTTTCTTCATTATTTGAATGTTTGCATCACATTAACCAATGCCTGTACACTGTCTAATTCTAATGCGTTGTACATACTTGCTCTAAATCCACCAACTGACCTATGTCCTTTGATACCGCTAATGTTGGCCTCCTGACATGCATTTAAAAATGCCTCGTTTTGACTGTCGTCGTTTAACAAGAAAGTTGCGTTCATATAACTTCTATCCTCTTTGGCAACTGCCCCAACAAAACTCTCGTTGGTGTCAATTTCATTATATAACAAATCTGCTTTCGCTCTGTTTCGATTTTCTATGGTTTCAATTCCAGTTTTATCAATCCATTTTAGGGTTTGCAAAACCACGTATACGGGAAATGCAGGCGGCGTGTTGAACATCGAGCCTTTAGACATGTGGATCTTGTAATCCATCATCGATGGTATTTGACGAGATACCTTACCTAAAACGTCCTTCTTCACTACTACCAGAGTAGCCCCTGCAGGACCTAAATTTTTCTGAGCACCAGCATACATGATGTCAAACTGGTTTGCATCAATTTTTCGACTAAAAATATCCGAACTCATATCACAAACAAGTGGCAATGCTGTTTCTGGGAATTTGTGCATTTGGCTCCCATAAATCGTATTGTTACTTGTAATGTGAAGATAATCAGCATCTGTTGGAATGATGTAATCTTTGGGGATGTAGGTGTAATTCTTGTCTTTACTAGACGCTATAATATCTACTTCACCAAACAAACCTGCCTCTTTAATCGACTTGCTCGACCACACACCCGTATCGATGTAACATGCTTTTGTATTGAGCAGGTTATATGCCACCATCAAGAATTGGGTGCTGGCTCCACCATGTAGGTACATCACTTCATAATCGTCATTCAAATTCCATAATTTCTTAACCAAAGCTCTTGCTTCATCCATTACAGCAACATATTGCCTGCTTCGATGCGATACTTCCAAAATTGAAAGGCCGGTGTTGGCAAAATTTGTTAGAGCTTCCTTGCCTGCTTCAATCGCCTCTTGTGGCAGTATGGCTGGGCCCGCTGAGAAATTATGTACCTTGTTCATTCCGATTACTAATTTGCCGCAAAAGTATTACGTATATAGAGCAATACCATGTGAAATTCTTGTTAATATACTGATATATATCCATGCGTATGTATAGTCTATATTTGTCTAAAATATTTTACCCATCTCGAGCCTAGAAAAATATAGAACCAAAATTTTGTTTAGGCTTCAACCTGCCAAACGTTGGCTAAAGAGACATAGCTTCCCGGGTTTTAAAGGCAGATCTCTGTTTGACGTAGGTAAGTTTTTTATTGATTCTTTGTTTGATGCTGATCTGATGTTGCGTGCTTCATCCTTGGCATTTAACTTTTTCTTAGCACTGTTTCCATCAATCATTTTCTTATTTACTGTCATTGCGTATATACCGATATTAGATTTTCAATCAGACCTTTTAGTTCAGATTAAACGCTTATTACCAACCAATGCATACGAAGTATTATTGGGAACAATAGATGACATCTTAAATAATCAAAACCTGAGTTTGTTATCCTTTGGTTTTATCCTAGCACTTTATTTCAGCAGTAATGCATTCAATTCGATGATGACTGCTTTTGATAAATATGCACTTTCTCATCAAAAACGATCGTGGTACATCGCCAGACTAAGAAGCATTGGCTTGACATTGTTGGTTGCTCTAATTGTGTTAGCCAGTGTAGCGATTATTACCGTCGTAACGATATCTATATCTTGGTTAAAGAAACAACAGTATGTAGACGAACAGATTAATGTGCTGTTGTTAGAAATCTTACAATATGCCTCGATATTTGTACTCATTTATTTCGTCTACTCCTCGCTTTATTATTTTGGTAGCTCAAAGGTTGCGGAATGGAAGTTTTTTAGCGTTGGAAGCACATTGGCCACAATACTATCGGTAATTGCTAGCGCAGGGTTCACATTTTACGTTAATAGCTTTAATTCATACAATAAATTGTACGGATCTATTGGAACTATACTTGTACTAATGGTTTTAATCTATTTTAACTGCATCATGTTATTAGTCGGATTTGAGCTAAACAGCAGTATTGATAGGGCTGAAATGAAGTCGATTAAGCCTGAACATGACTTAAATTAATATTCAGTATTTTTTTTATAAAAAATGTTGTCGGTAACACGTGCAAAAATTACATTTGCATCCTCTAACGGAGAAGTGGCAGAGTGGTCGAATGCACTTGTCTTGAAAACAAGCGAGGGTCACACCTCCGGGGGTTCGAATCCCTCCTTCTCCGCAGACTAAAAGCCTTACGCACAGCGTAGGGCTTTGTTGTTTTCAAACGAATCTGAAACGAAGTTTCAAGTGAGGGTGGAAACAACAAAGCCCTTGACACAAAGTGTCTAGGCATTTTAGTCTGAACTCCCCCACTCAGGGATCACGAGCGGAGCGAGTAATCTCGGTTTTGAAGGGTTGAATGTCTGAAAGACGAAGGATTGAAGGGTTGAATGTCTGAAGGAATGAAGGACGAATGAGTCTATGAGGTAGATTCAAAGTTTTACCGCTATCCTACATTGACCTTTTGACAATAATGTATAGATTTGGTTAAAAAAAATGAATGTAATCGGATTAGTCATAGGGCGTTGAAGTCCCTGGAAGTATTGAAATTAGAAATTGCGTCGGCCCATTGTTTCATATTGAACTTAACCAATCCAAGACCCCTGTAGGCTTTAGCCATGCTCACAGAATCACCAATGGACTCGGCATGCCGCATTGCGATGAAGTACTTAGACGTTGCGTTGGAATAGTCGACCAGATATAAATAACCATCGGCCAATAAGTTTGCGCTCTTTATAATTCCAATCGTGTAGTTGTTTTGATTGGATTGAAAATACGCTTCCTTTAGTATCTTAATTGCACGATTAAAAGAATCTTCCACTTGAAGAAACGATTCAGCAGCAGACACCATTTCATCAATGTTATTCCTTGCCTTCTGTTGCGCCCTTGTTTCCGCCTTTTTACCGCCAATTTTTATGCCAGCACAACTCGACGAGGAAATCGATATGCCAATAAAAAAAACGAGAAATACCCTTAGAAGCCTCACCATGCAAATAAAAGAAATAAAGCCATACGCTGGTTACTAAATAATAGCAAATCAAAGCGTTATGAATCTCCCTTTGCGTGAACAGAGGGGAATATCTGATTGTCTAGATTTATACGGAGACTATGTGCTAGTCATTTTTCAATTCTTCTCTACCGTCAGGATGTTTGGCAAAGCGCTTTCCTTCGGCACCATGGACGGGATCACTGCTGTTCCAAGGCCATCCGCCAAAACCCGTTTTCTGGTAATCTATAAACGCCTGCTGAATTTCTTCTCTAGAGTTCATTACAAATGGACCATGCTGAACTACCGGCTCGTTTAGTGGCTTTCCTTGCAGTAGCAATATCTGACCCTCCGTGTCTCCATTTTTAATTATAATGTCTTCAGTTGGATCAACGTTTAAACCATGGTAACTGCCAATATCTTGTCCTGCTATATTGATTGAATCTCCTTCAAAAAAATACAAACTTCTATTGACGCCATCCACAGATTTAGGCAACGTATATTCAGCGCCAGGCCCAAACTTAAAAGCATAAATGGCCACATGGTTATCACTTTCAGCGGCCCAAGAATCAGGATTTGCGCTTGGTGCTTTAGACTCTCCTAAGGTGCCGGCTAATACTTCAATTCTTATCTTATTGTTGTTGGCATCTTTCTCTTCCAATACCGGGATATCTTCACTCCAATTCATCTTGAAGTAAGGTGTTACCATTTTGCTTTTCTTAGGCAAGTTCAACCAGATCTGAAATAACTCCATTCTGTTGCCAGACTCTTTGTTAACCAAAGGAAACATCTCGGCATGCTGAAGCCCTTTACCTGCTGTCATCCATTGCACGTCGCCATGTCCGTAGCGGGCATGACCACCTAACGAATCTGAATGATCTACATAACCATCTCTAACAACGGTTATCGTTTCAAATCCACGGTGTGGGTGACTTGGAAATCCAGGTACTTTTTTACCATGATACATGCGCCAGCCGTCTTTAATGATAAAATCTTGTCCTATCTGTCGACCATCAAGAGATGCTTTTGGTCCTTGACCATCATTCCCTTCTGGATACAAATCTTCATGATGCACACAAAATAGAAACGGGTCTTGTGTCTCCCACTGAAAGCCTAAAGGCCATATTTTTTTTACTATCACTTTCTCTTCTTTATCGTCTTCTTCTGATTTACTAATATTTGTTGCAGACCCTAGTATCACGCCTGATGCAGCAAGTCCTGCTTTTTTCAAAAAGTCTCTTCTATCGTTTGCCATGAGTCGAAATTACAATTATTATATGTATATACATGTATTATGATACACATAACAGGAATACCTTTAATTTGTTCATGATACGCTGTAAAAAGAAACAGAGTTGTTACCGAAACACAAAACCATTCGTAATGATACCAGATACGAATTGATTCACCTTTGTTTCCCCTTTGTATATGTACACATCACTCTTTTGCAAATAATCTTTTGCATCTGAAAAGTAGAAATTCCCTGTAACTGGGTCAATATCAAACCCATACACATTCGACTCAGGCATGTCGATTATTTTATTTTCGACCTTGTATGTTAAGGGGTGTATGTAATGAATTCCTTTAAAAGCAAAGTATATGTTACCGTTGACCGGACTCACCCGCAACAAGCTTGGCTTCCCTCCTATGTCAAGGCTTACCTCGTTCACAACGCGTAATGAATCAGGATGAATCAATTGAAACTTTGGAACGTCGTTGCTTCCCAAGCGACCTTCGCATAACACAGCAACAAGACTATTACGTAAAACGGCAAGACTATTCGGATTGTGGGCAACGCTTATGCTATCTACAACAACCTCAGCTATGGGATCTACAACAAAAACAAACGGACGTTCGCGATTCGCTATAAACAACCTGTCATCTACCATATTCATTTGGTCCGTCCAACCGTCAATGGGTATGAAATTGTCGATTCGATATGTCTGGGTATTCACCACAGCTATTTCGTTTCCATACAAATCGCTAACAAAAGCCTTCGTGTTTTTATAAAAATGAACATAACGCGGTGATTTAAAACCTGTTATCTCATGTTTTATTTTTAAATCTATCGAATCAATCACGATGATTTTTCCAGAATTGTTAACCACTAGCCAGTACTCGCCATTGTGTGAGGCAATGGATTGAAATACATCACCAACAGGTTGCTGGTTTACATTCTTATACAGGTTAGATAAGTAACCATTGGTACTAAAATTATACAATCCCAAGGAAGCATTACCACGCTGGAATCCTCCTTCATTTATTACCAATACATCACCTGCACTTGTATCGGTGTTGCTAGTTGGCAAGACGGACTCATCGTCACATCCAAACAATAATAATATGAAGATAACACCTATTGAATGACGCATATTTTTTGAATGAAGGTACCAGTATCTGTTTCCAATTTTACGAAATAAACGCCTTCTTGCAAACCTGGATTATGATGTTTCGAACCTGACGTATCTGAGTAAACAGTTTCCCCAGACATTGTACAAATCGTTAAAGAATTGCAACTCATTTGTAGTCGAAATCCTGTTGATGAATACGAGGGATTGGGCGTCACAAAACGTTTAATAACGCTCTTTGCGGTTACGCCTAGTGGGAATTGCAATACACCAATGGCATCCAAATCAAATCCTCCCGATTCAAAATCGGTTGGCCATGGATCGTTAATTTTCTGCCCTTTACTATCTCGTCTGGCAAATGAATCATTTATGCTTCCAACAACGTCGACCAATCGAATATGGGTGATTGCGCTTACATCTATTCCTATAGAATCTTTTAACTCTTCTAGATCGAATGGTGTTCCGTAAGGTGCTTGATGCTTTCCTGCCAAATTATGGTACCATTCGCATTCCATATAAGATAAATTCTCTATTTGGGTAGACGAATCTGCTGCACATTCTGATGGAAATCGAACAAACCTTATACCGTCACTACTCACTTCAACAAAAGCCAATTCTAAAAAATAGCCACCAGCCCATTCAAATCCGTTTTCGAAAACAACAAAATCAGGACCTGAGATATCAGCTATCGCTCGGCTGAAATAAAATATTGCCACTCCCCCGTCTCCAATGCTTACAGTCCTATTATCTGCAGTACCTAGCGCATCTGTCGGCTCACCAGTTACCACAACTACGGAACTGCTGGCATTTATTCGTTGACTTCCACGTTTTATAAGTACCGAATCTCCCCAATAGCTTAACGATATGTTGTCTCGATGAATCGCATGACTACCGGATTTTCCTCCAGCAGGATCAAACTGAGCTAAACAAAAGCAGCTACACGCAATAATGATTAATACGGATAACGTTTGCCTCATTGTTTAATGAACTGTTTAACAGAAACTCCCTTTGTTGTTCTAACTTCGATAAAGTAAATACCTGTTTTTAAGTCACTTACGTTTACACTTTTCCTGTTCTCTGTGTGAGTTAAATGTGTTTCACCAGTTATATCGAATACGGTCATGCGTGTAATGTCATTTGAAGTCATCACGTTGATTACCTCATTTGTTGGATTAGGGAAGATAGTTAAATCCATTTCATTCGCATGCCGAACCGCACCTGTTATTGGGAAAATGTTATCCATGCAAAAATATGCCGGAGTATTTAATCCAAACTGCCCGGTATCGCTACCTTCCACCCAAAAATGGAGGCTCACAACAGCTTGATTGTACATTATATCAGTTAGATTCCAGTAACTCCAGTCTTTTTGAATATAGTCTTTTGAATTGTCGTCAGACCTGTAATCGGCTAAATAGTGCGACAAGGTATCGGTTGTTTCACCGTTGTAAAGCACACCAACTACCTTAACCATCAAATAATCTTTATCGTTTCCTGAAACACCGCCGAACTTTTTAGCAAATTGGTTTCCGTCCTGCATTGTTTTAAAACCATACGTTGAGTTGTTTATGCCAACCTTAAATTCTCTAGCAGCGGTAGGTTGAAAATGAACTGTCGACACATATGGAAAATGCATGTTTGCACGTTGATAACCAGTCAAATAGGTTTTCGATTTCCCAAAGCCACTGCCTGAAATACAACTGTATTGATTATTAAATGTTGCATCAATAGTATCCGACATACTTGACACAGACCAGCCCGTCCAACTCCCCCATTGTTTGTTGAACTTGTTTTCAAATAACACTGTGTTTTGTACGAATCCGCCATCAAACTGCGATCCGTTTAAGAAACTATCAACGTTGGTTTTGTAATCAAAGTCAATATCGGAGATTATATAGCTGTTGGTTAAAGAATCAGAATTGAAATTATCAAAGCAGAAATAAGCTGGTGTATTCATTCCAAATTGGCCAGTATCGCTGCTTTCCATTGTAAATACTATAGAATCTACGTCGCCTAATCGCTCTAGGTTCCAGTGCGTCCAGTCTTTAACCAAATAGTCTTTACTATTATCTGAGAATCTGTAGTCTGCCAGATAAAACATATCCGTAGTGGTTGAATTACCGATGTGACCCGTTGCTATAATTCTTAAAAAATCTGGATCATTACCATCATTGCCACCAAACTTCTTTGCGAATTGGTCGCCATCACGCATAGAAAGAGTGGGATAAGTGCCGTTGTTCACGTACATCCCTTTAACCACTTGTTGGTTGTGCAATACCACTGTCGCCTGTTTATGTGCTACGGCGTAATTTGATGAATAGTTCACACCCGATCCTGACATTACACTGTATTGATTGCCATACCCTGGTGTCGTTGTATCCTTCATGTTAGAGACGCTGACACCGTCCCACGATTGCCAAGCCGGATTGTAGTTGTTAATATATGTCGCTTTACCGCTATTAAAGCTTCCAGCACTGTCTGAGCCGTTATAAAAGGTATCCAATTGCATTAATGGATGAGATTCAAATGTGGCCACCCAGTTGATTTGTGCTGATGCCAATTGACTGAAGATTGTTGCTACCAATAGCGTAAGTGTCTTTTTCATTGAGTTTTGTGTTTATTAATTGTGTAAGAAATGTCTATTTGATAATTGCGTGGTGGATTTGGACGAAATGGTAAAACCGTATAATCCAAGTTCGCCAAGTTTCTTGCTATTACATTGATTTTAAACGCTTTATATCCAAACTGCGCTTGAACTTGATGGAGTAAATAAGCAGGCACAAATTCAGTATTTTCCGTATCTATAAAACGTTTTGACACCCATTGAATGCCATACCGTGCTTGCCAACGTCGATGAGTGTACCCAGCATTTATATACCCTTGATGCATCGGCACATAGCTCTGTTGTTTCTTTGTTTTGTCTTTTTTTACGGTGGAAATGAGCTTTGTCGCTCCTCCATCCAATTGGAGCTTTTTATACTGCGTTTTCGCGGTAATCTCTACTCCTCTATTCCACTGTAATTGATTTAGAACTTGTTGTGCTTCAAACACTCCCGATTTACCGGGCAGCCAACGTATTTGATCATAAATGTCGTTACTAAAAACTGTAGCCAGCACAGACACATGGCTTGTTTTTAACTGAGTCGATAGTTCTGCAATTGTACTTTTTTCTGCAATAAGACCTGGATTACCACCAGGTCTCCAAAAAAGACTATTAAACGTTGGGAGCCTATAATTAGTTGTAAATGAGCCCAATACGCTCCATTTGTTAGAGATTTTACGATTTACTTGTACGGCATACAAAATGGGCAAATCTGTTGTGTTGGTAAACTGAACAAAGCGCGCTCCAAAATGACCTTGCCACTTCTTTAATTTTAGTTTTAGGTGAGCGCCCTCACTCACCTCTACCCGACTTTGGGCATAAAATGTATCCGCATCTGCTCCAAAATGTCGCAACTCAAAATCTAGGCCTGCTTGTACATGCTTGTCGAACTTCCGCTTTAGATGTACAAGTGCTGTATTATTTATAAATCCATAAGTTGTATAGATTTCTGAAACTGAATCATTGTACGCGAGGGATTCTATAAATGATCCAACGATAATTTTCATTTCTGTTTTATCAAACAATTTTGACCAATCTGATTGAAAACGCACACTTCTATCGATTTGATTTTTTTTAGATTCGGATTCTAACAAGGTGGCTGGTATGTTTCGTTGCGCATTTTGCGCCCAAAATCTAATGTGTATAGGGTTGTTGTTTTTTATTGAGAACTCCTGCTGGTAGAGCGTTCCAGCCATCAGATACTCCGCATTTTCTAAACGCTTTGGTCCGGATGAGAATACCGAATTAATAGGGTAATTGTTGTCACTTTTCTGCACATAAGACAAAATACTTAAGCGGTTCTTCTTGTTGATTACGGTTGCTTTAAATGAGGCATTCAATGTGTTAAAAGACCCAAAACCCGTATTAAACTTTAACGTGTTTGATGTATCAATCTTGCCATTGTTAAGTTCTACATTCCCCGCAGTGCCGCCACTTCCAGTTCTCACGGAATTGGTGTTATTTACGTTGACTTCGTCAAATACCATCGCTGGTAGCAGATTTAGATCCACGTTACCGTTCAATGTATTTTGTAGACTAATGCCATTCCAGTAAACGGCTGTTTGTTCAGGCGTGCCTCCTCGAATGCTTATTGTTGACAAAGCCGTTCCGCTCGCTGGTTTAACAAATACCAGTGCTTGCTGAGTCAAAACATTCCCAATAAAATCAACATCCGACCCTATGAAAGTATCAATTTTGAATCTTTCAACTTCTCCACGAATAGAGATATGCGTGCTGTCTAGCACAACAGAGTCCATCTGTGCAAATGCAGTAAAGGCTGATACCCATAAGGTTGCAACGCAAACGATAAGATGTTGTTTCAAATGAATGATAATAAAAAACCTGCTCCACTTTTAACCCGAAAGTGTTACAATCGCTGATATTGGCAGGTCTTCTGACTTACTCTTGAAATCGTCTTCCCAACGCGATTAGACGGTCAGTGACAAAAGAATGATTTCAAATATGTTGAGCTTACAGCTGCGGGTACAGTAAAGGTTTTACACCTTATTCCCATTTTCATCTCTCTGTTCTTATTGAATAAGAAGAACCAAAATCTAAGCAAAGATAACCACGTATATGAAGCTAGGTAACACAATCTATCAACGTATTGTTAATAGCCTGACTGTCTAGCGTTTATAATTAGACATTTGACTTAAAGTACTTCGTGTAAAAACAAATTCGTATAGCAAATATTTGATATTGATTGGTGATTTTTCGAATAGCCAAACTATACTTGTATCTTTCATTTTACATCATTCCAAATAATGTTACACGAACGTATAAAATCATCCACCGCTGAAGATCATAAAAATGCCGAGCGTCATAGTTATGGGAAAGAAATAATGGACAGGAGTTTGACCAAAACGCAATACGCACAGCTGCTTACGGCCAACTATCGGTATATAGCTCCATGGGAAAAGCAATGGGATTTGCAACTAGAAATAGACACTACTGCTTTACAACTCGAGCAGCGAACTAAAACCACTTTGCTAGAAAATGACTTAAAGGCTTTGGGTATCGACCCAGAAAGCATAAACACGTCATCTCTGGAAGCACCAAGCACATTGGCTCAGTTTTTAGGCAGGATGTATGTTATAGAGGGTTCTACGCTAGGTGGAGCTATGATTGAAAAGCAGCTAAAACTTAACCCACATTTATCGGGCTGTAGTTTTGATTTTTATGGAGGGTACGGACAAAACTTAATTCCATTTTGGAAATCTTTTTTAGCGCAATTAAATACCGTAGAACATCCTCAAGAGCAAGATGAGGCGATTGAATGGGCAAGAAGGTGTTTTAAAGAAATGGAGTCTTGTTTTATCAACGCAAAATCATTGAATCTCGATTCTTAGCAATAGAATTATATTTTTGTCGAAAATTATTTAGTAATGGCATCTACATCAGATTTATCACGCGGGCTTTTCATTAGACACCAAGGTCAATTATGCCGTGTGGTAGAATATAAACACACCATGCCAGGCAAGGGTGGTGCTTTCTATCAAGTTAAAATGAAAAACGCAATCACCGGCAAATCGTCAGAAACGCGATTTAGATCTGGCGAATCAATCGACGTAGTGCGTGTCGATGAAAAAGAAATGCAATACCTATATAAAGAAGGTACAAACCTTATTATGATGGACACAGAAACCTTTGAACAGGTTCAAATTCCTCAGGATATGGTTGGTGATGCCATGCAGTTTATCAAGGAAGAAATGATGCTATCTGTCTATTTTGACGATGGCAATCCAATAATGGCGGATGCTCCAAATCATGTGATTCTGGAGATTACCTATTCAGAACCAGGTATTAAAGGAGATACAGCAAACAACCCTTTAAAACCAGCAACGCTGGAAACAGGAGCTGTTGTACAAGTTCCGTTGTTTGTTCAACAAGGCGAAATGATTAAGGTTGATGCGCGCACAGGTGAATATGTAGAACGCGCTAAATAACCCGCTATTACCAAATACCGATTAAGTGCCCAATAAAGGCAATTAAAGCAACAGTAATGATAATTCTGGTTAGTGCTGTTCCTAACACAGTTTCTAATAAAGACACGATTAAGATTACCAGGATTAAGACCAATATCCAATAGATCAGTCCACCTGCTTTTGTTTTTTTGGCCACACCCTTTTTAACCTTTTTGTATACGTTCTGTGGCGCGGTGACCTGATTCACTTCTTTTAAAAGCTTTGGTAACGACTTGACTTCGTTTACCGACATGGTAGATTTCGATGACTTATTCCTTTTCTTAAATACCTGTGGTGCGTTTACTTGGGTTGGCGGCACTTCAATTGTTTCACTGTTGTCGGTCACTAGACGTTTTGCGTCAACAACATCTACATGAAACGTAGTTTTATCAGTAGCCACGTAATGACCTGACCTAAATGTTTTTGCAGTCTTCGCTTTATTGTTGAGCTGAAATCCAGTAACATGACTGTATCTGCGTTGCGTACAACTGGAAAGAAATCCGACAATCAGGAACGCAATAAGTATTTTATTAAGGTTTTCCATAGGTTTTACTTTGTTGCAATAAAGATGTTTTAGTTCAAAAATTCAATACCTCATCAAACAGATGTCTAAAAGTATAATTTTGTTGAAAATACGATGAAGTGAAATTCTACGATACGGCACATAACTTTTTAGGGATAGAGGAATCCCAATGGAGTGACTATGACTCGTCTGATGTCGTTTTACAGCTTCTGCCTTACGAACACACCAGTTCGTATCAAGCTGGCTCTAAGCAAGGTCCACAGGCCATGTTAGAAGCTTCTCACTTTGTGGAGTATTATGATGAGGAACTTGACCAAGAAACCTATCGCAAGATGGGCATCAGTACACAACATGAACTAAACTTTGATGATAAAGTTAACCAGGCTGCTGTGCAACTCATTAAAGAGAACACGCTTAAACACCTAAACAACGATAAGTTTATTATGAGCTTCGGGGCCGAGCACACCGTAACATTAGGTGTGTTTGAAGCCATACATTCCGTGAGCAAAGAGGTGTCTATACTTCAAATCGATGCACATTCAGATTTGCGCGATTCTTATGAAGGCAATACGCTTTCGCATGCTTGTGTAATGGCTAGAATCAATGAATTGAATGTACAAATTTCTCAGGTTGGTGTTCGTGCTCAAAGTGTTGAAGAAGCGCAAACCATAAAAGACTCAGATAGCATTCAGACATTTTATGATCACCAGGTAAACCATACTGATGATTTAGAAGCGCAAATAAGTGCACATTTAACCGATACGGTGTACATAACAATCGACGCTGACGGGATTGATCCAGCCGTCGTTCCTGGTGTTGGCACACCCGAACCAGGTGGATTAAGTTATCATCGATTATTAAAAATATTGAAAGATATTTGCAGCAACAAAAAAATAATTGGATTCGATATTGTGGAGTGCGCACCTATTAAAGGTCAAATACAATCACAATATGTATTAGCAAAACTGGCATACAAGATTTTGGGATACTGTACGTTAAATCCCGATAACTTTAAGTCACAATAATTAGTTAAAAAATGCAGAGCCCTAAAAAAGTCTATTTAGACAATGCAGCAACTTCGCCTTTAGACCCTATGGTCATTAAGGCAATGACTGACGTAATGCAGGAAACGTACGGTAATCCGTCTGCATCTCACAGCATTGGTAGAAAAGCCAAAGCAGTAATTGAAACTGCCAGAAAGCAAATTGCAGCCTCAATAAAAGCTGACGCCAAAGAAATTATATTTACCTCTGGAGGAACCGAGGCCGACAACATGGCCATTAGGTGTGCCGTTAATGATCTAGATGTTACACATGTCATAACCTCTCCTATTGAGCACAAAGCCGTTATTGGTACATGTGAAGAGTTAGAGGCTAAAGGAATAATCGAACTACACTTGGTGCAAGTTGATTCAAAAGGATCAGTTGACTTAGACCATTTAGAATCGATTGCCAAACAATACAATGGTGCCCTAATTAGCCTTATGCACGCTAATAATGAATTGGGAACCTTATTAGATTACAAACGTGTTTCTTCTATTGCGAAGGCCAATAATTGTCTTTTTCATAGCGACACAGTGCAAACCATGGGTCATTATGTATGCGACGTAAAAGCGTTTGGTGCTGACTTCCTTACCTGTTCGGCACATAAATTAAACGGACCAAAAGGTATTGGCTTTTTGTATGTCAATAAAAACTTAAACCTCAAACCTTTAATTACTGGTGGTGGACAAGAAAGTAACCAACGTGCAGGAACGGAAAATGTAGTTGGCATTGTAGGTCTGGCAAAGGCTTTGGAAATAGCTTTTGCAAACATTGAAGAAGAGCAAAAACACATATTTGGGATAAAGACGTATATGATGCAGTCTATCCAATCCAAACTACCAAGTGTTGAGTTTAACGGCATAAATACCTTTGAAGGTGGTTTGTATACAGTTCTGAATTGCTCACTCCCTCCACAGCCAAACAATGAATTATTATTGTTTCAATTAGACATTGAAGGTGTATGTTGTTCTGGAGGTTCTGCGTGTAACTCTGGCGCATCAACTGGATCACATGTGCTCAATGCCATTCAGCATGATACCAATCGAAAGGCAATACGTTTTTCATTTGGTCGATTCACAAAAAAAGAAGACGTCGATTACGCTATTGAAGTTTTATCAAAACTATTGGTGTCGGAAACCGTTGTTATCTAACAACAATAAAAGAAATTCATGAAATTTGAATTTGCCCTTAAAAAAACGTTTAGTTACGCAGACTACATGGCGTTGGTAGAATCGCTGGTATCTCGTAATATGACATCCGGTCCTAACCAAAGTCAAAAATTAATTGATTTCACCTCACTAAACTTAAAACGTATGCAACGCTTAAATAAGCGATTGACTTTTCGTCCTGATGTAATTGCCACTCTAGGAAACTTAAATCAATCTCAGCGTTGGATAGTGATTTCGGAAGCATGGTGTGGAGATGCTGCTCAAAACCTGCCTATCATAAACAAAATGGCATCTATTAGTGATAATATTGATCTACAGATCATTGAGAGGAATGCAAATTTGGATGTTATGGACGCATTTTTAACGAATGGCGGACGATCAATACCAAAGCTTATTTCGGTGGATAGTGACAACAATGTTCTATTCACATGGGGCTCGCGTCCACAAGTTGCACAAAATATGTTTCTTGCACATAAGAAAAATCCAGGGACTGAAACTCCAGAAGAGTTCAAAATTTCACTTCACAAGTGGTATACCAAAGATAAGTCGAACGAGGTACAGTCTGAGTTTCTGGCACTTTTGTAATATTTTTATTCATCCCCTCTTCTAGCGCTGAACTACAGTATAAAAACCTTATTTTTGGGGTTTAACATTAAAATTAGTTCACATATAGAATGAGAAAATTTACGCTTTTAGCTTTTGCTTTAATGATGAGTATCGCTGGCTCTGCTCAGTATTATCATCTAGATTGGGATTTAGGACAAAATCCTAAAGGAATTAACAACGATAATGAATATCCTGTTGGTGGAGGTTTGCCAGGTGGATGGACAACGATCATCACTGGTCCGGCAACTGCTTGGTCTGGAGACATTACTATTCCTTTTACGTTTAACTTTAACGGTACTGATTACACATCTTGTAAAGTGGCTCCAGGTTTACTGACTTTCGGAACACCTAGCTCTTACCCAGGAACTACAGCAGCTGCATTACCTAGTGCTAGTCTTCCTGATAACACTATTGCAGTATGGGGTTTAACTGTGGGTACTGGTGATTTCATTATCAGTAAAACTTTTGGATCATCTCCTAACAGACAATTTTGGGTTCAAATGAACACTGCTGGAAATGCAAATATTCAAAATGGTTGGGCATATTGGAGTATCGTTCTTGAAGAAGGTACCAACAACGTTTATATCGTTGACCAAAGAAACCAATGTGTTACCGCTTCTGGCGCAGCTTGTACAGAAAAACCACAAGTTTCTGCTGGTATTCAGATTAACAGCACAACAGCAATCGGTCTTCCAGGTTCTCCAGCAGTGGAAGGAAGAGCTGGCAACGACTTCACACCTGCCGATAACGTATACTACACTTTCTACCCTGGCACTCAACCAGACAATGATTTAATGATGGTTAGCACTAACATGGCAAGCGATTATGAATTAGCTGGAGGCAGCATTAAAATCAAAGGAGAATTCAGAAATATTGGTGCAACAGCTTTAACAAGCTATGACCTTAACTACTCTGTTAATGGTGGCGCAACTGTTACTGAAAATGTAACAGGTGTTAATATCGCAAGTGGTGTTTATTACGACTTTGAGCATGCTACTGGCTTTGCTCCTCCTAGTTCTGACGCATACGAAATTAAAATTTGGACATCAAACCCAAATCAAATGACGGATGCAAATACCGACAATGACGAAATCACAACAAACATCCGTGTTCACGACAAAGTATATGTACGTAAACCACTATACGAAGTATTTACTTCTTCAACCTGTGGGCCATGTACGCCAGGTAACGTCAACTTTCACGGTGTCATCGAAGGTAAAGAAGACGAATGCGTGTACATCAAGTATCAACAAAGTTGGCCAGGTACTGGTGATCCATACTGTACAGCTGAATCAAACGAACGACGTAATTACTATTCAATAAACTCAATTCCAAGAATGGAAGTTGACGGTGGATGGGATGGTAATGCATCATCATTTACGTCTCAAATGCATTCGGACGCTACAGGTATGCCAGCCTTTATGGAAATAACTGCAGAGTCAATTCAATGGGGTAAACATGTTGAATTAAATGTTGAAGTAAATCCAGCATCAGATTTCCAAGGTAATAATACATTACATGTGGCAATCATGGAGAAACTTACTTTCAATAACGAAAAAACAAACGGTGAAGCTGAATTCGAAAATGTCATGAAGAAAATGATGACTGGCGGAGTTGGAGTTAACCTTGGAAGCTTAAAGAAAGACACAAAGGTTGAACGCAAATTCACTTGGAATTTTAAAGGTGATTATAGACTTCCTTTTGATGGTCAAAGTGCAAACTGGATAAACCACAATACAGCGCACTCAGTTGAAGAGTTTGAAGACCTAATCATCGCGGTATGGATTCAAAATGCTTCGACTAAAGAAGTTCATCAAGCGACTTATGCAACACAAACTAATACTAGTGTTGTCGACATGACTCAAGAGAGTAAATTCACTATGTATCCAAATCCAGCAACGGATGTAACTAGTGTTAATTTTGATTTAACAACAGGTTCAGATGTAAAAGTATCTGTAATCAATGTATCTGGTCAAGAAGTAGCTGTTTCTAATGCAGGTATTTTGAACGCTGGTGAAAACACAGTTGACGTTGATGTTTCGAACTTAACGAAAGGTGTTTATTACGTTCAATTGGTTACTGACTTTGGTACGTTTACCAAGCCACTAACGGTTCAATAGAAAGAATCATACTATACAAAAGGGTCAACCAAATGGTTGACCCTTTTTTTATTTCGCAAATCCGGAAATTCCCAGCCCAAACAAGGCATAATCATATTTTACCGGATCGTGTGCGTCAAATTCTTTAAGGCTTTCAGTTAAAGATACTGCAGCTAGCCAATCAGACTGTTTTCGTTGTATCAGACCCAACTTAGTTGCAACGCGTTGCACATGGACGTCTAACGGACAAACGAGCTGCGCAGGTTTAATGGTGTTCCACAGTCCAAAGTCAACACCACTCTCATCGTTACGAACCATCCACCGTAAATACATATTTAAACGCTTACAGGCCGACTTCCGAAGTGGGCTTGCTATATGTTTTCTGGTTCGCTCAGAAACCGGTTCTATGCTAAAAACAAGATTGTTAAACCCAACTAGCCCAGGACCTACATTTTGGTCCGTTGGTTTTAAGGCTGATGAAAAAGCCGTTTCAAGTGAGGGGTTATGTGTATACCAATGTCTTAAAAACGCTAAAATATAGAGCACATCTGTATCGTTGAGCGTGCGATGAACAAACCCTTCAAACCTCTTCAAATCCGTTTCAGCAGCATGTAGGATAAAGTCATGCGGGCTGTCGTCCATAAACCGCAAAAGCGCGGTACACTTGCTAACTATGGTTTTTCGATTGCCCCAAGCCATGATCGAAGCAAAAAACCCAGCAATTTCAATGTCTTGTAATTTCGAAAAGCGATGAGGAATCGAAATCGGATCGTGTGCAATAAATACGGATTGATTGGTTTTGTGATACCACAATTCCAAAAATGCCTTTAATTCACTTTTGTTCAATCTGACTTGTGTCTGTCGTTAAACGGAGAATTGTATTGATGGATCTTTATTGCCCTTCTGGATAGCAGTATGGCTATAACCAGGGTAATTAATGCCCCTAAGATTTTGTAACTTTTTAACCACCCAAGTAGATTGTCGTCTAATAAGAGGGAGAAGTCGTATGCTGCATGCAGTATGGCAGGAATAAACAGTGCATAAGCCAAATACGTATTGGATTTTTCGGTGTTAAACTTCGCCAGCCCAAGATAGTACCCCATAATTACACCAAATGCCGCATGTGCTGGTACAGCAGTAAACATGCGTAATACTCCTGTTGCCATTCCATAATCTACGGTGTAGGCAATGTTTTCTAAAGTTGCAAACCCCATCGAAACCATAACACTATAGGTGATTCCATCGAAGGGTTCGTTAAAATCCTTTTTTGGATACAAAAATCGAAATACAACAAAGAATTTTACAGCTTCTTCAATTAAGGCTATTCCGGCAAAAGCATACACCCCTGTTTTTAAAATACTGTCGGTATATACCATGCCAGTTCGTGTAACCATTGATTCGAGGATTACAGCTGGTATAATGCTTAACACTCCTAAAATAAACGCCCAAATCAGTAATTTCTTTGGTTCACGATCATACTTGTCTTTCCAAAAGATATAAATCATAATGGCCAGACCAGGTGCTATTGCAAGCGCTAACAACTTCATTAGCCTATGGCTTGTCTCAAGTCTTCGATTAAGTCTTCAATATCTTCAATTCCAACACTTAAACGGATCAGTGAGTCTTTTAATCCCGCCTTTTCACGTTCCTCTTTTGGTATTGATGCATGCGTCATACTTGCCGGGTGTCCGCAGAGTGATTCTACCCCACCCAATGATTCTGCAAGTGTGAAAAGTTTTGTTTTGCTTATAACAGCCTGTGCTTCTTCAATGCTGTCTCCAGAAAGTGTAAACGACATCATACCGCCAAAGTCATTCATTTGTGCTTTAGCTACGTCGTGGTTTGGGTGAGATGTAAACCCTGGCCAATACACTTTAGACACCTTAGGATGGTCGGCTAAAAACTGGGCCACTTCACGACCATTATCGCAATGACGTTGCATGCGTAAATGAAGCGTCTTAATTCCACGTAGAACTAAAAAACTATCCTGAGGACCTGGCGTTCCACCACAACTGTTTTGAATAAATGATAATCTGTCTAGCAAATCATCACTATTACATACCAATGCACCCATTACAACATCTGAGTGGCCATTAATAAACTTGGTTACGGAATGCATAACGATGTCTGCTCCTAAGTCCATTGGTGTTTGAAGGTAAGGGGAAGCAAATGTGTTATCAACACACAACAACGCATTGGCTTGCTTTGCTATGATACTAACCGCCTTAATGTCAATAATCTTCAACAATGGATTTGTTGGGGTTTCTACCCAAAACAACTTTGTATTGTCGTTCACTAAGGCGCTAATAGCGTCTAGGTCTCCCATATCTACGAAATGGAACTTGATTCCATACGACGCAAATATTTGAGTGAAGATTCTATAAGAACCACCGTAAAGATCATTGGTCGAAATAACCTCATCTCCAGGTGATAATAACTTAACTACCGCATCAATAGCAGCCATACCGCTCGCGAAACACAATCCGTGCTTCGCATTTTCTAAAGCAGCTAGATTGTCTTGTAATTGAGAACGTGTTGGATTGTGTGTACGGCTATACTCAAATCCTTTGTGCTCTCCTGGCGAAGATTGCGCATAGGTTGATGTTTGATATATTGGTGTCATAATGGCGCCCGTAGTAGGGTCCGGAAACACACCTGCGTGAATTGTTTTTGTGTTAAATTTCATATTGATAGAAAGTAGAGCAAATATAATTTATACATCGAAGTGCTTAAGCACATTTAACGGTTTTATCATCGAGTAACTCAATTGTTATTTAGATTGCATAAGCAACGCTTATAAACCTATCAAATATTAGAATTCAAAATGCGAAATTTCATATCACATAGCACCAGCCAATTTTGTACCTTTGAAGTACACAATAAGTACTATGAAAGTAGAACAAATTTACACCGGATGTTTGGCTCAAGGAGCCTATTATATTGAGTCTAACGGCGAAGTTGCGATTATCGATCCGCTTCGAGAGGTGGATGACTATATACGTGCAGCAAACAAAAACAATGCACAGATTAAGTACATTTTTGAAACACATTTCCATGCGGATTTTGTAAGTGGACATGTTACGCTTGCAGAAAAGACAGGAGCTAAAATCGTTTATGGTCCTACAGCCCAACCCGATTTTGAATCGATTGTGGCTACCGATGGTCAAATCTTTCAAATAGGCGATGTTCAAATCATTGCACTGCATACACCAGGTCATACAATGGAAAGCACTACCTACCTGTTGCGAGACGAAGCTGGTAAGGATCACTGTATCTTTTCTGGAGATACATTATTCTTAGGCGATGTTGGGCGGCCCGACCTAGCTCAAAAAGCGGCAAGTATGACCCAGGAAGAACTAGCAGGCATATTATTCGACAGTCTGCGAAACAAAATTATGCCTTTAGCAGATGAACTTATTGTTTATCCTGGCCATGGTGCAGGTTCGGCTTGTGGTAAAAACATGATGCAAGAAACCGTAGATACACTTGGCAACCAAAAGCAAATGAACTATGCATTGCGTGCGGATATGACCAAAGAAGAGTTTGTTAAAGAGGTAACCGATGGTTTGGCCCCTCCACCGGCGTATTTCCCTTTAAACGTTGCGATGAACAAAAAAGGATATGTATCTATCGACAAGGTTCTTTCTAAAGGAAACAATCCGATGACTCCTGAAGCGTTTGAGGCAGCTGCCAATGAAACAGAGGCATTAATAATTGACGTGAGAAATCAAACTGATTTCGTCAATGGGTTTATCCCAAGAAGTATTTTCATTGGATTGAATGGAAACTTTGCTCCATGGGTAGGTGCGATGATTAAGGATGTAAACCAACCACTATTACTGGTTATTGATAACGACAAGATAGAAGAAGCCATTACACGACTAAGTCGGGTTGGATTTGACAACACGATTGGATTTTTACAAGGTGGTATTGAGGCATGGCGTGCATCAGGTCGTGAGATAGACACGCTAAAGTCGATACCTGCCGAAACGTTTGCCAATGACATTAAAGAGAACGACAATTCTATTTTCGATGTTCGAAAAGATGGAGAGTATGCGGCAGAACATGTGGATGGGGCAAAACACACCTCTCTTGAATTCATCAATGACCATCTAGCAGCGTTTCCTAAAGACGACGCATTTTATGTGCATTGTGCTGGGGGTTACCGATCTGTTATTGCTGCATCAATTCTCAAATCACGTGGTTTTCACAACGTAATTGATGTTGCTGGCGGATATGCGGCCATTAAAGAAACCGACGTAAAAAGGACGGACTATGTTTGCCCTACAACACTAAAATAAAAACAAATAGGTATACGAAAGGGCTATGTTTTCATAGCCCTTTTTTTGTGCATTATTCTTAACTTCCGAACGCACTCATGAAAATATTAAATCCATCTCAGTTAAAGAAGGTAGATGCTTACACCATTCAATCCGAACCCATTTCTTCATTAAATTTGATGGAAAGGGCTGGAGAATCATGCAGTTCATGGATTAAACATAAATTCAGCACGAGTGAACAAATTGCTGTCATTTGTGGCACTGGCAACAATGGTGGAGACGGGTTGGTTATTGCACGTTTACTCCTTGAATCGGGTTATGCTGTAGACACTTTCGTTGTCGACACGGGGAACTCAAAATCCACTGAATTCATAGAAAACTTAAAAAGGGTGCCCCAAGTACACCATATATCTTCAACGGATCTTGATTTCGGTTTTAACGTTTATACACTTCTAATTGACTGCTTATTTGGTATAGGGCTGAATAGAAAAACGGAGGGAATTGCAGCAGAAGTGATCAACAAGATGAATTCAAGCCAGGCTCCGATTCTTTCTATCGACATGCCCTCAGGGTTGTTTGTGGAGGATAACAGTAGTAATGCTGGGTCAATTGTTAAAGCGAATATGTGCTTGTCATTACAGTTGCCAAAACTATCCTTACTCCTACCTGAAAACCAGGAATACGTAGGTGATTTTTGTTTGGTCCCCATCGGATTAGACGAATCGTATATCAAGCAACAACCCACCGACAATATTTACATTGATCACGAATATGTAAGGCCGTTGTATCTTCCTCGTACTAAGTATGCACACAAAGGTGACTTTGGCCATGCTTTGTTAGCAGTCGGTTCTTCAGGTAAAATGGGTGCTGCTGTTCTCACAGTTCAAGCATGCGCCAGAGCAGGTGCAGGATTGGTAACAGCTTACGTCCCAAAAAAAGGCGAGCAAATATTGCAAACTTCTATTCCAGAAGCCATGGTGCTAACAAGTGCAGAAGCAAACATATTAACAGACGCAGTTCATGTGGAAGGCAGAACTGTTGGTGTTGGCCCCGGGATTGGACAGCATCCAGAAACTGAAAGGTTCCTTCAATACCTACTAAGAGACACGTCAACCCCTATGGTGATTGACGCAGATGCCATTAATATATTGGCCAATAACAAAGTATGGATAAGATATATTCCAGACGGTAGCATACTTACACCTCATCCCAAAGAACTAGAAAGACTTATAGGTCCATGGAAAAATGATATGGACAAGTTCGCACGGGTTAAATTGTTTTGTAAGAATAATGACGTTTTGGTTGTCATTAAAGGAGCCCACACAGCAATAGTTGATTCAGTTAACACCATTTATTTTAACTCAACAGGAAACCCAGGAATGGCAACAGGCGGTTCTGGAGATGTATTAACAGGAATAATTACAGGATTGCTTACACAAGGCTATTCCAGTAGTCATGCAGCAATTGTTGGTGTGTACGTGCACGGACTAGCTGGAGACTTAGCCAGTGCAGAGATGGGGCACGATGCACTATTAGCCTCTGATATTATTCGTCACATGGGCAATGCCTTTAAATCACTATCACACAATGAGTAAAAATGAAGATTACGTAAAAGACTATTTGAACAGTATTATACGTCAGTTTAATTACTACAAACAGCTTGGAGATAGAACGATGGCTCAATTATCAGATGGTCAACTGTTTGAAGAACTGAATACAGACAGCAACTCTGTAGCTACCATCGCAAAACATATTGCAGGGAACCAATTGTCGCGATGGACTGACTTTTGGACCACCGATGGCGAAAAAGAGTGGCGAAACCGTGACTCAGAATTTGAGCTTGAATCAATTTCAACCCGAGAAGGTTTGATGGCTACATGGGAAAAAGGTTGGAAATGCCTGTTTGAAGCGATTGACTCTATCACCCACGATAACTTTGGCCAATTGGTGTATATACGCAATATGGGTCACACCATCCCTGATGCGGTTAATCGACAGCTTTGCCATTATAGCTATCACGTTGGTCAAATGGTTTTTATCGGAAAAGTACTGAAAGGTGGTGAATGGGCGTCTTTGTCAATTACAAAAGGACAATCGGAAAGTTATAACCGAGAGAAATTTGATCAACCCAAAACCAAAAAACACTTTACGGAAGATTTATAATGACCTCTGGTCTTTGCACTATAAATGCTTCTACACTTTAAATTCTGACGTTTCGTGGAAGGTGACATCAGGATTGTTTGATCGTGCCATCTGGAGTACGTAAGGGGAACTGGCTAAGTACACTCGATTTCCATCCTTATCAACCACAATTTCTTTAGGACGGTACTGGCAAAATGCATCAATCTTGTCATCCTCGCCAGTCATCCAACACGCTTTATGAAATTGCAAAGCTTCGAATCTACATTTGGCTGAATATTCATGTTCTAACCTGTATTGAATCACTTCAAATTGAAGTTCGCCAACTACACCAATATACTTTCTGTTTCCAGGATTTTGACGGAACAATTGCGCTACACCCTCGTCTGTCAGCTGATCAATCCCTTTTTCGAGTTGTTTACTCTTCATAGGGTCAAGATTAATTACCTCCTTAAAGATCTCTGGTGAGAAGCTCGGAATACCTTTATAGGTGATCTTCTCGCCTTCTGTCATGGTATCGCCTATCTTGAAGCTTCCTGTGTCGTAAAGTCCTATAACATCCCCAGGATAAGCAGATTCAATTACATTTTTACTCTGTGCTAAAAAGTTGTATGGATTGCTAAATCGCATATTCTTGTCTAACCGAACCTGATGGTAAAATTTATTCCGTTGAAACTCTCCAGAACATACACGTAAGAAGGCAATTCTATCGCGATGTTTAGGATCTAAATTGGCATGGATCTTAAATATAAACCCGCTAAATTTTGATTCAGTGGGTTCCACCTTGCGTACGTCTGTTTCACGCGCTAAAGGCGATGGTGCAATCTGAATAAAGGTATCGAGAAGCTCTTGAACGCCAAAATTATTAACTGCAGATCCGAAAAACACTGGAGCCAATAAGCCTTCTTTATATAAAGACTGATCAAAAGGTTCGTAAACACCTTCTATCAGTTCTACATCTTCCCTCAATTGGGCAGCGTCCTTCTCTCCCACCAATTCGTCTAACCTCGAATCAGACAAATCTTCAATTCGAGTGTAGTCCGTCGCTTTTTTGGTTTTACTGGCTTCAAAAACGTTTAATGACTTATCATGCAACAGGTACACCCCTTTAAAATCGCGCCCCATGTTAATTGGCCAGCTAAGTGGTCTTACCGAAATACTCAGCTCTTCTTCCAACTCGTCTAACAAATCAAAGGGATCGCGTCCGTCGCGGTCAAGTTTATTAATAAATACGATTACGGGTGTATTCCGCATCCGACATACTTCCATTAATCGACGTGTTTGGGCCTCCACACCTTTAACACAGTCGATAACCAAAATGACGCTGTCAACGGCCGTAAGGGTTCTAAACGTGTCTTCTGCAAAGTCGCGGTGACCAGGCGTATCCAGGATATTGATGAGTTTATCTTTATAGTCAAAAGCCATTACAGAAGTAGCCACCGAAATCCCTCTTTGCTTTTCAATTTCCATGAAATCCGAAGTAGCCGTTTTCGTGATTTTATTGTTTTTCACAGCACCTGCCACGTTAATAGCACCTCCAAACAAAAGGAGTTTCTCTGTAAGTGTAGTTTTACCAGCATCAGGGTGACTGATAATACCAAATGTCTTACGCTTTTGAATTTCTTTTTCTAAACTCATAAAATCAGGTGCAAGGATAGGAATAATTAATAATTAATAATTGATGATTGATGATTTAACCATTAGCCAATAGCGGTTAGCAGTTAGCCAGTCGTCATTCATTGTTAATCATTCATCGTTAATCATTCATTGTTAATTACTCATCGTTCATCATTAATTGTTGATCATTAATTCAAAATTTAACATTCAACATTTAACATTCTTCTCCCTATTTTTGCCGAAATTTTCGGAGATGAAAAAACTATTCGTAGCACTACTTTTATTTTCTGCAATTTCTTGCGGTAACCCTTATAAAAAAATAATTAAAACATTGGATTTACAAGACGGACTTTACGCTGAAATGATTACCTCAAAAGGTAACGTTTACATTAAATTAGAACCTACTCTAGCGCCTATCACCACTGCCAACTTTGTTGGTTTGGCTGAAGGAACAATCGAGAACAATTTTAGAAAAATTGGAGAACCATACTTTGATGGTTTAACATTTCATCGCGTTGTGCCAAACTTTGTAATTCAAGGTGGCGACCCAATGGGTAACGGTGTAGGCGGACCAGGATATCGTTTCAAAACCGAAGTTCATGCTGATTTGCCTCACGACAAAGCAGGAACAGTTGCCATGGCAAATTCAGGACCAGACACCAATGGCAGCCAGTTTTATATTACACATACAGCTACACCACATTTAGACGGTGGCTACAATGTATTTGGTTATGTAATTTCTGGAATGGAAGTGGTAAACGAAATCAAACAAGGCGATACCATTACTAAAGTCAATATCATTCGAGTTGGCAAAGACGCCAAAGATTTTGATGCCGTTGCCAATTTTAAAAAATTATAACGTGCCACACTTTTCTGAAGAACGTGTTATTGAAGGCGCTAAATCGCTACCGATAACCTTCGATGTTACGTTTAACCCCGATAACCGTACAATGCCTGTGGTGTTGTTTTGCCATGGATTTAAGGGTTTTAAGGATTGGGGACCCTGGCATTTGGTTGCGAAAGCGATGGCAGAGGCAGGATACTTCTTTGTTAAACTCAATTTTTCACACAACGGCGTTGATTCAAGAGACTTGTCTGATATAACTGATGTTGAGGCCTTTGGCAACAATAATTTCAGTTTAGAATTAGATGATTTGGGTCTTTTGGTTGATTGGTTGGTGAATGATAATGAAGAATACCGGCACTATATAGACACAGACAATATCAATTTGATTGGTCACAGTAGAGGGGCCATTACGGGTTTATTAAAGACCTTAGAAGATCCACGTATCCAGCGCATGATTACTTGGGCTGGAGCCTTTAATATCAAAAAGTTTGTTGAGTTAGAGGAAGATAGTACTTGGCGTGATCGTGGCTATGCCACTGTTGAGAATGGCAGAACAAAAGACGTTTACCACATTGGGTATCAATTCAAACAAGACTATCTTGATAATGAAGCCAGGTTGAATCTTCAAGCACAAATCAAAAATCTTGACCAACCCTTAATGCTAATTCATGGCGATGACGATGCTGTTGCACCAATTTCAAACAGTGAAAAAATTCATCAAGCGATACAGCACTCTTTGTATTTAAAACTAGAAGGCAGTCATACCTTTGGTGCGTCACATCCTTGGACAGGCGAGGTACTGCCTGAAGATTTAGAGGATGTAGTTAACGAAACAATAGAGTTTATTGGCTTGGATTAAGTTACGCCTGCAGCATAAAAAAAGCGAATCTGATTAACTCAGATTCGCTTTTTTATTTAGTTGTTTTGCTATTTAGATTCGGATTGACAACCCTCCATTAACTAGTGGTCCACCTATACCAAAAGCAAAGTTGGCTCCAATATTGTCTGTAAAGAATATTCTTGTACCTATGGCTAGTTTACTTGAAATTTTGCCAGTTGGAAAGTCCAAGTCATCAATGTCATTATTATTGGTCGACGACCAAACATAACTCACGTCTTTTAATCCAACGCCTAAAGCGACATACAAATCCACTGTTTCGTTGTCTAAAAAATGAAAATTAAAAGTAGGTAACACCCTCATTTTCGAGTGCTCACCGGTAATTGTGAATGCGGTATCATTCTGTGTATAATCATAAATACGCTTTCCACTTGCATAACTCAACTCCAACCCTATCCCAAATTTTTCTGTAACCATATACTCGGCTCTTAAACCGATTGGAAGGACCCCCGTTAGGGTTTCACTACCTTCATTGATCGAAGCTGCACCACCCACAAATACTTTTGACACGTTTGGTCCGCCGGCAAAAACGTCAATAACTGTTGTGCCAATAGAATAGGTTTGTGCCTGGGCCAGTGATGTGCACGCTAACAATGCAAATGTGAGTAAACCTGATAGTAAAGTGTTTTTTGTTTTCATAATTTAATTTTTTGTAAAGATAGCGGTAAAGACGATGCAAAAAATACCAAAACATTGCGCGTCCAATATAAGTAGGCACTTAAGCCCTAACCCTTCTGTTTAAATGACTTAAACAGAAATCTAAGGACTTATCCAATAACATTTTTTGGTAATCAAGAAATTGATTTCTTTGCTTTTCTGCCTGACCTGATATTTGAATACTTCGTGTTTTTAAGTTCTTTATCCAGCTGGCAACCTCTTGATTAAATATGTCATCGCCAATAGAGATATTATTGAAGTTATTAAAGTTTAAAAAGCAATTGGTCACGTCATTAGCTTCCGTATAAACACAATTATTCTCCAACTGAATTTCACATTCAAAAAGTCTGTAGGTCCCGGCATTCTTATTTTTTTCCGATGTTGCAGAAGCGTCAACGTCGTCCAACAATTCTTCAATTTCTTTATAAATCTCAGTAATAAGCGCTCCCGATCTTAAAAACCCAGACTCTACGGAATATTGTATCTGAAACAGTAGTTTTTTTAAACTCTCCTTAGTCCATATCTCTGTTAGGTCAATGGCGTGATATTGACCTACCAATTGGTCAACAACCAATCTATATTCTTTAGGTATGAAGTAGTTTTCATCAAATAAAATGGATTGATGTGATGGATAATTCAGAATAATTTTCTTCCAATAATACACCGAAAAGTCACGTAACTTGTTGGTAGCTAGTAGTCTAAATAATGGAATGGACTCTGCGATATAGTGCATCTTCCCTTGTTGCTTTGCCAAGTAGGTAAACAATTTGGTAACGGCTTTTACATTTTCACTTAGTTGAGGCTCTTCATCGTACAAGGGCCTAAACCGATAGGTACCAAAAGTGTTGAAATGCGAACTCATTAACAAGTCAAGCGATATTTTATAGGCTTTAGAAATGCGCACGGCTTCGTCTAAGGTAAAGCTTGCCTCCCCTCTTAATCTTCGGTATACACTATCCTTGCTAAGGTTCAGCAAATCACATAGATCCTTTGCAATATTGGTATTAGATTCATGTTTACGGTATAGGTGATCTTTTAACGCTATCGAAAATGCCTTCATCACTGAGATTTTGGTTAGTCCGAATATAGACAATTATCATATTTCGTAAAACTAAACACTACATTATCATTTATCGTTTTGTCAGTTTGTATAGCGAGCCTTGCTTTGTACTATACAATCAGTTTATATGAAGCAAGTAATAACATCTGTTTACGTCCAATTGTCGATTCCCGCACAAAGGATTTATCACTAATTAAACGGGGTTACAACTTGTATTAATCACTAAATAAAGGGCCAATAACCAACATGGAAAAACTCAAACTAAACTACCTCTACAACAAATTAATGCTGAAAAAAAAGCGAATCAGTCTTAAACTGATTCGCTTTATGTACGTAAAAATTTACGTAACGTAATTTACTCCTTAGGCTCGCAGTGTTTTGCACCGCCAGGTCGACAACACTTAGGCAAAGCATCTTCGGCAGTTTTATTTGCCTGTTGCTTATCCGTTGCATACCCTAATTCGTTAATGATTGTATGGATTTGAGCTTCCGAAAAACGTTTATCGTTATACCGGATTGTTATCACCTTAGAATCTACATCCCAGGTTGCAAAACTTATTCCTGGCAAGTCTAGCGCTTTTTCAATTCGCGATTTACACTCACCACATTGTCCTTTAACCTTAAATTCGGTTACCACACTTTTAGCCATTCCTAGCTGGCTAACTGCAATAAGCAGTGTAAGCATTACATATTTTGTTGTTTTCATATTGTTGTTATTAATAGACTTCTGAACAGTACTTAAAGCTGCACACCGTCTGCGTATTAGTATTATTTTTTTTCTTCTATTTTCACTCTATATCTAAACCCGCCGTAAATCATTCGTCCAAATACTGGCCCCCACACACTTGTAGCATCAAAATTCGAACCAAACGGATTAGCTGCACCTAAAATAGGGTTTGACTGTTTGTAGTTTAGTAAATTTTCAACCCCAACATAAAACTCAACAGGTTTCTTCTTAAATCGTTTGCTAATCTGCGCATTTAACATGGGAAACACTGGGCTATATTGCGCATCAAAGTTCTCAGCGGCAAAATCTAGTCCTGGAACACGCTGTGGGCCATAAATTTGTAACGTTGACGAAAATTGCCACTTGCTGCGATTGCTTTGTGTGACATTGACAAACCCTCTATGCCTTGATATTAAAGGTTTAACAACACGATTGCCATTATACACTGAAGTAACATCAAACAAACGATAGGCCAACCGCAACTCTGTTCTTCGAGCAGGTTTTAAATCCAATTGTGCTTGTGCACTATTGGCAATTGTTCCGTTTTTCAACGACTCCAATACTAGTGTTGATCCTTCTCTATTCGTTAATAATTCGTTGTAAAATGTAGTCCTAAAAAAATCAAGTTGTAATTCAGATGGTATGTATGAAATTTTAAACTTTTGCTGAATACTAACGCCCATATTAATTGACGATTCTTGAATAATGCCAACCGTTTCGTTTGCTTTAGTGTTTAAAACAACGGGTTTAGACGATATCATCAAGTTTTGATTTTGAGCGAAGAAATTAGGCGTTCTTCTTCCATTACCGATAGAGAACCTCAAAGCCGTTTTCTCATCTTTTGAATTCCGTTTACCATGAAACCTAAACGTTGGAAAAAAGCCAAACAAATTGCTGTAGTCCAACCGTGCTCCTGATACTAGAATCCATAAACTATCTGGCTTCATCGTGTACTCGAAATAAGCGCCCGGAACCATTTCTTGTCTATCGACGATAAACGTGTCAAAAGATTCTTCTACCCAATCTGCAATAAAACTAATCCCTGCTTTATAACCGTGATTTGTGTTTCCGATTATAGACTGATACATCAAGTTAACATATGCGGTTTGTCCTTTGGTTGCTAGCACCTTCTGCACGCTGTCGTTCCCATAAACGGTTTTACTGGAAATGGTATTGAACGCATACTGAGAGCCTAAGCTCTTGTAAGGTTTGTCTTTAAAAGCCTTGCCAAGTTTGGCCCAAACATCAAATTGCTCATTATCAATTAACACATTGTATGGATTCAAGCGCTCTGGTCCGAACTGACCTGCCGTTTTCTCATCTTTGTTGTACGACACATTGAGCTGGCCTTCTACCCCATTATCGCCATGAAACTGCCATCTGTTCATCAGTTGGTACTGCGTGCTTGTAGGGTTGTCCATAAAGCCATCATTATTTCGATCCATTTCATTGGGTCGAATACCAAAACGGCCAAAGAGTGACGTTGCCACATGTTTACTCAAATCACGTCGAACCATGATGTCGGTTTCACTTCTTCCTGATTCCGAAACAAATTGGTCAAACATAAACTGATCACGGCCATATGGTTTTTTCATCTCAATATTTATCTGACCCGACATGCTTTCAAAACCATTTACAACGCTCCCTGCTCCTTTCGTAATTTGAATGCCTTCTACCCAAGCTGCAGGTATAAAGCTTAGTCCGTAGTATGCGTTTAGGCCACGAACTGATGGCATAAATTCTCTACTAATGGATGTGTATACGCCATCGAGTCCAAGCATCTTGATTTGTTTTGTACCTGTAACCGCATCGGTAAAAGATACATCAATTGCTGGTGCATTCTCAAAACTTTCCGACAGATTACAACATGCTGCTTTTTGAAATTCTTGTTCTCGCAAATGCAAGGTTGTGCGTGGATCTAACGTGCGAATGCCATAAGTTCTGCGTCGTTTATTGAGTTCCACAACGCCAAGATTACCAGCAATGGGTTGTAACACTATTTCTATCGCCTCCTTTTTAGTGATGTCTATTGTATCAGAAACAAAGGAAACATAGCTGACTACTATTTGTGTAGTGTTTACGTTTAGCTCTATTTCAAAAAATCCATTGCCATCTGTTATTGTTCCATTTGGCTGGCCTAATTCTAAAATAGCTGCCCCCTCCAAGGGGATATTTTTCTTTTTATCTTGGGCATAAACATATCCACTCAAATGTTTGGCATTTGCTTGAAATACGGTGAATAATGCTAACGCACCAATTAATATGTTTTTCATTAAGTATTTACTTTTATTAAAGGGAATAAACGTTTGTATAAACGTATAGGGCAGTATTACACTGCAGTAATAAAAGTGTTGGCTAACACAGGATTACCTGTGTTAAGTCCCTGACTTGGACAGAATGATATGGTATGTTGTAAGGTTGTACGGTTGGTTTTTCACCGTCGTACAAGGTAGTGATAATCGGATTTAATTGATTTTGGATATAAACAAAAGGGGTTTTTAAATTCTCAAACTGATTAACGGTAAAGTCTAGCAACTGAGGCTCTACTTGAAACTGCTCCGAATCACAACAATCTGAATCGGGAATTGCTCCACAATCATCAATGTGACAAAGTGCTTCAGCTTCTTCTTCCCCAAAATGAATTGATTCTACTGAATCACAGCAAAAATCTACACACAACTGCACACCAGTGTAATTACAAGCAAGTGTAATCAAAACGAGTATGGCTGTAAAGCGTTTCATTCGACTGCAAAAATAACGGGTTTATATCAAATTAAGTACCTGATATAAATCCGTTGATGTAAATATGGTTTGAATATTACCGAATTGATTACCAACGTACTGGTGGTTTTTTCAATCCAGGAAAACTTCCTTTGCCCGAACCAGACCCTGAACCAGATCCAGCGTCTGGCGTAAATATTCCATCTTCGAAATTAGGAAACCGTCTGTTAGAGGAGTTATTGCGTACCCGTGCGTTTCTTTTTGACTTCTCACATGGACAAGGAACAAACACCTTGGTTGAATCGGTTGGGTCGACGTATAACGTTTGCGTCCGTTCTTCCCAATGACCAGGTTCATCTATTACTTTCGTTCTGGTTTCACTGCTTACGTCAAATACAACTCCAAATTGAACTTGGCCAGCATTCATGTTTAATTTTTGACGACCTAAATCATAATCTAAGCCATTGAAGCTGGTGTTGTTGTAATCTACCGTTTCGACGGAACGTGAATTTACAATCGAATATCTAGCATCTAAATACATTCTAGGCGTAATTCTAAGTTTTGCCCCTACCCCATACTTGGTCGACAATGCGGCTCTGGTATGGACACCATTTTCTTGTGTACTCTCATAGTCAGCCGAAGACAATAATGCTCGCGTTGTTTGTGCAGTTGTTAGTATTCGTCCGCCTGCAGATCCATGTATATAGGGAACAATTGGGAACTGTGCCCATTCGATTTGCCCAGAAAAATATAAATCATTACTGTGGCTACGTAAAAACGTCAAACCACGATCTTCATTTACCGAATTGATTAACACCTCCGAACTCTCAGAGCGTCCATAGAACTGCATGCCCCAGTCAATGCCGGCATAAATGGCGAGATTTTCGCCTGGTAAAATGTTTCCAGACATAAACTGCAAGTTGAATCCATGGGTTTCGGTGTGTCTCCCAATTCGCTCCCAATCATAGGCATCTGTTAATTGCTGATTCGTATAATACAGTCCAATCCAACCGTCTTCAATGTCTCTTGATGGCGGATGATATAGGTAGGTATAGGTTGTATCTACCCAATATTTTGACACCACATTTTTTAAGAACTTAGCTGTATCAGGAGCTTCTATATCCTTTTCGGGTGTTGCACCCAACATGTCAATATCAGACAACGGAGAAATATCTCTTTGGCTAGGCAGCACCTCTGGTGTCTGATTTTGAGGCAGACTCAACGACTCAACAAAACTCTGTAGATTAATCTCTGCTTGGTTTATGATTCGTTCCCCAGTTTCTTGTTCCGTTGGTAAGGCAACCACTGATTCGACCATATCTGGTCGTTCAGATTTCGCTAACGCTGTGATGATTTTGTTTGGTGTTGCTTCCGTAATTATTACAGACGCTTGTTCTTGCGGAGTTGACATCCACATCAAACCAGCCGTAAGTGTTGTTATTAGTATCATAATGGTTATGTGTTTAAAATTAGTGAAAATATGTTTATCTGGAGGCAATAATATTGCGCCGTCGTCTGAATCTAACTTCGACAACATATCATCCCAATCTCCATTTTGGAATGGCATTTCATGCGATCCTAGATTGTCTTGAAACGCCTTGTCGATCGATATGTAATCTGGTTTATTCATAGGTTTCAATCCATTGTTTAAGACGCTTACGCGCATTGTTAACGTGCCATTTACTTGTGCCTACTGACATACCTAACTCTTTAGCTATGTCTCCATGTGAAAAACCCTCAATGGCAAAAAGATTAAATACAACTTTCGTTGTAAGCGGAAGTCGGTGCATCAGATTGATTAAATCCTCTGCAAATAACTTCTCTACGATGCTTGACTCTACCTCAAAATCTACGTCTAGTTCTTGGGTTGGCATTTGCTTCGATTTCCGAACATGTTTACGAACATGGTCAATGGCTGTGTACTGAACTATACGGTATATCCATCCACCAAATTCATATTTCTTGTCGTACGTCGATAAGTATTTGAATACTTTAAGAAAACCATGATTTAAAACGGCCAAGGCATCATCTCTATTTTCACAATACCTTAGGCACAATGCTAACAGCTTACCATGGTATGTTTGATAGAGTTTCGCTTGAGCAACCCGATCATTTTTAAGACACCGTTCTATCAAATCCTCAAGCGATAAACTTGAATCTTTCACTTGATCAAGATGGATTGATATGTCTAATGTTGGGTTAATCGTCGTAAATCACTTTGTCCTTCATAAACATCTACGACAACTATTACTCCAAAGGTTGGGTTTGTATCAAAAAAAATAGAAAGAAGCCTTACACTTCCCTGTAGTTCTTGTGTTCGCCGATTCGCCAACCGGTTATTTTTTCGACCCAATACAAAAAAGCCGTTTTTATTCCAAAGTTCTTTTGACTTGGATCAAAAGAGAAAGACCAGTTCATTTTGTCAATTCTGGTTTGCATCACTTCAGGGTGCGATCCATTGAAAGGTTTCAACGAATCAATTTGACTATAATCAAAGTCTTTGTCTGGGTCGAATCGTTCTTCCACCCATTTGTCGGAATGCCACAGTTTATTGGCTTCATACGCCTTTGCCATCATATACTTGGGATGACGTACCCAGCCATAGTGATAAATGGCTGCATTAATCTTTTTTACTTTTAGCTTTAGACCTTCTTTACGAAAACCTTGTGCATCCTTCCAACTGCTTATTTGTTTATCATTTTTGATAATGCGTATCTCTTTCTTATACCACGTACGGCTGTCGCCAACAAAATCATAGCTACCATAAAAGTGTTTATAATCGAATAATAATCCTTCAATTGTGTTGTCTTGATGATGTCGCTTCATTTGATTGCGTATCTCATCATAGTATGTTTCATGAATGCATTCATCCGCCTGAATATAGACAAGCCAATCTGCCTTATCGCTCACCGCTTCTTTTGCTTTGTTGGTCTCTTCTGCCAATACTTTACCACCCTCTCTTAATGCGTCATCCCAAATGGTATCGATAATTCGAATTTTGGTCTTATCAATCGCTTCAATAACGGATCTGGTATTGTCGTCAGAGGCACCTACAGCAACAACCATTTCGTCTACCAAAGGTAAAACAGATGAAATCGCCTCAACTACAGGATAATCAAGCTTTACAGCGTTTTTAACGAAAGTGAATCCACTCACAAACATGGCGCGAAGTTATTACTATTTGAGCATGAAAAATTAAAAAAATAATGCGTTTAAACCGTGGTGTAACGCAAGGTAAAATCAGTCGTAATACGCCGTTGGAATAAAACACATTTCGTTCAAAATTTCTTGTTGAACCAAGTACATTTGCACCAATGTATTACAACAACATACTTGAGACCATTGGTAATACCCCTTTGGTTAAATTAAACGACATTGTTGCTGAAGTATCGGCAACTGTTTTAGCAAAAATTGAAACGACAAACCCTGGTAATTCGGTAAAAGATCGGATGGCTTTGCAAATGATTATTGACGCAGAAGCCGATGGCAGATTGAAGCCAGGAGGAACTATCGTTGAAGGTACAAGTGGAAACACAGGTATGGGTTTGGCCATTGCCGGACTAATTAAAGGGTATAAATGTGTTTTTGTAACAACAGACAAACAGAGTAAAGAAAAAGTAGACATCCTGAAAGCTGTAGGCGCTGAAGTTATTGTATGTCCTACAGATGTTGACCCTACAGACAATCGATCATATTACTCTGTTTCTAAAAGACTAGGTGAAGAGATTCCAGGCGCATGGTACGTCAATCAATACGACAACCCAAGTAATGTAAAAGCACATTATGAGCAAACAGGTCCTGAAATTTGGAAACAAACAGAAGGTAAAATCACACATTTTGTTGTTGGCGTAGGAACTGGCGGTACAATTAGCGGTGTTGGCCGATATTTAAAAGAACAAAATCCTGATATTCAAATTTGGGGAATTGATACCTACGGGTCGATTTTTAAGAAATATCACGAAACTGGTGAGTTTGATGAAAAGGAAATATATCCTTACATCACCGAAGGCATCGGTGAAGACATTCTTCCTAAATGTGTCAATTTTGATGTGATTGACAAGTTTGAGAAGGTGACGGACAAAGATGGATTGGTATGGCAGCGCAAACTAGCTAGAGAAGAAGGCATATTGGTTGGAAACTCAGCTGGCAGCGCGGTAAAAGGTATACTTCAATTAAAAGACCACCTAAAACCCGAAGATGTTGTTGTCGTGTTGTTTCACGATCATGCTACACGTTATATGGGCAAAGCGTTTAACGACGATTGGATGAAAGACAGAGGGTTTCTTGACTCTAAACCTAAAACTGCCTTAGATTTAATATCAAGTCATCAGCACTTGCCGTTAATTACGGTATTGGATACAGATTTAGCTAAATCGGCGTTCGATAAGATGGAGAAGTATAGCATCTCGCAACTTCCTGTAGTCAATGAGGCAGGAGACTTTATTGGTTCGTTAAACGATCACCACATCTTTAGACTTTTGCTTAATAACCTCGACGCTGGTAACCAGCCGGTAAGTGAAATTATGCAAGCCCCATTCCCAATTGTAAGTTATTACGAAGAAATGGAATCGGTTTCAAAATCGATTAACAAAGAAAACCCTGCCGTAATGGTTAAAGATCTTGGTGGAGTTTACCACATCATTACGAAGTACGATTTGATATCTGCTTTAGCAAAATAAAGCTTGTCATGTATCCATTGCATCAATATACCGATCAAATGGGACATCAAATTGAGTTACAAGGTGTACCGAAAAAGGTAGTTTCCCTTGTTCCTTCTCAAACCGAGCTGCTGTACTACCTAGGTGTTAAACCAGTTGGTCAAACGGTTTTTTGCATTCATCCATCAAACGAGTTTAAAAGCGCCAAGAAAATCGGTGGAACAAAGAAGTTGCAATTAGACGCTATTCGTACTTTGCAACCTGATCTTATTATCGGCAACAAAGAGGAAAATGATGCTGAACAAATCAAAACATTACAAGCTGAATTCCCCGTTTGGATGAGCGATATTAATACTGTGGACGACTCGTATGATATGCTGCGATCGATAGGACATATCTTTCATAAAACAGATGAAACCGATAATCTAATTTTCAGCACACAAGAGGCGTTTAATCGTTTAATAGCTCCCAATTTAGAAAGGCGGGAGATTCTTTACTTGATTTGGAACAAGCCATTTTATGGCGTTGGGACGAACACTTTTATTCACGACGTGTTGGACAAATCAGGTTTTAGCAATGCGTTAAAAGATTTAACCAGGTATCCTGAACTGACGGTTGACGAAATCAATAATATCAATCCTGATTATATCTTTTTATCCAGTGAGCCATTTCCGTTTAAGGAAGAACACAAGAGTGAAATTGCACAACTTTGTCCAAATGCCAAAGTAGTGCTGGTTGATGGTGAAATGTTTAGTTGGTACGGCAATCGACTTCGTCTGACACCGAAATATATCAATCAATTAAATTTCAATATTCGAAGAAATGAATCCAAAAGTTGACACTTACATCGAAACTAAAAGTAACTGGTCAGAAGAGTTAAAGACGCTACGATCTATTTTCTTGTCGACCGAAATGGAAGAAGATTTTAAATGGGGAGGTCCGGTTTATACAGTCAATGGAAAGAATGTGACTGGTATGGCAGCTTTTAAGAACCACTACGGAATGTGGTTTTTTAATGGTGTTTTCCTAAAAGATAACCATAGCTTACTCGTAAATACACAAGAAACAACAAAAGCCTTACGCCAAATAAAGTTTAAAAAGGGAGAGGAAATTCCGACAGATATAATTCGGGATTATGTGTTAGAAGCCATTGAAAATGAGAAACAAGGCTTAAAAGTAGCACCTTCAAAACCGGGAGCGTACAGTCTGTCGCCATACTTAAAAGAAGCGATGGACAATGATTCTGAACTCCTCAATGCATTTATCGCGCTCACTCCTGGCAAGCAAAAAGACTATTCTAATCACATTTCGGATGCCAAGCAGGAAAAAACTAAAGCGTCAAGGTTAGAGAAGATTAGGCCTATGATTCTTGCTGGTGGTGGGTTACATGATAAGTATAAGAATTGCTAGTGGCTAATTCCTTTTTATCGAGCCCTCAACTAAAGCAAGAACCTTATCCAACTCATTGTGCTTAAACCAAACACTTTGACTCTTGTTTTTAAACCATGTTACTTGTCGCTTTGCGTAGCGACGGGTGTTTTGTTTAATCTGTTCAACGGCTTCAGCTAAAGATATTTTACCGTCAAGATACGCGAATAACTCAGCATAACCCACTGTTTTTAAGGCATTTAAATTCTTAAATGACTCTAGTGCTTTCACTTCTTCCAATAATCCGTTTTGCATCATCCAATCAACACGTTGGTTGATTCTATCATATAGCTTCTCTCGATTATGGTCTATGGATATCTCTATAGCCTTAAACGAACGTGTAGCAATCTTTGGTTTTGTTATCTGGTCATGCGTTCTACCTGATATTTCGACCCGTTCTATGGCGCGCATCAACCGCTGAGGATTTTGATTATCAATCGATTGCGCATAGACTGGGTCTATTTCAGTTAACCGATTAATAAGCCCGTCAATACCTTTTTCGTTGTATAGAATATGTAGATTGTTACGAACAGTTCCGTCGTCTTTAGGTGCCTCATGAAATCCATGTAGAACCGCATTGATGAATAACCCGCTCCCTCCCACCATTACTGCGCAGTCGTTGGTTTCGAATACCTTATTCAGCGTTTTAATGGCATCGCGCTCATATTCTCCAGCAGAGTAATAGTCGTGTATGGATTTGTGTGCAATAAAATGATGTTTAACCGTTTCTAATTCCGACGTGGATGGTCGAGCCACACCAATGTTCAGTTCTTTGTAAAACTGTCTAGAATCGGCAGACAATATGCTTGTGTGGTAGTGCTGGGCGAGTGAAATACCCAATGCGGTTTTTCCAGAAGCCGTTGGGCCTCCGACAACAATTAAGGTCTTTTGAGAACGGTTGTGGGTCAAGCTTCTTCTGGTTCAGAAAAACTACCAGAACTGTCCATATCACCGTCTATACCCATGTCACTTACATCTGGCTCTTCTGCTTCACTTATAATTTCGTCAACAAGTTCTTCAAACTCATTGGTTGCATTACCAATAACATGTATTTTTTTCTGCTTAGGTGCTTCGCCAACCACTTTAACTACTTGCGGATATATAATGGCAGCATTAGCACGCTCAATTTTAAACAACTGCACTCTAAAAGCCCATTCCAGTTCGTCATGGGTAAAAAGTAACATGCGCTGATGCGGGTCATTCATAAACGCATTCAACTTACAATCAGTCATTTGAAGTGCACCTTCAACGTCTGCGTTCGTTATTTCTTTTCCTTTTCTCCAATTGTCTCCTGACATAAAAAATGAAGCAGTCACTTTTGGATCAAACTTGATACTTTCCACGATGGCATGGTATAAATCGCGGAAGGTTTGATTTGCGCGAACTTCTATCATGCGTTCAACGTCATCAACTTCTTCAAATGTTATCTTAAATCTATATACAATCATTTAACTTTCAGTGTTTTATGCTTTCGACAAGCCAAGTTCTTTGCCTTTCTTTAGAACAAAATTAATAGCCTCGTCTCGATTATTTCGTATTTCTCCTTCTAAAACTGCTTCCTTCAATGCATTCTTAATTATCCCGACCTCTCTAGATGGTCTGATATTAAAGAGTTTAATTATGTCTTCTCCCGACATGGGTGGTTGAAAATTACGCACTCTATCTCGCTCCTCAACATCTCTTATTTTTCCTTCAACCTCAACCAAATTCGCTAAAAACCGTTTAACTTTTCTTTCGTTCTTTGAAGTAATATCACATTTACTAAGACAAAGTAAATCATCAATATCTTCTCCTGCATCAAAAATGAGCCGACGTACTGCGCTATCGGTTACAATCTCTTTGGTAAGTGCAATAGGTCGTAAATGCAGCAGTACCAACTTAGACACATAACGCATCTTATCGTTTAGTGGCAGTTTAAGCCGTCTAAAGATTGATTTTACCTTTTTAGAACCAACAAATTCATGACCATGAAACGTCCAACCTTCTTTATCGGTAAAGTCTTTCGTATCTGGTTTAGCAATGTCGTGCATTATTGCGGCCCATCGTAACCAGAGGTCATTAGACTTATCAGCCACATTATCTAACACTTGAAGGGTGTGATAAAAATTGTCTTTGTGTTTTAACCCATTTCTCTCCTCAACACCTTGAAGTGCAATCATTTCTGGGAAAAACTGGTGCAATAGTTTGGTGTCGAACATCAATTTAAAGCCAACAGAGGGTTTGTCTGCTGCTATAATCTTATTCAACTCGTCGGTTATACGTTCTTGACTTATAATATCCAGTCGGCTTGCAGTAGCCTTGATGCCTTTTAAAGTATCACCGTCTATAGTGAAGTTTAGCTGAGTGGCAAATCGCACAGCACGCATCATGCGTAAAGGATCATCCGAGAACGTTTGCTCTGGAGCTAAAGGTGTTCTTAGCGTTTTGTTTTCTAAGTCTTTAACGCCTTCAAATGGATCAATTAAAGCCCCATAGTTGGATGCATTTAAACTTATGGCCAACGCGTTAATAGTAAAATCTCTTCTGTTTTGGTCGTCTTGAATACTACCTTCTTCTACAGCCGGCTTCCTGCTATCGTGAGTGTAAGACTCCTTTCTTGCCCCAACGAATTCAAAGTCCCAATCGTTTTGTCGGATATGCGCAGTACCAAAGTGCTTAAAATAATTCACTTCAGTGGCATTTTTTAGACGCTTTGCAACTTCTTTGGCAAGTGCAATTCCACTCCCAACAGTCACAAAATCTATATCCTTGCACGGTCTATTAAGTATCGCATCACGCACAAATCCACCAACCACAAACACCTCTAAACTAAGGTCTTCGGCAGCTTCTTTAACTACATTGAATATAGGATGACCGAGATGTTTTAACATGGGCGGCAAATTTAATTCGAATTCTTAAAAGCCACTTCACTTGGCAAGTTTATTGCAACATGATGTTAAATGGTTATTGAAGTTTTGATGATTATATGCGAAAGATTCGATGAACCACGTTTAATTTGAAATGCCTATGAAACTTTCTAAGACAACTATCGCACTCATTTGTGTATTATCACTTTCTAATTGTTATGTATTCGCTCAAAATTCTGACCTGGTAAACAATAAAGAAATACAAGAATTAAATAAGTTAAACCCAGCACTAACAGGGGTTTTAAACAGACTCCGAGTATTAGGCAATGCCTCTCAAAATGTAGATCTTGGTATTGAGACTAGGTTGTTTAAATCAGCCAACCACTTGGGTTTCTATGCCAAATTCGATAACCTAGACAACCTAGATAGACAATCGTTTAACTTCAGTTATGCGCGTGACGTGTTTGTCAAAGCTGGTCTAAAGGTAAAGTTGGGCGGTAATATTGACTATCAAATCAAGGTATACCATAACGACCAGCAGATATTAAAAGATTTTAGTTTTAAAGATTTTAATGGTTTTGAATACCGTATTGATTCAGCAAATGCTAAAGACTTTAATATAGACAGTAAAGTATTTGACCTTAGCGTTGGCAGCTCGTTATTATATAAAAACATTGTTCTAGGTGTTACCCTAAACCACCTAAACACCCCAGATGTTTCCATACAAAAAGGAATAGAGCAATTCAGTGACCTATCAATTAGCGCCCAACTCCTAGGTTTCTTTAAACTTGGAAAGCAGATAACAGTTATACCAACGGCCATCTATGCCAACCAAAAAGAGGATGACTTTACGAGTTTAGGCATGAGCGTCAATTACAAGTCGGTAACGTTTAACGGCCAGTATGAAGATTTAAATGGGTATACTGGTTATGACTTTGGATTAACTGTGCGGTTAATAAAACGTCATTTACTTAATTTGTCTTACCGTACCGATTTAGTATCAGTTTCACAAGGACAAAGCAGCGCTATAATCAGTGCCACGATTAACAGTACCCTATTTAAGCCTAAAAAAGAGTTAGAGGGTATTTTGGATCGAATTAAGTTGGTGTACTAAAAAGTTCGGAGCCATGACACCATAGGTACAGGAAAAGTAAAGACTTCGCCACTTGTACCTGTTGTAATCACGCCAGCAAGCACCACTTGAAAGGCTTTGTTGTGTGCCTGGTTGAAACGCATCCCTGGTATTAAAACTGTAGGTTTAATATGTTGATGTCGTTTTCTCTAGGGTTTGCCAATGATTGCCGCGAATCGATAGAAAACATACACTCTAAATCCGTCTTACTACGTGAGGTCAGTTAAAGGCTTCTCATGTAGCCCTTTATGGGGTTAGGGAAGAAAATATACGGATTACGTAAAATCGTTCCTGAGTTAGTCTAAGCCCTATTCTTTTTAGCAACCTTAGACAAACCAAAATGTTGTTTTAAGGTTTGTGTAATTTGTTTAGACAGATTATAAATAACTTAAAATCGACACGGTTCACCGAACCTACTCATAACTGCTAGAAATAGACATTAATGCCCTATGTTTCAGCAACTTTCAATCAAAAAGTAGGTAAAACTGTGTTTAACTCCTTTCATTTTTTTTAGTCTTAAAATATCTTTTTTGTTTGACACACAACACCTATCGTTAAACAAATATCAATTTAACGTGTTGAATAATAAATTAAAAACAACTCAAATGAATTTACTTGACATTCTAATTATTCCAAAAGGTGACGCTGTTGCGTTTACATTCTTTACTGGTTACATGGCCATGTTGGCTGCTTCTATTTTCTTCTTTTTTGAAAGGGGTAGAGTTGCAGACAAATGGAAATTATCTTTATTGGTTTCGGCACTTATTACATTTATCGCTGCCGTGCACTACTACTACATGCGAGATTATTACCTAGCTACAGGTGAGAATCCGACTGCTCTGAGGTACATCGATTGGACACTTACTGTGCCTTTGATGTGTGTTGAATTTTACTTATTAACGAAAGCAGCAGGTGCAAAACTTTCATTAATGTGGAAGTTAATCGGCGCTTCTGTAGTGATGTTAGTTGCTGGTTACATTGGAGAAGCTTTCAATCCAAAAGGTGGAGACACTGCACATTCAGTAATGTGGGGCGTTATCTCTACAATTGGATACATTTACATCTTGTACACTGCATGGTTTGGTGAGGTTGCTAGATTAGCAGAATCAAGTAATAACGCAGTCGTGAAGAGAGGTGTAAGAACTTTAGCTTGGTTCGTACTGGTTGGTTGGGCTATCTATCCCATAGGTTATATGTGTATGCCGGGTGGATGGTTGAATATGTCACTTGGATGGGGATCTGAAAATGTAGACTTGTTCTACAACATTGCAGATGCTATCAACAAAATTGGTTTTGGTTTAGTAGTCTACAGTATTGCTACATCATCAACTAAAGAAGTTCATGCTGCTTAATTAAAAAAATAATTATCAACCCTGCGCCATTAACAGCGCAGGGTTTTTTTTATGACCAAAGCCATATTTTTCTTTATTGCCTGTCTTTTATTATTGCTACCGTTCGTATTTACGTTAGAAGGTAATTCCTTTTCGGCACAACTGATAATTACAACACCTTTCCTGTTGTTTCTTGGCATTCCTCACGGCGCAATAGACAATTTACTGTACCTGAGGAATAACAACATTAGTAACATCCAATTTATTGGTGCCTACCTCGTGTTTATTGGCCTAAATGTGGCACTGTGGTTTACAATTCCATGTATAGCCTATGTGCTGTTCCTTTTACTTTCAGCCTATCATTTCGGACAGTCTCAATTCTCTCATTACCTTCAAAATCAAGCTATAAGCTTTCAAGCACTTTACTTTCTATGGGGAGTTTCTATACTCTCTGCGTTGATTTACTTAAATATAGATGATGTATACATCATCATGGATCAACATGAAGAGTTTGCAGCTTTTAAATCATTGCACCAAAAAAATGTACTGCAGTTCTTATTTTTTGGTTCAACTGCAAGCAGCCTACTGCTCATGATCTATCATGGGTTTAAAAATCAAATAAAATGGGAGTCCATACTGATGGAAACTGTCGTAATTACTTTAATACTGGTTTGTTTCTACCTAATGCCAATCCTAATAGGCTTCTCCCTTTATTTTGTCATCCTTCATTCTTATAAGGTTTTAAAAGAAGAATACAATTTTTTGCTATCCGAAAAGGAAATTAATTCAGTCAAAAACTTTTTCTTATTAATAACCCCGTACACCCTATTTTCAATTTTCGGCATCACATTTTTGTTTGCTTTAATCCATTTTAACATTCTTCAGATATCTTATGGGTATTGTCTGTTGATTGCTATTTCATCCATAACCTTACCTCATGTATTTGTGATGAATAAATTCTACCGCCTTTTTGGCACAAACTAGAACACTTAATGGTTAGGAACGTCTGTGACGTTTCAAAGTTTTCTTGTAGAAGTTTTAAATTACCCAATTTCTGGGTTAAAATCATAGCGCTACTTCAAAGCCTGACTTCATTGTTGATTGTCTACCGTCTCCAACTGCTCATGGTACTTTTCAAGCCTTGCGTTGGCATTCGTATCAACTAACATAATAGCCAGGTCTTAGTCGTAATACAGCTAGCGTGCCAAACTGGTTGATCAATGAATATAAGTAACAGGGCAGCAACGACAATTATGACAGGTATGACCTTTAAATCGATATTCGTATACTCTACTCTCACATCGATTTTTCGGTTCTGGTTATTTCCGACTTAACCAACTCTGTTGCATCCTTATTGTGATCCGATGTAAAACTTGTTATTCTTGCGTTATTGGCATAAAGGATACCTAATCCCACAGCTACTAGGTTTTTTCAACCTCGGTCAATATATGACCGAAATACCTTCAGCCATATATGCCAATCAAAAAGAGGATGACTTTACGAGTTTAGGCATGAGCGTCAATTACAAGTCGGTAACGTTTAACGGCCAGTATGAAGATTTAAATGGGTATACTGGTTATGACTTTGGATTAACTGTGCGGTTAATAAAACGTCATTTACTTAATTTGTCTTACCGTACCGATTTAGTATCAGTTTCACAAGGACAAAGCAGCGCTATAATCAGTGCCACGATTAACAGTACCCTATTTAAGCCTAAAAAAGAGTTAGAGGGTATTTTGGATCGAATTAAGTTGGTGTACTAAAAAGTTCGGAGCCATGACACCATAGGTACAGGAAAAGTAAAGACTTCGCCACTTGTACCTGTTGTAATCACGCCAGCAAGCACCACTTGAAAGGCTTTGTTGTGTGCCTGGTTGAAACGCATCCCTGGCATAATTAAAACTGTAGGTTTAATTCCTGACTGTTCAATTTCGAACTTATCTACCGTAAAATCACCAACTTTTGTAGTGCCGTCATATATTGGATATTCTATGTCCTTTACTAATTGTGTAGCCACCAAGGTGGTTTGATATCTCGGAGCAATCACCGCCATACCATCAAAGATAAAACTGGCTTTTTTGCCTACAGGAGCAATCCCGGAAATGCCAAAAACGCCAGCACCAGTAAACGGCCTTTTCATTTCTGTAGAATAAGGTTCTCCAATAAGTTTGGTCAAGGTATTTTTAGAGGCGGTATTGTAAGCAGATTCTCCCCTAACCTGATACTCTCTACCATAATACTTTCTCCACTGTGATCCAAGCACTGTCCATCCATAGCCACCAGAAAAACTAAGGTTCGACTTACGCCCTCCTCTTGTATATGTAGCGAAATGAAGCCCGCCAAGTCCGCTCCCATTCATTAAAAATCCTGATGAACCTACGATTGTGCCAAGGGCAAAATGGTTGTCTGTTTTTGAATCAAATGAATATTTGGTTGCGATCGCAATTGGGCTAGCAATCCAGGAAGACATTACGCCAATAGAAAGATTGTCTGAAACGGCAAAATGGACCTCTGGTCCGTAGAGGTGAATCATGGCATAATTTTCTCCTTTTTTAATCGGCAGCGCATTGGTGGTAAGATAATACCTTGTAGTAAAAGGCCCTTCATTGCGATAATCCGAATATGCTCCACTTTCAATTTTTTCAGTTTCTGTATCACTTACCTTAACAATGCTGGCAATGTCTCCTTTAGAAATGTAAATTTTACCAATTGATTTTGTCATTAATAACACCTCACGACCATCATCAGAAACAATGTAGCCATAAAACTGAACGCCATCTGTTTTGGTGACTAGGTATAATTGCTTGGTGGTATCTGTTTGGTCTGTAGCGTCTACAACTTGACCTGATACTTGGCTAGCTGAAAAACCAACTAGTAATACGAATAAGATCTTTAAATACTTCATGTGCTCCCTTTTAAACAATAAAGGTAATTAGTCAAGAAGTGTATTATTATGACCATCACAGTATACCGAGAATGACGTTTCTCATAAAGTGTGTGCCGTACAAATATTTTTATACAACAAAAAAACCGGCATAAAGCCGGCTTTAATTGCGTATAAAAAATGAAAACTAAAAAGTTCGTAACCAAGACACCATAGGTACAGGGTAAGTATAAATATCTCCATAACGGTCTTTTGTGATAATACCTGCCAACACAACCTGAAACGCTTTGTTATGTGATTTATTAAAGCGCATTCCAGGCATTACTAAAAAGGTAGGCTGTAATCCACTTTGAACGATTTTGTACTTGTTTACTGTAACATCGTCCGTCTTTGTAATTGCTTTTTTACACAGCAAAGATGAAAGCCAAGATCACCTAGTAATAATTAAATAATTGCGTTAAATAAATGAGTTGATGTAATTCAAGCATTATTAAACTTAATAAAAATACACACTATGCTTTTGTAATTATTTATCAAATACTATTCAAATAAATTATTAATATATATAATTCAACTAGGTTAAGTGATGACTTTTTGCGATATTCGATTATGAGTAATCAACAAGCATTTATTGACCATTGTAAACAGAAATCTTCCCAAGGCAACTTCGCAAGCGACTTGGCTGAGTTAATAGGCGTCAATGTAGATGCAGCCTATCGACGAATTAGAGGCGCCACGGCTTTGACATATGATGAAATAGAGCGGATGTGCGTCCATTACAATGTTTCTTTTGATTCTGTTACAAATTACAAAGGAAGCCTTGTCCCCTTTCAGTTTAACGCGATGTTTCAAGAAAACTTTAGTATTGAAGTTTACCTACAGAACATATCAAATCAATTGAAAGATTTAACCACTACAGAAGACAGTAAATTTGTTATTACGGCCATGGATTTACCCTATTTTAGGCAATTTGGGTACAAAGGATTAAGTCGGTTTAAACTGTTCTTTTGGCAACGTTCTGTGTTAAACCTTGACTCTTTTAAGAGAAGACAATTTAAAATCGATGCGGAAGAGAACAAATATGACCTGATAACTACATCTATTTTTGAAGACTACAATCGGGTTGATTCCACGGAAGTCTGGACTCCGGAAACCATAGACAGTAGTATTAAACAAATACAGTATTACTTAGAATCTGGTTTGTTTGAAGACAACAACATCGTTTATCAGCTTTGCGACGAATTGGATGACCTGCTTGATACCGCTAAAAACCAGGCTGAGTTTGGCAGAAAATCATATCAAAACGAATCAGAAATATTCTCGGCTAAGTTTGCCATGTATCAAAGCGATATATTTCTTAGCAACAATTCGATTCAAGCCTATAAAGACGATCGTATCTACACCTATGTAAGTTTTAACTCCTTCAACTCTTTGATGTCATTTTCGCCTGGATTTGCGAATGATTGCCAAGAATGGATTGAACAGATTCGCTCTAAATCCATCTTACTAAGTGAGGTGAGTGAAAAGCTTCGTTTTCAGTACTTCTTA